>Ga0190367_1000001_pt1 | contig 637031 bp, 635 predicted proteins | sample 4872181011_MG_FD_171838 | JGI IMG/M metagenome (GOLD analysis project Ga0190367, IMG submission 171838) | Hydrothermal vent microbial mat bacterial communities from Southern Trench, Guaymas Basin, Mexico - 4872-18-10-11_MG | ecosystem: Environmental > Aquatic > Marine > Hydrothermal vents >...
GGAACGTATTCACGGCGGCATGCTGATCCGCCATTACTAGCGATTCCGGCTTCACGGGGTCGAGTTGCAGACCCCGATCCGAACTGAGGAGGGCTTTCTGGGATTAGCTCCCCCTTGCGGGTTCGCAACCCTCTGTACCCCCCATTGTAGCACGTGTGTAGCCCCGGGCATAAGGGCCATGAGGACTTGACGTCATCCCCTCCTTCCTCCGGGTTGTCCCCGGCAGTCCCCCTAGAGTGCCCGGCATTACCCGCTGGCAACTAGGGGCAGGGGTTGCGCTCGTTGCGGGACTTAACCCAACATCTCACGACACGAGCTGACGACAGCCATGCAGCACCTGTGCCAGAGCGCGTGAGGAAAAACCTCACGCTCCCCCAGTGTTTCCACCGGGGTACGACCCTGGCATGTCAAGCCCGGGTAAGGTTCTTCGCTTTGCATCGAATTAAACCACGTGCTCCACCGCTTGTGCGGGCCCCCGTCAATTCCTTTGAGTTTCAGCCTTGCGGCCGTACTCCCCAGGCGGGGCGCTTAACGCGTTAGCTTCGGCCCAGAGAGTTTACCTCCCCAGACCTAGCGCCCATCGTTTACAGCGTGGACTACCCGGGTATCTAATCCGGTTTGCTCCCCACGCTTTCGTGCCTCAGCGTCAGGGACCGTCCAGCCGGCCGACTTCTCCACTGGTGTTCCTCCCGATATCTACGGATTTCACCCCTACACCGGGAATTCCGCCGGCCTCTCCGGCCCTCAAGCCAGGCAGTATCGTAGGCCTTTCCGGGGTTGAGCCCCGGGCTTTAACCTACGACTTACCTGGCCGCCTACGCACCCTTTACGCCCAGTGATTCCGGGCAACGCTCGCCACCTCCGTATTACCGCGGCTGCTGGCACGGAGTTAGCCGTGGCTTCCTCTGGGGGTACCGTCAGCCAGACCTGGCTATTAACCAGGCCTGGGTTCTTCCCCCCTGACAGGGGTTTACGACCCGAAGGCCTTCTTCCCCCACGCGGCGTGGCTGGGTCAGGCTTTCGCCCATTGCCCAAGATTCCCCACTGCTGCCTCCCGTAGGAGTCGGGCCCGTGTCTCAGTGCCCGTGTGGCCGACCACCCTCTCAGGCCGGCTACCCGTCATCGCCTTGGTGGGCCGTTACCCCACCAACTAGCTGATGGGCCGCGAGCCCCTCCCCAGGCAGGAGCTTGCTATGCAGAGGCCCCCTTTCATCACCGAGCTTGCGCCCGGTGACTTTATCCGGTATTAGCCACCCTTTCGGGTGGTTATCCCAGACCCGGGGACAGGTTACTCACGTGTTACTCACCCGTCTGCCGCGGTACTAGGGCCGAAGCCCGTTCCCGCACGACTTGCATGTGTTAGGCCCGCCGCTAGCGTTCGCCCTGAGCCAGGATCAAACCCTCAGAAGAAATTTGACCCGGCTCAAATTCCCTCACCTGTTGACAGGTGAGGACGGCCGCAATCCTTGCTCAGGGGTCCCGTATGGACGCTATTCAATTTTCAAAGATCAAATACCAAATTTAAAGTATAATTGATTTTTTATTTTTGTCAAGAAATTTTTTAACTTGATTTTTTTCTCAAAAAAATCCTTTTAAAAGATCTTCTTAATTATGGTCACTTTTTAAATATAACTATATTATTTAAATTGTCAACCTATTTTAAACCCCTAATTTTTTGAACTTTCAAGTATATATTTTTCTTAATTTTTTTCCTGCTTTAAAATTTTAAAAAATTATTTTTAAATTTCTTAATTTTGGATTATAATTTAGCAAGTTATCTTAAAAATGAGGACATTATATGAAGCTTGTTAAAGAATTAATGACAAAAAATCTTGTTACAATAAAAAAATCAGAAAATTTTAAAAAAATTCTTGATATCCTTGCTAACAAAGAGATAGGGAGCGTCGTTATTACAAACGGAGAAAATAAAGTTGTACAGATTTTAACCTTAAGGGATATTGCCAAAGTTTTAGTTTATAACTGGCACTCTTTAAAAATTTCCGAAGTTTTAAAAAAATTAAATAAATCTTCTAAAAATTTAATTACAGTAAAAGAAAATCAAGATATTCTAACTGCTCTCAAATTATTAAACAAATATAAAATTAGTCATCTTCCGGTAGTATCTGAAAAAAATAAAATTGTTGGAATTTTAAGTATTAAAGATATCATAAAAAATTTCCCTTCTGTAATATATATAGATCCATTAACAAAACTTACTAATAGAGCCTATTTAGAAGCTTTGATAACTAAATTTCAACATATTAAATCCTGTGTCTGTCTTTTAATGGTAGATATAGATAATTTCAAAAAAGTTAATGATACTTATGGACATTTAACAGGGGATAAAGTTTTACAGGAACTTGCAAAAGTATTAAGAAGTAACATAAAAGCCTCTGATGAGGTTATAAGATTCGGTGGTGAAGAATTCTTAATTATTCTTTATAGAACAGATAAAGAAAAAACCTTAAAAATCGCAGAAAGACTAAGAACTGCTGTAAAAAATACTTTATTTATTGCTCCAGGAGGTAAAAAATTTCATATTACTATAAGTATAGGTGTATCCTGTTGGAAACCTGGAGAAAATTTTATAGAGAAAATAAAAGAATCAGATGAAGCTATGTATTTAGCCAAAAAAGCAGGAAAAGACTGTGTAAAAATGAAAGAATAATTTTTTATCCCCATCCACCTCCACCAGGAGTTAAAATAATCAATCTATCTCCCTTAGAAACTTTTAAATTTATTTTTCCTCCTAAGAATTTTTTCTCATTTTTAGTAATTAACCAATTTTCTCCTTTAGCTCCTTTTTCCCCGCCCCTCAAACCATAAGGAGCATATTTACGTCTTTCAGAAAAAATTGTTACTGTAGCCTCACAATTAAAATAATATTGCCTTATTAATCCCTCTCCCCCTTTATATTTCCCTTTACCACCGGAGTTTTTTCTTAAAAGATATTTTTCTATCATTAGAGGATATTCATGTTCTAAAGCCTCAATAGGAGTATTTAGAGTATTCGTCATATGTGTGTGAACTCCACTTAAGCCGTCTTTTCCGGGTCTTGCTCCCATTCCACCACCAATTGTTTCATAATAAGCAAATTCTTCGTTTCCAATTGCTATATTATTCATAGAACCACAACTTGCAGCTGGAATTAAATCAGGTAGAGCCTGGGAAAGAGCACCTAAAATAACATCTACTATTCTTTGAGATGTCTCTACATTCCCTCCGGCAACTGCTGAAGGATATACAGCATCAACAATAGTTCCTTCTTTAGTCAAAATTTCTATAGGTTTAAAACATCCGTGATTTATTGGATATTCCCCCAAAGTATTTAAAAGACTTAAAAATACATAATAAACTGCTGAATGAGTAACTGCTTTTGGTGCATTTACCCCACCTTTAACTTGAGAAATATTTTCTCTAAAATCAACTATTGCTTTTTTATCTTTAATTTCTACCTTAACTTTAATAGGAATATCTTCTGTCCCATATCCATCATCGTCAAGATAATCTGTAAATTCATAAACTCCTTTAGGAATCTTTTCTAAAAGTACTTCCATAGCTTTTTGAGAATATTCTTTTAAAACATTGCTCATAGTCTGTAATTTTTTTAATCCATATTTATAATACAACTCTTTAAGTCTTTTTTCACCTCTCCAAAGAGAGGCCATCTGTGCATTAAAATCTCCCATTCTTTCTCGGGGATTTCGGAGTTTTTTTAATATATCTTCAAAAAAATCTCTCTGAAAGTTCCCGTTTTTTATAAGATATGTGGGTTCTATTCTTATTCCTTCTTCATCAATATGAGTACATACAGCCATTGAACCTGCATATTTTCCACCTACATCTGCATGGTGAGCCCTTGTAATTAGAAAAAAAGAAAGTTTATTTTCTAAAAACATAGGTTTGATAAGTGTTATATCAGGTAGATGAGTTCCTCCACAAAAAGGATCATTTGTAATAACAACATCTCCTTCTGCCCATTTAAACCTTGGTAAAATTTGTCTCATTGTTTCAGGCATAGCACCAAGATGAACAGGTATATGTGACGCCTGAGCAACAAGTTCTCCCTTAAAATCAAAAAGAGCACAAGAAAAATCGCATCTTTCTCTAATATTAGGAGAAAAAGCAGATCGTCTTAAAACTATACCCATTTCTTCAGCAATAGCAGAAAATAATTTATTAAATATCTCTAATTCAATTGCTTTCATAATACTCAAGAACTAAAGTATAATTTTCTCTTACTTTTATGATAAATTCAGGTTCAACCCATACAGTAGTAAAATCCTCTATAATAAGTGCTGGTCCTTTAATTTCTTCTCCAATTTTTAAACTATTCCAGTCAATTACAGGTACCTCAATCCATCCCTTTTCAGTAAAAACTTTTGTTTTCTGTAAAAATACCTTGTTTTGCCCTTTTTCTATTTTCCAAGATATTCTGGGAGAATTTCCTTTTATTCTTAATCTTAAAGTTATAACTTCCACAGGAAATTCATTACAGGTATATCCAAATTGTCTTTTATGTTCGTTTTCAAAAATCGAAACATATTCCTCCGCAAACGGAATAGTTAATTCAAAACCCTGTCCTTTATACCGCATATCAAGAAAAATTTCTATATTAACTTCTTCAAAGAGCTCTTTTCTTTTTTTCGCATAATTTTCAGCTTGAGTTTTAAGTTCTTTTATGTATTTAAAAAGTTTTTCTTTATCCCTTGCATCAATCCAAATAGTTTTTGAAAAATCTTTTATAGGTGGAGAAAAAAGAAGTCCAAAGGCAGAAAAACTTCCGGCAATTTTAGGAAGTATTATTTTTTTTATTCCTAATTCTTTTGCAAGAGAACATGCATGAAGTCCTCCAGCCCCACCAAAACAAAAAAGTGCAAACTCTTGAGGATCATATCCTCTTTCTAAGGATACTCTTCTTAAAGCCCTACTCATATTAATATTAGCTATTTGAATTATTCCTAATGCTGTTTCTTCAAGTGAAAGACCTAATTTACTTGCCAATTCTCCTATTACTTTTTCTGAAAGTTCTTTTTTTAATTCAAATCTTCCTCCCAAAAAAGCAAAAGGCAAAATTCTACCTAAAACCAGGTTTGCATCTGTTACTGTAGGTTGGTTTCCTTTACCATAGCATGCTGGCCCAGGGTCTGCTCCAGCACTTTGAGGCCCGACTTTCAAAGCTCCTCCTATGTCTATATAAGCAATGGATCCGCCACCAGCTCCTACTGTATGAATATCAATAACAGGGATACTCAGAGGATATCCATCTATGACATATTCTTTAGTAAAAGGAATTCTTCCATCTATAAGACATACATCTGTAGAAGTTCCTCCCATATCAAAGGTAATAATTTTTTTTTCTCCCATAGCCTTAGCCCAAAGATAAGCCCCGCTTACACCACCAGCAGGTCCAGAAAGGATAGTATGGCAACTAAATTCTGATGCTTCTTTTGCACTGAGCCATCCACCATTTGATTGCTGTATATAAATATTTACACCTAATAGCTTCTGCTTTAATTTTTTTACATATTTACCTATTATAGGACTTAAATAAGCATTTATCACTGTTGTAGACGCTCTTTCATATTCTCTAAATTCTGGAAGTATTTCAGAAGAAATACTTACAGGAAAACCTACTAAATTAAGCGCAGTTTTTAATTTTTTTTCATGATATGGATATAAATAAGAATGAAGAAAACACACTGCAATAGACTCAACTTTCTGTTTCTTTATCCAGTTAATACATTTTTCAACTTCTGAATCTTCTAAAGGCTGTATAACATCTCCTTTAGCACTTATTCTTTCTTTTAATCCAAGACAATTCTCTTTAGCTATTACCTCTGCAGGTTTTTCTACAAAAAAATTATAAAGCTCTGGTCGATTTTGTCTTCCTATAAAGATTAAGTCTTCAAAACCTTTAGTAGTTATAAATGCAGTTTTAGCCCCTTTTCTTTCTAAAAATGCATTTGTTCCCACAGTACTTCCATGAATAAGTACATGAGGAGTAAGTTTTTTAAGAACTTCTAAAACAGCTAAAGATGGATCAGAAGGAGTAGAAAAAACTTTGTTTGTTTTTAAAATTTCATTTTCTAAATATAAAAGGTCTGTAAATGTTCCACCTGTATCAACAGCGACTCGCACAGCTTTTAAAATACAACAAAAATCAGTTTATTACAAGTTTAATCAAGGTTCATTGCTTGTAATTTTCTTTAAAATATTTTACAATAAGCCCTATGAAAATCGGTAGATTTTTTTATAAAAATGAAATTTTCTATGGAAAATTAAATAAAAATGAGGTTATAAAAATTGATAATCCTTTCGAACTTAAAGAATCCCAAGAAAAAAGTTATCCATTATCTAAATTAAAAATTCTTGCTCCTTGCGAACCTTCTAAAATTATAGCAGTTGGTTTAAATTATAAAGATCATGCAAAAGAACTGAAAATGGAGATTCCAGATGAACCTATTATATTTCTTAAACCTCCTTCTGCAGTAATAGCTCATGAAGAAACTATTCTTTTACCACCTGAAAGTAAAAGAGTAGACTATGAAGGAGAACTTGCAATAGTAATAGGTAAACCTATTTATCGCCCCAAAACTTTTAAAGAAATAGAAGAAGCTATATTTGGTTATACTTGCTTTAATGATGTTACAGCAAGGGATTTACAAAAAAAAGATGGTCAATGGACAAGAAGTAAAAGTTTTAATACATTTGCTCCTCTTGGGCCATTTATAGAAACTGAAATAACTGATCCTACAAGTCTTAAAATACAAACTTTTGTAAATGGAGAAGTTAGACAGGATTCTTCTACTTCGGAATTAATCTTTGATCCTATTAAACTGGTAAGATTTATTTCAAATATAATGACCCTTTTGCCAGGAGATGTAATAGCTACTGGTACACCTCCAGGGGTGGGAGTTTTAAAAGACGGAGATATAGTAGAAATAAAAATAGAAAATATTGGAATTTTAAAAAATCGAGTTAAGGCTTTAAAAAAAGAATAAAATTGATGGGAAAAGTTCTTGCTATTTCTATAAGTAAAGAAAAAGGAGTTCCTAAAACAAACATTCCAAAAGCTAAAATATTAAAAAATTTTGGTATAAAAGGGGATGCCCATGCTGGGAAATGGGAAAAACAAGTAAGTTTTCTTGATAAAAATGTTTTGGAAATCGTAAGTAAAACCACAGGAAAGCCTATAGCTTATGGAGAACTTGCTGAAAATATAACTACAGATCTTGATCTCTCGCAAATAAGGGTGGGGGATTTGATAAAGATAAACGATTGTATTTTTGAAGTGACTCAAATTGGTAAAGATTGCAAAAAAGAAAATTGCACACTTGTCCCAGATGTAAAAAATTGTGAAGTAAAAAAAAGAATAGTTTTCACAAAAGTTTTAAAGGGCGGAGAAATTAAAATCGGAGATTGTATAGAAATTATTAAAACTAAAAGGAGTTAAATAATATGCATCCAAATTCTAAAGAAAAAAAATTTATTCCAAGATTAATTGCATGGGAGGTTACTCGTTCATGTAATTTAAATTGTGTTCATTGTAGAGCTGCTTCGTCTAAGGGACCTTATAAAAATGAACTTACTACACAAGAAATATTTAGAATCCTTGAAGAAATAAGCGAATTTGCTAAGCCTATAATTATTCTTACTGGAGGTGAACCCCTTTTAAGACCTGATATTTTTGACATAGCTAAAAAAATTTCCCAATTAGGATTTAAACCAGTTCTTGCTACAAATGGAACACTTATTACTAAGGATATTGCTTTAAAAATTAAAGAATCCGGAATTACGAGAGTAAGCATCAGTCTTGATGGAGCAAATGCTTCTTCACATGATGGATTTAGGCAGATGCCAGGAGCATTTGAAGGGGCCTTAAAAGGTATTCAAGCGTTAAAAAAAGCGGGTATACCTTTTCAAATAAATACAACTTTAACCGGGGTTAACGCAGATGAACTTCCCAAAATACATGAGCTTACGAAAAAATTAAGTGCTGTAGCTCATCATATATTTTTGCTTGTGCCTGTTGGAAGAGGTAAAGAACTTGAAAAACATAATTTATCTCCAGAAAAATATGAAGAAATTCTTCATTGGTTTTATGATCAAAGAGAAAAATCAGGTATTCATTTAAAAGCAACTTGTGCTCCTTTTTATTACAGAATTTTAAGACAAAGAGCAAAAAAAGAAGGTAAACCCGTTAATTTTGAAACATTTGGACTGGATGCAATTACAAGAGGTTGCCTTGCGGGAATAGGATTTTGTTTTATTTCCCATGTTGGAATTGTTCAACCTTGCGGTTATTTAGAAATTCCTTGTGGTAATTTAAGAGAAAATTCTTTTAAAGATATCTGGGAAAATTCGGAAGTATTCAAAAATTTAAGAAATTTTAAAAAATATAAAGGTAAATGTGGAAAATGTGAATATATAAGTGTTTGTGGAGGTTGTAGAGCAAGAGCTTATGAAACTACAGGAGATTACTTAGAAGCTGATCCACTTTGTCCTTATCAACCGAAAAGACTTCAAAAATGAATTTCATTAAATACTATTTTAGCAAGCTCTTCTTTTGTTATATTTTCAAATTTTAATACTTTATTAGGAGTATAAAATAAAAATTCTGAAGATTCAGCTCTCATAGCTGTTACAGGATTTGCAACTAAATAGTCAAAATTTTTTTCTTTCTTTTTCTGTAAAGCATATTTGTAAATTTTTTCTTTCTCTTCCAGTGCAAAGCCTATTGTAATTTGATTATTCTTTTTCATATCTGTCAAAGTTTTTGCTATATCTTCAGTTAGTTCTAACTCTAAAATAAAATTTTTTTGTTTTTTTATTTTACCTCTGTAAGTTTTTTTAGGTCTAAAATCACAGGGAGCAGCAGAAAAAATAGAAATATCACACGAAGGAAAGAGCTTATACGCTATTTCAAACATCTCTTTTGTAGTTTTCACAAAATAAATTTTAGGATAAGGAATATCCCAAAAAAAATTCAGCTTAGGTAAAGTATAAGGAAATTCATCCAATCCCCAGATTAAGTGAACCTCAGCTCCTCTATAATAGGCTTCTTTAGTTAAATAAAAAGCCATCTTACCAGATGAAGCATTAGTAATAAATCTAACATCATCTATATATTCTCTTGTGGGTCCTCCAGTAATCAAAATTTTTTTATTTAAAAATGTTTTAGGAGTAAAATGAGCTTTTACCACTTCTACTATTTCTTCTGGTTCAGGAAGTCTTCCTTTTCCTACATCTTTACAAGCAAGCTCTCCTTCTTCTGGTTCATAAATGAAATATCCATAGTTTTTCAATATTTTAATATTTTCCTGAGTGGTAGGATGTTCCCACATAGCAGCATTCATAGCTGGAAATATATAAACTGGTACCTTTGAAAATAATGCCACTGTTAGAAGTAATTCGTCTGCTTTTCCTGAAGCAAGCTTTGAAAGAAAGCTTGCAGTTGCAGGTAAAACAAGAATTAATTCTGGAAATTTAGAAAGTTCTGTATAAATATCATTTAGCCTAAAATAATCTTTATCAGTATATGCTTTTTCTTCTGCAAGAGTTGAAAAAAGAATCGGAGAAATAAACTTTTCCGCACCATTTGTTAAAATTACTTTTATTTTTGCTTTTTCTTTTTTTAATCTTCTAATAACTTCACATATTTTATAAATAGCAACACTTCCACAAATACCTATTAAAATTTTTTTATTTTTTAAATTATTCACAAACTGCATTAGATTGATTTTTTCTAAGATAGATCACCATAATCCTCAATTGAGAAGTAAAACTCCCCTGAGAGATACTGATAAATGCACTACCTTCAGGTCTTTTAAAGGCAAGTAAAGTTATTTTTGATGCGGTGATACTCCCAACTTCAGTCCACCCCTGATTTCTCATCTGTATTTTATAAAATTCTACAAGTGCTTTAACATTGTAATTACATTTATATACAAGCATACCTATAATTACATTTGAAGTATTCAAGATCGCACTTTTTTCAGGTTGGTAATTTAAATCCTTTAATACTGGTATATGAGGAACAGGAAAATTAATATCTGAAAGTTTTTTAACAGGTTGAGTTTTTAAAGTTTCTACTTTTGGGTTTGATAATTTTACATTTTGTGCAAAAATTTTATCTACACAAGTAAATACCAAAATACTTAAAATTATCAAAATAATTTGAATTTTTTTTACCATTACTTTTCCCCCAAAATTAATTTTATTATTTTTGATTTTAAATTTTAAAAAATTTTAAATTGAATGTCAACAAAATTTATATTTTTTTTATTATTTAAGCTGATTTGACAAAATTCAAAGATTTATTAATTTTAAAATTAAAATTTAAATAAATAAAACAGATCACATTGCGGGAGTGGCGGAATGGTAGACGCTCCGGACTTAGGATCCGGTGGGGATTATCCCCGTGTGGGTTCGAGTCCCACCTCCCGCATTTTTATTTTTTATTTATAGATATTTTTAATGAATTTTTCTTTTAAAATTCAAAAAATTAGATCTTTATTAAAAGAAAATAATCTTTCTGCTTTTTTATTTACATCACCTGCAAATGTATTTTATTTATCTGGATTTAAGTCAAGTAATGCTTACATAATAATTACTCAAGAAGAAAATCTATTTATTACAGATGCAAGATATTTTGAAAAAGCTAAAAAGGAGTTAAAAAATTGGGATGTAATTCTTATAGAATCTCCCTTTTTCAAATTCCTTAAAAAACTTTTTAAAAAGTTACATATTAAAACCTTAGGTTATGAAAAAGATCATATAACTTATGAATTCAAAGAAAAATTGAGAACAAAGGGAATAAAACTAATAGGTTTTTCTCAATTTTTAAAAAATTTAAGATTAATTAAAACACCCGAAGAAATTAAAATTATAAAAGAAGGCATTAAAAAAACTGATGAAGCTTATCGTAAGATTTTAAACTTAATAAAACCTGGATTAAGTGAATTAGAACTAAGGGGTTATTTGGTATTTGAATTTTTTAAATTAGGTGCTTCTGGAGAGAGCTTTCCTGCAATAATAGCTACAGCTGAAAACTCTGCTATTCCTCATTGGGAAACATCTACTCAAAAAATTAAAAATAATGCTCCTCTTTTAATTGATATGGGGCTTTTATGGAAAGGATACTGCACTGATTTTACAAGAACTATTTTTATAGGAAGACCAGAGAAAACATTTAAAAAATTATATGAAATTGTAAAATCAGCATGGTTTAAAGGGTTTGAAAAAGCAAAAGAAGGAAATCCTGTAACTCTAATAGACAAAACTATAAGAGATTATTTTAAAGACAAAGGGGTAGATAAATTTTTCATTCATGCAACAGGACACGGAGTAGGTATTGAAATTCATGAACCTCCCAAGATTTATTATGACTCTTTTTCAAAAAAGAAAGAAGAAACCATTAAAAATGGAATGGTTTTTACAATTGAACCTGGACTTTATTTTCCTAATAAATTTGGCATAAGAATTGAAAACATTGTAATAATAGAAAATGGAAGAGGAGAAATTTATTCTGAAATTCCTTTGGATTTACAAATTATTTAATTTTTTTGCAGTATAAAGTGTTACTATCCCAAAAGTAAGAGGTTTAGTTTTTATTTCTTTAAACCCTATATTTTCAAGTTCTTTACATATCGCTTTGGGTGGAGGAAATTCCTGAATTGAATCTGCCAAGTATTGATATGCCTCTTTATCACCTGTAAGAATTCCTCCCAACCATACTAAATATTTTGTTAAATAAATTTTATAAATATTTTTAATAATAAAATTTTTAGGCAAAGAAAATTCTAAAATTACTAAAATTCCATACGGTTTTAAAACTCTATAAAATTCTTTTAATGCCTTTTTTTTATTAGGAAGATTTCTTAAACCAAAAGCTATACTAATTCCTCCAAAACTGTTTTCTTTAAATGGCAATTCTTCAGCATCTGCACATATAGGATAAATTGAATGGTTTGTAATTCTTTTTTTTCCATAAACTAACATCTGTAAACTTATATCAAGTCCAAATAAAGGTTGGGAATTTTTTTTATTTATTTCTAAACTTAAAGTAAATGGGCCGCAACAAAGATCAAGTATAGGCTCTTTAATATCTTTAAAAATCTCAGCTACTTTTCTTCTCCATAATTTATCCTGCCCAAAACTACCAATTAAATTCACCAGATCATATCTTCTTACAATTTTGTCAAATTTTTCTTTTACAAATTTTTTGTGTCTAATTGCTTCCATTAAAGTATATTTAAAAAATTAAGTTCCGGGATTTTTTTTATAATCTTCATTCTATAAAGATACTCGCAAAAAGTTAGAAATGCCTTTTGTTTAAGAGGGGAAAAATCATGTTCCAAGTGAGTCAAATAATAATAGGCATATTTCTTAGGTAATTTAATATGACTTTTTTCTATAATTTCTTTTAAATTTGAAAATGCCTTAGCTCTGCTATAATAAAGTTTTAAACAAAAATTTTTTAAGACTTCTTTTTGTTTATTTGCTACATCTTTTCTAATCAATAATAAAGCAAAAACAAAAGGTAAACGGGTATACTTAAGCCAAAGTTCGGCAAGATCTGTTATAAATGCTTTTTCACTGTTATCCATTCCTAAAATAAGTGCTTCATCACCAATTGCTAAATATCCTGAAAGTTCTTCTTTTTCTTTTTGAGAAAGTTCTTTCCAGTGTTTATTTAATTCTAAATATACTGGTTTTATTCCTATAAACTCCTCAAACAAAATTCTTAAAAGATTAAAAGAACTTTCACTTTCAGGAGTAATTCCAATTTTTTTTCCATTTAATTTTTCAAGCGGTTTTTTATGAAATAAAATTACACTTTTTACTTCACCTACAGCACTAATAGATATATCTGGGACAATGAAATATTTTTCTGGATTTCTGGCATAACATATACTTGAACTCAAACTCCCATGTATAACATTTTGAAAAAGCTTGAAATTTAAATTTTTGGGAACATCGAGAATTATTTCAAAATTTGTATTTTTAGAATTTAAATAAAATAACAAAGGCAAAGTATTTAAATAAAGCGGGAATCCTATTTTTAATTTATCCATATATTCTATACTTTATTTCCTTTTTCTGATTTATTAATTTCTCTAACACCACTTCTGCATCATCAGAAAGATAACCTATTATTTCTACACCTATAAAATTTACTTTGTAACCTGGAGCAATAGCTCCTAAGTCATTAAATTGTAAAGCTTTTGCACCATTATAAGTAGCCATTTTTAAAAGTTCGTTTAAAGGTATGGAAGGATAAAAACTGGATATTATTTTCATTTCCTCCCAAATAGAAAGGGTTTCATTACTTGCTAAGCTATCTGTTCCCAAACAAACATCTATTCCTACTTGATAAAATTTATCTATATGAGGAATTCCTACACCTGTATAAATATTACTTCTCGGACATACACATATTTTTACATTTGTTCTTTTTAATATATTCAGATCTTCTTCACTTACATGTATTACATGGATAAGTAATGTATCTTTATCTAATAAATTTAATTTATCAAGATATTTTACTGGTGTAAGTTTTGGAGGAACAAAACTTTTATTCCATTGTCCCCTTTCTTTCAATAATTCAGCAATTGGACCTTCGCCTGTAATTAAAAATTCTACTTCCTCTGGGGACTCTGCACAGTGGATAGTAAATATTCTTTTTCTTTTTTTATTATAACTTTTTATAGCCTGCAATAATAAAGGAGCCACAGTATAGGGCGCATGTGCTGAATAAGTTATTTTAAATTTGGAATTTGTATTAAGATTTTTAATTTCTCTTAATTTATATGTTCCTTTAAAATCCAAAATTTCTTTAAAAATATAACCATAAAATGGACTCTGCAATAATAAATCAGAAATTATAGAGTTATTTTCAACATCTCCTATAATTCCAACTCCATCATACCAAAGCTCAACCAAACTTAAATAGGCATATCTTCTTATTTCTTCTGGTTTTAGCTTTTGTTTTTTTTCTATTACACTTTTTACCCATATAAAAAAATTTGAAGAAGGAAGTATTTTAAATCTCAAAGCTGAAAGTTCGAGATGTGTATGAACATTAACTAAACAGGGAAGCAATATAATTTCTTCTAAATCTAAAAATTCTGCATGTGTTTTTTCTTTTTTCAAAATTTTGAATTTATCCACTCTGGTGATACGACCTCCTTTTATCTCTACAGCTCCATCAAAAATTGGAGAAGAAATAACTGGAAAAATCCATTTTGCCCGAATAAGATAATTATGAAAAGGTTGAATTCGTATTTCTTGCATTATTCTATAATTGTATAATCCATTTTTCTTCTCTTAGGTATATAGCCTGCACTTTCTATATAATACCTAATTTCTTCTTCACTTAATCTATGAGCTACACCTGTTGCAGATACAACATTTTCTTCTATCATAGTGCTTCCAAAATCATTTCCGCCAAATTCCAATGCTATTTGCGCTATACGAGGGCCTTGAGTAACCCAAGATACTTGAATATTTTTTATATTATCAAGCATAATACGAGAAATCGCAAGAACTTTTAAATATTCAACAGCTCCTACTTTTATTAAATGCTCCAATTTTGTCTTTTTTGGCTGAAAAGTCCAAGGAATAAATGCAGTAAATCCTTTGGTTTTATCCTGAAGATTTCTTATCTTAATAAGATGCTCAATAATTTCTTCTCTTGTTTCAATATGACCAAACATCATAGTTGCTGTTGTTTTTAAACCTAATTTATGCGCAGTTTCCATAACCTCCAACCATTCTTTAGTAGTGGCTTTATTAGGTGATAAAATCTTTCTTACCCTGTCAGATAAAATTTCTGCTCCCCCTCCTGGAATAGAATCAAGCCCAGCTTGTATAAGCCTCTTTAAAACCTCTTCTATAGATAATTTCGAAATTTTACTAAAATGAACAATTTCTGGAGGAGAAAAACCATGAATATGAATTTCTGGATAATTTGTCTTTATAAACCTGAGCATATCTTCATAAAATTCTAAAGGTAAATCAGGATGCAACCCCCCTTGTAAAAGAATCTGATATCCACCGAGTTGAATAGTTTCTTCTATTTTTTTACCAAGTTCTTTAAAACTTAATACATATCCCTCTTTTGAACCAGGAGGTCTATGAAAAGCACAAAATTTACATCCTGATATACAAATATTCGTATAATTTATGTTTCTATCAACTATATAAGTAACTATTCTTTCAGGATTTAAGCGAAATCTTATAGTCCTTGCCAAAAAGCCAAGTATATGAAGATCAAGTTCAAAAAGTTTCAAAGCTGATTCCTTATCAAGCCTTTCTCCTTCTAAGACCTTTTCTATTATCCCATTTCTCATTTTTCTATTCCTTTACGCGCTTTTACTCCTTTATCAAAATAATGCTTTATTTTTTTTGCTTCTGTTACTAAGTCTGCGATCTCAATAAGCTTGACAGAAGCGTCTCTTCCAGTAAGGATTATTTCAATATCTTCTGGTTTTTCTTTAAGAAAATTTATAAATTCCTCCAAATTAATTATTCCTTTATTTAAAACATGCGTTATTTCATCAAGAACTATTATATTATATTCTTTACTTTTTACCATTTTTTTAACTTCTTCCCATCCTTCTTTTAATTTTCTTTCAAGATCAGAAGGAATTTTATCTCTATAAAAACCCTTTTTTCCAAAGTTTTTATAACAAACTTGTGGACTCAATTTTTTTAAAATTTTTACCTCGCTTGAGGTTCCATCTTTAAAAAATTGGAAAAAAGCTACTTTTAATCCAGCTCCAACGGCTCTTATAGTTAATCCTAAAGCTGCTGTAGTTTTACCTTTTCCATCCCCTGTATAAAGGTGAATATATCCTTTTCCCAACGAATTCCCTCCTTTTTATCAAAGTTAAACTAAATCTTTAAGTGAACACTTTTCACAAATCGGGTCTTTCTTTTTACAAAAGTTTTTTCCACAAGCCACAAGAAGTGCATGATATTCATTAAATAATTTCGGATCAGGAGGTAAATTTTCCATAAATAAACTTTGAATTTCTTCATAAGTTACATTTTCTTCAATAAGATAATGACGATTAAGAATTCTATAAGTATATGCATCAACTACAAATACAGGGAAACCTCCTGCATAAAGAAGAATACTATCTACAGTTTCTTTTCCTAAACCTTTTATTTTTAAAAGTTCTTCTCTTGCTTCTTTCCAATCCTTATTAAACAGCTTTTCAAGTTTTCCTTCATATTTTTCAACAAGAAACTTTACAAATTCTTTCAATCTTTTAGCTTTTATATTGTAAAATCCACAAGGTTTTATAATTTCTGCTAATTTTAGCAAAGGAAGTTTGTAAATCCTAAATGGATCTAATAATTGTTTTTCTTCGAGATTTTTAATAGCTTTGCTAACATTTTTCCAGCTTGCATTTTGAGTTAAAATCGCTCCTACACAAACTTCAAAAGGCGTTTTTGCAGGCCACCAGTGTTGAGGACCAAAATAAGAATATAGCCTCTCAAAAATTTCTTTTAATATTTCTGATTTATCCACGGTTTAAAACTCACTACTTTTGTACCTACCTTAGTATCCAAAACTAAAAAACCTTTTTTAAATAGTTCATTTCTTATTTTATCTGCCAATTTATAATTTTTTTCTTTTTTTGCTTTGTCTCTTTCCTGAATTTTTCTCAAAATTTCTTCTGATTTTTCCTCTTTTGGATATCTTAAAATCTTTAATACGCTATCAAATCTTTTTAATATTTTCAAACATTCTTCTTTAAATCCCACAGGTAATTTATTTCCAAGGTATGGATAAATTTTTTTAAAAAATGTAATAAGTTCAGATATAGCAAGAGGAGTATTAAGATCTTCCTTTAATGCTTGTTGCCATTTATTTTGGAAATCTCTTAAAGTTTGCCATATTTTAGTATTTTCTTCCTTAGGTAAAATACTTTCTTCAGAAATTATTAATAAAGCCAAATATTTATCTATTTTCTGAAGAATTTTTTGGGAATCTTCTAAGCTTTTCCAGTTAAAGTTTAGGGGATTTCTATAATGAGTTCGTAAAAAATAAAATCTTAAATCTCTTCCTGTAAATCCTTTTTCTTTTATATCCTCAATTGTTATTCTATTTTCTGAAGATAACTTTTTTCCTTGAAAATATACAAGACCTGTATGAATCCAATAGTTTGCAAGTTCTTTTCCTGTTAAAGCCTTTGCAACTGCTCTTGTATTTTCATGATGAGGGAAAATAAGATCTACTCCACTTGTATAAATATCAAAATTTTCTCCAAGATATTTTAAAGATATAGTAGCACAGTGAATATGCCAAGTGGGTCTAACTTTACCAAATGGAGTTTCTACAAAATATCCTTTTTTTAATTCCAAAATATGAACTCTTTTTAAAAGTGCAAAATCATAAGGTTCTTCTTTATCATATTCTTCAAGATCTATAGTAGCTCCAGGCTTTAGAGTTTTAATATCTATTTTCGATAATTTTCCATATTCAGGAAATCGTGAAATATCAAAATAAACCGATGAAAATCTTTCATAAGCTTTATCTTTTTCCAAAATTTTTATTGCTAATTCTTTCATGTCTTCAAGATGCTCACTTACCTTAGGAAATTTATCCGCGAAATCGATTTTTAAATATTTTAAATCTTCTAAGAATTCTTTTTCAACCTTAGAAGTTATCTCTTTTAGATCTACATCTTTTTCTAATGCAAGTTTTATTGTTTTATCGTCATAATCAGTAAGATTTACAATATGAATAACTTTATAGTTTCTAAATTTTAAATAATTTTTAAGAATATCTGCTGTAAGCATCCTTCTATAGAATCCTATATGTGGGCGAAAATTTAAGGTTGGACCGCATGTATAAATTTTAACTTCATTTTTATTAAGGGGCTTAAAAGGTTCCCTTTTTTCACTAAATGTATTGTAGAGAATTAAATCTATCTTCTTCTCTTCTATTATAGGGTAACTCCACAAAGGAGTAGAAAGGTATCTCTCTCCTCCATCGGGGAAAATAACTACTATAAGACCTTCTTCTATTTCCTGGGCTAATTTAATAGCTCCTGCCAAAGCAGCTCCAGAACTCATTCCAACAAAAATACCTTCGTCTTTTGCTAATCTTCTTGCCCAGTAAAATGCCTCTTCGTCATCTACATTAATAATTTTATGAAGCAATTTTTTATCGTATATCCCAGGAGGATAAGATTCTTTCATGTTTTTTAAGCCTTGTATTTTATGGCCTATTTGAGGTTCTACTCCTACTACTTTAAAAGGCAATTTATTATCCTTAGCAAATCTTGCGATTCCCATAGCAGTACCCGTGGTTCCCAAACCGCATACTACATACCTTACTTTCCCTTCTGTATCTTTCCATATTTCAGGAGCAGTAGTCCTATAATGACTCATCCAATTTGCAGGATTATTGAACTGATCTGGACAAAAGTATTTATCTGGATAATTTCTTACAAGTTCATATACTGCTTCTATTGCTCCGTCGGTACCTTTTTTCGCAGGGGTTAATAAAATCTCCGCACCAAATGCTTGCATAATCTTTCTTCTTTCAATAGAAGCTGATTCTGGCATTGCAATAAGACATCTATATCCTTTTACTGCACATACCAAAGCTAATCCAATACCTGTATTACCGCTTGAAGCCTCTATTACAATCTTTTCTGGAGTAAGAATTCCTCTTTTTTCTGCGTCTTCAATCATTGATAAAGCTATCCTATCTTTTATAGATCCTCCTGGATTTTGACTTTCGATTTTTCCCCAAATTTCTACAGAAGACTTGACTTTTATATTTTTTAGTTTAACAATAGGAGTGTTACCAATTTTTTCTAAAATGTTATGAAATTTCATTCATTTGCCCCCAGATATTTGTTAATAGCTGTAATTTTTTTATTTTATATTAGTTTACCTTCATGCCAAGCTAAATTCCTTAACCAAATAAAAACTACTGATTTAACCCCCAAATTTAATAAACTAAAATCAAATAAATTTATTTATTTTAAAAATTTAAAATATACATTAAGCAATAATGATACTCTTGTAGATATTGCGGTAAAATTTAAAATTGGTTTTTTCCATTTAACCTTAGCAAATCCAAAAATTGATCCTTGGGTTCCACCACCTAATAAAACAATTATTATCCCTAAAGAAGTTTTAATACCAAAGGAATTTATTAAAGATAATACTATTATAATAAACCTTCCTGAAATGAGACTCTATTATTTTAAAAATAAAAAGTTTTTTATTGCTCCCATTGGAATAGGAGTAAAAAATAGTTTAATTAAAATTGATACATATACTATAGTTAGAAAAAAGAAAAAACCTTATTGGTATCCTCCACCTTCAATAAGAAAAGAAGATCCTACTTTACCAAAAATTGTACCTCCAGGACCTGATAATCCCATGGGTGAATATGCTCTTTATTTAGATAAAGGATTATATGCAATTCATGGAACAAATAAAGTTTACAGTATTGGAAGAAGATGTACACACGGATGCATTAGATTATATCCAGAAGATATAAAGTTTCTTTTTTATAATGTCCCTCTAAAAACCAAAGTTATAGTCTATTATGAACCTTATAAACTTGCTATTCAGAATAAAAAAATATACATTCAAGCTTATCCAGATATGGAAAATTACATAAAATCGCCTGTTTTTTATATTATTAAAAAACTTGATAAATTAATTAATTCAAAAAAGACAAAATATACTATTGATCTTTTGAAACTTGAAAAAATTATAGAAAAACCAAATGGATTAATATACGAAATAGGAAAAGTTTATTAAATTTTTTGCTGTTTCTTTTTAGGAATTATCAAAAATGTTAAAGAACCACTTTCAATTTCTTTTATTAATCCTTTTCTAAACAAACTTTTTAAGGCTTCTATATGTAATTTATGCCCTGAAGAGACTGCGTGAATTTCACCAATTAAAGGCATCCCTCCACCGTATATATCTCCAATAATATCAAGTACCTTATGTCTTACAAATTCATCCGATGTTCTTAATCCCTCAGGATTTAATACTTTTTCTTTATCTAATATAATAGCATTTGAAAAATCACCGCCCTTTAAAATTCCTTTTCTTTTCTTTTCTTTTAATTCATCTAAAAAACCAAAAGTTCTTGCAAAGCAAATTTCTTCAATATATGTATAAGGGGTAATTTCTGTATTTAATTTTTGATGCCCTATTAATGGATGTTTAAAATCGATTTCTGCACTTATTTTTAAGGTATCTGAAGGCTTAAATTTTATTTTTCCACTTCCATTATAAAATTCATATTCTTTTAAAATTTTATATTTTTTCTTGGGAGCAAAAAAGTATTTATATCCAACTTCTCTAATTTTTCTCACCCAGGTATAGGATGAACCATCAAGAAGAGGGATTTCTTCTCCATATACTTTAATAATTGCATTATCAATCTGAAGTCCATGCAAAGCTGAAAGTAAATGCTCTACTAAATAAATGATTTCTTTTCCATTTGTAAGAGCCGTTGCTCCTTCAAGCCCTATAATATTCTCTATAGAAAGAGGAATAGCCGGTTTTGATGGAAGATCTTCTCTAAAAAATATTATTCCAGTATTTTCCCTGGCTGGTTCAATTATAACTTTTATATTCTTTCCAGTAAAAACCCCTTCTCCTTCTATACATATAATTTCGCCTACAGTTTTTTGATATTCCATATCAACTTTTAAAAAGCAAAATCAATGCCAAATTATGAAATCGCAAAAGTCTTTATAATAGAAATTCTAAAAAATCTATAAATGTAAAAATTTTTAAACACTTGTGTATTTTTCCACACACTTTAAACTTTTATGAAAGATGAATAACTTCTTTATTTAAAATAATCTTTTTCACTCTTCCTTTAAGTTTTTTTCCAAGAAATGGAGTATTTTTGCTTTTAGATTTAATAATATCTTCTGTAAGAATATATTCCTCTTCTGGATCAATGAGAATTACTTCTGCTTTTGTACCCGGCTTTAAGCTTGGCGGATCTATTTTTATTACTTTACAAGGATTAACTATAAGATATTCGGCTAATTTTAAAGGTGTTAAAATGCCTTCTCTAACTAAATTTAAACTAAGGGGGAGCAATGTTTGAAGACCTATAATACCAAAACTTGCAAGTTCAAATTCTATATTTTTTTCAAGTTCACTATGTGGAGCATGGTCACTTGCTATTATTTCTATTATTCCCTCTTTTAAAGCCTGTTTTATTGCTTCAACATCTTCTTCTGTCCTTAATGGTGGATTTACTTTAGCATTTGTATTATAATCTTCGACTTCTTTTTCTGTAAGAGTAAAATAATGAGGGCAGGTCTCTGCTGAAAATGGAATATTTTGCTCTTTTGCCCATTTTAAAATCGAAACACTTTCTTTGGTAGAAACATGAGCAATATGAACAGATGTTTGGGTTTCTTTTGCAAGGAGAAGATCTCTCATTATTGCAATAGCTTCTGCAGAAGCGGGTATTCCTTTCAATCCAAGTTTTGCTGAATATATTCCTTCATTTACCTGACCGCCTTCTGTTAATGTTCTATCTTCACAATGAGAAATTACAGCAAGATCAAAATTTTTAGCATAATACAAAGCCTTTTTCATTATATCCGAATTTTGTACCCATTTACCATCGTCAGAAACTCCAACTGCACCTGCAAGTTTAAGCCTCCCAAATTCTGTAAGTTCTTTTCCTTCTTGTTTTTTTGTAATACAAGCAATTGGATATACTTTGACAACTGCTTTTCTTTGAGCCTGAGATAAAATAAATTCTGTCACTTCAGGAGAATCATTTGGTGGTTTAGTATTAGGCATACAAGCTATTCTTAAAACACCTCCATAAAGTGCAGATCTTGTTCCTGTTTCTATATCTTCTTTCCATTCTTCACCAGGTTCTCTTAAATGTGTATGTATATCTACAAGCCCTGGTAAAACCCAAAATTTCTCACCAGAAATGATTTCTATATTTTCTTTTATTTCTATATTTTCTGAAATATCTAAAATTTTCCCATCTTCTATTAAAAGATCTCCTGTAATATCTAAATTTTGAGAAGGGTCTATAATTCTTGCTTTTTTTATAAGTATTCTCATACTTCTTTATCACCCATTAAAAGTTTTAACAGTAATGCCATCCTTATAGCTACACCATTTTCTACCTGATCTAAGATTACCTGAAAGGGATACTTTTCAAATTCTGGAGCAAGTTCAATACCCCAATTAATTGGACCAGGGTGCATTAAAATCGCATTTCTTTTTGCTGATTTTAAAGTTTCTAAAGTGAGACCAAAAAATTGATGATACTCTAAATAACTTGGAATAATAGGTGTTCCATGTCTTTCTTTTTGAATTCTTAGAGCTATAATAACATCTGCATCTTTTATAGCTGAAACAACTTCATAGCATACCTCAAAACCACCTGGAATTATTTCAAAATATTTTTGCTCTTTTATATCAGGTAATAGCTGAGCTGGACCTGAAACACTTACTTTTGATCCCATTTTTTGAAAAGCCAAAATATCTGAATGAGCAACTCTACTGTGTTTTATATCTCCTATTATTGCTATTTTTAAACCCGAAAGAGTTCCAAGCTTTTCTTTAACTGTTATAAGATCTAAAAGTGCTTGAGTAGGATGTGCGTGTATACCATCTCCTGCATTAATTACAGGAACATCAATATGTTTAGCTATAAAATGTGGGGTTCCTGAACAGGGATGTCTTATAACAAAAAGATCTGCTCCAAGGGCTCTTAAATTTTTAACTGTATCTAAGAATGTTTCTCCTTTCTCGATGCTTGTCCCCTTAGCACTTAAACTTAAAGTATCAGCCGAAAGAGCCTTGGCTGCTCTTTCAAAAGAAAATCTTGTTCTTGTAGAAGGTTCATAAAATAAATTAACTATTAATTTACCTCTTAATGTTGGAACCTTAGGAATTGGCCTATGTAAAATTTCTTTCAATTTAAATGCAAGATTCAAAATTTCATTTATCTCATCTGTAGATAAAGAAGCTATATCTAAAATATGTTTCATTTTAGCTTATTTATATCTATACATTTTCAATAATGTACTTTACTATTTCTTCTGGTGTATCAAGAATTTTAAAAAGATTTATATCTTTTTCATCAATTTTTTTATTTGCTAAAAGTGTATCACTCATCCAATTATATAATGGTGCCCAATAATTCTTATCTACAAGAACAACAGGAACTGGTCTTATTTTTTTTGTCTGAATAAGAGTCAAAATCTCAAACATTTCATCTAAGGTTCCATATCCACCAGGAAAAAAGACAAAACCTACGGAATACTTAGCCATCATTACCTTTCTAACAAAGAAATATCTAAATTCAAGTTTTATATTTGCATATGAATTACATTCCTGTTCAGAAGGTAATTTAATATTTAGACCTACAGAATAACCTTTTGCTTCAGAAGCCCCTTTATTAGCCGCTTCCATTATTCCTGGACCACCGCCCGTAATAACAGAAAATCCTGCTTTAACAAGTAGACGCGCTACTTCTTCTGCCTTTTTATAATCACTATCCTCTGGTTTGCTTCTTGAAGAACCAAAAATAGTTATGGCTGGATAAATTTTTGAAAGAACTTCAAAACCATCCACAAATTCAGCAAGAATCCTAAATAATCTCCAAGATTCTTTAACTTCTAAACCTTCTAATACATACTGTCTTTCTTCTATCAATCTTTTTTCTGATATTTTCATTTTTTTAAATTTAAAACTCTTTAGTTTTCAAAAATTTTAAGGAATTAATTTCAAAAGGCAAAAAAAATTTCAAAAAATTTTCTGAAATTTCATAAATCTTATTCAATAATTCCTTATTAAAATTTATTTCTTCTTCTATTTTTTTTAAAAATTTAAAATTAATAAAATTTTTATTTATTTTTTTTAAAATATTTATTACTTCTTTGTCTACTTTTATATCCTCTCCATTTTTACACTTAAAACATACTACTCCACCTGCAGGAATAGAAAGATAAATTATTCTTTTAGGTATATATCCGCACTTTATACACTTTCTAAATTCAGGTTTATATCCTAAATAAGACAAAATCTGTATTTCAAAAAAAGGTTTTGCAAGATAAGGAATAAAATCCACATTTTCTATTTCTTTTATAAAATTTTTAACAAATTCAAAATATTCCACTCTTAATTCAGAAAAACTAATTTTAGATAATATTTCTCCAATATAAGATATAAACAAATATTTTTTATAATTATTCCTTACTGTTTCTGGAATAAAAATTAAATCTGCTGATTCAAGAATAAGGAAATTACTTTTTAATGGCTTTCTTAGATGAGCTATTATAAAATTGAACTCTTCTAAAGTATTTACAAATCTTTTTTTGCTTTTCCTAGCTCCTTTGGCTATAGCCCATATTTTCCCCTTTTTAGTAAGTAATTCTACTAAGTAATCTATTTCTCCAAATTTCTCCTTATTAAGAATACAGGCTTCTAAAGAAAATATCATTTTTTACAAAAAAACTCTTATATATCTTTTTTCTTTAAGCTCTTTCATCCATTTTTCTATATATTTTTGTGCTTTTTCTTCAAAAAGCTTCTGAAAAAGTTTAGGCTTAAGTTCTTCAAACGAAGGAGGAATGCCTTTTTCCTTTTTTAGAAGTTTTATAATCTGAAATATGCCTTCCTTTTCAATAGGCTGTGTAATTTGATTTTCTTTTAATTTTTCAACTTCTTTTAAAATCTCAGGATCTATTTCACTTTTTTTTAAAACAACATTGTTTAAAATCTCTGTTGTAAAAGAATATTCTTCTCTTATTTTTTCAAAACTTTCTCCTTTAAGGATTTTATCATAAATCTTCTGGGCAGTTTCTTTATCTCCATTAATAAGAAGTACTTTAAGATAATATTTAGGTTCTCTATCGTAATTTTTAATAACTTCCATATATGCATTTCTTAATTCTTCATCAGTAATAACTATTTTCCCCCTTACTTGAAATTGAATAAATTTTATTTTTAAAAGCTCCTTTTTAATCCTTTTTTTATATTCTTCAAAGGGTATTCCTTGTTTTTTTAATTCGGTTATAAATCTTTCTTTTCCTCCAAAAGTTTTAATCTCTTCATTTAGATAATTTTCTACTTCTTCATTTGAGACAGTTATATTATACTTTTTTGCCTCTGTCTCTATTAAAGTATCTTGAATCCAACGATATAGAATTTCTTTTTGTAATCTTTTTTTTATTTCCTCTTTTTGAATATCTGTCATATTGGAAGTAATAATATTTTTATAAAATGGCTCAATCATTTTATTAAGTTCATAAAGGGTTAAAAAATTTTCTCCTACAACTGCTACAATTTTATTTACTAATTTTTCTGCAAAAATGATTTGAGACAAAAAAAGGAAAAAAATTGAAAATATTATAGTTTTTTTGAAGTTCATATAAAATTACTATTCTATACTCAAAGTTACATAGTATCTGCCACCTCTCGGATTTTTTATTCCTAAAAGAACTTTATGAGTTTTTAAAGATGGTTTTATAGCTTGACAAAATTCTCTAAGATTTTTAACTTTTTTCCTGTTAACTTCATCTATAATTAATCCTGGAGTAAGTCCTGCATAATCTGCAGGAGTTCCAGGAAAAACTTGAGTAATTACTACTCCTTCATCTATTGTAATTCCTAATCTTTTAGCTAATTCTGGTGTTATATTATTTACTGCTATTCCTATATCTTCCAAAAATTTTTTTATTTCACGATATTGAGCTTTTGAAACAAAAAAGCTTTTTTTTGGATATTCTATTATTGCTTTTAATTTGATGTGTTTTCCGTTTCTGATTATCTCTAAGGTAACTTCTGTACCAGGTTTTGTTAAAAGTACATAGGTTTTAAGATCTGAACTATTTCTTACTTTTTTTCCATTATATTTAATAATTACATCTCTTACTTTAATTCCTGCTTTTTCTGCTGGAGAATCTGGAATTACTTCTGTAACCAATGCTCCTTGAGTGACTTTTAATCCTAATTGTTCAGCAAGAGCTGGCGTAAGATCCTGAATATATACTCCCAAATATCCTCTTTCTACTTTACCTTTTGTTTTCAATTGTTCTACAACGGTTTTTACTATATTTATAGGAATTGCAAATCCAATACCCATGTAACCACCGGATCTGGTAAAAATAGCAGTATTCATTCCTATTACTTCACCTTTTAGATTTAAAAGCGGACCACCTGAATTCCCGGGATTAATAGCTGCATCTGTTTGAATAAAATCTTCTATATCTGTGATACCAATTTCATTTCTACCCTTAGCACTTATTACTCCTACAGTTACACTATGAGCCAAACCAAAAGGATTACCAATTGCAATAACCCATTCTCCAACTTTTATTAAATCCGAATTTCCTAATGGTAATGTAGGCAAGTTATGTGCATTTATTTTTAAAAGTGCAACATCTGAAAAGGGATCTCTCCCTACTACTTTTGCTTTAAATTCTCTACCATCTACAAGTTTAACAGTAATTTTTTGAGCCCCTTGAATAACATGATTATTGGTAACTATATATCCATCCTTAGATATAATAAACCCAGAACCCGCGCCCCTTTCTTTATATCTTGGAGGGGCAAAAAATCTTTTGAAAAACTCATCTCCAAAAAAATCAAATGGAAAACCTCTCCAAGGTGCAGAAATAACTCTTTCGGTTTCTATATACACCACTGCTGGTGCTGACCTTTCAGCAATATATGAAAAGGCTTCAGAAAGTTCTTGAGCATACTTAAGACTCTTTTTTATAAAATGTGAATTGTCTTCGGCTATAAGTGGCTTTGATTGAAATATGTCCGCTTTATGCCATATTTCTTTTGCTGTCAGTCCAATAACAAATCCAAAAAATATTAATAATATTATTTTATATTTTGATAATGCCCTCATGACCTTCTTTTTCATTCCTTTCCTCCTCAAATAACAATTTATTTATTACATAGTCTAATATTTTTTTTAAATTTTTAACATCTTCTTTATTATAAAGAATCAATTTTCTTAATGCTTCTTTATCTTTAAATCTTGTCCATTTCTTCCAAAGCTTTACTGCATGATATCCATTCATACCATCTGTTTTTCTATTTATTCCCAGTTGTTTTTCTATTTTTTTTTAATCCTCCTTTTAATCCTATTCTTCTTGTTAAAAAGAAAAGATCTAAATGAATAATTGGCATCTCTAAAAATGGAAATTTCTTTTTTATAAATGGTAAATCAAAGTTTTCCCCTCCAAAAGTCACCCATATAGGAGTTGTATCAAGGTATTTCAATGCCTTTTCCAAATTCATATCTTTAATAAATGGAATATATTTTCCTTGTTTATAAATTCCAATAAGAGTAATTTCATTCAATTCTTTCGATATACCTTCTGTTTCAATATCCAAAAATAAAGTATCCGAAGGAAAATAAATATATGCTTTCCATTTGTCTCTTTCCGAAAATTCAAATTCTTTAATATAATATTTAGTGATCATTTTCTTTTTTATAATAAATTTTAGGATGGTATTTATTTTTAAGATCGCTCAAGATCTGTTTTATCAATTTGTTTTGTTTTTCTTTTAAATAATCTTTCTTAACCTCTTCTTTTATTTCATTATAAGCTAAAATTTTTGCTGGTATCTTTTCTACTACTTTTACAATATGATAGCCATACAAGGATCTTAAAGGTTTACTTATTTCTCCTGTTTTAAGTTTAAAGATTTCTTCTGCCATTTTTGAAATATTCTTTCCTTTTCTTATAATTCCAAAATCTCCGCCTTTTCTTTTGGATACAATATCTTCTGAATATTTTTCAACCATTTCTTCAAAACTCGTACCTTCTAAAATTTTTTTACGAATCTTAAGGGCTTTTTCAAAAGCCTGCTGTTCTATTTTTTCATTCGCGTCTTTTGGCACATAAATTAATATATGTTTTATTTTTACTCCTTGTGGAATCTTGTAATTATTTTTATTTTTTTCATAATATTCCTTCAATTCTTCTTCATTTATTTTTATATTTGTTACATGTTTTTTTATATACCCCTCTGCTAAAATTCTTTTAGTTATTTCTTTTATTCTTTTCTGAATCTCTGAATTTTTATCTAAATTTTCTTTTTTTGCTTCGAGAGCCAACATAGAAATATTTATCCATTCTTCAATTAAAGTTTTATACACATATTCAAGTAATTCTGGATGAGTTCCTAAAATTTGGGTAATCTCAGTTCTATTACGAACTATCTCATCTAAATCACTTTTATACAATTTATAAGGACCAACTTCTGCAATAATCCCTTTTTTCGAAGTACTTCCCCATGAATTAATTGTTAAAAGACAAAAAATAATTACTAATAATAAAATACATTTTTTCATAATTCCTCCTTCCTGGTTATTTTAATTTACTTTTTGGTGGAAAATAACCCGGACCTCCAACTACTCCAGGAAATACAAAGGAGTCTTTCCCGATTAAAGTCCCCGGCTGAAGAACAGAATTACATCCAGTTTGACATCTATCTCCTAAAATGGCTCCAAATTTTTTTAATTTTGTATATACCTTTTCTTTGTTTATAATAAGGGTTATTTCTTTTTTTGTAAACTTTAAATTTGCTAATTTTGTTCCTGCACCAAGATTTACATCCTTCCCCAGAATACTATCTCCTATATAAGCAAAATGCGCAGCTTTTGCTGAACTCAAAAATATACTATTTTTAACTTCTGTAGTATGTCCTATTACTGCATTTTTTCCTGTATATACACTTCCTCTTATATAAGCTGTATGTCTTATTTGGGTTTTTTCAGAAAAATAGGCAGGACCTTGAATTAACGCATAAGGTTCAACAATTACTCCATCTTCGAAAAATATTTTTCTATCCATTAGAATACATCCAGCGAAAAGAATAGCTCCTTTAATATTTTCCCCTCTAAAAAAATATCTTCCTCCTTTTTCTTTGATTTCTTTTAAAGGAATTACTTCGCGTTCTAAAGAAATAAACAAATTTTCCTGAATTGGCGTTTTTATAGGTATTGTAGATGGTAATTCTGGCACTATATCCAAAAGATATTCTTTAAGCTTTTTAATTATTTCCCAAGGTAGAAATTTCTCAAATAATGAAAAAATTTTTTCTTCTTTTAAATTTTCAAAAAATTTATCTAAGTCAAATTTCATATTGAGTGGGTATTATATCTCTAAAAATAAGTCTTGTCAAAATACAAAATGATATTAAAATTTATAATAACCATATGCCCCTGTAGCTCAATTGGATAGAGCAGCGGCCTTCTAAGCCGTAGGTTGGGGGTTCGAGTCCCTCCAGGGGCGCTATTTTTATTATTTGAGGTGAAAAAATGTTTCTTTATTTGGTTCAACATGGTATTCCAAAACCAAAAAGTGAAGATCCCTCTCAATCTTTAAGTGATATAGGAAAAGCAGAAGTTGAAGCAGTAGCTAAGGTTGTTTCAAGTTTGAATTTAAAAATTAGTAAAATTTTTCATTCAAATAAACTTAGAGCTATTCAAACAGCTGAAATATTAGAAAAATATTTAAAACCCGAAGAAGGGAGGGAAGAAGCAGAAGGATTAAAACCTTTAGATGATATTAAAATATGGATAGAAAAAATAAAAGAATTAAACAAACCTATTATGTTAGTTGGGCATTTGCCTCATTTAGCTAAATTATCAAGTTTTTTAATAACAGGTGATGAAGAAAAACCTGTAATTAATTTTAGACAGGGAGCCATAGTTTGCTTAGAGAAAAAAGAAAATAATTGGATAATAAATTGGATTTTACATCCAGATTTTTGTAAAATTTAAAAATAAAGAGGTGATAAGCTATGAAAAAAGGTATTCATCCAAAGTATTATCCTGATGCAATAGTAAGATGTGCATGTGGAAATGAATTTAGAGTTGGGTCTACCAAACCTGAAATTAGAATCGAAGTTTGTTCAAATTGTCATCCCTTTTATACAGGTGAAGCAAGATTTGTAGATACAGAAGGAAGAATTGAAAAATTTATGAAAAAATATGCAGATTTTTATAAAAATAAAGACGAAAGTTAATATTTTATGGGTTTAACAAAGTTTTATTTAGATAAATTAGAAACTATAGAAAAAAGATTTGAAGAAATTTCACAAAGTTTATCTGATCCTGGTATAATTTCAGATCGTGAAAAATATACAAAACTTGCAAAAGAACATGCTGAACTTACAGAAATTGTAGAAATTTATAGAAAATATAAAAGTATTCTTAAAAATATTAAAGAACTTAAAGAACTTATCGAAGAAGATGATGAAGAACTTAAAGAATTGGCTAAAGAGGAATTAAAAACTTTAGAAACACAATTAGAAAAAATAGAAGAGCAAATTCCTTTTCTTTTACTTCCAAAAGATCCAAATGATGAAAAAAATGTAATCTTAGAAATAAGAGCTGGTGCAGGAGGAGAAGAGGCTGCACTTTTTGCTGGCGAACTTTTAAGAATGTATCAAAGATATGCTGAAAAGAAGGGATGGAAGTTTGAAATACTTGATGCAAATGAAACAGGACTTGGTGGTTTTAAAGAAGTAATAGTAAAAATTGACGGAAAAGGAGCTTATAGTAGATTAAAATATGAAAGTGGAGTTCATAGAGTTCAAAGAGTTCCAATAACTGAAAGTTCAGGAAGGATTCATACTTCTACAGTTACAGTAGCAGTTTTACCAGAAGTAGATGAAGTAGAAGTGGAAATTCGTCCAGAGGATTTGAAAATTGAAACAATGAGAGCAAGTGGACATGGTGGACAGCATGTAAATAAAACTGAGTCTGCTGTAAGAATAACCCATATTCCTACAGGAATTGTAGTGTCCTGTCAGAACGAAAGAAGTCAACATCAGAATAAAGCTACAGCTTTAAAAATTTTAAGAGCTCGCCTTTATGAATTAGCTAAAAGAGAACAAGAAGAAAAAATACAAAAAGAGAGAAAATCTCAAGTGGGAACCGGTGAAAGATGTGAAAAAATTCGTACTTATAATTTTCCACAAAATAGAGTAACTGACCATCGCATAGGCTTAACTGTATATAATCTTGAAGATGTCCTCGATGGAGAACTCGACGAATTTATAGACGCTCTTATTACTCATTATAGAACAGAAGCTCTTAAACAAGAAGAAGAAAAACTAAAATTGGCAGCATAAAAATGATTTCAAGTTATAGCTTTGGACATCTTGTTTTTAAAAATACTTCATATAATAAAGATTTGATCATTATTAAAACTCAAAAAGGAGAAAAAGTTATTCCAAACTGGTGGAGAAAGGAAGGACATTATTTGTATATTGAAGATCTGGAAGAGGTCTGGAAAAGCGAAGTTGAATATCTGATTATTGGAACAGGTGCTTATGGGGTAATGAAAATAGATCCTAAAGTAAAGGATAAAGCTAAAGAATTAAATATTAAACTCGAAGCTTTTAAAACTTCTGATGCAGTAGCAAGATTTAATGAACTTTATTCACAAAATAAATCTGTTGCAGGTGCTTTTCATCTAACTTGCTAAAATTCATTTGGTTGCAGAAGTTTTACTTTCCACTGATTCTTCAGGTTGAGGTGGATAAAGTTTTTGAGGAGCTGGAAGGACCTGAGTTTTATATTTAGGCTTTTCTTTCTTTCCAAAAGGCCATATATGAGACCAAAGTTTTGAAAGAAATCCTTCATCTTCTTTATCTTCATAATAGTAATAGTAATAATAAGGAGGCAAAGAATAAGAATAACGAGAAGATAAAGGATAAAAAGGATATAAAAATTGTGAAGTTGAATTATTTACATTTTTATTTTCTTCATTTTTTTTATTCTTTTCTTCTTTTTTTTCTTCCTCAGCCCATCCGATAACCCCTTTAGATAAATCTATTACAAGATTACTTGTTAAAGAATCATCTGTATGCACATTATAATATTTTCTTGCTTTTGTAACTTTTGGCTTTTTTTTCTCTGGTGCAGAAGGTGGAGGAGGTGGATAAAGATAAGGAGCATAATAATAAAATGTTTTTTCAGGATGTTCTCTATTTATGTGATAAAATCCATACATTCCATAAGGTTTTATTTCTTCTTTGTAAAAATCCTCTTCCTTACCTTCTATATACCTTTTACATCTATTTGCAAATTCAGTAAGTTTAGGAATTATTTCTGAAACCCCCTTCACTTCCTGATAAAACTTAATAGATCTTTTTTCCCCTGTCAAATTTGCTATTTTTGCATCAATACTTATAGTATCTCCTAAAATAGTAATACTTCCCCATATTACATAATCTGCTTTATATTTTTCTCCAAGTTCTTTAGCAATATTTTTATTAAAAGTAGTATAATTATTTATTTCTTTTTCATCTATTTCTATTACTTCAATTTTAGAAGGAATAAATAAACGGGTAGAAAGCATTTGAGGAATGGCTTTTTTTAAGTACACATATTCCTGTGGAGCATAAATATTAAAAGGAATAATGAGTATTTTTTGAATTTTTTCTTTTTTTATCTCTGTTGAATCTATTTCTTTACCAAAAACAAAAAGATTAAAAAATAAAAGAATTAAAATACTTAAAAATATGATTTTTTTCTTCATTTTTAAATTTTATGAATTTTTTAAAGTATAAAATAATCTATAAGTGGGTATTTGTCAAATAAAAAATTAAAATCTTTATTTTATGAAATTTTGTAGTATATTTTAAAATTGGAGGAGTGCCCGAGTGGCCGAAGGGGGCGGCCTTGAAAGCCGCTGAGGGGGTTTATCCCCCTCCGGGGGTTCGAATCCCTCCTCCTCCGTTTTTTAATTTTTAATCGAATCTTTTAACTATGTTCAAAATTTTTAAAAAATTCAGAAAAGAAGGAAAAAAAGAAGAAGCACCTCCAGAAATAACTCAAGAAACATCTCAGGAAGCCTTAATTGAAGAAAAAAAAGAAGAAAAAAAGAAATTAAGCTTTTTTGAAAAACTTAAAAAAGAAAATCTCTTTGAAAAATTCAAAAAAGGTCTTTCAAAAACAAAAGAAAGACTGAGTTCTACTTTGTCTCAGTTTTTTGAAGTTGATAAAGTTGTTGATCTTCAAACCTTGGATGAACTTGAAGAAACTCTTATTTTAGCAGACCTTGGAGTTGATACTACATTAGCTTTGTTAGAGCCTTTTAAAAATAAAGTTTTAAAAGGAGAATCAGTCACTACAAAACAGCTAAAATCTTTTTTAAAAGAACAGATGATTTCTTTTTTACTTGAAGCAGATAAATCTTTTCCTCCAAATGGTAAACCCTCTGTGCTTTTTTTTCTTGGAGTAAATGGCGTTGGAAAAACCACAACAATAGCAAAGATAGGAAAAAAACTTAAAGATGAAGGATATTCTGTTATTTTAGTAGCTGCTGATACATTTAGAGCTGCTGCAATTGATCAACTTAAAAAATGGGGAGAAAGAATCGAAGTACCGGTTATTGCACTTCACGAAGGAGCTGATCCTGGAGCAGTTATTTATCAAGGAATTACCTATGCTAAAAAACATGATATCGATGTGGTTCTTATAGATACCGCAGGAAGACTTCACACAAAATATAATCTTATAGAAGAACTAAAAAAAATGATAAAAGTTATAAATAAACTTGTTCCACCTGAATCTCAGGAAAATATTTTGGTTCTTGATGCAACAACTGGACAAAATGCATTGAGTCAAGCTCAACACTTTTCACAAGCTGTTCCAATTCATAGTATTATTATTACTAAAATGGATGGAACAGCAAAAGGTGGTATTGCAATAGCTGTATCTCATAAATTTAATCTTCCAATAAGATTTATAGGACTTGGAGAAAAACCTGAAGATTTAGTTCCTTTTGATAAAAAAGCTTTTGTTTCTGCAATACTTCCAGATTGATCCCTTAAAATTTTTTTCATCAAATCTTTTTGATAAAAATAATGTTTAAAATAATGTTCAAAAATCTGTAAAAATTTTTAGAAATTTTTAACATTAATTTAAACATTAATCTAAACAAATTTTATTAAAATTTTCAAACATTTTAAATTAAGGTATTTACTAATGTAAAATTAAAATGTAAAATTAAACGCAGCTTATTAATACATCTTCTATTTAAATATATTTTTATTTTTTAATTTAAACTTTTTTATTTAAGGATGTTAAAAAATTTAAGATTTTTAAAAAAATTAGACCCAGATCCTACTTATTTAATTCTCGAAAAAATTTCAACTGCTGAAGAAATATATAAAGCATGGAACGAGTATTTTTATCAAGATAAAGACTTTTTAAAAATGTTAAAAGAGTATGAAAAAGCAGTAGAAGAATCAAATAAAATTATGGAAAATTATGGAACATTTAAAGAGTGTTATATATGCTCTGTGATTGATAAAAAAGGATGCTGTAAAGCGGGATTAGAAAATGAAGCAACTATTAATATAATTTTGTTAAATATGTTTTTAAAAAAGCCGATACCTAAGGAAAGAGAAGTTCCTGGTAGATGTTTTTTTGTTGGTCCAACAGGATGTAAAATTTTTGCAAGACCTTATTTATGCAGAGAATATTTTTGTAATCGTCTTCTTAATAAACTTACTCAAGAACAATACGCAAAAATAACCCAAGTTTTAAATAGGGAACTAACTTTACTTTATACAATAACTCAGTATATTAGAAATCAATTAGAGTTTTTAATGGGTGAATTTTTGTTTGAGTTGGATATAGCTGGATATTGTTAAAAGGAGTAAGAAATATGAAAAAATGTTCGATTTTTATTATTTTTATTATTTTTATAATTACTGGGTGTGCGAGAAAAATGGAAGTTCCACCTATTGCAGAGGTTCCTCAGAAAAAAAATATTAAAGAAACTGTTTCTGAACAGCCAAAAATTTTGGAAGGTCCTGAGGAAGTCATACCCCTTGAAGAAAGACCTTTTGAAGAAATTACAGAAACTTATCCTCCTGAGGAAAAGATTACTAAAGAAAATTTAGAATATTGGAAAAATTATGGAAGAAGTGATCCACCTTTATTTGCTATTTTTTTTGATTTTGATGCCTTTAATATAAGAGAAGATATGTGGGAAAGAATAAAGAAAAATGCAGAATATCTTTTAAGGCATCCGGATATAAAAATTCAATTACAAGGAAATTGTGATGAAAGAGGGACAAAAGAATATAATATGGCTCTTGGTGCAAAAAGAGCACTTGAAGTAAAAGATGTATTAATAAAACTGGGAATAAAAGAAAACCGAATCAGTACCATTAGTTTTGGGGAGGAAAGGCCTCTTTGTAAAGAAAGTAATGAAGAGTGTTGGGCTATAAATAGAAGGGTAGATTTTGTAATTATTAAATAAAAAGGAGGATCATGATGAAAAGATTTTTAATGCTCTTTTTTTTAAATACTTTGTTTTTGGTATCTTTTGCTTTTGCCCAGAATTTAAAAATTGGTGTTATTGATATAAAAAAAGTTGTCAATGAATCAAAATATGGACAGGAAGTAATGAAAAAACTTCAAGAGAGATATAACGAACTTTCAAAAAAACTTCAAGCAAAAGCTAAAGAACTTGATGCTTTAAAAAAAGAAATAGAAACAAAAAGTTCTCTTTGGTCAAGAGAAGTAAGAGAAAAAAAACAAAGAGAATATGAAAAGAAACTTAGAGAATTTAGAGCACTTCAGGAAGATTCTCAGTATGAAATGCAAGAATTACAAAAAAAACTTTTAAATCCTGTTTTTGATGAATTAGAAAAAATTGTAAAAGAGTTTATAAAAAAAGAAGGATATGATCTTGTGTTTGAAAAAAATCAACCTGGTCTTTATTATGCTTCTTCAAAAATTGATTTAACTGAAAAAATTATAAAGCTTTTTGACGAATATTATTTAAAACATAAAAAATAAAAATGTATCTTATTGCTGATATTGGAGGAACAAATTCTCGTTTAACTTTAATAAAAGATCTCAATAAAAAATTTTTAAAATTAAAAGTTTATTCAAGCAAAAATTTTAAAAATATTTATGAACTTATTAAAAATTATTTTTCAGAGATAAATTCAGCAAAAAAACAAAATATTAAAATAGCTGTTATTTCAGTAGCAGGTCCTGTAATAAAAAATAAAGCACATTTAACTAATCTTGAATGGGATGTAGATGGGTCAAAAATAAAAAAATATTTTGATTTTGAGAAAGTTATACTTGTAAATGATCTTTATGGATTGGCAGCAAGTGTTTTACTTTTGAAAAAAAAAGATTTATTTGAGATTAAACCTGAAAAGAGAACAATATCAGAGCCGAAAGCATTTATTGCTCCTGGAACAGGTTTAGGAGAGGCTATTTTAGTTAAAAGAAATCCTCTTATTATTCTTCCAACAGAAGGTGGTCATTTAAATTTTTCTCCCCTTAATTCTGAAGAATGGGAATATTTGCAATTCTTAAAAGAAAAGGAAGAAGAACTTAGTTGGGAAAAGGCACTTTCAGGAACAGCTATTAGTTATTGGTATGAGTTTTATTATAAAAAAACACTACATCCAAAAGAAATAACAAAACTTGCTAAAAAAGGTGATGAAAAAGCCCAAAAGGTAATTTTAAAATTTTTTGAACTTCTTGGAAGAAAAGTTTCCCAAATTGCATTTATGAGCATTCCTTTTGGAGGAATTTATCTTTCTGGAGGTGTTTTAATAGCCTTAAAAGAATTTTTTGAAAAACAAGAATATAAAAATCAATTTTTTAAAGGCTATTATATTAATAAAAAAATGGAAAAAATTTTAAAAATATTTCCTATTTATTTAATTCTTTATCCTTACCCAGTTCTTTTAGGAGGGCTCTCCATTCTCCGTAGCCAATTATAACTATTCTTCTATTTAGCATATCTAAATATTCAAAATGTATTTCTAAAAAATCTTCTTTTGGATTTTCGTGAAGTTTATTTGCCCATTCAATTACAACAATTCCATTATTTAAGTACTCCCACAAACCAAGCTCTTCTGGAATATCCAATCTATATAAATCCACATGATAAAGAGTATATTTACCTTCGTAAATGTTAATTATAGAAAAGCTCGGACTTGTAATATAAATATCAGGATCAACTTCAAGTGCTTTAGCTATTCCTTTTACAAAAGTAGTTTTTCCAGAACCAAGATCTCCATATAAAAGAATTAAATCACCGGGTTTTAAAAATTTTCCTAATTTTTTTCCAAGAAGTATTGTTTCTTCTTCATTTTTTGAAATAAACTGTATTTCCATTTATTTTCCAAGGATTAATAAAACACTTTTATCCTTGGTTAAATATTTATTTATTAAGTTTTTTATACCTTCATGAGTTACTTCATTTACAAGTTTTTCGTATTTTAAATAATAATCCCATCCCAGACCAAGAACTTCATTTACTGCCATATCTTCGGCTTTACTAAGATTACTTTGAAGAGAAAGTTTTTCTTCTCCAATGAGTCTGTTTTTTGCTCTTTCAATTTCTTCTTGAGTTAATCCATTTTTTGAAATATCTTCTAATATTTCCCAAAATCCAGAAATAGCAGATTCTTTTTTCTCTGGGGAACAGGCTATATAAAAAATAAATGCAGATTTTTTGGGATAGAAAATTAAAAAAGAAGTTACCGCATATGCAAGAGCCCTTTCATCTCTTAAAATTTTATAAAGTCTTCCATCTTGTCCTGATAAAGCGCTATTTAAGACTTCCAAAGCTGTCATTTCTTTTGAATTTAAACCAGGTGTTTGAAATCCAAGAAGTATTTGTGTCTGAAAAGTTTCTTTTTTAATCTTTTTAATTTTTTCTTTTGGTAATGTTGGTTCCTTTTCTTCTACTTTGTAATTACTAATTTGTTTCCAATCTTTTAATAAAGAGAAAAGTTTTGCTTTTAGATAATACGGATCAAAATCACCTATAATAACAAGTACTCCTTTCTTGGGATTAACAAATTTTTTGTAAGCAGATTTTAAATCTTCACATGTAAATCTTTGATAAAATTCGTAACTCCCTGCTGAATTTAATCCATAGGGATGATCAGGGAAAAGCTCTTGTAGAAAATCTTTTATAGCTAAGGACATAGGTTGATCTTCTTGTTTTAAAAGAAAGGATAAAAGCTCAGGTTTTGCTTTTTTACATTCATCTTTACTAAAAGCTGGTTTTAAAAGAATTTCTGAAAAATATTTAAGTGCCTCGTCAAGTTTTGAAGATAAAAAACTTGCTCTAAGACCAAAAGTATTCCTTCCTGAAAATCCACTTATTTCAGCACCAATTGACTCAAGTTTTTCTGCGAGCTCTTCTGCACTATAATTTTTTGTTCCTCTTGTCCAAAGTAATGTCAAAGCCTTAAAAAGACCATTAGTTTCTTTAGTCTCAAATCTTAAACCTCCTGGAAAAGCAAGGCAAATACTTATAGTAGGAATATCTCTTAAGGGATAAAGTATTACTTCAAGACCATTATTCATTTTAAATATTTCTGGTGTTGAGGTAAATTTAAAAGAAGATATTGTTTTAATTAAGGTTTTTTCGTCAAAAAGTTTTTTCTCGGAGAGGAATCCAGCTACAAGTTTTTGATAATTAAAATATTTTTTTGCGACTTTTTTTATGTCTTCTGGGGTAGTTTTTCTGATAATTTCTTTATACCAGGCAATATCTTTATAAGTTCCTCTTGTAAGCTGAAAACTTGCTAACACCCCTGATAATCCCTGAGAAGTTTCTTGAGAAAATGTAAAATCTGAAAGTATTTGAATTTTTGCTTTTTCGAGTTCTTCATCTTCTACACCATTTTCTTTTAATTTTTCAAGTTCTTTAAGGGTTTCTTTTATAATTTTTAAAAAATTTTCAGGATCTGCGGTTCCATAAATTTCAAAAAGTCCTGGTCCAGTGGGAGTAAAAGAAGAGGCTGAGATACTTTTTACAAGGCCGAGTTCCCTTTTAAGTTTTACATAAAGACGACTTGATTTTCCGCCACCCAGTATTTCAGCAATAAGATCAAGGATAGGTGCATCGTTACTTTTAATAGATGGTCCAGGGAGGGTAAAGACAAAATATCCTTCTTTAACAGGTCTTTCTATCCATATAAGCTCTGGCTTTTCGGTATAAGGTTCTTCTGGAAATTCTATTTTTTTAAGTTTTCTTTTTGGTAGATTTGAAAAATACTTTTCTACAAGAGGAAAAAGCTTATTTTCAGTAATATTTCCTACTATAACAAGTACCATGTTTTCTGGAGTGTAAAATTCGTTTACATAATCTAAAAGATTTTTTCGTGTAAAAGAGCGGACAGTTTCAGGAAAGCCTATTATAGGACGGTAATAAGGGAAATTTCTGTAAGAAGCTTTCATAACATTTTCAAAGAGAACAGTCATTGGATTATCTAAACGCATTTTCATTTCTTCTATTACTACTTCTTTTTCTTTTTTTAATTCTTCAGGATCAAAATAAGGATGAAAAACTACATCAGAGAGTATATCAAGGGCAGTTTCGATAATATTTGAAGGACCAGCTACATAATAGCAGGTATAATCATAGGAAGTAAAAGCATTCATATATCCGCCTTTTTTTTCAATAGCTCCTACTATATCTTCTGGTTTTTTGGTTTCTGTGCCTTTAAAAATCATATGCTCAATTAAATGAGTTATCCCTGCCTGTGAATCTGTTTCATATACACTTCCTACTTTTACACAGAGTTTTATAGTTGCGACATCCTCTCTTTTATAAGGATAGAATAGCACAGTTAGATTAGATTTTAGTTTTTTTTCTATTACATTTTTTAAAATCGGATTTTCAAGTGATTTTGCAGAAGATTCCATAAAGAAACCTCCTGTAAAAAGAAAAATAAAGAAAAAAAGTTTAATAAGAAATTTTAAGAATTTTGATGATGAATAATCCATTTTTTTAAGAATTTAGCAGAAACTTAAAAAATTGCAAATTAGAAATTATCAATTTGACTATGATAATGATACACCAAACAATTTATAGAATTTTTATTGCTATAAAGTAACTTTTTTGGTTCCATTTCTTTCAAGTATATTATAAGCTGAAGGTTTAGACATAGTTGATTAAGAAAGATTAGCACATTGATAATCAGAAACAAATATTAGAATTTTGTGAAAAATTTAATATTATAAAAAGATAAAGGATTTATATTCAATAAGTTGGATTTGTGTGATAATAAAAACAACACAATTATTTGGAGAATATCGATAAGCTATACTTTTTCGTGATGAAAGACCTGGTCTCATTTATATGTATGATGTGGAGGGCAATGTTTACTCGCTTTGCAAATATTTGTAATTATTAAAAAGTTCTGAATGATAAAGCTATAAGTGTTATTCTTCATAGGTAAAATTTAAAGTAGATGTATTGTACAAGCTTAAAATTTTTAACTTGTAATATATTTTTTCCTATGATATTATAACTTTTCATAAATTTTTTATCTTGGAGGTATTCGTGAAAAAAATCTATCAATTTTTATCTTCTGTAAAATTAGCTATTGTTTTATTTCTCATTCTTGCTTTCTTTTCTATTTTTGGAACAATTATTCCTCAGGGACGTCCCGAGAGTTTTTATTTAATGAAATATGGGAAAACTATCGGAGATATAATTCTAAAACTTCAATTAAATGATGCTTATCATTCATGGTGGTATATTATAACTTTATTTTTATTTTTAATAAATTTAATAATCTGTTCTTTAAAACGTTTTCCTATATCTTTAAAACTTTATAAAACAGATCCTACTAATGTTGATCCTGAAAATTTTCCGAATAGAATCAAATTAAATTTAAAAAAAGAATTTAATTCCGTCGTAAATTTTCTTTTAAAAAAACTTGGTTTTAAAGAAATAAAGAAAATTTCTAACGGAGTACTATTTTATAAAGATTTAAATAGAAAAGCTTTTTTTTCAGTTTATTTTGTTCATTTTTCCATGGTATTGATATTAATAGGAGGTTTAATTGGAGCTATTTGGGGATATAGAGGTAATATGATAATTTTAGAAGGACAAATTTCAAATCGAGTAAGACCTTTCAGAGGAGAAGAGCCGATTTTTCTTGACTTTGCTTTAAAGCTAAATAAATTTACTCTTGAGCTTTATCCTAATGGTATGCCTAAGGAGTATATTTCTAATGTAACAGTAATAGATGGAAACAAAAGAATAAATGCGATTATTAAAGTAAATCATCCTTTTAGATATAAAGGAATTAGCTTTTATCAAGCAAGTTATAATGAAATTCCAAAATTTATTTTATATATTAAAGAAAAAAATAAAACTTATGAATTGACTTCTATGGTACCAATTAATGTTGATAACTATTCTATTTTTTTAGATAAATATATACGGCATTATGGATTTATTTTAATTTATATCACAGTTTTTGATCAAAATACAGGAAAACAATATTCTACATATTTAGTTAAAGGTATACCAAATATTCTTAAACTTGGTGAAAAAGAATATCATATTAATGTAAAAAAGATGGAAGCAATTTATTTAACAGGTTTACAAGTTAAAAAAGATCCAGGTATAACTTTAGTTTATAGTGGTTTTATATTGATGATTCTTGGTTTATTTTGGGTTTATTTTTTTGATCCTAAAACCTTTTGGGTTTTTGTAAAACAGAAAAATAAAGAAATTGAAGTAATACTTGGAGCAAGGGCAAAAAGAGAAAAAGAAGGTTTAAAGCTAAAGTTAGAGGAATTAGCTAAAAAAATTCAAAAAGAGGCTTAATTTAGAAAATTTTTAAGAATTTTTTAAAAAATCTTCCTTGACAATAATATAAAAAAATAGATAATATATAAAAGTTAAAATTAAAAAAGGGGGAATATTGGTTTTTTTATTGTTTATTTAAAATTTAAAAATTTATATTTATTTTGATAGGTGTTTTAGCTTTTAAAATGATGGCAAAGGAAAAAGTTATTCTTCAATGTAATGAATCCCATATAAGGAAAGCTTATTTTTATAAAAAAAACATATTTAGATTGTTATAAAAATGATTTTAAAAGGTTGTTTAAATTGTTATCCTGCTTATACTATTTTTGTAAGAACTTATGGAATAGAAGTCCTTTCTACTTTATGTTTTGCATGTTATAAAGAAATATATAAAAATTTATTATCATAAATACCACTATGGAAATATTCCTTCCTTATACACTTAGAAGAGAAGCGAAAATTAAAAAGAATAAAAGAGAAAAAAAGAAAATATAAAAGGAGGGTAAAAATGATAGGGAAGCGAGTGAAGAGTTGGTTTATTTTATTTCTTGTGGTTACAATTTTAGGTTTTTTTAGTCAGGAAGGATTTGCCAAAAAAATTGTATTAGAAGAGTATACTAAAATAAAACCAAGTCCTGCTTATGAAAAGTCAATAAAACCATTGACTACAGAAGAGTGTGCGAGATGTCACTCATGGGTATTTAATAGAATAAAAGAAAAAGGTGGAAAACATAGAATAGACTGTACTTGGTGCCATGTGAAATTTCATGTGTATAATCCTATAAAGAAAAACTGGGCTGAAATAATGCCTAAATGTACAAGATGTCATGGGTATATTCATGGAAAGTTATTTACTAATTGTCTTGGTTGTCACAAAGATCCACATGCTCCAAGAATTGTTGGTATAACCCCTGAAGTAGGCAAAGCTTGTGGTCAGTGTCATCCTAATATTACTAAAGAGCTTAATAGATATCCAAGCAAACATACTACTGTTGCTTGTGTAGCATGTCACCATACAAAACATGGATATATTCCTTCCTGTTTAGAATGTCATAAGCCTCATTATCCAAATGAACCTGTAAAAGAGTGTTTTAATTGTCATGCTCCACATTCACCACTTAGAATTCTTCAGACAGCATTTCCAAAAGAAACGCTTAATAAAGTATGTAGTCCATGCCATAAAGTAGAATTTGAAAAAATAGCTCGTACACCAAGTAAGCATCATAAGGTTGCATGTGTTCAGTGCCATGTAAAACATAAAGATATACCTAAGTGCGAAAGGTGTCACGGTAAACCACATGGTGCAGGGGTACACCAGAAATTTCCTAATTGTTTAGATTGCCATATGGATGTACATAACTTGCCTGTAAAAACAGGAACGAAATAAATTAAATAAAAAGTGGTATAAAGTGAGTACATAATATTTAAAAAGATGTAGTAAGGGGGTTTAAGGGGGATTATATAGAGTTTAATAATTAATGGTATAACGATAAGTAGTATTTGTTATAAAAGCATAAGTTTAGATTAAGATGATATTTTGATTAATGTTTTTATTGTTAAAGTTGGGTGGTTTTATATGGTTGATTGTATGAATTTATATAGGTAAATATGTAAGGTTTAGTAGTAGTTAATTTTTATTAGATAATTATATGATTTGTTCTTGAAATGGAATTGTAATTCAATTCCTGATTATTCAAAAGATATAATTTTTTTTAAAAGTGTTATTTTTTTTCTAATAAGAGAAATTCAGTATCTTGAAATGAAGGATTAACTTACATAGGTATGTGGGTGCGTTACGATGGTAAAAGAATAAAAGATCTAATAAGCAATAAAAGGATGTATCAAGATGTAGGAGCCAAAGATAAAGATTGGGAATACAATGCTATATTCCTCACGTCACAACAGATATAAAGGTCTTATGGTTTTATAATATAAAAGAGTAAAATTTCATTTATATGTTTACATAGAGCCTCAGAATAAGTTAGGGAATGGAGATACCCGGCTTATTTTGACACAGTAAGATAAAATTATTCTAAGAATACTTCAGGATGTACAGTTTACCATACAAGAAAAAACTCAAAAAATTTAAAGCTGGGGGAGGAGGATTCGAACCTCCACTAGTGGATCCAGAGTCCACCGTCCTGCCAATTAGACGATCCCCCAATTCTTACCAGAAGTATAAATTAATCAAAGTTTTTTAGTTTGTCAAGTTAAAAATTTCTAAATAAAATTTGACCAAATTGGAGAAATTATTTAATATTTGATGTATAATTCAAAATTAAAAGGAGAACAAAATGACAAAATTGTTTACTTCCAAGATAATAGGAGGTATAGGCAGTACTTTAATAGTAATATCACCTTTTATTTCTGTACTTGGTATTATAACCGGACTAAGCGGAATTATACTATTATTAATTGCTCTTAAAAATTTTTCAGATTTTTATAATAATAAGGAGATTTTCCAAAAATTTTTAATAGGTCTTCTTATAGGAATTGCAGGAAGTATTTTAGGAATAGTTGTTCAGGGTGGAGAAAAATTTAATTTGGCTGAAATATATTACAATAAAAATTATTGGAAACTTAATTTAATATTAGGATTTTTAATAATGTATATTTCAACTATATTGGCTTGTTATTTTTATAAAGAAAGTCTTTATTCTCTTTTCAAAAGTGCTAATCATAAATTATTTGATACAACAGGTAAGATACTTTTTTATAGTGCTATCTTGGTAATTGTTTTCGGTCTTGGAGGGGTAGGACTTTTAATAGGTTGGACTTTGCTTGCTATATCTTTTTTTACTTTTAAAAGCTAAGAATATTTTATTTAAATGAAGTTTAGAAAATATTTATTATTATTTAAAATTAACTTTCTAATTTTTTTTATTTTTCATACAGCATTTTGTGCCCCATCTCAGAAATTCAAAATTACAGCTCGCAAATTAGAAGTTTTACATACTCCAAAAAAAATTTTAGCTGAGGGAGATGTAATAATACAAGGGGAAAACATTCTTATTTGGGCGGAAAGGGTCAATTATCAATTAAACACGCAATATGCAAAATTAGAAAATTTTGAAATTTTTGATTTCAAAAATCAAATTATTATAAAGGGAAATGTAGGTTTTATAGACTTAAGAAATGATGAAATTTGGGCAGATTCGGTTTTCATATTTTTAAAAAAAGAAAAAATAAGAATTAAAGCAATTGATTTTAGGAAAAATGCCTTAAATGAGTATTTTGCAAAAAAAGCAATTTTAACCACCTGCGAAATGGAATGGTGTGGAAAGATCTGTAAAAAGGAGAAACATTATCCAGCATGGAGTATAGAAGTAGAAGACTTTGTTTTGACTTCTAAAGGTATAAGTAAAGGAAAATCTACGAAGTTTAAAATAAAAAAACATACATTTATTTATTTACCTAAAACTGCTTATATTCCAAAATTAAGTCTACCTATTGGAACTTTTAGAAAAACAGGGTTTTTATTTCCTCATATTGTACAAGGTAATCGTTTAGGAGTGGGTCTTCAAATTCCTTTTTTCTGGGCAGTTACAGATCAAATAGATTTTACAATAGCACCATTATATTTATCAAAAAGAGGGTTTCTTTTTGATATAGAAAATCAATTTAGATTTACTAAAGATATTCAAGGTTTGTTTAAATTCAGATATTTGAGAGATGAATGGGCAGAAAGTAAATATGCAAGTGAAAAAGAAATAAAGAAATATAAATGGTGGATAGTAGGTAAAGTAGATTATCCAATAACTTCTAATTTGGATATGCATCTTGATTTAGATTTAGTTTCTGAGAGAGAATTTTTAGAAGAATTTGATGTAGGAGAAGGGGGTTTTTCTCAAAGCAAAGTTTTATTTCTGCAAAGATTTAACAGAGATATAGAACCTAAAACACAAGAATATAGAACTTCTAAGTTCTGGATTCAGTATTTTCGTAAAAGTTTTTATAGTAGAATAGAAACAAAATATTTAGATTATCATGGTTTTGGAGATGAAGATAAAATTTTACAGCCTTTATTTAATATTCATTTTAATTTTTTACCATTTGATTTATTTCATAAAATTTTAACAAATTTTTCATTAGATTATAAATATAATTATAGAGAAGAAGATTATTATGGTCATAGAGGAAATATAAAATTGGAAATTACCTATCCATTTAAGATAGGTTATTTTATGAATTCTGCAACATTTACTTATAAAAATTTTTTTTATAATTTAGAAAATAAAGGTTTGTTTGATAAAAGAAATTTTAATAGAAATTTTTATGAAATTAAACTTGCTTCTTATACTTATCTTGTAAAAAAATATTTAAATTTTTTACATACTTTGAAGCCGTATTTATCTTTTTTTTATAGAAGAGAACCAAGTGAAAAAAATGTGCCACAATTTGATTATGAAGATGCAATAAATTCAAAAGCAAAAATTATAGAATATGGATTATGGCAATTTTTAAGTTTGCCCTCTCAAAAAAATTTTATAATGATAAAAACTTATCAACAATATGATTTCACTAAAACAGAAAAATCTCTTACAGCTACATCACCAGAAGAAAGAGCGTTTTCTGATATCTATTTTCAAATAAATTTAAATTATTCTCCTTATCTTTTTTTTAGATATGATACAGCTTATAATTTTTATGGCCTTGGATTTAAAAAACACTCAATATCTTTTGATTTAAGAAATTTTATAGTTGATAGGTTAAGAATTGTTTATCAAAAAGATACAGCTTGGAATACTAAACAGATATCTTTTAATTTAGCGACTTATATAACAAATAAAATTTATACAAATATGTTTATCACCCGCAATTTAATAAGAGATGAATTTACTGAAAGAAGAATAGAGATAAACTACATTCATAAATGTTATACTTTAGGATTTGGAATATATACTACTCCAAAAGATACAAAATTTATATTTGGTTTTCAATTGAAAGGTTTAGGAGGATATAGAAGAGAATTTTAAAATAGAAATTAAAGGGTGAATACTATGGAATTTGATGAAGAAATTTTGAAGGATTTTTTGATTGAGGTGAAGGAGGGTATAGAGAGACTTGAGGATGGTTTTATAAGGCTTGAGAGAGGTGAGAGGGAGGTATTGAAGGAGTTATTTAGGGTTATGCATTCATTGAAGGGGGCAGCTGGATTTTTTGGATTTAAGGCATTGGAGCAGGTAGCTCATGCATCGGAGGATATATTGGCGAGATTAAGAGATGGTTTGATAGAGCCTACAGATGAGATAATAGATATGTTATTAAAGGCAGTGGATTATATAAAGCGTATAGTTAAGCATATAGAAGATAAGAGGAAGGAGCCGATAGATGATGAGTTATTAGATTTTCTAATAGAATTGACCACATTTTCAGATAAGATAGCCAAAAAAGAAGAAACAAAAAGAGAAACTAAAAAAGAAGAATTGTTAGAAGAAATAGAAAAAAAAGGGAAAATTGAAGAAAAAGAAAAAGAAATAGAAAGGGAGATAGAGAAAGAGTTGAAAGTTGAAGAAGAAAAGAAGTCTTTTGAGGAAGAAAAAATCGTTCCAAAAGTTGATGAAGAAATTTTGAAGGATTTTTTGATTGAGGTGAAGGAGGGTATAGAGAGACTTGAGGATGGTTTTATAAGGCTTGAGAGAGGTGAGAGGGAGGTATTGAAGGAGTTATTTAGGGTTATGCATTCATTGAAGGGGGCAGCTGGATTTTTTGGATTTAAGGCATTGGAGCAGGTAGCTCATGCATCGGAGGATATATTGGCGAGATTAAGAGATGGTTTGATAGAGCCTACAGATGAGATAATAGATATGTTATTAAAGGCAGTGGATTATATAAAGCGTATAGTTAAGCATATAGAAGATAAGAAGAAGGAGCCGATAGATGATGGGTTATTAGATTTTCTAATAGAATTGACCACATTTTCAGATAAGATAGCCAAAAAAGAAGAAACAAAAAGAGAAACTAAAAAAGAAGAATTGTTAGAAGAAATAGAAAAAAAAGAAAAAATTGAAGAAAGAAAAAAAGATACAATTTTATCTCAAGTTAGTTTAAAAGAGACTTATGTAAAAATAGACACAAAATTATTAGATTTATTAATGAATCTTGCAAGTGAGCTTGTGCTTGCAAGAAATCGCATTCTTCAAATTTCTCAAAAAATAAAAAATCCAGAATTGCAAACAAGTGTCCAAATTTTATCCACTATAACAACAGAACTTCAAGAAACTATAATGAAAACTCGAATGCAACCAATTGGAATTGTTTTTAATAAATTTCCAAGAATTGTTAGAGATTTATCTAAAGCTCTAAATAAAAAAGTTAAACTTCATATAGAAGGTGCAGAAACAGAACTTGATCGTTCTATGATAGAAGCAATAAAAGACCCTCTTACACATTTAATAAGAAATGCAATAGATCATGGAATAGAATTTCCTGAAGAAAGAGAAAAATTTGGAAAATCTCCAGAAGGAAATCTTAGTTTAAGAGCTTATCAAGAAAGTGGATATGTGATTATTGAAGTAGAAGATGATGGAAAAGGTATAGATATAGAAAAGATAAAAAAGAAAGCAATAGAAAAAGGATTTCTTAGTTTGAAAGAAGCTGAATCTATTTCTGAAAGAGAGTTAATGTCATTTATATTTAAACCGGGCTTTTCTACAGCAGAAAAAATTACAGAACTTTCTGGTCGAGGAGTAGGAATGGATGTGGTGAAGAGCAATATAGAAAAACTTGGCGGAACAATAGAACTTAATACAGTTCCTGGTAAAGGAACTACTGTAAGGTTAAAAATACCTCTTACTCTTGCTATTATTCCTGCATTAATAGTTACTTGTAAAGGTTTTCGTTATGCAATTCCACAAGTTAATATAAAAAAATTAATAAAAATCAATCTTTTGAAAGATATAATTTGTATAGGTGAAGGAGAATTTTATAGATTAAAAGAAGAAATTATTCCAGTTTTAAAACTTTCGAAAATATTACAAATAGAAAACGGAGAGCAAGAAATTTATAAAAATTTAATAATTTTAACCTTAGGTGAAGAAAGATATTTAGGAATTATTGTAGATGAAATATTAACATTTGAAGAAATCGTTGTAAAACCACTTGGTAAACAGATTAAAAATATTCCTATTTATTCTGGTGCTACTATAATGGGTGATGGGAAATTAGCGTTGATTTTAGATATTGTAGGTCTTTCAAAATATGCTGGATTTAAAAAAGAAGAGATAGAAAAAAAGTTAGAAGAAGATATTAAGTGGATGTATAAAGAAGAGAAAAATCCTGTTCTTTTGTTTGGTATAGGGAAAGATGTATTGGCAATACCTTTGGCTTTAATTTCGCGGTTAGATAAAATTAAAGCTGAAGATATTCAGATAGCAGGAAAAAAAGAAATAATTGTATATAGAAACCAAGTAATTCCTATAATAAGATTGGAAAATTATTTACCATTACAAAAATTACCGTCTCAAAAAAGTTATTATGTATTAATTTTTACTGAAAATGGGAAGACATGCGGGGTTTTATGTTCTGAAATATTGAATATTTTAGAAATTTCATTGGAAATAGAAGAAGGTTTATATAATACTCCTGGGATTTTGGGTCATAAAATTATAAATGAAAAAACAGTATTATTTATAGATATTTATAAAATCATACATATGTACGATCCTAAATGGTTTTCAATAAAAAAAGAAAATATCGGTAAAAGAATATTATTAATTGAAGATTTGTCTTATTTTAGAAATATGATAAAAAATTATTTAAAGGATGTTGGATACGAAGTAGAAAGTGTAGAAGAAGGGAAGAAAGCACTTGAGAAACTTAAACAAGATTCAAACTTTGATTTAATTGTGACAGATTTAAGTTTACCTTTAATAAATGGATATCACTTTATAGAAATTTTAAAAAGGGATCCTATATATAGCAAAATACCTATTATTGCATTAACATCTTTAAGTAAAGAAAAAATAGAGAAAAAGGTTTTAGAACTTGGAGCAGAAGGGTGTGAAAATAAGTTTAACAGAGAGCAAATTATTAATACCATAGAAAAATTTTTTAAAAAATTATAAAAAATTTTAACAGGAGGAAATGATGAAGCTTTCCAGATTAGTTCCAATAGTTAATACATTAATGATACTTTTATTTATTTGTATTTTAGCAATTTTTTATTTTTCAACAAATTTTGCAAAAAATCAATTTTACAAGCTTTTAAATGTAGATGTAAATTATTTAATCGAAATTCAGGAAGCATACAAAAATGGAAATAACTTAGTTGATGCTATTGAAACTTTGGTATTTACTCAAGATAAGAAATCTTTAGAGAGTATAGAAGAATATTATAAAAAATTAATTACTTCACTAAAAAAAATGAAAAAATTTGAAGAACATGAAAACATACAACAAGAATTAAATAAAATTATTAATATATGGAAAGAAAATTATAAAAAAATAGAAGAAATAGAAAATCTTATATTAAATGGAAAAAAAGATATAGCTATAATGAAATTAAAACAGATAACATATACCTGGAAGGAAACAGAAAATATACTTTTTCAAATAACAGAATATGTAAAAGAAGTAGAATTAAAAGAACATAAAATAAAACTTGATAAAAAACTTGCACAAGGTATAAAGATATCTTTAAGTATAATTATAGGTTTTGGTATATTTATTACAATTTTATTAATCTTCACAAGTGTATCCATAAAAAAAGTTACTGAAATGTCGGAAGTTCTTGAAGAAATGTCAAGAGGAGAAAAAGGAAAAGATATAGGAAATAAATTAAAAGCATTAAAAAGATACACAGAAAGAAGAGATGAAATAGGACTTATTGCAAAAAATGTTATAAAAATTGGGGGACTAATTGAAAATATGATTTCAGCTATCAAAAATTCATTTGTAGAAATTCAATCTGTTACTGATGAATTGGACTCCAATATAAAATTAATAAAGAAAAAAACAGATGCGCAACATATGTCTGCAACTCAAATAGCTACCGCATCTGAAGAAATGACAGCAACTATAGCAGATATAGCGAAAAATGCAACAGGAGCCTCAGATCTGGCTAATGAAAGTATGGAAAATGCACTGGAAGGTAAAAAACTTTCAAAAGAAGCAATGGAACTTATTGTTAAAACTAATGAATCTACTCAGGTTTTAAAAAATACAATGGATTCCTTAGTAGAAAGACTTAAGAAAATAGATGAAATTGTAGAGTTTATTAAAGATGTAGCTGATCAAACAAATCTACTTGCATTGAATGCAAGCATTGAAGCAGCGAGAGCAGGCGAACATGGTAAAGGATTTGCTGTTGTTGCTGAAGAAATAAGAAAATTAGCAGAAAGAGTGCTTAAGGCAACAGAAGAAATAGATAAAACTATATATGAAATACATGAAGAAACTACAAAATCTGTAGAAAATATGAATATTACAATTAAAGAAGTAGAAAAAGCACTTAAAGGGTTTAATAAAGTAAAAGAAGCACTTGATAAGATTGTTAAATCTTCTGAAAAAGTAAAAGATGCAATTAATCAAATTGCAGTAGCTACAGAAGAACAATCAACAGCAAGTGAAGAGATAATGAAGGCATCTACTGAATCAACCAAACTTTCTCAAGAAATAAGAAATTCTACAGAAGTAGTAAAAAAACAAATAGAAGTTCTTGAAAATATGGTAGAAAATCTTGGAAAAGTAATAAAAGGTGAGTAAAAATTATTAAAAAATTTTTTATTCACAAGATTGATTTAATATGCTACAAACACCATTTGTTTGAGTTGGTAAGAAAGAAGTAAGATCGGTTTTTGATTCATAGTGATGTTTAAACCATTGAATAATATCGTTTTTTCCAATAATTAAGGTGATTTTATTATTTGATTGATAAATAAGTACCGGAACAGAATTTATATTAAAAATTCTTAAAGCAGGCCAGAATTTTTTAATTTCATAAACATTTATATCAATTTTGTGATTTTTAGCATAATTAATCACTTCTCGGCAATGATTACATCCTTTTTCATAAATAATAAGTGGCTTTGAATCCAGTTTAATTGGTTTTAAAGGAATATTAACAATAAAACCCGTAATAAAAATAGCGATACTTCCAAAAAGACTTAATGTATAAAGGTAAGAAAATTTATTAAAATTTTTTTGATAAAGATAATCAATTATCATGAATAAAAGGAATAAAAAGGCTATGATTAAACAATATTGGCAAAATTTTCCTAAAAACCAGGTTTGAATTGTTAAAAAATAACCTTCTACAATTATTGCTAAAGAAATTAAGAAGACACGAAGATTTAAGAAAAAATTTATAAAAAATATATTTGAAATATCAATAATAGAAGTAAAAAGCAGATATACAAAAAATATCAAACCTATCCAATTTAAAATATTATAAACATCAAATATATGAACAATTTGACAGCCTTCGGTTTTACATAAAGATTGGCCTTTAAAGTTGAAAATAATTTCTAATAAGATAAAAAGAAAACCTGATAAAGAGATAAAAAAAAGAATAAATTTTAAAAAATTATATTTTGGTTTTATAAACATTTAATTAAAAATATCTTGTTTTCCTTTTAAAAATTTATAAGCTTTATCAAAAATTTTAATAGCGCAGTATTCACCACACATAGTACATGCTTTACTTTTGGAAATACCTCCTTCAAGTCTATATTTTCTTGCTTTTTCAGGATCTATGGAGAGTTTAATCTGTGCTTCCCAATCTAATTTAGCTCTTGCTTTAGCCATTTCTAAATCCCATTTCCAAGCTGATTTTATTCCTTTTACCAAATCAGCCACATGGGCAGCAATTTTTGTTCCTATAAGTCCTTCTTTTACATCTTCTGGTGTAGGAAGCCTTAAGTGTTCCGCAGGTGTAAGATAACATAAGAAATCCGCACCTGCAGCAGCTGCAATAGCTCCTCCTATTGCTCCAGCTAAATGATCATATCCAGGAGCTATATCTGTTGGAAGTGGACCAAGGACATAAAATGGGGCACCGTGACAAAGTTTTTTTTCAAGTTTTACATTGGCTTCAATCTGATCAAGAGGTACATGCCCAGGACCTTCAATCATAACTTGAACTCCTTTTTCCCAAGCCCTTAAAGTTAATTCTCCAAGTAAAATTAATTCCTGAATCTGTGCAGAATCTATAGCATCTGCAATACAACCAGGTCTTAACCCATCTCCCAGGGACAAAGTTATATCATACTCATAAGCTATATCTAAAAGTTCATCAAAATGTTCATAAAAAGGATTTTCTTTGTTATTATAAATCATCCATTCAGCAAGAAAAGAACCTCCACGAGAAACCATTCCCATTATCCTTTCTTTGTTTTTTAACCTTTCCAAAGATTGTCTCGTTACCCCACAATGAATAGTCATAAAATCTATTCCATCTTCTGCCTGTTTTTCAATAACTTTAAACATCTCTGAAACACTCATATCAACAATAGATTTATGTTTTTTTTCAACTGCTTCAACTGCTGCTTGATATATAGGGACAGTTCCTAAAGGTACAGGGCAGCGATTTCTAATAATTTTACGAATTTCATCTAAATCTCCACCTGTAGAAAGATCCATTATAGTATCAGTGCCATATTTTAAAGCAATTTCCAATTTTTTAAGCTCTTCTTCTACATTTGGACGATCTTTAGAAGTTCCAATATTCACATTTACTTTAGTTTTAAGCCCTTTTCCTATAGCACATGGTTTAGATACTTTACTTTTTTTATTTTTACAAATTACTATTTCTCCCTTTGCAATTCCTTTAAGGATGTATTCCACCGGAACTTCTTCTGCCTCAGCACATATACGCATTTCTTCAGTTATTTTGCCTTCTTCAGCAAGTTTTTTTTGTGTCATAAAAGAAACACCCCCGTATAATTATTCCAAAAAAAATTTATTTAAATTTATAAAAATTTCGATAATCATAGAGAAAAAAAGAAAAAATTCACTATAAAATTAAACTAAAAATTAATAAGTTTCAAGACATACTTGATCTTTCCCATGGATTTCTTTAAAATACACTGAAACGTATTCATTTATATCAATTTTTTTTACTTTTAATCCCACATAAGTTGGTTCAATAGGGAGTTCCCTTCCGCCTCGATCTACTAATACTGCAAGTTCTATTTTTTTAGGTCTGCCAAGATCTATCAATGCATCCATAGCTGCTCTTACTGTTCTTCCGGTATAAATTACATCATCTACAAGAATTATATTCATATCTTCTATAGAAAATGGAATATCTGTTTTTTTTACTTCTGGTTGACTTGCAATTCTTGTCCAGTCATCTCTGTATAAAGTAATATCTAAATACCCTACAGGCAATTCAACTTTTGCTATATCTTTAAAAATTTTTTGTAACCTTATAGTTAAAGGCGTTCCACCAGTTTGTATTCCTATTAATCCTACTTTATCTAAAAAAGGATGAGTTTTTAATATTTTTTGGGCTATTTTTTCTATGCAATGCTGTATTTTTTTTGGTCCAGCTATTACTTTTTTAATTTTTTGAGATAAAATTTGTTTAGACATAACAAAACTATATTAAATCTAATTTATAATTTTTACAAGAGGTAATTTAGATGGAAATAGAAGTAAATTATAGAGTAATATATGGAGACACAGATTGTGGTAATGTAATGTATTATGGAAATTATTTGCGTCTTTTTGAAATAGGAAGAACTGAATTAATAAGAAAAATAGGAATTAATTATAAAGATATAGAAAAAAATTACGGTATTATTCTTCCGGTAGTGGAAGTGTTTGCTAAATATAAAGCATCAGCTAAGTATGATGATATTTTAAATATAAAAACCCGCTTAAAAGAATTAAAACCTTATAAAATAGTTTTTGAGTATAAAATTTACAAAAATTCAATATTATTAACCGAAGGGTATACTGTTCATGTCCCAATAAATAAAGAAGGTAAAATTGTAAAATTACCCAAGGAATTAATAGAAAAATTAAACCAACTTCTATCAAATAAAAAGGAATAAACCAGATGAGAATGAATATAGGAATTATTGGTCTTCCTAATGTAGGAAAATCAACTATTTTTAATGCATTGATTCAATCTTCTAAAGCTGAGGTAGCAAATTATCCTTTTTGTACAATTGATCCTAATGTAGGAATAATTAATATTCCAGATGAGAGAGTTTATAAAATTGCAGAATTAGAAAAAAGTAAAAAAGTAACACCAGCTACTATAGAATTTGTAGATATTGCAGGACTTGTAAGAGGAGCAAGTAAAGGAGAAGGTTTGGGGAACCAGTTTTTATCTTATATAAGAGGTGTTTCTGCAATTGCTCATATAATCAGATGTTTTGATAATCCTGAAATTGTCCATATAGAAGGTTCTATAGACCCGGTTAGAGATGCTGAAATAGTTGAAATAGAACTTATTATGGCGGATTTACAATCAATTGAAAAAAGACTAAAAAAAACTTTAAAAATAGCAAAAACAGGGGATGAGAAAGCAAAAAAGGAATTAAATATTCTTGAAAAAGCAAAAAATATTTTGGAAGATTTAAAACCTTTAAGAAGTAAAAAAAATGTTTTTGAAAAAGAAGAGTTGGAATGGCTTTCAAAAAATATTTTTCCTTTGACTTTAAAACCTTTGATGTATATAGCTAATATTTCTGAGAACGAAATATCTGAACCAGAAACAAGTGAATGTGTAAAGAAACTTAAAAATAAGGCAGAAAAAGAAAATGTGCCAGTGGTAGTGATTTGCGGGAAAATTGAAGAAGAAATTATTGAACTTCCAGAGGAAGAGAGAAAAGAATACCTTAGTATTTTAGGTATTAAAGAAACTGGTTTGAATAAATTAATTAAAGAAGGCTATAAATTACTTGATCTTATTACTTTTTTTACAACCAATCCAAAAGAAACCAGGGCATGGACTATTAAAAAGGGTACAAAGGCTCCTCAGGCAGCTGGAGAGGTTCATTCCGATATGGAAAAAGGATTTATTGCAGCAGAAGTGATAAACTATGAAGAATTTATTAAAATAGGTTCATTACAAAAAGCTAAAGAATTGGGACTTGTAAGAATAGAAGGTAAAGACTACGAAGTAAAAGATGGGGATATAATTTATTTTAGATTTAATGTTTAATAAAAATTAAAAATGGAGAGAAGAAGATTTAAAAGAATTTTCTTTTCAAAAGAGGTAGAGTTTTTATATAAAGGAGAAAATAAAAAAGGATATTTAAAAAATATTAGTCTGGGTGGAATATTTATTCAAACCAAAGATTTACCAGATATAAAGGAAGAAATTTTAATTACGCTTAAAATAGACGGAATAGAACCTCCGGTCAATATAATTGCTAAAGGAAAAGTAATAAGAATAGAATCAGGAAGAGGTTTTGCAGTAAAGTTTACTGAAATTGATCCAGAGAGTTTTAAAGAATTAAAAAATTTAATTAAATATAATGCTCCTGCGCCTGAGGAAATAGAAAAAGAGATAATAGAATTTCTTGCAGAAGCGAATCCATTAATAAGAGTAATTAAAAAATTAAATATAGAAATATTAAAGCAAGAATTAATACCTTATATTCTTGAAAAAGCATTTCTTTATAATCCTGAAAATCCTTTTATTTTATCCAGTGGAAAGAAAAGTCCATACTATTTAGATTGTAGAAAAATTACTCTTTATGCTCCGAGTTTTAAGATAATAGGTGAATTATTTTGGGAAAAAATTCGTTTTCTTAACATTCAAGGAGTGCTTGGCATGAGTGTAGGTGCAGATCCTATTGTATGTAGTGTACTTTCAAAGGCTTCTCAGGAAGATATAGATTTAAAAGGATTTTTTGTAAGAAAAGAACCAAAAAAACACGGAACTCAGAGACAAATAGAGGGTGATTTAAGTCCAGGATTAAGAGTGGTAGTTGTTGAAGACGTCGTGACTACTGGAAAATCGGTTCTTAAAGCAATTGAATGCGCAGAAAAAGAAAAGTTACAGATAATAAAAGTGTTGGCTCTTATAGATAGAGGAGAAGGAGGAAAAGAAAATATAGAATCTAAAGGTTATCCTTTTTATTCTTTTTTTACTTTTGACGAGATAATTAAAGAATATCATAATAGAAAAATTTCATAAAAAATTTTTAAATAGGAGAAAAAAATGTTTATTCCAGAGGGTTTTCTTTTTTCTGCTGTATCTTGTGGGATAAAGAACGAAGGAAAATTAGATCTTGGTTTAATTTTTAGTCCTTATAAGTTAACTTCTTGGGGGTGTTTTACAAAAAATACTGTAAAAGCTGCCCCTGTTATTTTAGGGAAAAGATTAATTAGAGAACCGATTACAAAAGGTATTTTAGTAAATAGCGGGATTGCAAATGCCTGCACAGGAAAAGAAGGGATTAGAAGAGCAAAATTACTTCTTGAAAGAGTAGCTCAAAGACTCAAAGTCCCAAAAGATACGATATTACCCGCATCTACAGGAGTTATAGGTGAACAGCTACCTTTAGAAAAAATAATTCCTAAAATCGAAGATTTAATAAAAGCTCTTAATCCAGAAAATTACATAAGTTTTGCAAAATCTATTATGACAACAGATACTTTTCCTAAATTAGTTTCAAAGAAAACTAAAGATGACATAGTGATATTGGGAATAGCAAAGGGTGCTGGCATGATAGCTCCAAATATGGCTACAATGCTTGCATTTATTTTAACTGATGCAGAAATACCAAAAGATTATTTGAAAAAGATCTTTCCTAAATTTGTTGAAAAAAGTTTTAATAGAATTACTGTTGATGGTGACACAAGTACAAATGATACAGTATATATGCTTGCGAGTAATTTAAAACCTATAAAATTTGGTAAAGAATTTGAAAATCATTGTTTAGAAGTTATGCAAGAGTTGGCGCATTTAATTATTAAAGATGGTGAAGGAGCTGGTAAAGTTATAAAAGTTCATATAAAAGGAGCAAAAACCAAAAGAGATGCTCAAGTTTTTGCTGAGTCTGTAGCTAATTCTTTGTTGGTTAAAACTGCGTTTTATGGAGAAGATCCTAATTGGGGAAGAATATTTTCTGCACTTGGTAAAACAGGTATTGAATTTAAAGTGGAGGAAGTAGAACTATATATTAATAATGTTCTTTGGATAAAAAATTTAAAAATGATTAATCCAGAAGAAAAAATAAAAAAAGAAATGAGTAAAGATAATGTTGAAGTTTTAATAAAGCTTAAAGAAGGAAAAATAAGTTATGAAGTATTAACTTGTGATTTAACTGAAGAATATATAAAAATAAATGCACATTATAGGACATAGCCATGGAAGAAAAAAAAGAAAAAAAGAAAGAAGAAAAAGAAGAAAAATTATGGTGTGAATATTATAAAGAATTTGTAAAATATTGCAAACGTCCTGATAGTTATTGTCCGTATAGAGAAAGTTGTATGGTATATTTTTTAACAAAAAATAAAGAATTATGAAAATTTTATTAACGAATGATGATGGGATATACGCAGATGGGTTATGTGCATTATATGATGCTTTAATTGCAGAGCACGAAGTTTATATTGTAGCTCCAGAAGCAGAAAGAAGCGCTGTTGGACATGCTATTACTCTTCATCAGCCTTTAAGAGTAAAAAAAGTAAAAAGAGGTAAATTTTTTTGGGGTTATGCTGTTAATGGTACTCCAGCAGATTGTGTTAAATTGGCAATTTATGAACTTGTAGGACCTGTTGATTTAGTGATCTCAGGAATTAATAGAGGTCCTAATGTAGGAATTAATGTTCTTTATTCAGGAACTGTTTCTGCGGCAACTGAAGCTAAAATGTTAGGTTATCCTGCTATAGCTGTTTCAATTGATGCATATGAAAACATAGATTATTGCTTTGGTGCAAATTTCATTGCAGATTTTATAAATAAAGTATTTACTTTGCCTCTTAATATACCATTTTGTCTAAATATAAATTTTCCAAATGTTAATCCTTGTAAAATAAAAGGAATAAAATTTGTTAAACATTCAATTGCGAAATTAAAAGAGTTTTTTGATAGAAGAATAGATTTACATGGAAAGGTTTATTATTGGCAGGGTGCTGAAGAACATACAGAAACTGATCCGGATACAGATGTAATAGCTTTAAAACAAGGTTATATAACTATTACACCTATTCAATTTGATTTAACTGACTATTCCGTTTTAAATAAATTAAAAAATCAACAAAATAGTATCAATTTAGTACAATTATTATTTTTAAATATATCTTGAATATTATAAAAAAAGCTTTATTTTTAAAATATAAAAGAAATTTTAATAGCCAAAAGGGGGTATGTATATGAGAAAGAAAGGTAGACCAGTTACCATAGATGATGTAAGATTTGTATATGAAAATTATGCCCATATGAGTGCTTCTGAAATAGCAGAAAAACTCGGTATAAGTAAATTTCAAGTTAATAAAATAGTTAATGAATTAAGGAAAAGAGGAGTTAATATACCTAAAAAAATAGGTAAAAAAATAAATGTATATGACCAATTTGTAGAAGAATTAAAAAAACAAGGAAAACTTTAAGTTAATAATTGACGAATGAATTGACAATCAAGTTGAATTTGGTTTTTAAGAGCTTCAATAGACGGAAATTTTATTTCATTTCGTATATATCTAATAACTTCAATTTTTAAAATTTCATCGTAAATGTCCTTATTAAAGTCAAATATATGAACTTCTATGCTTAATTCACGATCTTCAAAAGTTGGTTTTTTCCCAATATTCATAGCGCCTTTAAATAATTGATTTTTATAATGGACCCAAACAGCATAAACTCCAGGAGGAGGGATAAGTTTATAAGGAGGAATTTCCAGATTTGCAGTAGGAAATCCTAATTTTTCTCCTCTTTTTTTGCCTTCTATTACTCTTCCGGAGAAAAAATAATTTCTTCCCAAAAGTTTGTTTGCTGTTTCTATTTCTTTTTTTTCTAAAAAGTTCCTTATAGAAGAACTTGAAACAATAATACCATCTATTATTACAGGGCCTACTGAATTAACTAAAAAGTTATATTTTTTTCCTAAATGTTTAAGAGTATCTATATTTCCTTTCCTATTTTTACCAAATCCAAAATTAAAGCCTACTACAACCCCTTTTGCATGAAGACCATCTACAATATACTCTTGAACAAAAAGATCAGGAGACCACTGAGCAAGTTCTTTAGTAAAAGGTATTAAAACCATATGTTCTATTCCAGTTTGAGAAATCAACTCTATTTTTTCTTCTAAAGTGGTAAGTAATTTAAAATTTGAATCAGGAAAAAGAATTCTTCTTGGATGAGGTTCAAAGGTAACTACTACAGGAGTAAGCCTTAATTCCTTAGCAAGTTTTTTGGTTTCTTTAATAAGAGCTTGATGCCCCAAATGGATTCCATCGAAACTTCCTATCGTAATAACTGTTTCAAAAGGAAGAGGAAAATCTTTAGGAGTAAATATTTTCAATTTTTCCCTCCATCAATTTGAAAAAACTATCGAATAAATATAAGGAATCATGAGGACCAGGGGCATTCTCAGGATGGTATTGAACTGACATAACTTTTAAATCCGGAACAAAAATGCCTTCTAAAGTTTCGTCATTTAAATTAATGTGAGTAACTATTGCCTCCTTAGGCAGTTCTTCTTTTTTAACACAAAAACCATGATTTTGAGAAGTTATTTCTACTTTTTTATTAAAAAGATTTAAAACTGGGTGATTTATTCCTCTGTGTCCAAATTTTAATTTAAAAGTACTGGCTCCAAGAGCCTGCCCAATAATTTGATGTCCTAAACAAATTCCAAACATTGGTTTTTTACCCAGTAATTCTTTTACAGTTTTTACTATAGGTGTAAGTACACTCGGATCTCCTGGCCCATTAGAAACAAATATCCCATCTGGACTATGGGAAAGAATTTCTTCTGAAGATGTATAAGCAGGAAAAATTAAACATTCTGCTCCTTTTTCAACAAAAATACGAAGTTGATTGAGTTTTAATCCGCAATCTATTACAGCAATTTTATATCTTCCTTCGTCTTTAAAATGCTGAATAGCCTCTTTTCCATTTTTTCCATAATAATAAGGTTCTTTACAAGTAACATATTGTACAAAATCCCTTCCTACATAATCTGGACTTTCTTTAATTTTTTCTAAAAACTTTTTAGGATCTAAAGTTTCAGTAGTAATTCCACCTTTCATAGCTCCAAAAAGTCTTAAATGTCTTGTTAAAGCTCTTGTATCAACGCCTTCTATTCCTAAAATACCATGTTCAGAAAGCCATTCTCCAAGAGATTTTTTGGCTCTCCAATTACTATAAAAAGGTTGATACTCTCTTACAATAAACCCAGCTACATGAATTTCTTCACTTTCCCAATCTTCAAAATTAATTCCATAATTTCCAATAAGAGGATAAGTCATAGTAACAATTTGCCCTTTATAAGAAGGATCTGTTAAAATTTCTTGATAACCTGTCATTCCGGTATTAAAAACAATTTCACCAAAAACTTCCCCTCTTCCTGTAAAAGACTTGCCCCAAAAATAAGTTCCATCTTCTAACATTACTAAAGCCTTCATTTTTTAGACTCTTTGAATATTTTCTTTTTGTTTTTTCTTTTCTGCTTCCCAAAGGAGATATTCTCTTATAAAATCATCTATTTCCCCATCAAGAATTTTATCAACTTTATAAGATTCAAAATTTGTTCTGTGATCTTTAACAACTTTATAGGGATGTAAAGTATAAGTTCGAATTTGATTCCCCCAAGTAATTTCTTTTTTTTCTCCAATTAAACTTTCTTTTTTTTGTTCAAGTTTTTGTTTTTCTAATTGATATAATCTGGATTTAAGAATTTTTAAAGCAGTCATTTTATTTAAATACTGACTTCTTTCATTCTGACAGCAAACTACAATCCCAGTAGGAATATGGGTAATTCTTACAGCAGTTTCAGTTTTATTTACATGCTGTCCACCATGTCCACTTGCTCTCATTGTTTCAATTTTCAAATCCTCTGGACGAATTTCCACTTCTATATCTTCCTCAATTTCAGGTATTACTGTAACCGAAGCAAAAGAAGTATGTCTTCTTGCATTTGCATCAAATGGAGAAATACGAATAAGTCTATGAATACCTTTTTCTCCTTTTAAATATCCATAAGCCCAGGGGCCCTCTATTAATAATACTGCATGTTTTATACCTGCTTCTTCTCCAGGTGAAGTATCTACTAATTTCACTTTATATCCTTTATTTTCAGCCCATTTTGTATACATTCTTAAAAGCATATAAGCCCAATCTTGAGCATCTGTGCCTCCGGTGCCTGCATGAATAGTTAAAATAGCAGAAGAATTATCATATTCTCCAGAAAGAAGTAAAGTAATTTCTTTTTCTTTAAATTTCTTTTCAAAAGTTGAAACTTCCTTTAAAAATTCTTCCCAAACTTCTTGAGATTTATCTTCTTTATAAAATTCATACCATTCTATTAAATTTTGAAATTCTTTAGAAAGTTCTTCAAATATAGAAATTTTTTCAAAAATTTGAGCTCTTTCTTTTAATATTTTTTTGACTTCTTTTGAATCCCAATTGGAAATATTTTGAAGGGTATTTTCCAAAGAAATAAATTTCTTTTTAAGGTTTTCAAAGTCAAAGACACCTCCTTAAATCATAAATTTTGTCCCTATAAACCTTTAAAAACTTTTCAAAATCTACATTTTTATAAATTTGAGCTAAAGTGCTCATAAGATCCCTCTAATTTAGAATTAAATCTTTGGAACTTAAAATATAATGCAAAAATAGAAAAATAAAAGTATTTTAAAAATTAAAAAAGGTTTATTTAAAAAGAAAAGAGACTTTTTTGTTTTAATCCTGTGGAGGTTTCTTCTTCAGGCTTTGCAAAAATTTTGATTACTCCATATTCTCCATCATATCCTGGTTTTGCAAAAATTTCCCCTTTTCTAACTCTTTTAATAGCTTCATATAATTTTTCAGGAAGTTTATTTTTTAATTCTTTTAAATCTACTTTTAAAAGTAAATCAAATTCTGTTCCAAATTGATTTATATATTGTTCGTATAGTTTTGTAATGGTTTTACTTTGGATAGATAATCCAAAAGTCTCTGCAAGGATTTCTAAAAGAGGTACTAAATGAACAGAAAGGGGTTTATCAGGTGGTATATAGCCCTCTGGTCTATCAGCAAAAGTTTCAATTCTATGAAGAACCCCTATGGTAATCGGATTACCACATTTTGGGCATCTATATCCTAATTCTTTAGTTTCCTTAGGAGTTAAACAAACTTTACAATGTCTATGTCCATCATAATGATATTTTCCTTCTTCTGGATAAAACTCTATTGTAAAAGCTAATTTTCCTGTTTTTATAGAGTGATAAAGATTTTCATAAGTTAATGGTTTAAAAAAAGCTGTAGCTTCTCTTCCTAATTTAACAGGTGAGTGAGCATCCGAACAAGAGACAAGAGTTAATTTATCAAGTTTAGATATTCTCCAGTTCATCTCTGGATCAGAAGAAAGCCCTGTTTCTATAGCGTATATAAAAGGGGTAGCAGATCTAAAAGCTTCTTCTAAAGAATCAAATCCTGAAAAAGCTCCAAATAAAGAATACCAAGGGGTCCATACATGAGCAGGTATAATCAAAATTTTATCTGAAATTTTCATAAGATCTAAAGTAAGTTTTTCACAGGAAATTCCAAAAGTAGGTCTTCCGTCAGCTAAAAGGTTGCCAAGTTTTGAAAAATATAAATTTATTTCCTCTACAATTTCTAAATTCGGAGCAATTATAACTAAATGAACTCTTCTATTTTTTTTATTTCCTTGAGAAAAAATAAGAGAAACTTCAGTTGTAGGTACAAATTTAGGTCCGTCTGGTAATTCTTTATAAATATATAATCCAGATTTTGGATCAAATTCTAAAAGTTCTTTAAGTTCTTTGAACCAAAAAGGATGAGTAAAATCTCCTGTTCCAATTAGGTCTATACCTTTCTTTTTTCCAACTTTAGCAAGAGTAGGGATTTCCATCAATTTACTACATGCACGGCTATATTTAGAATGTATATGAAGATCAGCTATAAAAACTTTATCTAAAAGATCTGCAGAAGGAAATTTTAAATTTTTTTTCATTTTAAATTTTTACAAGTGCCGGGGACGGGATTTGAACCCGCACGGGATTAACTCCCACTGGATCCTGAATCCAGCGCGTCTACCAATTCCGCCACCCCGGCGTTTAATTTAATAATTAATTCTTATCAAGAAAAATGCAATATTATTATTAATTTTAATATAAACTCAAATTATTCCTTTTCACGACACTTTGAACAAATTCCAAAAACTTCTAAATGATAACTTAAAAGTTTATACCCTGTTTCTTTTTCGTACTTTTTAAGTAAACGCACCAATTCATCATCTATTATTTCATCAACTTTTTTACATTTCATACATATAAAATGAAGATGAGGTAATTTATTTAAAGTTACTTCATAATAAGCATGTCCTTCTTTTTGGTAAACCTCCTGAATATACCCTGCTTCAACAAGCAAAGGAATAGTTCTATAAATAGATGCTTTAGAAATTTTGCTTCCCCTTTTTTTAAATTGCATATAAAGTTGATCTACATCGAAATGATCCTTTATTTTTAAAATTTCTTTAAGAATTTCTTCTCTTTCAGGAGTATATTTAAGTCCTTTACTTTTTATAAATTGATGAAAATTTTTTAAAACTTCTTTTACCATTTAAAAAATGTTGTTACACAATTTGTTAAAAATTAATATAAATTTTAAAAGAAAATTTGTCAAGCAAAAGTGTATATGATATAATATTTCAAAATTTTTGCGATTTTAATAAAAAGGAGAAATTTTATGAAAGAAAAATATCCCAGAATAGTTAAAAAATATAAAGAATTTGGAAGAATAAAAAGACCGAGCAAACTTTCATCTGAAGAAAAGCAAACAATTTTAAAAAAGCTTTTCCAAAAAGACCCATCTGTTTATACAGATAAGCCAGATTTACAGGAAAAAATAAGAAAAAGAATGGATTGGATAGATGGGTATAAATATATAGAGCCTAAAATAAAAGAATTGTTAAATTTTGCTAATGAAGTTAAAAAAGAATTTTCTCATGTAGTATGGTGTGGAATGGGAGGTTCTTCTCTTTTTCCTTTAGTTTTGGAAAAAATGTTTACACCAAAAAATGGTTATCCCAGTTTAAAGGTTCTTGATACAAATGATCCAGAAAATATCGAAAAAATAGAAAAATTACCTTTAGAAAAGACCTTATTTATAATTGTTTCAAAATCCGGAACTACAATAGAAACAAATTCTCATTTTAAATATTTTTGGGATAAAATTGAAAAAATTACTTCTCAACCAGGTAATCATTTTGTTGCATTAACAGATCCTGAGTCACCATTAGAAACTCTTGCTAAAGAATTAAGGTTCAAAAAAATTTTTCACCATCCACCTTATATTGGAGGGAGATACGCAGCTCTTAGTGAAGTTGGTTTTTTACCAGCAGCTTTAATGGGATTAGATCTTAATAAAGCTTTGAATTATGCAAAAAAAATGTATGAAGCATGTTCTCCTGATATTCCTTGGGAATACAATCTTGGAAGTTCTCTTGCAGAATTTTTAATAGAAAGTTATATTTTAGGACAAGATAAGTTAACTTTTATTGTAGATACAGAATTAAAACCATTTATTTTGTGGCTTGAACAACTTATAGCAGAAAGTTTGGGTAAAGAATTAACTGGAATAGTTCCTATAGTAGGAGAACCTCCAGGGTCACCCACAATTTATGGAACAGATAGGGTCTTTATGTATTTTACTTTAAAAGATAAAGAAAAAACATATCAACGTTTGATCATGGAATTAAAAGAATCTCAATTTCGTATAAAATCAATTTTTTTTGAAGATCGTTATGAAATATTCGCAGAAGTATTTAGATGGATGCTTGCTGTGGCTTTATGTGGCTATTTTTTATCTTTAAATCCTTTCGACGAACCGGATGTGGTTCTTACTAAACAAAAGACTAAAGAATTTTTAGAAAAATTTAAAAAAGAAAAAGATTTTGGTATTGAATTTTATCTTGACGAAAATACAAATATAGGGTTTTTTTATGACAAAACTGTAACTGTAGAATATCCGAGATTAACTGCATTATTAAAAAAATTTTTTAAAGACCTTTCTCCTTGGGCTTATATAGGATTTTTAGCATATTTACCTGAAGAAGATGGAATAGAAGAAATTTTTAAAGATTTTAGAGCTTTAGTAAGAGAAAAAACAGGTTGTAGTACTGTATTTGGTTTTGGACCAAGATATTTACATTCTTCAGGTCAACTTTATAAAGGAGGTCCTCTTTTTTCAAGATTTATGATTTTTACAAGAAAAGGAAGGAAAGAACATCAAATAATTCCAGGTGAAGGATACACTTTTTGGGATCAACAGTTTGCTCAAGCTTACGGGGATTTTAGAGCACTCGAAGCAAAAAATAAACAAGTTATAATGATACATCTTACTGAAAACTATAGAGAAGATCTTAAAAAATTTTATGATTATTTGAAAAATTCTTTAACTTTATAAAAATAAAGAAGGAGGAAATAAGTATGCTTTTTCCTGAATATCGTCCGAGAAGATTAAGAAGAACAGAAAATATAAGATCATTGGTGAGAGAAACATATGTTACAGTAAATGATTTAATTTATCCGCTCTTTATTTGCGAAGGTAAGAAAATTAAACAAGAAATAAAATCGATGCCAGGCATTTATCGTCTTTCTATTGACAATGCTTTAGAAGAGATTAAAAGTGCAATGGATTTAGGTATTAAAGCAGTTATTTTGTTTGGAATACCTGATAAAAAAGATGAAGTAGGAACCTCAGCTTATATTAAAGATGGGATTATACAAAGAGCTGTAGCTAAAATAAAAGAAAAGTTTCCAGATTTGGTGGTTATTACAGATGTATGTTTATGTGAATATACTTCTCATGGACATTGTGGAATTATAAAAAATGGAGAGATAGATAACGATGCAACTTTGGAACAACTTGCAAAGGTTGCTGTTTCTCATGCAAGAGCAGGTGCTGATATAGTAGCTCCTTCAGATATGATGGATGGAAGAGTGGGAAGAATAAGGGAAGCTCTTGATGAGGCGGGATTTTCCAATGTAGCAATTTTGAGCTATGCAGTAAAATATTGTTCAGCTTTTTATGGGCCTTTTAGAGAAGCAGCAGATTCTGCACCAAAATTTGGGGATAGACGTTCTTATCAAATGGATCCTGCTAATAGTAGAGAAGCCTTAAGAGAAGCCTATTTGGATATCGAAGAAGGTGCAGATATTATAATGGTAAAACCAGCTATGCCTTATCTTGATATAATAAAAATGTTAAGACAAGAATTTAATTATCCGCTTGCTGCTTATCAAGTAAGTGGAGAATATGCAATGATTAAAGCGGCAAGTCAAATGGGTTGGCTTGATGAAGAAAGAATTTTATGGGAAAGCATTATTTCAATAAAAAGAGCCGGAGCAGATCTTATTATTACCTATTTTGCAAAAAAAATTGCAGAAATGTTAGCTAAAATATAATGAAAAAATTTTTTTTATTAATAATTTTTTCTTTTATTCTATTTAGTTGTGCTCGACCGCCAAAAGCCCCTGTAACTTCTCCGAAACCTTTACCTTCTTGGGTCTATCCTTATAAAGTACATGGAAAAGTATATTATCCTTTACCTTCAGCTTTAGGATATCAAGAAATATGTTTAGCTTCATGGTACGGACCTAAATTTCATGGGAAACCCACAGCAAGTGGTGAAATTTATAATATGTATGATTTTACCGCTGCTCACAGATTACTTCCAATAGGAACCTATGTCTTGGTTACTAATCTTGAAAATGGGAAACAAGTAATAGTAAGAATTACAGATAGAGGCCCTTTTGTAAAAGGTAGATGTATAGATCTAAGCTATTCTGCAGCAAAAGCTTTGGGAATGATAAAAAAAGGAGTTGTTAAAGTTAAAATAGTAGCTTTAGGGGAAAAAGGGAAAGAACCTCCAAATATTAGATATAATGAATTTTATCTTCAGGTGGGTGCATTTAGATATTATAAAAATGCATTGAAATTAAAATCAAAACTTGAACACGAGTTTTCAAAAATAATTATAGAGCCTTTTGTTAGAAATGGAATAGTATATTATAGAGTTCAGATCTATATTTCTAATGATTTACAAAAGGCTTTAAGATTAGCAGAAAAACTTAAACAAAAAAGGTTTCCTTCGGCTTTTTTAGTAGCAAAATAAAAAATTAAATAAAAAATTAAATGGAAAAAAATTTAGAAGAATTAGAGAGAAAAATAGGTCTTAATTTTAAAAATAAAAACCTTCTTAAAACAGCTCTTATTCATCGTTCCTATAAAGTGAGTCATAAAGAACTTGATCTGGAAGATAATGAAAAATTAGAGTTTCTTGGAGATGCTATATTAAATCTTTGTATTTCTTATTATCTTTATAAAAAATACCCAAAAGATTCAGAAGGTATTTTAACAAAAAAAAGATCTTATCTTGTATGTAAAAATACATTAATTAAAATTGCTAAAAAATTGAGTTTACTTGATTTTATTTATTTAGGAAGGAGAGAACAAAAACTTGATAGTAAAAGCAAAGAAAATATTTCAGCAAGAGCTGTAGAGGCATTAATAGGTGCTATATTTCTGGAATTTGGATTGGAAACTACATATGAAAAGATTAAAAAATGGTTTATTCCTTATTTAAAAGGCATATATAAAAACAATTTTAAAGATTACAAAACTCAATTACAGGAAGTTATTCAAAAAAAATACCATATAAAACCTCTTTATCAAACAGTGAATATCTCTGGTCCTTCCCATTATCCTGAATTTGAAGTTGAGGTAAAAATTGGAAATGTAACGCTTGCAAAAGGAAAGGGGGCTTCCAAAAAAGAGGCAGAAAATTTAGCAGCTAAAAAAGCTTTAATGGTTTTAAAAAAATCTTTAAAAGAAATTGAAAAACTTCCGATTAATAATTAAATTTTTTAAAATAGAATATCTTTTTTATTTTAAAAATACAAAAATTAAGAGTAAAAATGAATAATAAATTAGATTTAAATTCTGCTAAAACATCAAAAACACCTACAAAATCTGGTTTTATAGCGATTATTGGCTTGCCTAATGTAGGTAAGTCCACACTTTTAAATCAAATTCTCGGAACAAAAGTTTCTATTGTAACGCCTAAACCTCAGACAACAAGATTCAATATTAGAGGGGTATTAACAAGAGATAATTACCAAATAGTATTTATTGATACCCCAGGTATTCACGATGCTAAATCTTTGTTTAATCAATTAATGGTAAAAGAAGCTTTAAATGCATTGGAAGATGTGGATGGAATAGTTTGGGTAATGGATGTAACTCATAGAATACCTGAAGAAGAAAAAATTTTGGAAATTATCAAAAAAACAAATAAACCTGCAATATTGGTATTAAATAAAATAGATCTTATCAAAAAAAATGAATTACTGCCTATTATAGATTATTTTTCTAAATTGCACGATTTTAAAGCAATTATTCCTATTTCTGCATTAAAAAATGATGGAGTTGATATAGTAGTAGATGAAATAGTAAAAATCTTACCAGAAGGTCCATTCTATTATGATCCAGATCAAGTAACAGATTTGCCATTAAGACTACTTATTGCTGAGATTGTTAGAGAAAAAATATTTATGCATACTTATCAAGAAGTTCCTTATTGTACTGCTGTACAAGTTGAGGAAGTTACTGAGGATCCAGAAAAAAATTTACTTTATATTCGTGCTACTATTTTTATTGAAAGAGAATCCCAAAAGGGAATAATTATTGGAAAAGGTGGAAGGATGCTTAAGAAAATAGGAACTCTTGCAAGAGAAGAGCTTGAATTTCTTTTAGGTAAAAAGATATATTTAGATCTTTGGGTAAAGCCAGTAAAAGACTGGAGGGAAAAAGAGAGTTACATAAGAAAATTTGCTATTCCTACTTTAAGATAAAATTATAAAATTTTTTAATTTAAAATTAATTAAAATATTGAATTTAAATTTTTTTGAAAAAAATAAAAAAATATGCTATAATGATTTTAAATGAAGCTTATTATTGTAGCTAATAGACTCCCTTTTTCAGTTAAAAAAGATTTAACATTTGTTAGAAGTCCCGGTGGTTTAGTTTCAGGTCTTCTTACTTTTTTAAAAAAAACCAAATTAAAAGATTATGTATGGATTGGCTGGCCTGGTAGAAATGTTGATAAAAAAAATTTTGAATTGGTAAAAAAGAAAAGCAAAAAATATAAAGCTTATCCAGTTTATATTCCTCCTCAGTCCTTAGATAAGTTTTATAATGGTTTTTGTAATAAAACCCTATGGCCGTTATTTCATAATTTTCAAAGTTATACTATTTATGATAAAAGTTTCTGGGAATGTTATGTGAATGTTAATAAAATATTTTATGAAGAGGTTATACCTCACATAACTCCTGATTCAATTGTATGGATTCATGATTATCATTTAATGCTTTTACCTGGTATGTTAAGAGAAAAATTTAAAGATATAATGATAGGCTTTTTTTTACATATTCCTTTCCCTCCTCCGGAATTATTTATGCAGCTTCCTTGGAGAAGAGAAATACTTGAAGGTCTTCTGGGTTGTGATTTGATAGGTTTTCATGTGTATGAGTATACTAATAATTTTTTAAGAAGTCTTGCGCGTACCTTAGGAATTGAACATAAATTAGGTAAGTTTTTTTATCAAAATAGAGTAGTCAAAGTTGATACCTTTCCAATGGGTGTAGATTTTTCTTTATTCAATTCAGTATATAAAAAAATAAAAGTTAAAAAGACTTACAAAAAACTAAAAAAAATATTTAAAGATAAAAAAATAATTTTCTCAGTAGATAGACTTGATTATACAAAAGGTATCTATAATAGACTTCTTGCTTTTGAAGATTTACTTTTAAGAAGACCTGATTTACATGAAAAAGTAACACTGATTATGGTTGTAGTGCCTTCCAGAGAAGGTGTGGAGCACTATCAAAGAATGAAAAAACAATTAGAAGAAAAAATAAGTGAAATTAATGGAAAATTTAGTACAATTGGTTGGACACCAGTATTATATTATTATAGATCTCTTAATTTTGAAGATTTAACCGCTCATTATTTAGCTACAGATGTTATATTAGTTACTCCTTTAAAAGATGGTATGAATCTTATAGCTAAAGAATTTATTGCCTCAAGAGCCGATGGAAAAGGTGTTTTGATCTTATCTGAGTTTGCAGGGAGTGCAAAAGAACTTGGAGAAGCTATTATTATTAATCCTAATTCAGTAGAAGAAATTTCAAAAGGATTAGAAATAGCACTTAGTATGTCTGAAGAAGAACAAAAAGAAAGAAATAGAATTATGCAAGAGAGATTAAAAAGATACGACATTGTTAAATGGGGAATGGATTTTATTGATACTTTAAAAGATTTAAAAAAAGAAAAAGAACAATTTACTACCAAGTTATTAAATCAATCGTTAATTGCTTCAATAAAACAAAAATTTGATAAAGCTAAGTATAGAATTATCTTTACAGATTATGATGGAACATTGGTTCCTATTGTATCTAAACCAGATTTAGCTGTCCCACAGGAAGAAGTTAAATATATGCTCAAAAAATTAGCAAGTCTTCCAAATACTGATATAGTTCTTATTTCGGGTAGAAAAAAAGAAGATATAGAAAAATGGTTTGGGGATTTAGATATTAATTTTGTTGCCGAACATGGTAGTTTGATAAAAAAAACAGGAAATAAAGAATGGGAAGTAATGGCTAATCTTTCAGAAGAAATAAAAGAAGGTATAAAAAATATTATGGAAGTATATGTATATAGATTACCAGGGGCATTTATAGAAGAAAAAGAATGTTCTATAGTATTTCATTACAGATTAGTTGATCCAGAGCTTGCGAATATAAAAATTTCAGAATTGATAGATGAATTGATTTTATTTACAGGTAATATACATGCAAATCTTTTGTTGGGAGATAAAGTAATAGAAGTAAAAGCTGGTGGAGTAGATAAAGGGATTGCTGCTAATTTATTTTTGAAAGAAAATAAATATGATTTTATTTTAGCTATGGGGGATGATAAAACAGATGAAGATTTATTTAAAGTTTTACCAGAAGATGCAATTACTATTAAAGTTGGATTAGGATATTCATTAGCTAAATTTAGTAGCAAATCTTACGAAGATATTATAAAATTATTAAAAGTGCTTGCAAATGAGTAAGCCATTTATTTTTAAGAGTGAATTTTGGATAGTTTCTTATACAGGTATTAAAGTGGATACTTTATCTGATTTTATTCATGCTTTAAAAGAAATAGAACCAGCTTCTTTATTTTATCATTTTTATACTAATATTTTTAATTATCATTATTTGCCTACTTTTTATCCAAATAGTTTTTCTTACTGGCTTTATAAAAATAATTACATGCTTTTAGCAGAAAAAATTGCTGCCATTGATCCTACAGATTATTATGATATAGAACTATTAAGAAAAGAAATTATTTCAATTTTAGAGAAAAACTATGATGAAAAAATAAAAAGAAAGTTAATTCCGTTTTATTTTAGAAGTGCTATAAGAGAAGTTATAAAAACAGGTTACGTAGCTAATAATTTTGAGGAGTTTATTGAGGGGATAAAAGTTTCAAGTATTAATTCCCTTTTTTATCATTTAGTTACTTCAAAAATAGAAAAAAAGTCACCAATTAATGAGTATTCAAAATGGTTGATAGAGATAGGAGAAAAAGAAAAAGCAGAAAAGATAGAAAAATTGGATATTTACAGCGGAACACTTTATAAAATAAAAGTAAAAATTCTTTCCATTCTTGAAGAGTGAAATGTTAGAAGAATATCTTCCTTATGTAGATAAAGAATGTCTTAATGAGTTAATTATACTTGCAAAGAAACTTAAAGGAATAAGAGTTCTTCATGTAAACTCAACTAAAGAAGGAGGAGGAGTTGCGGAGATACTTCATAGATTAGTTCCTCTTATGAATCAAGTGGGGATTCATACAGATTGGAAAGTTATTAAAGGGGATTTAAAGTTTTTCAAAATTACAAAAAAATTACATAATCTTCTTCATCTTTCTAATAAAGAAACTATTACAAGTGATGAATATGTATATTATTTAAAAATAACTTATGAAAATTTACAGCATATAGATACTGAAAATTATGATGTAGTTATTATTCATGATCCGCAACCTATGGGATTGATAGTAAAAAAAGTTAAAGGACAAAAATGGGTCTGGAGATGTCATATAGATACTTCGAGCCCTGATCCACGAGCATGGCAGTTTATTCAGAACTTTTTAAATTCTTATGATGCATGTGTTTTTCATATGCCTGAATTTGCATATCAAAATATTTACATTCCTATTTTTATTATTTCACCTTCTATAGATCCCTTACATCCTAAAAATATTGATTTAGAAGAAGAATATGTAGACAAAATTTTAGAAAAATTTGGGATAGATAAAAAAAGACCCATTATTTTACAAGTTTCTCGTTTTGATAGATTGAAAGATCCTATTGGGGTTATCGAAGTTTACAAAATTTTAAAGAAAAAAATAGACTGTCAGCTTGTTCTGGCAGGAGGATATGCTTCAGATGATCCTGAAGGAGAAGAAGTTTATAAAGAATTAGTAAACATATCTAAGGATGACGAAGATATTTTTATTTTAAATCTTCCTCCAGAAAGTCATAAAGAAATAAATGCCTTGCAGAGAAGTGCTACAATAGTTATTCAAAAATCTTTAAGAGAGGGCTTTGCTTTAGTAGTTTCAGAAGCTATGTGGAAATCAAAACCTGTAGTAGGGTCAAATGTGGGAGGAATAAAAAGACAAATATTACATGGAATCACTGGGTATTTGGTAAATAGTATAGAAGGGGCATCTTTTAGAATAAAACAATTGCTATTTAATAAAGATTTAAGAATAGAAATGGGAAAACATGCAAAAGAAAGAGTAAGACATCGTTTTCTTATTATTCGTCATCTTAGAGATTATATTATGCTTATACTTAAGCTTTTAAAGCTATAGTTTTTTAACAAGCACCGCATTTTTTGCAGATTTTTGGATTACAAAAAGATGTGGTTTTAAGTTCACAGGCTTTTTTCCATTCTTCCCAAAGATATTTTTTTTTAACTCCAATATCAATTTTATCCCATGGAAAATAAATGTCTAAATTTTTTCCTGGAGCCAAAATTAAATTTAAATTTGAGATTGATTTTAAGGCTTTTTTCAAACTGATTCCTGTAGCTAAAGCTATAAGAAATTTTCCGATACTTTTGTCGCCTCTTGAAATAATAGTTTGTAATAAAGCCCCCTTTGGTGGATCAATTTTTATATTTTTTACAGATGAGAGAGATTTTCTTATAAAAGTTTCTTTATATTTAAGTTCTTTAAGATCTAAAAATGTATGCCACTGAAATGGAGTATGTGGTTTGGGAACAAAAAAAGAAAAGGAGAAAGAAAAAATAAGTTTAAATTTTTGTTTAATAAGTTTTTTAATAAATTTTACAGTATGTTCTAAATCTTCTATAGTTTCAAAGGGAAGTCCCAACATAAAATAAACTTTTACTTTCTTAATGCCCTTTTTTTGAAATTTTTCTAATACTTCTAAAATGTTTTCTTCTGAAATAACTTTATTAATTATTTTTTTTAATTTTTCTGAACCAGTTTCTGGAGCAATAGCCACACTTTTTGTAGATTTTAAACACTCAAGAAATTCCTCAGATAAGGCATCAATTCTTAAAGAAGAAAAAGTAAGTGTGATATTTTTTTCAAGTAATCTTTTTGCAATATATAAAACTTCATGTTTATCTGCAAATTCTAAGCCAATTAATCCTACTTTAGAATTTTCTGGGATTTTATCTATAATTTTTTTTAAAGCATCTTCAGAATAACTTCTTGGTGGTCTGTATAAAAAACCAGCAGCACAAAATCTGCACCCTTTTCCACATCCTTTGGATACTTCCATCAAATAAGTATTAGAAAATTCTGCTTTTTTGCTTAAAAGAGAAGAAAATAAAACATTTTGTGGATTTTTAATTTTAATAACTTTTATATATTTTTTATTTTCTATTTTTGGAGCATAAAAAAAATCAAATTTATTTAATTCTGAAAGTAATTTATTTTTTTCATCTTTATATTCCAGAAATAGAGGAACAATTTTGTTTTCTATTTCCTCCCATTCACCAAGTAAAAAGCCATCTACAAATTCTGAAATAGGTTCAGGATTTAACCAGGTAGCGACTCCTCCAGCAAAAATCGGAATATTTCTTTCTTCAGGATTTAAAGAAATTTTAGATTTAATAAGAATTTTTATTGCATTTATGTAATCTATTTCAAAGGCAATAGAAAATAATATAATATCAAAATCTTTTAAAATTCTATTATTTTCTATTGATACAATTTTTTCATTGTTTTCAGGTAGGAAAACTCTTTCACATACAATTTCATCATATTTATTTAAACCTTCGTAAATAGTTAAAAATCCAAGATTGGACATCCCGATTTTATAAAAGTTTGGGAAAACTAAAGCAATAGCTAATTTTCCGGACCATTTTTTTTTAATATAATTTTTTTCAAATTTAAGATAATTCATAGTAAATTTTTTAAACTTTACAGACACAAGTTCTATATTATATTATCATTAATTTAGTATGAAAGATAAACAATTTATCATTATATCAGGCCCTTGTGTATTAGAAAGTTTAGAAATAGCACTTACTGTAGCAGAAAGAATTAAAAATCTTGCAAAAAAATTTGGTTTTTTTTATGTATTTAAATCTTCTTTTGATAAAGCTAATAGAACATCTTTATATTCTTATAGAGGACCCGGACTTGAGAAGGGATTAGCTTGGCTTTATGAAGTTAAATCAAAAACAGGAGTTTTTATTACTACAGATGTCCATGAAACATGGCAAGTTAAACCAGTTGCCGAGGTTGTGGATGTTATTCAAATTCCTGCTTTTCTTTGTAGACAAACAGATTTAATAGTTGAGGCTGCAAAGACAGGAAAGATTGTAAATATCAAAAAAGGACAATTTATGTCTCCATGGGATATGAAATATGCTTTACAAAAGGCTATAGCTTTTGAGCCTTCAGAAGTGTGGCTTACTGAAAGGGGTTGCAGCTTTGGATATAATAATCTTGTTGTAGATTTTAGAAGTATTCCTGTAATGAAAAGTTTTGGAGCAAAAGTTATTTTTGATGCAACTCATAGTGTTCAGCTTCCAGGAGCTGGAAAAGGAGCATCAGGAGGGCAAAGAGAATTTGCTCCATATTTGATAAGAGCAGCAGTTGCAGTTGGAGTAGATGGGATTTTTATGGAGGTTCATCCAGAACCAGATAAAGCTCTGTGTGATGGCCCTAATTCTTTACCCCTTGATAAACTTGAAGAAATTTTTTCTCAGATAAGGGATTTAAGAAATGTTATTGAAAAATATGGAAATCTCTCCTGAAATTTTAGAAAAGGCAAAAAAGATAAAATTTCTACTTCTGGATGTAGATGGAGTTCTTACAGATGGGAAGATTATTGTTACAGAAGAGGGTAAAGAAATAAAAAATTTTAATGTACTTGATGGAATGGGTATAAAACTTCTTCAAAAAATAGGAGTTGAAGTGGGTATTCTTTCAAGTAGATATTCCAAAACAGTTGAACATAGAGCAAGGGAACTCGGTATTGAATTTGTAATACAGGGAGAATTAACAAAAATTTCAGCTTATGAAAATTTGTTAAAAAAGAAAGGACTTAAAGATGAAGAAATAGCTTATATAGGAGATGATTGGGTAGATTTGCCTATATTGAAAAGAGTTGGATTTGCTGTATGTGTTCCAAATGCTTGGGATCCACTGAATCAATATGTTGATTATATAACCAGACACCCTGGTGGAGAAGGAGCAGTTAGAGAAGTCTGTGAAATAATTTTGAAAGCAAAAGGTAAATGGCAAGAAATCTTAAATTTTTATTTAACCTTTTAATTCTGATTTTTGGTTTATTTTTTCTTTTTTCACTTTCTGCAAAAGGAGACCCTCTTGAAATAATTGCTTATAATTTGAAATATACATTATTTAAAAATAATAAGCTCAGTTGGCATCTTAAAGCAAAAAAATTTGTTCAAAAGGGTAAAAATTATTTTGAAGCAGAAAGTTTATTTATTTTTAATCCTCTTAAAGATGTAAAAATATATGGAAAAAGGGGTATTTATAATAAAATGCAAAATAAATTTATAATAAGGGGAAAAGTCGTTTTAAAAACTTCAAATAAAGGAGAAATTTATACAGAGGAACTTATTTTTTATGCCGGCAGAAATCTTATAGTGAGTAATAAAGAAGTAACAGTAAAGAAAAAAGATTGCATAATAAAAGGTAAAGGCTTTGTATATGATCTTAATACAGAAAATTTTAAACTGAAAAAAAAAGCCCGGGCTCGGTTCAAACTATAATGCAGGATAATTTTAATTCTAAAGAATTAAAAAAAATTATCAAAAAATATAAAAATATAGAAAAGAAAGTAAAAGGACATAGAGCACGAGTAAAAAAAAGATTTTTTGAAGAAGGGCCACAAAGTTTTACAGATGAAGATCTTTTAGAGCTTCTTTTATTTTTTGGTATTCCAAGAAAAGATACTCGTATAATTGCTCGGGAATTATTAAAAAAATATAATCAAAGACTTGATAAAGTCCTCGATGCTAATCTACAGGATCTTTTAGAAGTAAAAGGAGTTGGGTTAAATTCTTTATTACCTCTTAAAGTGGTTCACGAAGTGGCAAAAAGGTATTTAAAAGCAAAATCCGAAAAAGCTGATTATCTTAAATCTCCAGAAGAGATTTATCAATATTTGATGTATGAATTAAAAGGAAAAGATAAAGAAATATTTATGGTAATATTTCTTGATACCCAATTTAAAGTATTGGGTGTAGAGAAATTATTTGAGGGGACACTTACCGAGACAGCTGTTTATCCCAGAGAAATTTTTGCTAAAGCTTTAGAAAAAAAAGCTGTTTCTTTAATTTTGGTGCATAATCACCCTTCAGGGAATTTAACACCCTCTAAGGAGGATATTCGTTTGACTAAATTATTAATACTAACTGGAAAACTTTTGCAGTTTAAAATTTTAGATCATTTAATAATAGGTGAAACGGGTTATTACAGCATGGCTGAAAAAGGCATTATAGAAAAATTAGAAAAAGAACTTACTCAGTTATGAAAATAAAAATAGCTAAGAAAGCAGGCTTTTGTATGGGAGTAAGAAGAGCTGTTAATCTTGTTCTAAAAGCATTAAGCAGAGGAGAAAAACCTATATATACTTATGGTCCCCTTATTCATAACCCACAAACCTTGAAGCTTCTTGAGAAATTAGGAGTAAAGATTATAAGAGATGTAAATGAAGATGTTCCTTCGGGAAGCTGTATTTTAAGAGCTCATGGAATTCCTCCTCAGGAAAAAGAAAAACTTTCAAAAAAACATAAAATAATAGATGGAACGTGTCCAAGAGTTTTGAAAGTTCAAGCTCTTGCAAAAAAAGCAGTAAAGAGAGGAGCTGATGTAATAATAATAGGAGATAAAGATCATGCAGAAGTAAAGGGAATTTTAGGTTTTTGTAAAGATAAAGGTTATATAGTGAACAATTTTGAAGATATAGAAAAATTACCAGAATTGAAAGATTATGTTATTCTTTCTCAAACAACACAAGATAAAAATCTTTTTGAAAAACTTTCTCAAAAAATTTTATCTAAGTATCCTTCTGGAGAAGTTATAAATACAATTTGTAATGCTACACATTTAAGACAAGAAGAAGTTAGAAAGCTTTGTAACGAGTGTCAAGTAATTATAGTAATTGGAGGAAAATTTAGTGCAAATACCAATAGATTGGCTCAAATAGCCCGTAATGAGGGAAAAGAAGTTTATCTTGTAGAAACTGCTGATGAAATACCTTTAGAAAAAATCAAAAAATATAAAAAAATAGGTATTACTGCAGGTGCTTCAACACCTAACTGGCTAATAAATGAAGTAGTTGATAAACTTAAATCAACTTCAATTTTTTATATAATTTTAAAAGTTTTTTCTTTTTTATGCTTTGTACCTATTCTTTCTTTTCTTTTATATTTTTTGGGATTTAGCAATTTTGCTAATTTTAACATTTCAAATTTTTTTCTTTTTTTTCTTTTTTCTTTTTTATTTTTTAAATATAATTTTTTCCAGTTAAAAACAAAAGATTCCCTCGAATTTTTTTATTCTTTAAAAAATAAATTTTTAAATAATCATAAGTGGTTGATAAATTTTTTATTAATAATCTCAGGAATTTTAGTTATTTTAAGTAGTTTATTTATTGATTTAAAACTTTTTTCTTTATTTATAATTTTTATATTTTTAGACTTCTTTCTTTTGAAAAGTTCGTTTTATTTCATTTCTGAGATTTTATTTTTTATAATCTTGGTTTTTTATTTTTTAGGTTTTAACAATTTGCTGTTGTTAATGGAAATAATTGCTTTTTTAATTTTTATGAGGCTATACTTAGAACTTGTATATCTTGAAACAGATGGATTTTTGCCTAAAAACTTTTTAATATCTTTGTGCTCGTTTAGAGAAGATACGGTTTATAAAGTTTTAAATATAATAATTATAAGTGGTATTTTATTGTCTTTTGTTTTATGTTTTAAAAATATTTTTTATATTTTTTTGGTTTTAATATGGGGTTGGGGATATTGTTTGATAAAATTTCTTAAAAAACGTCCACTGGGTCAAATAGTTTATTTAGAAAATCTAAGTTTAACATTTCCGCTTTTGTTTTTTATTTTTAGTTTGATTTACAAGATATGGAAGTAAAGTTTAGTGAAGAAGACAAAATTTATATGAAAGAAGCTTTAAAAGAAGCACGGATTGCATTTGAGGAAGATGAAGTTCCTGTAGGGGCGGTAATTGTTGATCCTGAAGGTAAAATAATTGGAAGAGGAAGGAATCAAATAATCAAATTGAATGATCCTACTGCACATGCAGAAATTTTAGCAATAAAAGATGCATGTAAAAATTTAGGAAATTATAGACTTATTAAATGTAAAATGTATGTTACTTTAGAACCTTGTCCTATGTGTGCTTATGCAATGGTTCTTGCAAGAGTTGAAGAGGTTATTATTGCAACAACAGACGAAAAAACAGGAGCTTGTGGAAGTATTTATAACATTGTAAGAGATACCAGATTAAACCATCAAATAAAAATAAAAAAAGGACTTTTTAAAGAAGAGGCTCAAAAATTATTAAAAGATTTTTTTAAATCTAAGAGATAAAAATTTCGGTTCTATTTTTTCCTGCTTTTTTAGCTTGATACATAGCTTTATCTGCTTTTTTGATATTTTCTAAAAGCTCTAACTTAGGTTCATAATTTGTTACCCCAATACTAATAGTTGTTTTAAGTCCTGGAATACCTTTAAATCTAATTCTTTCTATCTTTTTTCTTAAACGTTCTCCTAAATTTTTTCCTTCTTCTAAATTACATCTATAAGCTATGATTAAAAATTCTTCTCCTCCGTATCTTATAACTTCATCTGAAGTTTTTATATTTTTTCTTAAAGTTTGAGCAACTTTTTTTAATACTTTATCTCCAATTAAATGTCCATATTTATCATTTAATTTTTTAAAATCATCTAAATCTATCATTAAAATACTTACAGGACTTTTAATTCTTTTTAATTTTGTTTTTAAAAATTCTAAATAAGACCTATTATACACTTGCGTAAGAGAATCTATATAAACAATTTCCGGGACTTTTTTAAGAATATCTCTTAAACTTAAAATTCCTACTAACTTTTCTCTTTTATTTATTACTGGTAAATGACTTATATCAAATTTTTTCATTAAACTAATTGCCTCTATAAAAGATTGATTTTGATAAATAGTTATTAAGGAGGTTTCTGTTTTATTTAATAATTTTAATACTTCTGAAATATTACTTGGGAAAGATTCCAAAAAACATATTTTAGTTATATCTCTTAGAGTAAGTATTTGGAAAGGTTTTTCTTTGTTTGTAATTATTACACTACCTATTCCTTGGCGAGAAAATATTTTAATGAGATTATACAGTTTATCATTTAAAGATAAAGTAATAGGATTTGGATTCATTATTTCTTTAACTTTCATAAGATCTTTATTAATTTAATTTATTAATTTAATTAATTTAATATTTAGATTTTTAAATTTTAAGTACAAATTTTAAATTTTACAAGTATATAGTTATTCTTGACAAAAAGAAATAAAAGAATTAATTTTTGAAAAAGGGAGGAGTGCCCGAGTGGTCGAAGGGGGCCGACTCGAAATCGGCTAAGGGAGGTTATTCCTCCCTTCGGGGGTTCGAATCCCTCCTCCTCCGTTACTCAAAATGAAATCAAGAAATTTACGAGTCCAAATATTAACTATTCTCCAAAAAAATCTAAATTTTGTTTCGGGCGCAAAGCTTGCTGAGAAATTAAATGTTTCAAGAGTTACTATTTGGAAACATATTAAGAAATTAAAAGAAAAAGGTTATCCTATAGAAATAACTAAAAAAGGATATAAGTTACTTATGAATAAAGATATTATTTTTGAAGATAAATTAAAAGAACTTCCTTATAAAGTTTATTATTTTCAAGAAGTTACTTCCACTATGGATATCGCAAGAGAAAAAGCAGAAAATGAAGAAAAGGCCTTAATTTTAGCTGAAACTCAAACTTCAGGGAAAGGAAGACTTGCTCGTATGTGGTACTCACCACCGGGTGGAATATGGATGAGCCTGATAATAAAACCTGATCTAAATTTGAAAGAGTCATATATTTTAACTTATATAGCAAGTATTTCTACAGCCCTTGCTATAAAAGATATAACGGGATTAAAAGTAAAGCTTAAATGGCCGAATGATGTAGTTTATGAAGAAAAAAAACTTGCTGGAATTTTATTAGAAATAAGAGCTGAAGTGGATAAGATTCAGTATGCTATTATAGGAATTGGAATAAATGTAAATAACAAAATTTCAAATTTAGAAACTCAGGCAATTTCTTTAAAAGAAATTTTTAAAAAAGATATTTCAAGAACAGATATAATTATAAACTTGGTTAAATATTTTGATAAGTTTATTAAAAAAAATTCTAATGAAATTTTAAAATCTTGGAAAGAAATGAGTTGTACTCTTGGAAGAGAAGTTAAAATTTTAACTACTCAAGAAATAATAAAAGGAATAGCTTTTGATTTAAGTGAAGACGGGGCTCTTATGATAAAAGATAAATTTGGAAATGTTCACAAAATTTACTCTGGAGATTGTATCCATTTAAGAAAAATCGAAAAATAACTGAAAATTTTGTAATATCTTGCTTATTTTTATTTCAACTTGACTTTTTAGATTTAGTAATTACAATCTATTGAAATCATAAGAAAAAACAAGGATTTGAATGAATTTAACACAAAAAAGAGAAAGTTTAAAAAAATTTTATAAACCTGTAGGATTAGTTTTATATAAACTTCATGTACCTCCTAATTTAATTACACTTTTTTCTCTTTTAATAGGTACATTTTCGGCTTTAGCTTATTACTATGAAAATTTAATTCTTGCTTTTTGTTTCCTTCTTATTTCTGGTGTATTAGATCTTTCTGATGGGATGGTTGCAAGGCTTTCTGATAGAACTACTAAATTCGGAGCTGTTTTTGATTGGATTGCTGATAAATGGGTAGATGGATTAGTTTTAGGAATAGTGGGTTATTTGTATGCAGGGCCATTTATTACTGTTTTGGTTATTACAGTCTCTATGTTACACTCTTTTATTAAACCAGTAGTATATGCAGAAATTGGATATCAAGTGAAAATTAAAGGAAGAATTCAGGATCCTTTAGAAGAGGTTGGTTTTTTTGGAAGACCTGAAACACATTTAGTATTAATTATTTTTACTATTTTAGAATATTTAAATGCACCTATTGGTTTAACTTTTGGTATAAAATTAATTACTTTTTTAACTTTTCTTTCACTTTTATCAAGAATTTTATATTTATATAAAAATTTCGGGACCCAAGATAATGAATAAACCTTACATTACTATAGTTTCTGAAGTTACTATAGATGGAAAACTTACTCTTTATAGAGGTGCTTCAAGTAAAGAACTTATGAGTTTGATGACACCTGAGGTATATAAATATCTGCATACAATAAGGGCTCAAGTAGATGGAATAATGGTAGGTTGCGAAACTGTAAGAACTGATGATCCAAGTTTAACTGTAAGATATGTAGAAGGGAAAAATCCTATTAGAATTATTCCATGTTCAACTGCTAATGTTCCTCTTAATGCAAATATATTTTCTAAGGATGCTCCAACTATTATAGTTATTACTAAAAGAGCCCCTCAAGAAAGGGTTGAAAAAATAAAAAAACTCGGTGCAGAAATTATAGTTGCAGGAGAATATCTTGTTGATTTTGATATATTGCTTCCTATTCTTTATGAAAAAGGAATAAAAAAACTAATGGTAGAAGGTGGAGCTTCTATAAATTGGGAATTGGTAAAAAAGAGATATGTAGATGAAATAAGAATAATCCATCTTCCTGTAATAATTGGTGGAGAAAATGTTCCTACTTTTGTTGGAGGAGAAGGATTTAAAGCTTTAAAAAAAATTCTTCATCTGGAAATTAAGAACCATTTTGTAATAGATAAGTTTTTAATTAGTGAATGGAAAGTAATTAAATGAATATTTTTAAAAAGATTTTTTGGCAAGGATATCTAAAATTTTTTGTTTTATTTTAATAACTTTATCTCTTACTTCTTCTTCATTAAGAGTAAGTATTTTATAATTCCGCATTATAAAATTGCCGTTTACTATAACATCTGACACATATCCTGTTTTAGCACTGTAGACTAAAAGAGCCAAAGGATTATAATCTGGTTGAAGGGAAACCTGAGAAAGATCCAATACAGCGAGATCAGCTTTATATCCTGGTTCTATTTTTCCTGTATTTTCAAATCCAAGTGCTTTTGCACCCCAATAAGTAGCCATTTTAAAAACTTCTTTGGCTGTTAAGATGGTAGGATTTTCTTTTAAACCTTTTTGTAAAAGGCAGGCTGTTCTCATTTCAGAAAATAGATCTAAATCATTATTACTTGCTGGTCCATCTGTTCCCAGAGCTAATACAATACCAGATTCAAGCATTTCAGAAACAGGGGCTATACCTGATCCAAGTTTTAAATTACTTTCTGGACAATGTATTATATTACCTTTATATTTTGCAAAAAGTTCTATTTCTTTTTTATTAAGTTTTACGCAGTGAACTGCAAGTAAATTTTCCGAAAGAGCACCCAGATTTTTTAAAAGTGTAGGTGGTCTTTTACCATATTTTTTATAAACCTCTTCTATTTCTTCTTTATTTTCCGAAACATGAATATGTAGTTTAGCACTATATTTTTCTGCGATTTTTAAGCATTTTTTTATTGTTTCTGGGGAACAGGTATAAAGAGTATGAGGAGAAACAGCAATTTTAATAGTAGGATGTCTTTCAAAATTTTTTAAAAGTGATTCTGTTAAAGCTAATCCCTTTTCTAAAGGACCATATCCTGGAGAGGGAAAATCAAAAAGGCCTTCACCTAAAAGTGCTTTTAAACCAGCTTCTTCAGTTGCTTTAATAACTTCAGGTTCAAATATATACATATCACAGAAAAGCGTTATTCCAGATTTTATCATTTCAATAATTGATAATTTTGATCCCCAATAAACCCATTCTTTTCTTAAATTTTTTTCTATAGGAAATATATATTGAGTAAGCCAAGTCATTAAAGGTAAATCTTCTGCTATTCCTCTGAAAATACTCATAGGAATATGAGTATGAGCATTAACTAAACCAGGGAAAATAAGTCCGTTTTCAAAAAAATATCGCTTAAAATTAGAATATTTCTTTAAGATTTTTTCTTTCAAACCAACTTCTATTATTTGATCTCCTTCAATTACTATACAACCATTTTCAATAGGTATATCATCCGCGCTTGGTAAAATCCATTTAGCACAGAGAATCTTTCTTTTCATAGAATTTAAAAATAATTTTTTAAATTTACTTGTCAATAAAAAGAAAGTTTAAAAATCCATCGAGATCAAATTCTTTTGCTACTATTTCTTTAGACTTCAAAGCTTTTGCTTTTTCTTTAATCATTGCCTTACCCATTAATTTTTCTATTTTATCTACCACTGTAAAAGTATCTAAGGTAGTAGCAATAATAGGTACTCCCTGAGTTTTTGCTCTATTTATAACAGTTTCGCTTGGCAAAAGACCACCTGTTAGTATGAGACATTTAGTAGAGGTTTCTAAAGCAAGGATTTGAATATCTGTACGAGAAACCCCTGTAATAACAGCCTTATTTGGGACCCTTAAAAAATATCGAAAAGCACTTTCTGGATCCATAGCACCAACTAAATAATTTTCTACCAGTTCATCAAGTTTTTCTTCCTCGCAAATTATTTTTCCATTTACAATTTCTAATAAGGTTCTTATAGTTACTGCCTCAAGTAGCTTTTCTCTTTTAAAAATTCCAAAAATTTTTATTCCTTTATCTTTTAAATAAGGAATGATAGTTTCTTTTACAAAAATATAATATTCAGATGGGACTTTATTAATTACTGCACCTAAAAACTTTTCTCCTAATAAATCTTTAATTCCTAAAATATCATCAATAGAAGTTTCTCCATTCCATGTTTGTACAATTAATCCTTTACCATTTAATTTTTCGATTAGATGGATTGCATTTATTCCCAAACTATAGCCCTCAAATATAGTATCTCCTGTTATTACAAAAACAATATCTTTGTCTTTTTGACAAGATATAGCATTTATTATTTTTTGTTCTGCATCAAGAGGCTCACCTTTAAAAAGTTTATATTGGGCTTCGTAAGAGAAAACAAAAGGGGAAACAATATCTGCAGGTTCTTTCAATTCTAAAAGATATTTTATAAAAAGAGCTTCTTCGTCTATAATTTTATCTTCTTTTTTTAATGGTAATTTTCCTATAGTTTTAACATAACCGATTTTAAATCCTTTATCTTTTAAATTTAGAGCAAGCCCAAGAGTTAAAAAATTTCTTCCTGTAAAAGGTTTATTAGAAATTAAAAATACAGGGATCATTTTTTCCTCCTTTTTTTAAATTATTATTCTTGCATCAAGTGCAATAGCTCCCTGATGCTTCACTACATAAGGATTTATATCAATCTCTTTAATTATAGGAAAATCTGTGACTAATTGAGATAATCTCAGGATAGATTCTACTATTTTTTCTTTATCATATGGTTTTTCTCCTCTTACTCCTTCAAGAATTTTGCTTCCTTTTATTTCTTCTATCATTTCTTTGGCTTCGGTTTTACTTACAGGTACAATTCTAAAAGAAACATCTTTTAGTACCTCTACATATATTCCTCCAAGACCAAACATTACCATATGTCCGAAGGTTTTGTCTTGGGTAACACCTAAAATAACTTCTTTACCTTCAGTAATCATTTTATATATCATAACACCTTTAATAAAAGCTTGAGGCATTAATCTTTTTACATTAGAAGTAATCTCGATAAAAGCATCATAAACTTCTTTTGCATTTGAAAGATTAAGTTTTACACCACCTACATCTGTTTTATGAAGAATTTGAGGAGAGGATACTTTCATTACAACAGGATAACCGATTTTTTCTGCTATTTCTATAGCTTCTTCTGGGGTTCGGGCAAGAGCATGTTCAGGAAATGTAAAACCATAAAGAGAAAGGATTTCCATTGCTAACTCTTCTCCTATAGTAGTTATTCCGGTTTTTTCCAAAACATCTAATATTATTTTAACCTTTTCTTTATTTTTTTCGGGTATTTCAATTTTAACTATCTCTTCTTCTCGTTTTTTTATTTCACTAAAATATACAAGTTTACTATAAGCTTTTATACCTACTGATGGATCTCCGAAACAAGAAAGTCCTGATTTTTTAAGAATTTCTATTCCCTTTTTTGCTCTTTTTCCACCAATAAAACATCCAAAAATAGGTTTATCTGTTTCTTTATTTTTGGAGATTATCAATTGAGCAATATTTTCTATATCGGTTGTTGCCTGAATTGTAGCGATAACACATATACCATCTACAAATTCATCCTTTATTGCTTGATCCAGCACAATTTTATATCTTTCTGAAGTAGCATCACCTATTACATCTATAGGATTATAAAGAGCACATGTAGGTGGTAATTGATGAGCTATAGCTTCAATAGAAGATCTACTCATGGGATCCAGTTTTAATCCTGATTTTTCAGCAGTATCTGCAGCAATAATCCCCGGGCCCCCGGCATTAGTAATTACTAAAAGTCTTCTACCTTTAGGAATTTTATTAAGTTTAAATATTTCTGCTATTTCAAATAACTCCTGAATACCATAAGCTCTTATAATTCCCGTTTTTTTAAAAGCTTCAGTAAAAGCTCTATCAGAACCAGCTAATGCTCCGGTATGAGAAGATGCAGCTCTTGCACCTGCTTCAGTACTCCCGGATTTAATAAGAATTATGGGTTTAATTTTTGCTACTCGTGTGGCAACTTCTAAAAATCTTTTTCCATCTACAATATCCTCTATATATCCGAGAATAATATCTGTATCTGGATCTTGTGCAAAATATTCTAAAAAATCTGTCTCATTTAGATCGGCTTTATTTCCAAGACTTACAAATTTAGAAAATCCAAAATTATTTTCTATAGCCCAATCAATAAGAGCTACTCCTAATGCACCAGATTGGGAAAATAATGCAGCTCTCCCAGTAGGGGGTAAATCAGGGGCAAATGTCGCATTCATATTACTTTTAGTATTAATCACTCCTAAACAATTAGGACCGACCATTTTCATTCCAGATTCTTTTACAATTTGAGTTATTTCTTTTTCGAGCAAATACCCTTCTTTTCCAACTTCTTTAAATCCTGCAGTAATAACCACAATCCCTTTTACACCAGCTTTTGCGCAGTCTTTTAAAACATCAGGTACTACTTTTGCAGGAACTGCTATAATAGCTAAGTCTATTTTATCTGGAATTTTAGAAACACACGGATAACATGGTAAAGACAAAATTTCTTTTCTTTTTGGATTAACAGGATAAACTTTTCCTTTATATCCTTGAGTTACTAAATTTTTCAAAATTATATGTCCTATTTTTTTTTCTTTTTCTGAAGCCCCTATTACCGCAATACTTGCAGGATTAAATATAAAATCAAGCATAAAAAACCTCTGAATTGTATTTTAAAAATATTTATAAGCAAAAATATAATACAATTTTTTTTGATTTTAAATTAATAGATTGATTTTTTTGAATTTTTGATTATTTGAAAGGACAAAAAAACCAATTAAAGTATTTGAGATATTTATTTATTGAAATATTCGATAATTTTTTTAGATAATTCGAGTTGTTTTTGCCAGTTTCCAAATATTAATCCTTTAGGCAAGAGTTTTTTAATAAGGGATAAGATTTCAGGTTTTAAACTAACTTCTTTTACTTTTTTAAAAGGTGTTTGAGGAAGAGGCATAAATGTATGAGCATGAATTATAGCTCCCATTTTGACAAGATCTTCAATTACTTTAATAGTTGCTTTTATATCTTCTTCAGTCTCACCTGGAAGACCGAAAATAAAATCTACCTTAGCTTTTAAACCAGATTTTATAGTAAGTTCTACAGCTCTATAAACATCTTCTACAGAATGTCCTCTATTGCAAAGTCTTAAAATTCTATCACTTCCTGATTGTGCTCCAATTACCAGATTATCATTATCAGCATATTTTAAAACAAGTTCTATGGTTTCTTTATTTACATGTTCAGGTCTTACTTCAGATGGAAAAGAGCCAAAAAATATTCTTCCTTCTTTACCTAAAATTTTTCTTATGTTTTTTAATAAATTCTCTAAGGCTTCTAAATTTATTTCCTTTCCATCTTTTGATCCATAGGAAAATGCATTTGGTGTTATAAATCTTATATCAGTAAGATTACGAGCTTTAAAAATTTCTACAAATTCGCAAATTTTTTCTATGCTTCTATGTCTTACTTTTGTACCAAATAATCTTGAAGTTTGACAGAATGCACATGCAAAAGGACATCCACGAGTGATTTCTATAGGATTAAATTTAGAATATTTGATACAAAATGGTTGATATTCATCTAATTTAATTTGTGATTGTTTTTCATTTGATTTGATTTTCCCATTAACTTTATAAGAAATTCCTTTTGTTTTATATAAATCTTTTCCTTCAAGCAAATTAAATATTATTTGAGTAAAAGTCTTTTCTCCTTCCCCTCTTACTACAAGGTCTGCTCCTGCATTCAAAGTTCCTATCGGATCCCCTGTTGGATGCGGGCCTCCTGCTATTATAAAAACTTTATTTTTAAATGTTTTTTTAATTTCTTTTATTAAAGGATAAATATCCCAAATTTGAGGTGTAAAAAAAGAAAAACCAAGAAGTACCCGTGAATAAATAGAAACTAATTTTTTTAAATCATCTAAAATAGTTTCTTTTTTATTTAGAAAACATACAGGAATTTCATTTAGTATTTTTTTACTTTCTAAAGCTCCTAATAATGCATGAATACTATATTTATTTAATTTTGTATAATAAAAAACCAAGGCAAAAGAAGATCGCATATTTTAAGATATTTCTTCAAGTATCTCTTTAAGGGCATTTTCAAAAAAATCTAATTCTCTATAATTAATAATAAGAGGAGGAGAAAGCCTTAAAATATTTGGTTTTGGACAGGTTGTTAATATCTTTCTTTCAAAAAGTTTTTTATAAATTTCTTTAACTTCTATATGAAATTCAATACCAATCAAAAGTCCAAAACCTCTAACTTCTTTTATTAATTTAGGATATTTGGTTTTTAGGTGGAGTATTTTTTCTTTAATAACTTTGCCTTTAACAGTTACTTCTTCTAAAAATAAAGGCTCGGATATTATTTCAAGAACTTTATTTGCTACAGCACATGCAAGAGGATTTCCTCCAAAGGTTGATGCATGAGTTCCTGGTTTAAGACTTTTCATAATCTCTTCTTTTGCAAGTGTAGCAGAAAGAGGTAATCCATTTGCTAAAGCTTTTGCTAAGCACATTATGTCTGGTTCTATACCAAAATGTTCATAAGCAAAAAGCTTTCCTGTTCTTCCAATCCCTGTCTGTATCTCATCAAAAATTAAAAGTGCTTTATGTTTTTCACAAAGCTCTTTAGCACATTCTATGAAATCTTTATTTAAAGGATAAACCCCACCTTCTCCCTGAATAGGTTCTAAAATTACTGCACATATGTTTTCATTAAAAGCATTTTTTAATTCATCTTTATTATTTGGGGTAACAAAAGTTACACCCTGGACAAGGGGTTCAAAACCTTCCCAGTATTTAAATTGCCCAGTAACAGAAAGTGCACCAAATGTTCTTCCATGAAATGAATTTTTTAAAGAGATAAACTGATTTTTCTTTTTTCCAAAGTTTTCATAAGCCCATCTTCTTGCAAGTTTAAGTGCAGCCTCAACTGCTTCAGCACCACTATTTGCAAAGAAAACCTTCTCCGCAAACGAAAGTTCGACAAGTTTTTTAGCAAGTTTAGCTTGAGGCTCTGTGTAATAGAGATTAGAAGTATGCCAGAGTTTCTCACCCTGTTCTTTTAAGACTTTTACTAACTCAGGATGAGCATGTCCTAAATTACATACTGCTATACCAGCAGTTAAATCTAAATATTCTTCCCCATCTTCTGTAAAAAGTCTTGTTCCTTGTCCTTTAACAAAAGCAACAGCTTCTCTTTTATAATTTTTAGCAAGAAATAATTCTCCCATTTCTACAATATACCCCATAATTTTTTCTCCTTTAAATAATTTTGCATATCAATATAAAAATTTTTCAAGTTCTATTTTTTGTAATTCTATTTTTCTTCCCAGAAACATAGTAGCAATCTTTTTAAAATTTGGTGTTAAATCAGATACATATATTTCTGGTTCTCCATCAGGGGGGAGATATTTTTTTATATCAGAATTTTTTTTCAAAAATTCTGCTACTTCCAAAGCAACTTCTTCTGATGGATCTACTAATTTTCGTCTTTTACCTGCTTTTTCTTGAATCACTTTTTTTATAATAGGATAATGTGTGCAACCAAGTATTATTGTATCCACTCCTCTTAATTTTAAAGGAATTAAATATTTTTTTACTATTCTTCTTGTTTCAGGTTTATTAAGCCATCCTTCTTCAATTAATGGTACAAGGAGTGGAGATGCTTGAGAATAAAGTTTAACCTCAGGAGCAATTTCTTTAAAAAGTTTTTCGTAAATACCACTTTCTACAGTAGTTCTTGTTCCTATAAGTCCAATTTTTTTATTTTTTGTAAGTTTAAGTGCTTTTTTCATAGAAGGAGTAACAACTTCAAAAAAAGGTATATCTGGGAAATTTTCTTTTAAAACTGACATAGCTGTACTTGAAACAGTATGACAGGCAACTACTATAATTTTAGCTCCTTTTTTGAGAAGGAATTTTGTATTTTCTATAGCATATCTTGTTACAGTTTTAGCACTTTTTGTGCCATAAGGCGTACGAGCAGTATCTCCGAAATAAATAATTTTATATTCGGGAATATGTTTAAGAAGTTCTTTTACAACTGTGAGACCACCGAGACCAGAATCAAAGACACCTATCATAACTTAGACCCGAGATAAAAATCAAGACTCCCACCAAAAGCAGCAAAAGCAGAAAGCCATAAAGCAATTCTAATAAATTGCTCACGGGTCATTCTTTTTTTTGTAAATTTGACACTTAAACCATTCAAAATTATAGTTAATCCAAAGCCGTATAAACCAAATCCTAAGAAATGCTTCATTGATTCTAATAAAGTTTTTATTAGATCCCCTGGATAAAATCTAATGCTTAAAACAATCCATAATAAAGCTGGTAAAATAAATTTAGAATAATTTTCTAGTTTTTTCATTTTTTTATCCTTAAATTAATTTTTTCTATTGCTCCTGATTTAAAAAATGCTGTAATACCTTTACCTTCACAAACTTTTTTAAAAAGTGTTTCAGAATCTTTTACAACTATTCCACAAAGCCATGTTACAGGAGTAAATCTAAAAATTTCAGGATTTAACGGAGTGGCAGGTCCTATTAAAAGAACCTCTGGTACACCTTCTACATCTTTTAAGATATCTTCCAGTGTTTTGTTTATGAGTGTAGAAGAGGTAATAAGTACTAAATTTACCTTATTTGCAAGATCTTTGATAGTAAATTCTGCATTTTCTGAATTTTTTTCTATAACCCAGATTTTTTTTACTCTTCCTTCAAGTTTTTTAAATAACGATTCAAAATATCCTATCATCAATATTTCATCTGTGGGAGAAAATTTAATCTCTGAAAAAATATCTCCTAATATAGCATTTTTTAAATTTTCTTTTTTATCAGCAAAAATTGCATTTATTGTAGCAAGACCAACAGAAATTTCTATAGGATTATGAGAAAGATATCCTTTTATTACAATATCTGCAGAAGCATTCCAGAAATTTATTTCCTCTCCCAATTCATAAATTCTTTCTGTGTCTCTAAATGTGTAAACTAACCCGGTACCACCTTTTTCAATTTCAACTATCGTATAATTTATTCCTACACAAATTTTTTTAATTCTTTTAGCTCGAGCTAATGGTAAGGCTCTTTCTACAAGGTTTTGGTATATATTCATAAAATTTTTTAATAAATTCTAAATACTTTATCCAAAATTTTTTCAGCGAGATTTTCTAACAATTTCTTTTTTTCAGGAATTTTAAAGAGTTCTTGAAAGTTTTCTATAACTGATAATTCTTTAATGAATGGTATCTCGAAAAGTAAAGATAAATGTTCTTCTTCTAAGAATTTATCGAAATAAGGGGTATTTTCAAAAAAATCGGACATATTTTTAACAACACCGAATATAGGAATTTTATTTTCTTTCAAAATTGTAAGAGTTCTTCTTGCATCAGCTAATGCCAACTTATGAGGAGTTGTTACCAAAATAAATCCTTCAAGTTCAAAAAGGTCACATACACTTAAAAATATATCTCCTGTTCCAGGAGGAAGATCAAGAATTAGAAAGTCTAAAGGACCCCATTCTACTTTTTCAATAAGTTCTTGTAAAAGTTTAGAAGCCATTAATCCTCTCATAAAAATCGGTTCTTTTTCAGAAACAAGAAGACCTAAACTTAAAACTTTTATTTTATCGCATACAACAGGTTTTATTTTGCCAAATTCAATAATTGGAACTTTTTTAACACCTAATAAAAGACTTATATTTGGACCATAAAAATCTAAATCAAATATTCCTGTTAAATATCCGGCATCCTTTAAAGCAAGAGCCAAGAGAACCGATAAAGTTGTTTTACCTACACCGCCTTTTCCACTTCCTATAGCTAATATATACCGAATATCTTTAATTCCTGTATGCTTTTTTGATGACGATTTAAAAGTTTCCTTAACAGGGCAAGTTTTATCTTCCATCTTATTTATTTTTTTTAAAGTTTTAAAATTATTATAAATTTTTTAAACCAAGGACATCCCACATATTATAAACACCTGGTTCTTTACCTACTACCCATAATACAGCTTTTAATGCACCTCTTGCAAAAGTTTCTCTACTGCTTGCTTTATGAGTAAGCTCGATCCTTTCACCTATACCCGCAAAAAGAACAGTATGCTCTCCTACAATATCTCCTGCTCTTATAGTCTGAATACCTATTTCTTGGGAAGGTCTTTCACCTATCATACCTTCTCTACAAAATCTAAAATTCTCTTCAGTTCTATTAAGTACCTTTGCAATAATATTTGCAAGTTTTAAAGCTGTTCCACTTGGAGCATCTTTTTTCATTCTGTGATGTGCCTCTATTATTTCAATATCATATCCCTCTGAAAGAATTCTGGCTGTTATTTCAACCAATTTACACAATAAATTTACTCCTAAACTCATATTATAATCTTGAACCAAAGGAAAATTTTCCTTAGCAAGATTATGAACTTCTTCTAATTCTTCTTTTGTAAATCCTGTAGTTCCAAGGACCATAGCTTTTTTATATTTAGCATTTATACGAGCATGTTCAAGAGAAGCTTTATGAAAAGTAAAGTCAATTAACACATCTCCCTTTTCTATAACCTTTTCTAAAGAATTTTCTATAATAATTCCTGTTTTAGGAATACCTATTATTTCACCTACATCTTTTCCTACTGCAGGATGTTCTGGATGTTCAAAAGCCCCGACAAGATCTATTTCAGGATGTTGAAATATTAAGTTTGTTATAGTTCTTCCCATTCTTCCTGCAGCACCTGCAACTATTGCTTTTATTGCCATGTTCTGCCCTCCTTTTCCAAATTTGTTTTAATTTCATTTACATGTCTCTTAAATACATTAATGATTTCATCTTTTGGTTCCTTTCCTTCCACAAATTTATAAAATTTTTTAAAAAGTTCCTCTTCATCTAATTTTAATTCTTTTTTATCAAAATAATCAAAGTTTGTAAAAGAATCTAAATTCTCTCTTTTTTTATCTTTTTCATATTCAAGTATTAATAAATTGGGAAATATATTTTTGAGTTTATTAAATGGATCTAATACTGGTAATTCATCTTTTAATATGATTTTTATATAAGCATCATCTTTTTTAAAGTTTGTAATTAAATCTTTAAAATATCCCTTTATAATTTTCATTTTAAATGAAGGAGGAAGAGGGATTATTTCTTCTTTTATTTTTTTGCCATTTTTGATTTCAACCAGCCAGACACCTTTCATACACATAGATTCTTCAAAACTATAAGGTAATATAGAACCAGAATAATAAACATTTTTATCTATTTTTTGTAAACGATGAAGGTGCCCAAGAAAAATAAAATCGAAAGGTTTAAAATATTCTAAAGGTAATACTTCTTCATTTCCGATACCTTTTAAAGGTGTTTCTTCGCCAGTAAAAACTCCTTTCTCAACTGCAAAATGACCTAAAAGAATAGCAGGTTTTCTGATCCTTGGTTCTATTTTTTTTATAAGAAAATTTATTAAGTCTCTCAAAAATACTTGATCTTTTGAGTGGAAAATAGAATAAAACTCTTGATACCACAAGTTTTCTAAATAAAATTTTAATTCATAAAGATTTAAATAAGGTAAAAGATAAAAATAAAGTTTTTCTCCCTTTTTAGACTCAAAGATGAATGGTTCTTTAAAATATGTCAGATTTTCTATTATGATTAAATTAGCTTCTTTTAAAAAATCTTTAAATAAAATAATTTTTTTAGAATCATGATTTCCAGGGATTATAAAAGTTGATATTCTTTGTTTAAAAAGAAAATAAAAAATATCTTTTAATAAAAAAAGGGTTTCTGTGTCAGGATTAGGACGATCTACAATATCTCCTGTAATTAAAAGAATATCAGGTTTAATATCTTTTAATAAAGGAAAAAAAGTATTTTCAAAAAATTGTCTTTGTTCTTCAACAAATTTTTTACCTGCAAGAATCTTTCCTAAATGCCAATCAGAAGTATGAAGTATCTTCAAATTTTATTCCTTAAAAAGGTTTAAAATTTAAAGCAATAATAAATATTTCTTTACTTTGTTTTCTGCTACTTTTTGGTTTAAAAAGTTTAACACCTCCAAAAGATTTTTCAAATTTTTTCTTTATTTCAGAGGTTTTTGCTCCTTCAAATATTTTAGCTATAAAATGCCCTTTTTCTTTTAAAAATTCCTTAGCTAATTCAAAGGCTTTCTCAACAAGTCTTACTGAGCAAATATGATCTCCAAAAGCATCTCCTGTTGTATTAGGAGCCATATCACTTAAAATTACATCAAATTTTTCAATTCCTAAATCATAAAAATCTTTTGAAGTTATTTGATATACATCTTTTTGAATAAAATAAAAATTTGGAAGATTAATTTTAATTGGTTGAATATCTATGCCGATTACTTTTCCTGTAGGACCAACTATTTCACATGCATATTTTGACCAAGAACCAGGAGATGCACCTAAATCAAGTACTACATTTCCCTTTTTTATAAGGCGAAATCTATTTTGAATTTCCATTAATTTAAAAACAGAACGAGCAGGATATCCCTTTTCTTTTGCCTTTTTTGCCCATTTATCAAACCATGGATTTTTTTTAATCATTTTTATTTTGGGAATCTGAACTTTGATTAAACAAACAAGCAAATTCTTCCAAAAGTAGCTCTTTCCATTTTTCTATTTCGTCTAAATATTCTTTAGCAGGTCTTTCAATACCACAGGAGAGACATCTTACTTTGGCATTAACACATTTACCTTCTATTATTGCTTCACCCCCACAGTATTTACATTTTAATTTCACCATAATTTTAATTATAATCCAATATGAATATTTCAGGAAATAATAATCTCAATTTTTATTTTTATTTAAATTAATGTTCAAAAAATTATATACAGTTTTTAATATTTAAAGATGTGGAAAAATTGTTTTTTTATAAATCAAAAGTGTTGCAAAACTTAAAAGAGGTGGGAAGAAATTAAGTATTAAAATAATCAACTATGAATAAAAAATTCTTTTTAAGTTCCTTCTTCCCAACTGCTTAAATATTTCTCTTGTTCAGGAGTTAAAGTGTCTATTTTAATTCCCATAGCATTAAGTTTAAGTCTTGCTACCTCTTTATCAATTTCTTCTGGTACAGGATAAACTTGATTTTTAAGATTTTTATGATTTTTTACAATATATTCAACACAAAGAGACTGATTTGCAAAACTCATATCCATAACACTTGAGGGATGCCCTTCTGCTGAAGCCAAGTTAACCAATCTTCCTTGAGAAAGTATATAAATTCTTTTTCCATTAACTAAAGTATATTCTTCCACCTGATTTCTTATTTGTCTTATTTTAGTAGAGATAGATTTTAATTCATTTAAATCTATTTCTACATCAAAATGTCCAGAATTAGCCACTATTGCGCCATCTTTCATTTTTAAAAAATGTTCTTTTCTTATAACTGCTTTATTCCCTGTAACAGTGCAAAAAAAATCTCCTATTTCTGCAGCTTCATCCATTGGCATTACTAAATATCCATCCATTACAGCCTCAAGTGCTTTTAATGGGTCAACTTCTGTAATTACTACTCTTGCACCCATTCCGCGAGCCCTCATAGCAAGACCTTTACCACACCACCCATATCCAGCCACTACAAAAACAGAACCTGCAAGAAGTCTATTTGTTGCTCTTAAAATTCCATCAATTGTAGACTGCCCAGTTCCATAGCGATTATCAAAAAGATGTTTTGTTAATGCATCATTTACTGCTATTATTGGATATTTAAGAATTCCATCTCTTGCCATAGCACGAAGTCTAATTACACCTGTGGTTGTCTCTTCTGTTCCACCAAGAAGTTTTTTAGCCTGTTCAGGTCTTTCTTTATGGAGTGTAGTTACAAGATCAGCTCCATCATCAATTGTGATGTGTGGATCTTTATTAAGGACGGCTTTTATATGAGAATAATAAGTATCTCTATCTTCACCTCTTATGGCAAATACGGGAATTTCAAAATATTTAACCAAAGCAGATGCAACTTCATCTTGTGTGGAAAGCGGATTCGAAGCACATAAATATACTTCTGCTCCCCCTTCTTTTAAAGTTCTTGCAAGATTAGCTGTTTCTGTTGTGATATGTAAACAACCACCTATACGAATACCCTTTAAGGGCTTTTCTTCTTTAAATCTTTCTCTAATTTGTCTTAAAACAGGCATTTCCATCTCCGCCCATTCAATACGCTTAAGTCCTTCATCAGCTAAATTGAGATCCTTTACATGGAAATCCATCTTTACCTCCTTTCTTATTTATCAAATCCTGCCAGATCTTTTATTTTTTCAACCATATCAAGTTTTTCCCAAGTGAATTCAGGCTCATTTCTTCCGAAATGCCCATAACATGCGGTTTTTTTAAATATAGGTCTCCTTAAATTTAAATATTCTATCATATGTTTAGGTCTGAAATCAAAAAGTTTATTAATAATATCTAAAATTTTTTCTACTGGAATAGTTTCTGTTCCATAGGTATTAACATTTATAGCAAGTGGTTCAGGAACCCCTATTGCATAGGCTACCTGTACTTCAAGCTCTTTTGCTACGCCAGCAGCTACAAGATTTTTGGCTACATATCTTGCATAATAGGAAGGTGTTCTATCTACTTTTGTTGGATCTTTTCCAGAGAAAGCCCCTCCACCATGATGTCCTCTCCCCCCGTAGGTATCAACAATTATTTTCCTCCCCGTCATTCCACAATCAGCGAGAGGTCCACCTATTACAAATCTTCCAGTAGTATTAACTAAAATTTTTGTTTCAGGCTTCAAATGCTCAGGAGAAACTACCTTTTTAACTACTTCTTCAATAATAGCTTCTCTTAATTCCTTTTGATGTACTGTAGGATCGTGTTGAGCTGCAATTACAATTGTATGAATATCTACAGGATTTCCATTTTCATATCTTACAGTAACTTGAGTTTTTCCATCAGGTCTTAAAAACGGTAATATTCCCTTTTTTCTTACTTCTGCAAGTCTCATTGCAAGTTTATGAGCATACCATATAGGCATAGGCATATAATCCGGAGTTTCCGTACACGCATAACCAAACATTAATCCTTGATCTCCTGCTCCTATTTCTCCATCCCTTTCTATACCTATTGCAATATCAGGACTTTGTCTATCTATACTTATCAATACAGCACAGGTTTGATAGTCAAATCCCAGATCTGAATGATTATATCCAATTTCCTTTACTACACCACGAGCAATTGTTGGATAATCCACCCTTGCTTCTGTAGTAATTTCTCCTGCAACAAGTATCATTCCTGTATTGACGAGGGTTTCGCATGCAACTCTTGCATAAGGGTCTTTTTCTAATATTGCGTCTAAAATTGCATCAGAAATTTGATCTGCAACCTTATCAGGATGCCCCTCAGTAACAGATTCAGAAGTAAATAAAAAATTTTTAAAAGGCATATTCTCCTCCTAAGATTTAATTGGTGTTAATTTACTATATTATTTTTAGAATTCAAGAAAAATATAAAAACCCAAATAAAAAGTTAAAGAAAATCAAAATTGTTATTTATTAATACTTCATCAATCTATATACGATTCAGGACTATAAATGAGAAATATTTTTTTATTAATTCTATACCTTCTTCAAAAGACAAAAGCTTTAGTAACTATTTTTGTAAATTTCAGTATACTAAATTTTAAGAATACCTTGTGGCCAAAAGTCAAACCTTGTTTGAATAAATTTTAAAGCTAAGTTTTATCATATCAAAATTTTTGTAATCATTTTAAAAGCAGGAACCTTCGTATATTAATCACAGGGGATCTTGATTTTGAGATCTTATCAGCTTCAAGAAATTTTTGGTACCAAAAATTGTAATCTTATTACTTTTACTTTTAAGTTTTAAAATAGTAATTTTATTATTATTGAAAGATAAATAAAGTAAGAGTAAAATTTAATTAAATCTTTAAATAATAAAAAAAATCAGGAATTTTTATGAAAGGGAGAGACATTAGAAAACTTTTTATAAATTTTTTTAAAGAAAAAAATCATGAGGTAGTTCCAAGTTCTTCTTTGGTACCTTATGATGATCCTACTTTACTTTTTACCAATGCAGGAATGGTTCAGTTTAAAAAGGTATTTTTAGGAGAAGAAAAAAGACCTTATAAGCGTGCAGTTTCTTGTCAAAAATGTGTAAGAGCAGGAGGGAAACATAACGATCTTGAAAATGTAGGATATACCACCAGACATCATACTTTTTTTGAAATGCTTGGAAATTTTTCTTTTGGAGATTATTTCAAAAAAGAAGCCATTGCCTATGCATGGGAATTTGTAAATAAGGTTTTGGGATTACCTAAGGAAAAGTTATATGTTACTGTATATGAAAAAGATGAAGAATCTGTTGAATTATGGAAAAAAATAGCAGGGTTTTCAGAAGAACGGATTTATAAACTTGGAGAAAAAGATAATTTTTGGGCAATGGGAGATACAGGACCTTGTGGTCCTTGTTCTGAAATCATTTATGATCAGGGACCTGAATTTGGTTGCGGAAAACCAACATGTGCTCCTGGATGTGATTGTGATAGATACTTAGAAATATGGAATCTTGTTTTTATGCAATATGAAAAAGATGAAAAAGGAAACCTCAAGCCACTTCCAAAAGGCTGTATAGATACTGGAATGGGGCTTGAAAGGATTACTGCTGTAATTCAAGGAGTTCCTTCTAATTATGATACAGACCTTTTTGCGGGAATCATTAAAGAGATTTCAAATTTAACTAAAAGAGAATTTAAAGAAAACAAAGAAACAGAAATTGCCTTTAGAGTTATTGCTGATCATATAAGAGCTTCTACTTTTCTTCTTGCAGAAGGTATTATACCTTCGAATGAAGGAAGAGGTTATGTTTTGAGAAGAATAATAAGAAGAGCAGAAAGATTTGGAAAAATATTAGGTTTAGAGGATGCCTTTCTTTATAAATTGGTTGATCCTGTTATTCAAGAATTTGGCGATATTTATCCAGAAATAAAAACAAATGAAAAAACAATTAAAAAAATATTGAAAATCGAAGAAGAAAAATTTTTGGAGACCTTAAATGTAGGTATGGAAATTTTAGAAAAAGAAGTAAAAAAACTTTTAGAAAGGGGTCAAAAAATAATTCCTGGAGATATATTATTTAAGCTATATGATACTTATGGATTTCCCTATGATTTAGTAAGAGATTATGTATTGCCATTAGGTTTTAGTTTAGATTTAAAAGGATTTGAAAAACTGAGAGAAAAAGCAAGAGAAGAAAGTAAAAAAACATGGAAAGGGGTTTTAGAATCTATTCCAGAAAAAATGAAAAATCTTATCCAAAAAGGAATCAAGACAAAATTTGTAGGATATGATAAATTAGAGATAAAAGCAAAAGTCATCGAAATTATAAATACAGGTGAAGAAGTCTATTTAATTACTGATATTACTCCGTTTTACGCTGAAAAAGGTGGGCAGGTAAGTGATACAGGTTTTATTGAGAGTGAAAAAAGCAAAGCAGAAGTTCTTGATGTTCAAGCTCTTGGAGATTTGATTTATCATAAAATTAAATTTATAAAAGGTGAAATAAAACCAGGTGATGAAGTTTTTATGAAAGTTAATAAAGAAAGAAGATCTCATATTCAGAGACATCATACAGCAACACATCTTTTGCATGCAGCATTAAGAAAAGTCCTTGGTGAGCATGTTAAACAATCTGGTTCTCTTGTGGAGGAAAATAGGCTTCGTTTTGATTTTACACATTTTCAGGCTTTAAAACCTCAAGAGATAGAAGAAGTAGAGAAGCTTGTTAATAAATGGATTTTAGAAAACTATCCGGTGGAAACAGAATGGGTAAAAAAAGAAGAAGCAGATAAGATGGGAGCTATAGCTCTTTTTGATGAAAAATATGGGGATATTGTAAGAGTTGTAAAAATAAACAATGTATCTATTGAACTTTGTGGAGGAACTCATGTTAAGAGAACGGGAGATATAGGGTTTTTTAAAATTATTTCTCAAAGTAGCGTTGCTTCAAATGTTAGAAGAATTGAAGCAGTTGCTGGTTTGAAGGCTTATGAAAAAATGAAAGAACTGGAAAATAGAATTTTATCTATAGCAGAAATTTTAAAAACTTCCCCAAAAGATATCGAAAAAAGAATACAGAATTTATATCAGAAAATACAAAATCTGGAAAACGAAATAAAAAAACTTAAAGCTGTAGATATAAAGTCAGAAATAGAAAGAAAATTAAAAGAAGTAGAAAAAATAAATGAAGCAAAGGTATTGGTGGCAAATTTTAATATTGATAAAATAGAAGAGCTTAGAGAAATAGGAGATATATTTAAAAACAAACTGGGTTCTGGAATATTTTTAATTCTTGGAGAAAGAGAAAAAGGAACACTTGCAGTATGTATGGTAACCAAAGACCTTTCGGATAAATATCCTGCTAATAAAATTTTCCAAATTTTATACCCATTGGGGCTTAAAGGCGGAGGAAAAAAAGAACTTGCTCAGGGGAGTTTTAAAGATAAAATATCAATAAAAGAAATAAAAGAAAAACTGAGAAAAGAACTTAGCAGGGTTTAAAAAATGATTAAATTTTATACTCTTGAATGGATTTTTGATGTATTAAACGAATATCAAAAAGGAAGTGGTCCATATTTATTGGAAGACAAAGAAGTTAACTTTTCGCCTAAAATCTTTCTTTTGGCTTTGCTTCATTTATATCAAAAAAAGAGATTTACTCCTAAGGAACTTGCAGAAATGCTTGCTATTGAAGAAAAGGATGTAGAAGATAAAAGAAGTGAATTTGATTTTATGTATCTTGTGGATATTTTAAGAAGAGAATTTTCTTTTTGGTTTAGGGAATTAATTATTTCAAGAGATTTTTCTGATGAAGTTTATGAAAAGTTGGCTAAGGAATTTTTATTTCTGGAAGAGCAATTAAGAAAACAGATACAAATTCCTTTACTTGATCAGATGAAAAAAATAGTTCGTGATTTAGAAAGTAAACTTGAAAGTGGGAAAAACTTAGATGTTTACGATGAAAATAGATTTTTTAGATTGTTGAAATTTTTTAATAAAGTGGAAAATCTGAAAGCCTCTCTTTGTTCTCGTTTAGTAAACAGGGCAAAAGATGTTGCAGAAAAAGCTTATAAAGACAAAATTTTGTTAACTTCTATTAAAGTTTCAGATTTTCCGGATGGTTTTAAGCTTAAGCTCAGAGAGGAAATTGAAAATAGGATAAAAGAGTGTTTTCTCACTTCGGGGGATTAAAAATTGAGTGCAAAAAAGAAAAAAACTAAAAGAAAAAAATCCACCAAAAAAGTTAAAAAAGAGTTAAGTAAAGAACAAAAAGAGAGATTAAAATTTTTAAAGAAAAAAGCCCAAGAAGTAATTAAAAGACTAAAAAAATCTTATCCAGAGGCGAAAATAGCTCTCAATTTTGAAAATCCTTTGCAATTATTGATAGCTACTATTCTTTCTGCTCAATGTAAGGATGAAAGAGTAAACGAAGTAACAGAAAAATTATTTAAAAAATATAAATCAGCAGAAGATTTTGCTAATGCAGATTTAGAAGAATTAGCAGAAGATATTAAAAGTACCGGTTTTTATCAACAAAAAGCAAAATATATAAAAGAAGCATGTAAAATGATTGTAGAAAAATTTGGAGGAGAGGTTCCAAAAACAATGGATGAACTTTTAGAATTGCCAGGTGTTGCAAGAAAAACTGCTAATATTGTTCTTGCTAATGCTTATGGAATTGTTGAAGGTATTCCAGTAGATACTCATGTAAGAAAAATTAGTAAACGTTTAGGACTGGTAGAATCTAAGCAAGCTGAAAAAATGGAAAAAGAGCTGATGCAAATTGTAAATAAAAAAAATTGGTATATACTTCCTTATCTTTTTCAAGCTCATGGAAGAAACATTTGTCTTGGGAAAAATCCAAAGTGTGAAGAATGTATATTAAACGATTTATGTGATGCTTACTTATCCTCACATTAATCCCGTTATTTTCAAGATAGGTCCTCTTTCTCTAAGATGGTATGGTTTAATGTATCTTGTAAGCTTTTTTTGTTGTTATTTTTTATGTAAATATCAATTAAAAGAAAAAAATAAAAAAGAACTTTATTCATTTTTGGAGAATCTTTTATTTTATAGTTTCATAGGGCTTATAATTGGAGCAAGGGTAGGATTTTGTTTTTTTTATTATCCAGATTATTTTTTAGATCATCCATCTGAAATTATAGCTATATGGAAAGGAGGAATGTCCTTTCATGGAGGTCTTATAGGTGCAATTTTAGTAGGTTATTTTTATATAAAAAAATATCATCAATCCTTTTTATGGTGGGCGGATTTCATAGTAGTTCCTGCACCCATAGGACTTTTTTTTGGTAGAATAGGAAATTTTATAAATGGAGAAATATACGGTAAGCCAACTGATTTACCTTGGGGAATGATTTTTCCAAATGCAGGAGATATTCCAAGACATCCTGTTCAGCTTTATGAAGGATTAGTAACAGGATTATTTTTATTTTTATTAATGTGGAAATTAAGAAAGGAGCAATGGAAATCAGGAACAAAGCTTAGTTTATTTTTAATTCTATATGGAATTCTCAGATTTCTTTTTGAGTTTATAAGAGAACCAGCTCAAACTTTACCTTTTCTTTTTGGATGGATGACAATGGGGCAGGTTTTATGCTTATTAATGATTATTACAGGTTTAGGACTTCTGATTTATATTTATAAGTTTTAAATCATAAAATTCTTCTTTTAAACTCCTCGAGAGAAGTCTTTGCAAACTTTTTTGTGGTTTTTCTCCTTCATAAAGAACCTTATAAACTTCTTCACAAATAGGCATGGGAATTTGAAATTTTTTAGTAAGTTCTTTTACTACTTTTGCTGTTTTAACTCCTTCTGCGACTTGTTTTAAGTTTTTAAGAATATTTTCCAATTTTTCACCTTTACCAAGATAATACCCTACTTGATAATTTCGTGAAAGAGCTCCTGTGCAGGTAAGTACAAGATCTCCAAGTCCTGCGAGTCCGTAAAAAGTAAATAAATTTCCTCCCATTCTGGTTCCTAAACGAATTATTTCCACAAGTCCCCTTGTAATTAATCCAGCGCGTGCATTCAATCCTAACCCTAAGCCATCACTTATTCCAGAAGCAATAGCAATAACATTTTTTAAAGCACCTGCTATTTCAACTCCTACAGGATCATTGCTTCTATATACCCTAAAATAAGAAACAGCGAGTAATTCTTGCATTTGATAAGTTGCTTCATTATCTTTTCCAGCCAGTACCACTGCTGTAGGTAATTTTTGAGCTACTTCTTTAGCAAAAGATGGACCACCTAAAACAAAAATTTTATTTTTTGAAGATAAAAATTCCTTTAGAATGATATAAGGTGTTTTTTTTGTTTCCCAGTCTATGCCTTTAATACCTGAAATATGGTATTTTACATTTTTTATATAGAATTTTAATTTATTTAAAACATCTTTTAAGGCAAAAGATGGTATTACCCACAAAACAACATGTGTATTTTTAAATGCTTCTTCAGGTGATGTAGTAGCTTTTATATTTGGAGGTAACAGAATTCCTGGTAAATAAAAAGGATTTTCTTTTTTTTCATTTATTATTTTGCAAACCTCTTCTCTTCTTGCTAAAAGGGATACTTCAAATCCTTTTTCACCCAATATTTTCGAAAGAGCTGTCCCCCAACTTCCTGCTCCAACAATGGTAATTTTATTGATTTTTGTATTTTTCATCTTTAAGGTATAAAATGATATCTTTGAAATTTTTTAGGAACCCACCATTCTTCTATGTTATAACCTATTCCTATAGGAGCTGGTTTAATTCCTTTAAATCTTTTGTGAATAGCTTCAAGGCTCATTGGGATATAAAGAAATGTATAAGGCTGATCCTCAGCTAAGATTTCCTGTATTTTATAATAAATTTTTTTCCGTTTTTTTTGATCAAGGGTATATCTACCTTCTTCTAAAAGTTTATCCAAAACAGGATTTTTATATCCTACAAAATTAAGCCCAGGTGGTTTGATTTTTGATGAATGAAAAATATCATATAAATCTGGGTCAGGGCCTGTTGCCCAACCGAGAATAACTGCTTCAAATCTTCTTTTATCTATAAATTCATGAATAAGTGTTGTCCATTCCATTACCCTTATTTTAACTTTTATACCTATTTTAGCCAAATTCTGCTGAATGATTTGAGCAGCGAGCAACCTTGAGAGATTTCCTTGATTGGTAAGTATAGTAAATTCAAAAGGACGCCCATTTTTTTCCAAAATTCCATTAGCATTTTTTTTGAAACCTGCTTCGTATAAAAGTTTTAATGCTTTTTGAGGATTATATTCACATGATTTTTCTATAGCCTTGTTATAATACCAAGTGTCAGGCTTGTAAGGCCCGTAAGCTGGAATTCCTTGTCCAAGTAATGCCCCTTTTACAATTTCTTTTTTATTAATTGCATAACATAAGGCTTTTCTTACTTTTTTATCTTTAAAAAAAGGATGTTTGAGGTTATACCCAATATAAGTATAAGCAAAAGCAGGATAACGATATACATGAAATTCATTTCTCAATTTTGGTTCTTCCATAAGTTTTTTATACTGAAGAGGTGTTAAAGAGACCCAGTCAACCCCTCCTGAGCGAAGTTCCATAAACATTGTAGAAGGATCTGGAATAATTCTATAAATAATATAATTTAAATAAGGTCTACCTTTATAATAAAGCGGATTGAACTTTAAAACTATTTCTTGCTGAGGCTTCCAAGAAACAAATTTAAAAGGCCCATTACCTACGGGTTTTCTACCAAAAATGCTTTCTAAGTATTTCAAATCTTTTCCTTCTAATATATGTTTTGGTAAAACAACCAAATTACTCCAGGAAGAAAGAGCCAAAGCAAAGGGTCTTTTATAAGTGACTTTAAAAGTATATTTATCAATTATTTTGAAATCTTTTACTTCTAAAAAATCGCTGGCATAAGGAGAAGGTATTTTAGGGTTTGTTATTAATTTATAGCCAAAATAAATATCTTCTGCAGTAACCTCCTTTCCATCTTCCCATTTAACTCCTTTTTTTAAATGAAATATTATAGTTTTTTGATCAGGAGAAATTTCAAAACTTTCTGCAAGATCACCTATTATTTTCAAATCTGGAGAATATTTTACCACCCCTAAAAATATGTGTCCTGCTACCTCATGACTTGTTACATCTGTAGCAATCATAGGCACCAAAATACTTGCATCTGCAATAGTTCCTATAATTAAAGCATCTCCATATTCGGGTTTCGATGCAGTTTCAGGCAAGCTAAAAGCCTTAAAAACTAACAAAATTAGCAAAATACCAAAAAAAATAAATATTTTTTTCATTTTTCTAAATTATTTATAATCCTTGGTTTAAAAATTATGTTAATGTTCTTGAAAATGTAATCATTAGTATAGTAATTGTCCACCATAAAATGGTAGGTTTTTATTTTTTCATATTTTACATATTTTAAAATAATCTATAAATGCTTTTATTAATTCAAGAATAATTATTAAAAAAATACATGACCGATTAATGTTTCGGTTTTATGAAAATCAAATTTATACTTTGAATAATTTAATAAGTTGGAACTTTAAGTCTTTAATGAGAATAAAAAATATATAGATGCTAAAAAAATTTTTTCAGGCATTTTTTAAGGGTACTTTATACATAGGTTGATAGACTGGTCCGGTTGAATATAAAGTGCTTTTAAAAAAAGTTAATTCTTTAACTTGAAAAGAAAAGCCTTCTAAGGAAATTGCATTTTTTGACAAAGCTTCAAAATATGCATTAAACTCTTTTAAGTTACCAATAGATTTTATTCTAAATAAAGTAATATGTGGATGAAAAGCCTCTTTAGAAGATTTTATTTTCAATTTTTTGAACTCTTTTTCTAAGGTTTTATAAAGCTTTAAAAGGATATCATCTTGTGAATCGAGACCTATCCAAACCACCCTTGGCAATCCTTTTTCTGGGAAAAAACCAGTTTTTTTTATTCTTAATTCAATAAAAGGAAAATCTTTAACCGCTTTTTGAGTTCGTTTATAGAGTTTTTCTAAAAAATTTTCTGAAATATTTCCAAAAAACTTAAGAGTAAGGTGAAAATTTTTTTCTTCAACCCATTTAATTTTTAAAGAAGAAGGGATATTTATTGTATTAAGAGCTGATAGTTTTTTCTTTAATTCCAGTGGCAAATCTATAGCTAAAAAACTTCTTATCATAAAGTATGTACCTCCTTAAAATGTCAAGAGCTGTAAAACTTGCCAGAATTTGAACTTCTCTTCTATCTCCAGGAAAAATAAATTTGAATGCTCTGCATTCTTTATTTGAAGTGAATCCTATATAAACAGTTCCTACCGGATTGTCTTCTGTTCCACCTGTAGGGCCTGCAAAGCCTGTTAAAGCTAATGCATAGTCAACTTTTGCCTTATTTTTTACCCCTTCAGCCATTTCTAAAGCAGTTTCAAAACTTACTACTCCAAATTTTTCTATAGTTTGAGGATTTACTCCTAATTCTTCAATTTTACTTTTAGGACTATAGGTAATAAATCCTCTTTCAAAATATTCTGAACTCCCTGAAACTGATGTAATTAGTGAAGAAAGTGTGCCACCTGTACAGGATTCAGCTACCCCCAAAGTTTCTTTTTTTTCTTTAAGAAGTTTTCCTATTACTTGTGGTAAATTTTCATTTTCTTCACTTACTAAATAAATTTCAAAGCTATCCTTTATGTTTTTTATTATTTTTTCTATAGAATTTCTATCTTCGCTTTGTAATACCATTTTCACTTCTGGAAAAGCTGGATAATACCCTATTTTTACTGATTCTTTAAGTTGTGATGGTAATTTAGCTATAAATAAATTTAAATCTGTTTCATTAATATCAAAAAAACGCAAAACTTTAAAAACTTTTGTACGGGTTTCTGGATAATTTCTTAGAAGTAAAGGAATAACCTTTGTTTTTAAAAGTTGAGAAAATTGTGAAGGGACTCCTGGTAAGAAAAATATGATTTTATTTTTTACATTCAAATAATAACCTGCAATTCTCAAATCTTCAGATAAAGGAACAGCACCTTTTGGTAAAATTGACATTTTTTGAGCTATTTTTTGAGATTCTCCATAATCTTTAGAAGAAGAAATAGCAGAAGCAAATTCAGGGTGTTGTATAAGTTCTAAATTAAACGCTTTTGCTACTGCCAGATTTGTTAAGTCATCCTCTGTAGGCCCTAATCCACCCGAGGTAATAATAAAATCATATTTTTCAATATATTTCTTTAAATATTCCATAATAAGTGGAATTTTATCCGGGAGCGTGATAATTTCTTCTATGTTGAAACCATAAGATGTAAGTTCACATGTTGCTACATAACTATTAAGATTTTGAATAGCTCCTGAAAGGAGTTCATCTCCAATAAAAATTAATGCCCCATGCATATTTTAAACCCCGTTATTATAAAAATAACACAGATATTAGTTAAAATTCCCGCTATTACATCGTCCATCATAATTCCTAATCCACCTGGTATATTTTCCATTTTTTTTATTGGAAAAGGCTTTTTAATATCAATTAATCTGAAAAGAATAAAAGCCAAAATAATTTCTATTAAGATTTTTTTCCCTAATAAACTTATCCACATTCCTACTATTTCATCTATTATAACAAAATCAGGATCTTTGTCATTTAAAATGTTACTTGTTAAATGAGCAGAAATTATTCCTATTATAAAAAATAGTATAATAATTAAAAATTGATAACTCAAAGGATAAGTTTTAAAAAACCAGAAAAATAAAGCTCCTTCTAAAGCTCCAAAAGTTCCTGGACAAAAAGGAAGAAAACCTATAAGAGCTCCAGAAGATAAAAAAATCCAGAAAAAATTTTTTTCAAAATGGAGGGTTTTGCAATTCTTTTTCAAATTCTTCGTACCTCTCTAAATTAATTAAATTTCTAAGTTTCCATAAATATAATTCGATTTTGATTCTCTCTTCTTTCTTTTTTTTAGATAATAATTTTTGCGCCCTGTTTTCTATTATTTTATATTTTTTCCAAGCATTAATTTTTAAAGTTTCTTTATAAGCTTTTACTCTTTCGAGTAATTCTTTAGCCTCTTTATAAATTTTTTTTAGATAAGTTTCTGCTTTTTTATAATATTTCTTTTTATAAAGTTTTTTAGCTTTTTCCCAATCTTTTAGTAATTTTTCAAAATCTTTTTTATAAATTTTTTCCGCATCAAGATCTTTCAATTTTTTTATAATTTCTTGAGTATTTTTATAAAGATCTATTGGAGGCGGAGGTAAGGTAATATATTTTTTTATAAAAGGAATATTACTTAAAAATATTTTTGTTCTTTCTATAAAATTATTTTTTATATTAGTAAGATCTTCTTTTTTACATGAATTTGGAAGGAAAACTAATATTAATAAAAATATATAAAAAATGGTTTTAATAATTTTAACATTTTTAATTTTATAATTCATCAAAATTGTATTTTAATTGAAAAAAACACCCTTAGCAAGATATATAAAACTTAAGAAAACAGAAATAAAATGAAATATAATTTAAAAAATCTTAAGATTTAGTGTCCAATTTTAAAAACTCCTCCAGCTGCTAAAGCTAATATGATTATTTCTAAGAGAGAAAGAATAATATAAATTGTATCTTTCTTTTTTGCAAGAATTGGTAGAATTCTAATATAACATAAAATAGTAAGAGCACCTAAGAAAGCAATAGGAATATAATTTAAATAATCACCTTTGTTAATATTTTTCATCCACCCCCAACCAGTAGGTAAAGCAGTTTTTTCTATAAATTCATGAATTTTTAAACTCCATAAATAGGGTAAATCTTTAATAGGAATTTGATTAGGGAGTATTCCTAAAAGGTAGATTATGAAAGTAATAACAAGAGCAATTAATCCTAATTTCATTCCTATATCAAGAATATTGGCATAAGCCAACTGTTCTTCTTTAACATATTTTTTTTCTTCCATTTTTAACCTCCTTTATTTTAAAATTTTTAATTTAATTTTTTAAATTTTATTTATCCCCAGATTCCCAAACCTTTAAGTAAAGCTCTTAATCCTGCAAAACCTAAAACTATAATAACTATCCATCTTACAATTTTAGGTTTGGTTTTAGCTAATATTTTTACACCTACAACAGAACCTAACATTATTCCAATAATACTTGGGACAGCCATCATTGGAATTACAGCTCCGCTATTTAAATAGACCCAAGCAGCTGAAGTATCAGTAATAGAAAGCAAAAATTTACTTGTTGCAACAGCTATTTTAATTGGTGCTCCGAGAATCAGATTCAATACAGGAACATTTGCCCACCCAGCACCAAGTCCGAATAAACCAGCTATAAGTCCTATTAAAATAAATAATCCAAGTCCTAAAGGAGTTCTATGAATTTTCCATTCCACATCTCTTCCTATTGAGGGATCATAAAAAACTCCACTAATATGCAATGCTTGAGAAAGTGGATCAGCTTTTTTTACTTCTGGAAATTCGGCTTTTTTAGCGGTAGCCATTATTATAACAATTAAAATAATAGTAATTCCTAAAAGAGTTTGGACTATATTAGAAGGGAGTTTTAATCCAATTAATGCCCCAATAATAGCACAAGTTGAGGCTATTAAAGCCATGGGAATAGCTAATCTTAAATCTGCGAAACCTTGTCTTAAAAGGCCTGGTCCTGCAGCTAAAGCACCTGTTAAAGCTACAAAAAGCCCTGCTCCTCTTACAAAATCTATATGAAAAGGGAAAAAACTACTTACTAAAGGAACATAAAGCACTCCTCCTCCTACACCAGCTAAGACAGCCAGAATACCTAAAAGAAAAGTGAAAACAAATAAAGATAAAGGCCAAAACCACCAAGGAAGTGAGGAACTTGTAGATGTTGCATGTTTAACAGGTTCTGCAAAAGATACAGAACAAAGAAAAATACATGCAAAAATTAAAATAAAACAACACCACATTAAATTTTTTAAATTTTTCATTTTCCCCTCCCCCTTGCTTAAGATTTAGTGTCTTAATTTGATAAATTATGAAGTTTTATTTAAAAAGTCAAACTAAAAATTATTTAAAAATATTGAATGATATATAAAACTTTCCGTTAAAAAGAAATTTAAAAATTTTTTAACAGAATTTTGATAATTTTTACTTCAAAATTTAAAATTTTTGATATTTTTCAAAAATGAAAGCCCCGAACGGGGCTAAGGGGGAGGGGAGGATTAAAGAAGTTCCAGATCCTTAGATACTAATACAGGCACTGGTGTAAATGTAAGAACCTTTTCTGCCACACTTCCCATAAGTAGTCTTTTTAAACCGGTTTTTCCATGTGATCCCATTATTATTATTTCTATATTTTTTTCTTTAATAAAAGATAAAATTTTTTCACCTGAATCTCCTTCCTTTATATAAACTTTTGCTTCTATTCCAAGATTTTTTGCTATATTTTTAGCACGATCCAAAATATTTTTTGCATTATTGTAAAAGCTTTCAGTTAAATTAGTATGTTGAACCGATATTTCTACTGGTAAGTCTATTATAGAAAGCAAATATAATGTAGAAGATAAAGCTTTAGCTATTTTACATGCTTTTTTAAATGCTGCTTCACTATAAACAGAGCCATCTAAGGGTACCAAAATCTTTTTAAAAGAAAGGGAGGAACCATCAGGTATTACAAGAACATCAACAGGTGAATAACCTATTACTCTGGTCACGTTAGCTCCTAAGATTTTTCTCATCAACTCTAAATTTTTTCTTCTGCCAAGTACTATCAAATCGCAATTATGAGTTAATGCTGTATCTATTATTAAAGAAAAAGGTTCTCCTTCATCTAAAATTGTTTTAACAATAATTTCTTCTTTTTCGCTTATTTCTCTTACTTTGTGTAAAACCGCTTCAAATGGTTTTTTAAATTCTTTTTCAATATCTTTAAAAACCCAGAGATGGAGATCCCCGTCATGAAAAGGTACCACAGATAGAGCAATTAATCTTCTGCTGTTATTTTTAACATATTTGATAATTTCTTTTAAAGCATGGAGCCCGGAGGGCTCCTCACCGCAAGCGACCAAGACTTTTCTATAAAGTTGAAGTGTTTTCATATTTCTTCACCCTCCGGTTTTTTAATATTATCTCCTCTCTTCTATTACACGAAAAGTTTCTTTTCTAAGATACGCTTTTTCTTCTTTAATCCCTTTAATCAAAGCACCGAGAATAATAATAGCACCGGTTAAGAGAGCTGTAAACATAGTAAAGAAACTAATTAATTTTAACCATTTAATTGTTTCTGGACCAAGATGAACCCAAAGATGAAGTTGATGAAGATATACAGGTATCATTAAACCACGGCTTACTAAAACTATAAGCATAATAGTTCCCATTACCAGTTTAATCATATAATTAGGAACATAAGTAGTTCCAATAGCTCCAAGCTGAACACCAAAAAGAGAACCCAAGAGAATTAACATTGAAAGTCTTACATCCACAAAACCACCCCAAGCGTATTTAAAAGATCCACCACATCCCATTACAAAAGCAATTACCAACTCCGTAGCAGAAGCTTTAAGTGCTGGAACTCCTAAAAGATATATCATAGAAGGGACTCCTATAAAACCACCTACTGCAATAGTAGCAGCTAAAAGACCTGTAGCAAACCCTAAAGGAACAGTGACTAATATAGAAATCTTTTTTCCAATGCTTGGAAAGTATACCATTGTTCCAGGAATTCTTATGGATGTAATCCACTGAGAAATACGAGTAGGTTTACTTTCCTCTTCTTCGGTTTTATTTCTAGATTTAAGACCATCTAAAAGTACATAAGTTCCTATAATAGATAAAATTACAACAAAAGCTAAACTTACATAAAGGCTTGAACCAGCGTCACCCCATGTTCTTTTAATAAATTCTTGAATATGAGCTCCTACCATAACCCCGGCTTCAGCAGAGGCTCCCATTATAAGACCTAATTTGACATCAACTTGACCAAATTTAGCTCTTTTAATAGATCCAACCAGAGCTTTTGGAAATTTATGACACATATTACTGGCAACTGCTACTAATCCAGGAACCCCTAAACTCATCATCCCCGGGGTAAGCACGAATGCTCCCCCACTTCCTATAAAACCACTTACTAACCCCCCTACAAAACCCAAAAAGATTAAATAAAGTCCGTGAATCCATGTTAAATCTATAAAACTTGTATTGTGTAAAATTCCTTCTACCATTTTATTTTACCTCCTTTCTTTTTTTCTTTGCTTCAACACCTACAACAGTCCAAAAGGCATCAGTGAAGTTTCCATGAATTGTTGAAAAAACAAAAGCTGTTAAAATTGGGAAAAAGGCATACCATCTTCCCTTTTGACATAGGCTTATTACAAAATCTTGGTGAGTGATAAGAAGATAATAAAGAATACAACTTAAAATACCAAAGATAAAGAATTTTTTATAAGGCTTTTTTTTAGATAAACTTTTTTCCATACGCTACCCCCCTTAAACCTTTTTGTTCTTTAAAGTTCTTCTAATAATACCAAAGGACAGTGAACCTTTTCTAAAATTTTTTCCATTAATTGGAAAGCTTCTTTTTTGCTTAAAGAAGCTATACTTTCAAGAATTTCTAAGGATTCTACAATAATAAGTTTTATACGATTTTCTTCAATAAGTTTTAATAAATCAACTTCTGAAAAGGTGCTAATGGGTAAATATTCAATATTTGTTTTTTTATCCTTAAAAAACTCTTTAATTGCTTCAAATTGAGAATCACAATTACCTACAAATAACAGATCAGCTTTCATTCTTTCACAAAAATTTGCAATATACTTTATACTCTTGTATGACATCTCTTTTTTTGGACAAATTACTAAAATCTTTTTTTTGGATTCTATTGTGTCTACGGCAAAATCAAATTCACCAGCTTCTGCAAAAGTAATAGCTGTAAAATATTCGTCCCATCTTTTTTGAAAACCCCGTTTTCTTTTAATTCCCATCTTTTATCCCTCCTTGTTTTTTTATTTTTTCATGAAAAAAAAATTACAAAATTTATACCTAAATATGCTTACTAAACTCTTTGAAATTTCTTAAATTGGGGGTATAAATTTTATAAAAATTTTTAAATTTCGTTGCAAAATGAAACAAAAAATTTATAAATCATTTCTTAATGAAATTTTAAAATGGAAAAGGTGTTGCATTTTGCAAAAATTGAGTTATTTTTTTGAAACCGATGAAACATAAAAATTTAAGCTTGAGATTTCAGTTATTTATCGGGTGTGTAATATTTATAAGCTTTGTCTCTTTAATATCTTTCCTTTTCTGGAGATATAGCAACAAAATAGAAAAAGAAGTAAAACATGGTGAAAAAATTTCAGAATTCTTAGAAAATGTATTGGAGATGAGAAGGTATGAAAAAAATTATTTTCTTTATCGTAATAAAGAAGATTTAAATAATTGGGAAATATATCTTTTTAAAGCAAAAAAACTTTTAAATAATCTTAATTCATCGCCTGAGTATTTTAAGATAAACAAAGATTTTGAAAAAATAAAAAAAGATTTTGATTCTTATGAAAATATGGTAAGAACTTTAAAAAATACAAACTCTACATCAATACATGTATTAGAAAGAAAAATAAGAAAAAATGGAAGCGAAATTTTAAAATTTGCAGAGTTTTTAAAATTAGAAGAGAAAAAAATTTTATTAAATTATATAGCATCTTCTAAAAAGTTTTTTCTCTTTTTTGGTTTATTTCTAAGTCTTTTTGCAGTAGTAAGCTTAATTGTGGGATATAAATTATTAGTATATTCTTTACAAACTTTGGAAAATGAAATTAGGAATATCCTTTATGGAAATTCAAAAGAAATTTCTGTACCTTCTGAATTTCGCCATTTTGTAGAAACTTTCCGTAAAACTTATTTTACCTTTTTAGAAACTGAAAAACTTTCGTCTCTTGGAAAATTACTTTTTAGTATAGCTCATGAAATAAATAATCCTCTATCTAATATTTCTACCACTATCGAGATCCTTAAAAACGAAGATATAGATAATGAATTTAGAAAAGAATTATTTAATGATCTTGAAAACGAAGTAGAAAGAACCAAAAATATTGTTCATTCGGTATTGGATTTTTGTAAAGTTAAAGAAAAAACTTATTTAAATCTTAAAAAATGTATTGAAGATACTGTCAAACTTATGAAAGGTTATATACCTAATAAAATTTCTGTAAAAATTGAAATTCCGGAAAATATTAAAATTTTTGGAAATAAATCTCAAATTCAGCAAATATTCGTAAATTTGATTAAAAATGCTATAGAAGCTATAAAAGATGAGGGAGAAATCCAAATAAAAGCTGTTACTGAAAATGGGAAAGTGAAAATTATGGTAAAGGATACAGGAGAAGGTATCGCTCCTCAAAATTTATCTAAAATTTTTGAGCCATTTTTTTCTACCAGAGAAAAAAGTGGATACGGGATAGGACTTTTTGTGGTATATAATCTCGTTAAAGAACATGAAGGAAATATTTATGTAGAAAGTCGTCTTAAAGAAGGTACTACATTTTATATAGAATTTCCTTTGATAGAAAGGAGTGGTGTTGATGGAAAAGTATAAAATTTTAATAGTTGAAGATGAAAGAATTACTTTAAGAAATTTAGAATATATACTAAAAAAAGAAGGGTACGAAGTTACAAGTACTACAAGTGGTGTTAATGCTTTAAAACTACTTCAAGAAGAAAAATTTGATTTAGTTCTTACTGATCTCAAATTAGAAAAAGTGGACGGAATTGAAATTTTAGAAAAGTGCAAAGAAGTTGAACCCGATACAGAAGTTATTATCATTACAGCTTATGCTACTATTTCATCTGCTATAGAATCCATGAAAAAAGGAGCTTTTTATTATCTTCCTAAACCTTTTAAATTAGAAGAGTTAAAAAAATTAGTAAAAGAGGCTTTAGAAAAAGTAAAACTCAAAAAAGAAATCACACGGTTGAAAAGTTTAATAGAAACTGGAGAAAAACCTATTATTATCACTCAAAATCCTAAAATGCAAAAAATTTTAGAAACAGCAAAAAAAATAGCACCTACAGATTGCAATGTAGTAATTACAGGAGAAAGTGGGACAGGTAAAGAACTTCTTGCTCAATATATTCATTCTCATAGTTTAAGAGCTAATGGACCTTTTGTAGCTATAAATTGTAGTGTATTAAGTGAAGAGTTGCTGGCAAATGAACTTTTTGGACATGAGAAAGGAGCTTTTACAGGTGCTAATACAACTAAAAAAGGACTTATTGAAGTAGCAAATAAGGGAACTTTATTTTTGGATGAGATTTCTGAAATGAGTCTCTCTATGCAAGCTAAACTTTTAAGAGTCATCCAAGAAAAGGAATTTATAAGACTCGGAGGAACCACCCCTATTAAGGTAGATGTTCGATTTATAGCAGCTACTAATAAAGATTTAAAAGAATTACTTAAAGAAGGGAAATTTAGAGAAGATTTATTTTATAGATTAAATGTAATTTCTTTTCATCTTCCACCTTTGTCTGAAAGAAAAGAAGATATACCACTTTTAGCTTATTATTTTTTGAAAAAATACTCAAATTTAATGAAAAAAGAAGTAAAAGAAATTTCTCCATCAGCTTTAGAAATTCTTATGAATTACGATTATCCTGGGAATATTAGAGAGTTGGAGAATATTATAGAAAGAGGAGTTGCATTAGTTACAGGAGATACACTTGAACCTGGTCATCTTCCTGAAGATTTGCAACTTCTTAAAATTAAAGCTTTTAGAAAAAAAGAAGGAAGATATCCTACTTTGGAAGAACAAGAAAAAGAATATATTTTATGGATTTTAAAAGAGGTTGGGGGTAATAAAACCTTAGCTGCGCAAATTTTGGGTATAGATAGGGTGTCACTGTGGAGAAAACTTAAAAAATATGGCATAGAATGAAAAAAATTGATTCTAAAATTGTAATTTTGGGATTAGGAAATATTTTATTATCTGACGAAGGAATAGGAATAAAAGTTATATATGATTTGAAAAATAATTATGTATTTCCTAAGAATGTAGAAATAATAGATGGGGGTGTGGGCGGATTTTCGCTTTTACCTCTTATTGAAAAAGCTGAAAAACTTTTAGTAATAGATGCTGTTTTAGGTAATAATTTACCAGGGACAATCTATAAGTTTAAAGATAAAGATATACTTTATCAAATAATAGAAAAAATATCACTTCATGAGATTAATTTTTGTGAAATTTTAAATTTAGCCAAATTAAGAAAAAAATATCCTGAAGAAGTAGTAATAATAGGTATTGAGCCAGAAAAAATAGAAACCAGTTTAGAGCTTTCGGAAACCCTAAAAGCTAAATATAGCGAATTTTTTAAAGCTATTCTCTTGCAGCTTGAAGAATGGGGTATAAGGCCTGTCCCAAAGAAAGACCACCATCATTTGGAGGCACCATTTTTTGTTGAAAAACCTTAAATCCTTTTTTTGTTAAAAGTTCAGTAATTCTCTCAATCAATGGACGATTTACCATTACTCCGCCAGAAAGAGCTACATTTTTTATTCCAATTTTTAAAGCTATTTCTTCACAAATTTTAGCTAAGGTATTTATAAATTTTGAAGCAACTATTTTAGGATTCTCTTTTTTTTCTACTATTTCTTTAATCATGGGCTCCCAATCTATATAAAACTTATTTTTTATTTCAAAAGGATAATAATCTTTAAGTCGAAGATCTACGAGTTCTTCAAGCATCATTGGAGATTCCCCTTCATAAGTGTTGAAATAATTTAAATCTATAAGTGCTGAAATAGCATTAAAAAGTCTTCCTACAGAAGAACATAAAGGCGAATTAATTCCTTTTTTCCAAGCAATATATAGTGCTTTTAATTCGTTTTCAGAAAATGTTTTTAAAAATTTTAAAGGCAATTCGAAAGCCTTTTCTCCATAAATTTCAAATAAAAGAGAAAGAGCAATTCTACGAGCATTTTTAATTGCTTTTTCACTTCCTATAAGTTTAAAATTTCTAAAAGTAGTAATTCTTTTATAATTTCCCTTTTTTACAATAAGAAATTCTCCACCCCAAACAGTTCCATCTTCTCCATATCCAGTACCGTCCCAAGAAATTCCGAGAACTTCATCTTCAAAAAGTTCATTTTCAGCTATACATGAAAGAATATGGGCAAAGTGATGTTGAACTTTTATTAGTGGTATTTTTTCCTTTTTTGAAAATTCTTCAGCCCATTTTGTAGTCTCATATCCTGGATGAAGATCAGCTACTATAATATCTGGTTTGAATTTATAAAGATTCATAAAATCAAAAATAGCTTCTTCAAAAACTTTTAAATTTTCTAAAGTATCTATATCCCCTAAATGTTGGCTTAAAATGATTTTGTTATTAAAAGCTATAGCAAAAGTATTTTTTTCTCTTGGACCAACAGCTAAAACTCTTTTTTTTATTTTAAAAGGGAGAAATATTGGTAACGGGGTATATCCTCTTGCCCTTCTTATAAAAGTAGGAATTTTATTTATTACCTTAATTACTGAATCGTCTGCTCTTCTTTTAATATCTCTATTGTGAACTAAAATATAATCAGCAATATAAACAAGCTTTTTAAAGGCTTCTTCATTATCAATTATTATAGGTTCCTCTGAAAAATTTCCGGAGGTAGCAATTATTGGAAAATCTATTTTATAAAGGATTAAGTGATGCAATGGGGAATATGGTAAAAACGCTCCAATTTTTTTTAATCCCGGGGCTATATTTTTTGGTAGTTTTCCTTTGCTTTCAAGTAACACTATAGGAGAAGAAGGTGAGGTTAAAAGTTTTTTTTCTTCTAAAGTTAAATAACAATATTTTTCTATTTGTTTTAAATCTTTAAACATTACTGCAAAAGGTTTTTTTAATCTCTTTTTTCTTTTCCTTAAGATATTTATTATTTCTTCATTTGTTGCATTACATATAATATGGAATCCTCCTATTCCTTTTATTGCAATAATTTTGTTTTCTTTTAGAAATTTTATTGTGAAATCTAAAGCTTTTTCTCTTTCAGCAATCTTTTTTTTATTTTTATCATAAAGTTCTAAATAAGGACCACACTTTGGACAAGCTATGGGTTGAGCATGAAATCTTCTATCTTTTGGATCTTTATATTCTTTGTAACATTTGGAGCACATTTTAAACTTTCGCATAACTGTATTTTCTCTATCATAAGGTAAAGACTCAATAATTGTAAACCTCGGACCGCAAAGAGTACAATTTATAAAAGGATATAAATATCTTCTATTCAAGGGATCGCACATCTCTTCAAGACAGTACTTGCAAGTTGCTATATCTGGTAAAATATCTAAGGTAATTTCTTCGTTAGAAATACTTTTTTCAATTATAAAATCTTGATAATTCTTAGGCTGAAGTTTTTCTATTTTAATCTTATAAATTTGCGAAATAGAAGGTTTTTCTTCTTTTAATCTATTTAAAAATTTATTTAAAAGTGTATTTTCTCCTTCAATTTCAATTACAACTCCAGTGGTATTGTTACTTACAAAACCTTTTAAATTTAAGCTTTTTGCAAGATTATAGACAAAAGGGCGGAACCCTACTCCTTGAACAACTCCATTTATTTGAATTCTATATCTAAGTTTCATCTATTAATTCTAAAGTTTTAAGATACATCTCTTCACCAGCTATAACTTCGGTATTGAAAGAACCACAATAAGGACATCTTATATCCCATCTGTCTTTCACAGATTCTTTACCGCATTCAATACATTTTATTTTGAGATCCTCTATCTCAATTATTATTTCAGCATCCTTTAAAGGTGAAAATTCTTTAAAAAATTCGAGTGCAGTTTTTAATAACTCTATTTCAACTCCTGAAAATCTACCAATAAGAAGGATCATTTTTGAAACTTTTTTACCTGGATATTTTTGAAGCTGATCTTCTACAATAGTAATAATATTTTGTACAATAGAAAATTCGTGCATATTTAACAAATTCTTGGAAGTAATTCTCCAGATGTATTTTCGAGTATTCTATGAGTTCCGTAAAGGGTTTTTAAAATTACTTGTGGATTTTCTGTTTTTTCAATAACTCTTCCTATTATTTTTGCTTCTTTTCCTGAGGGATGGTTCTTAAGTAGATTTAAAACTTTATCCGCTTCTTTTTCTGGGAGGGCTATTACTACTCTTCCTTCGCAGGGGAGATGATAAGGCTCAAATCCTAATATTTCACAGAAAGTCTGGACTTGAGGTTTTACAGGAATATTTTCTTCTTCAATTAATATTGAAACCTGTGAGCCTAAAGCCCATTCATAAAGTGTTGCGGATAATCCTCCCCTTGTAGGATCTCTCATTGCATGTATTTCTATGTTATTTTCAAAAAGGGGAGTAATTAAAGACCAGAGACTTTCACAATCACTATTTAATTCTATTTCTAAATTAATCCCTTCCCTCTCCGATAAAATGCAGGCTCCATGATCTCCTATTGAACCTGATACAATTATTACATCTCCTTTTTTTAAATTTTTACAAGAAAGTCCCTCATAAACTACTTCCCCTATTCCAGCTGTTGAGATAAAAATTTTGTCTAATTCCCCTTTTGGAACAACTTTAGTATCTCCTGCAACCACAATAACTTTATTTTTTAAAGCTTCCTCTTGTATGCTTTTTAAAATTTTTTCAAAATCATCCATAGAAAAACCTTCTTCAATTAAAAAACTTACAGTAAGATAAAGTGGCTTTGCTCCCATTACTACGAGATCATTTATGGTTCCAGTAACAGCGAGCTTTCCTATATTACCACCTTTAAAAAATATGGGTTTAACAGTAAATCCGTCTATACTGAAAGCAAATTTTGAAGAATTAACACAAAAAACTGCTGAATCTTCTAATTTATTTAAAATAGGGTTTGAAAAATATTTAAGAATATAATTTTTTATAAGCTGATATGTTTCTTCTCCTCCGCCTCCGTGAGCAAGAAGAAATTTATCTATTTTCATTTCTGTAATTTTTTATTTTTTCTTCAATAAAACTAATCCAATTTTCAAATCCTTCTCCTGTTTTTGAAGATAAAACAATAATTTGAACTTTTGGATTAATTTTTTTTATTTCGTTTTTAACTTTTTCCAAATTAAAATCAAAATAAGGTAAAAGATCGATTTTATTAATAATCACAAGATCAGAAGACTTAAAAATAAGAGGATATTTTTCAGGTTTATCATCTCCTTCTGGGACAGAAAGAATGGTTACATTTAAATGTGTACCAAGATCATAATTTGCAGGGCATACAAGATTTCCTATATTTTCTACAAAAAGTATATCTAATTTTTCTATTGGTAAGTAATGCATTCCCTTATGAACTAAATTCGCATCTAAATGACAAGCACTTCCTGTTGTGATTTGATAAACTGGAATTCCTTTATTTTTTATTCTTTCCGCATCTTTTTGTGTTTCTAAATCTCCTTCTATTACACCTATTTGATATTTATCTTTAAGTATATCTATGGTTTTTTCTAAAAGTGTTGTTTTACCCGAACCAGGAGCACTCATTAGATTGATTGCATAAACTTTATGTCTTTCTAAATGTTCTCGATTATGTTGTGCTTGTAGTTGATTATGTTTTAATATGTTTTCAAAGACTTCTAAAATTTTTTTATTAGTAACATCTACAAGACCGCAACCGCACTCTTTACACATATTATAACCTCTAATTTTTGCTAATATTTATTTTAAAAGTATAATTCAAAAAGAAAAAAAGTTTAAGGAGGTTATTAAAAATTTAATGAATAAAAAAGGAAAATTATTTGTGGTTTCCCTTCCTATTGGTAATTTAAAAGATATTACTTTAAGAGCTCTCGAGGTATTAAAGGAGACAAAATATATTACTTGTGAAGATACAAGAAGTTTAAGAAAGATATTGAATTATTATCAACTTAAAGGCAAAAAATTAATCAGTTTATATAAAGATATTGAAAAAGAGCGTGTAGATAAAGTGATAAAAATTCTTCTTAGTGGTAAAGATGTGGTATTGGTTAGTGAAGCAGGAACCCCTTTGATTTCTGATCCAGGAGCATATCTTGTTAAAGAAGCTTATAATCAAAGAATAAAAATTGTTCCAATTCCTGGGGCTTCAGCTTTAACTTGTGCTTTGAGTGTATCAGGAATTGTTTTAAATAAAGGATTTATATTTTTAGGTTTTTTACCTCGTAAAAAAGTTGAACAAAAAAAATTGTTAGAAAGATTACCCTCTGAATTTCCTTTAGTATTTTTTGAATCTCCTCATCGTATAAAAAAGACTCTCAAAAATTTACTTGAAATACTGGGTAATAGAAAATGTTTTTTAGCAAGGGAATTGACTAAAATTCATGAAGAATTACTATGGTCAGATTTGGAAACTTTAAGTCAGAGAGAAGAATTTATAGGTGAAATTACGCTTATAATTATGCCAGAAGATACTTCAAAAAAAGAAAAGACAGAAATTATTGAAAAAGAAATGAACTTGAAAAAAGAGATTGAAAAACTTAAAAATCAAGGTCTAAAGGATAAAGAAATAGCAAAAAATTTAGCTCAAAAATTTAAAATTTCTGCAAAAGAAATTTATAAAAAAATAATTGAAATTAGTGAATAAGTCTTTCAGGATGTTCTTTTAAGAATTTTTCTATTTCTTCAAAAAATGCAGATAAAAGTTTTTCTTCAGGCACTTTACGAATAATTTTTCCTTTTTTAAAAATAATGCCTATTCCTTTACCACCTGCTATTCCAAGATCAGCCATTTTAGCTTCTCCTGGTCCATTCACTACACATCCCATAACAGCTAACTTAAGATCAGCTTTTATATTTTTAGCCCATTTTTCTACTTCTTTATAAAGTTTCATTAAATCTATTTCACATCTTCCACAGATTGGACAAGAAATAATATCCGGATGAAGCGTTCTTATACCAAGATTTTTTAATATTTCATAAGCTACAAAAACTTCTTCCACAGGGTCAGCGGTTAAAGAAATTCTTAAAGTATCTCCTATTCCTTTAAGAAGTAAATAACTAATAGCCATAGTATTTTTAATAGTTCCAGGTATTAATCCTCCCGCTTCTGTAACTCCTAAGTGCAAAGGAAAATCTGATTTTTCAGAAAAGAGTTCATAAGCTCTAACAGATTCCCACCAATTGGAGGATTTTAAAGAGACTTTTATATTTTGATAGTCAAATTTTTCCACAATATAAGAAACCCAATTTAATGCGCTTTCTACCATTGCCTCTGGAGTAGGCATTTTATATTTTTTTAAAATTGAGGGCTCAAGAGATCCGGCATTTATTCCTATTCTTATACATACATTATTATCTTTACAAACTTTAACCAATCTTTCTAAATTTTTGCGATTTTTGAATGTCCCAGGATTTATCCTTATTCCTGAAACACCCGATAATACCGCTTTTTCTCCAAGTAAAGTAGCAAAATGAAGATCAGCAATTACTGGAATAGGGCTTTCTTTAGTTATTTCTTTTAATGCTTTTACCGAATCTTCATCTGGTATAGCAACTCTTACAATTTCGCATCCTGCAGAATAAAGCTCTTGGATCTGTTTTAAAGTAGCTTTTATATCTTTAGTATGAGTATTTGTCATACTTTGCACTCTGATAGGATGATCCCCTCCTATACCTACATTACCAACCCATACTACTTTGGTTTTTTTTCTTTTTATTAAAGGATGCATTTTACTTCAGTAATATAAATCGTTTTTTCTTTCTTAACAAGTTATTATAAATTTTTTGAAACTTAGATATTAAAAAACAAAATTGACAAAAATAACAAATTTTTACAAAATCTTTACAGAAAAAATATTAAAGTTTCCTTGACCTATTTAATTGAATATTTTATATTTTTCCAAGCGTTTAAATATAAATTTCATTGCAATGATTCAAACTGGAAAAGAAAAAATAGTTAATTCTCTTTTTTTTCTTATCACTGCAGTTGCAGCATTCAGTGTTGTACTTATAACTATAGGGATTTTTATTGTTTTATTTAAAGAATCTATTCCAGCTATTAAAAGGTTTGGTTTTTTTGATTTTATACTTTCTTCAAACTGGGATCCTGTAAAAGAAATATTTGGAGGGGCTCCAGCTTTAATTGGAACCTTAATAACTTCTTTTTTGGCTTCCTTACTGGCTGTTCCTATCGCTATAGGAATAGCTATTTTTATTACAGAAATAGCTCCTTCATCTCTTAAAGGATTGATAAGTATAGGAATTGAGCTTTTAGCAGCTATTCCAAGTATTATTTATGGAATGTGGGGATTATTTACTTTAGCACCTATAATGGCTAAATATATAGAACCTTTTTTGCAAAATACTTTGGGAAAAATCCCTTTAATAGGAGTTATTTTTCATGGAACACCTATGGGTATTGATTTATTTACAGCGAGCATAATATTAAGCATCATGATTATTCCTTTTACAGCTTCTATTACTCGAGATGCTATTAATTTAACACCTTCAATTTTAAAAGAATCTGCTTATGCAATGGGAGCGACAAAATGGGAAGTAATAAAGGATGTAATTTTACCATATTGTAAACTTGGTATATTGGGGGGTATAGGATTGTCCTTAGGAAGAGCTTTAGGAGAAACTATGGCTGTGGCTTTTGTGCTTGGAAATGTAAATAAATTACCTTCTTCTCTTTTTGAACCTGCAACCACAGTAACAGTAAAACTGGCAAATGAATTTACTGAAGCAAATAAAGATATTCATCTCTCAGCACTTTTTTATTTAGCTTTGCTTCTTTTTATTATGAGTTTTTTAATTTTGGTTTTGGCTAAATTTCTTATTTTGAGAATAAGAGAAAAATGATCAACTATTTTACCAAAAGAAAAATAATTAGTAAAATCGCATTACTTTTATGTTTTTTCTCTGCTGTCTGGGGACTTTTTTGGTTGGTTTTTATTATTTTTGATGTTTTGAGACATGGTATATCGGCTTTGAATTTATCATTATTTTTAGAAGATCCCGCTCCTCCAGGAGTTCCTGGAGGAGGTTTAAGAAATGCAATAGTAGGGCAGTTATTAATTACCACATTTTCTACTTTAATTGGTGTTCCGATTGGAGTCCTTGGTGGGACATTTTTGGCAGAATATGGAAGAAGATGGAAAATTTCTAAGTTTATAAGCAATCTTTCAGATATAATGATAAGTGTTCCTACTATTATTATTGGAGCTTTTGTTTATGCTATTTTAGTAAGACCTATGGGACATTTTAGTGGTTGGGCAGGTGCTTTATCCTTGGCTATAATAATGATTCCTGTAGTTATAAGAACTACAGAAGATATGCTAAATTTAATACCTTGGACACTTAGAGAAGCTGCTTTTGCTCTTGGTGCACCTTATCATAAAGTGATTATTCATATAGTTTATAGAGGAGCTTCTACAGGTATTCTTACTGGAGTTATTTTAGCTGTTGCAAGAGTATCAGGGGAAACTGCGCCTTTACTTTTTACCTCTTTTAATAATCCATATTTTTCATTAGATATGAATAATCCCATTGCATCTTTAACTATTACTATCTTTCAATATGCAATGGGGCCTTATAAAGATTGGCATATTAAAGCCTGGGGTGCATCTTTAATAACAACATTTTTTGTATTATGTTTAACTCTCATAGGAAGATTTCTCATTTATAAGAGGTTTAAGCATTGATAATTGAAATAGAAACCAAAAATTTAAATTTTTATTATTCTGGAAATATACATATTTTGAAAGACATCAATTTAACAATTTATAAAAATAAAATAACTGCTCTTATTGGGCCAAGTGGTTGTGGAAAAACCACACTTCTTAGATGTTTTAATAGAATGCATGATCTTTATCCAGGTAATAGATATGAAGGAGAAATTATTTTTCAAGGAAAAAATATTTTAGATAAAAATATAGATTTAATTGAACTTAGGACAAAAATAGGAATGGTGTTTCAGAAACCAACACCATTTCCTATGAGTATATTTGATAATATCGCATATGGTTTGAAATTAAGAGGTATTAAAAATAAAAAAGAACTTGAAGAGAGAGTTGAAAAGGCTTTAAAAGAAGCGGTCCTTTGGGATGAAGTAAAAGATAAATTACATGAAAGTGCTCTTGGACTTTCAGGAGGACAGCAGCAAAGACTTTGTATTGCAAGAGCTATTGCAGTTGAACCAGAAGTTCTTCTTTTCGATGAACCAACTTCTGCACTGGATCCTATCTCAACTGCAAAAATTGAAGATCTCATTGTTCAATTAAAAAATAAAATTACAATTGTAATTGTAACTCATAACATGCAACAAGCAGCAAGAATTTCGGATTATACTGCTTTTATGTATTTGGGAGAACTGATAGAATTTGGACCAACAGAAAAAATATTTACAACACCAAGTAAAAAACTTACAGAAGATTACATAACCGGAAGATTTGGTTAATTTTTAAGAAGGGGTTTTTGAATTATTTTCTTGATTTTCTACAGATTTTATTTTTGAGTTGTTTAAAAATTTTTTAAAATATTTAAGAAGTTCATTATTTAAAACTCTTTTTGCTCCAATATACCGTTTTCGGAAATATTTACTATTTAAAGAACTTATAGTTAATCCTTTTTTAGAAGAAGAAAAATGCATAAACTTGTTATCACCTATATAAATTCCTACATGAGAAGGATAATATCCACGAGTTATAAAAAAAACTAAATCCCCTGGAAGTAATTTATCTTTTGGAACAAATTTTCCAACCCTAAATTGTTCTCTTGCTGTTCTTGGTAAGTCAATCCCAAATCTTTGATAGACTAATCTTACAAACATAGAACAATCTAAATATCCATATCCATTTCCGCCATACTTATACCTAAAATATTTATATAAGGAAGCAACCTTTATAAATTTTTCTTTAAGTTCTTCTTGTTCTTCTTCTCCAAGATTTATTTCAAATTTTTTAACAAGTTGTCCATTTGATTTAATAGTTTGTTGTTTTTTTGATTTATTATTAACAGGAATTTTCAATCTATCTCCTGGTATTAAAAGATTGCTGGTAAGATGATTGAATTTTTTAAGAATTTTGATAGGAACATGATATTTTAAAGAGAGTTCATATAAAGTTTCTCCTTTTTTTACTATATGAATAATATAATCAGATGAATTGAAATATTTTTCATCTTTAAAAAAAACTCGAATAGGTATCCTTCTTACAAGTAACCTTTGACCAGGTCTTATTATATTACTTCTTAGATGATTTAATCTTTTTAATGTTCTTACAGATATTCCATATTTTTTAGCAATAGTATAAAGACATTCACCTTTTCTAACTATATGATAAATAGGACGAGTTCTATAATAAAATATGTTATTTTCAATTGGTGGTTTAATAGGTATTTTTATTATTTGTCCTGGCCTAAGTTTATATGAATTTAAATTATTAAAATTTTTAATAGCTTGTGGAGAAACTCTATACTTTTTTGCTATAGTGTATATATTTTCTTTTTTTTGAACTATGTGAGTTTTAAAAATGGGGGACTCACGAAGACTATTTAAAAATTTGTCATTTAATTTAGGTAAAATATAAATCTTTCTTACAAGTAACCTTTGACCAGGTCTTATTATATTACTTCTTAGATGATTTAATCTTTTTAATGTTCTTACAGATATTCCATATTTTTTAGCAATAGTATAAAGACATTCACCTTTTCTAACTATATGATAAATAGGACGTTTAATAACTTTTTGAGCTGGTTTAGAATAACAAAAGTTATTAAAAATAAAACTACTAAGAAATAGTAAAAAAAATACTAAAATGATATAAAAATATATTTTTTTCATAAAAGATTTACAATTTGATTATTTTGAGTTTTTTATATCAGAAAAAATATAATAAGTCAAGATTTAAAAATTTTATAATTGTTGAAAATGAAATCTTTATTTTTAAATTTAAACTTTATTTTACTTTTTTGTGATATTAAATATTACTTTTTGACTTATTTTTTATATATTTTTAATTTTTATTTAATAATTTCTTATTTTGAAATTTTTTAATTTTACTTAGGTTATTTTTACAAATATTGCTTTATTAAAATAGCGTGAGGAGTTCCCTTAGATCTCGGATGACAAAATCTGGATTTGCCTGAGCCTTAGGAGTAGCACCGTAAGGATCGCGTCCTGGTCTTTTTACCCAACAAGTAGTAAGTCCAAGAATTTTAGCTGGTATAATGTCATGAAAAACACTTTGCCCTACATGGAGTATTTTTTCTTTTGGCAAGGCAAGTTTTTCCAATGCTATTTTAAAAATTTTTAAATCTGGTTTATAACAACGCGCTTCCTCTGCAGTAATTATTAAATCAAAAGATATTGTAAAATGTCTAAGTGTTTGAGCTATAAGATCCTGATCAATATTTGAAATAATAACAAGTTTAATCCCTCTTGAAGAAAGTTCTTCAAGTGCCTGGTTAGTTTCTGGGAAAGGCATCCAAGAAGGTAAGCTTTTTACTAAAGCAGTGTCCTCACCAGGTAATAGTGTAAATCCTAATTTTTCAGCAAGACTCTTCATAACAATGCGAAGCACTTCTTTGTAAGGACGCCAAGTTTTTTCAGCAGCGCTCTCAAGTTCTCCATAAAGAGAAAGGATCTTTTCTGGTGATGGAATATCGCTTAGTCGCGAAAGAAAAGGTGCAAGAGCTTTTAATATCCCTTGTTCCCAATCAATAAGTGTCCCATAACAGTTAAAGGTAATAGCTTCAAATCGAGGCACTTTTATATGTTTCTTTACAAAAAATTTATTTTGTTTAAATTGGTAAAGCTTTTAGTAATTTCTATAACTTATAATAATTCTGTATCCTCGTGAGAATAAGGAGGAGAACAACAACACAAAAACCTTAGCGGTTTTTCACCTATATTTTGGATTCGGTGTGGTGTTCCCGGAGGAATACAAACAGTGTCTCCTGCCTTAACCTTAAATTTCTTCTCACCCACACTCATTAATCCTTCACCTTCAAGAATGTGATATATTTCTTCAGATCGATGATGTTTATGTAAAAAGGTTGTAAATCCAACTGGAACAATAGCTTCTGCTAAACTTAGTTTGTTATTTCCGTGTACATTTGGATGCATCAATTCGCGAATTAAAGAGCCATCCTTAGTAGTATAAGGTTTTATCTTATTGTATTCACTCTTTATTATCATCCTTTTCTTTTCTTTTATTTAATTATAATTTAGTAGTGGGTATATTTGGCTCTACCGAGAGTTGCCAGAATTTATAATCTTTTAGATGAAACATAATCAATAATTTCATTTAACTCTTTTTGTTCAATAGCATCAGTAATAAGAGCTAACCCTATAATTGATAAAATTAATGCTACTACAGGTAAAGTTGTACTTGGAGCTGGTTTATCTATTTTATATTGAATTTCCACAATATACTTACCTACTAAATATTCATGATAGATATGATATAAACCAAAAGTTATTATAGTGAAAAAGAACCATCGCCAAAAAGATAATACCTTTTTTTCTAAAAAGAAATTAATAGTTTTAATTTGATGGTATTGCCAAAATAAATTATAAATTCCCAATGTGAGAAAAGTTAATATAATACTAATTCCAATGCTTTTCTTATATTTATAAGCTTCACGATATTTTATAGTATAGTTTTCTTTTAACATTTTAATTTACCTATAGACAAATTACTTTTTTATTTTTTAATTTTTAATATTATTTAAAGTTTTATTCTTTTCTACTATATTCCAAATTACTATGGCTTTCTCTAATTCATAAGTTTTCCAAGTATGTAAAATTATACCATCCTTTTTACGTACCAAAACTATTTTATCAGGAGCTTCATCTATGAGTAATTTAACAAGACAATAATTTTCACCATCTAAAAGAACTTGTTTTGCTAAATACTGAAGTGGTACTTCTTTAATACTACTTCCTACTCTTATAGAAGGTCCGCCACAGCTCATTATTAAAAAACTTAATAGTATAATAATTTGTTTAAATCGGGTTTTGCAATTTAATCTTTCTTTCATAAATTAAAAATTATTTTAATAAATTTTATAAAGAGTCAAGATATTTAATATAAATCAATTTTCAGAATACTAAATAAAATTTTTTGAGAAAAAAATAAACTGAGAAAAGATAGAATAAAAGAATTTTAATATTTTTTATGATAAAATTGAAAAAAGATTTAAAAACAAAATTTAGGAGGAGAAAAAATGATTCCGAGATACACAAGACCTGTTATGGCTAAATTATGGAGTCAAAGTGAAAAACTTCGTGCTTGGACACTTGTAGAATTTTATGCTTGTGAAGCTTGGTATAAACTGGGTAAAGTTCCTGAAAAAGATTATGAGATTATTAAAGAAAAATTGCAACCTTATATGGAAAATGGATTTTCAACTTCTGATATAGAAAGAATAGAAGAGATAGAAAAAGTTACCAGACATGATGTAATTGCATATTTAAATTATCTTGCTGAAAAAATAGGACCATCGGCTCGTTATCTTCACATGGGAATGACATCTTCTGATATGCTTGATACAGCAATGGCATGGCTTATGAAAAGAGCTATGGAAATTATTTTAGAAGATATGGATGAATTATTAGAAGTTTTAAAAGAAAATGCTTTTAAATATAAAGATACTCCTATGATAGGAAGAACTCATGGTATTCACGCTGAACCTATTACTTTTGGTTTTAAGTTTGCTCTCTGGTATGAAGAAATGAAAAGAAATAAAAGGAGATTAGAAAATGCATTAGAAACTATTTCTTATGGAAAAATCTCCGGAGCTGTAGGAACTTTTGCTCATTTACCAATGGAGATAGAGGCTTATGTGTGCGAGAGGCTCGGTTTAAAACCTGCTCCTATTTCTAATCAAGTAATTCAAAGAGATAGATATGCAGAGTATATATGTGCCTTGGCAATTCTTGCATCAAGTATTGAAAAAATAGCAATAGAAATAAGACATTTACAAAGAACCGAGGTTTTAGAAGCTGAAGAATTTTTTAGCAAGGGACAAAAAGGTTCTTCTGCTATGCCACACAAAAGGAATCCTATTCTCTCAGAAAATCTTTGTGGTCTTGCAAGAACAATAAGAGGATACATTATACCAGCCTTGGAAAATGTTCCTCTATGGCATGAAAGAGATATAAGTCATTCATCTGCAGAAAGAATGATTATACCATCTGCTACAACCTTAGCAGATTTTGCTCTTGTAAGACTAACCAAACTTTTAAAGAATCTTATGGTTTATCCCGAAAGAATGGCAAAAAATTTAAATCTTTTAAGGGGTCTAATATTTTCTCAACCTTTAATGCTTACTTTAATAGAAAAAGGACTTACAAGAGAAGAAGCTTATACAATTATTCAAAGCTTAGCTATGCAGGTATGGCAAAATGAAAATCTTAATTTCAAAGATCTTGTTACAAAAAATCCACAAATTACTCAATATTTAACTCCTCAAGAAATAGATAGTATTTTTGATATTAAAACATATTTGAAAAATATAGATACTATTTTTGAGAGAGTTTTTAGGGAATGAAAAAGCCAAAGTTTAAAGTTGTTGCTGGTTTTATAGAGAAAAATAATAAATTTTTACTTGTGCAAAGACCATTTAATAAAAAAAACGGTGGATTATGGGAATTTCCAGGAGGGAAAGTAGAAAAAGATGAAACCTTAGAAAATGCAATAAAAAGAGAATTAAAAGAAGAACTTGGTATAAATGTTTTATCTATAGAATCTATAGAAAAAATAGAATATGATTATGGTGATTTTTTTATAGAACTTTACCTTTTTAAAATAAAAAATTTTTCAGGAAAAATTGATCTTAAAGAAGCTGTAAATATGGCTTGGGTAGATTTTGATTCTGCTGAAAATTTAAAACTTTGTCCAGCGGATGAAAATCTTTTAAAAAAACTGAAGGAAAAGATTAATTATTAATTAAAGAATGCCTTATTTTTCTTGCAAGGGTTTTAACTTCTTCTATTTTTTCCCAATCCGGTTTTTTTAAAGCTGGAAATATTGTATTATTGTGAAATAAAGGGTCTTCATCTAAAGGATACCTTGAGCTCTTTTTTGCAATTTCAAATAAAGGAGTTTTTGGAATAGGAGAATATTCTGCTAAATAAGGTGGAACCTTTTTTTCAAAAAGAAAGATTAAACCTCTTTTTACTTCTTCAAAATCTTCCTCTGGAACACCGTAAAGAAAATACGCCCCTAACTCATTTTCTTTAAAACCTGCGGATTTTAAATAATTTACAGCTTCTAAAAATTCCTCCACTGTAACTTTATTATCAAAACGTGTTTCTATTCTTTCAAGTCCTATTCGAATAGTTTTAAAACCTGCTAATTTTAAAAGTTTAGCAACTTCTTTTGTAACAAATCTTGCATGAATTCCATTTGGAGTATGAAATCTTAATTTTAAATTTTTTTCTATTACTTTCTCTAAAATAATTTTTAAATGGTTATCAAAATTAAAAAGAAGTGCATCATCATAAAAAGCAAAATCAATTACCCCATATTTAGTATGCCAAAAAAGAATTTCATTAAAAACTTTTTCTGGATTTTTCGGCTTATATTTAGGATAAAGGATTTTTGAAGCACAATAAAGGCACTTAAATGGACAGCCTGTGCTTGTCATAAGTATTACATAAGGTATTTTGGTTTGCATGTCAAAAATTGGATAATCTACTGGATAAGGTTTTCCCGAAGGAGAATAATCTTTTTGGAGATAGGGAATAAATTCATCTAAATCTTGGGTAATAATATAGATTGGATAATTTTTATAATATTTTTCTATAAAATTTCTCAAATGTTCTTCGCATAATTTTACATATATACCTCCTAAATAAATTGGTTTTTCAGGAAAAGTTTTAGTCAAATATTCTATAAGTGTAAAAACCCCCGGATACCAATAAGTTAGGGTACAAGTTATAAATATTGCTTTAAATTTAAGTTGAGTAATAACTTTTTCAAAAAGAGAAAAAGGTAAACCATAACGATGGAATCTTCTTGGTACATCTTTTAATTGAATGGGTTTAGGAACTGCTTCTTTATAAAAGTGCCCTGTGCCAAAGTTTCTTCTTTTTGGTTTTTTAGGTAGCTCAGGGAAAAAAGGATCTAAGAGATCTAAATAATAAATAGAATAACCAAGATGACGAAGTTTACCACCTAAGCTAAGAAGTCCATAAGGTTTTAGCCAAAAGTCATAAGCAGCAAAATCATAGATCCAAGGATTAATAAGAAGAAAATCAACTTCCATAAAAGATAAGCGCCCCCAACGGGATTCGAATATATTTTAAAAATTTTCAAATTTTCTAAAAATACCGTCAAAAATACCGTAATAAAATAAGATTTTTATTCATCATTCAATCTAACCACAGCTTTTCCTAAAATTTATTATATTACATAATATTACATAAGAAAAAGAAACCCCCACGCTAAAAAATTCGAAAAGTTCCAAGGTTTAAAAGGAATTACAACTTTTTATTTAATTTTTTTCGTAACAGCTTTTTATATATTTTTGTTTGAATATGATATAAATTGAAAAATTGTTAAGATTAGAAATTTAAATTTTTTATTTTTTATTTTTAATTACTCCTGTTTTTTAAAATTTATAAACTTTATTTTATTTTATTCTTTAATTTTTTTAAATTTCATTATAATATTTTTGTTTTTGTCATTATCATTTAATAAATAAGTGTATACAGTAAGATTTCACCTTTAATTTTTAAAAATTTTTAAAACTTTAAGATTTGTTCTTTTAGGTATTTTTAACATCGGTAAGTATCGATATCAAGCGAACTTAATGGGAGTTTATTCAAATGCCCTTATTAAACAAATTAAAATAAAATGATAAAAATATTTTAGAATATCAAAAACTAACAGAACTTAAAATAAATTAATTTTAGAAATTTTATTTCCTTCTGTGATAAAGTCTTCTTTAAACTTTTAAAAATATTAAAAAATCTTTTATAAGGGGGGAATTGAATAAATTTAAAATTTTTATTTAATTGGTATTAAATGAAAAATTAAGATTTCATTTAATAAAATTTTAATTTTACAACTAACTAGAAACCCCGCAGCGTCTTACTTCACGAAAAAATTTTTTTGATTCAAACTTTTCAGAAGTATCTATCCCCCATACCCTTATTTTTACCCGTTTACCATTTTCTAACCTTACCCAAAAAGTGTCTCCATCTGAAATTTTGGTAACTTTACCCTTGAGCTCGGTAAAAAAAGCATTTGTATAAGAAAAAAAGTAAAACAAGGAAAAGTATAAAACAGAATCTGAAACTTATAGTTCTTTTCATTTTTCTCCTATACATTCTTCTATCTATTTAAAACTCTATATATTCTCATTCTGCTTTATTTTTAAAAGTCAAGTTTGTAGAAAGATGGATTATAAATAATTAAAGGAATTTAGAAGGAATCATTTTGGAATAAAAGAATTTTATTAAATTTTTTAAAATTTTTAGGAAGTCTGGGAATTTTTGAAAATTGACCGATTAAGAAAAAAGTAAAACTATATGAGGGGTGTTTACGGATTTTTTAAATGGAACAAAAAATTTTACCTATCAGAATCAAAAATTTGTCTCCTGTACAGTTAAAACTTGATGATATTGTTACCTTCTTTTAACACTTTAAAAAGTCAATTTTAAAACTGGCTGAAAAAGATATAAAATTAAACATTAGTTTGATAGAAATTCATAATTCTACAGGTACCACTTTTCAAACTACATTTTTACAATTTGCAGAATATAAAAAAACTTACATGATGTTTACATCTCACATCCAAAATTTTTAGGAAAGAAAATACATTCCTTTTTTAATTTTTGGGCATTTAAAAGAAATGCTAAATTTAAGTCATAAATGCATCTGCAAATAGAATTTGAAGACGAAAAGTCTAAACCCCTTGCAAAACTAACACCCGAAACTCCATTGTCTATAGCTTATTTAAAAGGTTATACAGAAATTTGGGGAATTATAGAAAAAGTAGGAGGGAGAGAATCTTACATTGTGATCGGACTCCCTAACGATAAAAACTCTTTCTATAAAAGTGAATAAACATCAGGCTAAAAAAAGTAGCTAACTACTTATATGAAAAAATTAGAATAAAAGGTATAGAGCCCGGGCTTCAACAGGAGAATTAGGTGAGTTAAAGCCTGAAGCAATTCAATTAATTAGAATTCCAGATAAAGAGAGAATCCAAAAAATAAGAAAAGAATTGGGAAAATACTGAAAAGGATTCGATGTGGAGGAGGCTTAAAAGAACTGCATGCTGATTAATGAAAAGAGCTTGTTTTGATACTCCAATCTTAGTTTATTGGTTAGACTCAGATGCACCTCCTAAGTTTAAAAACAAAAGCTGGAAAACTTTTTGAATACCTTAAAAAGAGAAATTACGAGATTATTTTGCCTGCTCCTGCCTTAGGAGAATACCTTGTAAAAATACCAGAAGAGGAAAGAATTTCGGTTATAGCTTCTTTAGCTGAAGTTTTTTTATAGTACCTTACGATGTAGAAGTAGCTTTGGTTAATGCCAAAATATGGAACGATAAAATCAAAACAATAGAAGAATTACAAAAACAAAATTATCCAAGACAGACTATAAAAGTTGATATTCAAATTATTTCAATCGCTGTAGCTTCAGGCTGTGAAATTATCTATACTAATGATAGAAAGATACAAAAATTAGGAGAAAGTTGTATAAAAGTAGAACGAATAGAAGAGGTTAAAATTCTTATTCAAATCTCTTTACTTTAATACTTCTACATAATAAAAAAGAAAAACTTCTACATAATAAAAAAGAAAAAAACTTAAAAATCAAGTTTAGAAAGAAAAAAAAGTAATTAAAATTAAAAAGTAATTTAATTTCAAAAAAGATGTTTTTCATCTTTTAATATCCATTTAATAGTAAAAAATAATATTATCAAACCATATAAAATCATACCAATCGTAATTATGGGGTCTTTAAAAATTTCTTGTGGTTGGGCTATTAATAATCCTAAAAGCAAAGCGGGGAATCCTATTACTGTTAATCCTAAAAATAACCCTATTATTACAGTAGCGAATATTTCAAGATATTCACCAACAACTCCTCCTTTAATTGAATAATCTTTGATATTTTCAACTTCTGACCATCTTTTCCACACATATAATAAAGGTCTTCCTATTAAAATTCCAGCACCTACAAATCCAAAAAGAAATTTCAATTTTTTTAACCAAAAAAACAAAATTAATACCCATAAATATATCCACAATACACAAATTAATCTTAATTTCCTAAAACTTAATTCTAAAATATCTTTTTCTCCAAAAAAGAAAAAATATAATTCTTTAGCAAATTCTCTATTTTCTTCATTTTTCATTAAATATTCCCCCTTCTATTCTCTTTAATGCTTTATAAATTTTTACTCTTGCATCACAAAGTTTATTTTATATAAGAGTTTCTATTCTGTATCGCAAGTGTTTAGTTCCCAAGCAAGTTCTTTAATTGATAATCTCTCTCGAGCTTCAAGTTTTTTAAAAATGGGGTAGGGAGCCAGCAAAGAAAACCAATTACTCCTGCATCTTTTTCAAGACCGGTTTTACTGAAAAAAGTTTTATTTGAAAAAAGTATATTTGCATAGTCTATGTGTTCAAGTAAAATGTGCCTCAATTCATGCCCTAAAGTAAAGGTAAGATTATCTGAGTGAAGCGAGGGATTATAAAGAATTACTCCTTTCCTTTTACCAAGCTTTTTACTTTTAAGAGTTACCGCTGTTTTACTTTCCCTATCAGGGATAACAGGATAGCCAAGATTTTCCAGCCAATCTAAAAGGAATTCATAATTCAAAAAATAGCGGTTAAAAAAATTATACTCTTTCTCCAGCCGTTTTACGGCGTGGTAAAGCATTAATTCTAATTATCTTCAAAATCGATTTTTTGGAAGCTAATCACATTAGGATCGTTTTTAAATTTTTCAAAAAATTTAACAAAGTTTATCGGAGGTAATAAATATGATCGGTGTAAACTTTTTAAAATAAGGTTTGCTACTGTTTCTCTAAGAAAAGGATAAATAATAGCTGCACAATTAACAGCTCCTATTTGTTTTAATGATTCTTCAGTAGAGTTTCTTTTTTTTAACTCAAAAATTCCTATATAACTAATTTTAAGATCAAAAGGATATTCACTTGATTCAGAAGCTTCAGGATCCCCTAAATCTAATGTTAACATTACTCCCAATTCTTTTTCTTTTTCAGCATGGAAGATATCAATAGTTAACTTATGAGGAATATCTTTTAATTTTTTTAAACTCTTACCTATTCTAAATAAACATAATGTAAGAAATATTTCTTTTAATCTAAGCTGCATTTTCTTGTCCATATGTATCCCCGTTTATGGTTTTAATTTCTATAGAACGTTTAATCTTCTTTAAAGTATGAAAACTTTTAAGAATATCAACATTTTTTTGTTGGGAAAGATTTGGTTCTAATATTAAATGTTTCTGGATAATTTTAATAAATTTTTCAAAAACTTCTTTTTCTATATCTTCTTCATCTCCAAAAACCCTAACTAAATCAAAAAACTTTTGAGGACTTTCATTTATAGCTAATGCAAGTTCGACAAGGGTTTTGATGGTTAGATTATTATAATCTCCTTGCAAAAGTTTGGTTACATAGGCTTTGGACTTTCCAAGACGCTTGGCAAGCTCAGCTTTATTTATTCCCTTTTCTTCCATTCTTTTATAAAGATTATCAAGAACTTCAATCACTATACCAGAAGTTATAAAATCAGGATCATTTTTATATTTTTGATAATATTTTTTTGCCCATCCATAAAACTTAGCCATTGTTTACCTCCCAATATTGACTAATTTGTTTAATGAGTTGTTCAGCTTTTTTAATTTCTTTTTTAGGGGTCTTTTGTCCTTCTTTCTTGAAGGCATGTAATAAATAAATTATTCTTCCCTTCATAAAACACATTATTCTTATTCCCTTACATTTAAATTCATAAATATTTCCTTGAACTTGCCTAAATTGTTCTTTATTGTGAATGTAACCTTTATCTGCTATTCTTTTAAAATATCTTAAAAAACAATCTAATACTTGTTTCTGTTGCTTTTTATTGGGAAAAACCTTCTTTATAATTTTTTGAGCTTCAAAATTTTTTGATCCTATCTTTTTTATTGCATAAATACTAAAAAACTCTCCTTCAATAAGTAATTCAATTTTCCACATTTAAAAGTTAACTCATAAGTTAACTTTTGTCAAATTTTAAATTTCTAAAAATTTCCGATAAAAAAGAAATAATTAAAGTTTTTATTTCTTTTCTAATATTTTTCTAATTTTATCAGCTTTTTTCTTCCAAAATTGAAGTTTTCTTTATAATACTGTTCTATTTCTTTTTCAGTTCTAAGGACAATATGTGACTCTTTTTATATTTTTTTTAAATGCTGGACTACCATTTCAACAGATATACTCGCATGCTCAACAGCAAGTCTATCAATCTGATAAGCCTTTTCTTCTGCTGGGTAGCTCATCGTCTCATTAAAACCTGGGAAAAGTTCGGGAGCAGGTGCTTTAAGAAGCTCATCAAAAGAGATGCCAAGTAAATTTGTAAATTGTGTAACCTTTTCTAAGGAAGGAAATCTTTTTCCTTTTGTCCGTTTATTAACTCTATCCCAGTGAATGCCCAATTTTTGAAAAATGTATTGTTTAGTAATCCCTTTCTCTTTTAACAATTGAACAAGATTAATAGGAATATTCCTTTTTTTATAGTTTAAAATTTTCATTAGTCATATTAAAAGTATTATATACAATTTGTCTAATTTTTGCAAATCTCATCAAAAAGTTTTAATAAAATAAACTTTATGTCTATAATGACAAATGTGAAATTGATGCTTGGTATCCATCCTACTTACCATTATAAAATCTTAGCAGGAGAAAGACGCCCTTTTCCTGAGGTAGCAATTCTTTACAAAAAATTTCTAAAATTTCTCGCATAGCTTGCTTTATCTTCAAGAATTTTTAACCTGGAGCAACACTTTCTCTATCAAGGCTCTATCCACCATCTTTGGAGCATCTTTCTGGAGAGGCCGGAGTTTGCAAAAGAAATAATTAAATCTTCCTTATATAGACCCCTTACTAAGGAAGAATTTAAGAAATTTAAAAATAAAAGTTGAAGAAAAAAATAAAGAATAACGGAGACAATAAATTGCTTTGCTTAATACTACACCTCCTAAGAGATAAAGAGGAGTTTTTTGCCATCGTCTTTGTCTTTTTTAATACTGCTAAAATTATACAAAGGCAAAGAAAAAAACGGGCTTAAGCTGATAAAGAAAAATAAACTTGAGTATGTAACAGATGAAATGATACAAACAATAAAACTTTTACAAAAACATTCTCAATGAGAAAGATAATGTTTTTTCGAGGACTTTAAAAAGAAATAGCCAGAAATCTTTTAAAGTATTGTGAATCAAACGTGTCTTACACAGATAGGTTTATAGATTAAATTGCGCGTTTTTATAGATTGACAAAAGAGGAAATAGAAATAAAATCGGGAGATTTTTTAGAATAGAAATGAGAACTAATGTTAAAAGAAAAATAACTGTTGTTGAAAAATTGATTAAATTTACAAGAGAGCTCAAAATCAATAATATCGACACATGTGTTTTAGTTTAGTAAAAAGCTGAAAACATAGAGGTTATGAATGAAGAAAAAAAATTCCATTTTAGACTTATAAGAGTTGTTGACACAAAACTATTTGATTCAATGAACTTTTAAACTAATTGTAAACTGAGCAGACTACTAAAGTCCTTGTTAGATTATTACAAATACTTTTTCTTCTACTAACTTCAAAAAAACCATAAGTTTTGTCCATTTCGGTTCTTCAACCGGTTTGTTAAAAAATTTCTTCAAGGTTCCTAGCGGTTTTGGCAAGTTTTTCTAATTTTTTTTCTTAAAATAAAATTATTATAACGACGTTTGTATATCCAGTGTTTATGTAATATCGAATTTCTTTTAGCTTTTATTTTATCCAATTTTTTGAAAAGCTTTACGTCAAATAAATGTTGCTTAATGTTAGTCTAAGTAATTGATAAATTGATAAATTGATAAGTTATGCAGTATTTTTTTTAAAATTTTTATCTCTTCATAAGAAATTTCTTGTTGAGATTTATTCCAGTAAATACTAATCAGATTAATAAATTTTTAATAAAAGTATAAGTTAAAACTATACCTTTAAATTTTTTCTAAAATGGATTTTATTCGGTCAGCAATCCAATTAATCTCTTCAATTAAATTTGTAGTAAAATTTTTGTTGCTTATTATTCGTATTCAACAACTTAGTCAGTCGGCTCTATAAGATACCAACTGAAATAATTAAGTTTAAAATTTTTCTTTTTACTTTTTGTCAGACATAGACCTGAATTTTATTTTTTTCCTTCTGCAAAGCCCTCATCATATACTTTTGTTTTGTTCCAAATTTGCTCTTAGCTTCCGCCACAAGGTCGGTAAAATAATTTAAAGCTAATTTGCAGATTGTAACGGGGTCATTCTTTTTTAATTTTTTACCCAAGTGAACCTGTGGTGGATTATCTATTGCAACTTCGATAGTGTATTTACCTTTCCGAATAGGTATTCTTCTTTCATAAGGTGTGCCTCGGTTTACAATCCAAAACATTCCTTCTGTTCCTATTATCAATGTTGCATCAGGAGATGGTGGAGTCCCTGCATCTTCCGATGAAAAAGAGTGTATGAAAGATCTAACGAATACTAACCTATGCTTTCCTTCGTGAAAATCTTCAGTTCTGGCTTTATGAATAAATCTGAGCAACTCATCGTTTTTCATTTCTTCTTGTTTTTGTTTGTACCATTCCTCAAAACCTGGAATATGTTTTCCTTCTTTTTGTAAAGCGTTAGTGATTGCTCTACATGCATTCAAGCAAGAATTAAAATACACCTTAAATGTGATCGCATCTTTTGCGTTTATCATTTGTTCAAAAATTATACGAGCATTTCTAATTCGGTTCAGCAATTTTAAATATATTCATTCTATTTTAACTTTTCATATTTTATAACATGTATTTCAACAAATTAATTTGTTTTAAAATTGAAAAATTTTTTAAAAATATTTATGATCTAAAATTTTAAAAATATCAAAGAAAAAATGTAATATTTAAGGAAAATAAACAGCAAAAAACTTTAGAAATCAGAAATTATGATTTAAAATTTTTTGATTTTTTATTAATAATATAAACTTATTGAAATACAATAAGTCAAAAAATTTAAATTAAATAAAAATTTTTCTAAGTCATAAAAACTCTTTAAAAGGCAAAACTATTACGATGGAAGAAATTAACATTTTAGATATTTCAAATTCCAAGAAAAAACTAAATCCTGAAGAATTTTTTTTTAATTTTTTGCTCTTTAGCCAGGCATGAAGTAAATGAGAATAAAATTGAGATGGAAAGATATTAGTTAAATTGCTTTAATTCAACTTTTAATTTTTCTATGCTAGAAAATTTTTTTATCCGAGATTTTTTAATTAGAAAGTTTTTGAGTTGCCTGAATATCTGAAGGAAAATTGAACTTACCTCTAAACTTAATTAGAAAAATCATCTGGGATGATTCTACAAGTAAGTCCAAAGGTATACGCCATATTACTTCATTTTTTCTGATTTTAGGCTTTACTTTTATTCCATCGATGGTTAAATCTGCTTTGTGAATCCGTCCAGGAAGTTCTGCAATATAAATAAAATAACGCCTAATAAGCATCATTTCCTCAAGAGTATCTTCTTCAAGAGTTTTATAGCTTTTTTGGATTATATATAGAATGTTCAAAAACTGCCTCCGCTTCTCCCAGGCCCATTAGACTTTTCTTGGTAATCTTGATTTTTATTGTTTCATCTTTCATTTTCAGCTCTCTTAAATTTTTAAAATAAACTGATTCAATATGATAAAATTTTTCGCCTTCGAGTATATTTTCCACTGAAACCTTTTTACCTGGTATTTCGAGAAATTTTTTTTTCTTTAGTTCGTTTGCAAAAATAAGGTCAGTGATAATTTTTATCATTAAACTTCCGCTCCCATCAGGATTAATCTGAACTTTTTCTTCAAAATCAACACATCCCGAGATAAAAAAGATTAAAATAAAAAGCAGTCCGATGTGTTTTACAAAAAATCTTTTCGATTCCATCAGCTTCTAAGGGATTATAATATCATACTTCTCAAAATTTTTCCATCAGATATTTGAATCTAAATGAGAACAGACTTACAAACTTTCTTCCAGGATTGCTTTTAAAAGTTTCTCATCTTCCATTCTTTTTGGCTCATCGAGAAAATAAGAAAGTCTCCAGGGTCTTTCTGGTGTATTTTCTCCTTTAACACTCAGTGTTCCGATCACTTTTACAATCCTTGGTAAATCATACATGGGATCAATTTTGCAGTTAAGTCTTTTTAAGTCTTTTCTGAAAATTTCGCACACTCTTTTTTCAAAAAAGTCCAGTTTTCCTGTAATATCAAACCGATTTTCATCATTTACTTCATAAAAAGGTATTGAAAAATACATACATACGCCATTACCTGTCATTGCTCTGACAGGAGGTAAAAATCCATTTTCTCTAAACCAGTTTTGAATTATTTCTGAAATTTCTATAGCTCTTTTTAATTCTTCTTCTGTAGATGGGATCCCGGTTTCTCTAATGGGATCAATATCTATTGCAATAGTTTGTATTCCAATAATGTCACTGAAATTTGCTGGTCTTTTTAAATCTTTTCTTCTATCTCTTAATCCTGCATATACGTTTCTTTTTCCATTCCATTGCCTGCAAGCTTTCACAAATTCGTTTTCACTTTTAACAATTTTAAAAACAGGAAAATGCCCTTTTTTCAAAAATCTCAGCTCAGTTAAAAACTTGTGATTTAAAAAACGATAAAATAACCTGACATCTTTTTCATTGAAACTTTCCATTATTTTAATTTTACCACTTTTGTGTATTATCAACAAAAATCTTTTATAAAGCTCTTTACATTTCGCTACTATATTTTATAAATCTTTCGAGCTTTTAGCATATTACTTTATTCTTAGATCATTTAGTAAGTTCTTAAATTTTTTGAAATTTCGAAGAAGTTCCCAATTTTTTACATTTATTCTGACATGTTTTGCTACTTTAAATATTTATTTTCTAAGCTTAGAGAAGCAATGGGTTTATTTTTTATAATTTTTTATATATAGAAGTTCTATGTTAAAGGACTCTTCATCTATCAGCTTTTTCTGATTTTTCAGATTTTTTATTTTTAACAAACTTTTGATTTTTCATTTACATGGCAAATCTTTAAAATAATCCAAAAAATTTTTACCAACTTGAAAACAAACTATAAAAAGATTTACTAATGAAAAAAATTTATAATTAATTGAAATAAAAAATAAATTTAATTTATTCTACTTCTTTTAATGTTTCAAGATATTGGGTTTTTAATGGTTCTGGAAGAAGTTTTGCAATTTCTTTAGCTTGAATAAAGCCTCTTTGGCTTTTTAAGCAGGAAATTAAAGCCTCTTCCAATCCTTCAATTTTTTTAGATTCTGGTAAAACATTAGCAATTCTTTTGACCTCGAAAATCCATCCATTTTCAGCACATTTTACTAAAATTTTTTCTAATTCTTCAATTCTCTTTGATTGCAAAAAAGAGGTTATCATTTTTTTAGCCTCATAAATCCATCCTCCTTCTACACATCTTATTAATATCTTTTCTGATTCTTCTACCGTTAATTTTCTTCCCATTAATTTTGTTACTTCTTCTGCTTCATTAATCCACCCATTTTCTATACACTTTTTTAGCATATCTTCTAATTCTTCTAAAGTAAGTTTTCTTGAAAGTGTTTTAGCTATTTCCTCTGCTTCATAAATCCATCCTTCTTCAACGCATTTTTCTAAAATTTTTTCCAATTTATTAGTCCTTTCAGGTTCTGAAAACATTTCAGCTATATCTTTTGCTTTATGAATCCATCCTTTCTTAATACATTTTTCTAATATCATTTCTAAACCTTTAGTTCTATTAGGCTCTTGAAGAAGTTGAACAGTTTGTTTTGCTTGTGAAAACCATCCTTCCTCAATACACTTTATTAGTATTTTTTCTAAACTTTCTGTTCTATTAGGTTCTGGAAGAAGTTCAGCAACTTTTCTTATTTTTGAAATAAAATATTCTTCAAAACATTTAGCTAATGTTTTTTCTAACCAATCAGTAGTTAACAGAATTTTTTCTAACCAAACTTTTTTCTTGTCTTCTGGAAGCAATTCTGTGATTCTTTTCAATTCAGAAACCCAAGCTTCTTCAACACTTTTTATTACTATCCTTTCAACCCATTCTTGGTTAGTTAAAATTTTTTCTAATAATTCTACTCTTTTAGATTCTGGAAGAAGTTCTACTACTCTTCTAACCTTAGGAATCCATCCCTTTTCAATACATTTTATTAACATTTTTTCTAATTCTTCCGTAGTTAGTTTTTTATTAAGCAAGTTAGCTAATCTTTCTGCTTCATCAACTAATCCCATTTCTATACATTTTTTGTATACCCTTTCTAACCCTTCTTTCTTTTTTGAATCCGGGAACATTTCTAATACATTCTTAGCTTTATAAAGCAATCCATTTTTAATACATTTATCGAATATTTCTTCTAACATCTCAATCCTTTCAGATTCATCTAAAAAACTTGCTCCTTTAAGTGCTTTTTTAATCCATCCCATTTCTAATAAAACTTTTATCACTTCTTTTCTCATTTTTGCTCTCCTTCATTTTTTATATCTAATTATAATTCTAATTTCACACTATACCTCAAATAAAAAATTTACCAATATTAAAAATTTAGATGATTACTCAAAAGATTTATTTATCTCAGATATTTATTAAAAGTAAATTTTAGAATTTATAATAATAAGAAAAATTTATAATAGATTTTAACTCTTGGAATTGTCAATAAACTAAAAAACTTGGATTTATCGAAATTTTTGAAGTTATTTGAATTTAATTGAGTTATTAAAAGCGCCCCCAACGGGATTCGAACCCGTGTCTCTGGCGTGAGAGGCCAGTATCCTAGTCCACTAGACGATGGGGGCTTTTTAAAATTATTATATTAAAAAATTAAAATACCTTTTAAATTTGTCAATTAGTATCTTTTTACCCTTTCTAAAAACTCATCAGCAAGTTTTAAAAATGCTATACTTGCCTTATTATTTTTGTCATAATCTAAAACAGGTTTCCCAAAACTTGGAGCTTCGCTTACTCTCACTGTTCGAGGAATGATAGTTTCAAAAATAATCCATTTAAAATGCTTACGTGCCTCTTCAGCAACTTCTCGAGAGAGTCTATTTCTTACATCATACATAGTTAAAACCAGTCCAAAAAGCACTAAATTAGGATTTAAACTATTTTTTATCTTTCTCATTGTTCGTACAAGCAAAGATAATCCCTCTAATGCATAATATTCACATTGAAGAGGAATTATTACACCTTCAGATGCTGTTAAAATATTTACAGTTATTAAACTTAAAGAAGGTGGAGAATCTATAAAAATAAAATCAAAGGCATCTTCAAGTTTTTTCCCATTAAATTTACTATTTTTAATAAGATTTTTTAAAACAAATTCCCTTTCAGGATAATTTACAAGTTCAACTTCAAGTCCAACTAAATCAATAGAAGATGGTAAAACATAAAGATTTGAAAAAGGATTAAGAATAAATCTTTCACAGTTTTCCTCTATAATAGCTTGATAAATACTTTCTTCTTTATTAACGCTTACCCCGACTCCATTTCCAGCATTTGCTTGAGGGTCAAAATCTATTAAAAGAACTCTATAATTTTTAAGACTTAAAGCTCTCGCAAGATTTACTGCAATAGTAGTTTTTCCAACACCACCTTTTTGATTAATAAAGGAAAAAATCTTCATTATTATCCATAGAAATAATTGTTAATCACAATTATAAGAAAAAAAATAATACTAATAAATCCATTTGTAGTAAAAAATGCTTTGTTAATTTTTGAAAGATCATTTTCTTTAATCAAGCTGTGTTCATAGGTTAAAAATATAGCTATTAATGTGATTCCTGTATAATAAATCCAAGTAGTTTTGTAATAAAGTAATCCTGCTATAATTAAAGAAAAAAATGTAATGAGATGAAAAAGTTTAGCAATTCTTAAGGAATTTTTTATACCAAATTTTACAGGAATAGATTTTAATCCCACTGATTTATCAAATTCATAGTCTTGTAGAGAATAAAGAATATCAAATCCTGAAACCCATGAAGCCATAGCTATACCAAGAATTATTGCAAGAAGAGAAATAGTTTCATTTAAAGCTATATCAATAGCAATAGGAATTAAAAAATATATAATACCTAATATTAAATGAGGAAAATAAGTAATTCTTTTTGCAAAAGGATAGAACCAAAGAAAGAATACTACTACAGGACTTAAATAAAAAGCTAATTTATTGATTTTATAGCAAGAAAAAATAAAAACTGCAAGACTTAAAAGTATAATTAACTTTAATTCCCAGTCTTTAATAAGTCCACTTACATGCGGCCAAAAACGTGTACGAGGATTTTTTTCATCAAAAGGTTTATCAATATATCTATTAAATGCCATTCCAAGAGTTCTTCCTGAAACCAAAGCAAGGAGTATAAAACTAATTTTTTCAAAAGATGGAAATTCTTTATAAAGCATCCATAAACTTGCTAAACCAAAAGGCAAAGCAAAAATAGTATGTTCAAGCTTTAAAAGTTCTGAATAAAGTTTTAAACGTCTAAGCAACTCCATACCTTAAGCTATATTTTGAACTTGCTCTCTTATTTTTTCAATAATATCTTTTACTCTAACAGCTATGAGAGATATTTCAGAAGACTGAGCTTTATTTGAAAGAGTATTTATTTCTCTAAACATCTCTTGACATAAAAAATCAAGTTTTTTACCGCAGCGATCACCTTCCATAACTTCCTCAAAATGAGTAATATGAGTTTTTAATCTTTCAAGTTCCTCTGTAAAATCGAGTCTATCCAAAAGATATGCGATTTCTTGATATAATCTATTTTCATCTATACTTTTAATTTCAAATTCCTTAAATAACTTTTCTATTCTTTCTTTAAATTTATTTTTGTTGAGATTTATTACTTCATCTTTTATTTTTTCTATTTCAAGAACTTCATTTTTCAAATTTTTTAAGTGTTCTATAATATAATTTTTAAGTATTTCACCTTCTTTTTCTCTTGATGTTTTTAAATTTAAAAGCGCGTCTTTTAATGCAGGGGCTATTTCTTCCCAAAGTTTTTCAAGCTCTTCTTCTTTTTCCTCTAAAATTAAATAATCTCTAAACCTTACAAAATCCGAAAGAGAAAGTTCTTCTTTAAAACCAAGGGTTTCTTTCATAGACTCAATAGATTCTTTAAGTTTTTTAGCAAGATCAAAATCAATAAAAATTTCCTTAGGAAAGGGACTTAGGCCAATGCACTTAATTGTAATATCTATTTTTCCCCTTTCAAAATATTGAGCAATCTCTTTTCTTATTTTTTCCTCCAGATATACATATCTTTTTGGCAATCTTAAGACTATATCCAAATAACGATGATTTACACTTTTTGCATAAACAGAAACAATAAAATTTTCATTTTGAGAGACCCCTTTACCAAATCCTGTCATGCTTTCCATGGTTAATTTTTCTCCTTTAACCAGTTTTTGACAAATTCTAAAATTTCTTCTTTTTGCTCTGGATTAAACCAATGTATGTCTTTTTCTTTTTTAAACCAAGTAAGTTGCCTTTTTGCATAGTGTCTTGTATCCCTTTGAATTAAATAAATAGCTTTTTCTAACGATAAATTTCCTTTTATATATTGAATAATATATTTATAACCTATTGCTTTAAAAGGCCTTAGATCTGGAGAATAACCTTTATTTAGAAGGTTTTTTACTTCTTCAATCCAACCTTTTTCAATCATTTTAATAACTCTTTGATTGATTTTTTCATAAAGTTTTTTTCTCGGTAAATTTAGGCCTATTTTAAGTATATTGTATCGTTTATTTTTAAAAAAAGGATTTTCCTTGTGAAATGCAGAGAAGGGTTTAGAGGTTGTGTATATCACTTCAAGAGCACGAGTAATTCTTACTTTATCTCTTGGAGAAATTTTCTTAGCATATTCAGGATCAAGTTTTTTTAATTCTTCATAAAGAGTTTCTAAATTTTCTTCAGCTCTTTTTCTTATTTTTTCTCTTATTTCCTTAGGTATTTCTAATGGAAAAAGCCCATATTCAAGTGCCCTTAAGTATAGCCCTGTTCCACCAACAAGAATTGGTAATTTTTTTCTTTTCCAGATTTCTTTTATAACTTTATCTGCTATTTTTATAAATTCTGCTGCATTAAATTCCTGATCAAGTTCTAATAAATCATAAAGATGATGAGGGACTTTTTTTCTTTCTTCTTCATCAGGCTTTGCTGTACCTATGTTTAATTCTTTATAAAATTGTATAGAATCAAAGTTAATAATTTCTCCTGATAATCTTTCTGCAAGATATACACCAAGATCGGATTTTCCCACACCTGTTGGACCAACAATTGCTAAAATTTTTTCAGAATTTTTCATTTTATTTTATCTACGCTTTAGCCTTGATTCAATTTCTGAGAGACTCAACTTAAAATAAAGCGGTCTTCCATGAGGACAGGTTTTTAGATTTTTTGAAAACATTTCATTTATTAAAAATTGTATTTCTTCTTGAGACAATATCTCGCCTTTTTTCCTTGCAAGTAAACAGGAATATCTCTTTAATATTTCCAATTTAAAATCTTCTGGATTTGAAAAATCTTCTTCTAAAATTTTTTCCAATATGCTTTTAATATCTTCTTTAAAAAAGGTTGGCATTTTTTTAAGAATGACTTCATTATTTCCAAAAAGTTCAAGCTCAAATCCAGCTTCTTTTAATAATCTATTTTTTTCTTCCCAATTTATAAAGGCTGAATCTGAAATTTTAAGCAAAATAGGAATTAAAAGTTCTTGAGAAAGAGCTTTTTGAAATTTATTTTTTAGATTTTCAAAAATAATCCTTTCTGATAAGGCATGTTGATCAATAATATAAAGCTCTTTGTCCTTTTCTATTAAAAAATAAGTATTGAGAAATGTTCCTAAATATTTATAAAAGGGCTTTATCTGACAAGGAAAAATAGATGGAAAAGAAGATATTGTGGTTTCTTTTTTGGTAAATTCTTGATTGTATTCTAAAGGTAAATCTTCTTTTACTTTAAATTGAGAAATTTTTCCCTGTGAAACAAAATAACTTTTTCTTTTCAAATGAAAAAGTTCTTCCAGTGCAGAATCTAATGCCTTAAAAATGTCTTTTTCATTTTTAAATCTTATTTCCCATTTTGCTGGATGAACATTGACATCTACTAAATGATAAGGTGCTTTAATTGAAATAAGACCTGCAGGAAAACCAAGATTTCCATAATAAGTTTTAAAAGCACTTAAAATTATCCTATTTAATTTTTCGTCTTTAATAAGCCTTTTATTTACTAAAGTATAAATATATTTTGTGTGAGAAAAGAGTGTGGAGGTATCAGTTAATACAAGATGGATTTGATAAGGTGATTTTTCTATCACAATTTCTTGAAATTTATTTTCTTCTATTCCTGTAATATAGCTTATTAATGATTTTATAGTACCTCCTTCCCAAAGGAAGACTGTTCTTTTTTCATTTTTTGCTTGGATTTTTATTTCAGGATGGCATAGAGAAAGTGCTTTTACAATTTCCAGAATTTTAATCGCTTCGCTACGGGGAGATTTTAAAAATGCTTTTCGCGCTGGAAGATTTGAAAATAAGTCTTCAACTTTAACGAGAGTACCTTGGGAAAGTCTTGAAGGTTTAAAATCTTTTTCTTTTCCGTATTCTATTTTTATCTCATAAGCAATTGGTGAATCAAAAGTTTTACTAATTATGGTAAGTTTAGAAACTCGGGCAATACTTGCTAAAGCCTCGCCTCTAAATCCAAAAGTAACAATTTTAAATATATCAGCAAGGCTTTTAATTTTACTTGTTGCATGATGTTTATAGCATAATTTTAAATCCTCTGAATCCATTCCCTCTCCGTCATCATAGACGGATATTTCCTTAATTCCTCCGTCTCTAAAAGAAATATTTATAAAATTAGCTCCAGCATCAAATGAATTTTCTATCAGTTCTTTAACTACTGAAGCAGGTCTTTCTATAACTTCTCCGGCAGCGATTTTAGATTTTATTTCTTCTGGAAGAATATGGATTTTTGACATTAAAATCCAGATTAAACTTTAAGAATTTTCAAAATTTTTTCTTCTATTTGCGTTTCTTCACAATCTTCAGAAAAAGCGAGTTCTTTTACTAATAAATCTTTTGCTTGTTTTAAAATCTTTTTTTCACCAAAAGAAAGAGATTTATTTTTATTATAACAGATAAGGTCTCTTACTAATTCAGCTAATTGGAAAATATCTCCAGATTTTAATTTATTTGTATATTTTTTATATCTTTTATTCCAGTTTCCATTTGGTAGATCCGGACAATTTTGAGAAAGAATTTCATAAACTTGATTAACTTTATCTTTAGAAATTATATGTCTTAATCCGATTCTTTTTACTGAATTTATTGGGACTATGAATTTGCTTTCTTTATTTAAAAGTTTAATAATATAAACCTTTAAAGTGTTTTTACCTATATTTTTTGTTTCAATATCAATAACTTTACCCAGACCACAACCTGGATAAACTACCCAGTCTCCAATTTTAAACATCAGAAAAAACCATCCTTTAATTACATTTTAACATGAGAATGAAAAATCTAAAGATTTAATAATCCAATAAGTTCTTTACAGGCTGATGCACATTTTTGAAGTGCTTCTTTTTCTTCAGGCAAAAGATCAATTTCTATAATTTTTTCTATTCCATTTTTTCCAAGAATAACAGGTACTCCGAGAAATACACCGTTGATTCCATATTCGCCCTCTAAAAGTACAGAGCAGGTGAGGACTCTTTTTTCATCATTTAAAATACTTTCAGCCATTTCAATTACTGAAAGTCCTGGAGTAATGAAAGCACTTCCTGTTTTTAAATAAGAAACAATCTCTCCTCCACCAAATTTGGTTCTTTTTACAATTTCATCAATTTTTTCTTTGGGTAATAATTCTGTAATAGGGATTCCTGCCACATTTGCAAGTCTAACAAGTGGTATCATAAGATCTCCGTGGGTTCCCATAACAAGTGCTTGAACATCCTTTGGAGAAACTCCGAGAGCTTCTGCTATAAAATATCTATACCTTGCAGAGTCAAGTGTTCCTGCCATTCCCATAACTTTATTTTTTGGAAAACCCGTAATTTTATAAGCTACATACACCATAGCATCTAAAGGATTAGTAACAACGATTACAATACTATCAGGAGCATATTCTTTAATTTTTTCTGAACATGACTTAACAATATCTTTATTTATATTTAGGAGATCTTCTCGCGACATCCCAGGTTGTCTTGGTTTTCCTGCTGTTATTATAACTAAATCTGAATTTGAAAGAGCTGAAAAATCTTCGGTTCCATATATTTTTCCAGAATAGCCAAATAGTGGACTACTTTGAGCAAGATCCAATGCTTTTCCTTTGGCTAAATCTGGAATAATATCAATCAATACAATTTCTTTAACTATATTTTTAACCATTGCCCATTTAGCACAACTTGTTCCAACAGCTCCAGCACCTATAATGCTTAATTTCATAAGTTTCTCCTTTTGTAAATTTTGAACTATTTCAAAAATACCAGAAAATCCTTTTAAACGCAAATTTAAGATTACATTATAAAATATATTATTATTTAAATTTCGATTTTTTTGATTTATAATATTCGAAAAATCTAAAATCGAGTCTTTTATGAACAAGCTTCAGTATTTAGCAATGAATAGAGGAAAATTTATTTTTTGATCTTGCAATAGGTATAATAAAAATAGTAAAAAAAGAATAATAAAATGTCTTAAAAATTTTCATTTAATTTAAATCGATTTAAGGAGGAAGGAAGATGGATGAAATTTGGGTAGCAGTATCAGGAATTAATGCAGTAGATAACCCAGGACCAGGAATTGGTGTTATTCGTAGTTTAAAAGAAGATAAAGATTTAAATGTAAAAATTATTGGTTTAGCCTATGATGCAATGGAATCAGGTATTTATATGGATTGGCTTGTTGATAAAGTGTTCATGATGCCATATCCATCGCAAGGTAAAGAGCCATTTATAAAAAGGCTTCTTTATATTAAAGAGGTATGTAATATTGATGTCATTATTCCTACTTTGGATGTTGAATTGCCTATTTATATTGATTCTACGGATTATTTAGAATCAGTAGGAATTAAGACTTTTTTACCTACTAAGAAACAATTTGAATTAAAAAATAAAACTAAATTAATTGAAATTGCAGAGAAAATAGGTTTAAAAATTCCTCAAATGAAAGTAATTACAACTTATGAAGAATTAACAAAGGCTGTAGAAGAAATAAAATTACCAGTAATGGTAAAAGGTTTATATTATGGAGCATACAAGGCTTATACTTATCAAGAAATCCATAATTATTTCAATAAAATTGTTAATGAATGGGGATATCCGATAATTATTCAAGAAGTAATAAATGGTGATGAGATGAATGTTATAGGTGTTGGAGATGGAAAAGGGGAAAGTTTAGGTTTAATGATAATAAAAAAACTTTGGATTACTACCTTAGAAAGAACATGGATAGGTGTTACAATAAAAAATGAAGCTTTATTTAATGCTGCGGAAAGATTTATAAAAGAATTTAAATGGAGAGGGGCTTTTGAATTAGAATGTATTGTAGCTGAAGATGGGGTTTATCTTATTGAAATAAATCCGCGTTTCCCTACTTGGGTTTATTTTTCTACTGGAGTAGGACTTAATCTTCCTGCAAGATTATTAAGAGCTTCCTTAGGTTTGCCTGTAGAAAATAAAACTAATTATCCTGCTGGCAAATTGTATGTAAGATATATAAATGAGATTGTTACAGATTTAGATAGATATCAGAGTGTTGTTGTGAAAGGGGAATGTTAATTTAGATAAATAATTTGGACTTAGATTTTTAAGACCTGTACGAATATAAATAAATGGAATTCCTGTAAATAAAATGATTTATAAATTTGGTTATTGCGTGCGTAAAAAAACAAGCTTTTTAGTGTTAATTGGGTTAATATTAGTTTTTGTCGGAGCACTAATGTGGGTTGGAGGAATATTTTTGACAGAATGAAAGAGAAAAATATTTTTAATATTTGACTAAATTTTTATTAAGGGTTGATATTTGAGAGAGATTAATTAATTTTTAGGTATAGGCAGGGGTAGGGTTTAAGAGGTGGTTGCTCTGGGAGTATTGAATGCTCCCAGGGAGGAAAGTCCGGGCTCCACAGGGGAGGACGCCGGGTAACACCCGGAGGGAGCAATCCCTGGACAGGGCCACAGAAAACAGACCGCCAGCGGCCCAAGAGTTTAAATACTCTTGGGTGCGGGCAAGGGTGAAAAGGTGGGGTAAGAGCCCACCGCACCGGATGGTAACATCCGGTGGCACGGTAACCCCCGTCCGGAGCAAGGCCAAACAGAGCGCACGGGTGCCCCGCCCAATGCGCTCGGGTAGGCCGCTTGAGGGTAGGAGTAATCCTACCCCCAGAGAAATAACCACCGCCTGGGTTATATACCCAGGTAACAGAACCCGGCTTACTTAAACCCTACCCCTGCCTCTTTTATTTTTAAAAGATGTTTAAAAATGTCCAATTTGTAAAAAGTGTTTTCCATATTAAAGATTTACCACCTCCTCAACTTCCAGAAATCGCATTTCTTGGAAGATCAAATGTTGGAAAATCATCATTAATTAATGCTTTTCTTAATAGAAAAAAAGTTGCAAGAGTATCTTCTACTCCTGGTTTTACTAAATCTTTAAATTACTTTAGAATTGACAACACATTTTTCTTGGTTGACCTTCCAGGATATGGATTTGCTAAAATACCTCGTAAAATGCTTAAAAATTGGCAAATATTAATAGAGGGATATTTAAAAGCGGTAAGGGATTTTCGTTTGCTTATTTTAATATTTGATATAAGAAGAACCCCAGATAAAATGGACATAAGCCTAATTGAATTTGTAAATTATCTTAGAAAACCCTATTGTATAGTACTTAATAAAATAGACACCTTGTCAAAAAACGAAATAAATAAACAAAAAAAATTGTATCAAGAAACTTTTAAAATTTCTAAAAGTTTTCCATTATTCCTGACTTCTTGTAGAACAAAAGAAGGGATAGAGCCTCTAAGAAAATTTATCCTCTCAAAAATAAAAGCTCCATCATAAATTCACTTTCATTCCATCATAAGCAGATAAAATCTTTAAATTTAATTCTTTACTTAATGTTTGAGCGATTTTAAATGGGTTATTTCTAAGCATAGTCATTCCAAAATGTGTAAGAATTGCCATTTCAGGTTTAAGAGATTTTAAAATTTTCTTTACATCTGAGATGCTTAAATGTAACACTCCTTCCATTGGAGTAAACCTTACTACATTAATTACAAGAATATGAGCAGATTTAAATTCTTTTTCTAAACCTTCAAAATATGCTGTATCAGTAATAAAACCAAGGTTTTTCCCATTTGGAAGTTCAAAAATAAATCCATAATTTTCAGCTGTATGTTTAAGTAATCCAGTAGTTTTAAATTTAAAAGGCGGTTCTTCATATAAAGTATAAGGTTTTAGAATTTCTAATTTTTTTATGTACGATTGAAGATAGGGAAGCAAAATAGGGTCTTTTAAAGAACTTTCAGTAAGATATACCACTCCCCTTTTTTTAAAACCCCCTTCTGTAATTGCATCAACTATAATATTTAAATCTGCGGAGTGATCTAAATGTTGATGAGAAACTACTATTACTTCAATTTTATTTAAAGGAATTTTTCTTTTTGCCAAATAAACTAAAGTACCTGGACCAGGGTCTAAGAGAAGATAAGAATTATTAATTTTAAGTAAAGTTCCTGCTGAAGCTCTTAATTGCTTAGCTACTACATAACGCCCTCCAGCTGTGCCAAGAAAAATCAATTCTATCATTAAACTCTTAAAATAATAGTTAATCCCTGTATCACAAGATTATATTTAAAATTTCACTAATTAAATCTAACTTGACAGAGCATATCCCCAACTTAAAATTGGATTATGCAAAAAAGATTTATCTTTGATTTTATTGGATGCGGAGCTTTAAATTGGGATATTTTTTTTAAAGTAGAAAATCTTAAAAATCTTAATTTTGAAAAAATTCCATTCTCTCCAGGAAGAGAAATAGTAATTGAAAGAAAAAAATTTTTAAAACTTCTTAATTATTTAGAAAAAAATGCCAATTTTTTAGCTGAAACAGGAGGGGGTTCTTCTGCTAATACTATTTATGCTTTATCTCTTTGGGGATTTAAAACCTCTTTCTTAGGAGCAGTTGGAAAAGATTCTTTTGGTAAAAAAGTTTTACAAGATTTTGAAAAAGTAAATGTAAATACAGATTTTATTATAAAAAATGGAAATACAAGTTTGGCAATTATTATTTTAGATGAAAACAAAGATAGATTTATTGCTGTAAGTCCTGGAGATAGTGAAAATTTTTTATCTATAAAATATATTTTTGACATTATTTTTGAGGGGCTTTTTCATTTTTCTTCATTTGCAAGTACATCTGGTAAAGTATTTCAAAAAGAACTTTTAAGCCATATCTCCTCAAAGATTTCTTTTGATCCAGGAGAAATTTATGCCTTAGAAGGAAAAAGCTTTTTATATCCGTTTTTTCAACATACTGAAATTTTATTTCTTACAGAATACGAATTTCAAAAACTGAGTTTAAGCTTTGAAAAACTTTTGAATTTGGGGATAAAAAAAATATTTCTAAAAAAAGGGACAAAAGGAGCTACATACATTTCTCAAAATCAAAAAATAGAATTACCTGTTTATAAAGTAGATTTAATTTTAGATAATACCGGTGCAGGAGATTATTTTAATGCTGGTGTTTTAGCTGGTCTAAAATTGGGTTTTTCAGAAGAAAATGTTTTAAAACTCGGACTTTATACTTCTGCTTTAAGTCTTAGAGATTATGGAAGAAAAGGATGTGTTACAAAAGTAGAGTTTCAAAATTATGTTAATTTGTTAAAATAAAAAAATAGAAAATTTCAGATTTTTGAAATAAATGGAATTAAAAAAATTGATCCCTTCCAATATAGAAAAAATTTTAAATATTCTTAAAAAAGAAAGCCTTTTTGCAGATATTTATATAGAAAAAACTGAAAGTTTAAAGATTGTTTTAGAACCAGGTAGAATAGATGAAATAAATTGGGGAGAAGAAAAAGGTATAAGTTTAAGAGGAATTACAAAAAATTTTCAAAATAGATTTGCCTATACTTCAAATTTTGACAAAAAATTTTTAGAAGAACTTGCTAAGTTTCTTATAAATAACAAAGAAATAAATTTTTCTCAAAATTTCTTATCAGGAAAAAATTTAAATAAAAATTTTACAGAAAAAGGAATTTCAGAATTTTTAGAAAAAAGGTTCAAATTTTTAGAAGATTTAAAAAAAAATATTATTAGTTCTTCTTATATAAAGCACTATCGTATAATTTTTACAGAAAGTAAAAAAGAAATTTGTATTTTGAATTCTGACGGGAATTTTATTGAAGAAATAAGACCTTATTTTAGAGTTGCAATAATTGTAGTTGCTGAAAAAAATGGAGTTTTAGAGAGAGGATACGATGTAAAAGGTAAGGTCTTACCTTTTGAGAAAGCTATAGAACTTGAGGAATTTTTAGAACTTCCCAAATCTGCTTCAGAACTTGCATTAAAAATGTTGTCTGCTAAAAAAGCACCTGCTGGGGTTATGCCTGTTGTTCTTTCTGGTTCTGCAGGGGGTACAATGATTCATGAAGCAATAGGACACGGTTTAGAGGCTGATCATGCGGAGGAAGGATTATCCATATATTCAGGAAGATTAGGAGAAAAAGTCGCAAGTGAACTTATTACAGTAATTGATGATGCAACCAAAAGCGAACTTTTTGGATATTATAAATATGATGACGAAGGAACTAAAGCAGAACCCGTAATTTTAATAGAAAAAGGAATTTTAAAAAATTTTCTTTATGACAAATTTTTTGCTTTAAAATATGGTAAAAACTCAAATGGACATGGAAGAAGACAAAATTTTAGGTATATTCCAATACCAAGAATGGGGAATACTTATATTGAAAAGGGTTTTCATAAGCCTGAAGAAATAATAAAAAGTATAGATTCTGGATTATTAGTAAAGAAAATGGGAGGAGGGGAAGTTAATCCATTAACAGGAGATTTTATGTTTGAAATAAGAGAGGGGTATTATATAGATAAAGGAGAAATAGCTTATCCTGTTAAAGGAGCAACTTTAGTAGGAAATGGTCCAAAAGTACTTGAAATCATTGATATGGTAGGAGATGATCTACATTTTGAACCTGGAATATGCGGAAAAGACGGGCAAGGGGTCCCTGTTTCTGATGGTCAGCCTACTCTTAGAATTCCTGAAATAACTGTTGGAGGAATAGTTGAATAGGAGGTAAAAGTTATGTGTGGAATTTTTGGTATTTATGGAGTAAATAATGCCTCCAATTATACTTATTTTGGTCTTTATTCTCTTCAACATAGAGGGCAAGAAAGCGCAGGAATTGCAGTTTATGATGGAAAGAAAATAAGAGAATGGAAAGGAATGGGGTTAGTAAGCGAGGTTTTTAATGAAAAAATTTTACAAGAACTTCCTGGAAATATAGCTATTGGACATGTGAGATACTCCACTACAGGTTCTTCAAGTTTGCAAAATGTTCAACCATTTTGCATAAATTTTTCTAAAAAAACTTTAGCTTTAACTCATAATGGAAATTTAGTTAATGCTTATCAATTAAGATGTAGTCTTGAAGATGATGGTCATATATTTCAAACAACTATGGATAGTGAAGTTATTATGCATCTTATTGTTAAGAATCTCAAAAAAGGATTAGTTCCTGCTATTGCTGAAACTATGCGACAAATAAAAGGAGCTTACTCGGTTTTACTTTTATATGAAGATACTTTGGTAGCATTTAGAGATCCTTGGGGATTTAGACCTCTTGCTTTTGGTATATTTGACGGTGGATATGTAATTGCTTCTGAAACTTGTGCTTTTGATTTACTTGGTGCTCAATATCTAAGAGATGTAGAACCGGGAGAAATTTTGGTGATAAATGAAAACGGACCAAAATCTTATTATCCTTTTAATGAGCTTCCAAAAAGAAACCATTGTATATTTGAATTTATATATTTTGCAAGACCCGATAGTTATATTTTTAATAAAAATGTATATATTGTAAGAAAAAATCTTGGAAAAAATCTTTATAAAGAATGTCCTTTAGAAGGTGACTTTGTAATGCCTTTCCCAGATTCCGGAAATTATGCAGCAATAGGATATGCTCAAGCAAGTGGATTGCCTTTAGAATTTGGGATGATTAGAAATCACTATATAGGAAGAACTTTTATTGAACCTTCAGAAAAAATAAGAAATATTTCGGTTAGAATGAAACTTAATCCTGTAAAAGAAATAATCAAAGGAAAAGAAGTTATTATAATAGATGATTCCTTAGTAAGAGGAACTACATGTAGAAATAGAATAAAAAGTATTAAAGAAGCAGGAGCTAAAAAAATCCATTTTTTACTTTCTGCTCCACCTATTAGATATCCTTGTTTTTTTGGTATTGACTTTCCCTCCACTTCTCAATTGATAGCTGCGAGACATTCTGTTGAGGAAATTCGTAAGTTTTTAGATATAGATACTCTATATTACATAAGTATTGAAGGTCTTCTTGATTCAGTAAACGAGTTAAAAGATAAAGTATGTTTAGCATGCTTTAATGGGGTTTATCCAATCGAAGTAAATTTTGAATTCAGAAAAGATATCGCAGAGGTGTAATATTTCTAATAAATTTCAAAATGAAAGCTTATAAAAATCTTCAGGAATTCTTAGACATTTTAGAGAAGGAAGGAGAACTTATTCGTATAAAAGAAGAAGTTTCACCAAATTTAGAAATTACAGAAATTACCGATAGAGTTTGTAAGCTTTATGGCCCAGCTCTTTTTTTTGAGAAAGTAAAAGGATATAAAATTCCGGTAGTTACAAATATATTTGGAAGTTATAGAAGATTGGAATTAGCCTTTGGGGTCAATAATTTAGATGAACTTGCTAACTCTATTGTTGAATTTATGGAATTTACTCAACCAGATTCAATTCTTCAAAAATTAAAATTGATACCGAAATTAATGAAAGCTTCTAATATATTCCCCAAAATAGTAAATAAAGCACCATGTCAAGAAATTATTTGGCAGGGAAAAGAAGTAGATCTATTTAAACTTCCAATTTTAAAATGTTGGCCAAAAGATGGCGGGCCTTTCATTACTTTACCTTGTGTAATTACTAAGGATCCTGAAACAGGGATTAGAAATGTGGGAATGTATAGGATGCAAGTATTCGATAAAAATACCACAGGAATGCACTGGCAAATTCATAAAACAGGAGCAAAACACTATAAAAAAGCAGAAAAACTAAATCAGAGATTACCTGTTGCAGTTTCAATTGGTCCAGATCCCGCAGTAATTTACTCAGCTACAGCACCTCTTCCTGAAGATATAGATGAATTTTTATTAGCTGGCTTTCTTAGAGGTAAACCAGTTGAGCTTGTAAAATGTCTTACTGTGCCTTTAGAAGTCCCAGCTGAGTCTCAAATTGTTCTTGAAGGCTATGTAGAACCTTTTGAAAGAAGACTTGAAGGGCCTTTTGGAGATCACACCGGTTTTTATACACCGCCAGATAATTATCCTATTTTTAAAATCACTTGTATTACAATGAGAAAAGATGCTATTTATCCTGCAACAATTGTAGGTAAACCCCCTCAAGAAGATTGTTATTTAGGGAAACTCACAGAACGTTTATTTTTACCTTTAATAAAAAAAATATTACCTGAAATAATAGATATTAATCTTCCATGGGAAGGGGTTTTTCATAATTTGGCTTTTGTCTCTATTGATAAAAGATATCCTGGACATGCATTTAAAGTAGCTTCTGCTCTTTGGGGACTTGGACAGATGATGTTTACAAAAATAATAGTAATATTTGACAAAGAAGTAGATGTTCAAAATCTAAGCGAGGCTTTGTTTTATATGACAAGCAATGTTGATCCAGAGCGGGATATTATGATAATAAAAGGCCCTGTTGATGCATTAGACCATGCAAGTCCTTATCCAGCTTTTGGATCAAAAATGTGTATTGATGCAACAAAAAAATGGAAAGAAGAAGGATATCAGAGAGATTGGCCTGAAGAAGTTATAATGACACCAGAAATTAAGAAAAAAATTAATAAAATTTGGAAAAAACTTGGAATAGAAGAATTTATAAAAAGGGGGAAAAGCGTATGAAAATAGCTATAATAAGCGATACCCATGATTCTATACCTAATTTAGAAAAAGCAATAAAAATAATCAAAGAAAAAGGAGCAGAACAAATTTTTCATTGTGGGGACTTGATTTCACCTTTTATGATACCAATTCTTGGAAAATTTGAAAAACCTATTCATTTGATTTTAGGGAATAATCCCGGAGATATATTTCTTATGATGAAACATCTTAAAAATTATCCTCAAATAAATTTTCATGGAGAAATGGCATTTTTGAATATTAATAATTTTAAAATTGCAATGGTGCATTATCCTAAAATAGCTTATGCTTTTGCAAGCACAGGAGAATATGATTTTGTTTTTTGTGGACATACACATGAATATGAAGTAAAAGAAATAGGAAAAACTTTGGTTATAAATCCTGGCGAGATTTTAGGAAAAGAAGGAGATCCAACTTTTGCAATTATAGACTTAGAAAAAAAAGAAATTGAAAAGATAGTTATTAAAAAGGAGTAAAGATATGCGATGGAGTAAATATTTTATTCCCACTTTAAGAGAGGATCCTTCTGAGGCAGAAGTTATTAGTCATAAACTTCTTTTAAGAGCTGGTATGATAAGAAAAGTTGCTTCAGGTATTTATAATTTTTTACCTTTGGGATTAAAAGCCTTAAAGAAAATAGAAAATATTGTTAGAGAAGAGATGAACAAAGCCGGTGCATTAGAGGTTTTAATGCCACTTGTTCAACCTGCAGAACTCTGGAAAGAAACAGGTAGATGGAATGCTTATGGAAAAGAGCTTTTACGTTTTAAGGATAGAAAAGATCATGATTTTTGTCTTGGTCCTACTCATGAAGAAGTTATTACAGAAATGGTAAGAAGAGATGTAAAATCTTATAAAGATCTTCCTCTTATTCTTTATCAAATAGCAGTAAAATTTAGAGATGAGATAAGACCAAGATTTGGTCTCATGCGAGCAAGAGAATTTATTATGAAAGATGCTTATAGTTTTGATGCTACATGGGATGGTTTAGAAAAAAGCTATAATCTTATGTTTGAAACCTATTGTAAAATTTTTGAAAATTGTGGTTTAAAATTTAAAGCTGTTGAAGCTCATACAGGTGCTATTGGAGGAGAAGTTTCTCATGAATTTATGGTTTTAGCAAAATCTGGAGAAGATACTATTGCATATTGCGAAAAATGTGGATATGCCTCAAATGTAGAACTTACTCCTGCTATTTCTTCTGAAAAATATTCTTCAGAACCTGAAAAGCCTTTAGAAAAAGTTTATACTCCTGGGGTGAGATCTGCTCAAGAGGTAGCTGAATTTTTAGGTCTACCAGTAGCAAAAATAACTAAAACTCTAATCTATATTCTTGACGAAAAAGAACCTATTGCAGTGTGTATAAGAGGGGATCATGAAGTAAATGAAATAAAACTTGGAAAGCTTTTTCCAGGAAAAACTATTAGAATGGCACAAGAAGAAGAAATTTTAAATATAGTAGGAGCCCATCCAGGATTTATAGGTCCTAAGGGACTTAAAATGAAAGTAATTGCAGATAAATCCTTAGAAGGCTATCCAAATTTTGTTATTGGAGCAAATGAAGACGAATATCACTATATAAATGCTAATCTTGGAACAACTTTTAATCCCGATATTATAGCTGATATAAGAAAAGCTTGTGAGGGTGATCTTTGTCCTAAATGTGGGAATCCTTTAAGTTTTACTCGTGGTATAGAAGTAGGACATATTTTTAAGCTCGGAACAAAATATAGTGAGCCTATGAAGGCTATGTTTCTCGATAAAGATGGCAAAATGAAGCCTTTTATTATGGGATGCTATGGGATAGGAGTAAGTAGAATTCTTTCTGCAACAATTGAACAAAATCATGATGAAAATGGTATAATTTTTCCTTGGCAAATAGCTCCATTTCAAATTTCTATTGTTTATTTAAAAGAAAATTTTTCAGAACCTGCAGAAAATCTTTATCAAAATTTGTCAAAAAAATGGGATGTAATTTTAGATGATAGAGATGAAAGACCAGGTGTAAAATTTAAAGATATAGATCTTATTGGAATTCCTCTCCAAATTATTTTTGGTAAAAGTTATGAAAAAAATAAAGAAGTTGAAATAAAAATAAGAAAAACAGGAGAAAGAAAATATTTACCTTTGGAAGGAATAGAAAACTTTATAAAGGATTTTGAAAATGAAAAAATATAAATTATTAGAAATAGCTAAAAAAGTAAATGGTAATTTAATTGGAGAAGACTTAGAAATAACAGGATTTAATGCCATACCTTTAGCAAATGAAAGAGAACTTATTTTTGTGGATTCTTTAAAATGGGTTCCTCAAGCTCAAAAATCTAAAGCAAAAAGTATTTTATGTCCTGAAGGTTTTGCAAAACATTTTTCTGATAAATCTATTATAGAAGTAAAAGATGTAAGAGTTGCAGTAGCAAAGATTTCAGAATTATTTAAAAAAGAAATTGAACCCAAATGGGAAATTAGTACCGAGGCTTTTATTGAAGAAGATGTAAAAATAGAAGAACCGTGTGCGATTTACCCAAGAGTTTATATTCAAAAAGGGGCAAGAATTGGTAAAAGAGTCGTTATTTATCCTGGTGTTTTTATAGGAGCTTATGCAGAAATAGGAGAAAATACAGTAATTTATCCAAATGCGGTTATTTATCCCTATACCAAAATAGGGAAAAATTGTATTATTCATGCAGGAGTTATTGTAGGGGCTGATGGGTTTGGGTTTGCTCAAGAAATGACAGAAGGTGGGTATAGAAATCTCAAAATTTATCATTTTGGAAATGTAAGAATAGAAGATAATGTAGAAGTAGGAGCTAATACAACAATTGATAAGGCTGTTTTTGGAGAAACTATAATAGGAGAAGGAACAAAAATTGATAATCTTGTTCAGATAGGACATAATGCAAAAATAGGGAAACAAAATATTTTAGTGTCTCATGTAGCAATTGGTGGAAGCGCAGTTTTAGAAGATTATGTAATGCTTGGAGGACAAGTTGGAGTAGCTCAATCAGCTTATATTGGAAAAAAAGCAAGAATAGCGGCTAAATCTGCTGTAAGAGGTAGAGTACCTCCGGGAGAAGAATTTGCTGGAATTCCTGCTATTAAAGCTGATATATTTAAAAAGGCTATAGTAATTTTTAATAGACTTCCAGAAATTTATAAATTATATAAAGAAATCAAAAAAATAATTAAAAAATAAATTGAAAAAGTCCTTTTTATTTGTTTTTCTTTTTGGTCTTGTAAGTCTTTTTGGAGATATTACTTATGAATCAGCAAGAAGTATTATAGGACCTTATTTTGCTTTTCTTGGGGCAAGTGGCTTAATTGTCGGTTTTATAGCAGGTTTAGGAGAATTTATAGGATATGGTTTACGTCTTATTTGTGGATATTTTACTGATAGATTAAGAAAATATTGGAGTATTACAATTGCGGGATACGCAATAGGTTTACTTTCGGTTCCTTTATTAGCATTAGCAAAAGACTGGCAAATTGCTTCATTATTAATAATAGCAGAAAGAATAGGAAAAGCCTTAAGAAGTCCTGCAAAAGATGCTCTTCTTTCTTACGGAATAAAAGAAATTGGTTATGGACGCGGGTTTGGAATTCACAAAGCAATGGACCAAATTGGAGCTATGATTGGTCCATTAATTATGTCTATGGTTTTGTATTTCAAAAAAGATTATCAAATCGCCTTTGGAATATTAATTGTTCCTGCAATTATTTCTCTAAGTATTCTTTTTCTTACGAAATCCCTTTATCCTTATCCTTATCGAATAAATACTCAAATAAAAAGTTCAAAACTTGCTATTAAAGATTTAAACAGAGATTTTTGGCTTTATTCAATTGGTATTGCCTTAATTGGTGCTGGATATATAGATTTTCCTCTTATTGCTTTTCATTTTAAAAAAATTTCTATTTCTGAAAGTTTAATACCAATTTTTTATGCAATAGCTATGGGATTTGATGCATTTTCAGCATTAGTTTTTGGTTATTTATTTGATAAAAAGGGATTAAGTGTATTCATATTTTCAATAATTTTATCCTCTGCTTCTGTTCCTTTAGTATTTTTAGGGAATTTTTATATTTTTTTTCTTGGGATGATTTTTTGGGGAATAGGAATAGGGGCACAAACTTCAATTATGAAAGCTATAATTCCGTTTTTAATTTCTGAAGAAAAAAGAGGTACAGGATATGGAATAATTAATGCTTGTTACGGTTTTTCTTGGTTTTTAGGAAGTGCCTTGATTGGTTATTTATACGATTTTTCAATATTAGCTTTAATAGTTATTTCTTTAATTTTTCAATTGAGTTCAATTTTTTTCTTTATAAAAATAAGGAAAAATCTGTTATTGGCTTAAAATTTTGATTTTATGAGAAATAGAGAGTCTTGACTTTTTTGAAATTGAGTATATATTTCAATTGGAAACATAAGAAAAAAAATTAAAAAGGAGGTGAAAAGATATGCCTTGGGGTGATAGAACAGGACCTTTAGGATTAGGACCAAGAACTGGTAGAGGATTAGGTTATTGTAGTGGTTTTTCAACTCCTGGTTTTTTAAAACCAGGAGGTTGGGGTTTTGGTTGGGGATTTGGAAGAGGTTGGGGTAGAGGAAGAGGTTGGAGATGGTGGTGGTTTGGAGGTTGGGGAAGAGGTTGGAGATGGAGATGGTTTTTTAGAGGGTTACCTTTTTTTGAAAGATTTTTTGGGACACCAGCCCCAGAAGACGAATTAAAATATCTGCAAGAAGAAGCTAAATTACTGGAAAAAGAGTTAAATGAAATTAGAAAAAGAATGCAAGAAATAGAAACTAAGAAAAAAGAAGCTTAATTTGAAAGTTTTTAAAAAATTTTTAAAGCCCCTATAGCTATAGGGGCTTTTTATTAAATGTATTTTGTTTTTGTTGATTCAATTGTAATTGTTTGGGATTATTTTAATAATATCCCTAAAATTATTAGAATATTTTTAACAATATCCGAAGATTTTCTAAAAACCGATCTTTTTAAGTATTATCCTAAAATAAAAAAGAAGTCCTCTCCGGAAATAGATAAAGTTGTAGATTTTATTAAAGATTTTTTAAAAGGAGAAATTAAAAAAATTGATATTGGGATACTTTATCTTGAAAAACTTAGTTTATTTCAAAAAAGGGTGTTATTAAAGGTTTATGAGATTCCTATAGGATATGTTACTACTTATAAAATAATTGCACGATCAATAAAAAGACCAAGAAGCTATAGAATGGTAGGAAGAGCATTAGCAACAAATCCTTTTCCTCTTATTATTCCGTGTCATAGAGTTATAAAATCTGATTTTACTATAGGTGGTTATGAAGGTGGAATAGAAATGAAAAAGAAACTTCTTTTAAATGAAGGAATAAAAATTAAAAATAATAAAGTAATAAATCCTAAACTTTGGAAATTTTAAAAAATTATTAATTTTTTAATTTTTTTACTTTATCTCAATTTTTAAGGATTTCCCTATAATATAAGGGATAAACATAGAAATGTTACATATAATTTTAGTTTTTTAAAAGGTTTTAAAAAGTAAGTATTTTTATAAAGTAAACAGTAAAAAAATGAGTAAAAAAATTATTTATGCTGTATATGGCTCGAACCTACTTAAGGAAAGATTCATGATATATATAAAAGGTGGCTGGTATAAAGGCCAAAAATACCGAGGATGTAGAGATAAAACAGAACCTATTGATAAGGGATGGATATTTATTCCTTATTGCCTTTATTTTGCTAAACAATCTCTGAGATGGGGGAGAAAAGGGGTAGCATTTATAACATGTGAAGAAGAAAAGGATAAAAATTATCATACAGTAGTCAGGCTTTGGGAAATAACCGAAGAACAATTCAATGAAATTTGGAATCAAGAAGGAAGAGAATGGTATCATAAAAAATTATGCCTTGGTGAAGAGGGAGGGATTAAAATATATACTATTACAGGTTGTTGGCTTGATGAAATAAATCTTCCTTCCAAAGAATACCTTGAGGTTATAAAATCAGGTTTAAAAGAAACAACAAATTGGGATAATGAAAAAATTGAAAAATATTTAGAAAAATTTTTAAAATAATATCCTTTATGGAAGCTATTTTGATGCTGCTTCAAACTCCCTCAAAGTATCCTTATAAATTATCCACACGAGAGAAGGCAAGAATAAAAATTTTTTTATTTATTCTGGAAGATAATAACACCATTCTATTTAAAAAAATTTTATAAAATGAACATTTGATTTTTAGATTATAATTATATATTATTATTTTTATAATTAGTAGGTAAAAAGATTAAACTTATAGCGAAAGATTCTTTTTTCAAAATAAGGATCTTTTGAGAGGTCTATAGATATTAATAAAAATGAAAAAAACAAAGAAATTATAAAATATTTTAAAAAAGTTTATTTTTTTATAAAATCATAAAAAATAAAACTTTGCTATAAAAGGGTGTTATGAAAAAAAAATATATGGAAATGAAAGAAATTACACACAAGGATTATTTGAAATTTATCAAAGAGAAAAATGAAGTAATTATTGAAAATGTCAAAATAAAATTAAAGAAAAATTGGAGTATAAAATCATATGCTCCTCCTGAAGATTATATACCTGAAAGAACTACTGTATGGAGTTTTCCAGATAGAGGAGAGTGGGTAACCCATAGAGGAAATTATAGAGGGAATTGGTCTCCTTATATTCCGAGGAATCTCATTTTAAAATACACTCAAAAGGGGGATTGGGTTCTTGATCAGATGATGGGAAGTGGTAATACATTAATAGAAGCTAAACTTTTGGAAAAAACGCAATCGGAGTTGACATCACTTTAGATGCGGTGATATTGGCAAGAGATAGGTTGAAATTTTCTTATAATTTTTTATTTTCGGAATATAAGGAACTTGTAATAAAAACTTATTTGGGGGTGCAAGGAACTTAGACAAGATAGATGATGGAAGTATTGATTTAATCACAACTTATCCATCCTACGCAAATATAATTTTATATTAAAAAGAAAAAAAATTAACAAATGATTTAACACAATATCTTTAGAGAAGTATTTAAAGAAGATGAAGAAGGTAGCTCAAAAATTTTATCAAATTTTAAAACCAGAAAAAATATATGCTATATTAATCAGTGATATTAGAAAACATAAGCTTTATATTTCAATAGCTTCCAGAATCATTCAGGCATTTTTTGAAGTTGGATTTATTTTGAAAGGAGACATTATCAAACTTCAGTGGAATATAAAAACCACAAGAAAAAAATATATCGAAAGTGTATGAATAAAAAGGTTCCAGATTATTTTCTTATTTCTGTTTCAAATCGTAACAATCTTGAACTTTGTATAAAATATGCTCTGGCAGGCTTTACCAATAGTATAAACGGACTTTGGACATTTCTGGATATAGATGAAGGAGACTACATCTCTTTTCTTTACGGGGCGAAAGTAAAAAATCTATATAAAGTTGTCAAAAAAGTAGCCTATAAATGTGCAGAAACTCTTCCGCCTTGGCCACCTGTAACTTTTAAAATGTCCGGGAATACATATTATTTTCCTTTCCGGTTATATTTAAAACAAGAACGTATTTTGGATGAACCGATGATTAGACCAGAGTTTGCTTATGTTGCAGAAAATTTACTCTTGCGAGGTGGATATCGTAAAACCCATTTTCAAACAGATCTTATAACCTTTTATAATGTATCAAATATGGGAGAACCTTTTAGTGGAAAGCATGAGACATTAAAGTTAAATGCAAAAAAATTTGTACCAAAAATTGTTTTTAAAAAAGAAAAACAAAAAGTTCCCGAAAAATTTTATTTTCATGAACTAATACTTCAAGTCTTGGTTAGGAAAAAACTTAGAAGGTTACTTGATGAAATCATATACCACTTTAATTTGAATTGCAATCCAAGTGATTTTGAAATTTTAGGTGAAAAAGCCCTTCCTGAAGGATATGTTGATCTCTTCCTAAAACTAAAACATCCTGTAGGATTAAATAAATATTTATTAGTTGAAGTTAAAACAGGAAAAGCATTGAGGAGTGACTTTGAGCAACTTAAACGGTATCTCTCTGAATTCAAAAAAGAAACTGTGGGAGGTATATTAATAGCTAAAGATTTTCCTAAAAGAAGAATATTAGAGAAAAACAAAGAAATTCTTGCTATTAAATATTCTTTTACTTCCTTAAATCTTGAAAAAGAATATATATACGAAGATCTATTAAAAATGCTAAAATTGGAATTAATAGAATGAAAAAAAGAAAATTTTTATTTTTAACACCAGATGGTATTACATTTTCTTCTTTGAGAAATTTCATCCCGATGTGGAAAATTTACAGGTTCTCGGATGGGCAGAAGGTTTAGTAGATGAAGAGAAAGCTTTTCATACTTTTTTAAAAGCTAATAGATGGGTATACGATACTGATTTTAAAGAAATAATATGTATTGAAATAAAGTATTTTATTCAACAAGGTAAAAGATTCTTTATCAAGGGTGCATTAAAGAAGTAAAATGTATTAAACTATTGCAGAAAGTTATTCTCAGATGTAGAGATTAGTAAATAGCATAAAGTTAGGTTTTTCTGGATAATAGACGGTCCTGCATACTGTCGGATGAGAGGAGCACTTTTAAGAGCAATGAAAAGTATGGAGCGGATTTCGAATTTTAGAATGTTAGTATCTTCAAAAAAATAATTGATGAAAATAAAAATAGAACAAAAATGGCGCGAAAAAACTATTAAAACAGTAAAAAGGCTTTCGAATGGATGGTACGTTATTAAAACAGAAATTCTAAATTATCAAAAGATTTTAAAGTTAAAACGATATTTTCACTTAAACCTCAAAAATCAATGACTTCTAAACATGCTCATTTTGCAATTGACTTTTACGGTAAAATTTGTGCTAATAAAAAGAAAGCTAAATTAGTTTTTGATGCGATTATAGAAATTTGGCAAGGTAAGAAAGTAAAAAATGTTCTTAATAAATATCTACCTTTAACTAAAGGGTTACCGGGATACCCTTTAGAATATATTCTTATCGCACTCAAATGGATTTTAGACCAAGAAGATATAAACTTTGTTGGACGACCCCAAGAGAAACAAGAAGAGCTAAATAATTTATTTCGAAAATTAAGAATAGACATACCAGACAAGAGAAAAGGAAGTCAACTCGCAATTGCTATTTTCTGCGAATTATTAGGAACTCATCCGGTTGAAGCTCTTTTAAAAGCAAATATAGATGTAGCTCCTCGTAGGAGAAGGTAATTTAAAAAGATTTTTTATAAAATTTTAATAATCAAAAAAAATCCCTGGTCTTAGGTATCCAAAAAACTATAGCCCTTAGAGAAAATCTGAAAAAATTATTTATTATGGGAGGCCGACGGGACTCGAACCCGTGACACTCGGGGCCACAGCCCGATGCTCTACCAACTGAGCTACGGCCTCCATTAACTTATATTTCAATGTAATATATTTTTCAAAAAAATCAATAATAAATAATCTTACAAAATTTAACAATTATTTTAAATCGAACTTTTTATAGAAAAAGCACTATATTTAAAAGTTTTCTTCTTCACCTGTTTCTTCGTTTAAAATTTTTACAAGTTTTATTTTAAAAATTAAATCATGACCTGCTAAAGGAGGATTTAAATCGAGTGTTATTTCTTCTGAAGTAACCTCTACTACCTTTGCAGGAAATGTTACTTCTCCCTGAGGAGTATCTATAATAAGATTAAGCATAAGTCCTGGTTGAGGTTCTACATCAAGATTAATAGCATTTTTTGGGACTGTTTTAACCAAATTTTCGTCTCTCGGACCAAAAGCTTTATCAGAAGTAATAATAACTTCTTTCTCCTCACCCTCTACCATTCCAATTACTGCTTCAGAAAGACCTGGAATGATTTCTGGAGATCCAACCTGAAAAATAAACGGTTCACCATCAAAAGTATTCTCGAAAATTTCTCCATTTTCAAGTTTACCTAAGCAATGAATACTTACTACATCTCCTACTTGAACTTTACGCATATTAAAAACCCCTTTAATTTTTAAGTGATAGAAGCTGGGATTTTAGAGAATCGGACTCTAAAAACCCGAACTTCTATCTTAGTTAGATAAACTAATACAAGTTTTTTAAATTACAAGTTTTTTTAAATTTTTAATTTTAAAAATTTTTAAATATTTAAAATTTAGAAACAACAACTAAAGAGAAACACACAATTACATCTTTTTCTCCACCCCAACCCAAACCTTCGGTGCTACGAGCTTTGATACTTATGTTTTTTTCATCAATTTCTAAAATTTCAGAAATAACTTTTTTCATTTTTTCATAAAATGGAGAAAGTTTGGGTTTATCACATATAAATGTTATATCTATCTGATTAACCTTGAATTTTTTTTCTTTTATTAATTTATAAGTTTCTTTTAATAAAATTTTACTGTCTATGTCTTTATATTTAGGATCTCCATCAGGAAATAAAGTGCCTATATCAGGTAAACCTGTTGCAGAAAGCATTGCATCAATAAGAGCATGAAGCCCTACATCTCCATCCGAATGCCCGAGAAGACCTTTCTCAAAGGGGATTTCTACTCCACAAAGTTTAAGTTTTCTTCCGGAAGCAAGCTTATGTAGATCAAAACCTAAAGCTATTCGCATTATTTTTATTTATATCTTAAAAATTTTAATTTTCCAATAAAAAAATTAAAAGTGATAAAAATTAAATTGAAAAATTTTTGAAGTGTTCTATTATTATTAAAATAATGAGTTTGAATAAAGTAATTCTTATTGGTAGATTGGGAGCAGATCCTGAAATCAGATATACTCTCGACGGAAAACCCGTTGCTTCTTTTAGAATTGCTACTAATGAAGTAATTATTAAAAACGGAGAAAAAGAGATTCATACTGAATGGCATAGAATCGTTGCTTTTGGGCGCTTAGCAGAGATTTGTGGAGAATATCTTAATAAAGGAACACAGGTTTATATAGAAGGAAAACTTCGTACAAGAAAATATGAAGACAAACAAGGTATTGTGCGTTATGTTACAGAAATATTTGCAGATAATATGAAAATACTTGGTAAAAAATCTGAAAATATAACAAATAAATTTTCTTCGGAAAATTTATCCTCGAGTTCTTTTTCAAAGACCTCTGAAGATATAACTTTGGAACCGGTAGAAGAACCGAAATTAGAAAAAGATTCTATTGATGAAGATGATATTCCTTTTTAACTTTCACTGATATTTTGTGTCTTTTGTTTTATTTTTAAGTTCTTCTTCAAAAAATTCTATATATTTTTCCTCTGAATGAATTTCGTCAAGCTCAAATATTTGTCTTATTAAATTTATAGCATATTTACCTTCTTCATGATAGCCTTTTTTAACAAACCTAATAGGATAATAAAGAAATTTTTGAACCAAAGAACGAGTTAAAATATCTATAGCTTGTCTTTCTTCTGGAGAAAGATGTTTTAGTTTTTTTAATGTTTTTTGAAGTTCTTTTTGTCTCAAAGTTTCAAGTTTTTGAGCAAGGCTCTTTATAGTTGAATGATAATCTAATGCATTAAACCATTTTTGAAATTTTAAAACCTCTTCTTCAATAATGACCTTAGCTCTTAAGGCTTCTTTTTTTCTTTCTTTTAGGCTTTCTTCAACAACGGATTTTAAATCATCAATATCATAAAGATATACATTCTCAAGATCATTTACACCAGGTTCAACATCTCTTGGTACAGCAATATCAATTATAAAAAGCGGTCTGAATTTTCTATTTTTTAGAATAGAAGAAATCAATTTTTTTGTTATTACAAAACCAGGGGCTCCTGTGGAAGAAATTATAATATCTGCTTCAATAATTGCTGTTGCAAGTTCTTCTAATGAATAGGGTTTACCTTTAAATTTTTCAGCAAGTTCTACAGCCTTAGCAAATGTGCGGTTTGCAATGAGGACTTTTTTAACGCCCGAGGAATAAAAATGCATACATGCAAGTTCTGCCATTTCACCCGCACCAACAAGAAGAACAGTTTTATCTTTCAAAGAACCAAGTATTTTTTTTGCAAGTATATAAGCTGCATAACTTACTGAAACAGCCCCGCCTCCTATTCCTGTTTCTGTTCTTACTCTTTTAGCTACAAAAAAACAACGATGAAATAAACGATTTAAAATTAAACCACTTGTTTTATAATTAAGGGCTTCTCTATAAGCATCTTTTACTTGTCCCAATATCTGTGGTTCTCCTAAGACCATAGAATCTAAACCGCAGGCAACTTCAAATACATGTTTTACTGCTTCTTCATTTTCCATAAAATAAAGATGAGGTTCTAAAGATTTCCAACTAAAAGATGTTTCTTTTTCCAGAAATTTAGAAAATTCGTTAAGAAATTCGGTTTTAAGATCTTCTTCAACAACAAAACAAAATTCAACTCTGTTACACGTTGATAAAAAATAAGCTTCTTTAAAATTTTTAAGTTCTTTTTTTATTTTTTCTAAAGGATGAATGTTAGTGGTTTTAAAAGAAAGTTTTTCTCTAATTTCTACAGGTGCAGTTTTATGATTGAGTCCTATAAGTAAAATTTTGCTTTTATGAGCCATAAGTATGAAAACCCCCTACCATTAGATTAATTACGAAAATACTAATAAACCATATTCCAAACCCAACAATAAACATATAAGCAGCTTTTTTCCCTCTCCAGCCTATCAAAATCCTTTGATGAATGAGCATAGCATAAATTAACCATAATATCAAGGTAATAACTTCTTTTGGAGACCATCTCCAAAATTCTCCAAAAGCTATTTCACTCCACATAACTCCGCTAATCATTCCAATAGTAAGAAGAATAAAACCAAGATATAGACATTCCTCTATAAGTTTATCAAGATAATTTAAAGGTGGGAGTTTTTTAAAAAATACGCCCAGTCTTTTTTTCTTTATTTCTCTTTCTTGAAGAATATACATAATTGAAATAATTACTCCGAATATCAAAAATCCATGAGAAAATAAAGAAGAAAATACATGTATAGGAAACCAGAAACTTTTAAAATATTGAGTGAATGGAGAAATTATTTTTACTGGAAAAAAATAAGAACAACCCAAAAGAAAAAGAATAACCGGTACACAAAAAAATCCTACAGTATAAGCTTTAATAGGACTTAAGGTAAAAATAAAATATATAGCAACAAGTTCCCATGAAAAAAAATTAAGTATATCTTTAAAACTTAATAGTTGAGTATGCCAGAATTCCCAACCTTTTATAATCCAAAATAAAGTATGAAATAAAAATCCAGAAAAAAGTACTATCTGAGATAATCGCAGAGCTTCTTTTTTTAAAGTTTTAAAGTAAAAACCAAATCCCACCCATGATATTAAATAGGTTAGAAGAGTTAAAATGTAAAAGAGATCTTTCATTTATTTTTTCTTAGCTATATATATAGAGCAAGGAGCAAAGGTAGCTACCTTTGCTGTAGTACTTCCAAGAGTATATCTTATTATATCAGGTCTTATTCCTCTTGCTCCCATTATTAAAAGATCTGCTTCTTCTTTCTCAACAAAATTTAATATAGCTTCTGCTATTGAATAATCTGAAATTACAACTTCTTTTATAGAAACTTTTGGAAGATCTATTAAATTTTTAGCTTTTTCTAAAAGTTTTTTCCCTTTTTCAATAGCTTTTTCTTCTTCCTCTTTACTCACGTCTTCCTTTTTACGAACAACATAAAGGAGAATAAGTTCACCGCTTTCATTTTTAAAAAATTTTTCTGTAGCCTTTAAACCTTCTTTAACATCTTGAGATCCATCATAAGCTACTATAATTTTCATAATTATATCCTCCTAAAAATAAAATTTTTAAACACTTTTAAAGAATTATACCACAAAAATTTTGAGAAAATAACCCTTATTTTGTTAATAATATAAAAAATTCTTTGTTTCCCTTAGTACCCAGTATAGGACTTTCAGCTACTCCCTGAGGTTTAAATCCGAGTTTTTGGGAAAAATCCCATATTTCATCCACAACTTTTTTATGAAGTTTGCTTTCTCTTACAATACCTTTTTTAACAAATTTAGGTCCTACTTCAAACTGTGGTTTAATTAAAGCTAAAACTTTCCCTTTGTTTTTTAAAAGAGGAGGCAAAACAGGTAAAATCTTTTTAAGAGAAATAAAAGACACATCAACTGTTATCAAATCAAATTTTTCCGGAAAATGATCAGGCTTTATATAACGAGCATTTATTCCTTCCATAACAATTACACGTGGATTAGTTCTTAAAGAATAATGTAATTGTCCTTTTCCAACATCCAGAGCATAAATCTTTTTGGCTCCTTTTAGTAATAAACAGTGAGTAAAACCCCCTGTAGAGGCTCCAATATCTAAGCATATATAGTCTTTTACATTTAGATTAAAGACCTTTAAGGCACCTTCCAGTTTCAATCCACCTCTTGAAACATAAGGAAAACTTTCTTCGATTCTGATATATACATTTTCAGGAACCTGTATCCCAGATTTTGTAATTCTTTGAAAATTTTTATTATCTAAAGAGATCCAAACTTTACCTGCAAGTATAATAGCTTGGGCTTTTTCTCTGCTTTCACATAATCCCTTTTCAACCAAAAGTTTATCTATTCTTTTTTTTGAAATTTTCACATTTTTATTTTAATTCCCTATCTATTAAAATTGCAAATATTTTTCTCTGTTTCTTTTCTTTTAATAACTTCATCCCAGTAAAAAGAATCTTATAAATATTATCTGTAGATGTTTCTTTTTTAGGATCTAATTTGACTGGATTAAAAGTAAGTATAACTATATAAATATCAAAATTTTGATTATATTTTTCATAAAATGTTCTTTCCACCAATCTTAAAATTCTTCTTCCAACAACCCATGCTCCCTGTAAAGGGGTTTCAGGAAGAAGAATAATAAATTGGTTAGAATTTTTAAGTTTACCTATTATATCTACTTTTCTTAAATTATTTTTTAATTTTTCGGCAATAATTCTTAAAATACTTTCTTCCTCAGAAGCACCGTAATTTTCGAAAATTTTTTCAAATCTATCTATATCAATTAAGAGAATACTAAATTGCCTGCGGTATCTTTTTGATCTCAAAATTTCTTCTTGCAATCTTTTTGTAAAAAATTCACTATTATAAAGACCTGTAAGTTCATCCAAAATTCTGTTTTTTTCAAGCTTATCTTTTAAATCTTCTATTTTTTTGAGCAATTCATTTTTTTCTCTTAAAAGTTTACTAATTTCATCTGCATATCTTTCAATTATAGTTTCTTCTTTTTTCTTTTGTAATTCTATTTCTTTTAGTTTTTTTTGTATTTCTTTTTCTTTATTTTTTATCCATTCACTATAAGGTGTTAAGATAAATTCTTTATAATTTAAAGCTTCATAAAATTGATTTGCTATTGATGGAAGTTCTTCAATTAATTCTTCTACGGTTTTTTCAGACATACCAAATTCCATTTTTGCAAAATTTTTAAAATCTCTATATTTTTTTTCTCTATTAATACTAAAATATGCTCCTACTCCAAGATCAATTAAATGTAATAATTTTACATCTTCATATATTTCCTTGGGTAATTCTTCTGGAAAGTCAAAAACTCTGTGATGATAATAAATATTTAATACAAATCTTCTTGGAAAATTATAATATTCAAAATATTCTCCTCCAATTTGCGCATGATCTGTATTAAATACTTCTCTTTCAGCATCTAAAAGAGATTTATCCATTGTTTTTAATTTCAAAACTTTTAAATATCCTTCAGGAGCTATTAAATAAAGAACAATAATTCCATAATCCATTAAAAATGAAGATATATAAAGATGTGGAGGGGGTTTATAAAAAGAAGAAAGAAGTTGGGAAAAACAGACATTTCCCAAGGCACGAGCCCAGAATTTAGAAAAACTGAATTCGTTAAAAGTTGTCTTGGTTATTTTTTGAGCAATAAATCCAAGTAGAAGTATTTTGACAAAATCTTCTCCCAGAATTAAAAGTGCTTTATTAATATCTTCTATTTGTGGCGCATTTTTTTTATATTGAGGAAGGTTAGCCACTTTTAAAATAATTTGAGAAATTTCAGGATTAAATAGAAGTTCTCTAAATTCTCTTTCTGTTTTGGTTAAAAAAGTTCGCAATATTTCTATCCCAAGTTTTGGAAAAAGAGGAAATTCCTTATTTGTAATCTTTAATAGATTTTCTAACTCTCCCATTTTTCTTTTTTTAATGTTAAAATAATATTTTTAAAATTAACAAAAAATTTTCAATTTTGAAAGGGTTATTATTAAATCTTTTATAAAGGGAGGAAATAATGGAAGATTTAAAAGAATTAATGTTAAAAATTGCTAAAAATGCAAAACTTGCATCTCAAAAACTGGTAAATATTTCTACAGATATTAAAAATCAAGTATTAAGAAGAGTAGCTCAAAAAATCAGAGAAAAAAAAGAAGAATTAAAGAAAATTAATGAAAAGGATGTTAATCAAGCTATAGCTCAAGGGAAATCCAAGGCTTTTATAGATAGGCTTACCTTAAATGATAAAGTAATAGAAGGTATGGCAAAAGGATTAGAGGATGTGGTAATGCTTCCTGATCCTGTTGGAGAAATAGTTAAAATGTGGAGGCGTCCTAATGGACTTCTTGTTGGAAGGATAAGAATACCATTGGGTGTTATTGCTATGATCTATGAAAGCAGGCCTAATGTAACAATTGATGCAGCAGGACTGTGTTTTAAAAGTGGGAATGCAGTAATTTTAAGAGGTGGAAAAGAGGCTTTAAATTCTAATTTAGCCCTTGGTAAAATCTTTCAAGAAACTTTAAAAGAATTTGGACTTCCTGAAGAAGCTGTGCAAGTAATTCCTACTCCAGATAGAGCTATTATGGAATATATGCTTGAATTGGAAGAATATATTGATTTGATTATTCCACGAGGAGGAGAAGGATTAATTAGATTTGTAACTGAAAAAGCACGTATGCCAGTTATTAAACATTATAAAGGAGTATGTCATGTATATGTGGATAATGAAGCGAATCTTCAAATGGCTAAAGAAATTGCTATAAATGCAAAATGTCAAAGACCAGGGGTTTGTAATGCAATGGAAACATTGCTTGTTCATAAAGATATTGCTGATAAATTTTTACCTGAGTTGGCAGAAGAATATAAAAAGTTTAATGTAGAATTAAGAGGGTGTTCTGAAACATTAAAATATATTCCTTGGGCAAAACCTGCCACAGAAGAAGATTGGTATGCTGAATATTTAGATCTTATTTTAGCTGTTAAAATAGTAAAAGATATAGACGAGGCTATAGAACATATTTCCAAATATGGAAGCAATCATACAGAAGCAATTGTTACTGAAAATTATTCTAAAGCTATGAAATTTTTAAAAGAAGTAGATGCGAGTGTAGTGCTTGTTAATGCTTCTACAAGATTTAATGATGGCGGAGAACTTGGACTTGGTGCTGAAATTGGCATTTCTACAACCAAAATTCATGCTTATGGACCTATGGGACTTGAAGAATTAACTACTACTAAATTTATAGTTTTTGGTAATGGACAAATTAGAACCTAAAAAGGTTGGAATATTTGGAGGGACTTTTGATCCGCCTCATATAGGACATTTAAGAATTGCTGAAGAAGTAAGAGAAAATTTATCCTTAGAAAAAATTTGGTTTATTCCCGCAGGATATCCTCCTCATAAAAAGGAAGGAAGTTATTTACCTTTTGAACACAGATTTTATATGACTATGCTTTCCATTAAAGATAATCCATTTTTTGAAATCCTTGATATAGAAAAGAATGAAAAGCCTTCATATTCTTTGAAAACTCTTCAAAAATTGAGAAAAAAATACCCTAAAACAGAATTTTTTTTTATTATAGGTTGGGATAGTTTTCAGCAATTTGAAACCTGGTGGCATTATCAGAAATTTTTAGAATATACCAATATAATAGTAGTTTCAAGGGAAAAAATACCATTTGAAGAAGCTGTAAAAATAGTTAAAGAAAGATCGAATTATCTCTGGGGGAAAAAATATACTAATAAGGTAATTTTTTTAAAAACAATATCTCTTGATATTTCAAGCACTTTTATCAGAAATTTATGCAGGCTGGGTAAATCTATTAGATATTTAGTTACAGAGGAAGTATATTCTTATATACAAAAAGAAAGGCTATATCAGCGATGAGGGGTTCTCCAAGGCAAAAAATTACACCGATGTTTCAGCAATATTTTGAAATAAAATCCAGATATCCTGATGCAATTTTGTTTTTCAGATTAGGTGATTTTTACGAAATGTTCTTTGATGACGCAGAAACTGTGGCTCCACTTCTTGGACTTGTTTTGACAAAAAGAGAAGCAGGTAAAGATTTGACTGCTCCAATGTGTGGAATTCCCGCAGATAAAAGCAGTTTTTATATACAAAAACTTGTAGATATGGGGTTTAAAGTTGCAATATGCGAACAGGTTGAGGATCCTGCACTTGCTAAAGGACTTGTAAAAAGAGAAGTTGTAAAAATTTTTACTCCTGGTCTTCTTGTTGATCTTGAAGCACTTTCAGAAAAAGAAAAAAATTATTTGGCAAGTCTTTATATAGGGAAAAAAATAGGGCTTGCTTTTTTGGAACTCTCATGCGGAGAATTTATTTTTACTGAGTTAAAAAAAAGCGAATTTTTGGCAGAAATTTTAAAAAAAGAGCCAAAAGAAATTATATTAAGTAAAAATTTGGAAAATTCAGAAATAGCTCAGGCTCTTAAACAAAATCTTTCAAAAATTCATTTGAGTTTTGTTGATGAGAGTTATTTTCAAAAAAGAAAAATCGAAAAATTTGTTTCAGATCCAAATTTTTTGGAAAGATTTAATGAGGGAGCCAAGGCATTATCCGCTATTGTAGAATATATAGAAGTTTATCAGCCTTATCTTGCAGAAAAAATCACAGAACCGTGTTTTTATTTTCCTGAAGAATTTCTTTTTCTTGATGAAAATACAAAAAGAAATCTCGAACTAATTAAAAATTTATGGGATGGAACCGAAAAATATTCACTTTTCTGGGTTTTGGACAAAACTCTCACTCCTATGGGTGGAAGGCTTTTAAAAGATTGGATACTTTATCCTTTAAGGAATATAAACGCTATTAAAGCACGTCAGCAAATAATTCGATATTTAATAGAAAATAAAGAACTCAGGGAAAAACTTCAAAAATACTTTAAAAAACTTGCAGATTTAGAAAGACTTAGTATTAGATGTACTCTTAAGTTGGCAAATCCTAAAGAACTGGCATTACTCAGAGATAGTCTCGGGTATCTTCCAGAAATAAAAAATTTACTTTTGGAACAACAGAAAAAAGATATAAATTTTCCGGAAAAACTAAAAGAAATTACCGAAGATATAGGAAAATTTTCAGAACTTTTTGAAAAACTTTCCATTTATTTAGTAGAAGATCCACCTTCGACCCTTAAAGAAGGAGGAATTATTAAAAAGGGAGTTAATCCTGAACTTGACGAATTAAAAGATTTAAAAGAGAACGCTTTGAAATATCTTATAGAACTTGAAAAAAAAGAAAAACAAAAAACTGGTATTCCCACTTTAAAAATAGGATATAACAAGATTTTTGGCTATTATTTTGAGGTCTCGAAAAGCTATTTAAAATATGTTCCATCCTATTTTCAGAGAAAACAAACTTTAGTGAATGCAGAAAGATTTATTACTTCTGAGTTAAAGGAACTTGAAAACAAAATCCTTTCTGCAGATGAAAGAATTAAAAATTTAGAATATGAAATTTTTCTTCAATTAAGGGAAGAGGTAGAGAAATATAAAGAAAAATTAAAAAGAACTGCGAAAGCTCTTGCAACACTTGATGTTCTTTTAAGTTTCAGTCAAGTAGCTCTTGAGAATAATTATGTATGTCCTGAAATAGTAGAAAAGCCAATTTTAATTATAGAAGAAGGTAGACACCCGGTTCTTGAAAAAATTCAGGGACAGGGGAGTTTTATTCCTAATTCTTTAAATATGGATAAAGAAAAATCATGGGTTTTAATAATTACAGGCCCAAATATGGGAGGTAAATCTACTTATCTAAGACAAAATGCTTTAATAGTTATCATGGCTCAAATGGGAAGTTTTGTTCCTGCAAGTTCTGCAAAAATAGGAATATTTGATAAAATCTTTACAAGAGTAGGTGCAGGAGATGAATTGGTAAGGGGTAAAAGTACTTTTATGGTGGAAATGAGCGAATGTAGTTATATTTTAAAAAATGCTACCTCAAGAAGCTTGGTAATTCTTGATGAAGTAGGCAGAGGTACGAGTACTTACGATGGACTTTCATTAGCATGGGCTATAGCTGAATATTTATACGAAAAGAAAATTTTCACTCTTCTTGCCACTCATTATTTTGAATTAACAGACTTAGCTAAGCTTTATTCAGGTATTAAAAATTATCATGTCTCTGTGAAAGAATGGGGTGAAGAAATAATATTTCTTTATAAAGTAATAGAAGGGGCTACCAATGAATCTTATGGAATTGAAGTAGCTAAATTAGCTGGTATTCCACAAAAGGTCATTGACAGAGCAAAAGAAATTCTTTATAAATTAGAAGAAAGAAATTTGAAACAACCTTCAGAAATAAAATTAGAAAATAAAAAAAGAGCTATTCAATTGCCAATTTTTGAACCCTCTCATCCTATAATAGAAAAAATTAAAAATCTTGATGTTGAAAGAATGACACCTATTGAGGCATTAAATTTTCTTTGGGAAATAAAAAAATTATTAAAATAAAAAAGAAAATAAAGTGAAAAATAAATATATATATTTTTTTTTATTTCTTTTTATAATTTTGTCAATTTTCTTTCAGAATACTCATTTTAACTCTTTTCATTCTTATGCAAAAACTCTCAAAAAACCCGTTTATCATATTATTAAAAAAGGAGAATATTTAGAATTAATTGCAAAAAAATACAATACAACAGTATCTAAGTTAAAAAAACTTAATAATATTAAAAGTGACATAATTTATCCTGGTCAAAAACTGATAGTAAAATACATATATATCAAATCTAAAAAATCTCCAAAGAATATAAAAACTTCACAAAATTTAATTAAAAAACCTATTTATCATATTGTTAAAAGGAATGAGTATTTAGGTTTAATTGCGAAGAAATACCATACTACAGTATCAAGACTAAAGAAACTCAATAATTTAAAAAGCAATATAATCTATCCAGGCCAAAAATTAATAGTAGGATATGTTACTACCAAATCTTCTGCGTTTAAAGAAGTTCAAAAAAGCAAAAAAAGAAAAGTAGTATTTTATTTAACCAAGAAACCAATCTATCATAAAGTGAAAAAAGGAGAATATTTAGGACTTATTGCTAAAAAATATCGTACTTATATCTCAACAATCAAAAGACTTAATAATTTAAGAAGTGATATAATTTATCCTGGCCAGAGATTACTTATAGGGTATAGAACTGTTAAAGTACAAGCTTTTCAAGAAGAAAGACAGCCTTCTCCAGATATTAAAGAAATTATTACTTATCACATAGTTAAAAAGGGAGAAACACTTAAATCTATTGCAAGAAAATATAATGCATCCATAGAGATTCTTAAAAAATTGAATAATTTAAAAAGTTTTAAGATTTATCCGGGTCAGAAAATTATTATTTCAAAAAAAATTATATTTTTAAATCAAAAAGGAATTGTTGAGAATATCCAAAATAAGATCCGCCAAGATGTTTCTGAAGAAAGTGCTCCCTTATTTAAAATCATTAAAAAACCTATTTATCATATTGTTAAAAGGAATGAGTATTTAGGTTTAATTGCGAAGAAATATCATACCACAGTATCAAGATTAAAGAAACTCAATAATTTAAAAAGCAATATAATCTATCCAGGCCAAAAATTAATAGTAGGATATGAAGTTATTCCTGTATTAGTTTCAGATAAAAATGAAAAGGAAAAGAAAACATCTCCCCAAGATACAGATGCTGAGAGGTTATTTTACAAATTAGAGACCAAATATCAAAAATTTATCACTCATCGCAGTAAAACAAGAAGAGACTGGTTAAATATTATTGGAGAGTACAGAAGACTTTATTTATTATATCCTGGTTCTAATATAGCTCCGAGAGCAATGTTAAGAACCGCGAATTTATATTACAAACTCTATCAGATTTCTAAAAAAGAAGAGGATCTTGAAGAAGCTTTAAGACGTTATGAAATGGTAATTGAAAACTATTCTTCTACACCACAGGCTGAAGAAGCTTATTTTTGGCTTATAACAATTTATAAGAAAGAGCTGAAAAATAAAGAGAAAGCTAAAAAGTTATTAGTTGAATTTGAAAATAAATATCCTAAAAGTAGATGGTTAACAAAGCTGGGAAGCTTTACCAAACCGACAAACAAATCTTTAAGCTCACAGGTTAAAGTTTTAAAAATAAAACCTATTTCTGGAGAAGATTACACAAGAGTAATAATTAATGTTTCAAAGGATTTTGAATATAAAACAGATATTCTAAAAGGAACTCAAGAAAAACCTCCAAGAATTTATGTTGATATTTATCCTGCTAAACTGGGGAAAGATCTTCCAAAAAAAATATATATAAGAAACTCACATTTACAAAAAATAAGAATAGCTCAATTTAATAAAAATACTGTAAGGGTTGTATTAGATCTTAGTAGTTTGACCTCTTATAAAATTTTTAAAATTACTGAACCACCGCAATTAATACTTGATTTAGAAGGTGTAACAAAACATGAAACTAAAAAGAGTAAAACTTTGAAAAATCAAAATTATATAAATTTAGCAAGGCAATTTGGATTAGGTATTAAAAGGATTGTAATTGATCCAGGACATGGAGGGAGTGATCCAGGTGCTATAGCTTTTAATGGGATTAAGGAAAAAGATGTTGTATTAAAAATAGCTAAAGAACTAAAAAAAATTTTGGAAAATTCCTTAGGGATAGAGGTAATACTTACAAGAGAAAGGGATGTTTTTATACCTTTAATGCAAAGAGCAGCTATAGCAAACAGTAAAAAAGCTGATCTTTTTATTTCATTACATTTAAATTCTTCACCTGATCACTCTGCACGAGGAATAGAGACTTATTATTTAAATTTTACTACAGACCCTGAAGCAATGAGAGTTGCAGCTTTAGAAAATGCTGCATCAGATCAGAGTCTCAGTGATTTACAAGATTTAATAAGGGCTATTTTGGCTAATACAAAGCTTTCTGAATCTCGATTACTTGCTGAAAAAGTCCAGAGTCAGCTGGTAAAACATCTTTCACGATATTATTCTTATATAGAAGATAGAGGGGTTAAATGTGCTCCATTTTTAGTTTTAGTTGGGACAAGAATGCCAGCTATTTTAGTAGAAGTTTCCTTTATTTCCAATCCACTTGAAGCAAGAAGACTTAAGTCATCCTTATATCTTAAAAGAATTGCAGAAGGAATTGCAAAAGGTATAGAAGTTTATATGCAGACTCTTAAACTTTATAAACCAGCTTCATAATATGATTTTATATGGAATAGAAGTATTTTTAAAATACAAGATTTACTCCAAATATCAAAAAAAGAAAATTGCTCTTCTTTGCAATCAAGCTTCTGTTGATTTTAATTTTAAGTTAACCTCTGTGATTTTTAAAGAAATTTTTGGAAATAATTTTAAATTTATATTTTCCCCTCAACATGGATTTTTTTCAGAAAAACAGGCAAATATGATAGGATCTGAAGATGAAGTAGATCTTTTTACTGGTGTACCTATTATAAGTCTTTATGGGCCAAGATTAAAACCAGAAAAAGAACATCTTGATGAAATAGATACAATTTTTGTGGATTTACAGGAAGTAGGCTGCAGAGTTTATACTTATATATGGACACTTTATTTACTTATGTCTGCATGTGAAGAAGCCGGGAAAGAACTAATAATTCTTGATAGACCTAATCCCATAGGAGGTTATATTGAAGGGCCTTTGCTTGAGCCTGAATATTTTTCTTTTGTGGGGCTTGAATCCATTCCATTGCGCCATGGTTTAACTATAGGAGAACTTGCTGTATTATTTAAAAAAAGAAAATTTAAAAATTTAAAACTTGAAATTATACCTATGGAAGGATATAAAAAGAATTATTTCTTTCCTGAACTTAAAAGAAACTGGATTTTTCCTTCTCCAAATATGCCTTCTTGGAAAACAGCTTTAGTATATCCTGGTCAGGTATTACTGGAAGGCACAAATCTTTCAGAGGGAAGAGGTACAACCTTACCCTTTTTAATTTTTGGTGCACCTTATATTAAAATTAAAGAACTGCAAAAAATATTTTCTGAAATTTTTTCTCCTGAAAAAGATGGATTTGTTTTAAGACCTGTAGTATTTGAACCTACATTTGATAAATGGGAAAAACAAAGGTGTTACGGATTTGAAATCCAGGTGTTAAATTATAAAAAATATAAACCTGTTAAAACCACGCTTTTGATTATGAAAGAGATAAAAAAATTATATTCAGATTTTAATTTCATTCCTCCACCTTATGAATTTGAAAGAAAACGTAGACCTATAGAAATTCTCTTAGGAAATTCTCAAATATTGAAATGGTTAGAAAACAAAGAAGAAATTGACATTAATGTATATTTGGAGTATAATTTGAAAAACTATCAAGAAGAGATCAAATCTTATTATCTTTATGAATAATCAAAGTGTTCAAAGTATTCAGAATAATAATAAAAAGAAATTAAAATTTCGTTCTAATAAAGAAAGGGTAAACTTTTTCTTAAATTTCTTTGATAAACGTGATAAAGTACTGATTTTAATTTGGGCTGACCCGGATTCTATTGCATGTGCTTGGGCTATAAAGAAAATTTTGCAAAATAGAGTAGATAAGGTTTCTATTGCTCACATTAATGAAATCAGTAGATTAAATAATCAAGTAATGATAAAAATTTTAAAAATACCTTTACAAAAATTTACTCCCTCATTAAAAAAAGAATATAGCAAATTTATTTTAGTAGATTCTCAACCTACTCATAGGGAAGAATTCAAAAATATAAAATTTACTGCGGTAATAGATCATCATCCTTTAAGCAATGGTTGGGAGGCAGATTATATAGATGTTCGTCCCCAATATGGTGCTACTGCAACTATAATTTTTGAATATATGCGTGCTTTAAAAATGAAACCAACGGTTCATTTAGCAACAGCTTTAATTTATGCAATAAAAACTGATACAGAAAATTTTGAAAAAAAGACAGATCTTCAAGATGTTTTAGCTTTTCAGAAGCTTTTCAGATATATAAATAAACATCTTCTTGCAAAAATAGAATCTGCAAATTTAAAGCGTTCAGAACTTAAATACTTCAAAATTGCTTTTAATCAGATTAAATTTCAAAGACATCGAATTTTTACTTACATAGGAAAAGTTTCTAATCCAGATGTTTTGGTATTAATAGCTGATTTTTTCAATAAAGTTTTTGATACTTCTTGGGTTTTTGTAGGAGGAAGTTATAAAAAGAAATTAATTATTATCATAAGATGCGATGGATATAGAAAAGATGCAGGAAAGTTGGCATCAAAGGCATTTAAAAATTTAGGTTTAGCAGGGGGACATAGAGATAAAGCAAGAGCTGAGATTCCTTTTGAGAATCTTGAAATTCCTCCTGAAAAGTTTGCTACCAAACATTTCATAAGTCTCTTTAAAAAATATTTTAAAAGATAATATTATTAAATATATAATTTTAATTAACTTTCAAAATACAATATGGCTCGTTTTGTTGATCAAGCTAAAATTTATGTAAAAGCAGGAAATGGTGGACATGGTTGTATAAGTTTTAGACGAGAAAAATATGTTCCGAAAGGTGGACCAGATGGTGGAGATGGGGGAGATGGTGGAGATGTAATTCTTGTAGCAGATCCTCAAATACATACACTTTATGACTTTTATCATCAGGTTCATTTTCGTGCAGAAAATGGTAAGCCAGGTATGGGTAAAAAAATGAAAGGTAGAGACGGCGAAGATCTTATTTTAAAAGTTCCTGTAGGAACAGTTGTTAGGGATGCTGAAACTGGTAAAATTATAGGAGATTTAATAAAACCTGGACAAACTTTAGTTGTTGCAAAGGGAGGAAAAGGTGGAAGAGGAAATGCTCATTTTGCTACCCCAACAAGACAAGCTCCAAGAATTGCAGAACCTGGTAAACCTGGAGAAGAACGCTGGCTTATCTTAGAGCTTAAACTTATTGCTGATGTAGGTTTGGTTGGTTTTCCAAATGCTGGTAAATCTACACTTTTAAGTAGGATCTCTGCTGCTAAGCCTAAAATTGCAGATTATCCGTTCACTACACTTCAACCTAATTTAGGTGTTGTAAAACTTTGGGAAGGTGAAACCTTTATTGTTGCGGATTTGCCAGGTCTTATTGAGGGGGCTCATAAAGGAATTGGTTTAGGATATGAATTTCTAAGACATATTGAACGAACAAAAATTTTGCTTTATGTTTTGGATATATTTAAAGAGGAAGAAGCTATTAAAGATTTTGAAATCTTAAAAAAAGAATTAAAACTTTATAGCGAAGAACTTGCTAAAAAAGATTATTTAATTGCATTAAATAAAATAGATCTTATTCCAGATTATGAAAAAATTAAACAAATTATTTCTCTCTTTCCAGAGGAAGAACAGAAAAAAATTTATCCTATTTCTGCTGTGACAGGAGAAGGGATTCCAGAATTATTGAGAGCTTTGTGGAAAAAAATAGAAGCCTTTAAAATTAAAGAGGAGGAATTGGTAATTGCTCAGTAGAAAAGAGAAACTTGTCTCATATTTAAAAAAAGTCAGAAAAGTTATTGTTAAAATCGGGAGTGCTGTTATTACTAAAGAAGATGTTGGTCTTGATTACGAAGTTCTTTCTAACATCTGCTTACAAATAGCGAAGTTAAAAAAAACAGGAATTAAGATTGTTATAGTATCTTCTGGAGCTATTGCCTGTGGAAGAACAAAATTAAATTATTACAAGAATCCTATTTCTTTAACTGAAAAACAAGCTTTAGCTTCTGTTGGACAGGCAGAATTAATTCAAGCTTATGAAGATGTATTTAAAAAATACGGTATTAATGTAGCTCAAATTCTTCTCACATCTCAAGATTTGTCTCAAAGAGAAAGATATCTTAATGCCAAAAAAACTTTGCAGACATTATTAAAATGGGAAATAATTCCAATTATTAATGAAAATGATACTGTGGCTACTGAAGAAATTAAATTCGGGGATAATGATATTCTTTCTGCACTTGTAGCAGGAACTGTTGAAGCAGATTTACTTATTATGCTTTCTGATATAGATGCACTTTATAAAGAAGATCCGAGAATAAATCCTTCTGCTGAAAAAATTAAAGAAGTAGAAGAAATTACACCTGAGATTTTGAAAATGGCAGGAACTAAACCTGGAAGAATTGGTAGGGGAGGGATGTATTCTAAACTTCTTGCCGCTCAAATGGTTACTTCTATGGGGATACCTATGGTTATTCTTCCTGGAAGAAATTTTTTAAGTATAGAAAAATTTTGGAATGGAGAGGATATAGGAACTATTTTTTGGCATAAAGAAAAACATCTTAATTTAAGAAAATACTGGATTAAATATTACATAAAACCTGAAGGTAAGATTTATATTGATAAAGGAGCTGAGAAAGCACTTTTAGAAAATGGAAAAAGTTTATTAATTGGTGGGATCAGATTTATTGAAGGTGAATTTTCAAAGGGAGCATGTGTAGAATGTATTACAGAGGAAAATACACCTTTAGCAAAAGGTTTAATTAATTTTTCTTCTCATGAATTAAAAGAAATTCTAAAATCAGGAAAGAAAGTTCTTAAAGAAGTTATTCATCGGGATAATTTAGTTTTGCTTGATTAATCAATTTTTTATGAAATTAAAAAAAGTTTTAGAAACTTTAAATTCTATATTACAAGGAAAAGAGAAGGCTATAAAACTTTCACTGATATGTCTTTTAGCCAAAGGACATCTTTTGATAGAAGATTTACCAGGTGTTGGGAAAACAACACTGGCGCTGGCAATTTCCAGAGTATTTGGTTTATCTTTTGGAAGGATTCAGGGTACTTCAGATTTATTACCCTCTGATATAACAGGCACTACAGTTTATCATAAAAAAACAGAAAGTTTTAAATTTCATAAAGGACCTATTTTTAATCATATTGTTCTTGTAGATGAAATAAATAGAATGTCACCAAAAACTCAAAGTGCTTTACTTGAACCTATGGAAGAAAATCAAGTTACTGTAGATGGAATTACTTATCCACTTCCTCAACCTTTTTTTCTTATTGCTACGCAGAATCCTATAGAATATCATGGGACATATCCTTTACCTGAAGCACAAATTGATAGATTTTTTATGAAAATTTCAATTGGATACCCTTCAAAGAATCTGGAAAAGGAAATACTGAAAATAGGAAGTTTAAAAGATAGTATTATTAATCTTGAACCCATTATGGATAAAGATGAATTAATAAGAGCTCAAAAAGAAGTAAATCAAGTTTATGTATCAGAAAAAATTATTGATTATGTGCTTGATATTGTTGAGGCTACCAGAAAAAATCCTTATTTACTTGCTGGTCTTTCCACAAGAGGAGCTTTAATTCTGATTCAAGTAGCAAAAGCTAAAGCATATTTAGAAGATAGAGATTTTGTAATCCCTGAAGATATTAAAGATATAGCTCTTTATACAACTCCCTATCGCCTGATACCAAAAGATGAAAATATGATAAATAGAACCAAAATTGTTGAAGAAATTTTACAAAAAATAAAAATCCCTGTATAAGTATAATTTTTGAAAATTAAAACCTTAATTTTTAAAAATTATAAAGTAAAACTCACTAAAACAGGCTTTATCTATATTTTGATTACCATATTCATTGGTGTTGCTGCAATAAATACAGGGAATAATTTGCTTTATATTATGGTATCCTTTTTATTAAGTTTTATGCTTCTTTCAGGATGGTTTTCAATTCTTAATTTATCCGGTTTAAAAATAAAATTTAGTTTTCCAGAGGAAATATATGCAAAAAAATCTACGATTTTAACCGCTGTTCTTATTAATCGTAAAAAATTTTTTCCTTCTTTTATGATTGAAGTAGATTTTGAAATAAAGGATAAAGAACAGAAATATTTTAATAAAATTTATTTTCCTCTTATTGAAAAACAAGATGTTAAAACTTTTATTTTTATTTTTAAAAATAGAGGGATTCATGAAATTATTAACATAAAACTTTGTTCCCCTTTTCCTTTCAATTTTTTCTTAAGAACAAAAAGACTTAAAGATAATATCAGTTTTCTTGTATTTCCAGCTCCTTTACCATGTGAATATCCCTCAACAGAGGATAAAAAAGATATTTTCGGAAAGATATGGGATAAAGTTGAGGGAGAGAAAGAATTTAAAGATATTAAAGAATACACTCCTGGTATACCAAAAAAGTTTATTGCTTGGAAAAGAAGCACAGGAGCAGAAGACAAATTATTTATAAAAACTTTTTTTGATGAAAAAGAACCCCCAATTATAATAGATTTTGAAAAAATTAAAAAATCTAATTTGGAAGAAAAAATAAGCTGTGCAACTTACTTAATATTAAAAAGTTTTAAAGAAAATAGAGCATTTGGATTGAAATTAAAAAATAAATTTTTTAAACCAGAATACAGTTTAAAACAAAAATATATGCTTTTAAAAGAACTTGCCCTTTATGAAGGTACTTAATTCTGAATTAGGAATTTTATATCTCAAACCTATAAAAATTAAAAATCTTTTATTATTTTTAACTTATTTGATTGTAATTCTTACTTTTTTTTCCACATCTTTAATTATTTCAGGAGAAAAAGTTGCTTTAACAGGAATCCTTTTACTTATTGCTCTTTTTTTGGAATATAGAAAAAAATATCTTCCGCGAATTTTGGTTAATTTTCTGGCAATATTTATTGTCTTATTATTTATCTTACATTTAAATTTTCAGAGTTTTTTAATAGATAGTATCACTACACTTTTACAACTTATATCTATTAAATTACTTGAAGAAAAAAAAGCCAGAGATTATTTTGAAATTTATCTTTTAAGTTATTTAACACTTGCTGGATGTAGTTTTTTTTATGCTCATTTTACTTTTTTTGTTTTTTTGATATTGATGTTATTTCTTATAAACTCTTGTCTATTTCTTACACTTTATGAAAAAGAAGAAAATTTTACTTTAAACTTTCTTCAATTAAGAAAAATATTTTTTATAATAAATCTTTTACCTCTTTTAGCTTTGATTTTGAGTTTTCTTTTTTTCTACACCCTTCCTCGTTTGCAAGCACCTATATTTAATTTTGGTTTAACTTCAAATAAAGCCAAAACTGGATTTACAGATAAGATTTTATTGGGAAGTTTTTCTTTTATTCAAGAAAGCTCTCAAATAGTAGCAAGGGTGGAAATGCCTCAAATACCAAAAAATTTACTTTACTGGAGAGTTATTATTTTTGATCATTTTGATGGTAAGATCTGGAGTACCTCATCAAATTTGATTTATAGATTTTCATCTAATTTCATTCAAAAAAATTTAAAAAAACATGGAATCAAAGGAATATATTATCTTCAAATCGATCATAATGGATATTTATTGACACTTGATAAACCAAAGAGATTAATAACTTCTTTACCTGTGACGAAGTTTTCAGGTTTTATTTATAAATTAAGAATTCCTCAGTCTTATCCTATAAAATATTATGTTGTATCTGATCTCTCAGAGAATATTAAAGAAATACTATCTGAGGAAGATAAAAAAAATTATCTGCAGATTCCTAAACTAAGTCCAAAAATTTTTGAACTTGCAAAAAAATTAAAAAGAGAAACACCAAAAAAAACTGCCTTAGCCATATATGAATTTTTAACAAAAAAAGGCGGATTTAAATATACTTTAGAAAATTTACCTAAGAGTGACAATCCACTTGAAACTTTTCTTTTTGAAACAAAGAAGGGAAATTGTGAATATTTTTCCACTGCTATGGCAATTTTATTAAGGTTAAACGGAATACCTGCAAGAATAATCGGAGGATACAAGGGAGGGGAATATCAAGAGATTGGGCATTATTATATAATTAGGGAAAAAAATGCTCATAGCTGGGTTGAAGCCTATCTTAATGGAGCTTGGTTTAGATTTGATCCGGTTCCTTTTATAAATAAAGATTTTTATAAATTGTCTCTTTGGGAAAGATTTTTAAAAAAAATAGATATTATAAATTTTTATTATTATAAATTTATTTTAAATTATAACTTTTCAGCCCAAAAAAAACTTTTCCATACAATTAAAAGTAATTTCAAAATTTCATTAAAATTACATTCGTATAAAAAATTTTTTAAAATAGTAGTTCTTTTGAGTTTTATATTTTTCTTGATTATAATTTTTTCATTTTATGCTTTCAAACCATTGATATATAAGTTTTTTCTTTCTAAGGAAAAATATATGCTTATAAAATTTCTGAACATATTAGAAAATAAGGGATATCTAAAAAAAGAAGAGGAAGGACTTGAAGAATTTGTTAATAAAATTAAAGAGCCAAATATAAAAAATCTGGCTTATGAATTTGTAAAAATTTGGGAAAGTTACTATTATAAAGATAAAAAACTTGATGAAAATGGAGAAAAAAAGCTAAAAAATCTTATAAAACAGCTAAAAACAAATAAAAATCGGTGTTAAACATCATTAAAAAGACTTCTTGACTTAAATCACACAAAGAGTAAATTAAATTTTCAAGGAGGTGATTTTTATGTCTGATTTTGTGCATTTACATCTTCATACAGAATGGAGTCTTCTTGATGGTGCTATTCGGATAGATGATTTGGTTAAAAAACTTATTGAATATAAAATGCCAGGTTGTGCAATAACTGATCATGGAACATTATATGGTATTGTTCATTTTTACAAAAAATTAAAAGAAGCAGGACTTAAACCTTTAATAGGATGTGAATTTTATGTTGCAAGAGGAAGTAGATTTGAAAAAAAGGCAACTAAAAAAGGTGAGGCAGGAAATCACTTAGTTCTTATTGCAAAAAATGAAGCAGGATATAGAAATCTTTTAAAACTTGCAAGTCTTGCATATTTAGAAGGATTTTATTATAAACCACGGATTGATAAAGAACTTCTTCAGCAATATCATGAAGGTCTAATTGCTATGTCAGCTTGTTTAGAAGGAGAAATTCCACAGCTTATTTTAAATGGTCAAATAGATAAAGCAATAGAAACTGCAAAATGGTTTAAAGCTTTATTTAAAGATGATTTTTATTTAGAAGTTCAGAGAAATGGAATCCCTGAGCAAGAAAAAGTAAATGTAAAACTTTTAGAAATTGGTAAAGATTTAGGGATAAAATGTGTTGCTACTGCAGATTGTCATTATCTGGATAAAGAAGATGTTTTAGCTCATGAAGTTTTACTTTGTATCCAAACCGGACATAAACTTTCAGATCCTAATAGATTTAGATTTAACACGGATAAACTTTATCTTGCAAATTCTGATGAAATGATTGAAAGATTTAAGGATTTTCCAGATGAAGTAATTTCAAATACTATGGAAATTTTTGATAAAATTAATTTGGAAATAAAAACTGATGAGATTTTATTTCCAAAAGCTAAAATTCCCCAAGGTGAAACTGCGGAAAGTTATTTTGTTAAAAAAGCAAGAGAAGGACTTGAAAAAAGACTTAAGGAGCTTGAAGAAAAGGGTCAATTATTTACTTTAAAAGAAAATTACAGGAAAAGACTCGAAGAAGAATTAGAAGTAATAGTTGAGAAAGGATATGCAAGTTATTTTCTTATTGTTAGTGATTTCATAGATTGGGCTCGTTCAAGAGGTATTCCTGTAGGCCCAGGAAGAGGTTCTGCTGCAGGTGCTTTAACATCTTATGCACTTGGTATTACTAATTTAGATCCTCTAAGATGGGGGCTTCTTTTTGAGAGATTTCTTAATAAGGAACGTCCAAGTCTTCCTGATATAGATGTAGACTTCTGTATGGAAAGAAGAGACGAAGTAATAGAATATGTAGCTAAAACTTATGGGGAACAATATATTGCTCGTATTGCTACTTTTGGTCAGCTTAAAGCGAGACAGGTTGTGAGAGATGTTGGGAGAGTTCTTGGTTTTAAACCATCAGAGATTGACCCAATTGCAAAAATGATAACTCCAGGAATAGATGTTACTTTAGAGGAAGAATTAAAACGTCCGGAATTTCAAGAATTGATGAGAAAGAGTGAAAAACTTAAACAACTATTTGAACTTGCCAAGAAACTCGAAAGGCTTCCCAGACACGCAAGCCAGCACGCTGCAGGTGTGGTAATTTCTGGAAAACCAATAGTAGAAGTTGCACCACTTATGAAAGGTGATGAAGGAGAAGTTGTAGTTCAATTTGATATGAAAGCCTGTGAGACTGTAGGTTTGATAAAATTTGATTTCCTTGGACTTAAAACTCTTACTATTATAGATCATACATTAAAACTTATTAAAAAATACGAAGGGATCGAAATAGACATTAATAGTATTCCTTTAGATGATGAAGAAACTTTTGAACTTCTTAGAAGAGGTGATACAGATGGAGTATTTCAATTAGAATCCGAGGGAATGAAAGAATTACTCAGAAGACTTAAGCCAACAGATTTTAATGATCTTATTGCAGTTCTCGCACTTTATAGACCAGGGCCTTTAAAAGGTGGGCTTGTTGATCAGTATATAGATACAAAACATGGGAAAAGAGAACCAGAATATCTTCATCCATTGCTTGAGCCGATTTTAAAAGAAACCTATGGAGTAATTGTATATCAAGAACAAGTAATGGAAATCGCTCGTGCATTTGCAGGTTACACTTTGGGAGAAGCTGATCTTTTCAGAAGGGCAATGGGTAAAAAAGATGAAAAGTTAATGAAAGAATTAAAAACTGATTTTATTTCTCGTTCTGTTAAAAATGGAATACCAGAAGAAATTGCCAGAAAAGTTTATGATCTAATTGAAAACTTTGCTCAATATGGATTTAATAAAAGTCATTCGGCTGCTTATGCTTTATTAGCATATCAGACAGCTTATTTAAAGGCTCATTATCCGATTTACTATATGGCTTCAATTTTAACTTATGAAGCAAATAAAAGTGAAGAAGTTAGTAAATATTTAAGTGTTGCTCATGGAATGGGAATAGAAATTTTACCACCAGATATTAACAAAAGTGAAGCGGGGTTTTCTGTAGAAGAAGAATCTATCAGAATAGGTTTGCAAGCTATTAAAAATGTAGGAGAAGAAGCAGTTCATGAGATTATAAAAAAAAGACCTTATGCATCTTTTATAGATTTCTGTAGGAAAATAGATACAAAAAAAGTTAATAAAAAAACAATAGAAGCACTTATAAAAGCAGGAGCATTTGATAGCCTTGAAAAAAATAGAGCAAAACTTATGCATAATTTACCCATGGTTTTATCTATTGCTAATAAATCACTTTCTCCATCTCTTTTTGGGCAGGCTACATTATTAAATGTTTCTTCATCTATTCATTTAGAAGAAGTACCTGAATGGAGTTTAGAGGATAAACTCAATTTTGAAAAACAATCCTTAGGTTTTTATTTAACAGATCATCCATTAAAAAAATATAGAAAATGGATTAATCTTTTTACATCTTATAATTTAGCTTCACTCAGAGATGCCAAGGACAATATAAATATAATTATTGCAGGGGTTATTTCTGAATTGAAGTTAAAAAAGACAAAAAATGGAGAAAGAATGGCATTTATTAAAATAGAAGATGAATTTAGTTCTATAAGAGCTATTATTTTCCCAGATTTATATAGGAACAAAATCTCAATTGTAAAAGAAGGCACTCCTCTCTGGTTTAAAGTGGAATTGGAAAAAGAGGAGGAAAATTTATCCTTGCTTGTACAGGACCTTACAGAATTACATGATTTAACTTTCTTTAAAAAAGGTAGAATTGAAATAACACTTGTTCCTGAATTGATAAAACATGAATTTCTTGAGAATCTTAAAGGCTTTTTTACGAATGAGAAAAATCCAGAGGCTTTACCTATAAAGCTTTATTTAAAATATCCTGATTATTTGGTTCATTTTGAGGTAAATGGATATAAGTTATCTCCTGCATATGAGCATTTATCTTTGCTAATAAATTCTATACCTGAAATCGAAATAAAAATTATTTATCAATAAAGATTATACCGTTTTTTTGAAAATATTTTATTAAAGTGTATAATGAAAGCATTAAAATAAATACATTAAATTAAAGGAGTTAAAAATGGAAGCTATTACTAATTTAAGAGGTTTTGATAAGATAATCGTTCCTATAAGACTCTACCCCCAATCAAAAATTGTGTTCCAATGTTATCCAGGTGTTCCTTGTTTTAAACTCTGCTGTTCAGATTTATTTTTGCCCTTAACCCCTTATGATATTATCAGAATAAGAGACAAATTAGGATTAACTACAGATGAATTTTTATTACGTTACACAGAACCTTTTATTTTACCCAAAGCAAAATTGCCTATTGTTAGATTAAAAATGTCTGATAATGAAGATAAAACATGTCCTTTTCTTGGAGAAGGAGGTTGTAAAATTTATGATGTACGTCCTTTAGCATGTAGATATTATCCTTTAGGATTTGGTCTTTTCAGAAACAGGGACAAGAGAAAAAATGAAGAAGTTTATTATCTTGTAAAAGAAGGATTTTGCCAGGGACTGGATTCTGGAAAAGAGATGACAGTAGAAGAGTATAGAAGGTCTCAAGGTATTCCAGAGCTTGAAGAGCCTATAAAAGAATGGGCTGAAATAATAATGAAAAAAGAGTCCCTGGGACCCATAGAAGTACCTGAAAAAAGTCTTCATTTATTTTTTATGGTAAGTAGTAATCCAGATGCTTTTAGAGCATTTGTGTTTGAAAGCAAATTTCTTGATATTTTTGAAGTACCTGAAAAAACCTTGGAAGAAATCAAAAAAGACGATTTAAAACTCTTGCAATTTGGTTTTAAATGGTTAAAGACAATACTTTTTGGAGAAAATTTAATTAAACGCAGAAAAATTTCACCTTCGGTGAAAAAAGTTAAACCATTTTAATTTTTTTATTAAATATTAAAAAATTTTATATTTTTTCCAATAAAGTTTTATTTTTTCTTTTACCTTTTCTGGTAAGGGTACATAAGTAAGTTTTTTAGCTGTATTGTCTCCGTTTTCAAAAGCCCATGCAAAAAACTTTATCACCTCTTTATTTGTTTCTAATCTTTCTTTAGCAAGTAAAATGTAAGTCGCTCCTACAATAGGCCAGGCATTTTTACCAGGTGTATTTGTTAACCAAGTATAAAAATGTTTTTCAGGATCAAGATCTGCAAAAGTCGTAGCATCTTTAAAAGTTTTTTCATTTGGAGTAACAATATTTCCTGATGAATTTTTTAACTTTACACAAGATAGTTTATTCTGTAATGCATAAGCATATTCTACATATCCAATTGAATAAAGATTTCGTTTTACATAATTTGTTACTCCTTCATTTCCTTTAGCTCCAATGCCTGCTTTCCATTGTACAGAAGTTCCAAAGCCAACTTCTTTTGCCCATTTTGTGCAAACCTGGCTCAAATAATGTGTAAAAATCGCAGTAGTTCCAGAGCCATCAGACCTAAAAATAGGAATAATAAGTTTATCAGGTAATTTTAAATTCGGATTAAGTGCCTTAATTCTTGGATCATTCCATTTTTTAATTTCTCCGAGATAAATACCGCACAGAGTTTTTCCATCAAGTACCAAAGAATTTTTAGGAATATCAGGGATATTCACAACAGGTACTACTCCTCCAATTACAGTCGGAAATTGCAAGAGTTTTTTTTCTTTTAATTCTTCTGGTTTAAGAGGCATATCTGAAGCACCGAAATCTACAGTTCTTTCACTGATCTGCCTTATTCCTCCACCAGATCCTATGGATTGATAATTAATTTTAATGCCTGTAGTTTTATAATATTCATTTGCCCAGGCTGCATATAATGGATAAGGAAAAGTGGCTCCTGCACCATTAAGAGTTTTTTTAGATTTTGGAGCTTTTTGACACGAGATTAAGAAAATAGAAATTATAAGAAAGAAAATTATTATTACAAAACTTTTTAAAGTTTTCATATAACACCCCCCTCTGTTTTGGTTTATATAAGAAGATTTAGATTTAATTTTCAATAAAATAATATTGTGTAAAACTATAAAAAAGAAAGAATTGTTACAAAATTTTTACAAAATTTTTTTATAGAGAGGCTTTTGCAATGTTACTAAATTTATCTTTAATAAAATATATAAAGAATTTTACCATTTTATTCATTTTGTATTTTTACTTCTATTGAGATAATGATAAGCTTTAAATTATGAAATATTTGAGAGTATACGGGATTTTATATTTTTTGTTTTAATTATTTATGGTAATAAATAATAGTATAAGTGTTTCTACCGCAGCTTCAGTACTCAATAAGGTTGGAAAACTTTAGGCAAAATGGAATCTACAACTGCCTTATGCCCTTTTCTTGTCTTTACTAAATAGATTTTCATTTTTTCTGAATGCTTATAAGAAGACTTGAATATCATACTGTACTTATATTATTTTTAAAATCTCTAAAAATTTTTCTATTGATCTATTAAAAATATTGACTCTCCTATAAATAATTGCAGGTCTTGGATGTTAAATTCTATAAAATTTTAAAAAATTTTTTTAATTTAAATTTAGAATGGAATTTTCAATCTTTGAATATTCCAATAGATAATTGTATAAAAAACAACAAAAATTAAACAGCAAATCATTAAAGCTGTAGTATTGTTCCAAAAGAGAAGAGCAGGAATAACTCCAAAAGAATTAATTACCCATAAAAAAACAGAAGCAAGAGGATTTCTAAGTTCTCTATTATTTAAAGGAAAAAATTTTTTAATAAAAATATTATAAAAAATTGTATGTAAATGCAGTGCATCTGGTTCCATAGCTGAACGTTTTTTTAAAAACTTTCTTCTATAAATGGAAAATATAGTTTCATAAACAGGGTAAATATTTATTGTAAGAGCAAACCAAGGCGAAATTTGATGGTGTTTATATACAATAAGAATACTTACTATTCCAATGATAAAACCTATAAAATAAGCACCACCGTCACCAAGAAAAATAAGACCATAAGGATAATTTAAAAGAAAAAAACCAAGTAATGCAAAAGTTGAAACTACACAAAGATTAGTAATCTCATAGTCTCCCAGTTTATAAGCTACATAAGCAATTCCCATAAGAATCATCATAGAAACCATGCTTGCAAGTCCATTAAATCCATCTATGATATTTATAGCATTAGAGATTCCTGCCAGAGCAAAAACTGTAAAAAAGAAAGAAATAGCTGTTATTTGTAAAAGTTTATCTGCGATAGGGAGGTCAACCCTTATAATTTTAATATTTAAGAAAAAATAGACTAAACTTGCGGAAAGACAAATGAAAAACATTCTTACTTTAGGATCAAGTTTTCCTGTAAGATCATCTATAAAACCTGCTAAAAAAACAGGAAAGGAGAAAAGAATTAAATAAAGATAATTTGAGGAAAAATGTTCTGGTCTAAGGTAAGCAGCAATGAGTGAAACACTTATTCCGATAAAAATAGCCAATCCCCCAATTCTTGGAGTAGGCTTGTAATGGAAAGTTTGCGGACCAATGTGTAGATGATCTGTAATTAAAGCTTGAACTTTTTTAGAAGAAATAATAAAAATAGTGCATAAAATAAAAGAGATAAAAAAGGCTAAAGCTGCATATTTAATCATAATTTATTTATTTTTTCGCAAGTCAAATAATTTAACATATAAATTATTATTCAAAACCATATAACAAAATTATAAAAAATTGTATACCTTTTTCAAAAGCAATCACATAGAAAAAATAAATAAATTATTATCTTAATCTGGAGTAAATTTTTAATAAAAAATTCAAAGTCTTAAATGAAGCTTATTTTATAATTAAAAAGATATTAAAAACGCAAGAACCAAGTAATTTAACATGTGGTTATTATTTATTGAATTATCAAAATGTCAAGAGAATATTAGATTTCAAAAAATTACCATTTTTTCTGAGGAAGATACTCAAACCTCGGATTAAAAATTGCTCTGGCTATATTTTTTTTAATTCTTGGATCTAAAGAAAATATTTTTTCCTTTAAAAAATTTTCCATAAATTTTCTTTTTGTTTTTTCTGAAAAAGGACAATAATTTTTTAAAACTTTCCAATTATTTCTTTCTGCAAATCTGGAAATTAAATTTTTTTCCAATAAAATAAGAGGTCTTATAAGATATAATTTCCCTTTAAACATTTCTTGAACAGGTAAAATAGCCGAAAGCTCACCATTATAAAACATATTTAGAAAAAAAGTGATTATTACATCATCTAAATGATGGCCAAAAGCGATTTTATTAGCTGAAATTTTTTCCGCTAATCTAAAGAGATATTTTCGTCTATGCCAGGAACATACAAAACATGGATTTGCTGTTTTCTTTTTATCAACTTCCATAGCCTGAAGCCCGAAATCAGTCTTATCAAAATAAAAATCAACTTCTAAATCTTTGCAAAATTTTTGTAACCATTCCACACCATTTTTATATTCTTCTTCATCCTTTGGGAATCCCATATCTAAATGCACAGCTAAAAGTTTATAATTAATTCTTATTTTTCTTCTCCATTCAGCAAGGAAATATGTCAATACTAAACTATCTTCTCCTCCGGAAAGGGCAATAATAATATTATCTCCATCTTTTAGCATTTCGTATTTCCATATAGCTCTTCCTATAAGTCTTTTGAGTGTTTTATAAATTCTCATTTTTCAATATTTCAAATTTTTATGAGGCTATTTTATAAGAAGTTCTTCCTTTGTCAAAAGTTTAAAAATTTGCCAATTTATAAAAATCTTGTTAAAATTTTTTTATATGTTTACAGGATTAGTGGAAGGTATAGGGAGGATAACAAAGCTTATTCCAGAAAAAGGTGGAGTAATTGTTGAAATAAATACCTCTTTTCCTTTGGAAAATACCCAGATAGGTGATAGTATCTCAGTTGATGGTGTATGTTTAACTATTATAGAATTAAAAAAATATTATTTTAGAGCTCAAATCTCTCCAGAAACTTTAATAAGAACCACTTTTAAATATAAAAAAATAAACGATCTGGTAAATTTAGAAAGGGCTTTAAGATTAGGAGATAGACTCGGTGGACATTTTGTATCTGGGCATGTAGATGGAATAGGGAAAATACTCTCTATAACACGATTTCAAGATTTTTCTAGGTTTGAAATTGAAATTCCACGAGAATTATCTCCTTATATTATAAAAAAAGGCTCAATTGCTATAGATGGAGTAAGCTTAACAATAAATGAAATAGTTAAAGAAAATATTATTCAAATTATGCTGATTCCTCATACATTAAAAGTTACTACTTTAAGTAGAAAAAATATTGGAGATTGGGTAAATATTGAAGTAGATATGATTGCCAAAATGGTTCATAAATGGTTATCTCCTTATTTAAGTTCTTTAAAATCTACCCAGAAAGAAAAAATAACAATAGATTTATTGGAAAAATACGGTTTTTTATAAGCCTTAATAATTAAAAATCAAAATTAGGAGAAAAATTATGTTAAATTTCATTTTTTATAATCCTACAAAAATAATCTTTGGTAAAGATACAACTTTAAAGATAGGAAAAGCTATAAAAGAAAAGAGGTGTTTATTAATATATGGAAGAGGGAGTATTATAAAAACAGGAATTTATGATAAGGTTATGGAATCTTTAAAGAAAGCAGGAAAAGAAGTTATAGAAAAAGGAGGAGTAAAACCCAATCCAATTCTCAGTTTTGTTTATGAAACTATAGAACTTGCGAGGAAAGAAAAAGTTGAGTGTGTTTTAGCTGTTGGAGGAGGAAGTGTTATTGATACTGCTAAAACTGTAGCAGCTGGTTATTATTATGATGGAGATGTATGGGATTTTTTTATAAATAAAGCAAAAATTCAAAAGGCTTTACCAATTTATGTAGTTCTTACACTTTCAGCTACTGGTTCAGAAATGAATAAATTTGCAGTTATTACTAATGAAAAAACAAAACATAAATGTGCCATCAGATCTGAGTGGATTTTTCCAAAACTTTCAATTTTAGATCCTGTAAATACTTATACTGTTCCAAAAAATCAAGTAGCCTATGGATGTGTAGATGCAATTTTACATTTAGTTGAAGGTTATTTTACAAAAGATTACCCTAATACCCCTATACAAGATGGATTTGTGGAAACATTGGTAAAAGTAATTATAGATTCAACTTTTAGAATTTTTGATAATCCAAAGGATTATGATGCAAGAGCCCAATTTATGTGGAGTGCAACACTTGCCTTAAATGGTTTAACAACTGCAGGAATTGGAAAGTTTTCATTTAGTAACCACACAATTGCTCATGCCCTTTCAGCACTTTATGATCTTCCTCACGGAGCAACTTTATCAATTGTCTTTCCAGCTTGGCTTAAGTATCATTTAAAAGATAAAAAAGAAAGAATATCCAGATTTGGAAAAGCAATATTTAATGAGACAGATCCAGAAAAAGTGATTTTAAAAATAGAAGAACTTTTTACTTCTTTAGAAGTTCCTATTAGATTATCTCAAGTGAATATTTCTGAAGATGCTATTCCAGAAATTGCTCAAAATGCATATACTTATGTAGAATTTGCAAAGCAAAAATATTTGACTTTGGAAGAAATTACAGAAATTCTTAAGATAGCGAAATAATTAATTAAATAGGGGGAATAAATGAAGCTAAATCCGGAAAAAGAAATTATAAAGGATTTAGCAAAGCAAATCCTTGTATGTGCAAGAACAGCCCCAAAGACAAAAGGAGAAGATGATATAATTTTAGGAATTGTAGAAGAAAACGAAAAAGAATTACTTGCTAAAGAAATGGAAAAAATTGCTGATGAAAAAGGAAAAACTTTCCAATTTTTTAAAAGAGATGCGGATAATGTTCGCAATTCCGAAGCAATTATACTAATTTCTATTGATTTTAAAAAACCTATTGGACTAAATTGTGGAGCCTGTGGATTTACTTGCGATACACTTTTGAAACAGGAAAAACAAAAACTTGATTATGAAGGACCACTTTGTGCTTTTAAATTGATTGACTTAGGAATTGCTATTGGTTCTGCTGTAGCTAAGGCTAAAGATTTATGTGTAGATAATAGAGTAATGTATACAATTGGAGTTGCTGCAAAAAGATTAGGTCTTATACCAGGACAAGTTGTAATAGGTATTCCTTTAAGTGTAAAAGGTAAAAATATCTTTTTCGATAGAAAATATCCTAAAGATAAAAAATGAAAAAAGTCAAAATCAAGATCTGTGGATTAAAGCAAAAAGAAGATGTAGAATTTTTAAATAAATTTCCAGTAGATTATATAGGTTTTATAATGTATCCCCCTTCTCCAAGGTATGTAGGAGATTCTTTATCTGAGCTTATTTCCCGAGTTGAAAAAGCAAAAAAGGTTGTAGTATTTGTTAATCCTACTTATGAAGAAATAAAAAAAGTTTTAGATTGCGGAGCTGATCTTATTCAATTACATGGCGATGAGAATTTAGAATTTGCTAAAAAAATAGGATTAAATAAGGTAATAAAAGCTTTCAGAATAAAAAATAATTTTACATCTATAGAATTTTTGGAGGAATGGAGAGATGCTTATGGAGTTCTTCTTGATGCTTATAAACCAGGGGTTCCTGGAGGTACTGGAGAGACATTTAATTGGAATATAGCAAAAATCGCAGTTTTAAAAGGTTTAAGAGTATTTTTAGCAGGTGGTATTTCACCTGAAAATATCCAAAAAGCTATAGAAGAGGTTAAGCCTTATGCAATAGATATAGCAAGTGGAGTAGAATCTGAACCTGGTAAAAAAGATCATAAAAAAATTGAACAAATTTTCAAGGTATTATCCTAATTAAAGTCTGTTGTAAATTTCTTTAAGTTCATTTATTACTTCATTTATAATCTTTTGTGTTTCTTCTTTAGAAAAATCTTTTTTGGGAATTTGCAATTTTTTCTTTTTTACCAAAATCTTTCTTATTCCTGAAAGAGTATAACCTTCGTCTAAAAGTTTTTTAATCAGAAATAAAACATCTAATTGCTCTTTTTTGTAAAATCTTCTTTGGGAAATTATATAGGGTTTTATTTGAGGGAGTTTTTTTTCCCAATAATAAAGTACATGAGGTTTTACTTTTAAAATCTTTGCTACTTCTTGAAAGCTTATATATAAGCTTTCATAAGGCTTTTTAGCCTTTTTCATTACGAAGCTCTTTTTTAAACTGCGGAGCTAAGTGAAAAACTACTTTTTTAAAACTTTGTATTTTTACCTCCTCTTTTGTTTTCAAATTTCTTCCAATTCTTTCTTTTGTTTTATAAGGAATAAAGGTTCCGAATCTTACGATTTTTACTTCCTCACCAAGTTCTAAAGCCTTTTTAATTTCCTCCAAAATTGTATCTACAATTTGATGAAGTAATCTTTGAGAAAGACCAACCTTTTCATGTATTTTTTTAACTATATCTTTTTTGGTTATTGTCTGCATTTTTATCTTGGTTTAGCATTAAATTTTTCGAAAATTTTTTTTGCCAGCTTTTCTTGAATTTCATTTACTTCTTCATCTTTTAATGTTCTATCTTTAGCCCTATACCAAAATCTCAAACTGATACTTTTTTCGTCTTCTGGAATAGGCGGTCCTTCATATATTTTAATACATCTTACATCTTCTAAATATGGTACATCTAAACTAAAAATATAATTTAAAATATCTCCAATTTTGATTTCTTTTTTAATTAAACATGTTACATCTCTAAAAGTTGAAGGATATTTAGGAGGTATATTGACTTCAAATTTTTCATTTGCCTTTATAATATCTTCTAAGATATCTTCTAAAAAGATTTCAGAAACAAGAATATTTATTTTTAAATCAAAATTTTTTAAAATTAAATTTTTAACTTCTCCTGCAAATCCTATTTTTTTATTATTTAAATATAAATCAAAGGATACTCCTTTTTTCAAAAATACTTCCTGAGAATAAGGAACAAATTTAATAGGAAGTTTTAAAGAGAAAAATAATTCTTCTAAAAAACCTTTTAAATCATATATATCAAACTTTCTTGGCTCTTCATACCATACTTCCTTAGAAACATTACCCATAAGAAGAATACCTAAATGTAAAGGCTCGTAGGCTAACAATTCTTTAGTTGGGAAAAAAACCTTTCCAATTTCAAAAATTTTTAATGAATTAACTTCTCTAAAAAAATTAAAACATGCAGTTTCTAATAATCCAGGTACTAAAGTAGTTCTCATTACTGATTGAGAAGAAGAGAGAGGATTAGCAAGTCTAATTACATTTCTTCTCGGATCAGAATCAGGTAAATTAAGTTTTTCCAGAGATTTGGGATCAATAAAACTATAACTAATAATTTGATAAAAACCTAATCCTTGAAGTATTTCAATTAATTTTTTTTCAATCCATATTTCAGGAGAAGGTGCTTTAGCATATAATTCTCCAACTGGAAAAGTACTTGGAATTTTTTCGTATCCGTAAATTCTTGCAATTTCTTCTATCAAATCTTCTGGAATTTTTATATCCTGTCTATAAGAATAGGGTTCTACTTCAAATCCAGTATTTTTGACCTTTACCTTTCCTATATATTTTAAAATTTTTTCTGAAGTTTCTCGAGGTATAGAAAATCCTAAATAATTATCTATTTTTTCTTTTGAAATAAAAATTTTGGGGGCAATGTATGGTTTAGGATAAATATCAACAATTTGTGAAAAACTTTCAGCTTGAGCTATTTTTGAAATTAATTGTGTAGCTCTTAAAATTCCTAAAATAACTCCTTCCGGATCTATGTTTCTTTCAAATCTATAAGAACTTTCTGTAACAATTTTATATTTTTGGGAGGTCATTCTTATTCTTTTAGGATTAAACCAAGCAGACTCTAAAAAAATATCTTTTGTTTCTTCAGTTACTGCAGAATCTTTTCCTCCCATTATACCTGCAAGAACTAAAGCCTTTTCAGCATCAGCAATTACTAAATCTTTTTCATCAAAGGTTCTTTCTACTTCATCAAGCATAAGAAGTTTTTCACCTTTACGAGCACTTCTTACTAAAATAGTATGATCTTTAATTTTTTTCCAATCAAATGCATGAAGAGGTTGACCTATTTCTAAAAGAACATAATTAGTAATATCTACTATGTTATTTATAGGACGTTGACCACATAACCAAAGCCTTTTTTGGATTTCAAAAGGACTTTCAAAAACTTTTACCCCTTTAATACATCTTCCAGCATATCTAAAACATCCATCTGTATCTATAATTTCTATTTTTCCAGGAAAATTATCTCCTTCCCAAAGATCTTTGTCAAATTTAAGAGGTTTTAAATCCCACTTAGTAAAGATATGAAGTTCTCTTGCAACTCCCCATATAGAAAGAACATCTCCCCTATTAGGAGTAATTTCAAGTTCAAGAATTTTTTCAGAAATATTAAGAATTTCATAAATAGATCTTCCAAGAGGTGCATTTTCAGGTAAAATAAGCAATTTATCTTTTTCTTCTCCTATACCCGCTTCATAAGGAGATAAAAATACACCTAAGGATTTGTAATTTTTTACTGTTTTAACCTCTATTTTTTCTCCACTAAAGGTAATACTTCCAGGTTTAGCTAACCCTACTATTAATCCGGGTTTTACTTGTTCTTTAACAGTAGTTAAAACAGGAAATTTTTTCTTTCCATCTGTTACTTCACAAATAGCAAGATTTTTTAAATTTGGATCCTCATTTACACTTAAGATTTTTACAGCTATTAATTCTCCAAGTTCTTCATAAGGATCCTGAGCTACTTCAGTCTCGATACCGCCCATAGTAAGAATTTCAGCAATTTCCTCAGGACTTGCTTTTAATTCTATAAATTCAGAAAGCCAATTAATTGGTACTCTCATAAAAAGCTCCTGAAAAATTATTTAAAACTTTGAAGAAATTTTAAATGATTATCAAAAAAGAGCCTTATATCTTCGATTCCATATTTTATCATAGCAACTCTTTCTACACCAAGACCAAAAGCAAATCCTTGCCAGTTGTTTATATCATAATTTACAGCTTTTAAAACTTCTGGATGAACCATCCCAGCTCCAAGAATTTCTACCCATCCTGCATATCCGCAGACTCTACAACCTTTACCTTGACAGATAACACATGCGATATCCATTTCCAGACTTGGCTCAGTAAAAGGAAAATAGCTTGGTCTAAATCTAACTTTGGTTTTTTCTCCAAATATTTCTTTAGCAAAATAAGTTAAAATCCCCTTTAAGTCCGAAAAACTAACATTTTTATCAATCATCAACCCTTCTAATTGATGAAACATGGGAGAATGACGAACATCAGCATCACAACGATAAACTTTACCAGGAGCAATAATTCTTAAAGGAGGTTTTCTCTGTAGCATAACACGAATTTGTATAGGAGAAGTATGAGTTCTTAAAAGAGCACCATTTTCTAAATAAAAAGTTGCTTGCATGTCTCTTGCAGGGTGCCATTCAGGAATATTAAGAGCTGTAAAATTATAATACTCAGTCTCTATTTCAGGACCTGTTACAATTTCAAAACCTAAACGAGAAAATATATCACAAATCTCATTAATTGTTTGCGTTAAAGGATGTATTGCTCCGAGTTCTTTCCTTCTTCCCGGTAAAGTAAGATCTAATCCTAAATCTTTATCCTCTTCCTGAAAAAGTATCTCTTGTTCTCTTTCTTTTAAAATTTTTGTTAAAGTATTTTTTAATTCATTAAGGAGAGCCCCTGCACGTTTTCTTTCTTCTATAGGTAAATTTTTAAGATTTTTTAAATAAGAAGTAACTATTCCTTTTTTCCCAAGCGTTTTAATACGAAATTTTTCTAAATCAGGAAGGGCATTTATTTGAAAAACTTCGGATAAAAGTTCATCTTTTAATTTTTCTATTTCCTCTAAATTCATCTTTTAGAAAATTATTGCCATTGAGCCTTAGCTATTTCTACTAATTTAGCAAATGTTTCTGGTTCAGTTACAGCTAAATTTGCCAAGACTTTTCTATCCAATTCAACCCCTGCTTTTTTAAGTCCTCCCATAAATTTGCTATAATTAAGTCCATGCAATCTTGCTGCTGCATTTATTCTTATCTGCCAAAGTCTTCTAAAATCTCTTTTTTTCTGTTTCCTATCCCTATATGCATAAACTAAAGCCTTTTCCACTGTTTCTTTAGCTCTTCTATACACATTTTTTCTTTGTCCCCAATACCCTTTAGCAAGCTTTAAAAGTTTTTTATGTCTTCTTCTGGTTTTAAATCCACCTTTAGCCCTTGGCATAAAAATCTCCCTCCTTTATTTTTAAAATTTATTTTTAAAATTTATAAGGAATACATTTGGCAATATGGGAATAATATCCTTTAAATAACTCTTTTGGTCTGCTTAAACTTCTTTTTCTTCTTTTAGATTTTTTTCGAAGTAAATGACTTTTTCCAGATTTTCTATGCATAATTTTACCAGTTGCAGTAATTTTAAATCTTTTAGCTGCTGATCTATTTGTTTTCATTTTTAATTTAGCCATAATACTTTAACCTCCCTTAATTTTAATCTCCAACACTTTACACCAAAATTTCCCAAAAACAAGTGTATCCAAATTAAAAACTTTTAGTAAGTCTGTCTAAAATTTCCTTAGAAAGTTTAAAACTTTCTTTTTCTGTTGGGAACTTTTTTTCTTTACATTCTTTTACATAATTGGTTATAGCATTTTTAAAAGACTCAAAGCCATTAAAATAAGTTTTAACAAATTTGGGTCTTAGCTCGGGAAACAGTCCTACAACATCGTGAAAAACCAAAATTTGTCCATCAGTATAAACACCTGCTCCTATACCAATAGTAGGGATACCAACTTTTTCAGTAATAATTTTAGAAAGTTCTGCTGGTACACATTCAAGGATAATAGCAAAAACTCCTGCAGACTCCAAAATTTTTGCATCGTTTATTAATTTTTTTGCAGTTTCTATATCTCTTCCTTGAACTTTTAAACCGCCGAGCTCCATTGTTCTTTGTGGTGTAAGTCCTATATGTCCGAGGACTGGTATTCCTGCTCTTACTATAGCAGATATTGTCTCTGCAACTTCTTCTCCACCTTCAATTTTGACTCCGTGACACCTTCCTTCTTTGATAAATCTTCCTGCATTATAAATTGCTTGTTCTTTTGAGACATGGTAAGATAAAAATGGCATATCCCCAATACGCAGAGTATTAGGAGCACCTTTGCTTACAGCTTTGCAAAATAAAAGCATTTCTTCCATCTCAATAGAATAAGTATCTTCGTGTCCAAGCATAACCATGCTTGCAGAGTCTCCAATTAAAATAAAATCTACATTAGCTGCTTCTACTAATTTTGCAGAAGTATAATCATAAGCTGTGATACCCACAATTACTTCTTTTCCTTTTTTAGCAATTAGACTCTTTGGACTTAATTTGAAAAGAGACATAATGGTTCTCCTTTCTCTTCGATATTGAATTTTTCTTTTAAATAAGTTAAACCCTTCTGTGTGATTATTCTTCCTCTTTTGGTTCTTGCAATTAATCCTAATCTAATTAAAGCGGGTTCATAAAGTGTTTCCAATTCTTCAGGACTTATTTGAGCAGATAAAGCCAAGGAACTTAATCCTACAGGTCCACCTTTAAATTCTTTATATAAAGTTAAAAGACATCTTCTATCTTCTGGACCAAGTCCCCAATCATCAATTTCAAGAATCTTCAAAAATTGGTCTAAATTTTTTTCAGAAATAATAATTTCTTTTTCCGGATTTTTTGCATTAAGAAGCATGAATTCTCTTAATCTTCTAAGTAAATTCAAAGCCTGCCTTGGTACCCCTTTTGAAGCACGAGCAAGTTTTAAAGCTGAATTATTAGAAATTTTTAGTTTCCAAAGTTTACCCGTTTTTATGATAATTTCTTTAAGTTCCTCGTCTTTATAATAATTTAATTTAAAAGTAAGCTGAAATCTATCTAAAAGTGGTGAAAGACAGAGATTAGGTTTATTTGTTGCACCAATAAGAGTAAATTTAGGAAGACTAAGCCTGATAGTTTTACTTGCATTTCCTTTCCCAATTACAATATCTAAAGCAAAATCTTCCATAGCAGTATAAAGAATTTCTTGGCAAGGCTTGGGCATTCTATGAATTTCATCAATAAAAAGTATATCGCCTTCTTTAAGATTAGTAAGAACTGCTGCTAAAGTTCCGGTTTTGTCAAGAACTGGTCCAGAAGTAATTTTAAGGTCTCTTCTCAATTCATAGGCAATAATTCTTGCCAAAGTTGTTTTTCCAAGTCCTGGAGCTCCTATAAAAAAAGTATGAGGGAAAATGCCGTTTCTTTGTTTTATAGAAGAAAGATAAATTGATAATTCCTTTTTTACTCGTGGCTGTCCAATAAATTCTGAAAGACTTTTTGGACGATAATTTAACATCTTGTTTAAATTTTACATTATTTAATTTAAAAATAAAAGAGCAAAGGTATAATTAAATTTTATTAAACATAAACTTTTTTTTATTAAAACATGCATTATAGAACCCTGAAAGAAGTTTTTCATGAATTAAATACTTCTTTAAATGGTTTATCTGAAAAGGAAGCTAAGAAAAGACTTGAATTTTATGGTTTTAATGAATTAGAGGAAGTAGAAGAGAATAGGTTAAAAATTCTTCTTAGGCAATTTTCGAGTCCTCTTATTATAGTTCTTATTATAGCTGGTGCAATTGCTTTAATTTTAAGAGAATATAAAGATACAATAGTAATTTATGCTACTATTTTAATTAATGGTATTTTAGGGTTTTCTCAAGAAGTAAAGGCTATTTCTTCTATTAAAGCTTTAAAATCTCTTGTAAAAGGGAAAATTAAAGTAATAAGGAATGGTAAAGAAAAAGAAGTGGATATTTCTTTTTTAGTACCAGGGGATGTAGTGATTTTAAAAGAAGGGGATGTAGTACCAGCAGATATTAGATTAATAAAAACTACAAGGCTTTTAATAGATGAAGCACCTTTAACTGGGGAAAGTATTCCTGTTGAAAAAGACGCGGACATAGTTTTACCTATAGAAACTCCTATTTATGAAAAGAAAAATTGTGCTTTTAAAGGAACGGATGTGCTTAGAGGAAGCGGAATAGGGGTTGTATATGCTACAGGAAAAGCAACAGAACTCGGAAAAATTGCTGAAAAGGCCATAGAAGCTGCTCCCGAAAGCCCTTTAACAAAAGCTTTAAAACATTTTGTAAAAAAATGGATTGGTGCATTGCTTATCTTAATGATAATACTTTTTATTTTTGGAATTCTTCAGGGAAGGGATATAAAAATCTTTTTCTTTTTTGTAGTAGCCCTTTTAGTTTCTGCTGTTCCAGAAGGATTACCTATAGTAATTACCATTGCTCTTGTTGTGGGAGCTATAAGATTATCCCGTAGAAAAACCCTTGTTAAATATTTACCAGCAGTAGAAACCTTAGGAAGTGCGACTTATATATGCTCTGATAAAACAGGAACTGTTACAGAAGGAAAACTTAAGGTAGAGAAATACGAAGCAAAAGATTTGGATAAACTTTACAGATGTTCAGCTCTTTGCAATGATTCAGATGGCAAAACAGGAGATCCTTTAGAAAAGGCACTTTTAGATTGGCTTGAGAAAGAAAATATTTCTTGGCAAGCCTTAAGACATGAATATTCCATAATTTGGAAAGAGCCATTTGATACAAAAAAGAGATATATGGCGGTACTGGTAAAAAACAAAATAGGAAAAAAGGAATTTTATATTAAAGGGGCTTTTGAAAGTGTAAGCAAATTTTGTTCACCTGAATGTGATTTAAAAAGATTAAAAGAATTACACGACAAAATGGCACAAAAAGGGCTTAAGGTTCTTATTTTTGGATATGCTGAGGTAGAGGATGTTCCAGCAAAAATTGAAAATATACCAATAAAAATAGCTGGTCTTATAGGATTTTTGGATCCGCCAAAGGAAGGAGTTAAAGAAGCAGTAGAAACTGCTAAGCAAGCAGGAATTAAAATAATTTTAATTACAGGAGATAATTTACTTACAGCAAAAGCTATAGCAATTCAAACAAGTATATATTCTTCTGAAACGATTGCTATAGAAGGAAAGGATATAGAAAAACTCTCAGATGAAGGACTTTATACGCTGTTAAAAAGAGTAAGTGTGGTTGCTCGAGCAACACCAGAGGATAAATATCATATAGTAAAAATCCTCCAATCAAAAGGAGAAATAGTAGTAGTAACAGGAGATGGAATTAATGATGTTCCAGCAGTTAAAATTGCAGATCTTGGCATTGCAATGGGCTCAGGGACCCAGGCTACTAAAGAAGCTGCAAAAATGATAATCATAGATAATAATCTTGCTATAATAATTCAGGCTATTTACATCGGAAGACAAATTGCAAAAAACATAGGAAAAGTTATTAGATACCTTTTATCTACTAATATTTTTGAGATCTTTTATAATGCCATGGCTATTATTTTAAAACTACCATTGCCTCTTTATCCTACTCAAATTCTCTGGATAAATTTAGTAACTGACGGGGTTCAAGATAAAATTTTTCCTTTTACTAAATCTGAAGAAGATTTAATGAAACAAAAACCACACAGACCAGAAAAAAGTTTTATAAATTTTTCTCAAATTTTAAAAAGTTTTTATAACGGAATAATTATGGCAACTACTCATTTAATTTTATTTATTTATTTATTAAAAGTTTATTCTTATGAAGTGGTTTTAACTATAAGTTTTACTTCTGCTGTAATTTCTCAATGGTCAGTGGGAATTCAGGAAATAAATGAAAGACCTTTCTTTTTAAATCCTTTAGCTCATTTTAAAATCAATCCTTATATTTATATAGGAGTTTTATTAGGAGCAATTTTACAATTTACTATTTTAACATACTTGCCAGATTATTTTCATGCAATTAGATTACCTTCTCAGTATTTAATATATATTTTTATAGCACCAATTATAACTTTTTTTAGTATAGAAATTAGAAAATGGTTTGAATTAATAATAAAAAAAATTTAAATTTTTTACTTTATACAATAATCATTAGTTCTTATTCTTGTATAGTAGTTTGATTTTTAAGAAAAGAGCGAGAATTATTTCTACTTTAAAATGTTTACTAAAAAATTAAAAACTGTATACTCAAATACTGAAGCAGTAAGGGATTAAGGTGACTTTTCAAATATAAAGTAATTAATTTTTAAAAAATTGAAGAAAAACGAATTATTTAAAAATATAGAACTTTTTAAAGAAAATTTAAATCTTGAAATGCTGTATAAACTTGACTTTTGTTTAAAAAATTTTTATGGTAAGATTAAATTTTAAAAATAAATTATAAAATTTTAACGGAGGGGAAAGAGTTTATGATTGATTTTGATAAGAAAAAAGCAATAGAAGCAGCTATTTCTCAGATTGAAAAGCAATTTGGAAAAGGCGCTATAATGAAATTAGGGGAAAGTGAAAAGAAGATAGAAGTTGGCTATATCCCCACAGGTTCTTTAGGATTAGATATAGCTACTGGAATAGGAGGGATTCCCAGGGGAAGAATTACTGAAATATTTGGAGCTGAAGCATCAGGAAAGACAACCTTAGCTTTGCACATGGTAGCAGAAGCCCAAAAATTAAATGGTTCAGCTGCATTTATAGATGCTGAACATGCACTTGATGTTAATTATGCAAAAAAACTCGGGGTTGATGTAAATGAACTTCTTATTTCTCAACCAGATACAGGTGAACAGGCTCTTGAAATTGCAGAAATTTTAGCTCGTAGTGGAGGAATAGATATTATTGTAATAGACTCAGTTGCAGCCCTTGTTCCTAAAGCAGAAATAGAAGGTGAAATGAATGATCAACAGATTGGGCTTCAGGCTCGTTTAATGTCAAAAGCAATGAGAAAATTAACTGCAGCTATTTCTAAAAGCAATACTGCAGTAGTATTTATAAATCAAACTCGTATGAAAATAGGTATGGGAGGATTTTACGGAGGTCCTCCTGAAACAACCCCTGGTGGAATGGCTCTTAAATTTTTCGCAAGCCTGAGAATGGAGATAAAAAAGATTGCAGCTATTAAAGAAGGTACCAGCACTTTAGGACATAGAGTAAAAGTTAAAATAGTTAAAAATAAATTGTCTCCACCTTTTAAAGAAACAGAATTTGATATCTATTTTGGAGAAGGCATTTCTCGTGAAGCAGAACTTATAGATCTTGGATTAGCATTTGGGGTTATTGAAAGAAGTGGAGCTTGGTATTCTTATAAAGGAGAAAGATTAGGTCAAGGAAAAGAAAATGTAAGGAAATATCTAAAAGAAAATAAAGAAATAGCTTTAGAAATAGAAAATAAAATAAGAGAACTGGCTGGTTTACCCCTTTTAGAGGAAGTTAAGCCTACTCTTTTAAAACCTGAAGAGGTTTCCAAAACCGCTTCTAAAAAGCAATCAACTTCTAAACAACAAACCAAATGATAAAAGATTTAGATACTTTAGAAAGTAAGCTCAAAAATATAAAACTTCTTGTAATAGGTGATTGTATACTTGACAGGTATTTTATTGGAGAGGTAAATAGAATTTCTCCTGAGGCTCCTGTACCAATTTTTGATTTGAAAGATATTTATTATAGTCTTGGGGGAGCAGCTAATGTAGCAGCTAATTTAAGAGGACTTAATGTTAATGTAGAATTGATTGGAGTTCTTGGAAAGGATGGAAAAGCAAAAATTTTTAAAAATTTAGCCAAAGATCAAAAAATAGGAATAAAAGGTCTTATAGAGGATACAGAAAGACCAACAACAATTAAAACAAGGGTTATTGCGCAATCTCAACAACTTTTAAGAATAGATAAAGAAAAAAGAAAAACTATAAACCCGGATTTGCAGGAACAATTTCAGAGTATTTATAAAGAAATACTAAATGAAGTTCATGGGGTTATTTTATCAGACTATGCTAAAGGCATGTTTTTATCAGAAAAATTTTGTATAGAGATTATTGATGAAGCAAAAAAAAGAGGAAAGTTTATTTTTGTGGATCCAAAAAGTGTAGATTGGGGAAAATATAGATCTGCTACTGCAATAACTCCAAATTTTAAAGAATTCAAAGCAACTGCATTTAAAGAAAATTTACCTGTAGATAATTTAGAAGAGGCTTCTAAAGCACTAATTAAAAAATATGATTTATCTTTTCTTGTAGTTACCTTAGGAAAAAATGGCATATTTTTTTATCATCCTGAAGAAGGGAGTCATTATCTTCCTGCTCAGGCGAAAGAAGTTTATGATGTTTCAGGAGCAGGGGATACAGTTGTTGCTTCTCTAAGTGCTTTTTATTCTATAGGACTTTCTGTAAAACATTCCCTTATTTTAGCAAATATTGCTGCAGGAATTGTGGTAGGTAAAGTAGGAACAAAACCAGTTTATTGGGAGGAAATAAAAGAGTTTTTAAGAGAAAATCATAAAGGGGGTTTACCATGGGAAGAATAGTCCAGGTTAAAGCTCGTGAGGTCCTTGATTCAAGGGGTAATCCTACTGTAGAGGTGGAAGTATGGTTAGAAACTGGTTTTTTTGGTAGAGCAGCTATTCCCTCTGGTGCCTCTACTGGTAAATATGAAGCACTGGAATTGAGAGATAAAGATCCCGAAAGATTTTTTGGAAAAGGTGTACAAAAAGCAGTTTTTAATGTAAATGAAATTATTGCCCCTCAATTAGAAGGTTTAGAGTCTTCGAGGCAAGCTGAAATAGATCAACTTTTATGTGAACTTGATGGAACTGAAAATAAATCGAAATTAGGAGCAAATGCTATTTTAGGAGTTTCTTTAGCTTGTGCAAGAGCTACCGCTGAAGAACTGGGGATTCCTTTATTTATTTATATCGGGGGGCAAAGAGCTAAAGTGTTGCCTGTTCCTTTTATGAATGTAATAAATGGAGGAGTCCACGCAGATAATCCTTTGGATTTCCAAGAATTTATGATTGCTCCTTGGGGTGCTAAAACATTTTCAGAAGCTTTAAGAATGGGAGCAGAAACTTATCATACTTTAAAAAAAATACTTAAAGAAAAAGGATTAAGTGTATCTATTGGGGATGAAGGTGGTTTTGCTCCTCAAATAGGCTCTCCAGAAGAAGCTCTGGATTTTTTGGTAACTGCCATTGAAAAAGCAGGCTATAAACCAGGAGAAGATATTGCAATAGCTTTAGATGTTGCAGCTTCTGAACTTTATGAAAATAATGTTTATAAATTTCCAGGAATGAATCAAGAATTAACAAAAGAAGAACTTGTAGAATATTATAAAAAATTAGTTAATAATTATCCAATTATTTCAATAGAGGATCCCTTTTCAGAAGAAGATCCAGAGGGATTTAAGCTTATTATAAAAGAACTCGGAAATAAAATTCAAATTGTAGGGGATGATATATTTGTAACCAATCCAAAAAGAATCGAGTGGGGTATAAAAGAAAATCTTGCTAATGCAGTGTTAATTAAACTTAATCAAATAGGAACTCTTACCGAGACACTTGATGCAGTTGAACTTGCGTATAAAAATAAATGGAGATGTATGATTTCTCACCGTTCTGGGGAAACAGAGGATACTTTTATAGCAGATTTAAGTGTTGCTGTAAATTCAGGACAGATTAAAACAGGAGCTCCTGCAAGAGGGGAAAGGATAGCAAAATTTAATCAACTTTTAAGAATTGAAGAAATTCTTGGAAATAACGCTATCTTTGCAGGTAAAAATATTTTTTAAAAACATTAGAAATAATGAATGAAATTGAAAAAGTTACAGATTTTATAAAAGAAATATTACAAAAAGAATCAGGTTTTTTAGAATTTTGGATAGAAATAGAGGAAGGACAAGAAATAGAAAAAAGAGATGGCAAAATATTTTTAAAAGAAAAATACCAAGATACAAGTTTAGTAGTTCGTTATTTAAATGAAAAAGGAAATATAGGGCTTAGTTATACTACTTTACTTAACTTTGAAGAGATATTAAATACTTATCTAAAGGCAAAAGCACTTTCTAAAAATGGAGTACCTGGTATTTTTCCTCAGGGAGATTTTAAATATCCAGAAATTACTTTGCAGAAATTTGAACCTATATCTTCTGAAGAAATTGTTTCAATTTTGAATAAGGTAGAAAATAAAGCCCTTTCATTTGATAAAAATATAAAAAGAATAGAAAAAAATAAAATAAGCTGTGGAAAAATCAAATATTTACTTTTGCGGAAAGATTTAGAACTTTCTTGGGAGAATCCTTTTTATAGTTTTATAATTTCTGTTGTAGCTGAAGGAAAAAATAAATCTGCCTCTGCTTATGAATGGCAAGAGGTTACAGATTGGAACAAATTCAAACCTTTAGAAAGAACCGAGCTTGCTTGTGAGAAAGCCTTAATTTTAAGTAAAACAAAAAAAGGAAGAAATTTAAAAATTTCTGTATTAATACCACCTTTTATTGCAGTGGAATTTTTAGAGCTCTTGGAATTTTCTTTCTCAGGAGAAGAAGTAATAAAAGGTAGATCATATTTGAAAGATAAAATTGGAAAAAAAATATTTTCAGAAAAATTGAGTTTGCATGACAATGGATTATTTTTAGGGCTTCCAGAAACAAGACCTTTTGATGATGAAGGAGTTCCTCAAAATAAAAAAATTTTAGTTGATAAAGGTGAAGTATGTTGTTTTATGTATGATACTTATTGGGCAGAAGTTGCTAAAAAACAAGGCTATGATAATGTAATTTCAGGAAATGCAAGAAGAGGAGGTTTAGCATCCTTCCCAAAAATTTCTTCAACCAATTTATATATAACTCCTGGAACCTATACAAAAGAAGAACTTTTAAAACTTCAACCAGAGATATTTGAAATTTATGAAATTTTAGGAGCTCATACTTCTAATCCTATCTCAGGAGATTTTTCCTTAGGTGTTTCTGGTGTATATTATAAAAACGGAGAACCAGTAGATTACTTTTGTGAAATAGCTTTAGCTGGAAATCTTTTTGAATTATTTAAAAGAATTGTTGAAATAGGAAAAGATTTAGAGTTTTATGGAAGTGTAGGTTCTCCGAGTTTACTGATTGAAAAATTAGATTTAGGGGGTTGATAGTTTATGGAGATTAAAGAGGCTATTATAAAAATAAAAGAAGGAAAAAATTTAAAAAGAGAAGAAGCTTACGAAGTATTTAAAAAGATTGCAACAGAAAATTTTGATGACGCAGAAGTGGAGGAATTATTAGTGTCTTTAAGACAAAAGGGAGAGACATGGGAGGAAATAGCAGGAGCAGCTCAGGCTTATAGAGAAATTATGACACCCTTGCCACATAGTCTTCCTGAGTCAGCTATAATTGTTGATACTTGTGGTACAGGTGGAGATAAAAAAAATACTTTTAATTTCTCTACAGCAGTAGCAATAGCCCTTTCTGCAGAAGACGGGATACATGTAGCTAAGCATGGAAACAGATCTGTGTCAAGTAAATGCGGTAGTGCAGATTTAATAGAATACCTGGGAATTCCTTTAAATCTTCCCCCTGAAGCTTCAGCCGAGGCTTTACATGAAATAGGGTTTACTTTTATTTATGCTCCTCTTTATCACCAAGCATTTAAAAAAGTTGCGTCTATTAGAAAAAAAATAGGAAGAAGTATATTTAATATTCTTGGACCACTTTTAAATCCTGCTAAACCTAATTATCAATTGTTGGGTGTTTTTGATTTTCTTCTAACTGAAAAAATGGCTTATGTCCTTGATGCTCTTGGTGTAAAAAGGGCTTTAGTTGTTTTTGGAGAAGGGGTATTTGATGAAATTACTGTTACAGGATCTACAAAAATTTCGGAATTAAGAGATGAAAAAATTACTACTTATTATGTAGATCCAGAAAATTTCGGGTTTGAAAGATGTGAAGAATTTGAGGAACTTCAAGGAAATGACGTCAAAAAAAATAAAGAAATTTTAGAAAAACTTTTTAAAGGAGAATTAGAAGGTCCTATAAGAGATATGTTTATAATGAATTTGGGAGGAGCTCTTTATCTTTGTGGAAAAGCTATTGATTTTAAAGCTGGGATTAAAAGAGCTTCCGAGCTCCTTGATTCAGGAAGAATATGGGAAAAATGGCAGGAAATCCAAAAATATTATAAAAAATTTAATTTATAATAATTTGAAAATAAAAAAGAAGAATTTTGTCTATTTGGAGGACAAAATATAAAGTTTGCTAACTTATAGAAGAAATTTTATATTCAATATGCAATACGACATAAGTCTTTTGAGAAAAAATCCAGAAGATTAAACTTGAGAAGCAAGAAAAAAAGAAGAAAGGAAAAATTTCAAGAAACTATTATAGATATAGCAATTTCAGATTTTAAAGAAGATTATTTCCGAACTTTAAGTAAACTTGAAGATTTATTTATAAAATAAAAAACATAGAATTTTCCGAATCATTCTCAGAAGAAAAATTAATAACCTTAGAATACTTTTTAACATAACCTTTATGCTTTAGAAGATCTTTTTTTTTTGAAATTGCTAAGATTTTCGAAAACCAAATTGAAGATTCTTCAAAATATCATAAAGAACCTTTAAAAAGGATATCAATAGAAATTCTTAAAATTAGACCAAAAGTTCTTTCTAAAAAATCATTCAAAATTCTTGATAAATTGCGAGAATTTAGACACTCTTATAGTTATAAATTAGAACCTTCAAAAATTTAAATTATTAAGAAATAAAATTTTAGACAACTGAAAAAAATTTCCAAAGATTTAAAAAAATTTTAAAGATTTTTTAAAAAATCACTTAAAGTAATTTTTGCAGAGCTTTTAAAACTTCATCTACCAAAATGGACCTTAAACATTCATAATGTCCGTATTTACAAGTTCTTTTAAAACAAGGGCTACAAGGGAGGTCTTTCTTTAATATTATAGCCTTAGAATTTAAAGGACCTGTAAGTTTTGGATCAGTAGACCCAAAGATAGCTATTTGAGGTACTTTTAATGCTGCAGCTAAATGCATAAGTCCTGAATCATTAGAAATTATTGCTTTAGCCATAGAAAATATACCAGCTACTATAAGAAGATCTGTTTTACCACAAAAATTATAAATTTTAGGGTTTCCATTTGCAATAAAGTCTCCTGTTTCTTTTTCTTTTTCGCTTCCTGTAATAATCACAGAAAATCCCATTTTAACAAGTTTTAATGCAAGTTCTTTATAATATTCCTTTGGCCACATTTTAGCAGGTCCATACGCTGCTCCTGGAGCAATTACTATAAATGGTTTTTTAATTTCGCTCAAAAATTTTTGGGTTTTCTTTTTTATTTCATTATTCAAAGGTAAAATTAGGTCTTTAAATTCATAAGGCAAACCAAGCGCCTTTAAAAGATATAAATAATAATCCCTCTGATGCATTTCTTTAGAAGGTGGCTTCACTGCTTTTGTTAATAAAAACCGCCTTAAATCTTTAGAATATCCCCATCTCTCTTTAAATCCTGCTTTAAAAAATAGCCAAGCTGAAGAAAATGAATTTGGCAATAAAAGCCCTATTTCATTTTTAAAAGGGGCTAATGTTTTTAAATTTTCTTTAATGTTTTTACTATAGTAATATAAAATTTTTGTGTTTGGAAAAAATTTAAATAAATCAACGATTTGAGGTGGTCCAAAAAGATAGATTTTTTCTATTTTAGAAAGATTATAATATACAGGGGTTGCCATTAAAGCATCCCCGAGCCAATTAGGAATTCTTACAACCATAATATAGCCTTTTTATCACTAAAGTTGCATAAGACCCTTTTTCTAAAAAAAATTTTACTTTTATTGTACGATTATCTATAAATTCCCAGCTTAATTCTTTTGGAAAAACAATAGCTGGGCGAGGATAGGTTTTAAAAATTAACCCCTTTATAAAAGTTCGTAAGTCTTTTAAACCGGAAAATCCTTCTTTTTGACAAATTTTTTCATAAAATTGAGAAATTTTTAAAGTACTTTTCCCATTTTCATTAAATTGCAATTTTGGTGCTGGTAGAGGGAGTTTTAAATCTTTTAAAACTTTCCATTTCTCATCTGGGATTTTTTTATAAAAAAAGAAAGTTCCTAAAATATAAGAAACTTCAAATACAGAAATTCCAAGAGCTACCAGAATTTCTTTTAGTATTTCATTCCACAGAAAACTTTGATAGGCGTTTCCTAAAAAGAAAAGGTATTCTTTATCAACAAGATTTAGAGCTCTTTTAAAGGTACGTTTTGAAGGACTGTGTTCAGAAAGAAATTTTATAAGCTCTCTCTCCCATTTAACCTTTGCCAATTTTAAACAATTTTTAAAATTTCTCCAGTTTTTTTTCAAACAATCTCTAAATTTTCTTGTTTTTTCTATATCTGATGGACTTGCTTCAGCAAGCATAAGGTATAGTGCTTTTTCGTAGTTTCCTTTAATTATTTCTTTAACTGCAAATTCTTTGGAAATTTTTACTGATCCAAATCTTTGTTCATCAAAATAATTAGCTAATCCATATTCTTTTACCAGCTTAGCTTCTTCTTCAAATTTTTTTGGGTTAACATCTGCTTCTCTTACTATGATTTCGAATTTATTTCCAATTAAAAGATCTTTATTCATTGACTTAGTTGTTTGTCCTAAATAAATCAATTCATATTCTTCTTTATGCAAATCTCTTTTAGGACCATTTTTAATGGTTATAAATTGATGAGCTACTGCTTTTTTATCTTTAAGTCCTCCGTATCCAATAGAATCCATAGAAATTCTTAAATATTTAGCTATTTTTCCTAAAGCGTCCCAGGAAGAAATATTATATTTTTTTAACAAATAAAGTGCATATTCTCCTTTTCCTTCTGGATAAATATCAGCAATTTCTGATACTACAAAATCTCCAGGTTTTTCTTTTATTTTCATAATTTATGATTAAACCTTGATTTCTTAAAACTTGAATTTTACCTTAAAAAGTATGGTTTACAATTTTGTTATTTTGATAAAGATTATGATTAGCTTGTTTTATGATAAAAAGGTATTAAATTAATAAAGAAATTTTTAAAGAAATTTTTTCAAAATTGATAAATAGGTGAAATAAGAGGGGTTTTGAAAAATGATAACGAAGATTTTATCGAAAATAATAGGAACTAAAAACGAAAGAGAATTAAGAAAACTTAAACCTATAGTTGCAAGAATTAATGAATTAGAACCAAAAATTAAAAAATTATCTGATCAAGAGCTTGCAAGAAAGACTATAGAGTTTAAAGAGAGACTTGAAAGAGGTGAAACCCTCGATGATCTTTTGCCTGAGGCTTTTGCTGTGGTAAGAGAAACTGCAAGAAGAGTTTTAGGTATGAGACATTTTGATGTTCAGTTAATGGGAGGAATTGTTCTTCATCAAGGTAAAATAGCAGAAATGAAAACAGGTGAAGGAAAAACCTTAGTTGCTACTCTTCCAGCTTATTTAAATGCTCTTACAGGAAAGGGTGTGCATATTGTTACTGTCAATGATTATTTAGCAAAAAGAGATACAGAATGGATGGGTCCAATATATAGATTTTTAGGACTTTCTGTGGCTTATATAGCTTCGGGAATGAGTGATTCAGAAAGAAAAAAAGCTTATGCATGCGATATTACTTATGGAACAAATAGTGAATTTGGATTTGATTATTTGAGAGATAATATGAAATATTCTCTTGAAGATATGGTTCAGAGAGGCCATTATTATGCTATTATTGATGAAGTTGACTCTATTTTAATAGACGAAGCAAGAACCCCTCTTATTATTTCTGGTCCTTCTGAAGAATCAACCGAAATGTATTATTTCATAGATGAAATAGTTAGAAAATTAAAAAAAGATATTCATTTTACTCTTGACGAAAAAAGTAAAAATGCGATGTTAACAGAAGAGGGAATCGCTGAATGTGAAAGGCTTTTAGGTATAAAAAATCTTTACAATCCTCGCTATGTAAGGCTTATTCATCATATCCATCAAGCCTTAAGAGCTCATCATTTATTTAAAAGAGACGTGGATTATGTAGTTAAAGATGGAAAAGTTATTATTGTAGATGAATTTACAGGTAGATTAATGCCTGGTAGAAGATGGAGTGATGGTTTACACCAAGCAATAGAGGCAAAAGAAAGAGTTCGTATTGAAGCAGAGAATCAGACACTTGCAATGATAACCATACAAAATTATTTCAGAATGTATGAAAAACTTGCTGGTATGACAGGAACTGCAGCAACTGAAGCTGCTGAGTTTAAAGAAATCTATAATCTTGATGTTGTGGTTATTCCTACTCATAAACCAATGATAAGAATAGATTATCCTGATGTAGTTTTTAGAACACAAAAAGAAAAATTTGAAAAAGTAGTAGAAGAGATTGAAAAATGTTATAAAGAAGGAAGACCTGTTCTTGTAGGAACTACAAGCATTGAAAAGAATGAAATGCTTTCAAAGATGTTAAAAAAGAAAAAAATACCTCATCAAGTTCTGAATGCAAAACATCATGAAAAAGAAGCAGAAATTATTGCTCAGGCAGGAAGACCTCATGCAGTTACTATTGCAACTAATATGGCAGGAAGAGGTGTGGATATTATTTTAGGAGGCAATCCTGAAGGGTTAGCAAAAGCTCAATTGAGAGATGAGGGCTATGATCTGTCAGAAATAGATGAGAGAGCCTGGAATGAAGTTCTGGCAATGGCTAAGCAAGGTTTAGATCCAACTACTAAATATAAAGATTACTGGGCAAAAGTGTTATATGAAAAATTTTTAGAATGTCAGAGAGATGCTGAGAAAGTAAAAAAATTAGGTGGGCTTTATATAATTGGAACTGAGAGACATGAAGCAAGAAGAATTGATAACCAGCTTAGAGGAAGAGCCGGAAGACAAGGAGATCCTGGAGCTTCTCGCTTTTTCTTATCCTTAGAGGACGATCTTCTTAGAATCTTTGGTTCTGATAAATTGAAGACTTTTATGGATAAACTTGGGATGCCAGAAGGGGAACCTTTAGAACATCCATGGCTTTCTAAAGCCATTGAACAGGCTCAAAAGAAAGTAGAAGCTTATAATTTTGAAATAAGGAAGCACTTACTTGAATACGATGATGTGATGAATAAACAAAGAGAAACAATTTATTCTCAGAGAAAAGAAATATTAAAAAGCGAATCTATTAAAGATTGGATTATTTCTATGATTGAAGAAAAATGTGAAGAAATAATTAATGAAAATACAAATGAGGTTAAACATATTGGTTCTGAAGAATTAGAAAGGGTGATTTTAAAGTTTAAAGAAATTTTTGCTTTTGAGCCTAATTTAAATGAAATAGAGTTAAACAAAGATAACCTTATTTCTAAATTAAAAGAGCAGGCTTTACAGAAGTACGAGGAGAAAGAAAAATTAATAGGTTCAGAAACTATGAGAGGTTTAGAAAAATATTTTCTTTTGACAACTATAGATAGTTTATGGAAAGAGCATTTGCTTATGCTCGATCATCTTAGAGAAAGTGTAGGATTAAGAGGTTATGGACAAAAAGATCCTTTACAGGAATATAAAAAAGAGGCATTTCATCTTTTTGTAGATTTGATGAGAAGAATTAAAGAAACTACGTTATCTTATTTATATAGAATAGAATTAAAAGAGGAAGCAGAGGAAACAAATTTAGAATTAGGTGCCACTTTAAGTTACGAAGCCACTAAAAGGCATAAAAAACTTCGCAAAAAAAGGAGAAGAAGATGAGATGCCCTAAATGTAATTGTTTTTTTTCTGAAGAATTAAAGGTTTGTCCAAGATGTGGAAATGATATGGGAGAAATTTTAGAAAGAATAGGAGTTTTTCCTTTGCCAACCAAAGAACCTTTTCTTTCTCCAGAAGATTTTAAAGAAAAACCAGCTGAAGAAGAAAACATTGGTAAAATCCAGGAAAAATCTCCAAGGGAAATAGAATTTTCTTTACCAGAAGAAAATGAGATAAAATAAAAATTTAAGGGACAGGTTGTCCCCAAAAGTCTTTCTTTTTTCCCTCTTTAAGCTCTTTTGTTTCTATTTTTGCTTTTCTTTCATAAATAGGTAATAATCTTTTAGCATATTTTGCTGAATATGTATTAGGATAATTTTCTATAAGATAAAGCAATCTTCCATAAGCAGATTTATAATATTTTATTTTATAATAAAATTTTGCTACATATAATTCGTGCTTAGCAAGTAGTTCTTTTAATTCTTTAATTCTTTTTTTAGCCTCTATATTATAAGGACTATTAGGATAATTTTTTAATAATCTTTCATAAGTATAAATAGCTTTTTTAGTATAAGTTTGATCTCTATCATAGGGAAGTTTTAATTTATAATAACAAGTACCTATTTGAAATATTACATAAGGAATTGCCTCATTTGTAGGATAAAACTTTTCAAATTCTTTATAAAGAGAAATAGCTTCCAAATATTCCCCTGCCCAGTATTTACAATCAGCCATTCTTAATTGAGCTAAAATAGCCTGAGGAGTTCCTGGATATTTATTTTTAATCTCCTCATAATATTCATAAGCAAGTTCATATTGTCCTTTATTAAAATATTTTTCAGCTTTTCTAAGAGATTTAAATAACTCTAAATCCTTTTGAGGTGGAGCTTGTTCTCTTTTTATAAGAGACGAAAATTTTTTTATAGAACCACAAGAGATTAAAAAAAGTGAAGTGATTAAAATAAAAATGAAATTCAATTTCAATTTTATAGGTTTATTATAAATCATAATTGGAAACTTTTAATGATTTTTTTGTTTTACAGTTTTAAAGTTATATTACTTTATTTAAAGCATTTAAAATAGTGGCTTTTGAAACTGCTCCTACAATAACTTCTGCAGGTTCTCCATTTTTAAAAATAATCAATGTAGGTATAGCTCTGATACCATATTTAGCAGGTGTAACAGGGTTTTCGTCTACGTTTAGTTTACATACTTTTATTTTCCCTTCTAATTCCTCTGCTAATTCTTCAACAATAGGAGCTATTACTCTGCATGGACCACACCAGATAGCCCAAAAGTCAACTAAAACAGGAATTGGAGATTGTAAAACTTCTTTTTCGAAATTCTGATCAGTTACTATACAAACCCCCATATTTTTCCCTCCTTTTTTCCAAAGACTTATTAAAGAGGTTATTTTAATGTCTTTTGGAGATTATTCAACTTAAAATTTTTTTATTTCCAATGTTTTACTGTTTATGTAAACTCATTGGAAATTCACGTTTTAAAAGTATGTAATATTTTTTAAAAATAATCTCTAAGGACTTAGAAAAGTTTTCTTTTTTTAACAAGAAATAGTTATAGGCTATTACTGCAGGAATTGCACAGAATAATCCCATTGCAGTATTAATAAGAGCTTCAGCAATTCCTGGAGCAACTGTAGCTAAACTTGCACTACCTTTTAACCCTATATCATGGAAGGCTTTCATAATTCCCCATACAGTACCGAAGAGACCGATAAATGGAGCTACATTTCCTACAGTAGCTAAAAATCCTAAACCTTTATTTAATGGAAAAATGACTTTTTCTTTTTCAATAGTTATTATTTCCTGTAGTTCTTTTTCTGCTGAAAAAAATATATTTTTCAACTCCGATTCATTTTGTGAAGAGGAGAAATATTTTTCATATATATCTCCAAAATTAGTAAGGATTTTTTTTGCACTTATAAGTAAAATATTTTCATCTTTAGATTTTAAATTTTTTACAAAAAAACTTAATTTTTTCGATTGATCTAAGAGTTCTTCCAGTGTTTCTAAAGAATTTTTAAATTTATTATATCTTAAAAAATTGATAATTATGAGATACCAACTTTGTAAGCTTAAAAAAAGAAGGATTAAAAGTACAAATTTCCCTACATATCCAGTTTGAAGAAAAAACTTAAATAACTCCATATTCAAACCTCAAAAAAAATAATTTCTTCTAACTTATAAGGCATTTTTAAAAATTCTGCCAATACTTTTAATCCTTTAATAGCAGGGGACTTTAATTCAAAAGTATATTCATTTACATAAGTATCAACATGATTTTTTATAGTATTTTCGTCTAATTCCTGAGCATATTTTTGTAATACTGGAAAAACAGTCTCCCAATTATTTTTAGCCCACTCTATACTACTTCTTAGTAATTTTACTATTTCTTTTTTAATTTCGAATTTGAGTTCCTTTTTAATAAAAAAACCACCTAAAGGTAAAGGGGCATTTGTTTTTTCTTCCCAGAATTTTCCCAAATCTACCAAAGCTTTTAATCCATAATTTTTATAAATAAATCTTCCTTCATGTATTAAAATACCTAAATCAGTCTTATTTTCTAAAACCATAGGTATTATTTGGTTATATCTCACAAAAATTTTTTTTATATTCCCCGAATAAAAGAAATTAAAAAGTAAATGAGCAGTTGTATGTTTTCCGGGTATTGCAATTTTTAGATTTGGAAAATCTTTTACAGAATAGAAATTTTTACTTATTATTAAAGGACCCACACCAAATCCAAGTGCTGAACCCACAGGAAGAAGTTCATAAAAAGGAGAAATATCTTTCCATATAGCAAAGGATGCTTTTATTACCGGATATTTCTTATTTAAAGCTAATTGATTTAGAGTTTCTATGTCTTCAAAATGAAAACTTAAGTTTAAAAATGAAGGTATTTTATTCAAAAGTAATCCAGATATTATGAAAACATCATTTGGACAGGGAGACAAAGCTATTTCCAATTGTTTATTAGACATTTCCATGTCTCATTTAATCTGAATAATGCTTTTTCGAAATTCCACTCTTTTTCAGGTTCACTGAGGAGATTGCTTATTATTCGGATTTCTATAAGATTTACATTAAATTGAAAAGCAACTTTAGCAACTCCAAATCCTTCCATATTTTCAGCTAAAACATGATATTTTTTTTCTATAAATTCTGCTCTTTGAAAATCATACGAAGCTGCGCAAACAGTCGCTAAAGGACCAGAAAAGGAATACAAACCACACTCATTTAAAATAGAAGATGTCTTTTTTATCCATCTTTTATCAAAACTGACAGAATTGCTATTAAATAAATTTTCAGGGAGAGTATAATGAATTTTGTATTTCCTTCCAAAATCTACCCAGATTTCTTCTGTTGCAACAACTATATTTCCTATATCCAGATTACTTTTTGGATAAGCTCCTGCTAAACCTGTTAAAAAAACTAATTTTGGTTTTTTTTCTATAAAAATTTTATAAGAGTTTAAAATAGCTTCTACTAATCCAATCCCAATTATATACATATCAAGATTTAATTCTTTTATAGCTTCTGCTTCAATTTCACTTGGTACTAATACAAGAAAATTATTCATTATTTCTCTCCGTATCATCTATATAATAAAGTTCTGCTTTAATTCCCAGATTTTCTAAATCTTTTAACAAAAAGTCAACTTCATTTGCTCTTATTAAATTTCCTTCAGAATAAAAGGGGAAAAATAAACTTACTAAAGGAGGTTTGAGACTTTTGACTTTTATTTCCAATTGAACTCCTTTTGGTAATCCCTTTAAATGAGTTTTAAGAAACTTTTTAACAAATAATCTTAAATCTTTTTCCCTTTTAAAATGCTTTTTCACAATGTAAGAATATTCTACCTTTAAAATATATAAGTTCAAGCTTAAGATTTTTGAGTTATAATAAAAATTTTAAAGGAGGTAATAATGAAGTATTTTGTAGGTACCTCTGGATGGAATTATTCATCTTTTAAAGGGGTATTTTTTCCTGAAGAACTTAAATCAAAAGACTGGCTAAAATATTATGCTGAGCATTTAAATACTGTTGAAATAAATGTTACATTTTATAGACTTCCAAGGGTGAAAACTTTTGAAAAATGGTATAATGAAACACCTGAAGATTTTGTTTTTTCAATAAAAGCATCTAAAGTGATTACACATATTAAACGATTGAAAGATGTGGAAAATGAATTGAAAACCTTTCTTGAAAGACTAAAAGGTTTAAAGGAAAAAGGTAGAGTTTTATTATTTCAACTTCCTCCATCTCTAAAATTTGATAAGGAGCTTCTTGAAAATTTTTTAAAAATCTTACCAAAAGATTATCAGAATGTAATAGAAATAAGGCATAAATCTTTTCATTGTGAAGAGTTTGTAAAACTTTTAAAAAAATATAAAGTATGTTTATGCTTTTCTGATTGTGCTGGAAGGTATCCTTCTTGGTATGAAGTTCAGACTGCCCCATTTTTGTATATAAGAATGCACGGTTCAAAAAAGCTTTATGTTTCAAATTATGAAGAGGAGGAACTTAAAGAACTTGCACGAAAAATTAATTCTTATAAAGTTAAAGAAGCTTATGTTTATTTTGATAATACTGCATTAGGTTATGCAGTAACAAATGCATTGTATCTTAAAGAACTTTTAAAAAGCTAATTTTATTATGTTTTTTCTTGAATTATATCAGATTCTAAATAAAAAGTTATAGGTCCTTTTTTTTCTTCTGGAATAGTATAAACTATTTCTGTAATTCCTATTGTAACACCTGGATAAACTTTTTCTATAACCTTGATAATTCTTGATTTAAATTTATCAATTTCTTTTTTAATTTCTATTATTTTTTCTTTTGTATTTTGCAATTGCTGGGTAAGTTTATCGTATTCTTCTCGAATTTTTAGCCAAATTTTTTCTTTTTCTGGAGTTAAGCAGCCTTCTTTTTTTAACTTTTCTCCTAACATTATTCCATGAGAAAGTTTTTCTAAGCTTTCTTTTAAAAGTGATTTTTCTTGAACTAATTTTAAATAAGGTTCTATTAACCAAGGATTATAACCTGCTAATACCTTAGTAGTAGTTTGAGCTTCATTCCCTAAAATTTTAACTTCTATATTTCCTAAAACTTTTACGATTCCTCCATAAATTATTCCCTTTCCAGATATAGCTTTTAAATCGCCGAATACAAGAGTTTTAGAAAAAATTAAATAATTTTTTATTATTAAATTACCCTCAATTTCTAAATTAGCATATTCTACTCCCTTTAATTCAGCTTGGCCTTTTACTTTTACTTTGGTTTCTTCACCTCTTACTACTCCATCACAGATAAAATCTCCGTTTACTTCTATATAAACTTTATTTTCTGTACATCCTTTTAATTCAAGAATACCTTTACAAATTACTTTAAAACCAAATTTAATATCTCCTTCAATAGTTAGTTTTGTACCTGTAAAATAAACATTACCTACAGAAAAATCTATATCTCCTTTGATGGTATATTCTGGATAAATTTCAATTTTATCTTTTTCTATAACTACTACTCCGCTTTTTTTAGCTTTTATTAGATGGGATTCATCTTCTAAATAAAGATTGTTACCTAAAGAAAATTGAGATTTTTCTGAAATAGAAGGAGGATCTATAGAATCACCCCATATATTTACCCCGGGTGTACCAGGGATTGAAGGAAACCATTTAGCTATAGGTTCATCCTTTTCAGCACATATTATTTTTTGATAACTCTCTCTTAGATCTTCTTTTTCAAGCTGTTCTTTTTTTTCAACTAATTCTTTCCATTTTCTTTCAGAATCTCTATCTAACAAAGGTAAAAATTTTTCAAAGAATTCAAATCTTTCTGGAGTAGGAGGTTGAGGGGGTGTACCTTTAGCTAATATGAGTTTATTGTCTATTAATTCTGGTTCTGGTAAAATTCCAAAAAGCCCTTCCTTTTTTAATTGAATTTTTAAATTCTCCCAATTTTCCTGTAAATCTTTTATTAAATCTGGATCCTTAGGATCACCTTCTAAAAAAAGAAACATATCATCTGGAGAAACTTTAATTAAAAAATCTCCTATCCATATTCCTTGTTGTTTAGCTTTTTTTCTATCTATCATGTTTTAAAAAATAGTTTGGTATTTTTCAAAATTTATTTGTATTTCATTTTTAATTACTTTATTTTTCAATACTGAGTTTGATGAAATTGTAAAATAGTATACACTTGGGAAATTATTATATTGACTAAATTTTCATAAGTTTACTTAATTTTAAATTTTAATTTTTATAATATTATTCTTTGTAATTAATTTTTTTTAGGTATTTATTTAAATCGTCGTATAAAGAATAAAAATGTAAAATATGTTCTTCTTCATCCTTGAATAATTCTCTAATTTCTAATATTTCGTCTTTTATTTTAAAAAATACATCTACTAAATAAGGATCAAAATGAGTTCCTCTTCCAATTTTAATAATTTCGAAAGCATCCCTAACAGATATAGCTTTACGATAAGGTCTATCTGATGTTAAAGCATCAAATACATCTGCAATAGCGGTAATTCTTGCAAAAAGAGGTATTTTTTCTTTTTTTAATCCTGTAGGATAACCTGTACCATCCCATTTTTCATGATGATAAAGTGCTATTTTTTCTGCAACCTGAAGATATTTATTTTCTGAACCCTCCAAAATTTTAGCTCCTATTATTGGGTGTAATTTCATTATTTCTCTTTCTTCAGGAGTTAAAGGACCAGGTTTTAATAAAATTTTATCTGGGATACCAAGTTTTCCTATATCATGAAGAGGAGAAGCATATTTTATAAGTTCTATTTCTTCTTGACTAAGATTTATATACTTTGCTATCCTTACACAATACTCACTTACTCGTTGAATATGATACCCTGTATGTTTATCTCTGTATTCGGCTGTTTTAGCTAAAAGATGAATTACTTCTAAGGAGAGTTTTTTAATTTCATTGTAAGCTAAATGAAGCCTAAGATTGGTGGTACGAAGTTCTGCTGTCTTTTTTTCTACTTCCTCTTCTAAGGCATGTTGATAATTTTTTAAAAAGTCTCTGTATTTTTTTATTTTAGATAAAGATTTTATTCGAGTTATTAATTCAGGGAAAAAAATAGGTTTATTTAAAAAATCGTCAGCTCCTGCAGAAAGCCCTTTCAATCTTGTTTCCATATCATTAATACCAGTGATTAAAATAACTCCCATATCTATAGTATCAGGATTATTTTTTATAGTTTTACATAAAGAAATACCATCCAATTCAGGCATCATGTAATCTATTAAAACAATATCGGGTTCCTTTTCAGAAATAATTTTTAATGCTTCCTTTCCATTAGAAGCTGTATAAATTTGATAACCTTCTGAAGAAAGGAAATCAGAAATTAATTTCCTTACTTCTTCTTCATCATCTACAACCAAAATTTTTATATACTTAGGATTGTCTAATTCTGGCAAATACATTTTCTAAATTCTTTAATTCTTCTAAAGTATTTATGTTAATAAAATTGTTTTTATTAAAACTACAATAATTTTCTAAAAATAAAATTATACCTTGAGTATAAAAAAAATAAAATAGATTAAAAAGACTCTTCTTTTTAGAATTTTTTAAAAAAAATTCAAATTCATTTTTAAGAGTACATGGGTAAATTCCCGGAAAGGGTTCTAAGAATTTATTATTTTTAAATATTATAACAAAATTAGGGAAAATATAATTTAAAGTAAGAAGATACCGAAGTAAACAAGTCTCAACAAATATTTGATCTACTCCGAGAATCAAAAGTGATTCATGTGGAGAAAATTTTTTAATTGCAGAATAAATGCCTGAAATCGGACCCTCAATTTCTGGATAAATATCTTTTATAAAGTTTTTTTCTTTTAAATATATTCCATAAGAAATTAATGTTTTTTTGATTTTTTCTTTCTGTTCCTCGGTTTTTACAGAAATATATACAGGTAAATTAAGAGGTATTAAAGCCTGAAAAACCCAAAAAATAAAAGGTTTACCTAAAAATTTAACAAGAGGTTTATCTCCTCCTATTCTTTTTCCCCTTCCACCAGCTAAAATAATAGCTTTTATCAAATTTATCCCCTTTTTACAATTTTTAACTTACTTCCTGACTGTGGATTTTTACAAACTTCAAGAATAATGGGGAATTTTTCTTTTAATTCCTCTAAATGAGAAATTATTCCTATTATTCTCCCACTTGTATGAGCTAAATTTAAAAGTATATGAATCACCTTTTCAAGAGTTGAAGAATCTAAACTACCAAATCCTTCATCTATAAAAAGAGATTCAAAAGTTTTCGCATGAGAAAGTTTTATTATCACATCAGATGTTCCCAAGGCTAAAGCAAGGGTAGCAATAAAAGATTCTCCCCCTGAAAGAGTTTTTACTTCGCGGGACATACCTGTATAATTATCAAAAATCTCCAAACTTAAATTTTTCTGCAAAAATTTTTCTTCTATAAATCTATATCTTCCAAAAGAAAACTTTTCAAAATAGAAATTAGCCCGCTTAAGGATTAAATCCATAAAAATAGATAAAACAAAAGAGCGAAAAGAAATACCTCTGGGATTTTTTCCTATAATAACTTGATTTAAATGTTCCAGAATTTTGTATTCCTTTTCTAATTTTTCTTTTTCTTTTTTAAGTTTTTTATATTCTTGGAAAATATTATATAACTGATCTACTTCTTGTGTAATGCTACCTATTCTTTGAGTTATGAAATTTATTTTTGTTTCTATTTTTTGTTTTTTTAATTTAAGATTTTCTAAATTAGGTTTAATGACTTCAAAATCTTCGATGTTATGTAGAGAAATCTTTTCCAGACTATTTTTGAAGAATTCAAAATTGGTTTTAGCAATATTAAAATGTTCTTCAAATACTTTTATTTCATTTTCTAATTTTTTTATATCTTCGATTTTTTTCAAAAAATATCTAAATTCTTTTATACTTGGTAAAATACCATCCTTAATTAATTTATAAATTTCTTGAAAATTGGTTTTATATTCTTTTAATTTATCTTTTAATTGAAATTTCAGATTTTCTTTTTCTGTAAGAAGCTTGATTTCTTTTTGATTAACATTTATTAAATTTTCTTCTAATTTGGTTTTTTCTTCTTCCCAGTTAGATATTTCTGCTTCCAGTTTCGCTAATTTATTCTCGATTTCTTTAAGGGAATATTCTTTTTGTAAAAGATTTTTAATTTCTTTTAAACTTCCTTTTAAAACCCCATAAGAATCTCTAAGTTTTTTTATTTCGTTTTCTAAATTTTTTTGTAATTGATCTTTTGTTTCAATAAGGGTTTTAATTTTTTTAATATTTTTATTTAGATTTTCTTCTATGTTTTTTAATTTCAAAGTATCATAAGGGAGATCTTTATAGTTTAAAAGTTCTTTATTTATTTTTTTACTCTCTTCTTCTAAGGAATTTAAGGAAAATTCTTTTATTTCTTCCATAATAGATTTAATACGTCCACACAAGATAAAAAATTTTTCCTGTAATTGTTCTAAATTTTCTTTTTTCTTAGAAAGTTCAATTTCTATTATTTTTAATTTATCTCTATAATTACCAGGTTTTATAGGATTTGGGTGTTCAGTAGATCCACATATTGGACATGGCTTGCCAGGTTTTAAATACTGTGCTAATTCTTCACCTCTATAATAAACTTCTAATTCTCTTTTTTTCTTTTCAAGTTCTTCATATTCAAATTTTATTTTTTTTAATTTAACCTCTATTTGAAGTTTATCTTTCAAAATTTTTTTATATTGTTTAAATTTATATAATAATTTTTCAATTTCTTCTTTTTCTTTTAAAAGTAAAATGAGATTTTTGACTTTTTCTCGCTCAATTTCAAATTTTTCTAAATGATTTTTCAAATCTTCTAAATCCGAAATTAATTTTTTATATTCTTCTTCTTTATCTTTTAATTTTTCTGTTATTGTTTGAAATTCCTTTTCCAGTTTTTCTTTTTTGTGTGCTAAGGTTTTAATGTTTTTCAATTTTTCTAATTCTTCTTTTTTTAATATAATTTCTGGTTCTTTGGTATTTAAAATATTTAATTTTTGAGATAAATCATTTTTGATTTCCTTTAATTGGGTTAAAGAATTTTCGATTTCTTGTTTTCTTAATACTAAATTTCTACAATAATTTTTAAGTTTTTTGGTATTTTCATAAAAGACCTTCTTTTCTTTGATTAATTTTAATCTCTCTAATTTTTCTTTTTTTTTCTCATATAAAGGTATTTTTTCTGTTAATTTTTTGAATTCTTTTTCCCAAGTTTTAAAATTTTTCCAGATTTCTATAATTTTTTCAATTTTTTGAATTTCGATTTCTAAAAAATTTTTTTCTTTCATTAATTTATATTTTTGCGATTCGAGGTCTTTTAAAATTTTTTGTTTCTCAGCGATTTTTGTTTCCAGATTATTTAAATTCGGAATTTGGACAAGATTTTTGAGATAATTTTCTTTTTCATTGAGTTCATTTATTGTATTTTTAAGGTCTTTTACACTCGTTTTGAAATATTCTTCTATTAATGAATAAAATTCCATTTCAAATATAGCCTCAAGTAATTGTTTTCTTTCCTCTGGTTTTGCGAGGAGAATTTCTCTATACTTCCCTTGGGGGATGAGAAAAACTTTTTTAAATTGGTGTGCATTTAATCCTATAAGTTCGTTTATTTTTTTGTTTATCTCTTGTTTTTTTGTAGAGAAGAGCTTGTTTCCGATCCATAAAGAACTCATTTCTGAAGTTTTCCTAAAAGGGGGTCTTCTGATAATTTGATAGATCTGACCATTTAGAAAAAATTTAAATTTTACTTCAGGGATTGTATAAGGTTTTGATTTTATAAAATGAGAAATCCAATCACGTGTTTTTCTTTCACTTAAGCCTGAATCTCCATAAAGTGCATAAAGAATCGCATCAAAAAGGCTTGTTTTTCCGGCTCCGATTTCTCCAGAAATTAAAAATAGATAATTTTGTGTAAGTGTTTTAAAATCTTCTTCTTTTATTTCAGCCTCTATATAAGGCCCCAGGCCCTTTATAAAAAGATATAAAGGACGCATTAAATAAATTTTTATTTATTTAATTTTACCTTTGTATCTTCTTCTTAATTCTCTTTCCAGATCACGTCTTTTAATAGTTTCTCGTCTATCGTAAATTTTTTTTCCTTTTGCTAATGCAAGTTCAACTTTAGCAAGCCCCCTTTCATTAAAATATACCTTAAGAGGAATAAGGGTATAACCTTTTTCCTGAACTTTTCCCGCAAGTCTTTTGATTTCTCTTTTTTTTAGAAGAAGTTTTCTTGTACGGGTTGGATCCAATTTTTGCGCTTCTCTACTATGTGGATAAGGACTTATATGGAAATTGTAAAGATAAATCTCACCATTGACAACCCTTGCAAAACTATCATTAAGATTTGCTCTCCCCAGTCTTAGTGATTTTACTTCACAGCCAAGTAATTGGATACCAGCCTCATAAGTTTCTTCAATATGGTATAAATGATGTGCTTTTCTATTTGTACAAACTATTTTTTGTGGCATTATTCCAAAAAAATATCATATTATCTTAAGAAAGTCAATTTAGTCTAATTTCCCTTGACAAGGTATTTACTTTTTGCTATTCTTTTTCTAAAAGTTCCATTTTTAAGAACTTTTAAGGAGGTTTCGGTAATGAAAGATAAACCCTTTATTTTATGGTTTGATGAAATTTCTTATTCAGAAGTACCTCTTGTAGGAGGTAAAAATGCCTCCTTAGGTGAGATGTATTCAAAGTTAAGTGAAAAAGGGGTGAAGGTTCCTTATGGTTTTGCGGTTACAGCCGAGGCTTATAAGTATTTTATAAAAGAAAATAAACTTCAAGATAAGATAAAAAATATATTATCTGGTTTAGATACTCATAATGTAGAAGATCTGCAAAAAAGAGGTAAAAAAATTCGTAATTTAATTTTAAAAGCAAAAATGCCTGCTAATCTGGAAGAAGAAATTATAAAGGCATATAAAAGAATGGAAGAATTATATGGAAAGAATGTCGATGTGGCAGTAAGATCTTCTGCAACAGCGGAAGATTTACCCGATGCCTCTTTTGCAGGTCAGCAGGAAACTTATTTAAATATAAAAGGAGCTTCTAATGTAGTAAGGGCTGTTCAAAAATGTTTTGCTTCACTTTTTACAGACAGAGCTATTTCGTATAGAGAAGATAAAGGATTTGATCACCTTTCTGTTTATCTTTCAGCAGCAGTTCAAAAAATGGTAAGGAGTGATAAAGCCTGTTCAGGTGTTATGTTTACTTTGGATACTGAAAGTGGTTTTAGAGATGTAGTATATATTACAGGCATTTGGGGACTTGGAGAAGCTCTTGTTCAGGGCAAAGTTAATCCTGATGAATATTATGTATTTAAAACCACTCTAAAACAAGGATATAGACCAATTCTTTCTAAAAAACTCGGAAGTAAAGAAATTAAGATGGTATATAGTGATTCTGCAAAAGGTACTATCAAGACTGTTAAAACCAAAAAGGAAGAAAGGAAGTCTTATGTATTATCTGATAATGAAATATTAACATTAGCTAAATGGGCTATGATAATCGAAGAACATTATGGTAAGCCTATGGATATTGAATGGGCTAAGGACGGGGATGGTAAAACTGTAGGTACTGGAGAGCTTTTTATTGTTCAAGCAAGACCTGAGACTGTTCATAGTGTAAAAAAAGAGAAAAGATATTATGAAATATATAGACTAAAAGGTGATGGAAAAGTTCTTTGTACTGGGAAAGCAGTAGGAAGCAAGATAGGACAAGGTAAAGCAAGGGTTATTCTTGATATAAATGAAATTTCTTCATTTCAACCAGGTGAAGTACTTGTTACAGAAATGACGGATCCTGACTGGGAACCTATTATGAAAAAAGCTTCTGCAATTGTAACTGAGAAAGGAGGAAGAACTTGTCATGCAGCTATTATTTCTCGTGAATTGGGTATTCCTTGTATTGTAGGAACTGAAATAGCTTCTAAAATAATTAAAACCGGACAGGAAATCACAGTCGATTGTTCCCAAGGTGAAGAAGGAAGGGTTCTGGATGGACTTATTCCTTTTGAACTTGAAAGAATAGATCTTGAAAAATTGCCAAAGACCAAAACGAAAATAATGATGAATATAGGAATACCAGAAAAAGCTTTTACACATTGTCAGATCCCTAATGATGGAGTAGGACTTGCGCGTATTGAATTTGTTATAGGTTCTCATATAGGGATACATCCTTTAGCTTTGATTAATTATGAAGAATTAAAAAAGAAAGCAGAAACAGAAAATGATAAAAAATTAAAAAAAGTAGTTTCTATTATTGAAGAAAAGACTTATGGATACAAAAATAAAGCGGATTTTTATGTTGATAAACTTGCTCAAGGTATTGCTATGATAGGAGCAGCATTTTATCCGAATGATGTAATAGTAAGATTTTCTGATTTTAAGACAAATGAATATGCAAATTTAGTTGGTGGGTATCTTTATGAACCAGTAGAACACAATGCTATGCTTGGTTGGAGAGGTGCTTCCAGATATTATGATCCAAAGTTTGAACCTGCTTTTGCTCTTGAGTGCAAAGCAATTAAAAAAGTCCGTGATGAGATGGGATTAACAAATGTTAAGGTAATGATTCCATTTTGCAGAACTCCTGAAGAAGGTAAAAAAGTAATAAAAGTAATGGAAAAACATGGATTAAAACAAGGAGAGAATGGTCTTGAAATCTATGTAATGTGTGAAATTCCAAGTAATGTAATTTTAGGAGAGGAATTTGCAGAGGTTTTTGATGGTTTTTCTATTGGTTCCAATGATTTAACCCAGTTAACTCTGGGTTTAGATAGGGATTCGGAGCTTGTTTCCCATATTTATGATGAAAGAAATCCTGCTGTTAAAAAACTTATTAAGGAGATTATTCAAATAGCTAATAAAAGGGGTAAAAAAATTGGTATTTGTGGACAGGCTCCCAGTGATTTTCCAGATTTTGCCGAATTTTTAGTAGAATGTGGAATTAATTCTATAAGTTTAAATCCAGATGCAGTAGTAAAAACACGGCTTACTATAGCAGAAAAAGAAAGAAAATTAAAAAAATAGTTATTGGTATGTTTAAATATTAATGAAAAATCATCCACAGATTATTATTAAACCTTATAAGAAAGATAAAAAAAATAAAAAAATAAAAAAAGTTTTAATAAGTATATTTTCTGTAGTTTTATTTCTATGTATTGTGGTTTATTTATGGTTGAGCTGGGTTATAAATAGAGAAATTAAAGATCTTCAAAGATTGAAAAAAGAAAATAAATATTTGAAAGAAGAAATTAAAAAATTGGCTAATTCAAATAAAGCCTATGAAGAAATTTTAAGGACTAAATATGGATTTATTAAAGATGGAGAAAAACTTATAATTTATTCTAATACTTATAAAAATAAGAAAAAGTTTTGAATAAAAGGAGGCAATAAAATGGAATATAAAGAATATAAAATATTAGAAGGTTTTTACGAAGGTGAGGAATTAAAAGTAGGAATTGTGGTTAGTAGATTTAATGTATTTATTACTCAAAGACTTTTAGAAGGTGCTCTTGATGTATTTAAAAGGCATAAAGTACTTGATAAAAACATATATATTGCTTGGGTTCCGGGTTCATTTGAAATTCCATTAGTTGCAAAAAAACTCGCTTTAACTCAAAAATTTGATGTTATTTTATGTCTGGGGGCTATCATAAGAGGTGCTACGCCTCATTTCGAATATATTGCAGCTGAGGCATCTAAGGGAATAGCTCAAGTAATGCTTGAAACAGGTGTACCTGTAATATTTGGAATCCTTACTACAGATACAATTGAACAGGCAATTGAAAGAGCAGGAACTAAAGCAGGTAATAAAGGGGCTGAGGCTGCTTTAAGCGCTCTCGAGATAGTTAGTTTACTTAAGAAAATTAATAACCTTTAAATAAGGAGAGGTGAGATGCTAAAAATAAAAACTATAAGAGATATCGATATAAAAGGTAAAAAAGTATTTATAAAAGTTGATTTTAATGTTCCTATTTCTGAAGGAAAGATCGTAGATGATAGTAGAATTATTGCAAGTCTTCCAACTATTGATTATGCAATAAAATCTTCTGCTAAAATTATTCTTTGTTCTCATTTGGGAAGACCTAAGGGTAAAAGAATGCCTGAATTTTCTTTAAAACCTGTATATGAATATTTAAAAAAATTATTAAAAACACCTGTAAAATTTCTTGAAGATGTAACAGGAGAAGAAGCTGAAAAAGTACTTTCAGAACTTAAAGAAGGTGAAGTATTGCTATTAGAAAATATCAGATTTTATGAGGGAGAAACAAAAAATGATCCAGAACTTGCTAAAACCTTAGCAAAATTTGCGGACGTATTTATTAATGATGCTTTTTCTGTAAGTCATAGAAAACATGCTTCGGTAGTTGGTGTTGCAGAATTAATAAAAGAAAAGGGAATAGGTTTTCAAATGGAAAAAGAATTAAAGTATCTTTCAAAAATAGTAGGTAAACCTGATAGACCTTTTTATGCAATAGTAGGTGGAAGCAAAGTTTCTACAAAAATAGGAGTTCTTAAAAATTTACTTAATAAAATTGACAAACTTATTATAGGTGGAGCAATGGGTAATACATTTCTTGCTGCAAAGGGATTTTCGGTTGGTTCTTCAGTTGTAGAAGAAGAATTTATTGAAGTAGCTAAGGAGATAATAACTGAAGCAAAAGAAGAAGGGGTTAAAATATACCTTCCTATTGATGTAGTAGTAGAGAGAAATGGTGAAGCAAAGGAAGTAGAATTAAAAGAAGTAAAAGAAAATGATAAAATTTTTGATATAGGTCCACAAACGATAGAATTTTTTTCCTGGAGTTTAGAAGGAGCAAAGACTGTGGTATGGAATGGTCCTCTTGGATATTTTGAGAAATTTCCTTTCCATAAAGGGACTTTTGCAATTGCAAAAAAAATAGCAAGTTTGCCTGCTACTACCATAGCAGGAGGAGGGGATACTCTTTCAGCTTTAAAAGTAGTGGGTATAGAAAGTGCTTTTTCTTATGTTTCCACAGCAGGAGGAGCTTTTCTTGAATATTTAGAAGGTAAAGAATTGCCGGGTTTAGCTGTATTAAGAAAATAAAGGAGTGAAAAGAGAATGAGAAAACTTATCTTTGCTGGTAATTGGAAAATGCATAAAACTTTAAGGGAAACAGAAGAATATTTTAAGGAATTTAAAAAAAATATTTCAAAAATAGATTTAAATAATCGAGAAATAATAATTGCTCCACCATTTACTGCTTTATTTATAGCTAAAGAATTAGTTAAAGACGCATCTATAAAACTTTCAGCTCAAAATGCAGGATGGGAAGAAAAGGGAGCATTTACAGGGGAAATTTCTCCTCTAATGCTAAAAGAACTAAATGTAAGTTATGTTATTCTTGGACATTCTGAAAGAAGACATATATTTAAAGAAGACAATGAACTTATTTCTAAACGAGTTAATGGTGCTTATAAATTTGGACTTATTCCAATTTTATGTGTGGGAGAAACCTTAGAAGAAAGGAAAGCTGGTAAAACTTTAAAAATTGTAGAAGAACAACTTGTAGAAGGCTTAAAAGGGTTAAAAAATATAAGTGGGGAGGACATAGTTATTGCTTATGAACCAGTCTGGGCTATAGGTACAGGAGTTAACGCGACACCGGAGCAAGCCCAAGAGGTTCATACATTCATTAGAAATAAATTGACACAAATTTATTCTAAAGATATAGCAGATAAAATAAGAATCCTTTATGGAGGAAGTGTGAATCCAGATAATATATTTGATCTTATTAATCAACCCGATATTGATGGAGTATTAGTTGGTGGTGCTTCTTTAGATCCGGAGAAATTTGCTAAAATATGTAAGGTAGAGATAAAAAAATAAATGGAAAAAACTCAGATTATAAAATGTGAACTTCCGGATTATTCTCAGATACCTCAGGACATTTTAGAAATTCCTAAAAAATATAAAAAACTTGTAATAGTTGGAGTAAGCCATAAACCGGAAAGACCAAGTTATATAGTAACGGATTATCTTATTAAACAAGGATTTGATGTAATTCTGGTAAATCCAGCAAGAAAAGAGATCCTTGGTAAAAAAGTTTATCCCTCTCTTTTAGATATACCCAAAGATTATAAACCAGAAATTATCATTATTTTTAGACGCCCTGATATGGTTTTACCTATTGTTGAATCAGCTATAAAGTTGAAACCAAAAGTTATATGGATGCAAGAAGGAATAATAAATGAAGAAGCTAAAGATTTAGCAGAAAGACATGGAATTAAAGTAATAATGAATATGTGTTTTAAAAAGATACATATTTTGAGCAAAAATAAATGAGTTTCTCGCATACGAACATTCAACTATTAAACGAAGTAGAAAATCTTAAAAGATTATTTTATCAAAATAAATTTAATTTATTAAAGATTAATTTTTCAGAAATAATTTCGTCAATTTTTAGATTTCCATTATATTCTATATTTTCTGAAATATTTTTAGAATTCATTATAAAAATCTCAGAAGCAATTTATTGGAAAAGTAAGTTGCTTTTAAATTTTGATAATGAATTAAAAGATGATGAGGAAATTAGTTTCAAAGAAAAAAATTTTTATTATTATTCAAAAATACCATTTAATAATATCCTGGGTGAAAAAATATTTTTACCTAAGCCTTCTAAAGATATTTTAAAAAATTTGAATTTCGATTTAGTTTTAGAAAAAGGAGATATTAATTTACTTTTAAAAGCTATGATAAGGGTGTTAGAAAAAGAAGCTCCAGAAATAGAAATTTTAAATATTCCAGAAATATCTATAGAAGATTATATAAAAGATGCTAAAGAAGAATTAAATAAAAGAAAGTCAATTACATTTAATAAATTTATTTTTGAAAAAAAGAATAAAGGAGAAATTAAAAAAATATTAGAAATAATTTATTATTTTTTAGCATTTTTGTTTTTATGTTTTCAAAATTATTGTTCAATGGTACAAACTGAAGAATTTGGAGATATAATTATTTTTGTAAAAAATATTTAAAAAGAGTGAAAATTTTAACAAGTCCTTTCCAAATTTTTAAAAATCAATATAAAAGTTGGTATCAAGAAAGGAGCTGTGTATTATGATATATAAAGTAGTTCATAATATAGAAAAGTGTGTAGGTTGTAAGGAATGTGTAAAGGCGTGTAGTAGAGGTCATAATGGGGTTTCAAATTGTGCTATTCTTGAAGTAGATGGTAAATTTGGTTATTTTAGTTGTCTTCAATGTGCTAAACCTAACTGTGTAAGTGCCTGTCCAGTAGGAGCTTTAGAGAAGAAAAAAGGGAAATTTTTAGATAAAATTTTAGATAAACCTGCTCCAGAAGGAGATCATATATTTTTCCATAGAGATTTATGTATAGGATGTAGATGTTGTACAGAGGCATGTCCATGGGGTGTTCCTAAATTTAATCCTAATACTGGTAAAATAGAAAAATGTGATCTTTGTTTTGATAGAGTGAAAGAAGGTAAATTACCTTATTGTGTTGAAGCTTGTCCAGAAGGTGCATTAGAATTAAAAGTTGTTCCACCAAAACCTGCGAAGAAAAAGCCAGCTAAGACCGAGGCAAAAGGGAAAAAAGAAGAAACTAAATCTACTGAGGGAGCAAAATAATGAGTGGATATTTAGGATTTTTTATATTGGCATTTTTATTTATGATTTTAGGTGTAGCGATGTTAATTATTAATAATATATTAGGTATGAAAAGACCTTCACGTGAAAAATATATAGGATATGAATGTGGACTTGATCCTTCGGGAGATGCAAGAATTCCATTTAGGATTAGATTTTATCTAATAGCACTTATATTTTTGGTATTTGATGTAGAAGTTGCGTTTCTTTATCCATGGGCTATTATTTTTGAAGAATTACATTGGTTTGGTTTAATAGAAATAATAATATTTGTAGGAATGTTATTAATAGCATATATATATGCTTGGAGTGAAGGAGCTTTAGAATGGGAATAGAAAAGGATACAGTTGAAATAGCACCAGGTGTAAGACAGATACCTGGTACCCCTGTATTTATAAGTCCTATAGATAAAATTATTAATTGGGCAAGAGCTGGTTCAATGTGGCCTGTTACTTTTGGACTTGCTTGTTGCGCTATAGAAATGATGGCTACTGGAGCAAGTCATTATGATTTGGATCGTTTTGGAATAATTTTTAGAGCTTCTCCAAGACAAGCAGATGTGTTAATTGTTGCAGGAACCGTTACTAAGAAAATGGCTCCTATAGTTAGAAGAGTTTATGATCAAATGCCAGAACCTAAGTATGTAATTGCAATGGGAAGTTGTGCTTGTTCTGGAGGGATTTTTAGAACTTATGCTGTTGCGCAAGGGTGTGATCAATTTTTACCTGTAGATGTATATGTTCCTGGTTGTCCACCAAGACCAGAAGCTTTGCTTTATGGGCTTTTAACTCTTCAAGAAAAAATAAAAAGAGAAACAAAAAGATGGGGATGCTGGAGATAATTTATGCAAGGATGGATTAATGAATTAAAAAACCGTTTTCCAAATGTTATTTTAGAGATTCAAGAAAAGGATTTTCCAACTTTAATTTGTAAAAGAGAAGGTAGTTTTGAATTAATGAAATATTTAAAAGAAGAAAAAGGTTTTAAGTATTTGATAGATCTTTGTGGGGTAGATTATTTAGGCTATAAAAAGAAAAATTTTCCAGAAAGATTTGAAGTAGTTTACCATATTTATAATATGGATTCAAGAGAGACACTCAGAATTAAAGTAAGAATTCCGGAAGAAGATTGTTGGCAATATTCTGTATTTTCTATTTGGAAGACATCTAATTGGTTTGAAAGAGAATGTTATGATATGTTTGGTATAAGATTTAAGGGTCATCCAGATCTTAGAAGGGTTTTAATGCCAGATGATTGGGAAGGTTATCCTTTAAGAAAAGATTATCCATTATATTTGGAAGAAGAACAAGAGTGGAAGACTTATAAAAAATTTTTAGAAAGTGTAAGGAGAGGTAAATAAATGTCTTTTGCAATAGAAATTACAAAAAAAGATGTAAATAGTGATAAATGGGAAGAACCTTTTTATTTAAATATGGGACCTCAACACCCCTCTACACATGGGGTGTTGAGGTTGGTTTTAGAATTAGAAGGAGAAACTATAGTAAAATGTGATCCCCGTGTGGGATATCTTCATAGAGGGGTAGAAAAACTTGGTGAAAATCTCAATTATAATCAAGCTATAGTTTTAAGTGATCGTTTGGATTATATTTCTTCTGCTGCAAATAATGTAGTGTTTGCATTAGCTTTCGAAAAACTTTTAAAATTAGAAGTTCCTCGGAGAGCAAGACTTTTGAGAACCATTGTATCTGAGATGGCGAGAATTTGTAATCATTTATTATGGCTTGCTACACATGCTTTGGATATAGGAGCTATGACTGTATTTCTTTATTGTTTTAGAGACAGAGAGTGGTTATTGAATATTTTTGAAAGGATATGTGGGGCAAGGCTTACTCATAGTTATGTAAGAATTGGAGGAGTTAGAAGAGATTTTCCACAAGAAGCTATAGATGAATTATATAAGTTTACCGAAGAATTTCCTTCAAGGATTTATGATTATGAAACTCTTATTGATATTAATAGAATATGGTTAAAAAGGACAAAAAATATAGGTGTAGTTTCTGCAGAGGAAGCAATTAATTTAGGATTAACAGGTCCTGTCTTAAGGGGTTCTGGTGTTCCTTATGATGTTAGAAAATATAAGCCTTATGATGCTTATAATGAAGTAGATTTCATTGTTCCAACAGGTAAAAATGGAGATACCTATGATAGATACCGTGTAAGAATGGAGGAATTAAGGCAATCTAATAGGATTATAAGACAATGTTTAGATAAATTACCTGAAACAAAAGGTGAACCTGTATTAGCTGAAAATGCTCCTGATTTATTAATCCCTGAAAAGAAAAAAGAAATTAAGGGAGTTCCTCATCCTAAAAGAGGGATTATTTTTAAAGCTCAAGAAATAGATGTAGTACCAGCAGGAGAAGCTTTTGCTTCTATAGAATCTCCGAAAGGAGAGCTGGCTGTCTATGTAGTAAGTGATGGAAGTAATAAACCCTGGAGATTAAGAATTAGAACTCCATCTTTTATTCATATTTCTGCTTTACCGTATCTTGTAAAAGGTCATTTAATTGCAGATGTGGTTGCAGTAATTGGTACCTTAGATGTAGTGTTAGGAGATTCAGATAGATAGGAGGTTTTAATGGAATTTGTAGTAAATTCCCTGATATATAAAGTTTTAATTATAGTATTAGTTAGTGCGGTTTTAATGGGTATTACTCTTTTACATGTAGCTTATTTAACTTATGCAGAAAGAAAAATAATAGGACATATGCAGCAAAGGCTTGGTCCTAATAGAGTAGGACCAAGAGGGTTATTACAACCTTTTGCTGATATGATAAAACTCCTTGTTAAAGAGGACATTATCCCTGATAATGTAGATAAACCAATTTTTTATGTAGCACCTTTAATTTCTTTAGTATGTGCTGGTACATCTTTGAGTCTTATTCCTATATGGAATAAATTTATTTTAAGTAATTTAAATGTAGGATTACTTTTTATTTTAGCTTTAAGTTCTTTAGGTGCGTATGGGGTAATTCTTTCTGGATGGTCTTCTAATTCAAGATATGCATTTTTAGGAGGTTTAAGATCAAGTGCTCAAGTTATAAGTTATGAACTTGCAATGACATTAGCACTTTTAAGTCCGGTTTTAATGGCTGGGTCTTTTAATCTGCGGGAAATTGTTGAAGCTCAGATTAATTCACCATTTAAATTATATATTATTCCTCAAATTGTAGCTTTCTTTGTATTTTTAGTTTCTGCTATAGCTGAGTGTAATAGAGTTCCTTTTGATTTACCTGAGGCAGAAAATGAGTTGGTAGCAGGGTATTTTGTTGAATATAGTGGTATGAGATTTGGTTTATTTTTCTTGGGTGAATATACTGCAATGATAGTTATGAGTGCTCTTGCTACTACTTGTTTTTTAGGTGGTTGGTGGGGTCCTTTTGAGATTCCTGGGGTTCCATTTTTCTGGTTTTTATTAAAAGTATATGCGATATTATTCTGTTATATATGGGTAAGAGCTACACTTCCAAGATATAGATATGACCAATTGATGGGATTAGGATGGAAAGTTTTAATACCTCTGGCTTTGGCTAATTTATTTGTTACAGCGATTTTTAAGTTAATTTTTTAAAAAGAGGTTTAAAAAATGGAGGAAAGAAGAAGAGGATTGAGATTTATAGATAAGATATTTTTGCTTGAGATTTTTAAAGGTTTAGCATTGACTTTAAAGAAGATGCTTTTTGCACGTCCTGTGACTATTCAATATCCTGATAAAGTTCGTCCACAGCCTTATCCTGGTTTTAGAGGAAGGCATGCTCTTGTAAGGGATCCTAAAACAGGAGATACCCTTTGTGTTGCTTGTTTAAGATGTGTAAGGGTGTGTCCCTCTCGTTGTATTCATATTGAATATGAAGTTGATAAAGAAACCAAAAGAAGAAAAATTATAAAATATGAAATAGAAGCATATAGATGTATTTATTGTGGATATTGTGAAGAAGTTTGTCCTATGAATGCTTTGGTTTTAACAGAATTTTATGAATATGGAGGAACTACACGAGAAGATCTACTTTTTGATAAAGAAAAATTGTTAAAAAATTGGGATGAATTTATTGCTACACAAAAACGTCCTTATTTAAATCCTTTCTGGAAACCAGCTGGTATTCCAGAAAAATTCTTACCTGCTAAAAAAAGAGAATTTACAGGAGTATAAAGATGAATTGGAATATAGACTGGAATTTAATTATATTTTATTATTTAGCTGTGGTAATGATATTTTCTACACTTGCTGCTATCTTTTCAAGAAATGTAGTTCACACAGTACTTTTAGTTTTAATAATGATAATTCACCAAGCATTTTTACTTTCTACTCTTGGTTCTCAATTTTTAACAGCTATTCAGCTTATTGTATATGCTGGAGCAATAATGGTATTGTTCTTATTCGTAGTTTATTTAGTCAATTTGCGAAGAGAGACCCGTATAAATATGTTTATTAGGAGGTTTTGTTTAAGTTTTATAATATTTTTACTTTTTGCATTTTTATTTATCAAATATTTACTTATAATTTTTGCTTTAAAGCCAAGTTTTGCTGCTTATTTACCATTTAATTTAGAGAAAAATCCTGATATATGGTGGATAGCGAATTATTTGTTTAAAAATTATTTTCTTCAGTTTGAAATACTTGGTGTTAATTTATTAGTAGCAATATTAGGTGTTGTATTTTTAATTAGAAAAATTAAGGGGGTAGTTTAAGTGTTAACTCAATTTCATTATTTAATTTTATCTTTAATTTTGTTTTTTATTGGTATATCAGGTTTTGTATTTCGAAGAAATTTAATTGTAATTTTAGTTTCAATAGAAATAATGCTTAATGCAATAATTATATTATTTGCTTCTATTTCATATTATACTAAAGATATTAGTGGATATATCATAGTATTGTTTATTATAGCAATGGCAGCAGCTGAGGCAGCAATAGGATTAAGTTTTGTAGTTTTAATTTATAGAAGATTAAGAAAAATTTATTCTGATGAAATTACATTCTTTAAGGGGTAAAATATGGTTGAGAAAACGTATGAAATTATTAGAGAATTTAATATATATGTTTTTCTTATTCCTTTTATTCCTCTTATAGCAAGTATAATTACATTAATTTTTGGAAAAAAATATTTTAGAGATAAATCTCATTTTTTACCTGTATTAGGGTTATTTTTAAGTTTTCTTTTATCTTTAAAAGTATTATTTGATGTTCTTCACGGAAAGATTTATGAATTTGATATTTATACTTGGATATTTGCTTCGGATTTAAAAGTTGGTTTAGGATTTTTAGTTGATCCTCTTTCTATAATGATGGCTTCAATGGTAACATGTCTTTCTTTTTTAATTCATGTATATTCTATTGGATATATGGAAGATGATCCAGGTTATTATAGATTTTTCTCTTATATTTCTTTATTTACATTTTTCATGTTAATGTTAGTTCTTTCTAATAATTTAGTTCAACTTTATCTTGGTTGGGAAGGGGTTGGACTTTGTTCTTATTTATTAATTGGTTTTTGGTATGAAAAGAAGAGTGCAGCGGATGCAGGAAAAAAAGCTTTTATTGTAAACCGTGTAGGAGATTTTGGTTTTGCTCTTGGTATTTTTATGACCTTTTATTTTACGGGTACACTTTATTATGATGAAATATTTCCTAAATTAGCTTCCTTGGCGAATAAATATATTTCACTTTTTGGATATGAAGTTCATGTACCATTCTTAATTAGCTTTTTACTCTTTTGTGGTGCAATGGGTAAAAGTGCTCAATTTCCTCTTCATGTATGGCTTCCTGATGCTATGGAAGGTCCTACCCCGGTTTCAGCATTAATTCATGCTGCTACAATGGTTACTGCAGGTGTTTTTATGGTTTCAAGATTACATACATTATTTGAAATGTCTACACCAGCTATGGCACTTGTGGCTTTTGTAGGAGCTTTTACTTGTTTTATGTCAGCTACAATTGCTCCTACTCAGTTTGACATAAAAAGAGTTATAGCATATTCAACCCTTTCTCAATTAGGATATATGTTTATGGCTTGTGGAGTTGGTGCTTTTGCAGTAGGAATGTTTCATTTATTTACTCATGCTTATTTTAAAGCTCTTCTATTCTTGGGTGCAGGAAGTATTATTCACCTTCTTCATCATGCTCCAGATCCAAATGATATAAGAATAATGGGTGGATTAAGAAAATATATGCCTATTACTTATCTTACATTTTTAGCAGCATCATTATCAATTTCGGGAATTCCTGGTTTTGCAGGATTCTTTAGTAAAGATCAGATTTTATCATGTGCATACTTCTCTATTTATCCCTGGGGTAAAATTATTTGGTTTATAGGTTGGTTTGTAGCTATTCTTACTGCATTTTATACTTTTCGTATTTTCTTTAGGGCATTTTTTGGAGAATTTAAAGGATGGGAATATATTCATGGAAAAGAGCCTCATGAATCTCCTAAAGTAATGACTATACCTTTAATTTTTCTTGCTATTGGTTCGGTTTTAGCAGGATGGATAGGAATCCCGGAGGTATTAGGTGGTGGTAATCATTTTATCAAATTTTTAGAACCGGTAACAGGTGCACCTAAAATAATAGAGGAAGCTCATCATATGCATCAAATGGAATATTTCCTTATGGGTCTTTCGATCTTAGCTGGAGTAATCGGTATAGGAGCTGCATGGTTAACTTATATCAAAAAACCTGAACTTCAAACTGTATTCTCTTCTAATTTTAGAAAACTTTATACATTTCTTTATAGAAAATGGCTTTTTGATGAACTATATTATTATACAATAGTTTTACCTATTCTTTGGATTTCTAAACATATAATTGAATTTATTATAGATATTGGTGTAATAGATGCAGTTGTAAATGGTGCAGGATATGGTGCATCTACTGCAGGTTCTGGTGCAAGGAAATTTCATACAGGAATTGTGAATTATTATAGTGTTTTTGTATTATTGGGAATAATAATTTATTTTATTGTTTTCTTTTATTTAAGATAATTAAAACGGAGGAGTTATATGGGGCTCATTTCTTCTAATATTCTTTCCTGGATTCTTTGGTTACCTCTTGCAGGAATAATAGTAATATTTTTTATTAATAGAAAAAATGAATCTTTGATTAAATGGGTATCTTTAATTACTATTTTAATAGATTTTATTCTTTCTTTAATTTTGCTTTCTAATTTTAATTTTAATAGTTCTGAAATACAATTTGTAGAAAAGAAGAAATGGATAGATTTTATAAATTCTTACTATTTTTTAGGTGTAGATGGAATTAGTGTATTATTCATTCCTTTATCTTGTTTAGTAACTTTACTTTGTATTTTAATTTCTTGGGATTCAATAAAAGAAAAAGTAAAAGAATTTTATTTGTGTCTTTTAGTAAGTAATATAGCAATGGTTGGAGTATTTACTGCTTTGGATTTGTTACTTTTTTATATTTTCTGGGAAGCAATTTTAATTCCGATGTATTTAATCATTGGTATATGGGGTGGCCCAAGAAGAATTTATTCAGCTATAAAATTCTTTCTCTATACTTTTATAGGTTCAGTTTTTATGTTAGTTGCTATTATATATCTATATATGAAATTTGGTACATTTGATTATACAGTTCTTGTAGGAAAGTCTTATCCATTCCATATTGAAAAACTTTTATTTTTAGCTTTTGCTATTGCATTTGCCATTAAAGTTCCTATGTGGCCAGTTCATACATGGCTTCCTGATGCACATACCGAAGCTCCAACAGCAGGATCTGTTATTTTAGCAGGTATTTTAATTAAAATGGGTGCTTATGGATTTTTGAGATTTTGTATTCCTATGTTTCCTCAGGCTACAATTTATTTTACTAAAATAATTTTAGCTCTTTCAGTAATAGGAATAGTATATGCAGGGCTTATTTGTTTAATTCAGGAAGATTGGAAAAGACTTATTGCTTATAGTTCAGTAAGTCATATGGGATTTGTAACCCTTGGAATATTTTCATTAAATCCTATAGGTGTTCAGGGAGCAATATTGCAAATGATAAATCATGGAATTGTAACAGGTGCTTTATTTATGTGTGTAGGGGTAATTTATGATAGAACTCATTCAAGAGCTATTAGATATTATAGTGGTTTAGCTACTACTATGCCAATTTATGCGGCATTCTTTATGGTTTTTACATTAGCTTCTATTGGTCTTCCTGGAACTAATGGATTTATTGGAGAATTTTTGATATTATTAGGAACATTTCTTAAAAATAAACTTATGGCAGTACTTGGAGCAACAGGAGTTATTATAGGAGCAAGTTATATGTTATGGCTTTATCAAAAGATTTTTCATCAGAAACCTAATCCTAATGTTATAGGGTTACAGCCTCTTAAAATAAATGAATATGCGGCTTTAGTTCCTATGATAATTTTGGTTTTCTTAATAGGATTGTATCCCAATTTACTCTTAGATTTTATGAGAACTTCTGTAGAAAATTTAGTAATGAATTTTAAATAAAGTGCGGAGGATTTTATGGGGAGTCAACTTAATATTGCAATAATATTTATAGAAATATTTTTACTTTTAGTATCATGTTTTATTTTTTTAATTGATAAATTTATCAAAAATAAAAATTATGCTTTTTATCTTTCATTAATAACTATACTGATTCTTTTCTGGATGACCTATTCGGCTCCAGTTGGAGATTTTACATATGCATATAAATCCGATTTATTTTCTTCTAATATAAAATTATTTTTAGCCTTTGGAACCTTTTTAGTACTTTTAATTTCTTATTATTATCTTCAGATCTATAAAAATCTAAATTATGGAGAATATTATGGATTGATTTTGCTTTCATTAACTGGTGCATTTTTAATGGTTTCTGCTATGGATCTTATTACTATTTATTTAAGTATCGAACTTATGAGTTTTTCTATATATTTTCTTATAGCTTTAAATTATGCTTATAATAAATCATCATTGGAAGGAAGTTTAAAATATTTTATTATAGGAAGCCTTGGTTCTATATTTTTACTACTTGGTTTGGGAGTAGTTTATTATTTTTCAGGAACTTTTTATTTAAAAGAAATCTTTGTAAAACTTTCACAAGGTCTTTATAAAAAAGAATTACTTTTAGGAATGCTTTTAATTTTAGCAAGCTTCTCTATTAAATTATCTTTGGTACCTTTTCATATGTGGGCACCAGATGCTTATGAAAGTGCACCAGTTCCTATTACCTCATTTATAGCTGGTATAATTAAATTTGCTGTATTGGCTACTTTGGTTAAGATTATAATGGTAGGTTTTATACCTTTAAGAATAGAAATTGGTAAACTTTTAATTCCTATCATTCTTTTTACTATTTTTATTGGTAATGTAATGGCTATAAAACAGGATAACATCATCAGAATGTTAGCTTATTCTTCTATAGCTCATGCTGGTTATGCTGGTCTTGGTTTGATAAGCGCAACAAAATTAGGTTATTCTTTTTCTATTTTTTATATGTTTGTTTATCTTTTAATGGTGACTGGTATTTTTTCTATATTGGCATTTTTAGCAATTTATAAAAAGGAATTACTTTCAATTCCTAATATGAAAGGAATGAGTAAAGAATTACCTTTTATTAGTTTTTTAATTTTAATTTTTATGTTTTCTTTGGCAGGGATTCCTCCTACAGCTGGATTTATAGGTAAATTTTACTTGCTTGTTGCTTTAATTAAAAGTCATTATGTATGGGTAGCAGTGTTGGCTATGATATTTGCTGTTATAGGTGCTTATCCTTATTTAAGAGTTTTAAAAGTTATTTATATGGATAAAAATTTCATGGAAGCTTTTGCTTATAAATATAACATTCCATTTTTGATTACAGTAGGAATAACCTCAATATTAATTATTTTAATAGGTGTTTATCCTAAACCAGTGGTAAATTATGTAATTAACGTTCTTTCAGCTTTTCATGTTCCATTTTAATCTTTAATTTTTTTATTAGTTTTAAAAAGTCTTTTATTCTTTCTCTTTAAAATTTTTTGTTTTGCTATTTTAGCATCTCAATTTACTGGCATACAATTTGCTTTTTATTTTCAAAAAATTAAAGAATTATGATAAAAAATGAAAGTTAAAAATATTGTTTTTCCAAAATTGCTTACATTTTCTTTTCAACAAACTAAAGAAATTTTAAATCTATTTCAGATATTGTTTTCACAGCTAATTAAAAATCTAAATATAAAAGATATAAAAATTGCAAAATATAATTTGAATAACGATTTATATAATAAAAATTTAGAATCTGAAAAATTTTTAAAATCTAAAGAAAATAGAAACAAACTTTTAACCTCTTTAATAATTTTAGAAGAAATGAAAAATTTTAATAAAATTGACGAAGAATTTAAGATTTTAAATAATAAACCATCAGTTTTAAAAATGGCCTCAGATTTCAACATTGACTCAGTGTTGTTTTTTATGTTTAAAATACCAAAATCAGGGAAGAAAATAGAGAATAATCCAATTGAAAAGAAAGAAAATATTTCCTCTTGGAAAAAAATTCCTTTTAAAAATGAAAACGAATTTTTAAATCCGGATGCAAAGAATAAAAATATAGATTTAAATAAGGAAAAATTTTCTACTTTAATGAACGAAAAAATTTTTCAAAGGTCTTATAATATATTACAATTCAAAAATTCCGAGAAAAAAATAATTTTAGGATTAAAATTTCCTAAAGAAGTAAAGAAGGAAATAAAAGAAACAAATATTAATAAAAATTTATCCAATGAGGGTAAAATTTATAAAAATAAATATTTAGAAATTGCTAATGAAAAGTTAAAAATTGATAATATAAAAGAAGTACCTCAACAAAGATTTATAGGACTCAAAAAATCTTTATATATTATATATAACCTTACCCAAAATAACAACAAAAATGATAAATTATCAAATATACAAAATCCTAAAGAGATTTTATCTAATAATACTAATCAAACAACTCAATTTCTCTTAAACCATTCTTCAAAATTATCAATTAATCAATTCAAATTAATTAATCAATCCGAAATCAAATCATTGCATTTAAAAGATTTTCAGTTTTTTAATGAAAATGAGAATAAATTGAAAAAAATTTTTAGAGAAAATTGTGAATTTGTATATGATAAAAAAATAGAAAAATCATTTCATCCTGAATTTGTAATTTTTGTTAACAAATCAGGGGTAAATGATATTCATTATATTCGAAATTTAAATAAAAATTCAGATTTTAATAAAACAGATTTAAATAATTTATCTCAATTTATTAAAAATATGGTTTTGGAAATACATCCTGAAGGAGAAAAAAGAGCATTTGTTAAATTAGAACCCCCAGAACTTGGATCTTTAGATGTGAAAATAGATCTTCATCAAGATCAAGTAAAAATTATTATTAAAGTGGAAAAACCAGAAATTATACAGGATTTAAAACATCATTATTTACAAATAAAAACTGGCTTGGAGGAAGCAGGTTTACAATTGAAAGAATTTTATATTTTTATTGGAGGGGATATGGAAGGGCAACAATTCACTAAGTATTTCAATAAAGAACAGAGATATTTTAAAAATTATCCCCATAGGAATTCTTTAAAAGCTATAAATCATAATTCATACAATAAATCCCTAATTTCAAAATTAGTTAATATGAACGGCACATACTACTATATAGCTTAAAAAAGGAGGGAATATGATTAATAAAATAGATAATCCAATCCCTAAAATAAATGAAGAAACAGGACAACCTACCAATTTAACACGTATCCCTAAGAAAGTTCTTGATAGAGAAGATTTTATTAAATTATTTATTACTCAACTCCAATATCAGGATCCTATGAATCCTATTGAAAATAATGAAATGGCTATCCAACTTGCACTTTTTAATCAAGTAGATCAGCTTATGAATATAAATGACACAATAAAAGAATTGAAAGACTTAATAGAAAATTTTCAGTTAAATTATGCAGTTAGTTTAATAGGAAAATTAGTAAAAATAGAAGGAAATATTGGAAGAGTTGAGAATGGTAAATTTTTAGGTGGTGAATTTACTTTGGAAGAACCTTATAATAAAGTGAAAATCATCATAACAGACTCACAAGGTAAATTAATAAAAAAACTTGAACTTTATAATTTAGAAAAAGGTACTCATAGAATTCTATGGGATGCTACTGATATAAATGGAAATATTGTTCCAGATGGCAACTATTTTATTTCTATAACAGCTTTTAAAGGAGAGCAACCTGAAACAATTATTCCTATGATAATTTCTAAAATTACAGGTGCAATTTTAGGAGAAAGCACAAAACTTGTTCTTAATGGAAAAAATCAAATTGATATTGACCAGATTAAAGAAATTTTAGGAGGTTAAAAATGGGTCTATTTGGTACTATGTTTACTGGATATTCGGGACTTTTTAGTGATATTATAGCTATGGATGTTACTGCCGACAATATCAGTAATTTAAACTCTATTGGATTTAAAAGAAGCAGAACAGAGTTTATGGATATTTTAATAGGAAGTAATGAAATTTTTTGTTCTGAAAAGGGATGTGGTACTGCAGTTAAAAACATAAAAACTTTGTTTACTCAAGGTAGTATTCAGACCACGGATATACCTACAGATCTTGCTATAATTGGTAAAGGTTTTTTCCCTGTGATAGATAAGGAAGGTAATATATTTTATACCAGAGATGGACAATTTTTTATAAATGAAGCAGATGAAACCCATTATGCACTACAAAATAGCTTGGGAATGTATTTACTTGGAGCAGATCCTGATGCAATTCAGGTAACTTTTGGGGATTTAAAACCTGAACTCATTCCCAAGATTATCCCTGCTAAAGCCACTTCTGTTATTGAGGCACAGCTTATTTTTGATAGTAGAAAACCTACAAATTCCAATAATCTTTTGGAAAAATATAATGCAAATAATTTAGAAGAGCCTTTAGAGGAGGGTTATTATCAGTGGGCATGGGAATTTCCAGTTTATGATCCTATGGGAAATGAAATTTATTTAAAACTTTATACAGATAAAACAGAAAATTTTAATGAATATGAAATACTTTTAACACTTGCAGATCCTTCTCTTGATGGAAGAGGAGATGGTAAACTTAAAGGGGCTTTTCTTTATGGAAAACTTTGCTTTGGAGATACAGGATTAATTGAGTCAGCAGAATTTTATGAAATACCCTCACCTGATGCAAATATAAATAATTTACCTGAACTTGATTTAACCAAAATAGGTAAACCCAAATTTACACTTAATGTACAAGGAAGGACTCAAGAAATTACACTTGATCTCGGGTTCGAAGTAAATTCAGATGGAAGTTATACTTTATATACTGATTCTTCTAAATTTCTTGCTCAATCTTTTGCACAATTATTTTATACTCAAGATGGGTATCCCTTAGGAATGTTTGATAGAGTTGAAGTAATTACAGAAAATGGCTTAATTAAAGCTTGGTATACCAATGGAAAAGATATAGAAGTTGCTAAAATATTCCTTGCAGATTTTACAGGATATGAAGATACACTTACAAGGGTAGGAAAAAATTTATTTGTTTCAAATAGTGACCCGATTTTCTTTTCACCTGGAATTGATGAAAGGGGTAAAGTTTTATCAGGCGCTTTGGAGGGATCAAACGTAGATTTAGCTTATGAAATGCTTAATTTAATTGTATTACAAAGAGCTTTTCAAAGCAATGCAAAGGTTATTACCACAGCAGATCAAATTTTGGAGGAATTTTTGAGATATACATAAAATTTAAATATTTTGAATAAAAATCCGAAAAAAATTATTAAAAGGAGGTGAAAAAATATGGGTTTAACAGATGCATTATTTACAGGAACAAGTGGTTTAAGGGCTTTGAGTCATGGAATGAGTGTTATAGGGGACAATATTGCAAATTTGAATACCACAGCATTTAAAGGCTCAAGAATTACTTTTAGTGACATCATGGCACAAAGCATAAATACTGCTGCTGGGAGTGCTCAGATGGGGAGAGGAGCAAATATTCAGGCACTTTATCCTCAATTTACTCAGGGTGCTTTTGAATCTACGGCGAATCCAACTGATATGGCAATTGCTGGTGCAGGTTTTTTTATAGTTAGAAATCCCAAAGCTACGGGAGCTGTATTTTATACTCGTGATGGTCAGTTTATGATAGATAAAGAAGGATATCTTGTAAATCCTCAAGGATTTAGGGTTCAGGGATGGCAAATAGATGAGACCACAGGAGATATTATAGGAACCTTAACCGATATTCTAATTGCAAGGACCTCTCCTCCTGTAAAAACAAGTTTGATAAATGTAATTACTAATCTGGATGCAAGACAAGAAAGAACAATTACAATAGATACTATTGGTGGAACAGCTACTACAGATGATGATGTAACCTTTGCTGATACAAGTATTACAGATTCAAATAATCTAACACTTTGGAGTAAATGGGATGCTACACAAGAAACCCCGCTTGCGTCAACTGATTATGATTATAGAACTTCTCTTTTAATTTATGATTCCTTAGGAACTTCTCATGAAATTACAATTTATTACAAAGCTATTAATTATGTAATTGATACCAGTGGTAATGTTAAACCTATATATGAATTTCTTGTTACTTGTGATCCCCAAGAAGATATGAGACAGAATTTTACTGATACTCAAAAAAAAGGAGTTTTAATGTATGGATTACTTGAATTTGATACCCAGGGAAATGTTAAAAATATGTTTAATGTGTATAGATATGGATGGGATGCAGTAAATGATCAATATCAATTAACAAGAATAATAGATGATACTGGAACACCTGTAGATGATGCAACCTTAGGTACTTATGATGCATTTGCTAATGCTACTTATTTTACTCAAACATTAGGAGCTCTTGGAGCTCATGGATATCCAATTCTTATTTCAGATTTTTTAGGTATTGATATAGTAGATGATACAGGAAGCGAAATTCCAGACGCGACTTTAACTCTTCAACCAATAGAACTTGATTTAGGATATTATTATAAAAATGGTTGGAAATCTGAAGCAGTAAGAACTACCCAATATTCTGCACCATTTTCTACTTTGTTCTACGATCAAAATGGCTTTGCTCCAGGATTTTTGGAAAGTATAAATGTAGATAACGAAGGAAGAATTACAGGAGTTTATTCAAATGGAAGAGTAATTCCTCTCTGGATGGTAGGACTCGCAAGATTTAATGCACCTGAAAGATTACAAAAAGTAGGTGGTAATTTATATAAAGAAACTACCCATTCTGGTCCACCTGTAACTGGAAAACCTGGTACAAATGGACTTGGAACAATCACTCCTAATTCTTTAGAACAATCTAATGTAGATCTTGGAGAACAATTTGTTAAAATGATTATTTTTCAAAGGGGATTTCAAGCAGACGCAAGAATTATTACTGTTACTGATACAATGATGGATGAATTAATAAGACTTATAAGATAATCTTATATAAAATAATTTTACCATTTTAATAATAAACTACCGAAAGTAAATCCTCCTCCAAATGCAACTAAAAGGACAAGATCTCCTTCCTTTAGTTTTCCCTCTTTTTCTGCTTCTGCCAGGGCTAAAGGAATACTTGCAGCAGAAGTATTTCCATATTTTTGGATATTTACATAGACTTTATCTTTAGAGAGTTCTAATCTATTTCTTAATGCTTCTATAATTCTTATATTTGCCTGATGAGGAACGAGAAGTGTTATTTCTTCAGATTTAATATTATTTTTTTTTAAAATATCTTTAGAAATTTGTTCCATGCACCTTACAGCAACTTTAAATACTTCTCTTCCTTGCATTTTAATATAATATTCTTCTTCTGGTAATCTTTTATCAAAAGGGAAATATGCACTTCCTCCACCTTTAATAGTAAGGAGATTCCACTGAGAGCCATCTGCACCTATTATAAAATCTATAATACCTCTTTTATTTGGATCAGGACTTTTCCCTACAACCACTGCTCCGGCTCCATCTCCGAAGAGTACACAAGTAGTTCTATCTTTCCAGTTTGTTTTTCGTGAAAGAGCCTCAGCCCCTATTACTAAAATTTTCCAATCAGGATTTGATTTAATAAATTGATCAGCTATAGCTAAGGAATAAATAAATCCTGTACAAGTAGCTTGAACATCAAAAGCAGCACATTGGTAAGCCTTAAGTCCATCTTGTACAAGTGTAGCTAAAGAAGGAATTATATAATCTGGTGTAACTGTGGCACAAATAATCAAATTAATTTCTTCAGGTTTAACTTTTGCTTTTTCTAAAGCCTCTTGAGAGGCTTTAATTGCGTAAGTGCTTATTACCTCTCCATCTTCAAGAATATGTCTCTCTTTTATTCCTGTTCTTTCTGTTATCCATTCATCTGAAGTATCAACCATTTTTTCAAGATCAAAGTTTGTAAGTATTTTGGAAGGTACAGCCATCCCGATTCCAAGAATACAACTTCTGATATGAGTTTCCATTTATACCCTTTTGCTGCTTTCTTTAATAGCAGAAGCTAATTTTTCTACTAAATCAGTTTTAATGAAATTTATTGCCTGTTTAATGGCGTTTTTTATAGCTAAGGCATCTGATCTTCCATGTCCAATAATTACATTTCCTTTTACTCCTAAAAGAGGTGCACCTCCGTATTCTCTCCAATCAGCCTTTTTTTTAAAATTTTTGAGTGCTTTTTCTGCAAGTGCTATTCCTAATAAAGAAATAAAAGATTTTTTTACTTCTTTTTTTACCATTTGAATTATTGCCTCTGCAAGACCTTCTGAGAGTTTTAAACATACATTTCCAATAAATCCGTCACATACAACCACATCTGCATTTCCAAAATATATTTCTCTACCTTCAATATTTCCTATGTAATTTAAATTAGATTTTAAAAACAATTCATGAGCTTTCTTTACCAAGGTATTACCTTTTCCTATTTCTTCTCCAATAGAAAGAAGTCCTATTTTAGGAGGATCATTTTTTTTGCATATTATTTGGAAAAAAATACTTCCCATGATTCCAAACTGAAATAAATCAATAGGTTTACAATCCACATTTGCTCCTGCGTCAATTAAAACAAAGTGATCTTTTAAAGTAGGAAGCAGTGTCGCGATTGCAGGTCGTCTTACGCCTTTTAATCTTCCTAAAATAAAAATACTTCCAGCAACTATAGCTCCTGAATTTCCTGCAGAAACAAATGCCTGGGCTTCTCCATTTTTTACTAATTCTAAACCTTTAAAAATAGAAGCTGATTTCTTTTTTCTAAGAGCTTCCCCTGGTAATTCATCCATTTCAACTACTTCTTCAGTATAATATACTTTTACTCTTTCCTCATTTTCCCATGATTTCAGCACAGATTTCTTTCCTACCAAATAAAGATAAAGTTCAGGAAAAGTTTTTAAAGCCTCTTTCGCACCTTCTAAGGTTGAAGAAGGGGCAAAATCTCCCCCCATTACATCTAAAACAACTTTGTACATTTTTTTAAATTTCTATACTTCTTCTTTTTCTAAAAAGGCTTTATTTTTATAATACCCACAGGAAGGGCATACTCTGTGAGGTAATTTGGGAGACTTACATCTTGGACAGACCCCTATAGAAGGAGTCAAAAGATGCTGATGAGCTCTTCTTTTACCTCTCCTTGATCTTGAAGTTTTCCTTTTAGGAACAGCCATCTTTTTAACCTCCCTTACTTCCTTTATTTTTCAATAACTCTTTCAAAATCGCAAAAGGGCTCTCCTTTTTAATGACTTTACATTTACAAGTTCCTTCATTAAGATTTTTTCCACAAATCGGACAAATTCCTTTACAATCTTTTTTACATAATTTTCTATAAGGAATATTTAAAAATATTTCTTCTCTTAATAAATCTAAAAATGAAATCCAAGAATCTTCAAAGAAACTCACCTCCATCTCTTCTTCTTTTAATTCTTTTTCCCCTTCTAAATTAAGTGTGTTTAAAGGTCTTAAATCTATTTCAAACTCATCTTCTATTGAATATTCAAAAGGGGTTAAACATCTGTCACATTCAAGGATAATAACACCCTTAATAAGACCTTTCAATTTTACCTCAATTCCAAGTTTTTTCAATTTAAAATATCCTGAAAAAGGAGTTTTAATTTTGATATCTTCTCCAAGATTACTCAAATCTTCGAAAGTTATCATAAGCCCTTCAGGAGGAATATCATCTAAGGAAATACCCCAATTTTTTAAATTTTTTAATTTTTCTTTTTTCATAATAATTCAATCCTTTCAAAAGTTTTATAAAAATTACTCCTTAAAGGAGTTTTTGTCAAATTAATTTAAACTTTTAAAAAGGTTTAAATAAAATAATATTATTGAAAATCTTGCATTATTTCTATATTAGTTTAATTTTGTTTTTGAAAAATTTTTTAAAGTTAGAGTATAAAAATGGATTTTACTAAATTATTGAATCAAACTATAGAACTTGTTAGATATACAGGAGAATATTTAAAAGAAGCTTATACTTCATCTTTGGAAATTTATCATAAAGGGGAGATAGATTTAGTTACTTCTGCAGACTTAAAATCTGAGGAGATTTTAAAAGAAGGATTAAAAAAAATTACTCCCTCTTTTCAAATTTTAGCAGAGGAAACACTTGCAAAAGGTGAAATACAAAGTGAATTTTATTGGCTCGTAGATCCTCTGGATGGTACCACTAATTTTGCTCATAAATTACCTTGGTTTGCTATCTCAATTGCATTAATGAAAGAAATGGCTCCAGTTTTGGGAGTAATTTATAACCCTATTACAGAAGAATTATTTTATGCTCAGAAAAATAAAGGTGCTTTTTTAAATGGAAACCCTATAAAAGTTTCCCAAGAAGATAAATTGATAAATTCTTTATTATGTACAGGATTTCCTGTATCGAAAATTTTAGAGAAACCTGATCAATTTATTCCATTATTTAAGAAATTTATGACTAAAACTCAAGGAGTGAGAAGATTCGGTTCTGCAGCTCTTGATCTTGCTTATGTTGCATGTGGAAGATATGAAGGTTTTTGGGAACCATATTTAAAACCTTGGGATACTGCAGCTGGTTTTCTTTTGGTTGAAGAGGCAGGAGGTAAAGTTACTGATTATTTCGGGAAACCATACAATCCATTTTTGGATACTATTGTAGCAACTAATGGAAAAATACATTCTCAGATAATAGAAATTACTTCTAAATATCATCCAGAATATTTTAAACCTTATAAAAATCCCTTTCCTACTGTGGATATTATAATAGAAATCGAAGATAAAATTGTGTTAATTTACAGAAAAAATTTTCCGCAAGGATGGGCTATTCCTGGTGGATTTGTAGATTATGGAGAAACTTTAGAACATGCTGCAATAAGAGAAGCAAAAGAAGAGACTAATTTAGATATAGAAATTCTTTATCTTTTAGGATGCTATTCAGACCCTCAAAGAGATCCAAGATTTCATACCATTACTACAGTATTTGTAGCTAAAGGAAAAGGAGAACCAAAAGCTCAAGACGATGCTAAAAGTTTAAAATTATTTAAACTAAATGAAATTCCATGGAATGAATTGGTATTTGACCATGCTCAAATCCTTAAAGATTATCTAAAAAGAAAAAATGTTTCAAGATAATTATTTTAAGATTTCAGAAAGTGCATTTAAAAAAATAAAATGTTTAATTTTAGAAACCGATCAAAATTGGAAAAATTTATTAAAAGAATTTCTGGGAAATTTAAAAATATCTTTTTTATTCGCTGAAAACCAAAAAGAACTATTGGAAATTTTAAAAAGCACTTCTGATAAAATCCAAATAATTGTTCTTGATCTTAAAAATTCTTCTCGTGAGGGAATTCGGTTTTTAAGAAAATTAAAAGAAAATTTTCCGGAAATTAAAATTTTAGTAGTTCTTGAATATTTCAGAAACCAGGAATTGGCAGAATATTTTAATGCTGGTGCAGATGATATAATTTTTCATCCCTATACCTTTGGTGAGTTTAGAGCAAGGTTAAGCAGATTGATAAAAGAACATTATCTCATTCAAAAATTAAAACAATATATTAAAGAAGATCCACTTACAGGAGTTTTTAATAGAAGATATTTTGAAAAAATTATAGGAGAGGAAGGATATAGAGCTCTTAGACAAAAGTATCCTTTAACTCTTTTTATGATAGATTTAGATAACTTTAAGTTTTATAATGATAATTTCGGACATCAGGCAGGTGATGAATTGTTGAAAAGTTTAGCATATGTGCTTACCACAAGTACAAGAAAAAGGATAGATAGGGTTTGTAGATATGGAGGAGATGAATTTACGATCATATTACCTCATATAAACTGGGAGGGTTCTTTATTGATAGTAGATAGAATTTTTAAAAAATGGGAAAGATTAAACTTTGAATCAGTTACATTATCTATAGGAGTTGCTCAGTTGCTTCCTCAAAATACATTAGAAAATACAATTTCCAGTTTAATTAAACGAGCAGATGAAGCTATGTATAAGGCTAAAAAGATAACCGGTAATACTTATGAAGTAGATCCCGAAAGTATCAAGCTAACTTTAAGCGTAAAATCTCAAGAAACGGATTAACTTTTTCGATTTTAACCTGAATTTCTTCCCCAGGATTTAGTATGGTTTTATAAATCATCATATCTCCTGTGATATTATAATCAGGAAGATAAATTTTAGCTTTTTTGTTATGAATTTCGAGAACGAGTCCATTTAATATCTTATCTTTAAGATATTTCTGAAAGTATTTTAAAAGAAAATATTTATGTCTTTTATTTTGAATTAAATTTGCTCTCTGAAGATTTAAAGTAAGATCAGATAAAATTTTCAAAAGTGTTTCTTCAGATAAAACCTTTTTATTTTCTAAAAAACTTTTAAGTTGGTATTGCATAACCAGATCCAAAAATCTTCTTATAGGCGAAGTTAAAGTAGTATAAAAATCTACACCCAAACCAGAATGAAAGGCTGGTTTAGTAGAAAGTTCTGATTTAGCTAAATATTTAAGTTGAAGAAGTTTGAAAAATAGATTATTTTCTCTTTCTTCAATAATTTCTAAAGGCTGAGGTTGAGAACGATATATAGCAGGTATATTATTTTTATAAAAATATTCAGCAGTCAAAGAATTTACCAATATCATAGCCTCAGCTATAAGTTCTCTTGCAGGAGTTAATTCTATTTTTTGCAAAGTTATTTCTCCATTTTCATCTACTTTTATTTGGATTTCTGGTAAAAATACAGCAAAAGCTCCTTTTTCTGTCCTTTTTTTCTTCAAATAATCAAAAAATTCATAAAGCTTTCTCCAGAAAGCATCTTTTGGTATTAATTTATCTACTGTCTCATAAGTTAAACGTTCTTTTACTTTAATAAAAGAAAGAAAAGGTTCAAAAGAAAGGAGTTCTTTGTTTTTATTAAATATAATTTTAAATGTAATTGCAGGTCGAATTTCACCTTTAACTAAACTGAACTTTTTATGAGAAAGAGAAAAAGGAAACATAGGATAGGTTTTATCAGGAAGGTAGAGTGTACAGGCTCTTTCTAAAGCTCCTTCCCAGAGAGGAGATCCTGGTTTTACAAAATTTGATATTTCAGCAATATGAACATAAAGAATAAATTCTTTATTGGTTTCTTCTATGCTTAAAGCATCATCAAAATCTTGAGTTTCTTCTGCATCTACAGTAAAGGTATAGAGGTGCGTTAGATCTATATACTTTTGATTCGTAATCTCAATATTTAAAATCTCTTGAGTTTGTTTATTTTCTTTTTCTGAAAAATCGGACGGATATTTTGTTCTTAATAATTCAAGATTTTCATCTTCTTTAAAATAACCTACTTTTACCAGTAATTTAAAAACTTTAAAAGAATTTTTAATATTAAGTTTTTCTAATACTTCCTTAGCAAGTTTACCTTTTTGGGTCTGGTCTTCCCATAAAATGAATTCTTTTAAAGCTTCCAACCAAAAATTTTTTATTTCTTCAGAAAAACCTTCAACAGAACCTTTCTGTAAGGCTTCTACAAATATCTTTCCTTCGTTAAGTTTTTTGAGTTTTTCTAATTCTTTTTTTCTTTGATGTAAAAGATTTTTTACTTCTTTTTTGGATAAAATAGAAATTTTTTCTGGATTTTTTAATTTAAAATAAAGGTTTATTTCCTTGATTTTTCTTATTAAACCCGCTATTTCATCATCATTTACCTCTTTACCCAATGCGAGTTCAGCAAGTGTAATAGGAGAAATTTCTTTAGTTTCATCTACAACAACTTCCCAGAGTTCTTCCAAATTAAATAAATCTTTCAATTTTTCTCTTTTTTCATTTTTTTCTTTGAGAAAAGAAATGATAGAATTCAGATCTTTTAAATTTACAGATTTTTCAGAAAAAGATACTAAAGATTGATAATTTATTAACTCTTCTTTTCCCGAAGGTAAAATTAAATGTAGTCTTTTTCCTTTTATATCTTTAACGAATGCAGAAATAATTTTATCTTTATAAAAGATTTCTACTATTTTATTTTTGAGCTTTTCAAGGTTCATTAGCGATTTTAAGAGCAGTTTCAAGATCTAAAGTTCCTTCATAAATTGCTCTTCCAGTGATTACCCCAAATAATCCTTTATTTTCAAATGGTTTTAATTTAATAATATCTTCAATATTTGTAACCCCTCCTGCAAGAATTAAAGGATGAGGAGATACTTCGAGAGCTTTTCGGAATCTTTCTATCTCTATTCCTTGCTGAGTTCCGTCTCTCTCAATCAAAGTTAGTATTATAGCAAAAAGTTTCAAATCTTTAAGTGATTTCAAAAAATCTAAATAATTTATTTTAGATATTTTCAACCATCCAGAAACCGCTACTTTATCTCCTTTTACATCAACACTTACTATAATTTTTCTTGGATAAACCTCAGTGATTTTATTTAACCATTCAAAGGATTCAAGTGCTTTTGTTCCTAAAATTACTTGAGATACTCCAGAGTTTAAATAAAATTCGATAATTTTTTCATCTCTAATGCCCCCGCCTACCTGAACAAGTATTTTAACAGTCTGAGCAATTTTTACAATTAAATCTTTATGAACAGGATATCCCTCTTTTGCACCATCAAGATCTATTATATGAATTCTTGAGGCACCAATTTTTTCAAAAAATAAAGCATAACTTAATGGATCTTCTCCGTAAACCTTAGTTTTATTATAATCTCCTTGAAAAAGCCTAACAACTTTATTATTTCTCAAATCTATAGCGGGAATAATAAGCATAAGTTTTTTAAAATTTTATTATTTAGGAAATGACTCAAAAATGTTTTTTATTCCTTGTTGAGCAAGCTCTTTTGCTGTGAGCCATTTAATTTTTCCATAAAGTTTTAATTTAAATAAATTTTTACTTAAAGGCTCCTGAGTTTCATCAAAAATTTTTCTCCACAAAACTTGACCTGAATTGCCATCATAAAGCATTAATACAAAAGCTACACTTGCAGGTTCTTTTATAGAAAAACCACTTCCTTCCCTTTCTTTAAATCTAAAAATTTTTCCATAAAGTATTGCATTAGTGTTAGTTTTTTTAGCCAATTCTTTGACAATATCTTTAAAATTTTCAGAATTTTTAAGAATTTCAGCTAATATAGATTTGTATTCTATTGAAGATAAAAAAATAAATGAATAACGATCAGAGAGATTAGAAAGTTCGTTTTTAAGCAAATTATTCATTATTTCCTCAGCTCCTGATTTAATTTCGCCAGGAATTATGAAATCTGCAGGACAGTAAAAGGGAGATTTTGAATTAGATGAATAAGTTTCAAAAGGAAGAACTAAAATAGAATTGATATTTTTAAAATTATAAGAATAATATTTTTGGGGAACTCCTGTACAATTGATTAATATAAAAAGAAAAATAATAAACGAAATACTATTTTTACTCATATTTTTTTAGATATAGAATAAATAAGTTATTACAAAATTATACTATTTTTGGAAAGAAATGCAAATAAAAAAATAATTTTCTTGTTTTTTGAGCAAATTTTTTTAAAATAATATTATGGCTTGGGAAAAATTAACTTTTGAAAAATTACAGCTTGATTTTTGTTTTCAAAAAAATATTGAAGAATTTCCAGAAGAGGAACTTTTTCCAGGACAGATCAGAGTAGAAAAGGCTTTTGATCTTGCACTTAAAATTGATAAAGATGGATATAATGTATATGTATGTGGACCTAATGGAATAGGTAGAACTCGATACACTTTAAAAAGATTAAAAGAGATAGCTTCACAAAAAAAGCCACCACCAGATATTTGTTATGTAAATAATTTTAAAGATTCTTATAAACCAAAAGCTTTAGTATTGCCTTCAGGATATGGAAAAAAGCTTGCTCAATATATTGAAGAAGTGCTGGATTTTCTAAAAAGAGAAACCTTTAAAGCTTTTGAAGGAAAAGAATATGAAGAAGAGCTTGCTGCTTTGAGCAGAGAAATTGGTGAGAAAAAAGATAAAATCATTAATGAGCTTACTGAAGAAGCGAAAAAGTATAACTTAATGGTTCTTTTTGGTCCAGAAGGGGTTAAACTTTTACCTCAGTTTAAATTACAAACTCCGATCCCTGAAGAAGAACTTTTTAAACATCCGCAGATAAAAGAAGAATATGAAAAAAATATCAAGGAATTTGAACCTGTATTTAGAACTTATATGAGAAGACTTAGAGAACTGGATAGTGCTTTTGGTGAAGAATTGATGAAGTTAAGAGAAAAAATAGCAACTAATCTGGTAGAAAAAGCATTTAGGAAGATAGATGAAGAATTTAAAGAAATTTCAACTGTTCAGGAACATATCAAAATTTTAAAAAAAGAGCTTGTTAAAAATATAAATATTTTTATTGACTGGGAAAAAAATAAAGGAAATGTTGTAGTTCAAAATAGTATCAATAAAGCATTGAATATATTTCGGGTGAATGTATTAGTGGATAATTCAGAAACAAAAGGAGCTCCGGTTATTTATGAAAAAATTCCGACTTTAAAAGGCCTATTTGGACAAATAAATTATAGAGCTGAAATGGGTATTTTACATGCTGATCATTTGAGTCTTACTGCTGGAACTCTTCATAAAGCTAATGGTGGATATATTGTTTTAAACTTATGGGAAGTTTTAAAAAATCCTTATGTATGGTTACTTTTAAAAAGAACATTACTTCATAAAACACTTCATTTAATGGGTGGAATGATAGAAGAAATTCCTGTGCCACACGTAGGAATTCTTCCAGAACCAGTAGAATTTTCAGCGAAAGTATTTCTTATAGGGGATCCATATCTATATTCTCTTCTTTCTACTCTCGATGATGAATTTCAAGAGTTATTTAAAATAAAAGCAGAATTTGATCCTGTTATTAAAATAGATAATGAACTTTTGGATGCCTTCCCTAAAATAGTAAAAAAGATTATTAATGAGCGCAAAATTAAGCCCTTAGATGCAGGAGGGTTGTCTGAATTATTTAAATACGCGGTATATCTCTCAGGAAATAGAAAAAAAATAAATGTAGTTTTGGAAAATTTGATTAATATTCTTGAAGAAGCAAATTCTCTTTCTGAAAATCAAATAATTACTCAGGAAGACATTAAAAAGGCAATAAAAGAAAAAATTTTAAGAGTCAATTTAATAGAAGAAAAAATAAGAGACCTTATTAAAGAAGGAAAATTAATCATAGATATTAAAGGTAAAAAAATAGGTCAGATAAATGGTTTAAGTGTATTATTTATCGGGGATTATAGCTTTGGTAAACCTTCACGAATAACTGCTAATGTATTTCCAGGAAGTAAAGGTGTAGTAAATATAGAAAGAGAAATAAATATGAGTGGTCCTATTCATTCAAAAGGTGTGTTTATTTTATCTTCATATCTTTATAACAAATATAGTACAGATTTTCCATTACAACTCTCATGTACTTTAACATTTGAGCAAGGATATGAACTTGTTGAAGGAGATAGTGCTTCAGCAGCAGAATTGATGGCTATTCTTTCTGCTATTTCTAAAATCCCTTTAAAACAGGATATCGCTGTTACAGGTTCTATAGATCAGTTTGGTAATGTACAACCTGTTGGAGGAATAAAAGAAAAAATAGAAGGATTTTATAGAGTATGTAAAGCCACCGAATTAACAGGGACTCAGGGAGTAATTGTTCCAGCTAAAAATTTTGATAATATTCTCCTCGATGATGAGGTGTTGGAAAGTATTAAAAATAATTTATTTCATATATATACTGTAGAAACTATAGATGATATAATTGAAATTCTTACAGGATATAAACCTGAAAAATTTCATAAAAAAGTTTTAGAAAATTTAAAGAGATTTTATGAAATAAATAAAGAAGCTCGTAAAAGAAAAAGAGCTACCAAAAGGAAAAAGAAAAAGAAAACTTAAATATTAGAATTTTTTAAAACTCTTTTATTTCCTATTCTTCTGGTTATTTTCTTTTTATCTAAATATTCAATTAAAGGAATAGCATATTTTCTGCTTACATTGGGTCCAAGAAGTTTTTTAAAATCAGATATATTCATCTCTTTATGAATTTTTAAAAATTCTTTTACTTTATTTTCAATTTTTTCCAAATTTTTTTTGTGATAAACCAGTTTTTCAGAAATTCTAACCAGTACCCCTTCATTTAATAGTTTTTGAAAAATTTCTTTTGCTGCATTATAATTTTCTTTAAATTCATAAAGAATTGTTTCAAAGTCTCTTGGAGTAATTCCCTCGTTTAAAAATGTATTCTCTATGTTTTTTTTAAGATTTTCAATTTCTTTTTTTGTTAATTTTTTGAAAGTACTTAAATATATAATATCATTTTCTTTATGAATTATTTTTTTTCTTGCAAGGTCAGCTAATATAAACTCATAAAAACTTTCAGGAAGAAAAGAGGAGATGCGAATTTTTAGAGAATCTTTTGTTAATCCAGGACTAAATGGATTTTTCTCGTGATATTTTTGTAAAATTTCTATAATTTTATTTTCAAGTTTTTCTTTTATTTTTTGACTTAAATATAATTTCCGATCCTTGGCAGTAATAACAAAAATTTCATTGTTTAATTCATTAACTAAACTTTTGAGTTTATCTTCGGAAAGAGAAGTTAATAATGTTAATTCTTTTTCTTCTATTCCTTGAATTCCACTTTTTTCTACATAGTATTTAATGAGTTCCTTATCGTTCAATTGAGCCAGAAGTTCTATTTCTTTTTTTTCTCTTGGTTTTGTTCTTTTTCTGGAATAAGAAAGTGGATTTATAATTTCACCTTCAGCTAATAATGTATTATTCTTTTTTAAAACAAATCTTTCCCCTCTTTTAATACTTATTGGGTCTTTTAAATATATCTGAGCAACATCCGTTTCTCCTGGTAAAAGTTCATTTTTATTAAAAATTTTTAAATTTGCCGGGATTTTTAAGTCTTTGATACAAAATAAAAGGTCTTCAAAATTTTTAAGAGATTGAGGAGAATTTTCAAAAATTTTTATTTTTACATCAAGCCAGTGGGAAGTTTTTATATTTTTTTGCATATTTAAAAAAGAATTAGTTTTTAAATAAAAGAAGAGAAATCACCGAATCTATCAAAAAGTTCTGCTATTTCAGAAAGAAGTTTTAATCTATTGAGCCTCAATTTTTTATCTTCTGTCATTACAAATACATTATCAAAAAATCTATCTATTGCTTCTCTTAACTTGAGAAGAGTTTTTAGATATTCAAAATATTTTTTATTTTTATAATATAAATCAAGTTCAGAACGAATGTTTTCAACTATTTCATAAAGTGTTTTTTCTTCTTTTTCTTGAAACAGAGAAACATTTATTGCAGGGAGTGTATTTTTGTCAATACCTTTTAAAATTTGAAAAACCCTTTTAAAGCTTATTACAAGACCTGTAAAATCTTCTTTATTTTGTATATCTTTTAAAGCTTTAATTCTTAAATAAATATCATAAGGATTCAAGGGTAAATTAATTACTACAGAAATGAAATTTTTTTCAAATTCCAAGTTTAAAAGTTCTCCTTCCAGTCTTTTTCTTATAAATGTACAAATTTCTGATAGAATTTTTTTATTTTTCAAAAAACCTTGAGTTTGCAGAATGGTTATAGAGGAATTTAATATGTTTTCTATTTGAAGAAATAATTCTTTTCCTAATAAAATTTTAATAATACCGTAAGCACATCGTCTTAATCCATAGGGATCTTTTTCTCCTGTTGGTCTTTCGCCAATACCAAACATTGAAGTTAAGTGATCAATTTTATCAGCTAAGGATAATATTATCCCTTCGGGTGTTTCGGGAAGTTTTTCATCTTGAGGCATAGGTAAATACTGCTCATAAATTGCCCTGGCTATTTCTTTTTTTCCAAAATATTCAGCATAAATACTACCTATTATTCCCTGAAGAGATGGGAACTCTTTTACTACCTCTGAAGCTAAATCAGCTTTAGAATAGATACAGGCAATTTTTAAAATTTCATAATTGACTTTTAAATTTAGATCACTAATGATAATTTCGCTTAACTTTACAAGTCTTTGGGTTTTATCCCAGAGGGTTCCGCATTTTACATGATAAATTATACCTTTCAGTTTTTCTAATTTTGTTTCTAATGGAGTTTTTAAATCCCTCTCAAAATAAAATTTTGCATCTTCCAATCTTGCTTTTGTAACTCTTTCATGTCCTTTTTTTACTATAGAAGAATTCTTAACAAGGTTATTATTTATTGCCACAAAATAATTGGTTAAATTTCCTTTAAAATCTCTTATACTAAAATATCTCTGATGTTCTTTTAATGCCGTAATAATAAGGGGTTCTGGAAGATTTAAAAATTTTTTTGGAAATTCTCCTAAAATAGGAAATGGATATTCAACAAGGTTTGCATTTTCATAAAGTAGATCTTCTTCAATTTCTGGATATCCTATATCTTTGCAAATCTCCAAAATTGCAGTCTTAGTTTTTTCAATTCTTTTTTGAGGATCCACGATTACGTAATTTTCTTCCAGCGATTTTTCATATTTTATCCAATCAGCCTCTTCAAATTTAATAGGGAAAGAAGCTAAAAATCTGTGTCCATAAGAAAGATTTTCGGCTTTAACATTTGCTACTTTTAAAGGAATAACTTCATTTCCAAAAAGACAGAGTATCCATCTTATAGGTCTGGCAAAGCGTATTGAATAATTTCCCCATCTCATTGTTTTTGGAAAATATATATTTTTTAATATATTTAATAATAAATCAGGCAATAAATGTTTTGTCTTTTTCCCTTGAATAGTTCGTTTTAAACAAAGATATTTTCCTTTTTTAGTTTCTTTAATTTTTAATTCCGAAGGCGAAACCCCATATTTTTTAGCAAATCCAATAGCTGCAGGAGTATAATTTCCTTTTTTATCAAGCCCTATTTGAAGAGGGGGACCAAGAATTTCCTCTTCTTTATCTTCTTGTTTTTCTGAGAGATTTTTTACAAAAAGTGTCAATCTTCTACAGGTTCCTGCGGTTTTAATTTCTTCATAATATAAATTATTTTCTGAAAAAACTTTTATAGCTAAATCTTTAAGACTTTTCAAAGCAGGAAGAATAAACCTTGCAGGTAATTCCTCTGTTCCTATTTCCCAAAGAAGGTTTTTATACATTTTTTCCATTCAGCCAGATCTCAGCTGCTTTTTTAGCCAGATTCCTCACTCTTGCAATATAATTAGCTCTTTCAATAGGTGATATTGCACCTCGAGCATCGAGTAAATTAAATATATGTGAACATTTTATTACTATATCATATCCAGGAAGAGCAAGCCCCAGATTGAAAAGTCTGTAACCTTCTTTTTCAAATTTATCAAATAATTCTTTTAAAAGATTTACATCTGCTTGTTCGAAATTATATATTGAATATTCTATTTCTCCTCTGAGATGAATGTCTCTATAAGTGTATTTTTCGTTCCATTTTATATCAAATACATTTTCTACTTCTTGAAGATACATAGTAATTCTTTCTAATCCATAAGTTATCTCTACTGTAACTGGATTACATTCAAAACCACCTATTTGTTGAAAATAAGTAAATTGAGTAATTTCCATTCCATCAAGCCATACTTCCCATCCAAGACCCCATGCGCCAAGTGTAGGAGATTCCCAATCATCTTCTACAAAACGGATATCGTGCTCTTTTGGATCTATTCCTAAAGCTTTGAGACTTTCCAAATAAATTTCTTGAATATTATCTGGTGAAGGTTTTATAATTACTTGATACTGATAATAATGTTGAAGCCTATTGGGATTTTCCCCATATCTTCCATCTGTAGGTCTTCTACATGGTTCAACATAAGCTGCTGAAAAAGGTTCAGAACCAAGTGAGCGAAGGAAAGTTGCAGGATGAAATGTACCTGCTCCAACTTCCATATCATAAGGTTGAAGAATAATACATCCTTGTTTAGCCCAGAATTCGTTAAGTATAGCTATTACTTCTTGAAAATACATTTTAGACAAAGATTACTTGAGATTCATTTTCTTTTAATTCTTCGATTTTCCCTATTATTATAGGTTTTTCGCCAAGTGCAGAAATCATCGAAATTACATCTTCTTTTTCCTCTTCTCCTACAATCAATATAAATCCTATTCCACAATTAAATACATGATACATTTCTTCATCAGAAATCTTTCCCAAATTCTGAAGCCATTGGAAAATAGGAGGAATTTCCCATGAATTTTTAAAAATTACTGCTTTACAGTTTTTTGGGAGAACTCGAGGTATATTATCTATAAATCCACCTCCTGTAACATGGATACAGGCTTTGATTTTTAAATTTTTATTCATTAAATGATACATTATAGGAGCGTATATTTTAGTAGGAGTTAACAATTCTTCAGCAAGCGGTTTATTTAATTCATCTGGGATATAATCCAAGTCAAATTTTTGTTCTTCAAAACAAATTTTTCTTACTAAAGAAAAACCATTGCTATGAAGACCGCTTGAAGGGATTCCGATTATTACATCTTCTATAGATATTTCAGAGCCATCAATAATTTTATTTCTTTCAACTATACCCACTATAAAACCTGCACAATCGTATTCATCTGATTTATACATCCCAGGCATTTCAGCTGTTTCCCCTCCTAAAAGAGCACACTGAGAAATCTTGCAACCCTCAACTATACCTTCTATTAATTCCTCAAATACATTTTCATTAAATTTTCCAAAAGCTAAATAATCTAAGAAAAATAAAGGTTTTGCACCGCAGGTAATTATGTCATTTACACACATAGCTACAAGATCAATACCAATACCTTTATGACGATTAGCCATAATTGCGATTTTAATTTTTGTTCCTACTCCATCAGTAGAACTTACTAATACAGGTTCTTTATACGAAAAGACATCTAAAGAAAAAAAGCCTGCATATCCACCTATTTCTGAAATTACCCCCTTTTGAGGCAATTTTTGCGTATACTTCCTAACTATCTCAACAAGAAGATTAGCTTTTTCAAGATCAACTCCTGCTTGTTTGTACCTCTCTGCTTTACCCATAAACCTTACCTCAGGTGGGAATGTTAATAAGTGAATTTTATTCTATATTTTGATAAAAACAAGTTTTTAAAGTAAAATATAAAAAATGTCTAACAGATTTCCATTTAAGATTTTGGAGGAAGAAAGGAAAGAAATTTTAGGGTATTTAGAAGAAAGATTTGGTATCCCACAAAATGTATTTGAAAATTATGAAATTTTAAGAGGTGTCTCCAATTTTTGGCTTTTCCCAAAAACTGATTATTTAGATAAATTAAGAGGACTTGATGTGCAGACAGTTGGTCTTCTATTTTTAAGAAAAGTTTCTAAATATTTAAAACCAACATCAGTTTTTTTGCAGAGATTCGGGCATTTAGCTACTAAAAACATAGTGATTCTTTCTCAAGAAGAAATTTCCATTTTAAAAGAAAAAAATAAAATCGAAATAGAACTTGATTTAGAACCTGGATATGTGATTTTAAAAGACAAACATTGGATTCTTGGATGCGGGCTTTATCTTCCAGGAAGGCTCTTTTCCTATCTTGGAGAAAAAATTACCAAAAATTTATAAAATTAAAAATTTGCAATCTTTATTTATTATGCTATAATTTTTTCACACTTTAAAGGAGGATTTTTATGTTGCCAATAATAAGAGAAATTGAAAAAAAATATATAAGAACCGATCTTCCTAAATTTAATCCTGGAGATACAATAAGAGTGCATTTTAAGTTTAAAGAAGATAAGGAAAAAGAAAGGGTACAAATATTTGAAGGTGTAGTTATAAGAAGAAGGGGTTCCGGAGCAAATGCTACATTTACAGTAAGAAAGATTTCTTTTGGTATAGGAGTAGAAAAAACCTTTCCGCTTCATTCTCCCAGAATTGAAAAAATAGAAATAGTTAAAAGAGGTAAAGTAAGAAGAGCAAGACTTTATTATCTTAGAGAACGTTATGGAAAATCTGCACGTATTAAAGAAAGATTTGATAATAAAATAATGGAATAATTTAAAAACTTTTGCAAAAAAAATTATTTAAAAATATTTCAAGTCCCTGGATAGAAGTTTATTTTAGAAGATCAGGGTATAAAATCATTGCAGGTATAGATGAAGCTGGTAGAGGAGCTATAGCTGGTCCTGTTTTTGCTGCCTGCGTAATTTTACCCTTCGATTTCTTTTCCGAAGAAATAAAAGATTCAAAAAAGCTCTCCCCTAAAAAAAGGGAAGAACTTTTTCAAAAAATATGCAATATTGCTTTAGATTATACTATTGCTAAATCTGATGTAGATGAAATTAATTCTGAAGGTATATTTAAAGCTACATTTAAAGCAATGTTAAGAGCTATAAAAGGTTTAAAAATAAAACCAGATTTAATTCTTGTTGATGGTCCTTATGCAATTCCAGAATATAAAGGAATTCAGAAAGCTATTGTGAAAGGAGATTCAACCTCTATTTCTATTTCAGCAGCTTCAATTCTTGCAAAGGTTTCAAGAGATAAATATATGAAAGAACTTGATAAAAAATATCCACAATATGCATTTTCAAAACATAAAGGATATGCAACTGATTTACACTTTAAACTGATAAAAAAATACGGACTTTCTCCTGTCCATCGTTCATATTATAAATGTTTTAAAAATAATGTTTAAAATATCTTTAAGACAAAAAGGTAAAAAGGCTGAAGAATTAGCAATTAAATATTTAAAAAATAAAGGATATGAAATAGTTTCAAAAAATTTCTATACAAGATGGGGTGAAATAGACCTTATTGCTAAGAAAAAAAATTTATTAATTTTTGTTGAGGTTAAAAGTCAATCTGGGGAAAAAGAATATTTTCCAGAAGAAAAAGTAGACTTTAATAAACAGAGAAAAATTTTGAAAACAGCAGAGATATTTCTACTTAAAAATTCAAAAAATTTAATTAAAATAAAAGAAATTAGATTGGATGTAATTGTGATAAATCTGTCTACAGAGGAAATAAGGCATTATGAAGGAGCTTTTTTTAAAGAAAAATTTTAGTGAAATAGATATTCAAAATCTTTTAAGTTTACCTGAAAAAGAATTAGAAAAAAAATTGGCTTTACTTAAGTTTAATGAACTTTTAGATCTTGTTTTAATTCTTCCTTGGGAAGAAAGGGCCAAAGTTATTTTATATTCTCCATATCCAGAAGGTTTAGTAAAAAATTTACCTCCTCAGGAGTTATTTTTAACTTTAAAAGCTTCTTCTTTAGATCTTTCGGTAGAACTTTTATCTTATGCAAAGGGGACACAAATTCAGTTTATGTTTGATATTGATGCATGGTACAAGGATAGAATAAAATCGGAAAGAGTAGCTTCTTGGCTTATTTTACTTTTTCAGGCGGGAGAAGACAAAGTTCTCGAATGGTTAAGAATAGCAGACTGGGATTTTCTTATTGCTATATTTCAAAAATTTGTGAAAGTATATAAAAAACCGGATGATATGGATCTTCTGGAAGCTATGGATTTCCTTCCACCTTATACCTTAGATGATTTTTATTTTATAGAATTTAAAAATGATGCCTTGGAATTTTATTTTAGAAGAATGATAGAAATTATCAGGGAAGAACTTCCTGAGCTATATATGCCTCTTATGGAATCAATAATTTGGGAAATACCTATTGAGGTGGAAGAAAGAGCTTATAGATGGCGGAATGGGAGATTGGCAGATGAAGGAATCCCAGAGTATTTTGAGGCCCTGGATATATATTCCTATATTCATCCAAAAAGTATAAGAAAAGTAGAACCCAGATATTTAGCTACTGAAGACGAAGAAGAGGCTACACCACCTATTAATATAATGATTTATGAAGAAAAAAAAGATGAACTTTTTATTTTTAAAGCTTTAAGTCTAATACGGGATCCAAAACAAATTGAAAGAATAAAAAAAGAACTTGCATGGATTACCAATAAAGTTGTAGTGGTAGATCATGTAGTTATAGATGATATTGAACAAATAAGAGAAAGTTTAGAAAAGGTGTGGGGAGCTTTAAATCTTGGACTTGAATATTTATCTTTAGAAAATTTAGATGTTGCTAAAAGAATCTTAGAAGAACATTTTTTAGAAGATATATTTAAAGTTGCTCAAACTACATTTAAAGAATTAAGAAAATTTGCTCTTGAGCTTACCAATTCAAAAGAATTTGATTCATCACTTATAAAATATTTAGATCAACCATATCAAGGTTATTTACAAGGAGTTCTTGTTAAAAAAATAAACGAAATTAAACTTTTTCAGCCACAAAAGATAGGAACTTCTCAGGAATATGTAGTGTTTAGGAAATATAATCAAATAAGGATGGTAAGAAGGTATATTGAAGAAATTGGTTATATCGCACCTTTAATTCAAAAAGCTTTTGGTTCACCACTTGGATGGATTCAAGAAGTTAATAAAATTGGTAGAAATTTCGATGCTAAATTTATTACATGGAGTAGTCTTATACTTACTGCCTTAGCTTACTGGATTTATAATAAAGAGTTTGCATTTAAAGCTTTGCCAAGAAGTGCATGGGAAAAAACCTTTAAAGAACTTGTAGAAAGTAAAGGAAATAAAGTTTTGATGAAGGATTCTATAAAGGAGGAGTTGTATAAAAATTTTGAAAATTTAGCTAAAGCTGAATGGTATCTTGAGCCAGAGTTATTACGATCATTTTTAAATTTTGTGATAAATAAATTTGAAAATGAATTCGCTTATGTAGATCTTGAAGATTTGCCGGATCCAAAATATCAAACCCTTATTCTTATAGATCTTACTCAATGAAAACCGATAAATTGAAAAACCCTGAATTAAAAGAGTCAGCTTTAATTATTTTAAAAAATAGATATTTAGTAAAAAATAAAGAAAAAGAAGAATTTGAAACACCTAAGGAATTATTTAAAAGAGTTGCGGAAGCTGTTGCAGAAGCTGAGCTTGCATTTTCTAAAGATATTTCAAAGAAAGATCATTATGCAGAAAAATTTTATGAGTTGATGGCAAATCTTGATTTTTTGCCAAATTCTCCAACTTTAATGAATGCAGGTCGACCTTTGGGGCAGCTTTCTGCATGTTTTGTACTTCCAATCGAAGATTCTTTAGATTCTATTTTTGAAACTTTAAAATATACTGCTTTAATTCACCAGTCTGGTGGAGGAACAGGTTTTTCTTTTTCAAAACTTCGTCCAAAAGGAGATCTTGTAAAAAGTACACAAGGGATAGCAAGTGGTCCTGTATCATTTATAAAGGTATTTGATTCTGCTACAGAAGCCATTAAACAAGGTGGAAAAAGACGTGGAGCTAATATGGGAATTTTGCGAATAGATCACCCAGATATAGAAGAATTTATATTATGCAAACGAGAGAAAGGAATTCTTTCAAATTTTAATATTTCCGTAGCTATTACGGATTATTTTATGGAATGTTTGAGAAAAGGAGAAAAATTTCCTTTAGTTAATCCAAGAAATAAAAAAATTGTTAGATATGTGAGTCCTAAAAAACTTTTTAGATTAATTGCAGAGAGTGCATGGTTAACCGGGGATCCAGGGGTTATTTTTATAGATACTATTAATAAACATAATCCTACTCCTCACATTGGAGAAATAGAAGCTACAAATCCTTGTGGCGAACAACCTTTGTTACCATTTGAGTCTTGTAATCTTGGTTCCATTAATTTAGTAAACTTTGTTGAAGATGGAGAGATTAAATGGGAGAAATTAAAAGAATGTATACATTTAGCAGTTAGATTTTTGGATAATGTAATTGAAGTTAATCGTTTTCCTATTCCTCAAATAACAAAAATTACTAAACTTACAAGAAAAATAGGTCTTGGTGTAATGGGTTTTGCAGATTTTTTGATTAAATTAGGTATTTCTTATGCTTCTCAAGAAGCAATAAAAATAGCAGAAAAAATAATGAAATTTATAACAGAAGAATCAGTAAAAGCATCTGTAAAACTGGGAGAAAAAAGGGGTAATTTTCCTGCTTATCCAGGAAGTATATGGGATAATCTAAAGACTCCATTTATGCGAAATGCTACTACAACTACCATTGCCCCTACTGGGAGTATTTCTTTAATTGCTGGTGTTTCTTCAGGTATAGAGCCTCTTTTTGGAGTATATTATGAAAGAAAAACCTTAGAGAATATAGTTTTAAAAGAAATACATCCTTTATTTATAAAAATTTTAGAAAATGAAGGTTTTTCCGAAAATGAAATAGAAAAAATTATTTTAGAAGTAAAAGAAAAAGGTATTTTGAAAGATATGAATCTTCCTGAAAAAATTAAAAAGCTTTTTGTTACTACTTTTGAAATCTCTCCTGAACAGCATTTAGCAATTCAACATGCTTTTCAAAAATATACTCATAATGCGGTTTCAAAAACTATAAATTTACCTGAAACAGCAACAATCGAGGATGTAGAAATGATTTATTTAAAAGCTTATAAGTTAGGACTAAAAGGTGTTACAATATATAGATACAAATCAAAAGAGGAACAAGTAATTTACATTGGAAGTTCTAAAAAAGATGCGACTTGTCCTTTATGTAGTTTTTCTTTGATGTAACTTAGGAAGGAAAGAGCCTATGAAAGAAGTTAAAATTGCTCTTCTTGGGCTTGGAACAGTGGGTTCAGGTGTATATGAACTTTTAGAAAAAAACGGAGATTTCATAAAAGAAAAATTGGGAGTTAAACCCATTATAAAAAAAATCTTAGTTAAAAATATAAACAAAAAAAGAGATATAAAAGTAGATAAAAACAAGCTTACAACAAATATAAACGAAATTCTTGAAGATAAGGAAATTTCTATAGTATGTGAATTAATAGGAGGGATAGAGCCTGCTAAAGATTATGTGTTAAAATGTTTAAAAAAGGGGAAAGAAGTTGTAACAGCAAATAAGGCAATTTTAGCTCAATATGGAGATGAAATTTGGAAAGAAGCAAGTAAACAGAAGAGATTTATAGGCTTTGAAGCTTCTGTTGGTGGAGGTATACCAATTATAAAAACCCTCAAAGAAGCATTAATTGGGAATCAAATCAATTCTATAATAGGAATTGTAAACGGAACTACAAATTATATTCTTACCAGAATGCTTGAAAATGAGATGAGTTTTAAAGAGGCACTGAAAGAAGCTAAAAAAAAGGGATATGCAGAATCTGATCCAACCTTGGATATAAATGGAATGGATTCCGCACATAAAATTTCAATTTTAGCCAGTCTTGCATTTGGATTTTATATTCCTATTTCTCAAGTATATGTAGAAGGAATTGAAAACATAGATCCAATGGATTTAAGATTTGCTAAAGATTTCGGGTATATTATTAAACTTCTTGCCTTTGCAAGAAAAGTTAAAGATAAAATAGAAGTAAGAGTTCATCCAACTTTAATACCTCAAGATCATGTTCTGGCATCAGTCCGTTTGAATTATAATGCTCTTTATATTTCTGGAGATTTTGTAGGAGATATATTGTTATACGGACTGGGAGCCGGCGGAAAACCCACTGCAAGTGCTGTAGTAAGTGATATAGTTGATGCTATAGAATATAGTTATTTGAAAAAAGAGCCATTTATAAAATACCCTTTTACTTTAAAGAATATATATTATAAAATAAAGCCTATAGAAGAAATAGAATTTAGATATTATTTCAGATTTTCTGCAATTGATAAACCAGGGGTGTTATCAAAAATTTCGGGTATACTTGGAAAATATAAAATAAGTATCGCTTCAGTAGTCCAGATTGGAAGACATAAAAAAAGAGGATCTGTTCCGGTTGTGATGCTTACTCATGAAACAAAAGAAAAACAAGTAATCAAAGCATTAAAAGAAATAGATGAATTAGATGTAGTAACTGCTCCTACAAAAAAATTAAGGATTCTAAATTAAAATGATAATAACTGTGCCAAAAGGAACTTACCAAATAATTAAAGGTCAAAGTAATATAAGTTTAAAAAGTGAATTTTTGGGAAGCGGAATAGGAATAGGAATAATTGATTTAAAAAATGAAATAGGAGGATTAGCTTGTTATATATTTCCTTACAAAAAATATGATATGGAAATAAATGAAAGTTATATTTTTTCTGGTGAGAGTCTTATTCCTATATTTTTGGAAGAATTAGTTAAATATGAGATAGATTTCAGCAGTTCTAAAATAGTAATAGCTGGGGCAAGTGTTTATAAAAATAAACCAGAATTTTTGGATATAGGAGAAAAAAATTATAAAATAGTAAAAGAGTATTTTGAAAAATTTGATATTAAAGAAGAAAATATTATAGAAGAAATAGGACTTTCTTCTCCAGTATATATAGAAATAAATTTGAAAGAAAAAATAATAAAAATAAATGCAGGATATTTAGAAAAAATAATATAAAATGGAACCAGCTTTAGAAAAAATTTTTGAAGAAATAGAAAATATTCCTCAATTTCCTAAAGTAGTACAAAAAGCTTTAGAAATATTAAGAAAAGAAGATGTAGATTTCAGAGAACTTGAGAAGATTATAAAAAGTGATCCAGGTATAACTGCAAATTTTTTAAAACTTGTGAATTCACCGGTTTTTGAACTCCCTCAAAAAGTAGATTCTTTACTTAGAGCTTTTATGTTATTGGGAATAGATCAAATACGGTTTATTCTTTTATCGTGTGTAGCGAAAAATTATTTTGAAAAAGATCTTAAAGGATATAAATTAAAAGCTCAAGAAATTTGGCTTCATTCTATTACTTCAGGAATTATAGCAGAAGAAATAGCACTTTATATAGGATTAGCCAGAGATGAAATAGAATCTTTATATATTGCATCAATTCTTCATGATATAGGGAAAATTATTTTGGAATTGTTTATTTCTTCAAAAATTAAAGGATTGCAGAAACTTACAGAAAAAGATATCAAAGAAGATTTTTCTGAAATTGAATGGAGATTTTTAGGGATTGATCACGCTCTTGCAGGTGCATATTTATTGGAAAGATGGAATTTTTCAAAGGATATAGTATTTGCTATAAGGGTTCATCATCAACCGGATTTAATGACAGAAACTCAATTAGCCAGTATAGTGGCTTTATCTAACGTTTTAGCAACTACAATAGGAATAGGAGGAGGTATAGATGCTTTCAATTATAAAGTTTCTAATCACCTCTTAAAAACTTTAAATATTAAAAAAGAAAATGTAGAAAAAATACTTAAAAAAGCCTTTATTAAAGCTATATTAATAAAATATGAATTTTTATAATTTTTTAAAGATCTGATTTAAAATTATCTCTTGAAAAAATTTCAAAATCGGTGATAATAAAAATTTTAAAGTCAAAAATTTAAAAAAACAGGAGGGGGGTATGAAAAAAGTAGTATCTTTTGTATTGAGTTTAGCTTTAATAGGGATGATTGGTTTAACAGCTGGTTGTAAGAAAAAAGAAGAAGCTCCGGCTCACAAAGCACCAGCTGCAGAAAAGTCTGTTTCTTCTGAAGAACATAAAGCTCCAGAAAAGGATACCCATGAAAAACCTGCGACTCATGCTGAAGAGAAAGCTTCAGAAGCTGAACATCATTAAATAAATTTGATTTCTTAATTGAGCTTCAATTAAATGGGAAGGAATTTTAATTCCTTCCCATTTAATTGTTTAAATAATATAAAATTTGTAAAAAATTAGAAATAAATAGAAATTCATTTGTAAAAACAAAAATTTATTATTCTCAATTATAGAAAAATCAAAAACCTGTTTTATATTTATTTGAGGACAAAATTATTCTAAGGAGTAATTATGAAAATTATTTTATTTATTCTAATTATTAGTGCTATTGTTTTTATAGGTATTTTTATTTATGTATTATTAAGACTAAAAAAAACAATAGAAGAACTTGATAATAATTTATCCCGTCTACCTAATGTTATAGAAAATGTAAATCATGTTTCTGAAAAATTAAAAACTACGATAGACTCTACAAACACTACTATTAACAATTTAAGTGAATTAATAACTCAATTAAAAATCTTACCAGGCATTATAGAAGAAATAGGACAAACTATAAAAGATTTTGGTTCCTTTACAAAAGGGCAGATTGAAGTATTAGTAGATAAAGTCGAAGATATTTCTAATGAAACAAAGGCTGTTATAGTTAATTTTCAAGAAATAAGCAATGATTTTAAAGAAATAAGTGAAAAGGTTAAAAATTCGGTATCAACTTTAGATCCTGTAGTGGATTCTATTTCTGAATTAGCAAATACTTCTAAGCTTTTTCTTGATTCTTTAAATGATCAGTTTAAAAAATTATATGTTGAAGTTTCATCTTTAACTACCGGGGTTATAGAATTTTCCAGAACTTTAAAAAAAATATTACCTTTCCGTAAATAAAAAAAATCTTTTATAGAATTTTTAAAATAAAATATAATATAAAGGAGGGATATTATGGGAGAAAAAAAAGATGTTATTTTGGCATTTCTGGCAGGTGTGGTAGTAGGTGGAATTACGGTCTTACTTTTGACTCCTGTTAGTGGTCCAGAAGTAAGAGGGAAAATTAAAGAAGAGCTTGAGGAAACAAAAGAAAAGATTGGAAAAACAACAGAAGAATTAAAAACAAAAGCAGAAGAGCTTAGTCAAAAAGCAAAAGAAATGCTTGAAACAAAGAAGGAGGTCTTGAAAGAAGCTATAGAAAAAGGGAAAGAAAGTATAAAAAAGAGAAAAGAAGAACTTGCTTCTAAAATTCTTAAAAAAGAAGAGGAAGAAAAAGAAGAGACCCAAGAATAATTTTACCAATCGAATTTTTCTTTAAGAATATAAAAATAGTCTTTTTCTAAAGAGGGGAAAAATTTTAGAGTTTTTTCTGCTTTTTGAATATATATTAGATGTCCATCTTTAAAAGATATATTAATCTGCCCATCAATAAGAAGATGAATTTCTTCTTTTATTTCTTTTAGATTTATTTCTATATGGTAATTATCAGGAATTATAAAAGGTCTTAAATTTATTTTAAAAGAACATATTGGTGTGCATACAAAAACTTTTGCTTCAGGATGAATAATAGGTCCTCCTGCAGAAACATTATAAGCAGTGGAACCGGTAGGAGTAGCAATTATTATTCCATCTCCATAGATTGTAGTTAAATTTTTTTTATTTATTTTCAATTCTAAATAAATTAATCTTCCAGCAGGTCCTTTTAGAATTGCTGCTTCGTTTAAAGCAACAAAAGTTTGTTTATTATAATGAATTTTTAAAAGGGTTCTTTCTTTTAAAGGAAGGGAGTTATTTCTAATTGCTGAAATAACTTGAGGTAATTCATTTAGAGAAACTTCTGTAAGAAATCCAAATCGTCCTTTATTAACTCCTAAAATTGGTAAATCATATTTATAAGCATAGGGAACAGCCCTGAGAAATGTACCGTCACCTCCTAATACTAATATCCCAGTTAAATTTTTAATTTCTTCTTTTTTCAATTTTGAAATATTCTTAACAGGAATAAGTTTTATTTCTTTCTTTTTTTCTAATTCTTTAATAACCGAAGGAATTTCAAGATTTTTTTTTATTACAAACAGAAATTTAAGCATATTCAAATTTTAAATAAATTATCTCAAAAAAACAAGATAAAAATTTTGTTTATATAGGATTATTGTATTATTTTAAAAACATTATATAATATTTTTAAATTTTTAACATGAAGAGGTGATTAGTTATGCCAATCTATGAATTTAAGTGTCAAAAATGTGGACATGAATTTGAATTTTATTTTAAAAATAAAGAAGAACTAAAAGATCTTAAATGTCCATCTTGTAAAAGCTCTAACATTCAAAGACTTATGAGTGTAGTGAATTCTATTATTGATCATTCTGAAGGCCCAAATAAACCACGAGTTGTAGAAGAACATACCTGTCCAAGTGGGACATGTACTATAGGTGAACTTCCTGGATATAGTAGATAAGCAAAATTAGATAAATTCAAATATTATAAAAATAATATCATTTAAAATAATATCATTTTTAATTTCACTTCAAAAGGTGTTCTTCTATTGAATTTGTTGAAATATGAATAAACTTTTTTATTAAAAAGATAAATAATTTTTTAATAAATGAAATTAAAAGATCTGAGGTTTCTTTTTAATAAAAAGAATTTTGGATATGTTTTACTTATTCGTACACTTGTTTTATTCATTATTTTCGATTTTGTATTATTTTCAATATTTGGTTTATTTCTTTTATATCTTATAGATAATCAACAGAAAACTGTTCTTTCTCATTTAAAAACATCTTTTGAAATTAAAGCTGAAAATTTATATTCTGAATATCTTTTTAAAGAAATTGGAGTTTCTCAACAAGGTTTTATAAAAGAAGAAATAAAATATGCAAAAAAATTAAAATTAATTGAAGAATGTAAAAGACTTTCTCAATCAATTCCAGGGATAGATTTTATAATATTAGAAGAAAATTTTTCAAAAACTTATATTTCTGAAATATTAAAAAAATTTTACAATTATAATTATTTCAAATTTGAGCCACTTAAAATAAAAATTCTTTTTGGTTTTACTAAAAAATATACATATAAAGTTTTATTTAAATATTTAATACTTTTTGTGTATATATTATCTACATTGAATATAGGATTTATTTATTTTCTAATTAAATCTTACTGGGATTTTAGAAAACCTTTTGAGAATTTAATCAAAAATTTAAAAATGGGTAAGAAATTATCTTTGACAGGGTATTATGAAATTGATGCTCTTGTTAATGCAGTTAATAAGGCCTTGCGAAAAGAAAAAGAACTTTTTGAAAAAGAAAAAAGACTTCAGCAAGAAATGGCAGTTAGAGATAAAATGATTGCTCTTGGAACAATGGCTGGAGGTTATGCTCACGAATTTAATAATTTACTTCATATGATATTAGGAAGTTTAGAACTTGCAGAACTTTATATAAAAAGGGGTAAAGAAAAAGAAACTGAAAAGTATTTTTCTCAAATAAAACAAATTACACTTAGAGGGCAAGAGCTTGCTAAAAGATTGTTATATCTTACAAGAACTACCCATACTGAAAAAACAAATTTAAGTAAATTTTTAGAAAATTTAAAAAGTTTTACAAGGGTTTTTGTTCCCAGAGAAATAAATGTTTATTATCATATAGAGCCTAATTTAATAGTTTCTTTATCAGAAGAAGGAGTAAAAGAAATTTTTATTAATTTGTTAAAAAATGCTATTGATGCTATAGAAAATAAAAAAGATGCAATCGAAAAGAAGATATTTATAAGAGCTTATAAAAAAGATGAAAAAGTTATTTTTGAAATAGAAGATACAGGTACTGGTATGACAGAAGAAGTAAAAGCACGTATATTTGATCCATTTTTTACTACTAAACCAGTTAAAGAAGGTACAGGACTTGGGATGTATCTTGTTTATAATATTGTTAATTCTGCAAAAGGTTCTATTGAAATAAATACAATTTTGAATAAGGGTACAACAATACGAATTTATTTACCTTTAGTTTCTGAAAAAGTTGAAGAAAAAAAATCAATTGAAAAAGAAATTTCATTAATAGAAGATAAAAAATCAAAAGCATTGAAAATTCTTGTAGTAGATGACGAACTAATTATAAGAGATACTATAAAAGAGTTTTTAGATATACAAGGATATAAAGTAGAATCTGCAGAAAATGGAAAAACAGCTCTTGAAAAGCTTTATAAAAATGGATACGATGTATGTTTTCTTGATATGTATATGCCAGATTTAACAGGGAAAGAGGTATTACAAGAAATTATATCAAAAGGTAAAGTAACAACAAAATTTATTCTCATTACAGGATATGGAGGCGAAATGGAGAAAATACTTGATGAATATTTAAAACAAGGAATTCTTTTTAAAGTATTGAGAAAACCTTTCTCACTTTCAGAAATTCAAAAAGTCCTTAAAGAAATTCTACAGACGAATTAAAGTCTAATGAAGAATGTTTATTTTTTTCTATTTTGTTTTTTTTTGATATATATAACTTGTTCTTATGCTCAGAATTCAAAAACTGTTAGTTTTTTTGAACTTGCAAAAGAAGAATTGAAACTTGTTAAATCTGCATCACTTATTTATGAATCAATTTTAGAATCTCCTGCTCCAGTTTCTACATATAATAAAAAATTTTTTGAACGATTTGGTTTTACAAATATAAGAGATTTCTTGGACTATCTTCCGTCTTTTTATTTGGTTCAGGATATTAATGAGAGAGTGGTCTCCTTAAGAGGACTTTATACCACTATTACGAATAGTTTCATATTTTTAGAAAACGAACAAAAACTTTCTATTCCTGATTTTGAAAGTTTTTTACTTGATGCTTCGTATCCAATACTTGATTTATTTAAAATCGAGGTTGTATATGGACCAACTTCGAGTATTTATGGAACAACTGCTTTAGCAGGTGTTGTAAGTACTCAAAGAGAATTTAAAAAAGGATTTTCTTTGCATACACTTTACGGAGAATATAATGAAAAATTAATTTCTGCACGTATAAGTGATAGAAATATATATTTTTTAGCACATTATAATGATTATCCAGGAGAAAAATACCACAATGTTCGTATTCATCAACGAAATGATAATGAAGCAATGATTTTAAAAAGCAGATTCAAAAATACATTTTTTCAATTTTTTTATTTTCATAATCAATATATTCCTCAATATTCACATACCGGGATGCCACTTACTTCAAAAGATAAAAGTATTTATGGAGCAAAGGAACTTGCTAATTTATATATAATTTCTTTAAAAAGAGACTTTAAAATTGGGGAAGGTTTTTTTTCTTTGACTCCCTCTATTACTTTTTTTGATCTACATTCCCCGCAAGTTAAAAAAACCTGGTATGAAGGGATAGAGGCTATAGATATAAAGATGCGAACAGCACGATATGCTCTTGATGGTTTATACAAAATAAAATTTTGGGGAGGACAATTAATAAATGGGTTTAGTTTACAATTAGGTGATTACGATAAATATGAAAGTAAGTTTTATAATGGAACCGAAATTTTGAGTAAATTGCCAGATAAAACAGAATTTAATTATGCTATTTTTGGAGAATACAAAAAAGCATGGAAAAAATTTGTTTTTAATATTGGTGCAAGATACGATCATTACGAAAGATCTGGAAGCCATTTTTCTCCAAGATTAGCTTTAATTTATTATTTAAAACCTACTTTAACTTTTAATTTAAATTATGCAGAAGCTTTTAACGCACCTCCATACTTTTATACAAAAGCTAATCCCGCTCTTGGATATGGTTCTACTTCTGATTTAAAAGCAGAGCTTATTAAAACTTATTCAGGAACAATAAATTATTTTTTTAATTCAGAGTTATTTTTAAGAACTACTTTTTATCTTGAAGATTCCAGAAATAAAATAGGTTATGATCCAAAAAATAAAGTTTATGCAAATTTGAAAAGACTTAAATTAATAGGAACGGAATTAGAAATGAAATATACAAAAGACCCATTTTTAATTTTTATGAATTATACTTGGATTGATCTTTTAGAAAAAGAAAAATATGGAGAAACTTGCAAATGTAAACATCAAATATGTGGGATACCGAAGTGGATGATTAAAGGTGGTATAAGTTATAAAATTCCCTGGGTTAAAGAGTTTTATATTTCGCCTCTATTCAAATGGATTGGAAAAACATGTTGGAAAGAAGAAAAATATTCTTCTTATGCTATTTTTGACTTGAATATTTTTCACAAACCTACAAAAAACATAAAAATCGATTTGAAAATAGAAAATTTATTTGATAAACATTATAAACGGTCCGGTATTCTCCCTCATGTTAATTGGAATGGAAGGTTAATTAATTTTAGTTTAACTTTAAGTTTTTGATCTTTTTAAACTTATAGCAATGTTTCAAAAAATTTTTTTAAAAATTATTTTTTTTGTTTTTTTTATGGGTTTTCCTTTAGTATGTATTGCTAAAATTATTATATATTCTGTTGATCCTTTACCTTTTAAAATTTCATCCACTGCTACAGTAATAAAAGATGAAAATGAATTATGTAAATATCATAAAATAATTATTTATGGACTCAAAAGTTATTTAAAAACTCAAAAAATTAAATGCTATTCTCAAAAAAGAATAGTAGCAGGAGTACTTTATTTAAATTTAATCTATAAAAATGATGAAGTATATTTTTCTCCCTTACCTTCTGCTGGGACTTATAAAAAATTTGGAGAAAAATTTAGTGTAATTTATTCTCCCTGTTTATCTTTCTATATTAAATATTTAAAAAAACATTTAAATATTATAGCTGTGAAGGTAGATAAAATTTATGAATTAGAAGGTGCTCTAAGAGAGGTTTTGAAAAAGGACAGAATTTTTATTATTCTTCCAGATCCCAAATTTATTGATAAAAGAGGACAATTAATCCTTACTTCGTTTTTAAAAAAATATCCTTTTCAGAAAGTTATAGATCTTCTTAATCTCAAAATTCCAATTAAAAATAAAATTTTAATTACTTATAATCCTTATAAATTATATTACAACTTATCTCGTCTCTACGATAAAATAGATGGAATAAATCTTGACGGGCAAATTATTTATACAGATTACTAAAATTAACTTGAAGTTTATTAAAAAATTATTAATATAACACTTCAGTTTTGCTTATAAAAAATTAGTGAGAGGGTAAAATATGAAGGATTATAGTATGACTCTTGGAGAAAAAATTCTTGCAAACAAAATAGGAAGAAAAAAAGTTGAACCAGGTGAATTAATCGAAGTTCCTGTTGATTTTACTTTAGCAAATGACATAACAGCTCCTTTAGCTATAAAAGTTTTTGAAGACACAGGTATAAATAAAGTTTTTGATCCAAATAAAATCGCTCTTGTAATGGATCATTTTACTCCTAATAAAGATATCAAAAGTGCTGAACAAGTAAAAATTTGTAGAGAATTCGCTAAAAAATATAAGATTACTCATTATTACGAAGGAGGAAGATGTGGTATTGAACATGCACTTTTACCTGAGCTTGGACTTGTAGGACCTGGCGATATTGTAATAGGAGCAGACAGTCATACATGTACTTATGGAGCCCTCGGAGCATTTGCTACAGGTGTAGGTTCTACTGATCTTGCAGGTGCCTGGATTACAGGTAAAACCTGGTTTAAAGTTCCTGAAACTATTAAATTCGTCTATTATGGAAAACTTAAACCTTGGGTGACAGGAAAAGATCTTATTCTGTATACTATAGGAGATATTGGTGTTGACGGAGCTCTCTATAAAGCTATGGAGTTTACAGGTGAAGTTATTAAAAAACTCTCTATGGCTGAAAGGATGACAATGTGTAATATGGCTATAGAAGCAGGTGGTAAAGTAGGTTTGATTGAGCCTGATAGAAAAACCTTAGCATATATTAAGAATCGTTTAAAAAAGGATCCTTTGATTTTAAAAGCAGATAAAAAAGCCAAATACGCAGATATTAAAGAATATGATGTTTCTAAAATCGATTTAGTGGTTTCTTTACCTCACTTACCATCAAATACAAAATTTGTTAAAGATCTTTCAAAAAAAATTTATATTGATCAGGTAGTAATAGGTTCTTGTACAAATGGAAGACTTGAAGATCTTTGTATAGCAGCAAAGATTCTTAAAAACAGAAAAATAAATTCCAACTTAAGATGTATTATTATTCCTGCAACCCCTGCAGTTTATAAAGAAGCTTTAAGAAGAGGTTATATTAGAATATTTTTAGAAGCAGGAGCAATAGTATCTCCGCCAACATGTGGTCCTTGTTTAGGAGGACATATGGGGGTTTTGGCTAAAGGTGAAAAAGCACTTGCTACAACTAATAGAAATTTTATAGGCAGGATGGGGCATCCGGAAAGTGAAGTATATTTAGCTGGTCCTGCAGTCGCTGCAGCAAGTGCTGTTCTTGGTTATATTGGAACTCCAGAAGAACTTGGTCTTTAAAGGAGGTAAAAATGAAAATAAAAGGAATAGCTTGGAAATTTGGAGATAATATTGATACAGACATAATAATACCTGCAAGATATTTAAATACTACAGATCCAGAAGAACTGGCTAAGCATTGCATGGAATCTGTTGATCCAGAATTTTCAAAAAAGATTAATAAAGGAGATATAATTGTTGCAGGAAAAAATTTTGGCTGTGGCTCATCTCGTGAGCATGCACCTATTGCAATTAAAGCTTGCGGAATTTCTTGCGTTATTGCAGAATCTTTTGCAAGAATTTTTTACAGAAATGCTTTTAATACTGGGCTTTTAATTATGGAGTGTGAAGAAGCTTCTAAAGATATTCAAACAGGAGACGAATTAGAAATTTATCCTGAAGAGGGGAAAATTGTCAATCTTACTAAAAATAAAACGTATTTTACAAAACCTTTGCCAGCATTTATGAAAGAGATTTTAGATGATGGAGGACTTATTCCTCATATTATGAAAAAATATAAAAAGAATTAAATAGTTATGGAAATAAAAAAAGATAAAGCAAATGTGGATATTTTATGGGGAATAATAAAAACTTTAAGAGGAGAACATGGATGTCCTTGGGATAAAAAACAAACACCATATACATTAAAAAAATATTTACTTGAAGAAACTTATGAAGCCATAGAAGCTATAGAAAAAGGTGACCCAGAGGAAATAAGAGAAGAACTTGGAGATCTTTTTTTCATTTTGCTTTTTATTATTTATTTATATGAAGAATCTAAAAAATTTTCTTTTTCTGACCTTATTTATTTTACTGCCCAAAAGATGATAAGAAGACATCCTCATGTATTTGGAGAAGAAAAAGTTAAAACAGCAGAAGAGGTAATAGAAAAATGGCAAAGAGTTAAAAAAGAGGAGGGAAAAAGTTCTTCTGTTTTAGGCAATATTCCTAAAAGTCTTCCTGCTCTCCAAAGAGCTTACAGATTGGGAGAAAGAGCAGGTAGAGTCGGTTTTGACTGGGAGAAACCAGAAGATGTACTGGGAAAATTTGAAGAAGAAGTTAAAGAAATTAAAGATTGTTTAAAAAAAAGAGACTTTGATGAATTGAAAAAAGAAATAGGTGATTTACTTTTTACTATAGCAAATTTTTCAAGAAAATTAAATATAAATCCAGAAGATGCTTTAAGATCTGCTTTAAATAAATTTGAAACAAGATTTAGAATGCTTGAAAAGGAAATAGAAAAAAGGGGTCTTTCATGGGATAAATTAAATATTCAGGAATTAGATAAAATCTGGGAAGAAATAAAAAATCAAAAATATTAAAATTGTTAAATGATCCTAATAGAAGTAAAACATCTAAGTTTTCGATATAATAACCACTGGATATTAAAGGATATAAATTTATCTGTTAGAAAGGGAGACTTTCTTGCTATAATTGGACCAAACGGAGGAGGAAAAAGTACTTTAATAAAATGTGTGCTTGGCTTTTTGAAACCTCAAAGAGGTGAAGTTTATTTATGGGGCAAAAAAGTGGAAGAATTTAAAGACTGGCATAAAATTGGATATGTTCCTCAAAGAGCCGGAGAATTAATAGATTTTTTAACACCACTTACTGTAAAGGAATTTCTTTTTTTACCTTCCCAATGGTACAAAAAATCAATAAAATCTGATGTAATGGAAAAATTGATAGAGGTTTTTGGTATAAAAAATTTATTAAATAAAAAACTTGGAGAATTATCTTATGGGCAACTTCAAAGAACTTATATAATAAGGGCTCTAATTTTAGAACCAGAAGTTCTTATTCTGGATGAGCCCTCAGTAGGGCTTGATTTTTTTTCTCAAGAGATTTTTTATAAAACTCTTGGAGAATTTCATAAAAAAGGTCTAACAATTATTCTTATTACTCATGAGACATGGCTTTTAACTAAATTGGTTAATAAAGTTGCATGTCTTAACCAGAAGTTATTTTTTCACGGAGATCACGAAAGCTTTTGTGTTATCTCCAAAAAACCTGAGTTTTATTCTGATTATCATAAAATTGAGCATTCTCATTGGTAAAAAATGGAAAATATTCTTTTTTATTTTACCTTCGCAAAATGGGGAATTTTTTCTGGCTTGTTATTTGGTTTTGCTTTATCCTTTACAGCTCCTATTCTTATTTTAAATAAAAATGCTCTTTTTCCCCATGCACTAACCCATGTGTTATTTTTAGCTATTGTATTAGCAATATCTTTGGATACTTTCATACCAAAAGGATTTAATTACTTTTTTATAATTGGTGTTACTCTTTTAGCAATGTCAGGAATATTATTTTTAAAATACATATTAAGTGTATACGAAGATACCGCTACTTCGATAATTGCTCAAATAGCAATGGGAATAGCCTTAATTATTACTGCAAAGACATCTCAGTATAATGCCCAGCTGTTATCTTATCTTTTCGGGAGTCTCTTAACTGTCACAAAAAATGATTTTTGGAAAAGTCTTATAATAGCTTTGATCACTTTGGTAGGTTTTTGTAAATTCAAAAGTTTGTGGATTTCCCAAACTATAGAGAAGGAAATACCTGGAATGAATTTCAAATATTCAAATTTAGTTTTTCTCATAATTATTACTCTTCAAATACTCATTGGAATAAAATTAATGGGTATTCTTTTAATTTCTACCTTTTTCGTCCTTTCAAGTAGTATTGCCTTAAAATTAGCTTCAAATTTTAATCAGGTTATTCTTTTATGTTTTATTTTAAATATACTGGGAATATTGGGCGGAAGTTTGATTTCTGTGTGGTGGGATGTTCCATTCTCCGGAGCTGTGGTTATATTTATGAGTTTATATTTAGTTTTACCTATATTAAAAGCATTAAAAAAATATGAAACTGATTGATACACACTCCCACTTAAATTTTCCAGAATTTGAAAAAGATTTGGATAAAATTATTGAGAGAGCAAGAAAAAATAATATTATTTATACAATTGTAATAGGTATAAATTTAAAAACAAATAAAAAAGCTATCAAATTAGCAGAAAAATATCCAAACTTTATTTCACCTGCGATTGGATTTCATCCACATGAAGTGAAAAATACTAATGAAAAAGATTATAAGTATTTAGAAAGTAATTTACAAAAAGTAGTAGCTTTAGGAGAAATAGGACTTGATTGGGTAAAAGAATTTTCTCCAAAAGAAATACAAATAAAACATTTTGAAAAACAACTTGAACTTGCAAAGAGATATAATAAACCCATAATACTGCATATGAGAGGAGATAGAGAATTATGGGGAACAGCATTAGAAATGTTGAAAAATTATTCAGATTTAAAAAAAGTTTTTCATTGTTACACTGCTGATAAAGAAATAGCGAAAAAAATTTTAGATCTCGGGGGATTTATTTCTGTTACAGGAGTTGTAACTTTTAAAAAGGCAGAAGATTTAAGAAATGCTATAAAATATATTCCACTTGATAGACTAATGCTTGAGACCGATTGTCCTTTTTTAGCCCCGCATCCTGTAAGAGGAAAGCGTAATGAACCCGCATTTTTGATTTATATAGCTCAAAAAATAGCGGAAATAAAAAATTGTGATATAGAAAAAATCGCAGAAATTACTACTCAAAACGCAATTTATTTTTTTGAGTTAAAACATTTGAAGGAGGGATAAATGAGACTTAAAAGAACTCTTTATATAGGTGAACTTTCGAAGGATTATATTGATAAGGAAGTAATAGTTTCTGGGTGGGTACTTAGAAGGAGGGATCACGGTGGTGTAATTTTTATTGATTTAAGAGATAGATCAGGTTTAATTCAGGTAGTTTTTGAAGAAGGTATAGAACCTGAAATACATAAACTTGCAGATTCTATAAGAATTGAATATGTGATCAGTGTAAAAGGAAAGATAAGAAAAAGACCTCCGGGAATGGAAAATCCTAAGATCCCTACAGGAGATATAGAATTAGTAGCTAATGATTTAGAAATTTTAAATACTTCAAAAACTCCACCTTTTATTCTTGATGAAGATACTTCAGGAATTTCAGAGGCTTTGAGATTAAAATATCGTTATTTAGATATGCGAGCAGTAGATGGACTTAAACCTTTTATTTTTAGACATAAAGTAAATCAAACAATAAGAGAATTTTTAAATCAAAAAGGGTTTCTTGAGATAGAAACACCGTTTTTAACAAAAAGCACACCAGAAGGAGCAAGAGATTACTTAGTCCCAAGTAGGATGTATCCTGGAAAATTTTATGCCCTTCCTCAATCTCCGCAATTATTTAAACAAATCCTTATGGTAGCAGGTGTGGATAAGTATTACCAAATTGTAAGATGTTTTAGGGATGAAGATTTAAGAGCTGATAGACAACCAGAATTTACTCAACTTGACATAGAAATGTCATTTGTTGAGGAAGAAGATATAATGAATTTAGTAGAAGAACTTTTTGGATATCTTTTTGAAAAAACTTTAAATATAACTCTTCCTAAGTTTCCAAAAATTTCTTATGATACAGCTATAAAAGAATATGGGACAGATAGACCTGATATACGATTTGATCTTAAATTGAAAGACATTTCTACTATTGCAAAAGAAACTAAATTTCAAGTTTTTAGAAATGCTCTGGAAGCTGGGGGAATTGTAAAAGGATTTAAAGTTCCTACAAATTTTTCAAGAAAAGAAATAGATGAATTAACAAAATTTGCCCAATCACTTGGTGCAAAAGGACTGGCATGGATTAAATATGATAAACAAGCTGGATCTTCTGATAAAAAATGGTCTTCACCAATTGTTAAATTTTTTGAACCTTCTCAACTTGAAACACTGGAAAGCATATTTGATTTGAAAGAAGAAAAAGCGATGCTTTTTTTTATTGCGGATAAAGAAGAGCTTACAAATCTGGTTTTATCTGAATTAAGAATTCATGTAGCTAATAAATTAAAACTTATTCCGGAAAAAAGTTTTAGCTTTGTATGGATTGTAGATTTTCCTCTTTTTGAATGGGATGATAAAGAAGATCGTTTGGTTTCAGTTCATCACCCATTCACCCATCCAAAAGATGAGGATATAGAATTATTAGAAAAAGATCCTTTAAAGGTTAGATCAAGGGCTTATGATCTTGTGTTAAATGGTATTGAAATTGGTGGAGGAAGTATCCGTATTCATAAAAGAGATTTACAGGAAAAAATTTTTAGATTGCTTAATATTCCCGATGAGGAGGTCCGAGATAGGTTTGATTTTTTATTAACTGCTTTAGAATATGGAGCACCACCTCATGGTGGCATTGCTTTTGGATTGGACCGTCTTATTATGCTTATGTGTGGGAAAAAGAGTATAAGAGATGTAATACCTTTCCCAAAAACTCAAAGAGCTCAATGTTTATTAACTTCAGCCCCTGCAGAAGTAAAAATAGAACAGATTTTAGAATTACACCTTCTTCCTGGATGGGAAAAAAAGAAAGAAAAATAACAAAAAATGCAGTTTTTTCTTGAGGGTTCTTTAAAAGGACTCAGTAAATGGTTAAGATTTTTAGGATATAAAACAGTGGTCTGCGAACATAGAATTACAAAAGAAGAAATAATAAAACATAAAAATAAATTTTTTCTTGTTACAAGTAAAGAAACAGCAAATATTCTTGAAAAAACCGGTATTAATTATTTGCTTCTTCCTAACGAGAACATTAAAACCCAATTGTTTCTTGTTATCAATAAATTAAATTTAAATCTTGAGCTCAAACTCAATATCTGCACAGTGTGTGGAGAAGAGCTTATACCTATTAAAAAAGAAGATTTCAAGGATAAAATCCCACCGAGAGTGTACGAAAGATTTGACGAATATAACTTTTGTCCTAAATGTAAAAGAATTTATTGGGAAGGTGATCACATACAAAGACTTAAACAAAAATTTTCTGCTATGATGTCTTTAATTTCTCAATCAAAATTTTCAAAATAGTTTCTGCATCACCTATTAATGCTAAATTAGCCATTTTTACAAATGGTGCATTTTTATCCGTGTTTATCGCTATAATGAATTCCGAATCTTTCATACCTTCTGTATGTTGAATAGCTCCTGAAATTCCAAAGCCTATATAAATTTTAGGTCTTACAGTAACTCCGCTTATTCCTATCATTCTTTCTTCTTCTATCCAACCTTCATAACATACCGGACGCGTTCCTCCAACTTCTGCTCCAAGAATTTCTGCAAGTTCAAAAAGCTTCTGAAAATTATTTTTATTCTTAAGACCTCTTCCACCAGCCACTACTATTTTAGCTGAAGAAAGTTTTGGACGTTTCTTTTTAAATGGTTTAAATTTTTTAAGATTGATGGAGCTTTTCCAGGAAAAATCTTCAGGGAAAATAACTTCTTTAAACTTAGGTTCTTTTTCTGATTTTTTTATACTAAAAGCTCCTAAGGAAATTGTAGCCATTATAGGATGGGTTGTAGATTTAAGTTGAGCTATAATATTTTCTCCAAAAGTAGGTCTTGCCATTATTATTTTATTATTTTTAAGTTCTAAATGATTTACATGAGCACAAAGTCCTAAATTAAGAGTTCCGGCAATTCTTGGAGCAAGAGATGTTCCAATTGAGTTAGCAGGAAAAAAGAATCCTAAAGGTTGCGTGATTTTAATTAATTCAATTAATACATTAGCATATAAATCATCTCTAAAAAAATAAAGCTCAGGATGTAAAATTAACCATACCTCATCAGCTATAGATTTTTTAATCTCTTCCAGATTTTTGATATTTTCTACAGAATCTGAAAGACATACAAGGATTAGTTTTTTCCCTAATTTTTGAGTAATAGGTTTTAAAGGAGTTAAAATTTCTAATTTTTCTCCAAAAGCCAAAATTTCATTTTTAGAAAGTTCTTCAAGCCTAATTTTATTTATCATTTCAATTTTACTCCCTTATAATTTTTCTTTTATTACTTCTATCAATTTTTCAACAAGTTCATGTGGATTTCCTTCAAGAATTAAACCTTTAGCAGTTATTTCTTTTTCAAAAACATCAACAACCTGTGTAGGAGAGCCTTTCAAGCCAAGTTTTTCAGGGATTAGATTTAAGTCTTTTGCAGTAAAAATTTCTGGTTCTAAATTTTTAACTTGGAGCAATCTTTTTAAAGAAGGAGGTCTTATATAGTCTAAATTTGGAGAAATACTTGCAATAAAACTTTCGTTTATTTCCAGTTCTTCTTCTCCATATTCGATTTCTCTTGTTACTATCCAGCTTTTATTGATTTTTTTGATATCTTTTACATTGGTTATAGAAGGGATTCCAAGTTTTGCAGCTGTTTCTGGTGCTACCTGTGCAGTTTCTCCATCTATGGATTTTAATCCCATAAGTATTAAAGAAAAAGGAGCAAGTTTTTTTATAGCTGATGCAAGAACATAACTTGTTGCAAGAGTGTCAGATCCTGCAAAAGCTTTGTCAGAAACCAAAATCATTTTATCTGCACCAAGAGCATAAGCATATTTTAAAACTGGAATTACATTAGGTGGTCCCATAGAAATAGCTATTATTTCAGCAGAATAAATTTCTTTTAATCTCATTGCCATTTCCAAGGCAGATTTATCAGGGGGATTTAATATCAACTCAGCATCTTCTCTTTTAAGAGTATGGGTTTTTGGATCAACTTTTACTGTTCCTGGTTTTGGGACCCCTTTTATACAAACAATTATTTTTTCCATTTCTGTCCTCTATTTGTAATATTTTAGAAGTTCTCTGGCAATTATATTTCTTTGAATTTCATTTGTTCCTTCGTAAATCTGCAGACATTTAGCATCTCTGAAGTATTTTTGCACGGCATAATCTCTCATATATCCATATCCACCCATCATTTGAATTGCTCTTTCTGTAACCCACATTGCAACATCAGTAGCAAAACATTTAGCCATGGAAGAAGCATAAGAAATATCTTTAGCCCCTGTATCAATATATCTTGCTACATTATAAATCAAAGCTCTTGCTGCTTCTATTTTCATAGCCATTTCAGCAAATGTATGACTTACAGCCTGGAAATTATAAATAGGCTGTCCAAATTGAGTCCTTTTAGTGGCATGTTTTAAAGAGACTTCCATAGCAGATTGTGCAATACCAAGTGCTTGAGCACCCGCACCGCATCTTGCATAATCAAGAGTTTTCAAAGCAATAATAAATCCCATTCCCTCTTTTGCTAAAAGTCTATCCTTAGGAATTTTGCAATCATTAAAAAACAATTCTGTAGTAACTGATGCCCGTAATCCCAATTTTTTTTCTTTTTTTCCTATAGAAAACCCAGGATCTCCTTTCTCTACAATAAAAGCGCTTGCTCCTCTTGCTCCTTTTGAGGGGTCTGTTAAAGCAATTACTATATAAATATCTGCTATTCCGCCATTGGTAATCCATTGTTTTAATCCATTAAGAATATAATAATCTCCGTCCTTTTTTGCTGTGGTTTTAATTGCAAAAGCATCACTTCCAGCTTGAGGTTCTGTTAAAGCAAAAGCACATAATTTTTTACCTTTAGCTATATCTGGAAGATACTTTGTTTTCTGTTTTTTATTTCCAAAAAGAAGAATAGGATAGGAACCTAAAAAAGATGCTGCATAAGTAGTTGATACACCTGCACAATAATAAGAAAGATGTTCCACTGCAAGACACATTTCAAAATTACCCCAGCCCAGTCCTCCATATTCTTCAGGAATAATAATGCCAAATAGATCAGCATGAGCCAATGCTTTAATAGGTTTTTCATCGAATATTTCCTTTTCATCCCATTCAAGTGCATAAGGTTGTATATATTCCTCTCCAATTTGTTTTATTAAATCTATTAAAATCTTCTGTTTTTCTGTGAGATTATAATTTAACATAAATTACCTCTTTAATATGCAAAAATTTTTAAAATTTATCTCATTTTAAATTAAATTTCGGGGTAAATCAAGATGATAAAATTTAATATGTGTTGACATTTTATATTTTAAGCCTTAACATTTATATTATAAAAAATTGGATTAATTAGGAGGTGAAAATAGATATGAAAATAAAAATGGTAATTCATGGAATAGCTATGGATCCTGTTTCCAATAGTCCTGTGATGCTTTTAAAAGAAGTCGAAGGTGATAGAATTTTACCTATATGGATAGGACTTTTAGAAGCTACTTCTATTGCTGCTAAAATAGAAAATATTCAGTTTCCGAGACCTTTAACCCATGATCTTATGAAAAATATTTTTGATTTTCTTGGAGTGAAAATTCCAAAAATTGAGATTGTAGATTTAAGAGATAATACTTATTATGCGATTATAACCTTGGATATTGAAGGAAAGACTATAGATATTGATGCAAGACCAAGCGATGCAGTTGCTCTTGCTTTAAGAACCGGAGCTGAAATTTTTGTAAAAGAAGAAGTATTGGAAAAGAGTCAAGTTTATAAAGAAACTCCACAAGGTATGGAAAAAGAAAAACAAATGGTGGGTACCACTGAAGAAGAAAAAGAAAAACTTAAAAAGATACTCGAAACACTGGATCCAAAACAATTTAAATATAAAATGTAATTTTTTGATGATTGATCTTCACTGTCATTCAGTTTTTAGTGATGGGGAATTAATTCCTGCAGAAATCTGGAGAAGAGTAAAAGTTTTAAATTATTCGGCTATTGCTATCACTGATCATGCAGATCATTCAAATTTTGAATTTATTATTAAAAATCTTTTAAAAATTAAAGAAAAATTTAAAGGGCTTGTTCCTAAATTAATAATAGGTATAGAACTTACTCATGTGCCACCGGAATTCATTCCAGAGTTAATTAAAGAAAGCAGAAAAGCAGGAGCAGAGATTGTAGTTGTTCATGGAGAAACAATAGTAGAACCTGTAGAAGAAGGGACTAATTTATCCGCTATAATAGGAAAAGCAGATATTCTTGCACATCCAGGATTAATTAGAGAAGAAGAAGTTAAATTAGCCTCAAAGAATGGAGTATTCCTGGAAATTTCAGGGAGGAAAGGACATTGTTTTACAAATGGGCATATAGTTAAACTTGCCAAAAAATATGAGGCTCCTTTAGTAATAAATTCCGATGCTCATGCTCCTTCAGATTTACTAACAAAAGAAATGGCTTTAAAAATAGGTATTGGAGCAGGCCTTACACAAACTGAAGTAGAAGCTATATGGAAAAAGACGAAAGAACGCTTCGTTTAATTGAGATTGTAGAAGATTTGAAAAAAGTATTTCTTGAAAAAGGTTATCCAGAGAGTATACTTTTTACTTTTTGTTCATTTACATTTACTCTCGATAAACTAAATTTTAATTTTAAATTACCTTTAGTAGTTAAAGAGGAAAATAAGATTTATTTTGTAGTAGATTATAAACCAGCTTCAGCAGGCCTTGCCTCTTTTGAGAGGGGTTTATTGGCATTGGCAAGAGTTCTTTTTCATCCACTTCCATTTTATAGTTTATTAACCAACCTTGAGAAATTTTTGCTAATAAATAATTATACCTGTGAAACAAAAAATGGCGGAAAAAATATCATACCTTTTTATGAAGAAATAAAAACTTCTATTCCATCACGTTTCAAACAATTCAACATGGATATAGAGAAAAAAATACTTGCTCTTTATCTTTCCGGCGGCTGTAAAGATAATGTATGTGCTTTAGGGATCCATTAAATCTAAATTTCTTTTCAAATTTTTCTGACAAACTGAACAAAAATTTTTACTTTTTTTATCTGTATCAATTATAGAATTTGAAAAATGCATTACACATGTAGGATTGTTACAATGTTGTAAATAAAACAAATGTCCAAGTTCATGAGTAGCTTCTTTTAATATTCTTTCTATAAATAAAAATTCATCCTTTGGTAAACCGTAAAATTCCTGTTTTAACCTTGATAAAGATATAATTGCTATCCCATTATTAATATCTGCTAAACCAAAAATAAAATTTAATCCAGGAAAATAAAGATCTACATCTACTATAATAAGCCATTTTTCCATATCAGTTTTTTTAAGTACCTTTACTTTATTTATAATTTCTGAAGCTAAATATTGGTTTCTTTGAGAATTATAAGCAAATTGAATATTAAATTTTAACTTTAAGATATTTATTTTTAAATTAAATACTTTTTTAAGATGGGTTTCTAAAAATTTCAGAATATCCTTTTTGAGATCACATATAGGGATAATTTTTATTTCTATCAAGAATAAAACCTCTGTCTCAGGGTTTCAAATAAAGAAATAGCTAATGCTATAGCTACATTAAGACTTTCGATTTTACCTTTCATAGGAATTTTTACTTTCCAATCGCATTCTTCCAATATACTTTTTTTAATTCCTCTTGCTTCATTACCTGCAATAAAAACTATTGGTATTTTAAGATCTAATTTATATAAACTTTGATCTGTATGAGGTGAAAGTCCTATTATCCATAGTCCTTTATCTTTAAAAAATTTAATTGCATGCTTCAAGTTAGTTACTTTTACAATGGGTATATTAAATACAGAACCCGAAGATACTTTTATTACTGTTCCAGTTATATCACAACTTCTCATTTTAGGGATAATTACCCCGTGAACCCCTGCTGCATCAGCTATTCTTATAATAGATCCAAGATTTTGTGGGTCTTCTACCTCATCAAGCATTACCACAAGAGGAATTTCATTTTTTTCTTCCCAGTTTTTAACAACGTCTTCCAGATCGCTATAACAAAATCTACTTATATAAGCTACTACTCCTTGAGTATTTATATTTTTTCCTATCTTAGGAGGTATAAACTCCTTTTGAGAAACTAATTTTACTGGGATATTTAATTTTTTTGCTTTTTCTAAAATTTGATATTTTTTTCCTTTTAAAGTCTTTTTTTCTATCCAAATTTCTTCAATAAAATCTGGATTATTTTTTAATGCTTCTAAAACAGGATTGATTCCCCATATAGGCTGAGACATAAATTATTTTAAAACCTCTGAGAGAAATTTGATAAATTTTTGATTTCTAAAAGTTCTTTGCATTTCAGCATTTATAATATTGAATAATATATTTTTGCTTTCTTCAAGATTTTCATTAACAATTACATAATCAAACCAAGAAGCAAATTTTAATTCTTCTTTAGCTCTTTCCAATCTTTTTTTAATTTTTTCTTTATTATCTGTTCTTCTTCTAATAAGTCTTTTTTCCAGTTCTTCCATACTTGGAGGAGCTACAAAAATAAAAACTGCCTGATTCCCAAAATATGTTTTTAACCGTGTAGCACCGATTACTTCTATATCTAAAACTAAATGTTTATTTTGAGAAAATGCTTTTTCAATTTCACTTTTTGCTGTTCCATAATAAGCATCATGCACTTTTACCCATTCCAAAAATTCTTGCATTGCTATCATTTGCAAAAATGTTTTCTCATCAACGAAATAATAATCTTTTCCATCTATCTCTCCGGGTCTTGGAGGACGAGTTGTATGAGATACAGAAAAATAAAAATCTTTTTCAGGAAGAAATCTAAGAAGAGTAGTTTTACCTACTCCTGAAGGGCCTGAGATTATGATAATAAGATTTTTTTGCATTATTCACTACTTTTTTCTATTTTCTCTAATACATCTGTAGACATTCTTTGAGCAACAGTTTCTGCTTGGATAGCTGAAAGGATTACATGATTACTATCAGTAATTATAATTGAACGGGTTTTTCTACCTTGTGTTGCGTCAATTAATCTTTTTGTCTCTTTTGCTTCTTCTTTCAATCTTTTCATTGGAGCAGAATTGGGATTTACAATAGCTATAATTCTATCAGCCACTACATAATTTCCAAAACCAATATTCAATAATTTACAACTGCATCCCATTACTTAACCTCCTTAATTATATTTAAATTTTTTGAATTTTTGTAAAATGTTTTTAAAAATTTTAAATCACTTTTTTATTTTGTCAATTTTTTTGCAATTTCTCGTTTTTTTAAAATGGATAAAAATAACCGAAATATTTGAAGTTTCAGAAAATTAGATGTAAAGACTATTTTTTTAAAGAATATCTGCCAATTACAGTTTCTCCTGCGAAGACCTTATGACCGGTTTTTATATATATTTCTGCATCCATGGCAGGGAAAAGAAGCTGTGTTTTGGATCCAAATTCGCATATGCTTATTGGCTCTCCTGCAATTACTTCATCTCCTGCTAATAAAAAACTTTCACAATTTTGAAAAATACTTTTTGGAGTCTGAATTAACCAGAAAGGAATTCCATCTTCTCTTTCTATTAAAAAAGAAACCTGTTTTATTCCTGTTTTAATTTTTGAAAAATCTATCTTTAAAATTTTTCCAATTACAGGACTTCTATTGATGTAAACATCCCAGATCTGTGTAAAAATTTCTATTTTCCAGAGTGGATATGGAGCAATTTTGTCGTTTTCTTCAATTTCGCATGAAATTATTTTACCATCTGAAGGAGAAATAATTAGTTCAGGGTTTAATATACATTCTCTTCTCGGGTTTCTAAAAAAATAAGCATTTAAAATACTTAATAAAATTCCTGAAAAAGCAAGTTTTCTTTTTTTGATAAAATACATCCCAGCAGAAAAACAAAGAGGAGATAGGATCCAAGGGATGCCTTTTTTATGTATCATTAGTTTTCTAAGATCTTATTTTTACAGATGGAAAGAGATTTTCTTCTGTATGAGGAAGAAAAAGGGCAGCCATATAATATCCCATAAATTGAGGATGATTAGAAAGTTCTACATGTGTCATCATCTGTGCGATCTCATGCATTTTTAAAAAACTGTTTTTATATAATAAAGCTTTTTTTGCTCCTTGTAAACTGGTATTTCCTAAAAAGAAAAATTTTTCTCTTGGGAGATCGGGGAGTAATCCTATTGTAATTGCATCTTCAAGTTCTATATAATTTCCAAAAGTTCCTGCAAGATAAATTCTTTCTATATCATTAAAAGTTAAACCAATAGATTCAAGTAAAGTTTGATATCCTGCAAACATTGCGCCTTTAGCACGCATAAGATTTTCAATATCCGCTTCTGTAAAAACTATATCTTGACCTGTAGCAGAGTGTTCTTTCCATACAAGTACGTATTCCCAACCATCTTCTCCTTCTCTAATTCTCGGATGTTTTATATCGCTTCTTATTTTTCCAGATTTATCTATAAGACCAACTCTGAAAAGACTTGCTAAAAGAGAAATTAATCCTGAACCACAAATACCTTTTGGCTTTTTTTTCCCGATAGTTATTATCATTGGTTCAAAATCAACAGGATCAATGCTTACAGCTTCAATAGCTCCTGTAGTAGCTCTCATTCCATGCTTAATTCCTCCTCCTTCAAAAGCTGGACCAGCTGAGCAAGCAGCGCACATTAAAAATTCTTTATTACCAAGAACTATTTCTCCATTAGTTCCTAAGTCTATAAAAAGAGTAATTGGGTCTTCATCTGCAATTTTAGAGGCTGTAACTCCTGCAACAATATCTCCTCCAACATAACTTGCCACACATGGAGCGATTTGAATTAATGTTTTATCTTCAAGTTCGAAGCCAAGCTTATTTGCGGGAAATACAGGAAATTCAGAGGTAACAGGAACATAAGGATATTCTCTTAAAAATCTCGGTTCCAGTTCTAAAAATAAATGAGACATAACAGTATTTCCTGCAACAGATATTAAGGAAATTTCTTTACACTCTTTTTTAGCAGTTTTACAAAGTTCTTTTATTAAAGAGTTTAATTTATTTGTTATTTTTTCTGAAAGTATTCTCAATCTTTCTTTTTTACGAGCAAATTCAATTCTACTTATTACATCTTCACCATAACTAATTTGAGGATTATAATCTGAGGTATAAGCTAAAACTTTTCCTGTATTCAAATCTATAAGTTCCAGTTGAAGAGTGGTTGTTCCTATATCTATAGCTACTCCTAAATTAGAATTACTTTTATCACCAGCTTCTATATCCATTAGATAAATTATATTTTTTCTTACATCTTCGTAATAGCTTACTGTAATCTGGAAATTATCTTTCCTTAATTCGTAAGGGAGTTTTCTTAAAAGAGATAAATTTATTTCTGGTTCATTAATTCCGAGCTCAGAAAAACGTGTTTTTAATCTAATCCAGTCAGAGATATTATTTTCTATAGTAGGAGTAGAAAGTTTTATAAAAAATTTTTTATAAGCTGAATTAACAATTTCTTTTTCTTCAACATATAAAGCTTTTGCTCTTTTTCTAATTGGTCTGAGAAGTGCTCTTCTATCAACTTCACTCTCAACAGGTATCCTTATTGTCAAATCAGAAAGTGGTATAAGTGTACACGCTTTATAAAAACCGTCGGATAAAATTTCACCTTTTGCTTTTCCTTTTTCAAGAATTACTTTACATTTATTACATGCTCCCATTCCTCCGCAAGAGGCATTTATGTGAATTCCTGCTCGCATGGCAGTATCCAAAACAGTTTCTCCAGAAAGAGCTTCAATTTCTACATCATAAGGTAAAAATTTTATTTTTGGCATATCTTAATACCTCACCAGTTGTTTAATTTGAAATAATATATTATAGTAATTGAATTTCTAAAACAATTAATTTGGAGAACTTGTGAAAAAATGAACGTTATCTTATAAATATTAATTAATTGTAATACAAAAATTAAAAATTGTAACATTAAGTAATTAAATAAGGAGGTAAAGATGAATGAAATTGAAAAAGTAAAATATTTAACTGATCACTGGATTGAACATACTGAAGAGCATGCAGAAGAGCTTTTAAGATGGGCTGAGATCGTTGAAAATATCGAAGAAGGAAATGAAATTGCAAAAGTTTTAAGAAAAGCTTCTGAAAAATTTAAAGAAGCAATAGAAATTTTAAAAAAAATTAAAGATTAATAACATTATTTAATACAAATTTTTATAAAACATATTGTTTGAGATTCTTGTTATTAAATTTTTTAAAATTCTTAATTCATTTGTTAACTTTGGATTTTCAATTTGTAAAAATGTAAATTTACATTTTTTACATTTTTTACATTAATTTACATTTACAATTTAGTATTTCCTAAGAAATTCAAGATTTTAATTATGGCATGTTTATTGCTTTTTATAAAATACTATGAAAATAAAAATAAAAAATTTAATTATTATAAGTTCATTTATTTTTTTCTTAATTTTACCTGTTATTGGAAAAAGTGAAGAAAAGGAATTTTTTAATTTATTTAAAAATTCACAAATTTTTAGCTCATATTCCTTAGATGAAAATGTTCTTGATAAAATTCGTGGTGGAGGGACAAAAACTTTTTTCCAAACTGGTCAAGGAAATAAGATTATTTTATGGGATGAAGCTAAGAAAATTACGCCTACCCAATTAAACATTTTTAAGGGTAATAATAATATAGGTTACTCAACCCTTATAATATCTGCTAAATAGGAGAAAAGAATGAAAAAATTAACATTATTGACATTTATTTTTCTTTTTATTCTTAATGGTAAAGCTTTAAGTGAAAAAATTAACAAAACCTTAATTACAGATGATGTATTTACAGGTGCTTCAGGGATAGTAGGAGTAAATATGGCTTCCGGAGATAATCATGTCCAAAGTAACATGCGAGTAATAAATTTAGGAAGCAATGGTTATACCTTAGGATTTATAGAACAACAAACAATGTGTATAAATAAAATGCCTACTATAGCTATAGACTTAATTGGAGGTAATGCTTTTTCACATATAAAAGGTGTTTTTTCTATTAATCAAGCTTCTGGTTCTGGAAGTGCTGAAGCTAATTTTGTTTCTATTTCTATTGGTAAAAAATTAGAAAACTTGGTTCTTGCTCAAACTGTAGCAAAAGTAAAAAATCAAGATCAATATTCGGGAGAGTTTTTAGATATTATTTGTAGATCGGCTTTCTTTGAGGCAAAAGGGGTGGTACAAGTTAATCAATCAGCAGGTGGAGGAAACGCTCTTGCAAATACTTTCCATTTAAATTTTATAAAAGGCAATTTTTAAATAACATAAAAAAACTAAAAGGAGGTGTGCTATGTTAAAAAGAGTGCTTAGAAAAAAGTTAGTTTTAGCAGGTGCTTTAGCATTTTCAGTATCTTTATTAGCTCCTATAGGAGCTAAGGCTCAAGGATTACCGGATTTATCTGATTTATGTGGTGTTGAATGCACAGGGTATTTTGATTTTGATGGAGAATTGAGTGGTAATTTGGATATTACACTTCAAGTAATGGGTGTTGCTGATTTGGAAGCTTATCTTTCTCTTATTACAACTGATATTTCAATTACTAATACCGGAGAAGATATGAAAGTGAGTGGGTTGGTAAGAGCACTCAGCAAAAATGATCAGTTTCTTATGTATAATTCAATTTGGAATTATGGAACTGAAAATGAAGCAACAGTAAGTGGTGATGTTCTTAGTGGAGCACAGGGTAACATAGGTGCTAATGTAGTAGCAGGAGATTATAATGCACAGAGTAACGTAGTAGCTATTGCTGCTGGAGAAGAAGAAACTTCTTTAGTTGAATCTAAAACTTTTAGTGTCCAAAAGGCTAAATTTAATGAAGTAAATAATGAAGGAGTAACAAATACCGCTTCTGCAAGTGATAATGCATTATCAAATGCAATAGGAAATATCCAAGTTAACATTGCTGCTGGAGTTGATAATGCTCAGACAAATCAATTAGGTATAGCTGTTGGTCCAGCTAAGGTTGGAATGAGTGTAGCATATGTTCAGCAAAAATCTAAATATAACATAGTAAGCAATGAGCCTATCATAGAAGAAACAGAAGGAGGAGAAATTCCTATTGAATTAGAAGTTCAAATGAGCGAAAATATCTCGGGAAGTATAGAAAATGGTTGGTATACCGGAACGGAAGAAGGAACTATATGGTATGCACCTGGTCAACCGGAAAATGACTACTCTGGAACAGAAAGCGGAGAAATTGGTGGAGATATAGAGATAGAGAATATTGAACTTACTGGAACTATTACAGGTTCTATACCTATAGGTATAACAAGTGTTAACACCACAAATATAGCATCTTTAAGTGGTAGTGTGCTTTCAGGTGCAGTAGGAAACATAGGTGTTAATGTTGCAGCAGGAAGTAACAACCTTCAGGCAAATACTCTTTCTGTAAGTTATGTATCTGGTGGTGTGAGTGTTCCTACTGGTATCGAACTTTCTACTCCTTAGTAAACCAAGTAAAAAGATTTTGATAAATAATTAAAGGGGGCCTTAAGCCCCCTTTTATCCTTTAATTAGAGGTAAAAATGGTTATAACAATATTATCAAAAAGTTTAATTCTCTTTATTTTTTTAGTTCTTTTTCCGCTTCATAAAACTTATTCTGGAGAAATAGAGATTAAAATAGGATCATACGGAGGTTACTTTCAAAAACGTGTATTAAGTATAAAAGAACTTCGTTTTAAAAATCTTATAAAACAAAAATATGACCTTAGTTGCGGTAGTGCTGCCCTTGCTTCGTTACTTAAATATTATTACAACCTTAATATAAGTGAAGAGGATATAATAAAAGATATTTTAACACATGGAGAAATTGAAAAAATTAAAGCTCGCGGTTTTTCAATGTTAGATCTTAAGCAAAGTGCAGAAAGATTTGGTTTTAAAGCAGGGGGATATAAAGTTCCTCTTGAAAAGCTTCATTTAATAAAAATACCTACTATTATTCTTTTAGATATTAATGGGTATAAACATTTTGTAATTTTAAAAGGTGTTAAAAACAACAAAGTATTTATAGCAGATCCAGCCTACGGGCATAAAATAATGGATTTAAATGAATTTAAAAAATCCTGGAATGGGATACTTCTTGCTGTTTTTGGAAAAAAGAAATCAAAAAGAGTTTGGAAACTTAAAGTTAAGAAAGTTCCAAAAGAAAATATATGGGCATTGGAAAATAGTGTCATTACAAATTTTCTTTTAATAAGGCAACCTTTTGAAATTAAACCTTAGGGGGATTAAGATGTTTAAAAAAATTTTTTTAATTATTAGTTTCATCTTAGTTGTAACAGGATTTATAAGAATATTTAAAAGTTTCGCATTTGAGAATAATATATTTGAAGGAAAAATACCATTTAAAGCAGAAGCAGTTAAAGAAACCGAATTAGAAAAATTAAGAGGAGGTTATATGGGAGTTTATTTTCAAGTAATTTTTACAGGATATTGGGATACTTTAGGACAAAATTATGTTAGTATAAAAGGAAATAACAATGATTTTATTAATATAAATAATCAAAATACTTCTGATTTTTCAATAGATACAATATCTTCATCCTCACAAGTGAAAGTAAAAAGTATTGCAGTTATAGGTGGTTTTAATGGAGGAAATGGCATTTTTCAAATTAATCAAGTTCCAGGTTCAAATAATATAGTAAATAACAACTTAATAATAAATATTGCTATTTTTACTACTCACGAAGCATCTACAGAGGCTTTAAGAGGAATATTTAATATTTTACCATATTGAAAAATTTCAATAACTTTGATATTTTGACTAAAAATAAAAATGTAGTATAATATGATATTTACATTTTATAAAAGATTGATTAATGAAAAAATTTATTTTTTTAATTATAATTTTAAATTTTATAATTTTAAATTTTATTATAAATTTAAAATCGGGTATATGTGCAGAAAAGAGAAAAGTTACAACTCCTGAAGAGGCACTTTTACAAGAAAAGGGTGGTGTTTTACTTCCTAAGGGAACTTTAGTTATTGAGCCAGGTTTTCAATATTCCTATACTTCACGAGCTCGAATAGCTATAAGTGGATTCACTATTTTGGAAGCAATAGTAATAGGTAAAATTAAGACAGAAGATGTGAGAAAAGATATATTAATGGGGTATGTTAATTTTCGTTATGGCCTTTTAAAAAATCTTCAAATAGAGGCTCAGATTCCTTATCTTTATCGCAGAGATCGTTATGCTTATAAAGAAGGTTCTTCTACTACAGAGAAAATTATTTATGATTCAAATATTGGAGATATTTCTTTTGGAGCTTCCTATCAACTTTTATATGAGAAGGGTAAAATACCAGATGTTGTATTTAATTTAAAAGTTAAAACTCGAACAGGGAAGGACCCATATAATATAGAAACTGACGATCGAGGAAGACCTAAGGAACTTCCTACAGGAAATGGTCATTGGGGAATTTCAGGAGGTATAACAGTAGTAAAGCGAAGCGATCCAGCTGTTTTATTCGGAAGTTTAGCTTATTTTTATAATTTTAAACGTAATATAGGAGGGGAATATGGAGAAGTAAAAGCTGGGGATAGTATTGATTATAGCATAGGTATAGCTTATGCCTTAAATGAAAAACTTTCTACTTATATTTTTTATGATCAAAAGATATATACCTATACAAAACAAAATGACAAAAAAATCCCGGGTACTGATTTTAATGTAGCTATACTTTATTTTGGAAGTTCTTATGTAGCAACTCCTAAGGTAGCTTTTAATATTTCAATTGGTATAGGTCTTACCTCTGATGCCCCAGATGTGACTGTTGAAATAAGACTTCCTATAAAATTTTAATTATTTAGGTATATCAATTTTGTAATATCTAATAAGATTATAAATTGTGGGTCTGCTTACCTTTAAAGCTTTAGCTGTTTTAGTTATATTAAAATTATAATTTTTTAATGTTTCTAATAATTTAGATCGATCTATAATTTTTTTTCTTTTATGGGTCTTTTTTTTATCTATTTGTAGAAAGTCTGTTAATGATTCTAATTTATTACTGAGTCCAAGATCTTCAGGTGTAATTTCTTTATTTTCAGATAATACAAGGGCTCTTCGAATTCTATTAATTAATTCTCTTACATTTCCAGGCCAATCATAATTCATAATAGCTTTTTTTGCATCTTCAGAAAGTTCTTTAAAAGGTACATTGTATTCTTTAATGAATTTTTTTAAAAAATAATTAGCTAAAACAATTTTATCATTTCCTCTATCTCTTAAAGGTGGAAGTTTTATAGTAAATACGCTTAAACGATAATATAAATCTGCTCTAAAATTTCCGTTTTTTACTTCTTCTTCAAGATCTCTATTAGTTGCAGCAATAACTCTTACATCAACTTTTTTGGATTTTTCACTTCCTATCGGTTCAATTATTCCGGTTTCTAAAAATCTTAAAATTTTTGCTTGCAGAGATAGAGGTAATTCCCCTATCTCATCAAGAAAAAGTACACCTTTATGAGCTAATTCAATTTTTCCTTTTTTGGAAGAATACGCACCAGTAAAAGCACCTTTTTCATATCCAAAAAGTTCTGCTTCTAATAGAGTTTCTGGTATAGCTGCACAATTTATTATTATAAAAGGCTCACCATTTCTAAAACTTCTTTCATAAATAGCCTTAGCTACTAATTCTTTACCTGTACCACTTTCCCCGAGAATTAAAACAGGTATATCTAAAGGAGCTACTTTTCTTATTAAAGAAAAAACTTCTAACATCTTCTCACAAGTACCAACAAATTCTATGTCTTCAATATAATTTTCTTGAGATAAAATAAACTTGTTAAAATTTATATATAACTGAATTAAATTTTCTATTTTTACTTCACTTAATAAATTTTTGATTCTATATAAAAATGTTTGCTTAAAATGGTGAAACAGATATTCTGGAGTAAATATTTCTAAAGAAAAATGGCAGCTCGGACATATGGTATGATTGTCAAGAGGAGAATTACAATAGGGACAAGTTTTCCAAGAGATAGGATATAAATTAGAATGAATAAATTCCCAAAGTTTTAAAAGAGTTTCTTTTTCTGTTATTAAAAATTTTATAGCAAATCCTTCTTTATCTTTTCTAATTTTTTTTGCTGGAATTCTTAATTCCGTACCTTTATAAGGAATTAAAATTTCTATAATATTCTTTTTTAATGAAATATTTCCTTTTAAAACACAACCACTTAAACTTAGGCCTTCTAATATTACTTTTTTTCTTTCAATTTCTTCGGTAAGAATATAAGCCTTTATAGGTTTTTTTAAACGTACATCTAAACGCATGTAATTAATATTTATTGAAGAAATATTTATAAAATAAAATTTGAAGAATATCAAAAAAATAACACAAAAAATATGAATTTCAAGAATATAAGAATAAAAATTTTAAATAAATTTTTTTTAAAATTTATTTATTTTTTTACAAAATACTATTCTATCGATAATTATTTTTTTTAAAATTTTGTTAAAATTAAGTTTAAAATTGGTTTGTTAAGATTTTCACAAAATGTAGAAATATTTTGAAATTGATTAAGATATTTTTTATTAAAAAAATTAAATGGGCTGGGGAATGAGGAAGAGGGGTGAAAATCCCCCGCTGCCCCGCAGCCGTGACCGGGGACGAAAGCCGCTTGGGAAGGCTTATAACCTTCCTCGCTCAGGTGCTCGAGGATTTAAATCTGAAGGGTGCCTGAGTGGGCTACCAAGGATACCCTTGGTAGCGACAGGCCACTGGGTTAGCCAAGAGCTTATAAAAAGCTCTTAGGCTACCTGGGAAGGCGCGGCGAGTAGGTTGATCCGGAAGCCGGAAGACCGCCCCAGCCCCCAATAAACCCGAGGGGGTGAGTCATGAAAGAGTATCTTAAATTTTCATTTTATCAAAAGGTTCGATTTTTTGTGAAATTTTTATTTTAATTTTTAGTTTATCTATTTTAAGTTCTTCATAGTTTTTAAAAAATTAAATTTTTTTGATTTCAAGGAGGTATAGAGATGAAATTGTTAATTTTATTTTTTATTGTTATTTTAATCCCAATCAAGGGATATCCTCAAGAAACTTCTAAGGAAGAAAAATTGCCAGAAATAGTTATTACAGCAACTAAAGTCGAGGAATCACCTTTAGAGGTAAGTTCTTTTGTAAAAGTTATCACAGAAGAAGAAATTGATAAATCTCCTGCAAAAACGCTTGGAGATATTTTTCCCGAATTAGGACTCGGACATACTCACAAATATCCAGGTGCTTTAACAAGTAGAATAAGTATTAGAGGAATATGTTCCGATCTTTTTGATCCTCTTAAAGGCGGGATTCTTATTTTAGTTGATGGTCAAAGAATAAGTACTGCAAATCTTGCCAAAATTCCTTTAGAAGATGTTGAAAGAATCGAAGTTGTAAAAGGACCATTTTCAGTTCTTTATGGAACTCAAGCAATGGGTGGAGTTATAAATATTATTACTAAAAAACCTAAAAAGGAAGGGATTCATTTAAATTTAAAAGGTGAAACAGGTTCTTGGGATTATTGGAAGGGGGCTGCGGAATTAAGTATAAAAAAGAATATAAAAAAGAATTTTATAGATTTTTATATTTTAGAAGAAAGATCATCTCAGGGAGATTACCAGGCAAAACATTATGGGGAAATTGATAACACATCTTACAATGAAAATACAATAGATGCCAAATTAGGAGTTTCCTTTTTAAAAGATCATTATATTTCTTTTGGTTATCAACAATGGAATGGATGGGATATTGGAACTCCTGGAGCAATATATAATCCTACTCCTGAAAATTATTCAGATAAAAAAAGAGACTTTTATAATATTTCTTATAAATTTAAAGATTTAAAAATTGATTATACATATACTTATGATAGAGATGAATGGCACTCATTTTATGGCTCCTTGGAAAGTATTTATACTAAAATTATGAGAGGAAAAGATTTAAATGTAAAACTCCCTATTAAATTTAAAACTCATAGAGTAGTTTTAGGAGGTGAATATTATAATCTTAAAATAAAAAGTAAAACCAATTTAGGAGCTCCTTATTATCCAAATTCCGAGTTTAAAAATTATGGAGTTTTTGCGCAAATTAAATTAAATATTTATAAAGAGAAAATTTTTATAATTTCTGGAGGAAGATACGATTATTTTAAAACTAAAATTCTCAGAACACCTGGGATAATTTCTTTAAAACCTAAGGAAGAAGATATAGACCATTTTAGTGGAAATTTGGGGTTTCTTTTCAGGGTAAATAAAAATTTAAGTATAAAAGCTAATGTTGGAGAAGCTTTTAGAACACCTACAGCAGATGAATTAGCAACTGATTATATATCTTCTTGGGGAACTCATTATTTAGGAAATTCTACTTTGGATCCAGAAGAAGTTATTTCTTTTGATATAGGGTTAGATTACGGAGGAAATTTTGGAATTTTATCTTTTTCATATTTTTATAATAAGTACAACGATAAAATTGTATCTTACTATAATGTCAATTTAAATGCAAAAACTTATAAAAATATAAAAGGTGCAACTATACAAGGTATAGAATTTTCTTATTCAAATGATATTGGAAATTTATTAGGTTTTCCATTTGAATTAGAACCATTTATAAGCTTAACTTATCATTTACAATATAAAGATGAAGAAAGTAAAAGAACTCTTTGGTATATTCCAAAAAGTATCGCAAGTTTTGGTATAAGATTTAATTATAAAAACTTCAAAGCAAGTTTAACAGGTATTTATAATGGTGATGAAAAAGTTCAGGATTGGGCTCCACCATATTATGGGTCAAGGATAATCAAAAAGAAAGATTTTACAATTTTTAATGCTTTTGCATCTTATCAATTTAAAAAATTAGAAACGTTTATCAAAGTTGAAAATCTTTTTAATCGCAAATACGAATATGTAAAATATTATCCTATGCCAGAAGCAAGTTATTATGTTGGTTTTAATTATAAATTTTAAAATTATAAACTTTAATCAAGATGTTTGGAGAACAACGAAGAAAACAGATAGTTTTCTTTTGGTTTGGTTTAAGTTTGATATGTTTCTTTTTTGCAAAAGTTCTTTATGCTACGCAAATTCCTCATCGAATTATTTCTTTAAGTCCGTTTATTACAGAAAGTCTTTATCTTCTTGGTGTTCAAGACAAAATAGTGGGAACTACTATTTATGATAGAAACCCAGGTGCCGAAAATCGAACCAAAGTGGGATCTATTATGGAAATAAATATAGAAAAGGTACTTAGTCTTTCACCAAATTTAATATTAGCTACTGACCTTACACCTGTGCAAGAAATTCAAGCTCTTAGAGCCCGAGGGTTTAAAGTTGAGGTTTTTTCTTTTTGGAAAAGCCTCGATACTCTTTTAAATGAATTTATAAGATTGGGAAAACTTGTAGGTAAAGCACAAAAGGCAAAAACAATAGTAAAAAAAATAAAAAATGAAATTTCAATACTTAATAAGAAAATTCAAGGGCTTTCTAAGCCTAAAGTAATCGTAGAAATAGGAATTAATCCTCTTTGGGTAGCTCCTCGTAATTCTTTTATCAATGATTATATTGAACTTGCTGGAGGAATAAATATAGCTCCTAAAAAATCAGGATTTATTAGTCGAGAAAAAATTCTTACACTTAATCCTGATGTGATAATTATTACAGATATGGGTTTTGAAGCTGAGAAAGAAAAAAGAAGATGGTTTCAGTATCATACTCTTTCAGCAGTTCAAACTAAACGCATTTATATCATTGATTCAGATGATCTTTGTAGCCCGACTCCTCCCAGATTTTTAAAAACCCTTAAACTTTTAATCAAATTATTACATCCTGAAGTGGGGGAGCAATTATGAAAAAAGAAAAAGCAAGGTATTTTTTTCTTATCTTTATTTCATTAAGCTTTTTAGTTTTTATTTTTGCTATAGGGTATACTTCAATGGAATTAAAGTATGTGCCTCTTCCTAAAGAAATAGAAGCTACAGCTATGATTATTTCTAAAAATGCTCGCACTCCTTTTTGGGAAAAAACTTTAATAATAAAATTTCCAAAAAAAAGAAGAGCGCTTTCTACCAGAAATGGGTTTTTAGACATTTGGATAGCAGTAAATCATTCTGCTTCTCCTGAACTATGGAAAAAAGTTTGCAAAGAAAAAAAGAAATCTCATAAAGTGGGTGGATTGGTTTATATAGAGGAATTAAGAAAGGCTTTAGCACAAAAATATAAAATTAAAACTGAAGAAATTGCCATATTAGCCACAGCAGCTGATATGGATAACCTTGCAGTAGTTACAAAAAAATTTAAAACAAAAGAAGTTAATTTAATAGTCACAGCTTTAGTTACAGCAGGAGCTAAAAGTAATGCCTTAAGGACAGGGGTTGATAGTGGATGGTATTTAGATGGTAAAAAACTTAATAAACCTGGAACTGTAAACATTATTTTACTTACCAATGTAAAGCTTACAGATGGAGCTATGGCACGGGCTATTATAACTGCTACAGAAGCTAAAACAGCTGCTTTCCAAGATTTAAAAATTCAAAGTTGTTATACAAAAAATGTCATTGCTACTGGCACAGGCACCGATTCTGTGATTGTTGTGTCAGGAGAAGAAGAACCAATAATTACTTATACCGGTGGTCATAGCAAAATAGGAGAATTAATAGGAAAAGCAGTTTATCAAGCAGTAAAAATAGCACTTTGTAAACAAAACGGCTTTTGCTAAAAATAAAAACTGAAAATGAAAGCAATATATTTTATACTTTGGATTTTAGGAATAGCTTTTAGTTTAAGTTCTTTTGCTTTTAAAATAGCACTTGCTTTGAAATCCATTAAAACTAACCTTAAAACTTCTATATTAATTTTATTTTTCTATTTATTTATATTTTTTATTATTTGCTTTTTTATAAAAATATTTTTTACTTTTGTTGAAAAACTTCTACAGGCTGCTTTTTATATTCATCTTTTTATAGCTTTTGGTCTTATTGGATGGGGAATTTATCTTTTCATTAAACCTAATGTAGGAGAATCTTTTAAATCTGCCCTTGTACTCCTTATACCTTGTCCTGTTTGTATAACTACCATGGCAATTTCAAGTTATTTACTTTTTAAAACTTATCAGATACCTTTTTATTTAGCTGGAATAATTTTAGGAAGTTTTTTCATATTTTTAGTAATGATATTTTACTTTTTAAATTGTTTATTTTTTAAAGACATTCCTCGAGTCTATTCTCAGTTTCTTTTAGGTTTAACAATGATTCTTATAGCATTTTATTTATTAGGTTCCTTTTATTTTCCAGCAAAAATAGAGTCTGCTAAACAAATTTATGCCCAATTTAATAAAAATTTAAATTTTTATTTTTTAAATTATAAAACAGTTTTACTTATATATAGTGTGCTTACTTTAGTTTTATTGATTGGTTTTTTAACAAAAAGTAAAAGGGTAAAAATTTAATGCAATTAATTGCAGGTTTTGAAACTTTTCTTTACATATTTTCATCTTCGCTTTTATTTCCTGTTATTTTATGTTTAATTTTTCTTATTTTTTGGATATGTTATCAAAGTGGTGTGTTTTTAAGAGAATGGATGGAAAGAAGAAATAATATAAACCCAGTTTTAGAAGATTTTAAAAATGAGTTAGAAAGAATATTTTTGAATTATTCAGAAATTGAAATGATAAAATTAGAAATAGAAAAACTTATTGAAGAAAAAGAACTTGAACTAATAAAAGAGCTTGACAAAGTAAGATTTGTAGTAAGAGTTGGACCTGCTCTTGGGCTTCTGGGAACAATTATTCCCATGGGGATAGCTTTAGCAGAACTTGCTAAAGGGAATCTTCCCAAAATGGCAAGTAATATGGTTACAGCTTTTAGCACCACCGTGGCAGGCCTTACATGCGGAACTATAGCCTATGTGATAAGTCTTATAAAACAAAAATGGATAAAAAAAACCTTAGATGAGATGGAATATTTAGCAAAAGTAAAACTCCAAAAATTTAATAAAATCATTATCGAAGGAAATTATAATGGAGTTGAGAAAAAAAGAATCGTGGCTTAAAAAAGATTCATTTTTAGATGACCCACTTTCTGGTGTTGCTAATCTTTTTGATATAAGTGTAGCTTTTATAGTATGTTTAATTATAGCCCTATTTGCTGTATATAATGTTCTCGATCTTCTAAATCCTAAATCTGAAGTCACAATAGTAAAAAAAACATCACAAGGAGAAATGGAAATTATCATAAAAAAAGGAATAAAAATAACCGCAAGAAAAGTTACTAATAAAACTCTTTCAGGAGAAGGAATAAAACTTGGGACAGCTTATAAATTAAAAAATGGAGAAATTATCTATGTCCCAGAATAGAATCTTAATAAGCCTTATTTTTATTATAATAATTTATATTTTTAATATTCAAAATGTAAAAGCAAAGGTTATAAAGATAAGCTTTTTATTAGGTGATTATACAACAAAGCCTTTAGTTAAAGCAAAAGCTCAACTAAAAAAAGAACTTTCTAAAGAGATACTTTCTCAAATAAAAATAAAAATTTTTTGCCAAAAATACTTAAATAAAGAAGATCTAAAGTTTATTCAGGCTTCTCGTATTATAGTAATAAGTCTTATGGGAAGAAATATTTTAGAGGCAGTAAAAAATGATTTAAAAATTGCTTTAAAACACGGAGCTGAGATCTTTGGTGTTTATCCTGAAGGGGTAGAGAAAGAAATTCTTGAAAATTTTCACATTCGTATAGATCCGCAAATTTGTAAGTATAATAGATACGGAGGAATTATAAATTATAAAAATCTCATTTTATATATTCTTAAAGAAAAACTCGGATTAAATGTTTCATATAAGCCCCCTGTTAAAATTCCTGAATTTGCTATTTATGATTGGAAAACTGATAGAGTTTTTACTTCTTATGAAGAATTTTGGAAATTTAAAAGCAAATTAGAGCCTTTAAAAAAACTCAAAAGACCTTGGGTTGGGATAGTTTTTTATAAAATAAATTATACCTCCGAACAAATGGAAGTTATAAAAACTATATGTAAAACTCTTGAAAAACAAGGATTTAATTCACTTTCAGCATGGGGATTTCCTTCTTATAAAGTATTGACAAAATTTTTTATTGATAAAAATGGAAAATCTCGTATAAAAGTTTTAATTGCAATATCGTTAAAAGTAGGAATTATTCCTCAGAAAACCCAAAAAATTCTAAAAAAACTTAATATACCTGTAATTAATGTGATCTCCTTATACTCTCAAACAAAAAAAGAATGGGAGAACTCAAGAAGTGGTTTAAATATTTTTGAAAGAACTTGGCAGATTTTTAATCCTGAATTAGTGGGGATTATTCAGCCTATTATAGTTTCAAGTAAAGAAATAAAAATTGATCCCCAGACAGGAGAAATATTTATTGAAGAAGTACCTATACAAGAAAGAATTGATAGATTAATTGCGAGAGTTAAAGCGTGGATAAATCTTCAAGAAAAATCTAATAAAGAAAAACGTATAGCTATTATTTATTATAATTATCCTCCAGGTAAGCATAATATTGGAGCAAGTTATCTTAATGTTTTGCCAGAAAGTCTTTATTTAATTCTTAAAAAACTAAAGAGAGAGGGCTATGATCTCGGGAATGAAGAGTTAAATAAAGAAATTTTATTTGAGAAAGTTTTAAATTATGGAAGAAACATTGCAAGATGGGCACCAGCCGAAATTGAAGAATTGGTAAAAAAGGGCAATCCGGTTTTAATTCCTATAGAAATATACAAAAAATGGTTTGAAAAACTTCCTATTCAATTTAGAAAAGAGGTAATAAAAAACTGGGGAACACCTGAAGAAGCAAAAATTATGAGTTGGAAAGATAGCAAGGGAAAAAAATATTTAGTTATTCCTGTTGTAAGGTATGGAAATATTATTTTAACATGTCAACCTGCAAGAGGATGGGAGCAAGATTTAAAAAAAGCTTATCATGATACTAAAATACCACCCCATCACCAGTATATTGCATTTTATCTTTGGTTAAAAAGAGGTTTTAAGGTAGATGCTATTATACATCTCGGAACCCATGGAACACATGAATGGTTACCTGGTAAAGAGGTTGGTTTTACAGCTTGGGATTCTCCAGAAATTTTAATACAAGATATTCCTAATATTTATATCTATATTGTTGATGATGTAGGGGAAGGAATACAAGTTAAAAGAAGAGGAATGGGAGTAATTATTGATCATATGGCTCCTTTTCTTGCCTCAGCATCTCTTAATCCAGATCTAAAAAAACTTATAAATCTTATTCAAGATTGGGAATTGGCTAAAAATAAAAGTTTTCTTCTTGCACAGAAAAAACTTGAAGAAATAACAGCTCTTTCTAAAAAACTCGGTCTTTTAAAAGATCTTGGAATAAAATTAGAAAAAAATAAATTTCTTTCTAAAAGAGATATAGAAAAAATTCATACATATTTAGAAGATATAAAAAATACTTTAGTTCCTTATGGGTTGCATGTTTTTGGAAAATCTCCACATAAAGAAGAAATAGAAAAAAGTGCTTACGCTATGGCAAACTTAGAAGATCAGCTTAATAAAAAAGAAAAACAAAAATTAATTGAGGGGTATGAAAAAAGAATTGCTATTTCAGGAAAAGAAGAGATAAAATCATTAATAAAAGCTCTTTCTGGTAAATATATTCGTCCTGGGCAAGGGAATGATCCTTTAAGAAATCCAAATAGTTTGCCTACTGGTAAAAACTTTTATGCTTTTGATCCGACGAAAATACCGTCTCCAAGTGTTTACGAACTTGGTAAGAAACTTGCTCAAGAATTAATAGAAAAATATAAGAAAAAATATGGTAAATACCCAGATAAACTTGCTTTTGTATTATGGGCTTGTGAAACTATTCGCCATGAAGGAGTAATGGAATCTGAAATTTTATATATACTTGGAGTAAAACCAAAATGGAATAAAAGAGGAAAAATAATAGGTTTAGAACTTATTCCAAGAGAAAAACTTGGAAGGCCTCGTATAGATGTTGTAATAACTGCTTCTGGACTTTATAGAGATGTGTTCCCAAATTTAATACAACTTTTGGATTCAGCAATTAATTTAGTTAATTCAGTTAAAGAAAAAGACAATTGGGTTAGAATTCATACTTTTCAGAGAAAAAAATTTTTGGAAAGAGAAGGTATCTCTGAAGAACTTGCAAATAGATTATCTAAAGTACGTATTTTTTCTGAAGAACCAGGAAGCTATGGTACAAATATTGATACTATTATAAGTGCTTCACATAGTTGGGATAATGAAACTAAAATAGCAAATGTTTATTTCTCAAGAATGTCTTTTCCTTTTGGGCAAGGTTTTCACGGGGACAGGATTTATGTTAAAATTAAAGGTGGAGGAAAGAAAAATTTAAATATTTTACTTTTTAAAAATAATTTATCAGGCACTAAAATAGCTTTACATAGTCTTTCTACTTCTGTTTTTGGGACACTTGATAATGATGATTTTTTTCAATATTTAGGTGGATTAGCCCTTGCTATTAGAGCAATAGATAAAAAAAATCCAGAGATTTATGTAACAAATCTTGCCAATCCTTGTAAGCCTCGTCAAGAAACCCTTACCAAAGCTATGGGAAGGGAGCTTAGATCAAGATACTGGAATCCTGAATGGATAAAAGCCATGTTAAAAGAAGGTTATGAAGGAGGTCGTTTGATTTCTCAGATAATAGAAAATTTATGGGGTTGGCAAGTTACAATTCCACAAATTGTCGATTCTACAAAATGGCAGAGAATGTATGAAGTATATGTGCTTGATAAATATAAATTAAATATAAAAGAAAAATTTAAGAAAGGAAAAAATCTTTGGGCTTATCAAGCTTTGATAGCCAGGATGCTTGAAGCAATAAGGAAAGGTTATTGGAAACCTTCTAAGGATGTCATTCAAAGACTTGCTGAGGAGATGGTAGAAACAGCAGAGGAGATAGGACTTGCCTGCTGTGAACATACTTGCAATAATCCACTTTTAGAAAAGTTTATTGTTTCTATTTTGATGAGTATCCCAGGAGGAGAAAGCCAAGCAAAAAAATTTGAAAAAATTTGGAAAAGTATAAAAAATATAAAATTTGTAACATTTAAAAAACATGTTAAAAGTAATAAAGCTGTCTTTTTAAAAGAGAAAACTACTAAAAATATAGATTATGAAAAAGCCCCAGGTAAAGAAAAAACAACTCGAGAAAAGAAATATAAAAAAGTGAAAGGCTATAAAATGGAAGAAGTCTCTTTTGAAGAAGGGCCATCTTCTGCCTCTATACCTTATTTTTATATTATAGGTTTTATACTTTTTGCTTTGGTATTTCTTAAAGGTTTTAGAAGGAAAAGATAAAATTATTATAAGGTCAAAAAACAGGCACCTTTTGCAACAGCAAGAGGGTCATTTAAAGTAAATATTTTTGGTTCAAATCCATCCATTAAATATCTATAAATTTCATTTTTTAATTTTTCAACATTTATATTCCCACCAATCCTTCCTCCAAAAACAACAGCTTCTGGATCTAATAAAGTAATAGCATTAGCTACAGCTATACAGAAAACCCTGAAACCTTCAATTTTATATATTTCACCGGTTTTAAAAAGTTCGATTACTTTCCTTCCAAATTTTTCCTCTATTATCCATCCACTGAAATAGCACTCCAAATGACCAATTCCACCACATTTACAAATTTTATTTCCACCTATAACCCAGTGTCCAATTTCTCCAGCTAATCCCTCACCTTTAAATATTTTCCCATTTATAACTATTCCAGTTCCGATCCCAGTTCCTACTGTAATTCCTATAAGAGTTTTGCAGCCAAAATGTTTAGCAGAATAAAGAGCAAAACAATTTGCATCGTTATCCATAAAAAAAGGGGCTTTTAAATCAAAATTTATATTATAAAAAGGCAAATTCGGAGCTTTTATTATTTTTCCCTTTTTTATCCATCCAGCAATTCCTATTCCGATTTTTTTGATATTTAAGTCTTTAATTAATTTATTAAGGATTTCATTTAATCTTGAAAAATCTTTTTTGGTTGAATAAGTAGCAACATGTTTAAACTTATTATTTTCAAATACAACTATATCTATATTTGTCCCACCTACGTCAACACCAAGGATCATTATTTTAAATATTAAGGTATAAGATACAAAGTGTCAAATTATAGCAAAAAGTTAAAATTTTTCTTTTTATTATTTATATTGTTATTATAATAATAATAATTAAAATAAATATAACTATTTAAAAAGATGATTAGAATAATTTTAATGGAACAATTTTATACAAAATGAAAATAGAAACGAAAATGAAATCGATATTTAAATGTTTTTTTGTCTTTTTTATCTTTTTTTTAATAAATGTTTCATCTACCTTAGCCAAAAATAAAGAATCTCAAAATAAAGAAATTAAGAAAAAGATAGTTTCTAAAACTAAAATTACTTCTGTTACTGTTTATCCAACAGGGGCTGAGATTATAAGAAAGGGTAAAGTTTTTCTTAAAGAAGGAGAAAATACTTTTATAATTCCTAATCTTTCTCCTGATATTATTGATAATTCAGTTCATATATTTTTTAATAATAAAAATATTAAAATTTTAGAAATTAAAATTAAAAGAAATTTTCTTTACGAAGAAAAGAAAATCCAGCTTGAAAAGGAGCTCGAAGATCTTAAAAAGAAAATAAAAGAACTTGAAGCCAGAAAAAAGGCTATAAAAATTTCAAGTGAATTTATAGAAAAAATACTCGATGCCTTTTCTCAAAAAGAAAATATTTCAATTACTCCAGAAAGTATAAAATCATTTGCCGAATTTATTAAGGATTCACTTTTTCAGAATTTTATAGAAATAATTCAATTGGAATCAAAGATTGCTGAATTTAAAGAAAAAGCTAAAAAAATTAAAAATCAGCTTGAGGAAATAAAGAAGGCTACCAAATTTGTTAAAGATATAATTGTTTCGGTATATTCTAAAGAACCTATCCAAACTAATTTTAAAGTTTCATATCTTATAAATGAAGCTGAATGGTACCCTTATTATATAATTTCCGCTGATACTTATAAAAATAAGATATCAATTGATTTATATGCGCAAGTTCGTCAGACTACTGGCAAACTATGGAATAATGTCAAATTAATAATCTCAACTCAAAAACCTTATTTTGGAATACCTCCAGAATTAGAACCATGGTATATTTTCCCTTATACTCCCTTTCCTTCAAAATCAAAGTTATTAAAAGCTCCCCAATTTTTAGAAAAAAGTATTAAGAAATTCGGAAAAAAGGAAAGTCTTCAAGAAATTCACAAAACAGCTTATATAAAAGAACTGAAAACCTCAGTTTCTTTTATTGTGCCTTATCCAATTACTATTTCTTCAAATAAAAGATTTCATAAAATATTTCTTATTTCAAATTCAACAAAAGTTGATTTTAAATATTATGTTATTCCAGAACTTTTCAATGTGGGATTGATTTATGGAAAATTTACAAATCCATTTTTAATTCCTTTAGCAAGAAAGATCGTTGTGAATATAGATGGAAATTATGCAGGTGAGTTTTATTTAAAAAATAAAATTCTTCCTGGAGAAAAAACAAAAATTTTTCTTGGAAAAGATGAAAAAATAAGAGTTAAAAAAGAGCTTATAAGAAGGTATGTTGAATATTCTGGAATTGTGTCAAAAAGAAAAATAGTTCATTATGAATACAAAATAGAAATAACAAACGGAAAGAAAAAGAAAATAAACCTTGGTGTAAAAGATAGATTTCCTATATCAGAAGATGAAAGAATAAAAGTAACGCTTGAATCTCCCAATAAAAAAGAAGCAGAAATTGACGAAAGAAGAGGTTTTATAAAATGGAAAATTTCTCTCGAACCTGGTGAAAAGAAAGAACTTATTCTTAAATTTAAAATCGAATATCCTGAAGGATTGGAAATAAAAGGTTTATAAAATTTAACTATTAAAAATGAGAAAGATAAGAAACTTTATTGATTTTATAATTTGGATTTTTGTAATCTTTTTACTTTCTCAGTGTGTTCAGAAAAGAGCTGTTGAATTAGCACCTTCGGAATTGCTTGGAATGAAGAAACAACTTCTTCTTTCTGGAGAAAAGGCAATTGAAGCAGTTAAGAAATCTCATATAGGAAAATTAAAAGATATAAAAGATCTTGCGATTTTTAGATATGCTCAAGGTAATAAATCTATAATTTTATGGATTACAACTTATCCTACTTCTAAAGTAGCAAAAACTGAGACAGAAAGAATGGTTCAAGCAATGCTTAAATTTAAAGGTTGGGAAAATTTAAAAAAATTAAAGATAGATAAAAAAATCATTTATTATATTTCAAAAGGGAATAAAATGCATTATTTTTGGAATGATAGTTATTGTGTATTTTATATTGTATCAGAAAATCTTAATAAAAAAGAAAAAGTAGCTGTTATAAAATCACTAAATTGTAATTAAATATTATAAAAAAAAGAAGTAAGTTTTATTGGACAACCTGCAATAATGAAATAATTTTCATCAGAAATTTGAGCAAGTTTTTGATGAAATTCTCCTGTTATATCTCGAAATTTTCTTCCTGTTTTGGTTTCAGGAATAACTCCAAGTCCTACTTCGTTTGATATGCATATAAGCCATACATCTTTTTTCCCTTTATATTTTTTTAAGATCATTAAAAATTTTTCAAATTCTTTTTTTAAATCCTTTTCAAACATCATTAAATTTGTAATCCAAAGAGTAAGACAATCTATTAAGATTACATTTCCGGGTCTGTTTAATTTTTTTAGAACTTCTTCAATTTTAAAAGGTTCTTCTACAGTTTGCCATTTTTTATTCCTTTTTTCTTTGTGCTTCTTTATTTTTTCTTTCATTTCTTCATCAAGAGCCTGAGCAGTTGCTATATAATAAAAATTTTTAGCATTTAAGCTTTCTGCAAGTTTTAAAGCAAACTCACTTTTTCCACTTCTTGCTCCTCCTAATATAAAAATTATCATTTTAATAAAATCCAAAGGATTTTATCTATTTCAGAAATAATATTTTTATAAATTCCTCCATAACTTTTTTTTAACCCAAAAAGTTCTTTTCTTAGTTCAAAAAGTTTTTTATTTTGTGTCTTGTTATAGGTTAATCTTTCAAAATTAAGGGCTATTCTTTCCATTAAAAGTACTTCTTTTGCTTTTTCGCAAAAATAATTAAAAGTGGGTTTTATATTTTTTAAAATAAATATTATTTGTTCTTCTTCTTCAGATTTCAAATTTTTCAAATTTAATCTATCTTTAATTTCTTTTAACATAGTATAAAGATTAACATACTCTAATCCCCTAATTCCTCTTCTCCATTGGTATAAATAAGGGGTTCTTTTAAAAAAAAGAAAATTTCTTTTGCCTAATGAAATTAATTCTTTTGCTTTTTCAAAAAAATCTTCTATTTCTTTAAAAAATGAAGGATTTAGATTATTTCTTCTTTTTTTATTAAAAGAATGTTTTTCTAAATTAAATTTTTGGGCAAGATTTTCAAAAACTTTTAACCCTCTTTTATCGTTGGGTGTATCAAAATGAAGTAGAGAAAGAAATATTTCGCCTTTACCATATGGTTTTCTAATAAAAAGAGGAATATTTTTCATTTTTTCCGGATTAAGCTTTATATTATAGATTTTTTCTATTTCTTGCCATTTGTTTTGAAAATCTTTTACCGGTAAGTCCGATGTAAAAGAATTTTTGAGTGGTTTTTTAAAAAAAGCTAAAATTTCTGCATGGGGATCTTTTATATAAAATTCTGAAGGCCACCAGAGATAAAAAATCGGTTTTTTTATACCATTCCACAAAAAATGAGGTTTCAATTCAACAAGCACTTCACCACTAAAGCTGGGTATTCTATCTTTTTTCCTTTTTATATCTACCAATCCTAAATTTTTAGAAATAGCAAGTCCTGCACCTCCGCAAATACCAAAATAAATACCCCCAGTTTTAACAAACTCTTTTATTATATTTTTCCCTTTTTCTCCAAGAGCTTGAATTTTATTGCTTGCCCAACCTCCTGGAATAAAAAGTAATTTATAATTTTTTAAAGTTTCATACTTCAAATTTTCTGCCAAAATAAGATCGGGTTTTAATTTAAGCTTTTCAAGAGCTTTATAAAGCCATATTCCCCAAATATAACTTTCACTCCAGAGAATAGCTGATTTTGAACTCATCTTCATATTTTTTTTGATATCCCCTTGGTGTAATAAGCCAATTATTAGCAAAAAAGCTTTGTGAATTGCCTATTATAATTGTAGTTTGCATATTTATTTCTTTATCATCAAAATCTTTTAAAGTGCTAAAAATAATTTTTTGAGAATCTCTCATTGCTGAAATTATAATAGCTACAGGTGTATCAGGCGGCCTATAATTTAAAATGATTTCTTTTGCCTTTGATAAATGTTTTGTTCTTTTTTTACTTTTGGGATTAAAAATAACAATTGGGACATCAGCTTGAGCTAAAAATTTAAGTCTATTTTCAATAATTTCCCAAGGAGTAAGTCTATCAGAAAGGCTTATTACAGCAAAATCATTAATAAGCGGAGCTCCTACAAGAGAGGAACAGGCATTTAAAGCAGAAACTCCTGGAATAATTTCAATTTCTAATGAAAGTTTATTATAAGCCAGTAATTCAAGCACAAGACCAGCCATTCCATAAATTCCAGGATCTCCCCCACTTATTAAAGCAGTAATTTTTCCTCTTAAAGCAGATTCTATAGCCTGTTTTGCTCTTTTTACTTCTTGAGTCATTGAAGAACTTATAACTTCTTTTCCTAAAAAAAGACCTTCTAAAAATTTTAAATATGTTTTATATCCTACTATTACTTCCGATTCTCTTAAAGCATTAAGTGCTTTCAAAGTTAAATACTCTATATTTCCTGGGCCTGTACCAATTATATAAAGTTTTCCAGGTATTGAATAGTTTTCTTCAGCAATAGCTATTGTAAGATCTTTAAAAACTTTTTTCTTTACAACAAGTTTTCCTTTACTTGCATATAAAGCTGATTGTTCGCATACACTTTCTACTCCAATTTTTTGATAAGCACTTTTAGAAAAACTTTCAGCTTTTACTTTTTCAAGTTCTTTTTTACTTAAACCCATTAATATAAAGCCTTGATTTTTACAAAAATTTTTTAAAGGTAAGTAATGAGCTTTTTTATCAAGTGTTGCTATTCCTTTTATAGCAAGTTTTTCAAAATTTGCAGAATCTAATACTTCAAAAATGGTGTTTTTAAAGTCTTTTTCTTTTAAACCCTCGTGAAAACCTATACCAATCCAAAGATTTTTTATAATTAAAATAAGTTGAGTATCTGGTTTTCCTATTTTTTTGTTGGTAATAATAATATCTGCTAATTCAGGACGGTTTACTTCTTTAGCCTGATTAAAAAGCAAAAATTTAACACTTTTTTCTTTATAAACATTTAAAAAAGCTTGTTTATTAAATTTTGCCATTATTTTTGGAAAAATTTCAGGGTTTTTAATAATTAACCCTGTTCTTTTTATCCAAAGATCTAAAGCAGGAAGACCTTTTGAATTAGATGCGGTAGTAATTACAGCCTTTGCAAAAAGAAAATCTGCTATTTTTTGAGCCAATTTATTTGTTTGAGAACTATGTCCTCCAAGAACAGGAATAACAAATTCTCCTTTTTCATTTATTACAATCACACCAGGATCTTCTTTTTTATTTTTTATATATTTTGCTATTTTTCTTATTACTATACCTATTGCCATAATAAAAATAAAAATTGTATTTTTATTCCAATTTTGAGAGATTAAAAATTCATTTAATTTAAAAATTTCAGTATGTTTGAAAAGAGGAAGTAAAGATTGAGCAATCTTCTCTCCGTTTTGAGAGAGATAAAAAATAATAATTTTCTTATCCTCCATAAAGTTTTGACCCCTTTCCAAAATTTCGAAAAACTGCATTTAAAATCTCGCCTACATAAATGAGGGCTGTTTTTTTGATATTTTCCTTTTGTACAAGTGAATTAAGCTCTTTAAGAGTTCCAAAAATTATTTTTTCTCCTTTTTGACAGATACGATAAAGGATAGCTATAGGAGTATTTTCTGGTAAAACTTCAAGAAGAGTATCTTCGAGCTTCTTAGCATAAGTTGCACTTAAGAAAAAGATGAGAAGAGCTCGTTTTATTGCTAATTTTTTAATTTCTTCTTGTGTAGCGCCCCCTGTTTTTCCTGCAAATCTGGTAAAGATTACTGTATGACAAAGATCTAAATAAGTAAGCTCTATACCAAGTTTACTTGCACCAGCTACAGCAGAAGAAATACCTGATATAATTTCATAAGAAATATTTTTATCTCTTAAAATTTCTATTTGTTCTTGAATAGCACTATAAAAGGCAGGGTCCCCACTTACAAGCCTTGCCACTTTTTTTCCTTGAGAAATTGCCTTTTCTATAATTTCTATTATATCTTCTAATTTATAAAAAGCTGAATCATGAAACTCAGCATGAGGCACTTCATTTTTAAATAATTTTATCATTTCTGGATTAGCAAGACTTCCAGGGTAAATGATTACATCGGAGTTTTTGATTACTTTCCATGCTTTTAAAGTAAGTAATTCAAAATCTCCAGGACCAATTCCAATAAAATAAACTTTATTTTCCATTAAAAACTCTCCCTTTTCATTATTACTATAGAAAAATAACTAAGATCGTCCTTAGGAACTTTTTTCAAATTTTTATATACTTTTTGATCCGGGAAAGTAGCCTTTTTAATATAAAAACATTGATAATTAAATAGTTTTTTTTCGATTTCAATAATTTTTTCAAAATTTTTGTGAGGTTTCATTAAAATAAGTGTATCAAATTCATTTAAATAATCTTTTGTTTCTTTTAAATAATTCGCAGGTAAGATTGCTATTTTTTCATCAGCTATTGAGAGTCCAATTGGGATAGCTCCTGCTGCTGCTGAAATTGAAGTGACTCCTGGTATAATTTCAATTTCAATCAAATCCTTTAAATAAGGAAAAATATAAAAAAAAGTTGAATAAAAAGCAGGATCACCAAGGGTTATAAATGCTCCCTTTTTAAATTTTTGTAAATTTTTTAAAATCTCATTAGAAAGATTTTTCCAATAAAAATCTAAATCTGCATTTTTTGTTTTTTTCATTGGGAAAAAGAGGCTTATGATTTTTTTATTTTTTAAATTTACAATTTTTTCTATAATAGATAAAGCCACATTATCTTTTCCACCAGTAGGAGAAAAAATAACAGGTACCTTCTCAAGGATTTTTATTGCTTTAAGGGTTAAAAGTTCTGGGTCTCCCGGTCCAACCCCTATTATATAAAGTTTCATCTTTCGGCTCTTATTATAAAAATAGGATTTAACGCTTTTAAAACATTATTAGACCCGAGTTTTTCCACTCTATTTACAGTAATTTGCGATATATCAATTTTAAATTTATATCTTTCTAAAAAATTTATAGCTGTATAAAAAGTATCTAATGAAATGGCGGACAAAACTATAATTTCCAACTTTTTAAGAGTTACCAAAAATTCAAGTATTTGAAAAAGCCTTTTCCCACTTCCTCCAATAAATACCCTATTGGGCTGAGGGAGTTCATATAAAACTTCTTCTGCTGGTTTATGGATAATTTTTACATTAAAAACTCTAAATTTCTTTAGATTTTCTAAAATTATTTTGCAAGATTTTTCATCTTTTTCTATAGCGTATATCTCAAGATTTGGATTTATTTTTGCACATTCTATGCTTATTGAACCAGAACCAGCACCTATATCCCATAAAATTCCTTCTTTCGGGAGTCTTAATTTATGAATTGCAATTGCCCTTACCTCATCTTTTGTTATCATTCCTTTTTTATGTATAATCTCTGTTTCTTTTAATCCGAAGATGATTCCATCTAATTCATCCTCAAGTTTTAAAATGACCAAATTTGGTTCTTCAAAATTCATATTAATTATTTTTTCTAAATTTCCTTCTATAAGCTTTTCATCTTCTAAGCCAAGTTTTTCAAAAACAAAAACTTTTATATTCTCTTTAAAATCAATTTTAGAGAGTTCTTTTGCTATAAAAGAAGGATTATTTTTTGAATCTGTTAAAATAGCAATTTTTTTAAAAAGAAAAAGTTTTTGTAAGAGCTTTTGTAAATTAAAAGGTTTTCCATGAAAAGAAACAGAAGGCATTTCCCACCAATTTTCATTAATTAAAGAACAAGCTTTTTGTAATGAACTAAGATCTGGAAAAGTTTTTATAATTTCTTTTCCAAATGCAGAGATCAAATTCTGTCCTATGCTAAAATAAAGAGGATCTCCACTCGCAAGCACTGCTATTTCTTCATTTTGAGAAATTTTTTGAGAGATAAATTTTATAAATTTTGAAATATTTCTAAATGTTTTTATTTTATTTGAAATCTTTTTATAAATAGGATATTTCTTTTTGAAAAGCTCTAATGTTTTGTTAAAACATAAAATATAAGGTACTTTAAGAAGAATTTCTTTTACTTCATCTTCAAGCGGTTTAAAGCCAATTCCAATTAGATAAATTTTTGTTTTATTCATCTATATATTATTTTTTTAAAATTTTAAGGAATTAAAAAATATGTCTCCATAATCCAGCCTTTTTCTTTTTTAAGTTTGTCTCTAAGTCTGATTAATTCCTCAATTATATCTTTCAATCTTCCCGAAAATAATACTTCTTTTTCTGTACCTAAGTAAGCTCCCCAATATATTTTTAAATCAGAATTTGCAAAGATTTTATAAGTTTTATAATTATCAAGAAAAACAACTGTATTACATTCAATATTTTTCATTTTTCTTAATTGCCGGGGGGTTGTAAAAATTGTAGTTCCTGCAATTTGAGTTAAAGAGATTTTGTGTTTCGCACTTAAAACTTGAAAAGCGGAGATACCTGGGATAATTTCTATTTCAAAATTTAATTTTTTTTGTAAGTTTTTAAAAATTTCAATATATCCGTCATAAAGTGAAGGATCTCCCCAAACAATAAATCCTGCTTCTTTTTCTGTCTCTTTTTGTAAAATATTTTTTAAAATATTTGCTTTTATTTCTCTCCATTCTTCTACTAAATTTTTATATTTATCTCCTTTTTTTCTTTCTGGAAAAGGGATTTCTATTATACGATAATCTTTTTTTCTTTTCACAAAAGAAATGATTTTTTTTCTCATTTGAGTTAAATCGGATTTCTTGCCGGTTTTAGCTGGGATTAAAAATAATTTTAATTTTTTAATTGTTTCTACTGCATAAAGAGTTAAATACTTTGGATCTCCTGGTCCCATTCCAATTAAGTAAATTTTTTCAATCATTTTTTAAATTTCCTCTTTTAGTCTTAATAAAGCATTAATTACTGCTATGGTAGCAGGGGTACCTCCTTTTCTGCTGATATTTGTGATAAAAGGAAAATCTTGTTTTGAAAGAAGTATTTTTGAATCCAATGCTTTTACAAAACCAACAGGCATTCCAATTACTACTATATCCTTTTTTTGTTTTTTATTTAAAATATTTATTGTTTTTAAAAGTGCTTTTGGAGAATTACCTATAGCAATTATACCAATATTTTTTTCAATATTTAAAGCAACTTCTATGGCTTTTTCTGTATAAGTTTCTTTATCATTTAACTCATTTTTTTTAACTTTGGAAAGATAACAAATAACTTTTGAATTCCCCAAATATTTTTTGGAAATACCTACTTTTAACATTTCTGTATCTACAAGAATATTTTTTCCTTTTTTAAGAGCTGAAATAGCTTTAGGTATAGCTAAAGGATGAAAAATCATGCTATTTTGGTATTCTAAATCAGCTGTTGCGTGAATTACTCTTTTTATAATTAATTTCTGTTCTTCTGGTAAATCTTTTAAATTGATTTCTCTTTCTATAATTTCAAAACTTTTTTCTTCTATTTCTTTTCTTTTAAGAGGTTTTATTTCTTCGATTCTATCTTTTATAACTTCTGCTAATTTTTCGTGAATTCCTAAGGGCTTTGTATATAAAATTTCAATTTTAGGATATTTTTCTTTAAATTTTTTTATAATATTTGGGATATCATAGGTGACATGATATCCATCTGAAAGAAAAAGGGGATGCACAATAATAGTTTCAGGAGAACAAGAAATCAACTCATTAAGGACATCTTCTAAACTTGGTTTTGCAAACTGTAAAAAACAGAGTCTTATATCTTCAAGGGATTTATTAAGAATTTTGGCAAGAAGATTTATTAAGGCTGAAAGTTTATTCGCAGATTCTCTTGGACTTCCATGAGCAACTATTACTATTTTTTCCACTTTTTACTTCCTTTTCTTTGAATTTAATTTATAAAATGCACATAGCTTGCAAGAACATTTTTATAAAAATAACCTTCTAAAGCCCCATTTTGATTTACAATTCGATAAACTTTTTCTATAGGTTTTAGTTCTTTTATTTTTGTATAATGAAATTCGTGCCCTTTAAATTTTGTTTTTTCTTTGAAAAATGGAGTATTTTTTAAAACTTCTATTTCTTTATACCCAAGATGGAGTCCATCCATAGAAGCTAATACTGGAAGTACTTCACACATAGGATAAGTTTTATTTTTAAAATGAAGTTCTTTTGAAAGATAAATTAAACCACCACATTCAGCATAAATAGGTAGGCCTTCTTCTGCCCAAGTTTTAATATTTTTTCGCATGGAAGAATTTTCTGAAAGTATTTCTGCATAAAGTTCTGGATAACCTCCTCCTAAATAAATAGCGGATACTTCATCAGGAAGATTTTTATCTTTGAGTGGGCTAAAAAACTTTACTTTATATTTTTCTTTAAGCATATCAATTATATGAGTATAGTAAAAACAAAAAGCAGAATCTAAAGCAATTCCAATACTTGAGAACTTAAAATCAAATTTTATTTTTGGTTCTTTGGTTTGTGAAAAATCTTTTGAGCTTTTTAAAGTAAGAAGTGTTGTTAAATCTATATTTTTTTCTATAACTTCACTTAAAATTTGAAGTTTTTCCTCTTTTAAACCCTCATGCCCCGGCATATAAAGACCTAAATGTCTTGAAGGTATTTCAAAATCAATATTTTTTGGAATAAAGCCAAGAACTTTAAACTTTTTAAGTGAATTTAAAAGCCTTGTAAGATGTTTTTGAGAAGAGACTTTGTTTAAAACTAAATAAAACTCTATTTTTTCTTTTGATAAAATTTCTTTAAAACCAACAACAATAGCATAAACTGTTTCAGCCATTCCAAAAGTATCTATTACAAGAATAATAGGAAATTTTAGTTTTTTAGCAACTTCAAAAGTAGAAAAATCACCGTCAAATAATCCCATTACTCCTTCAATTACACAGATTTCGGAATTTTTTGCATATTTCCAAAACCATGCTTCTATCTCTTCTCCCATACTAAAAAGATCAAGGTTTACTGAATCTACTCCTGATGCGTTTTTGTGCCAGCTGGTATCTATATAATCAGGACCGATTTTAAATGGTTGAACTTTTATACCTCGATTTTTGAAAGTTCTAAGAATACCAAGTGTTAAAGTAGTTTTTCCACAACCGCTGTGGGTACCTGCTATAATGAAGCCTTTAACCAATTTTCAAGCTCCTTGAAAAATATTTCATTTTCTTTTCGCATTTTTATTGAAACTCTAAGATAGTTTTCATTAAGTCCATAAAAATTATAACAATTTCTAATAAGTATACCTTTTTTAAAGAGGTATTCTGTAAATTCTGCTCCATTTTCTAAATAAAATAAATAAAAATTAGTTATACTTGGAAAAAAATTAATTTTTAATCTTCTAAAATTATTTTCAAAAAATTGTTTCTCTTTTGTAAAAAAATTTAAAGAATTTGTGAAAAAATCTTTATTTTTTAAAATAAATATGCCGAAATGTTGTGCTATAGAATTTATACTCCAGGGGATTTTATATCTTTCAAGAATTTTAATATTATTTGCATAAGATACTCCATAGCCAAGTCTTAATCCTGCAAGTCCATAAAATTTAGTTAAAGAACGAAAAATAATTAAATTTTTCACTTTTGTTGCTTCTTTTATAAGACTATGTTCTTTTCCAAATTCTATAAATGCTTCGTCAACAAGAAAAAAAACCGAAGAATATTTATTAATTAAGTAAAAAAGTCTTTCTTTTTCTATTAACCAGCCTGTAGGATTATTTGGATTGCAGATAAAAACTACTACATTTGAAAAATTTTTCTTTAAGTAATTTTCAAGCTGGCTAAGTCCTTTATCTTTATTTAAGCTAAAAATATGTTTAATTTTTGAGATTTTGTTTATTTTACAGGCTCTTTCATATTCTATAAAAGTAGGTTCGAGAATTATAGCAGAAGAGAATGAAAAAGCTTGAAGAGTTAAATAAATAAGTTCTGTAGAGCCATTCCCACAAATAATAGTATTTAAAGGAATTTCATAAATTTCTGAGATAGTTTTTTTTAAAGAAAGACTTTCTGGATCAGGATATTTGTCTAATAAAAATAAAAGATCTTTAATTTTTTGAATTATTTCCTTAGGTAATGGCAGGGGATTTACAGAGGAGCTTAAATCTATAATTTCTTTAAGTGATTTAGAAGTAATTTCAGCAATTTTATAAATGTTTCCCCCATGAGGAAGTTTTTTATAAATTTTTGATTCTTTTATCATTTTTAAATTTTAATTTTACAAAAAGTTTACTTTCTTGAAACGAAATGTGAAAAATTCAGTTTAACCAAGAAAAGCAGTCCATCTGGTATTGGAATCACTGATGATTTTGGTAAATCTAAACCATAACTTTATTTAATAGGTGAAGGGCTTAAGTTACGCCATAGTTCAATATTAAGAGGTATTTTTTCTTGTCTTATTGCTATAAGATGTTTTTTTCTTAATATTTCGTTTATTTCTCCATATTCCAAAGCTCCGGTTTTACAAGCTTCAACACATGCAGGAATTTTTCCTTCTTTTGTTCTTTCTATACAATTATCGCATTTTATTGCAACATAATTTTTTTCCGGGAACTCTGGTAATGGTTTATATCTAATAACTCCAAATGGACAAGCCATAGCACACATACCGCAATTGATACACCTTGCAGGCTCTAAAAGTACTGAGCCAGTTTCTTCGTCACGATAAATAGCATTTGCTGGACAGGCCTCCATACAGGGCGCAGGGGAACAGTGTCTGCATCTGTTTGGAAATGTTATTTTATCCTTTACAACATCCACAAATATACGAGGTGAAGGTTTTGGAGTTTCTGTAATAGCTGAAAAAAGATTTTTATTTTGCGAATGTTCAATAGCGCACGCAATCATACAATGTCTACAACCAATACATCTTTCAATATGTACAATAACACCTTTCATTATTTTTTCCTCCTTTTATAATATAAAATTTTTAAAAATTTTACTTAATTTAGAGTAATATAAATCTGTCTCAGAAATATCAATTGGTTGTGCTTGTTTAATGGCTTTAATAATAGATCCTGCACCTGAAATATCATTTACAAATATCATTCCAACAGGTTTGTCTTTTTTAATTACTACTTTTTTATAAATTTGTCTTTTTTTGTCATACACTACAATACTTTTATATTCTTGGTTATCAGGTGGTTCAATTATTCCAGCAGAGATAATATAAAGATTTTCAATTCTAAAAGCATTAGAAATAATAGTACCCGGGTAAAAAGTTTTGATACCACACATATTGTATCCAGCTATTCTTCCTTGCTCTGTAGCAGCAGGCCATATAGGATGTAAAGAATGTTTTTTTAACAGGAGATCGTATACCTCAGCTACATCTCCAGCAACATATACATTGGAAATATTGGTCTGTAAATATTTATTGGCAATTATTCCCTGATTTATTTTAATTCCGGATCCACTTAAAAAATCAACATTAGGCCTGACTCCAATACAAATTATCACCATTTCACATGAAATACGACCTCCTGTTAGAAGTCTTACATACTCGACTCTTTTGTTTTTTCCCTCTATAGAAATAACCGAAGTATTAGTAATTATTTTGATTCCTTTTTTATATAATATTTCAGTAATTATTAAGCTTGCTATTAAATCTAATACTTGAGGAAGTATTCTATTTTGGAGTTCAATTACAGTTACATCCAATCCTCTTTTTTGAAGGGCTATAGCTGTCTTTATACCAATTAAACCACCTCCGATTATTACAACAGATTTAACAGAATTTATATAGCGTTCAATAGCTTCTATATCTTTAATTGAACGAAGATAAAAAACTCCATTTAAATTAACTCCAGGAATATTTAGTAATAATGGTTTGGCTCCTGTTGCAATAAGAAGAGAATCATAGGGGATTTTTTTTCCATTATTGAGTATAATTTTAGAAGACCATGGTTCTATACTTATAACTTTTCTCCCCCAATAAAATCTAAATTCCATGCTGAATAATAATTAGGAGGTCGAATAAAAATTTCTTCTTTTTTTAAACTTTTTTCTAATACTGAAGTAAGTAATACACGACTATAAGGTAATCCAGGATATTTAGAAATTAATGTTATTTTTGCTTTTGGCTTTAATTTTCTTATAGTTTCGGCAGCAGATAATCCTGCAGCACTTGTTCCTATAATACAATAATGTTCCATTTTATATTCCTAATTCTTTTCGTTTTTTGTTAATTATATTAATCATCTTATCAGCAGCCTTAAAAGGATCGGGTTCTACAAAGAAAGTAGCACCTACTATTTCTTCCAATTTCTGGGTAAGTAAATTAGTAACTGCCATACTACCAAAAATCCGAGGTGGTAATCCAAGATGAACATTTACACCAGATGCAACAAAATACGATCCAATAGATACTGCTTTTTCTGAATACCATTCAGGTGCACTACCTACGACAGGTAAAGCACTAATATCTACGCCTAATTCCTTAGATATTACAGATAAAAGAACAAGAATTCTACTACAATCTACGCATGAACCCATATGTAAAACAGGTGGAATACCCAAGGATTTACAAATTTTTCTAAGTCCTTCTCCTGCTTTTTCTGCGCTTTCAGGTCTCATAAGTCCTGCTTTACCTGCGGCAATCATTGCACAACCTGTTCCAACTACTAAGACATTTTCAGCTATCAATTTTTCCATAATTTTAACATGAGAATAATCATGACGAACTTTTGGATTATTACATCCTACAATACCTACAACCCCTCTAATATCTCCTGATTTTATCGCATCTATTAAAGGTTTTACACTACCTCCTAAAGCACTAAGTATAGCTTCTACTGAAAATCCTACCATCCAATTACTCGGATTTTTAGGTATACAAATCTTATTTTTGTCTCGTTTAGGAAAATTGTTTATAGCTTTCATTATAATTGTACGTGCTATTTCTATAGCATTATGAGGATCAAATTCTATATGAATTGCACCTGGAAATTTTGCTTTTGGCGATGTGGTGATTACTAAAGTATGATAACAACTTGCGACATCTACTAAAGCAGGGAAAATACATTGATAATCTACAATTATTGCTTCTACAACACCTGTAATAATAGCCAATTCCTGACAAAGCATATTTCCTGCAATCGGAACTCCTTGACGCATCAATACCTCGTTTCCTGTACAGCATATTCCAGCTAAATTTATCCCTTCTGCTCCCACTTCTCTTGCTTTTTCTTTCATATCTTCTTCCGATGCGACTTTTACAATTATTTCAGATAATATAGGATTGTGTCCATGTAAAATGATATTCACATAATTTTCTTTTAAAACTGCAAGGTTTACTAAAGAAGTTAAGGGTTTAGGAATGCCAAAAAGAACATCTGAAATTTCTGTAGCCATCATAGATCCACCCCATCCGTCAGCTAAAGCAGTACGAAGTCCTTGAAGAAGAAGATTTGCATAATCCTGATCAACCCCCATGTGAACTCTATGAAGACTTTCTACAATTTCTCTATCTACACCCCTTGGAAGAAGACCATATTTTCCCCAAATCTCTTGTCGTTTCTTGGGTGCTCTTTGAATAAATTGAAGTTTATTTTTAATAGTTCCAAACTCTTCTAACATTTTTAAAGCTAAATTTTCTCCTATTTCTTCTATTTTTCCATTTTCTATGGATACTTCATATTCTTGTGCTAAGGCTTTAAGTTTTTCAATTTCAGTTATTTGATAACCTTTAGCTATCCCTTTTGCAATTTCATAAAGTATTTCAATTATTTCTCTTCCATGATCCGAATGCGCCGCAGCTCCGGTTGCTAACATTCTAAGAAGATTACGAGCTACTATAGTATCTGCAGTAGCTCCACAAACTCCTTTCTGCGGTTCTTCACCAAATGGATTGATTCGACAAGGACCTAAATTACAATTAGTACAACATAATCCCAGTTCTCCATAACCACATTGTGGTTGTTGAAGTTCTAATCTATCCCATGCGGTTTGAATTCCTTCTTTAAGTGCCTTTTTAATTAATACCCGAGCTGTAATATCTAAAGATCTATTTTTTGCAATTTTTTCTTCTTCATTTTTCATAATTTTTCCTCCTTTTAGATTATTAATTTTGATTAAAATTAATAAAATATGTCATTAATTTATATTTTATTAATTATTTAATGCTATTTTAGAAAACTCAAAATAAAAGTCAAGAAAAAAATAAATTTAAAAAAGACAAATTTTAATTAAAAAGTTAAAATTATATAAGCTTTTATAAAAGATATTTTTAAATATTTTTATTTGTTAGAAAAAATAAAAAGATTTTAGAAATCAAAAGAAAGAAAAACATAAATAGTGATAATTAAAATTAAAAAAAGAAGAGAACTTAAAATTACGATGTTACAAGCATCATTGATAATAAGAGAATACTTGGGATTTAATTCTTCTCCAATATAAGGCTTTTTTATCAATACCCCTTGATAAAAATTAGGTCCCCCCATTCTTATACCCAGAGCACCAGCCATTGCAGATTCAGGAATCCCGCTATTTGGACTTAAATGTTTTCTTCCATCTCTCAAAAGAATTTTTAAAGCTCTTTTAGAAATTGGAAAACCTTTATAAAAAAAGCAGCTTATAACAATAAGTATGCCGGAGATCCTCGCAGGTATATAATTAAATAAATCATCCATTTTTGCAGAAAACCATCCAAATTTTATATATTTTTTATTTCTATAACCTACCATAGAATCAAGAGTGTTAACTGTTTTGTAGAGTACAAGTAAAGGGAACCCTCCTAAGGAAAGATAAAATAAAGGGGCAATTACTGCATCATTTAGATTTTCTGCTAAACTTTCTACAACCGCTACTTTAAGCTTTTTTTCTGAAAGTTTTTCAGTGTCTCTCCCGACAAGAGCTTTTATTTCAATTCTTGCTTTATTTATTTGTCCTTTTTTTAAAAGCTTATCTATATACCTTGCTACATTTATCAAGCCTCTTAAAGCTAAAAACTGACTCATAAGAAAAATAAAAATTCCATAACCCAAAATTTTTAATGCTAAATAAGAAGAAGTTTTTAAAAAATTTGAAAAATAAACTACAATAATAGAACTCAAAAAACTTATAGAACAAACAATTAAAAAAAGTAAGATACCTGCAAATTTTTCATTAGAAAAAATTTTTCTTAAAACACTTTCTGTTTTTTCTATAAGCTTTCCAATACCTACAATAGGGTGGGGTATAAAATAAGGATCCCCAATTAAAAAATCTAAAAGAAAAGCTAATAGAATTTCCCAACTATTAACTCGGAAATATTCTATCATTTAATTAAATTAAAAATTTTATCAATTTTTAAATACTTCTTTACTTCTTTTGCAAAAATATCTATTTGTTTTTCTTGGAATTCTTTATAAGAATAAGTAAAATTAAGAGGTTTTAAGCCTTTTTTAATACGATGCTTATTAATTATATATCTTCTAAATGAATCGTTGTTAAAAATTCCATGAAGATAAGTTCCCCAAATATTTCCTTTTTTTGAACCATCTAATGTTTCTTCCTTTGTAGCAAGCCTTTTTATTTTGAAAAGATTGAGTTCACCTTTAGTTTGTCCCATATGGATTTCATATCCCCAAAGTTTTTCTTTAAAATCAAATTTTAAAGGATACGCATAACACTGAGTAGTAGTTTTTTCAGGAATAAAAATAGTTTCTACTTCAAGAAAACCCAAGGCTTTTATTTCCTTTTGAGAACTTTCTACATTTTGTGGATCTTTAATTACTTCCCCAAGCATTTGAAATCCACCGCAAATTCCTATTATTTCGCTTCCCTTTTCTAAAGCCTGTTTTAAAGTTTTTTCTATTTCCAAAGCTTTAAGAAAATTTAAATCTTCTACGGTTTTTTTGCTTCCGGGGATAATTACAATATCTGCATTAAGAATATCTTCTTTTCTTAAAGAATAGATTAATTCCACATCTGGTTCATGTCTCAGAGGATCAAAATCGTGAAAATTAGAGATATATTTTAATCTTAAAACTACAATCTTTATAATTTCTTTTTCCTGAGAGAAAAACTCAATTCGTTGAGGAAGAGCAAGGCTATCTTCTTCTGAAATATAAAGATTTTCAAAATATGGAAGTACCCCTAAACATGGCTTTTTTATTAATTCCTCAAGTTTTTTTATTCCGGGTTTTAAAATATTTACATCTCCTCTGAATTTGTTAATTATATAACCTTTTATTAATTTAGAATATGTATTTTTATAAAACTTCAGGAGTTTTACAGTTCCATAAAGAGAAGCAAATACCCCACCCCTGTCAATATCTCCTACAAGAAGCACATTTGCATTAAGATATTCAGCTACTTTCATATTAACAATTTCACTATCCATAAGATTAATTTCTGCTGGGCTTCCTGCACCCTCTATAATTAGAATTTCATAATTTTGGGAAAGAAGCTCAAGGGACTCTTTTACATATTTCCAAAGTTTTTTTGTTTCTTTGTAGTAATCTGCAGGCTTAAGTGTTTTATAAACTTTACCATGGACAATTACTTGTGTTCCTCTTTTTCCTTCGGCTTTAAGAAGAATGGGGTTAAAATGAACTTCTGGCTCAAGTCTACATGCTTTAGCTTGGAGGGCTTGAGCAAGACCTATTTCTCCTCCATCAAGCGTAATATAACTTTGAAGGCTCATATTTTGAGCTTTAAAAGGCGCTACATTAAATCCTGAATTTTTCAAAATCCTTCCTAAAGCTATTACTAAAAAAGATTTACCAGCTCCAGAAGAAGTCCCTTGTATCATTAAAGCTTTTGCCATAGATATCCCCAATAGAATAAAAGCACAATTTCTATAATTTCTATTATTGCTCCGAGATTATCTCCTGTGATGCCAGAAAATTTCCTTTGAAAATAAAGTCTTAAAGTAAGAGTAATAAAGGATGTTAAAAATAGATTACCTAAAAGGAAAATGGCTATTAAAAAATTTATTTTAAAAAAAAGAAAACCAATAAGGAGATAAACAAATATTACCAAGAAAACAGAAAAAAGAAATTCTTTAAAGGAATTATTTTTGATTATTAAAGTACCTAAGGAAGAGGTTTTGGTAGTTTTAGCTTTAAAACTTGCTAAAAGGGTTGACCAGCGCGAAGATGTATAAGTTAAGACAAGAGCAGGTAAAAACATATTTATTTCGATTATTTTTTTAATAAAAATATATTTACATAAAAGATTAATAGCAATTACCCATACTCCAGCAACTCCTGTAGTACTATCTTTCATTACAGAAAGTCTTTTTTCAATATCTTTTGCTTTATCTTCTGTGCTTTTTACGTTTAAAGCATCGAAAGTATCAGCAAGACCATCAAGGTGAAATATTCCTCTTATTAAATATAAAAGTATTAAATTTAAAAGAGCCAGGACCTCCGCAGGGAAAATCTTTATAAGAGTTAAGATTAGAAGAGAAGAAATAAAACCTTCAAAAACTCCTACAAGAGGAAAAAATTTTAAACTTTTTGTGAAATCTTTTTCAGTAATATTAATAAAATTTAGCGGGATCTTAGTAAGAAAGGAAAATGCAGTGATTATTTGTTTAAGAATGTTTTTCAATGACATTAAGAACCTCAGCCTCTTCAAAGGTAGGCATTTCTTTATAAATTTTTAAGCCTGCGGTAATTATTAACATAGCAAGAGCTGCTCCTGTACCTTCTCCTAATCTCATATTAAGGTTTAATATAGGATTAAGCCCTATATATTCTAAAATAGCTTTGTGACCTATTTCATATGAGCAATGAGAAGCGAACATATATTCTTTTATTTTAGGATTAATTTTATAAGCAATTAAAGCTCCTGCAGAAGTAATAAATCCATCAATAACTACTGGTATTCTTTTTTCTGCACATGCAAGAATAGCCCCTGCACATGCTCCTATTTCAGCTCCTCCAACTTTTGAAAGCACATCTATAGGATCTTCTGGATTTGGTTTATGAAGCTCTATAGCTTTTTTAATTATTTGAATTTTTTTTTGATAAACCTCATTATTTATACCTGTTCCTCTACCTGTTACTTTTTCTACAGACTTACCTGTTATAACTGCTGTAATTGCAGAAGAAGGAGTAGTATTACTGATTCCCATATCACCTATACCAATAAGATTATAATCGGAAGAAATAGCCATATTAGCGACTTCATACCCAGCAGTAATGCATTTTATAGCTTCTTCTTTTGTTAAAGCTGGTTGTTTAGTAAAATTTTTGGTTCCCCATACTACTTTTTTATTAATTAATCCTTTTATTTCTCCAAAATCGTAATCCACTCCTACATCTGTAACCCATACATCTGCTCCTGCATGTCTTGCAAGAACATTTATTGCGGCAGTACCTTTTAAAAAATGATAAACTATTTGATAAGTAACTTCCTTAGGAAATGCCGAAACCCCTTCTTCAGAAACTCCATGATCTCCAGCAAAAACCAAAATTGCTTTCTTTTTTATTTCAGGAAAAGGTTTTTCAAATATTGCTACAAGCTTCGCAGCAAAATCTTCAAGTCTTCCAAGGCTACCTTTAGGTTTTATTAAATTATTTAATCTTTTCCAGGCAAGATCAAAATATTCTTTTTTAAGGGGATCGATTTTAATTTTAGAAAAGTCCATACTTTTCCTCCTGCAAGAATTTGAATCGATTTTAAATATTTTAATTTAGATGCCAATAAAATGTGAAATTTTAGAATATTTTGCGAATTTATATATCCTCAAGTATTTGGGAAAGATGCTCTAAAGGAAGATTCAATCCTTTCATAACTATTTGATTATCAGGATAGAAAGTAAAACAAGTACCTTTTAGAGGTAAAATCTCAACTTTAAAAAAGGCTTCAATACCTAATTTAAATATTTGACAAAAAAATGCCCTTATAACTCCTGCATGAGTAAAAGCTACTGCTATTCCTGAAAATTTTTCATTTTTAAATTCTTCTATAAACTTTTTAACCCTAAGGAAAAATTCTTTTCTTGATTCACCATTAGGAGGTTTGATATTTTCATTTTTATAAGACTCCCAAAAAAGAGGATCCTTCATCAACTCTTCAAAGGTTTTACCAGTCCAATCTCCAAAATTGATTTCTTGAATTTCTTGCTTTACAAAAAGAGGAATTTTTTTAATTGAAGAAAGAAGTTTAGCGGGATAAAGGCATCTTTTAAGCGGACTTGAATAAATTTTAGAAATAGGTAATTTCTTAAGAATCTCAACAGCCTCTTCAGATTTTTGGAGTCCTTTTAAGGAAAGATTTACATCGAGCTGTCCATAAAGTTTATTTTGAAATTTCTCTTCTACTTTTCCATGCCTAATAAGGATAATATTTTTCATTTTCCTATCCTCTTGACAAAGCTTTTCTTTTATTTAATTTTTATAATACCAAAAAATTTATAAAAATATTTTTTAATAAATAAAATAGGAGGTGGTTTAAATTATGATTAATACTTTGAAAACATTTTTCTTTTTAACAATATTAACAATTTTATTCATAATTGTTGGTAATTTATTAGGTGGGAAAATAGGAATGACAATAGCATTAATTTTTGCCTTTTTTATGAATTTTATAGCTTATTTCTTTTCTGATAAAATTGTTCTTGCAGCAAGTGGAGCGCAACCTATAGAACCTCATGAAGATCCAGAATTACATGCTATAGTAGAAGAAGTTGCAAGAAAGGCCGGTATTCCAAAACCTAAGGTATATATTATTCCTGTAGAAACTCCTAATGCATTTGCTACAGGGAGAAATCCTAAAAATGGAGTAGTAGCTGTAACTGCTGGAATTAGAAAACTTTTAACAAGAGAGGAATTAAAAGGAGTTATAGCTCACGAAATATCTCATATTAAAAATAGAGATATTCTTATCTCAACTATTGCTGCTGTATTGGTAGGTGCTATTACTTATTTAGCTCATATGGCTCAATGGAGTCTTATGTTTGGAGGATTTTCTCATGACGAAGACGAAGGATTTAATCCTTTTGCATTAATAGGAATAATAATTACTATAATTGTTGTTCCTATTGCTGCGACCTTAATTCAATTAGCTATTAGTAGAAGTAGAGAATTTTTAGCTGATGAAACAGGAGCCAAACTAATAAGAAATCCTATAGCACTTGCTAAAGCCTTAGAAAAACTTGAAAATTGGAATAGAGCTTATCCATTAAATGTTAATCCTGCTCATGCCCAAATGTATATTGTAAATCCTCTCTCTGGAAGAACTTTATTTAAACTTCTTTCTACACACCCTCCAATAGAAGAAAGAATTGAAAGATTAATGAATCTTGCTAAAAAATTAGGAGTTTAATTTAAAAAATTGTCTTCAAATTTATATTCTTTCATAAAAGAATTATTTCAATATGTTAAACCTTTTTGGAAATTTTTATTTTTAGGAATCTTCTTTTCACTTTTATCTTCTTTTCTTATTGGTTTTAGTACTTGGTCAATTAAACCTATATTTAATTTTGTATTTGTGGAAAAACATTATGAATATTTCAAATATGTTCCTATATTTTTAATAATTGTTTTTACTTTAAATGGTCTTTTTTCGCTTTTACAAGCTTATTTTATGAAAGCTGTTTCCACAGGGGTGGTAAATTTTTTAAGATTAGAATTATTTAAAAAATGTCTTCATGTACCACTTAAAGATCTTTATAAAGAAGGAGCAGGGCAAACTATTTCAAAAGTTATAAATGATACAACTCAGATTCAGCCGATATTGGGAGAGAGTTTTAAAGTAATATTAAAAGAATCTATTACTGTAATAGTATTAATATTAGTTGCTTTTTTTCAAAAATGGGATCTTACTCTTTTAGCATTGGCTACTTTTCCTATAATTGCTTTGGGAACAAGGACCTTAGGTATTAAAACTCGCAAAGCCAGAAAATCAGCACAGATAGCTACAGGAGAACTTACACACAGAATGGCTGAAATATTGCAAGGAATAAGAGAAATAAAATTAAGTGGTTCTTATGAAAAAGTGGTTGACTTATTTCGTAAAGAGCTTGATAGATTTTATAAATGGAGTTTAAAAATTACAAAATACAGAGAAGGATCAAAAAGTCTTGTCGATTTTATGACAGGTATTGGTGGTGCTCTAATTATTGGATACGGAGGTTTTCTGATTATTAAAGGTTCTATCAGCCCAGGAGCTTTTCTTTCAGTTCTCACTGCAATTTTGCTTATCTTTAATCCAATAAGAAAATTAGCTAAAGCCTATACTGGATTAAAAGAAGCTCAAGGAGCTTGGGTAAGAATTAAACAAATTTTATCCTTAAAAGAAGAAACAGGAGGGGATTTAAAAGCATTTTCACCTTCTAAAGGTTTTACTTTTAAAAATGTATATTTTAGTTATGACTCTAATTTACCTTATGCACTTGAAAATATTAATATTTTTATACCAGCTAATAAAATAATTGCTCTGGTTGGTCCGAGTGGTTCTGGAAAAACTACACTTGCTTCACTTTTGCCAAGATTTTATAATCCTCAAAAAGGAGTTATTTTTTTAGATAACATTCCTTTAAATAAATTTGATATTTTTAGTTTAAGAAATCTTTTTGGAATTGTGGTTCAGGAACCATTTTTATTTAATTTGAGTATATGGGAAAATTTGTTATTAGTTAAATCCAATGCAACTAAAGAGGAAATTATAAATGCCTGTAAATTAGCTCAGGCTCATGAATTTATAGAAAAGCTTCCAAAAGGATATGATACTATTCTTGGAGAAGAAGGGATATCTTTATCAGGTGGACAAAAACAACGTTTAGCTTTAGCAAGAGTATTTTTAAAAAAACCTCCTATTATTATTTTAGATGAAGCTACAAGTCAACTTGATAGTTTAACTGAAAAAGCAATTGAATCAGCTTTAAATAATTTAAGAGGTAAGCACACTATTATCATTATCGCTCATAGACTTTCAACAATTAAAAAAGCGGATAAAATCTTTGTACTAAATCATGGAAAAATTATAGCTGAAGGGACTCACGAAGATCTAATTAGAACCTGTAAGCTTTATAAGAATCTTTATTCAACTTTTTACAAGGCTTAATTCTTTTTCTATAGCATCCTTAACTAATTCAGGGGTAATCTTTTTCAGACACTCAAGGGTTTTACAATTCTTTTTAAAACATGGTCTGCATTTTATATCAGCGCTTAATATTTGATACCTTGTATTCCATGGCCCTGTCCTATTAGGTGAAGTAGGACCGAATAAAGCTATAATAGGTTTTTTTAAAGCAGATGCAATATGCATAGGACCTGTATCTACACAGACTACCAATCTTGCTTTATTTATAACTGCTACAAGTTCTTTTAAATTTAATTTACCAACCAAAGAATAAACCTTTTTATATTTGCTTTCCATTTCTTTAGCCCAGATTTTTAGCTCTTTTTCATTTTTACTTCCAGTAATTAAAATATGAAAATTTTTTCTTAAATCCTCACATAGATAAATTAATTTTTCCCAATAAGAAAAAAACCATGTTTTAGTTTTCCATCTCGCAGTAGGTATGAAAATTATGTAAGGTTCTTTGAAAAAGGGATTCAAATCGAAAATTTCCTTAGGGAAAAGAGTTTCTAAAACTTCATTAAAATTTTCATTTATTTTTAAGTCAAAAAGCCTTAAAATTTCCTTACTTAAATTAAGATATCTTTTTACTGCATGAATCTCGGGATCATAAGGGGGGAGTTTTATATTGTAAAAAAAGGGGCTAAATTCTCTATGATTTTTAAAACCGATTTTATATTTGCCTTTGGAAAGACCTACAATAATTCCGCTTTTTAAAAGCCCTTGATAATCAATAACTGCATCATAATAAGTTTTTCTTAACGTTCTTATAAATCTGAAAAACTTTCTTAAAGATTTATAATCTTCTTTGGAAATTACAAAAAGTTTATTTATATAAGGATGATTTTCTAAAATTTCTGCATATCTCTTATCTATTACCCAATCAATTTTAGAGGATGGTAAATATTTTTTTAATAAAGTTAAAGCTGGAAGTGTTTGAACTATATCACCCAAAGCTGAAAGTTTTATAATAAGAAATTTCATAAATTTTTAAAATAATCTTCAATAATAAAATAAGCCGCGTCTTTTAAGTCTTTAGCTACATAATAAGGTTTAATTCCCTTTTTTGGTAAAACATATTCGAGTTCCCCTTTTCCATACCCTGTAAGAACGAGAATTCCCTTTATACCAAGATTTAAAGCAAGTTCAATATCTACAGCTTTATCTCCTATTACATAAGATTTTTTTAAATCTATAGGATATTTTTCTAATGCTTGATAAATTAATCCAGGCTTTGGTTTTCTGCAATTACAATTTTCTTCAGGGTGATGGAAACAAATAAAAAAATCATCTAAAATAACTCCTCTTTTTTTAAGTCTTTTTTGTAAAAGTTCATTTGCCTTAAAGACTAATTCCTTAGGAAAATAACCACGAGCTGGCCCACTTTGATTAGTAATTACAATAAGCATAAAACCATGTTGTTTTAAAATTTTTAATCCCTCTGCTACTTGTGGCAAAAGTTTTAAACGGGAAAGATGATTTAAATACCCAACCTCTTCATTTAAAGTCCCGTCTCTATCAAGGAAAACTGCAGGTAGTTTCATAATTTTAATCAGAAAGAATATGAAATTTGTAATCTGTAATAGCAAGGTCTTTATTGGGTTTTAAAATTGTGGAAAATTGATATTTTTTTTCGATTTCCTCTAAATAATAAATCTCTTCACCAATAATTTCAGAAAGTAAAGGATTAATTTCTATTTCTACTTTTTTATTTTTTATATGGGGTCCCATTTTCATAAGTCTCCTTAAAATCTCATAATAAATAGTGCGTTTACTTTTTATAAATCCCTCTCCGTGACAATAAGGACAAGTTTCATAAAAAACTTGATAAAGTGACTCTCTTTTTCTTTCTCTTGTCATTTGAAGAACACCAAAAGCACTGATAGGTAAAAATGCATTTTTTGCTTTATCTTTTTTAAGAGCTGACTTCAAAGTTTGTACCACCAATTCCTGATGTTCAGGATCTTCCATATCTATAAAATCTATAATAATTAAACCTCCTATATTTCTTAATCTTAATTGATAGGCTATTTCTTCTGCAGCTTCTAAATTTATTTTAAATACAGTATCTTCGAGTTCTTTTGTTCCTACAAATCTTCCGGTGTTTACATCTATTGCAGTAAAAGCTTCACAAGGTTCTATTACAATAAAACCGCCAGATTTAAGCCATACTTTACGAGAGAGAAGTTTTTTGATATCTACTTGAATTCCATGAACTTCAAAAATATCTTCTTTCCCTTCATAAAGTTTTACATAAGGGACTAAATGAGGAAAATATCTATTTAAAAAATTATTTATTTTTTCATAAAATTCTTTATTATCTACTATAATTTCAGTAATATCTTTATTAAATAAATCTCTAATTGCTCTTAATGCTATATTAAGTTCTTCGTAGATTAAAGAAGGAGCTTTTGATTTTTCAGCTTTTTCTTTTATTTCTTCCCAGAGTCTTAATAAAAAATCAATTTCTATTTTCAAATCTTCTTCTGTAGCTTCTACAGCTGCTGTTCTTATTATCCATCCAGTATCAGGTGGTTTTATTTTTTCTAACATTTCTTTAAGTCTTTTTCTTTCTTTATCTTTTTTAATTTTTCTTGAAATTCCAATATGTTTCATGTAAGGAAGGTATACTAAATAATGACCTGGAAGAGTTAAATTTGTAGAGACTCTTGCACCTTTATTTCCAATGGGTTCTTTTATAACCTGAACTAAGATTTCTTGTCCTTCCTTAAGGATTTCGTGCAAATTTGTAATAACTACTGTATCTTTCCCCCAATCAACTTCTCCAACAGGCATTATATCATCGCCAAAAAGAAAAGCTGTGCGAGTGAGCCCAAGATCAAGAAAGGCGGAATTTATTCCTGGAACAACCCTAACTACTTTTCCTTTGTAAATATTTCCTACTAATCCTTTTTCAGAAGGTCTTTCTACATAGAATTCTACAAGCTGACTCCCTTCTATTAATCCAACTCTTGTTTCAAAAGGAGTATAACTTATAAGAAGTTTTTCCATTTTTAATCAAAGTTTTGATATAAAAGCTTTTATAAGTTTTCTTAGTCTTTTTTCAGCTTTTTGAGATTCTCTTACAACTTCAGAAAAAAGAATAGGTTTAAAATTATCTGGATCATTTACATTACAAATTACTGATATTCCAAGCACTTCCAATCCGGCATGTACAGCTACAATTACTTCTGGAACAGTTGACATTCCCACAGCATCTGCACCTATCATTCTAAGAAACCTTGTTTCAGAGGGTGTTTCTAAACTTGGTCCTGGCACTGCAACATAAACCCCTTCTTTGATCTCTTCATTTAATTCTTTTGCTACATCTTTAAATAAATCTCTTAATTTTTTACTATAAGCTTGAGACATATCCGGAAATCTTGGACCCCACTCCTCTTTATTTTCTCCTCTTAAAGGATTATCCGGAATTAAATTGATATGATCTTTAATAAGCATTAAATCTCCTGCTTTATAACTTAGATTCAAACCACCTGCTGCATTGGAAACAATATAAATTTTAGGCTTAAATAAAGTAAGTACTCTCAAAGGGAAAGTGAGTTCTTTAGTTGAATATCCTTCATAAAAGTGAAATCTTCCTTGTAATACTGCTATTTTTTTATTTTCTAAATATCCAAGAATAAGCCTTCCTTTATGTGTTTCAACAGTAGAAACTGGAAAGTTTGGGATATCTTCATAAGAAAGTTCTATTTCTTTTTTAATATCTTCTCCAACTGAAGAAAGTCCAGTTCCGAGAGTAATTATAATTTCTGGAGAAAATGGAAATTTATCTTTTAAAAAATTAAAAGTTTCTTCTACTTTAGAAAAGTATAAATTATTCTTATTCATTTAATTAAAAGTTAGTTGTAAATTTTGGTCTTCCAAGTTCATCAAGTTCTAAAACTTTTACTTTTATTGTTTGTCCTATGCTATAGGCTGATCTTAAATCCTTAGGAGGATTTACCATTTTTGAAATATGTAAAAGTCCAATTTTTCCAGGTAATACTTCCACAAAAAGACCGTAAGGCTCAATTCTTGTAATTTTTCCTTCATAAATTTTCCCTACTTCTACTTCTGCAATTATCTTTTCAATCTCTTTTTTAGCTGCTTCTATATCTTCTTTTCTGTGTCCAGTGATAGAAACTTTGCCACCTTCAAGGACCCAGATTACTGTATTAGTTCTTTCACGAATATCTTTTACTGTTTTTCCTCCAGGACCAATAATAAGAAAAGCTTTTTCTTCAGGAACAGTTATTATTTCAATTTTCGGTGCATAGGGTGAAAGTTCTTTTCTTGGTTCAGGAATAGCAGAATACATTTTGTCAAGAATAAATAAACGAGCTTTTTTTGCTCTAAAAAGGGCTTCTTCCATAATTTCTCTTTTTAGTCCTTTTATTTTTATATCCATTTGAATACTTGTAATTCCGTCTCTGGTTCCTGCAACTTTAAAATCCATATCTCCAAGTTGATCCTCTTCTCCTAAGATATCGGTAAGAATTATATATTTTTCATTTTGCATTACTAATCCCATAGCAATTCCTGCTACATGTTTTTTAACAGGGACACCTGCATCAAATAAAGCTAAGGAACCTGCACATACTGTTGCCATAGAAGAAGAGCCATTTGACTCTAATACATCTGCTACTATACGAATAATATAAGGAAAATCATCTTCAGAAGGGATAAAAGGCTCCAAAGCTCTTTCAGCAAGAGCTCCGTGCCCTATTTCTCTTCTGCGAGGTGGTCCCCATGGTCTTGCATCTCCTGTACAAAATGGTGGAAAATTATAATGGAGCATAAATCTTTTAAATGTTTCACCTTCATAAATACTTTCCACTAACTGAGCCTCTTCAGGTGAACCAAGTGTTACAGTAGCAAAAACTTGAGTTTGGCCACGAGTAAAAATAGCACTCCCATGGGGTCTTTCAACAGGATGAATTTTAATATCAATTGGTCTTATTTCTTCAGGGCTTCTTCCATCAAGTCTTTTACCTTCTTTAAATAACTTTTCTCTTAATATATCACTTATTAATTTTTTATAAAAATAAGTTAAAGCACTCTTATATTTTTCAGGTTCTTCAATTATAGTTAAAAATTCTTCTAAAATATTATTTAAGGCAGATTTTCTTTCTTTTTTATCACTGATAGAAAGTGCAGATATAATTTTCGGAGTACAAAAATCCTTCAAAGAATTTTGGATTTCTTCAGGTAAACTAATAGGTTCAACTTTTATTTTTTCTTTACCTATTTTATTTCGTAAATCTTCCTGAGCTGATATTATTGATTGAGCTCTTTCTAAAGCCAGATAAAGAGCATCTAACACAATTTTTTCTTCTACTTCTTTACCACCTCCTTCAACCATTACAATAGCATCCTTAGAACATGTAACTACAATATCCAGATCTGCCATTTGTCTTTGTTCATAGGTTGGATAAATTATAAATTCTCCATTAACTCGTGCTATTCTTACCCCTGCAACAGGACCTTCAAAAGGAATTTGTGAAATATGAAGAGCAGAAGAAGCTCCTATAAGTGCTAAAACATCTGGATCATATTTTTCATCAGCAGAAAGAGTTAAAGCAGTGATTATTACATCATTAAAAAAACCATCTGGAAATAAAGGTCTTATAGAACGATCTATTAAACGAGAAACTAAAATTTCTCTATCTGTGGGTTTTCCTTCCCTTTTTATAAATCCTCCTGGAATTTTCCCCCAAGCTGATCCCTGTTCTCTATAATCTACAGATAAAGGCATAAAATCTATACCTTCTACAGGTTTTTCTCCCATTACAGCAGTTACTAAAACCGCTGTATCTCCCTGTCTTACAACTACCGATCCATCAGCTAATTTTGCATATTCTCCAGTTTCAATAATTATTGAATCTGATGTATCTAATTCTATTTTTATCTTTTCCATAGTGATTATTCCTTTTTGGATAAATTTTTGCCTTTTTAGTTTAGAATGGAACTACAAATTTTCAAGTAGAATCGATTATTATCTTTTTAAAACTTATTAAATTATGGAAGTAAATTAGAAATAAATGACGCGACTCTTACACCTAAAATAACAAATAAAGCGATTATAAAAGTTTCTAAACCAGCTTTTAAACTGATTTCTTTCATAAAAAGCGCAGATAAAAAATCTGTCAATACACAAAATCCCAAGGCTGAAAGCAGTCCTAATTTTTTATAAATTAAAACCATTATTATCGTAAGTGGTAAAGAAAATAAAGTTCCTAAAACAGCTATTTGAATTAAACTTATCCCTGTATGTTTTGCTATTGTATTTGCCATACCAGCCATTCGTGGGCATACAATAAATAATGCAAAAGCAATTGATACCAACAATAACTTGTTCATTTATGTGGCCTCCTTAAATTTAAGATAAAATTTTAAATTTGAAATTATAAAAAAGAAGATTATTATTTTCAATAATTTGTAAAAGATAAAGGAGGTTTCTAAATATGGAACCACTTTTAGAAATTAAAGATTTATGGGTGGAGGTAGAAGGGAAAGAGGTATTAAAAGATATTTCCTTAAGTCTTCCTGTAGGTGAAACACATGTAATATTTGGAAAAAATGGCTCAGGAAAGACCACTTTACTTATGACAATTATGGGATTTCCTGCGTATAAAATAAAACATGGAAAGATTATTTTTAAAGGAGAAGATATTACTGATCTTCCACCTTACGAAAGGGCTAAGAGAGGTATAGGGATAATGTTTCAAAGACCGCCTACTATTAAAGGTGTTAAATTGAGAAATATCTTGGAGCTATGTGTTAAGGATAATGGAATAAAAATTGAAGAGCTTGCTCGCGAATTTGATTTTGAATCTTTTCTTGATAGAGAAGTAAATAGAGGTTTTTCTGGAGGTGAATTAAAAAAGAGTGAATTATTGCAATTACTTGCACAAAATCCAGAACTGGTTCTGCTTGATGAACCAGAATCAGGTGTAGATTTAGAAAATATTCAAATAATAGGAGAAATGATAAAAAAACTTTTACAAAAAGACATTCCTCACAGACCAAGGAATAAAAGTGGTCTTATTATAACACATACAGGCTTTATTCTAAAGTATGTAACTGCTGATCTTGGTTATGTAATTATGGATGGAAGAATTTATTGTAAAGGTAATCCTTTAGAAATTTTTGAAGGTATTCAAAAATATGGATATGAAGGATGTAAACGGTGTTTAAGAAGATATCGAATAAAAGATTAAAGGAGTTTATGTATGATATCTAAAAATTTCTCAGAACTTAGTGAAGAAGAAAGAGAAAGATTAAAACTTCTTGGTTTGGATGAAGAATTAAAAAGGGAAGGAGAGTATGTTCAAATTGATGCAAAACCTGTAATTTGTAAAAAACAAAAACATGTAGAAGGACTTGAAATTTTACCAATCAAAGAAGCATTAAAGAAATATGATTGGCTTTCAGATTATTATTGGAAAATAATTAAACCAGATAAAGATGAATTTACAAAAATTACATATAAAGAATTGGATAATGGATATTTTATAAGGGTTTTGCCTAATTGTAAGTTAATTTATCCTGTTCAGGCATGTCTTTATATAAAAACAGAAAATATAGCTCAAAAAGTTCATAATATAGTAATAGTTGAAGAGGGAGCAGAACTTAATCTTATTACTTCTTGTACTATTAATCCTCATGCTGGATCAGCTTTACATATAGGAATTTCTGAATATTACATAAAAAGGAATGCAAAATTGACATTCACTATGCTTCACATGTGGGGGTTAGAAACGAATGTAAAACCGAGAACCGGGATTATTGTAGAAGAAAATGGAACTTATATTTCTACTTATGTAAGTTTATTTCCTGTTAAAAACATTGAAACCTCTCCTGTATGCCATTTAGTAGGAAAAAATGCTAAAGCGTCTTTCATTTCTATTATTGCCAATCATCCAGGATCTTATGTAGATATAGGTGGTGAAGTTTTTCTGGAAGCAGAAAATACCAGTGCAGAAATTATTTCCCGCACAGTAGTATATGGAGGAGAAAATATTGCGAGAGGTAAAATTATAGCTAAAGCACCAAAAGTGAAAGGACATCTTGAGTGTCAGGGTTTGATGTTATCAGATAAAGGTAATATGCGAGCTATACCAGAATTAAATAGTTATTTTTCTGATGTAGAACTTACTCATGAAGCAGCGGTAGGTAAAATCGCAAAAGAAGAGGTGGAATATCTTATGGCAAGGGGATTAAGTGAAGATGAAGCAGTTTCTCTTATTGTAAAAGGTTTTCTGACGATAAAAATAGAAGGCATTCCACCTGCATTGCAGGAAAAAATTGATAAAACATTAGAAATTGCAAAATCAGGATTTTAAAATTGAAAATAAAATCTCATTTAAAAAATCTTACTCCATACCCTCCTGGAAAAACCTTAGAAGAGCTTCGCAGAGAACTTAAAATTTCAGGTCCTATCTATAAATTTAATTCTAATGAAAATCCATTAGGTCCTTCGCCAAAAGTAATAGAGATTATTAAAAAACATCTTCTCGAAATTCACCTTTATCCTGATGCAAGCTACATAGAATTAAGAAAAGCTATAGCAAAAATTTGGAATGTTTTACCAGAGCAAATAATTGTGGGAAATGGTTCAGATGAAGTAATAGAATTTGTTTTTAAAGCTATGATTAATCCTGGCGATGAGATTATAATTAGCAAACCAAGTTTTTTAATGTATAAGATCTTTGGTGAGATTTATGGAGCAGATATAAAATATATTCCTTTAAATAGAAATCTACAACATAATTTAAAAAAAATCCTTCAAAATATTTCTTCTAAAACTAAAGTTATATTTTTAGATCATCCTCATAATCCTACAGGAAGTGCTATAAAAAGGGAAATGTGGGAAGAATTTTTTAGTCAAATTGATTCTGAAATACTTGTAGTAATAGATGAGGCCTATGGAGATTTTATAGATGATAAAGACATACCCTTAGGTATAGAATTTTTAAAGAAAGGTTATACTGTATTAATTTTAAGAACTTTTTCTAAGGCTTACGGACTTGCAGGATTGAGATTAGGTTATGGAATAACTTTTTTAGAATTTGCCAAAGTTCTTGATTCTGTAAGACAAGCATTTAATATAAATATTCTTGCAGTAAAAGCAGGATTAACGGTTTTAAATGATAAGGAATATATTCAAAAAAGCATAGAAATTGTAAAAAAGGGTAGGGTATATCTTACTCAAAAATTGAAAGAATTAGGAATTAAAGTTTTTCCATCACAGGCTAATTTTGTTATGGCAGACTTTGGGGAAAAAGCAGAAGAAATTTATAATCAGTTATTAAAACAGGGTATACTTGTAAGACCTTTAAAAGCTTATGGATACCCTAATTATCTAAGAATTTCTATAGGACTTCCAGAGGAAAATGAAGTTCTTATTAAAAAATTAAAGTCCCTCCTCAGCAAGAATTTCTAAAAATAAATCTATTAATTTAGGATCAAACTGTGTTCCTGCATTTTTTCTTAGTTCTTCTTTAGCTTGCTCAATAGAATAAGCTTTTTTATAAGGTGTATTACTTATCATAATATTAAAAGCTTTTACAATAGCAAGAATACGACATTCTATAGGTATATCTTTTCCTTTAAGTTTTAAAGGATAACCTTTACCATTCCATTGTTCATGATGTTTTAAAATAAGATCTGCTATATTGGATAAATGAGGGATTGCTAAAGCTATACGATATCCTTTTTCCGGATGTTTACGAATGATAGCCCATTCTTTATCAGTTAATTTTCCTGGCTTAAATAAAATTCTTTCAGGAATTCCTATTTTTCCTATATCATGTACCTCTACTAATAAAAGTAATCTTGACATCTCCTGAGATGTAAGGTTTAATTTTCGTGCGAGTTTGATACACCAAATTTTAAGCCTTTCTGGATCTCCATATATAAAATAATTGTAATCTTTTAAAATTCTTTTTAATGTTTCCAGCATAAGAGTATAAATATATTTTTTTCTTTGTATTTTATCTTTGTACATTAAATCATCAGATTCTTTATAAAGTTCCCTTAAATCAACTGAAGACTCTTCTGCACAAGCTAAGCCTATTGAAAGAATTAAAGGGATTTCATTTTTATGCTCTTCATTATACTTGTTTAAATTATGTCGTAATCTTAAAACTATATTCTCAGCATCTTTTAAATGCGTATTAGGTAAAATAACTACAAATTCATCTCCACCTGATCGGGTTATAACATCTGTAGATCTAAAAGAGGTTTTTAAAATTGTTGCACATGTTTTTAAATATCTATCTCCTTCCAGATGTCCTAATATATCATTTATTAATTTAAAACCATCGATATCCATAGAAATAATAGTAATAGGATAATAAACGGGATTTTTATTTAGTTGATTTAATTTTTTTTCTAAATAAAGACGGTTATAAAGCTTTGTTAGGGGATCATATAAGCTTAAGTGAGTTAATTTTTTTTCATATTGCTTTTGATAGGTTATGTCTCTTATAATTATCACAAAATTTTTTTTAGAAGACGAAAGAAAAGGTAAATAATGAACTTGAAAATATCTCCCTTCTTCAGCCTCTTCAACAGTTATTAATCTATTTTCTTTAATCGCACGTTTACCTACTTCTATACGAGATTTAGCTAATTCTTGAGGCATAACCTCATTAAATTTTTTACCTTTTAGTTCTTTTGGAGAAGTATTAAATAATTTAGCCATAGAGGAATTTAAAGTTAAAAAAGTTCCTTCTTCATCTACAATAGCAATAGCTTCAGGAGAAATTTCAAATAGAATTTTATATTTTTCCATTTCATCAAGTTCTCTCTCCAGTCTTTTTTGTTCACTTATATCTTGCCATGTGCAATAAAGATATATTTTATTTTTATAAATGATAGGAATAAGAGAGACTTTGACATAAAAAAGCTCCCCATCAATACGTTTATGGACCCATTCAAATTGGTGAAATCCTTTTTCTAAAGCAATATTTATCATCTCAATAGCTTTTTCATAAGAATCGCGTCCATCAGGCTGTTTTTGAGGCGATAAATCAAAAGGATGAGCATTAATAATTTCTTCTTTACTTGAAAATCCAAACATTTTGACTGCAGTTTCGTTCCACTCAACAAATCTATAAGTATGAGTGTCAAGTAAAGCTATTGCATCTTTTGAAGCATGCATTATTTGATAAAATCGTTCTTCACTTTTTTCCAAGGCTTCTTTTATACTTTTTTGTTCTGTGATATCTATTACAAATCCTTTATAACTAATAATTTTCCCTCTATCATCCTTTATAGGATAAATATTTACATATATCCAAATTTTTGATCCGTCTTTTCGCAATGCTTGAGTTTTATATGCAATATTCCCTCGAGAAGATATTAAAGAAAGAAATTTTTGCTTTTCTCGAAGATCTATATGTAAATGAGAAAAAATATCAATGTTAGAATTAATTAATTCTTTAGTAGAAAAATATCCATATATTTTTGCTAATGTTTTATTTACATAAATATATTTACCTTTTAAATCACTTTCAAATATTCCAATAGGTATTTTATCTATTATATCTTGAAAATTATAGTATTTAATTGATTCCATATAATATAATTTACTATAATTAAAAATATAATCATATTTTTTGGTAAATAAATGTACTCCTTTTGTAAATATTTACTAATTTTTAGAAGAAAAAATATATTTTTAAAAAAAATATTAAATAATATTAAAATTTTACTTGAATGGTAAATTGTAATCTATTTTCGTCTTCTTTTGTAGAATCTTCATAATCTAATCTTTCATAATCTACTAAGAACATATTTTTATGCTGTTTATAAAAATGATAAGCTATACCTACGATATATCTTTCATTTTCATCATTATTTTGTTTATCATTAGGATCAAAATAATCATACCTCCCAATAAGACTTATTTTTCTATTTGGTTTTATTTCTAAAAAGAAAGAATAACCATCTTTATCATTTTCATCTTTCCCACTTTGGAGCCCCTTTCCATCATAATATTGAGCAGTAAAGGTAAAATATTCATGTTCATAACTTAAAAAGCCGAGATTTACTCTCCAAAGAGGTTTTTCCTCTGTATTACCTCTCCCATAAAGTCCTAAATATGAAAATTGTAAACCTGGTAATATATCGGGAAGAGGTCTTATAGTAATTCTTCCTTCTATTACTTTATTATTATTTTTTTCATTTGCATGATACCCACCTCCATTATAAATTCCCAAAGCAATACTTCCATAACGGCCTGGATAATGAGAATTTACTCTTTTTTGATAATCTTCATCTATTTCACCTCCAAGTAAAGAAACAAAAGTAATACCTCTATCAGCTGAATTAAAAATATGGTTTCTTTCAAGAAACATTGTATCTTGACATCTATAAAAATTTGTATGTTCTTCATAATCTAACCAAGGTATATGAACTTGCCCAATTTCTATATAAGGTTTGGTAAAAATTATAAAATCTGGTAAATTAAATTTTGCATAAAGATATTTAATTCTTCCTACTATAGAACCACTTAAATTAAAAGGATCAGATTCACCTGCTCCTGGATCTTTAATAGTTGTTATATCATAAGTTAATCTTGCGCTAAACCATTTATTAAATTTCTTTTTTACAGTTAAATAACCTCTTTTAAGTACTACTTGACTATAATCTTTATCATCTTTTTCTCCATTTTGATAAGAAATATACCATAAGAAACCCAATTTTACTCCTTTTAAAGGTTTTACAGTTTTCTTAATTTCTTCAATCTCCTTAGTTAATTTTTTTACAGTTTCTTTCTCTTCTAATTTTTCTATTTTCTCTTCTTTCTTTTTTTTCTTTATTTCTTCTTTTTTTACTTCCTTGATAATTTCTTCTGCTTCTTTCTCAGTTAAAATCCCTTTTTTAATAAGAATTTTGAGAAGCAAATCCATAGAGGATTCAGCTTTAGCTATATTTATGCAAAGAAAAATTAAACATAAGAAAAAGACTGATAAAAATTTCAAATTTTTTTTCATGGTTTTCCTCCTTTAAAATTAATTAATAAATTATTCTTTTTGAAATTTTTTCTCAAAAAAGATAAAAAAATTTTTTAAATGGAAAAGCAGATTTGAAGAAATCTTAACAGGATGTTAAGATTGATTAACTTTTGACGGAATATAGATTTTTACTTTAGTTCCTCCCTTAGGTTGACTTTCTATTTTCCATTTATATCCAAGAAGTTGAAGTAAATGCTTAACAATAGCCATTCCAAGCCCTGTTCCACCTTTTTTTCGCGAGCGAGAAGAATCAACTCTGAAAAATCTTTCACCTATTCTTGGGATTAATTCCTTAGGAATTCCAATTCCTGTATCTTCTACACAAAGTACATAATATTCATTATCTTTACTAAAATGCACAGTTACTCCTCCTTTTTTAGTAAATTTGATAGCATTATCTATCAAATTAATTAAAATTTGGGTCATTCTTACTGGATCTGTATAAATTTCTGGATTAGTTTTAATTTCTTTTTTTAAATAAAGTCCCTTTTGTTGAGCTTTTTCTTGAAAAACTTCAATTACTTCATCTATAAGTTTTTCTATCGAAACATAAGTTTTTTTTATTTTTATGTCTCCGAATTCAATTCGTGATAAAGTAATAAGATCTTCTATAAGCAAAATAAATCTTTGAGTTTGTTTATCAATTATTTCTAAAAATTTTCTCGCAAGTTCTTGATCTTTGAGATCCCCTTCAAGAAGCGTTTCTACATAACCTTTTATAGCTGTAAGAGGGCTTTTTAATTCATGTGAAACATTAGCTACAAATTCTTTTCTAATATTTTCAAGTCTTTTTATATGTGTTATGTCCTCAAAAAGTATCAAATATAAAGTTTTCTTATTTACTTTTAAAGAATTTATAGTAATTAATAAATAACAAACTTTTCCATTTTGCTCCAAACTAAACTCAAATTTTTTTTCATTTTTGAAATTTTTTATTACTTCAACAATTTGTTTAATTAATTTCTTGTTTTTTATAATTTCTTCGAGTTTTTTACCTTCGAATTTTTCATCAGATAAATTAAATATTTTTTTAAATTTATTATTTGTTAAATGAATAAATCGATTTGGGTCTATAAGAATAATACCTTGTGGAATCAATTTTAATACTTCTTCTAAAAGGTGACAAAGATTAATTTTCATCTGGAGTTCTATCTAAATAATACCCTTTACCTCTTAGAGTTTTAATTAATTGAGGATCTTCTGGATTTTTTTCTATTTTTTGTCTCAATCTTCTAATATGAACATCAACAGTCCTTGGACTTATATATCCATGTTCTTCCCATACAGCTTTAAGAATTTCTTCTCGTGAAAACACCTTTTTAGGGTTTTCTGCAAGGAAAAAAAGAATTTTTAATTCTATAGGTGTAAGAAGAAGTGTTTTATTTTTAAGATAAGCTTTAAATTTATTTTTATCTAATATTAAATCTCCCAATTTAACTACATTTTTTTTAGAATCTTCTAATTTTTTTGTTCTTCTAAGTACTGCTTTTACTCGTGCAATTAATTCTCTTGGGCTGAAAGGTTTTGTAATGTAGTCGTCAGCTCCTAATTCAAATCCAAGAACTTTATCAATTTCTTCTCCTTTTACAGTAACCATTATTACAGGAGTTTCTTTATGATTTGGATGGCTTCTTATATATTTACAGAGTTCAAAACCATCAATTTTAGGTAACATAAGATCTAAAAGAATTAAATCATAAGTATTTTTCTCAAGTTTTTCTAAAGCTTCTTTTCCATCAAATACTACTTCTGTCTCAAACCATTCCTTTTGAAGAAGATGAGCAATCAATTGAGCAATATCTTCTTCATCTTCAACTATAAGAACTTTACCTTTGCTCATCTCGATGCTTCAGTTCAAAAAATTTTATAATATAAAATTTCTAAAAAGTCAAATATTAATAAAAAATTTTTAAAAAAGTTGATTTAATATTTTTTTGAATTAATTTTTAGAAATAATTATAAAAGAGGTTTGTATAAAATGAATCGTTTTATTTTTTATTTTTTATTTCTACTAACACCTATATTTTTAGTAATTTTCTTTTTGTTATTGGGATTCGCATTAGGTTCAATCGTATTTTTAGGTCTTACACTTTTGGGGATTTATATATCTATTTTGATAATAAAAGCTTTTATTTTTTATATTAAAAATTTAAGAAAAAAGAAATACAAAATTAAAATTATTAAAATTTACTAAAAAATCAAATCTATTTTTGAATCTCAGAAAGTTCTTTTTCCAGTTCTTTAATTCCTTTTTCAACAATTTCTGCGAGTTCTTTTGCTTTCATACCTTTATAGATTTTTAAAGCTATTTCATAAGCTTCTTTAGCAGTTGAATATTCTTTTTTATATCGATATACATCTCCGATTCCTGTCATAGCACGAGCGGCTCGATGAGCATCTTCATATTTTTCTGCAATTTCTAACATTCTATATAGATAAGGAAGCATTTTTTCATATTCTTTTTGTTCTCTATACACATATACTATTTTCTCTATTATAACTGCTGTACTCCATTCATCTTCACAGGTCTCACACACATCTAAACAAGCTTTATAAGCTTTTAAAGCCATTGTAACTTTACCTTTAAGATGATAAATATCACCCAATGTTTCTAAGACATTAGCTAATTCTTTATAAGCTTGGTATTTTTGAAATATTACTAAAGCTTGTTCATAGAGACTAACAGCATCTAAATATCTTCCTTCAATTTCATATTTATGAGCTTTTAAACAAAGTTCATAAGCAGGTTTAAGTTCAGGGGGTACATTTAAGGCTTTGAAAATGATTTCTTTTTCTTTTTCTAATAATTTTTCTGTCCCCAATTTTTCACTCCTTTCAATTTTTTTTATTATATCTTTTAAAAATATTTTTTCATATTTAAAATTTTTATAATTAAAAAATTCAAATGAATCTTGAGGGTTTATTTTTGAAAAATAAGATTTTATACCGAAATCTTTTAAATTTTTAAAAATTAACAAGATCAATCCTTGAAGTTCTGGAGAGCCGTTTTCCATTAAATTTAGAAGTTTTAAATATTTTTCTTTTTTTAATACCTCTGGATTTTTTTCAGATATTCTATAAAGTGCATAAAGAGTGGATAAGCGAAATTCAGGAAATTTTAAAAATCCAAAAAGATTTTTTATAAATAAACTATATCTATTTCCTGTGTTTCTTATAATTTCTCCTACAGCTTCTAAAGCACCCCATGCTGAGCTTGCAGAATCTGCTGAAGCATAAATTAATCTTTTTATAAAATCTATAATTTTTTCTGGATAAATATCACATAATTTTTTACAAACCTCTCCAAGCGCAACTGCTGTTTTTTTTCTCAATATTGGGTCAGGAGAATAGAGAAGTTTCTGTGAAATGTTTAAATTAATGGGTTCTACTACACAATAAGCAAGAAATTTAGAAATTTCATTTTTTTCAATAAGATTTTTAATTTCTTTTTTTGTTAATTTTCTTTTTTCAACTTTTGGAATTTCTATTTTAGATACAGTTTTTAATAAATCTTTTAATGTTCTTTCTTTTAATTCTTGCAATTCTTGATGTAATTTTAAAAAACATAAAACACCCTTTACAGCTCTTCCAAGAGATTCTTTTTCTTGGATAATACTATGTGTAGAAAGATCATAATTTTCTATCCAAACTTCTTTATAATCTTTCTCAGGTTCTAAATCCCAAGCTAAGTCCCAATCTCCTGCACATGCAATTAAAAGCGCCTCAGCAAAAGCAGCCCCTCTATTATGTCCCGTAACATCACATACATATACACTTCCACATTCGCATATTCCTGCTTCAAAATCTGAAAATCCTACAGGTAAATACTCTGGTTTTTTAATAGGTCTTCCACAAAAAGGACAAGTAGGGATCTTAAATTTTGGAATCTTCATATACCATCCTTTCAAATTCAGGATTTACAGGATATTTCATTTCTTTTGCCTTTTTTAAATTTTCAAGTGCCTCTTTTTTATTTCCTGCATAATAATGAGCCACGGCAAGATTATTATAAATAGTAGCAAGAGTAGGAGCAAGTTTTTTTGCTTTTTCCAGAAGTTTTATAGCTTCATCATAAAGTTCTTTTCCTATCAAAACACTTGAAAGATTAATTAAAGCCATAACAAAATTTTCGTCAATTTCTAAAGCTTTTCTATAACACTTTTCAGCCTCTTCCAGATTTCCTTGCTGAAATTCTACGAGTCCTAAATTATTCCATGCTTCCACAGATCTGGGATAAAATTTTAAAGCAAATGAAAAAGATTTTTTAGCCTCTTCAAGATCTCCTTCTTGAGCAAATATAATACCTAAATGAATTAATGCCTCAAAATGATAAGGATCTAACTTAAGAACTTTTTTAAGAGTTTGTTTGGCTTCTTGAAATTTTCCCATTTTGAAGTAAGCTAAAGCTAATCGATGATGAGCAATTACAGAATGAGGATTTTCCATGGCTTCTTTTTCTAAAGCTTTTAGCATATCTTCTGAACTCATACTAACCTCCTTTTTGGATTAATTTAAAATAACATTAAAAATGGAGAACTCAAGAGATAAAAAAATAATCTTAGCAATAATTTTGTTATTCTCTTTTTTTATCTTTTTGACACTTTTTGGACTTTATTATAGTGGTCTACAACCTGTTTCCAGTGTTAAAGAAGGAAAATTTAAAATAATAGAAATAAAAAAAGGTGAAAATATCTTTCAAATTGCCAAAAATTTAAAAAAACAGGGTATTATAAGAAGTTCTATTGTTTTCATAATAGAGGCTATTCGTACAGGAGTATACAAACATATAAAAGCAGGGGAATATGCATTTTATTCAAATCAAAATATAAAAGAAATTTTACAGATTTTAAAAGAGGGGAAAATATACCTCAGAAAAATTGTTATTCCTGAAGGGGCTACTTTATGGCAAATTGCAAAAATTTTAGAAAAAAACAAAATTTGTAAAGCTGAAGAATTTCTTAAACTTGCTGAAGATGAGGAAATAGCAAAAAAAATGGGAGTTCCCACTCCTACATTAGAAGGATTTTTATTTCCTGATACCTATTTCTTTGCTAAAAATACCCCTCCTGAAACTGTAATTAAGGTTATGGTAAGTAATTTTTGGAAAAATTGGGAAAAATTTGAACCTATAGCAAAAGAAAAAAATCTCTCTTTAAAAGAAGTAATTATACTTGCCTCTATTGTGGAAAGAGAGGCTTTATATTCCTTTGAAAAACCTATAATTGCTGGAGTTTACTGGAATCGTATAAGAAAAGGAATGCGTTTACAAGCAGATCCTACAGTAAACTATGCACTAAAATGTTTTAGAAGATTAACTTATAAAGATTATTACTCTGTTCGTAGTCCTTATAATACTTATCTTCATTATGGCTTACCTCCTACACCAATTTGTAATCCTGGAAAAGAAAGTATAAAAGCTGTATTATTTCCAAAAAAAGTTCCATATTTTTATTTTGTAGCTAAACCTGATGGGACTCATTATTTTTCACGCACTTATAAAGAACACCTTAAAGCCATTAAAAAGATCAAAAGATTAAAACTTTTACAATCAAAATTACAAAAAGAAAAAGAAAAAAAGGACGAAAATATTTAATTCTTATTTTCAAATACTTTGAAAAGTCTTATAAACTCATTTATTGAAAGTTCTTCTACCCTTGAATGAGGATTAATAGAAGCCTTATATAATACATTTTCTGGAATTTTATTTCTTAAAATTTTTCTTTTTTGAGCAAAAATCGATGTAAGAAATTTTTTATATTTTATCAGATCTTTAATTTCTTCGAAATCCTTTCTTTTAAATTCTATAAAAGAAGACTGAACTTTTGGAGGAGGGATAAAAAAACGGGGAGGAATGCTCATTAAATATTTTAAATTATAAAAAGTTCTCACAAATACAGAAAGCCAGGAATATCCTTTTATCAATCTTTCTGCTACTTCTTTTTGAATCATGTAATAAGCAAAAGGAATATAGTCTTTGAAATAGACTGTATTTTCTATGATGAAACTTGCAACATTATAAGGAAGATTTCCAATGAGTTTTAAATCTTTATAACCTAAGGAAGAAAAATCAAATTTTGTTGCATCTGCATGAATGATAATTACCCTTTTATCACTAATACTTTTTTTTAACTTTTCTATCATTTCTGGGTCAATTTCTATTAAATAAAGTTTTTTTAAAGGGGTCCTTAGAAGTTCTTTTGTTAGATTTCCAGGGCCTGGACCTATTTCAACAACTATTTCATCTTTAATTTGGGCAAATTCCACAAGTTTTTTTAAAATCCCACCAGCTATTAAAAGATGCTGCCCCCATTTCTTTTTTAACATTATTAAAATTTTTCAAAATCGAGTTATTTATTTAAGAAGTTATAAGTGTGTTTATAATATTTTCAATTTTTTCTACGAATTCTTTACCTTCATCTGATTCTAATAATGCTTTTGTATCAGGTTCGTATAAAGTAATAATATCTTTGTGAGGTAAATAAAAAAAAGTTTTTATAAAAGATTTTTGAGGTTTTAATAAATTTTCAATTTTTTCTATATCTTTTTTATTTTTTGTTTTATTTCCTATTATATAAAGATTCGGAATTCCAAGCTGAGTTGCAAGGGAGATAGCCTTTTTGGCTACCTGAATAGAATTAAAAGTTGAATCTGTAATTATCAAGGCATGTTTGAAACCACGAGCAAGAGCCCTTCCAAAATGTTCTAAACCTGCCTGTGTATCTAAAATTATTACTTCATTTTTTCTTAAATTAATATGATTTATAATTGCATTTAAGAGAGTATTTTCAGGACATAAACACCCTCTTCCAGCCTGTGTTATTGTTCCCATTACAAGTATGTTAATACCTTCCGGAGTTCTTATTCCAAATCTCTCAACTACATCACTTACATCTGGATTTAAACAAAACATTAATCCCCATCCTTCTCCAGGTGCTACCCCAACTTTTTCTTTTATATATTCAAAATTTTCCGTCAATGGAACAATTTTATCAACTTCTTCAATATTCACACCAAGAGCAAAAGGAAGATTTACCTGAGGGTCTGAATCTATAGCTAAAACACTATAACCTTTCTTTACAAAAATTCGTGCTAAGACACTTGCAATAGTGGTTTTCCCAACGCCACCTTTTCCTGTAATAACTATTTTTAAATCTTTTTCCATATAAAACAATTATAATCTGAAGAAAAATTTTGGGTAGAGAAAGTAAATATTTAAAAAATTTTATGGTATAGTATTATATTTTGATATGGATCGTATTATTACTGTCGCCTTTTCTCCTCATAGAGTAGAGACACTCCCTCTTGCTTACGAGATAATGAAAGATCACGATTTAATAATCCTTGAAGAGCCATATAATAAAAAATTTTATCAACTTTTAGAAGATGAAGTATCTTCCGAAGAATATATAACCTTGGGAGCATATGGTTTTCCAGTATTTGAAAAAAATTTTATAAAAATTCTTAAAGAGCTTTATAAAAAAGGAAAGAAAATTTTACAAATAGAACCATATTTAGAAAAAGTTGCTTATATTCAAGAAAAAATTGCTAATTCAACTAATATAGAAGATATAATAAATACTCCAGAATTGAAAAAAATATTTGACATAGAAAATGAGGCAACTGGAAAATTACTCAATTATTATAAAGCATCTGTTGGGACCGATTTTAAAAAGATTATAAATGCTGTAAAGGAGTTTGCTAAAGTAGATGCAAAAAGATTTAGAATAAGAGATTTTTTAAGAGCAAAAGCAATTTTATCCATTCTTCCTGAAAAAGGGAAAATCTATATTGAAGCAGGGGTTATTCATTTATATTTCAAAAAACTTTTGCATTTATTTTTAAAAAATTCTAAATGGAAAGTAAGGCATAAATTTCTTTTAAGAGAGGAAATAAAAAAAAGAACTAAAAAAATTCGGCTATTTCATCCCGGAGAAATACTAACTTTAAGATATATTTTTAAATTAAAAGAAAAACCGGAGCTGGAAGATCTTTTATCTGCAAGATCTTTGATATATATAAAAATTGTTCCTAAAAAAGAACTTCTACCCACAGAAGAAGAACCCTTTCCTCATTTAGCAAAAGAAATCAAGGTTATTCAAATGGTTAATAAATTATCCTTTAAAGATTGTGAAATACTTTATAAAAAACTTTTTCCTATAAGAGATTATGAAGAAGCATTTAAAGTAGTTGAAAAATTTTTAAATAAAAAATATTAATTTAAATTTTTTTAATTGTTATTTCATATGAGATAAAGGTGAATGGATAAGATATTCCTGTTATGAATGGATCTAAAAAAAATAAAAAAGTGAGCTTAAGATATTAAAATACAAAATTTTAGGTTTATAAAATTTTCCCAAATAATATAACCTTTTTAAAAAATGGTATAAATTTTTTAATTTATAAAAATATTAAAATTTAAGATAAAGGGAGGTTTTGGAAATGAAAATTTATAAAGATAAGGATGTAGATCTTTCAATTTTAAAAGACAAAACTATTGCAGTTTTAGGGTATGGGAGTCAAGGACATGCTCATGCACTTAATTTAAGAGATTCAGGATTAAATGTAATTGTTGGATTAAGACCAGGGGGACCAAGTTATGAGAAAGCTAAAAAAGATGGTTTTGAACCTGTTTCTGTGCGTGAGGCATGTGAAAAAGCAGATCTTATAATGATTCTTCTTCCTGATCAGGTCCAACCCGCGGTTTATAAAAAAGAAATAGAGCCAGTTTTAAAAGCTGGAAAAATGCTTCTTTTTGCTCATGGTTTTAATATTCATTACAATCAAATTATTCCTCCAAAAGATGTAGATGTTGCAATGGTAGCCCCTAAAGGACCGGGACATCTTGTAAGAAGGGAATTTACAAAAGGAGCAGGGGTTCCATGTCTTATAGCAGTAGAACAAGATGCTACAGGAGAGGCTTTTCAAAAAGCCCTTGCTTATGCTAAAGGAATTGGAGGAACACGTGCAGGGGTAATTGAAACTACTTTTAAAGAAGAAACAGAAACAGACCTTTTTGGAGAACAAGTAGTACTTTGCGGAGGAGTATCAGCTCTTATTAAAGCTGCTTTTGAAACACTTGTCTCAGCAGGTTATCAACCAGAGGTAGCTTATTTTGAATGTTTACATGAGTTGAAACTTATTGTTGATCTTATTCATGAAGGTGGGCTTACTTTTATGAGATACTCAATCAGTGATACCGCAGAATATGGAGATTTAACAAGGGGTCCAAGAATCATTAACGAACAAGTAAGAGCTGAAATGCAAAAAATTCTTAAAGAAATTCAATCAGGCGAGTTTGCAAGAGAATGGATTTTAGAAAACCAAGCAGGAAGACCAGTACTTAATGCACTTAGAAAAAAGGAAAAAGAACATCTTATTGAAAAAATAGGAAAGGAAATAAGAGCTTTAATGCCGTGGCTCAAAAAACCAGAGGAATAAAAATCTTTATTTAATCTTTATGCATTTTCTTTAAAACTTTATAAACTGCTTCTATTGTTTCTTCTATTTCATCTTCGGTATGAGCTAAAGAAACAAACCAGGCTTCAAATTGAGAAGGAGGTAAATAGATTCCTTTTTTAAGCATTTTTTGCCAGAAAATAGCAAATTTTTCGGTATCACAACTTAAAACCGATGTAAAGTCTACTATTTCTTTATCAGTAAAAAACAAAGTTAACATAGAACCAACTCTATTAATCTTATAAGGAAGTTCAAGATCTTTTAAAGCTTCCTTAATACCTTCTTCTAACTTAGCAGATAAAGTTTCTAATTTTTCATAAGTACCGGGTTTAAGAAGTTCTTTTATAGTAGCGAGTCCTGCAGCCACAGCAATGGGGTTTCCTGAAAGTGTTCCTGCCTGGTACACAGGTCCCTCTGGTGCTATAAGATCCATAATTTCCGCCTTCCCTCCGTAAGCACCTACTGGGAGCCCACCACCTATAATTTTTCCAAGACAGGTTAAATCTGGAGTTATTTCAAACTTTCCTTGAGCACCTGAAAGCCCTACTCTAAATCCAGTAATAACTTCATCAAAAATAAGTAAAGCTCCGTAGTTTTGTGTAATATTTCTTAAAAAATTTAAAAATCCTTCCTTAGGAAGTACAACCCCCATATTAGCAGGTATAGGTTCAATAATTACAGCAGCGATTTCTTCTCCATAATTTTTAAAAGCTTCTTTTACTTTTTCAAAATCATTAAAAGGAAGATTTAAAGTATGAGCTGTTAATTCTTCAGGAATTCCAGGACTTGCAGGTATTCCAAAAGTAGCAAGTCCGGAACCAGCTTTAACAAGAAGAGAATCTACATGCCCATGATAACACCCTTCAAATTTGATAATTTTTTTTCTTTTAGTATAAGCTCTGGCAAGTCTTATAGCACTCATAGTAGCTTCAGTCCCAGAATTCACAAGACGAACTTTTTCTATAGATGGGAAACAACTTTTTATTAATTCTGCAAGTTCCACTTCTTGCCATGTTGGTGCGCCAAAACTTGTTCCATTTTGAGCAGCAAAGCAAACTTCATTAACAACTTTTGGATGAGCATGTCCTAAGATAAGTGGTCCCCAGGAGCATACATAATCTATATATCGATTACCATCCACATCTATTAAATAACACCCTTCTCCCTTCTCAAAAAAAACAGGATCAGATTTGACAGCCTTACATGCTCTTACAGGACTATTTACACCACCAGGTATACTTTCTACTGCTCTTTCATAAAAAAGTTTTGATTTGATACGCATAATTTTTACCTCCTATTTTTAAAGTATTCTAACTGACTAATTTTTTCTAATATTAAACTTAAATTTACTGCCTCTTCTAAAGTTTTTCCACAGGTTATAGCACCATGCTTACTTAAAATAATTATTTTATAACTTCTTGCCAAATTAGAAGAAAATTCCCATAAAGCTTCGGAACCCGGTTGAAAATAAGGCATTACAGCTATTTCTTTTAAAATAAATTCTGCTTCAGGAAATTCAAATTCTTTAAATTTAAAACCTGAAAAATCTAAAAGAAGAGTATACAAAGGATGAGTATGAACTATTGCATTTACAGAATGATTTTTTAAATAGATTTTATAATGCATTCCCCATTCAATAGAAGGATTGCCTTTTATAACTTCGCCTTTCCAATTTATAAAGCAAAAATCTGCAGGTTTGAGTAATTCTTTTATTCTTCCAGAAGGAGTAATCCAGAATCCATATTTATCTCTTATTGAAAGATTGCCTTCTGAGCCTGAAATAAGACCTTTTTTTGCAAGATATTTTGTAAAATTACATAATTCTATTAAATTTTTATTCATTTTATATTTCTATAGACTTGATCAAGTCTATATTTTCAAGTGCCCACTTAACAGTTTTTTTTAATCCCTCTTCTAAGCTGACTTCAGGTTCCCAATCAAGTAAACTCTTAGCTTTTTTAATTTCAGCCCAAGTAATTTTTACATCGGCTTTATGAAAAGGATAATATTTTTTAATAGCTTTTTTACCAAGAAGTTTTTCTAAAATCTCAATTACTTCATTAATTGAAGCCGGGTTTTTCCCTCCTCCAAGATTAATTACTTCATAACCCAAAGGTTTTAAAGCTAAAATTGTACCTCGTGCTATATCGTCTATATAAGTAAAATCTCTTGCTTGGGTTCCGTCCCCATATATTTCTATGGGTTTTTCTTCGTAAATCCATTTAATAAATCTAAATATACTCATATCTGGTCTTCCAGCAGGTCCATAAACAGTGAAATATCTTAGCACAGAAATGTCGAGATTATAAAGATGATGATAAGTATAAGCAAGAAGTTCTGCGCTTTTTTTGGTAGCAGCATAAGGAGAAAGTGGTGTATCAACTTTAAGATCTTCATAAAATGGGGGCTCTTGTCCTGCATAAATTGAAGAAGTTGAAGCAAGGATCATCTTTTTTATTTTAAACTCTTTCATAAGCTCAAGTAGATTTAATGTTGCAGTAATGTTACTTTCCACATATACCCAAGGATCTTTTAAACTTTGCCTTACCCCTGCTTTTGCTGCAAGATGAATTATAGCTTTAATTGAATAAATCTCAAAAATAATTTTAAGTGCCTGATAATTTGATAAATCGAGTTTATAAAATTTAAAATTTGGATATTTTTTAAGCTGATTTAAACGCCATTCTTTTAATTTTACATCGTATGCAGGATTTATATTATCAATTCCAAGAACATTTTTTCCTTCTTTAAGAAGAAACTCGCTTACTTTCCAACCAATAAATCCTGCTGAGCCTGTAACTAAATAATATTCCATAACAATCTCCTTATTTTAAATTAAAAAGATATTTTTGATTTAAATAATTACTTAACTTAAAACTTAGAATTGCTTCATCTTCCATAGCATGTTGAATCTCTATAAGTCTTTTTTTTCCCAAAAAATTAGAAAGTTTATCACAGAAGAAATTTCTACAGAAAAGAGGGGCAAGCTTTAATAAACAGCCCTTTTCTCCCAAAAACAAACAATCTTCTGGCCGATCTAAATTAAATAAATCAAAAGATTCATTTAGATAATCCAAAATAAGTAAATTTAAAAAGAATTCCGCAGGACTTAATTTCCATTCAAGACCAGCTTCACAACATTTTTCACCACTTTCAGCACATTTTTTACAGAAAGCAAAAGATTCGTTTTTTATAAATGCTTCTCTCGTTTTTTGAATTGCTTTAATAAGTTTTGGCAAATTTTCTTTAATGTATGGATCCTTTAAGAGTTTATCTTTGAGTTTGTCTTCATATATTCTTTGTAATTTTTTAAAGTATTTCAAACCTTCATAATTCATTTTAAAAATCCAAAATTTTTCCACTTACTTCGTTGAGAACAAAACCTGTTAAGATTTTAGGATAAAAATAAGTGCACTTATGAGGCATAAGTTTTTTTTCGCGAGCGATTTTTTTAAATACTTCAGGAGGAAGTGCAGGGAAAATCACTCCCAAAGCCCCCTTTTTTACTTCATCTTTGAGTTTTTCAATTTTAGAAAGAAATTTAACTTTTCCCTCTTGAGCAAATTCTTCTTCTTTTATTCCGAGAATATTTTCCAAAATTTGTAAAAAATTAAAAAGTGGTATTTCAGAGAGGACAGAATTAATATTAATAAATTTTTTATAGTACTTATCCTTTAATTCATAAAGTATTAGTTTATTTTGATAAAAAATTATCCATTGAGTTGAAAGGTTTGTGAAATATAATTCTATTTTTTCTAAATTGATTTCTTTAAATTCTTTTAAAGGTGTAGCATATTTCTCCATATCGGAAATAAATCTTTTAACATTTTCTAAATAATACACTCTATGAGTAGGTAAGATTAAAAGATTTTTATCTTCCATAGGAGTTATATACATTGCAATATAGTGATAATCTCTTTTCAAATCATCTCCATAAAGAACATTCATATATTCTTTATATTTTAAAGCTGTAGTATATCGATGATGTCCATCTGCTATATAAATTTTTTTGTCCTTCAATGTATCTAAAAAGGATTTAATAGTTTTTTTATCAGTGATTTTATAAAATTTATGAATTTCTTCATCGTAATTAACTTCATAAAGAAGTTGAGGATTTTTTTTAAAAATTTCTAAAGTAATAAGTTGAGGATCTTCATAAAGTCCAAAAACTTGGCTAAATTGAAATTTAGTAATTTTTAAAAGTTCTAAACGCTCTTGAGTTATTTTATGAAAGGTTTTCTCGTGAGGTAAGATAATACCTTCATCAAAAGGACTTAACTTTACCAGAAGGATCAATCCTTTTCTATTTAAAATATTATTTTTATATTTAAAAATCAATTCATAAAGATAAAGAGCAGGTTCTGAATCTTTTATTAAGATTTTATCTTTAATCCAATTAGATAAAAGAGTTTTAGCTTTTTGATAATTTTCAGGGAGTTCTAAATGAAATATATTATAAGGACTCCTTTTTTTATATTCTTCCTTTTCTTTTTTATTAACAACATCATAAGGAGGCGCTACTATTTTTTGAATATCTACTTTTTCTTTATTGTATCTCCAACCACAAAAAGGAAGACACTCAGGCATTTAAAAACCTTCAAAGCTGAAGAGATTTTCCTAAAAATACCAAATTTTTCAGGTTTGACAAGGATTTGAAAATATTAAGATTTTAAGACTTATCAGAATTTTCTATTTTTTTTACCAAAATTTTCATTGCAATTCCTCTTCCCAGAGCCAATTGAAAACTGTTATTTAATTTTATTAACATTGGACCAAAACCTGGATTTTGAATAACTTCTACAATTGTACCTTTATGAATGCCCATATTTAAAAGTTGCATAAGAACACCCTTGCCTTTACCAAACCCTCTTCCACCACCAAACCCCCTTCCTCTTCCCCATCCATATGCTTGAGGATTAATTTCTACTACTTCTCCTTTCTCTCCAGGCTGAAGTAATCCAAGAGGTATCATATTTTTATCCTCCATTTTCAATATAAATAAGTGTAATTGAATTTAATACAAAATTTCAAAAAATCAATGTTAATTTTTTTATAAAAATATTTAATTTTTAAACATTGCAAATTTTTAATATATTATAACTAATTGAAAATGAATTTCAATAACAATTTAAATAATTTGATTTAATTTTAGAAAAAATTATAATAATACCAAAATTTTTTATAAAGTTTGTTAGAAAAAATAAATGAAAAGAATAAGAATTGCAGTAGCTGGAAATCCCAATGTTGGTAAATCAACTTTAATTAATGCTATAGCAGGTACATCTCTTCATATCGGTAACTGGCCAGGTGTAACAGTAGAAAAGAAAACAGCTACTTTTAATTACAATGATCTTATTATAGACCTTACTGATTTACCCGGAACTTACAGTCTTAGCCCTTATAGTCTGGAGGAAAAAATTGCAAGAGATTTTTTAATAAAAGAAAAACCAGATTTAATAATTCATGTTATAGATGCGACAAACCTTGAAAGAAACCTATACTTAACATTACAATTACTTGAATTGGGAATTCCCACTATTTTAGCTCTTAATATGTGGGATGAAGTAGAAAAAAGAGGAGACAAAATTCTTTTAGAACTTCTTGAAAAAGCTTTAGGAGTAAAAGTAGTTCCTACAGTAGCAACAAAAAAGAAAGGAGTTAAGGAGTTACTTCATACTATTAAAGAGTATGCAGAAAATTTAGATATAAAAAAACCAAAAGAACTATTTTATGGAGCAGAAATAGAGAAAGCTATCAGAAAAATTTTAGATTATTTAAAAAATTCAACTTCCAAAGAAATACTTGAAAAATATCCAACTCGCTGGTTGGGTTTAAAACTTTTAGAAGAAGATTTTTATATATTAAAAGAAACAGGACTTATAGAAAAAAAAGAATTTTTAAAAAAAATTGAAGAGGTTAAAAAGAATTTTTTAAAAGAATATTCAGAAGATATAGAAAAATATTTAGCAGATATACGTTATGGTTTAGCTCATGGAATTACTAAACAGGTTCTTATAAGGGTTCCAAGAGCAGGAGCAGATCTTACAGAAAAAATAGATAAAATAGTTCTTAATCAATTTTTTGGTTTACCTATTTTTATTTTAATGATGTGGTTTGTTTTTAAAATTACCTTTGATTTTTCTACACCTTATTGTGAATGGCTGGATAATTTTTTTAGTGGACCACTTACCCAATTAACAATTTTTATCTTAAAAAAATTTCATAGTCCTCAATGGCTAATTTCTCTTATTACACAAGGGATAATAGGTGGTGTGGGTGCTGTAGTAACATTTACACCTCTTGTAGGTGTTACTTTGTTTCTTCTCACATTTCTTGAAGGTAGCGGATATATGGCAAGAGCTGCTTTTATAATGGATAAAATAATGCATCTTGTAGGACTTCATGGGAAATCCTTTATTCCTCTTGTATTAGGATTTGGCTGTAATGTTCCTTCTATTTATGCAACAAGGATTCTTGAAAATGAAACCGATAGAAAAGTTACAGCAATTATTACTCCTTGCATATCTTGTAGTGCAAGATTACCCGTATATTTAGTTTTTATTGGAGCCTTTTTTTCTTTACATTCAGCTACTGTTTTATTGTCCATCTATTTATTAAGTGTTTTTATGGCTTGTGTGTTTGGCATAGTTTTAAGAAAAATTTTTTATAAAGGTGAACCACCTGTTTTTATTATGGAACTTCCACCTTATCGTTTACCTACTTTTAGAGATTTAATGTTTCATACATGGATTAAATTAAAACATTTTTTGATAAAAGCAGGAACATTTATTTTAGCTATGTCAATAATAATCTGGTTTTTATTGAATTTTCCTCAGGGAGCAAAATTGGAAGAAACTTATATGGGAAAAATAAGTAAAATAATAAGTCCTGTTTTTAAACCTTTGGGATTTGGGAACTGGCAAACTGCTTCTGCCTTAATTACAGGTATTATTGCTAAAGAATTAATAGTAGATACAATGGCTCAGATCTATCTTTCTGAATCAAAAAATCTTGATAAAGAAAAAATTTCTCTAAGTGAAAGTTTTAAAGACTCCATTATTTCTCTTTTTAATGCTATAAAAATATCTATTACAAATGTGATAGCTCATTTTGGTATTACATTTATTGAATCTGAAAAACCTGATAGTTCTTTAATAAATACTTTACAAAAAAATTTTAATCCTCTTGTTGCTTATGCTTTTATGGTTTTTGTTTTACTTTACTGGCCTTGTTTTGTTACAGGAATTGCTATGAAAGTTGAATTTGGGAGCTGGAAACCTTATTTAATATCTGCTTGTGGTAGTTTTACTCTTGCTTGGTTAAGTGCTTTTTTAATTTATCAAATCGGTAAATTTCTGGGATTAGGATAATATAAAAATTAAGGAATTTGTTTTTTTTGAGCCACTGACCAGGCATGATTTGGAATTAAAATATCAGCCATTTCTTTAACTTTTTTGGCACTTTCGTAAGCTTCAATTACATTTATATGAACTCCTGAAGGTATAACAGGTCCTACCTTAGGAAAATTTTCTTCATTGCAACAAAAACCTGTTATTATTGCTTTGCCCTTGGTGGTATTAATCATAACTGATTGACCGCCAGGAGTATGTCCAGGTGTGAAAATTACTTTTATTCCTTCTACAATTTCCTGATCTCCTTCAATAATATTTACGTCCAATCCCTCTAATAAATCTGCAAAATACCGATGATCAACAGGATGTGGATTTAAAAGAAATTCATATTCAGCTTTTTGAACAAAGATTTTAGCTTTTGGGCACTTATAATCATTTTCACAATGATCATTATGAAGATGAGTATGAATAATAATATCTATATCTTCGGGTTTTACTCCAACTTTAGCAAGGGCATCTTCAAAATAAAGAATATCAACGCCATATTTTTTACTTACTTCATCTGGAACTACAAAATCTTCTAATCCAGTATCTACTAAAATATTGTAATTTCCACCTTTAACATAAAAAACAATTATAGGTATCCATATTCGCTTTCCGTAATGTTTTAAATATGTCATTATTCCTTGATCAGTTTCTTTAGCACCAACTACTAAAGGATAAATAGTATATGTAGTCATTTTTAACTCCTTAATTACTAATTAAGGACAAACAAGTTTATTTTCTTCTTTTACCAGTTTTCCATATTCATAATATTGAACTTTTACCCATTCACATTTTCCTTGAGTTTTCAAAGGTTTGGCACATACTTTTTGGATACCGTCTTCGCTTGTATAAATTATTGTTTTTTTAGTTTTAGCTGCTTCCTGTGCAGCTTTTTCTGAAATATATACTGCACTTCCCACAACTATAGCTCCTGCCACAGCTCCAATAACAGCGCCTCTCCATCTATTATTTTTATCAATAAGAGCTCCTAAAGCAGCTCCTGTAACAGCTCCAATAGCAGCACCTTCTTGAGTATATTGACTCGTTTGAGGAACACATCCGTTAAAAACTAATCCTGAAAAGAAAATAATTACTAAAAAACAAATAATTTTTCTAATACCTCGCTTCATTTTACCTTCCTAAATATTATTTTTTCTTTAATCAATTAAAAATTATGAATCTTTTATTTTAAAAAGTCAAGTTTATTACTTTCAATCTTTAGTTAAATTTAAATTTTCAGCCTTTAAGTTCGATTTTTCTACTACTTGACATATGCAAAATTTCTATTATATTTTTAAACAAAGATCGCGGGGTAGAGCAGCCTGGTAGCTCGTCGGGCTCATAACCCGGAGGTCGTGGGTTCAAATCCCACCCCCGCAATTTTTTATGTAAAATATTAGATCTTTATCTCTTCTGTATATAATTATCATTATTCTTTATAAAATTAAAAAATATTTTAAAGTGTGAGGGTGAATAGTGAATGAAATTGACCGAATTAAAAAACAGATACTCAGACAACTTGTTAAACATCCTTTTTCTTTCTGGCATCTTATCAATTATCAGGATGGTCACTTAGTCAATTTTTTTCAAGCTATAAAAGAACTTCTTGCTGAGGGTAAAATAAAATATCAAAAACCTTATTTTTATTTAGATTCTCAAAAAGATATTTTTCCTTATCAAAATCCTGGTTGTTTGTTTTGTTCCCCTTTTTCTAAAGATCAATTTTGGAAAGATATTTTGCAAAAATTTATAGAACTTACTAAAAATAGACCATTACCAATTAGCGATTTTGATCAAGGTTTTATCAGACCAGAAGATACATTAAAAAGAACAGCTTTTATTTATGAAAGAGGAGATTTGGAAAACACGGAGATTTTCATTTTAGGAGACGATGATCTTATTTCTTTAAGTATGGCTTTAACAAAACTTCCTAAAAAAATCGTTGTGGTAGAAATAGATGAGAGAATTAATAAATTTATCCGAGAAAAAGCTAAAGAAATTGGGTATAAGAACATAGAAGTATATAATTATAATGTGATAGATAATTTGCCAACTGAATTACAAAAAAAATTTGATATATTTGTAACTGATCCAGTAGAAACAAAAAAAGGGTTATTATTATTTGTATCCCGTTGCATCAGTGCTTTGAAAGGAGAAGGTTCAGCAGGATATATAGGGTTTACCCATAGAGAGGCATCTTTAAAAAAATGGAAATATTTTCAGGAATTTTTAATTAATTCTGGTTTTGTTATTACTGATATTTTGAGAGATTTTACAATATATCCAGAAAAAGAAAATCAATGGAATGAATTTTATAAGACTTATAGAATAATGAAGGAATTTGATCTTGATTTACCTGATACAGACTGGTATAAATCCTGTTTTGTAAGATTTGAAGCAGTTGAAGAACCAAAGATATTAGAAATAGAAAAACCTAAGAATTTAAGAGAACTTTATTTTGATGAAGAAGCTTGGGCAACCCCTTTACCTCCTTATTTAAAAAATAAAGGAGGTAAAAATGAGTTATAGCACTTCTGATTTTAGAAGAGGTTTAAAAATAGAATGGGAAGGTAAACCATATGAAATTTTGGAATATCAACATGTAAAGGTTTCTAAAAATCAACCTACTGTAAGAACAAAACTAAAAGATTTAATAACTGGAAGAGTTTTAGAAGTTAATTTTAGAGCAGGAGATAAATTTGAAAAACCAGATTTTGAAGAAAAAGAAGTACAATATCTTTATAAAGATGCTGATCAATATGTGTTTATGGATTTAGAAGATTATGATCAAATTTATGTATCAAAAGATGAAATAGGAGATTCTGCTAAATTTTTAAAAGAAAATTTAAATGTTTGTATTCTTTATTATAAAGGTAAAGTAATTGGTATTGAATTGCCTAATATAGTAGAATTAAAAGTTATAGAAACTGAGCCTGGGGTAAAAGGTGATACTGTGGGGACTGCTACAAAACCAGCTAAATTGGAAACCGGTTTAGTAATTCAGGTTCCTCTTTTTATTAACGAAGGAGATATAATTAAAGTAGATACTCGCACAGGAAAATATGTAGAGAGGGTGGGTTAAAATGTTAACACTAAAAAAACTTCAAGAATTTAAAGAATATCTTAAAAGTGGTGCATTTATTGAAGATTTTGAAATGAGACCTCCAGATGGACAAGCAGAAATGCTTGAAATGATTGATCTTCTTTTTGAAATATGTGAAATAGCAGATGAGGTAATGACTAAACATTTTTATAGAAGATGGGGAGAAGAAGTTATTAAAAAGAAATAAGAGATATGTATTTTATTCGAACTAAAAGTTACTATAAATATGCTGTAGATCTTTTTAAAGATTTATATAAACATAAAGAAGGTGATCCTGCACTTTATAAAAAGGCTCGTGAAATATTTGAAATTGGTTTAAAAGCAGTTTGGTCACTTTCACAGATCACTCCACCTAAGGAAAAACCTACATTTGAAGAACTTTATAAAAAAACACTTGAATCCTTATCACCTGAAGATGCCTCAATAATACAAAAGATTTACCAAGATTTATTTTTTAAAGAACTTTCCAAAGAAGAAATTTTAAATCGATTAGACACTTATCTCTCTGTATTAAAAGAAGCTTTAAAACCTGTTTTATAGATAATATTTATTTTTGAAAAATCGAAAAAGTCCCCTGCCAGTAGAAAAAATCTACCAGCAGGGGATTAAAAATATTTAATTAATATTATCGTGACGCATACTTAACTTTTTAAGTTGTTCTTTTGTCAATGGTTTACAATACCACCACTGAACAGAAGTTGGAGTAGTATTTAAAGGAATCCAAGGTCCCTTTACACTTTTCTTATCGAGGTAGATCCATTCGAGTTTTCCTTTAACCACAGGAACAACACCCTTCCAGGTCTTTGCTTTACCTTTTTTATAAGTAAACATAGGAACTTTTTTACCTTGAGTAATTAATTTTACTGCCTCATTTCCATGACAATCTTTGCAACTTCTTCCCTTGGTTATCACATGAGTAAAATAAGGGGCATATACTATAAATTTTTTTCCATTATAAACGATTGTCATAGCGGTTCCAGCTGTTACTTTTCCATTATGATTTACAAGTAAAAGGAAGTTTAAATAAGGGAAGAAATTACCTTTTTTATGAGCTCTATAATTAAAATGACAGTTTAAACAAGCAATACTATTAGCTACATGGCAAGCCAAACAATCTAATTTTCCTTTATGAACTTTGTGAGCAGAAACTCTCTCAAGTTGTACTTCGGTATGACACTGACTACATGAAGCCTCTACTGCTCCAGGTTCAAGCATAGATTTATAAGAAATCCCTTTACCATGAACATCAGATCCTCTATGACAATCCCCACACATGATCCCTTTAGAAAAGTGAACATCTTTAATACCTTGTTTTTTCGCAAGTAGAGCTGCGACCTTAGCACGTCTATGACATTTTACACAGGTTTTATTTTTTTTAGCTTCGAATACACTATACTTCCATATTTTACCTTCTTTTTTAGCATGACATACATCACAATTCTTAACATGACATTTCTTACACGTGAGTTTATAATAAGGAATTTTTGTAATTTTCATCAGACCTCTTTCATAACCTGTTTGCATTCCTTTACCTGTATAATGTAATCCTTTACAAAAGAAACTTTTTTTAGCTTGAACATTATAAACCTTTATGAATGCTACCAAAAATAAAATTAAAATTAATACATTAAATATTTTCCGCATATTTACTCACCTCCTTTTAAAATAACTTTATTTTTAAAATTTAAAAATATTTTAGTCTCTCTTTCTAATTAAGCAAATTCAATAATTTAAATTTTTTCAAAAATTTTAAATTTTTCAAAAGTTTTTTTCTGTTTTTTTTCTTTTTTTAGTTTTTTTAAATTTTTTTAGTATTTTATTGACTTTCAAAAAGTATAGTGATAAGATTTTTTAATAAATTATGGATAAAAATAAAATAAAAGAATATTTAGAAGTTCTTGCTTGTCCTAAATGTAAATCAGATCTTCAATATATTAATTTAGAAAATAAAGAAGGATTTTATTGTAAAAAATGTAAACTTCTCTATCCTATTGTTGAAGATATACCAGTAATGTTACCTAATGAGGCTTTAGAATTTGATATATCTTTAGAAAATGAGTCATCCTAAATCTCCTTTGCCTGTTCTTTATTTCGTTGCAATAACTGGTCGCGAGATAGATATTTGGAAGGAAAGTTTAGAAATTTTAAACCGTTATATAGGTGAAATATTTTTACAATCTTCAATATTTAATTTTTCTGAATTTACTAATTATTATGAAAAAGAAATGGGAAAAAATTTAAAAAAAGCTATTTTCTTTTTTAAAGATCTCAAATCTCCAGAATTTTTAGTAGAATTAAAACATATTTGTTACGAAATAGAAAGAAAATTTGCAGATGGAAAAGGTAATAGAAAAATTAATTTAGATCCTGGATACATAGAACTTTCTAAGGTGGTTCTTTCTACATTTAAAAATTATTCGCATAGAATTTATCTTGGAAAGGGAGTTTATGCAGAAGTTACATTGATATATAAAAATAAAACATTTAATCCCTTATCATGGACCTATCCAGATTATACTCAAAGAGAAATAATAGAAATATTTAATAAAGCAAGAGAGGAATACAAAAAGGTATTAAATGCTTATAGATAAATATGGCAGGAAAATAGAGTATTTGAGAATTTCTGTTACTGATAGATGTAATTTTAGATGTATTTATTGTGGAGTTCGTAAAAATTGGAAATGGCTTCCCCATAATGAAATTTTAACATTTGAGGAAATAGAAAAGATTGTCGAAGTAGGAGTCAAATTAGGCATAAAAAGAGTTCGTTTAACAGGAGGGGAACCACTTTTAAGGAAAGATATAGAAATATTGATAAAAAAACTTTCCAAAATTCCAGAAATTGAAGATTTGAGCCTTACTACTAATGGATTTTTCTTAGAATTTATGGCTGAAAAACTTAAAAAGGCTGGTTTGAAAAGGATAAATATTAGTTTGGATACTTTAAACCCTGAGAAATTTATCAAAATTACTGGGGTTGATGGTTTTTCAAAAGTTTGGCAGGGCATTAAAAAGGCTTTAAAATTGGGTTTCGATCCTGTAAAAATCAATGTAGTTATAATAAAAGGGATTAACGATGATGAAATTTTAAATTTAGCTAAACTTACTCTGGATATGCCTTTAGAGATAAGATTTATCGAATTTATGCCTATTGAAAGAAACGGAATATGGGATAAAAAAAATATATTTACTATAAAAGAGATAAAAAATATTTTGGAAAAATTCAAACCGCTTATAAGAACAATTTCCTCAGGAGGTGGACCTGCTCGGGTCTGGAAATGGGAAAATGCAAAAGGTAAAATCGGTTTTATTTCACCTATAAGTGATTGTTTTTGTGAAAAATGTAATAGATTAAGAATTACACCTGATGGAAAACTAAAACCTTGTCTCTTTTCAAATCATGAAATCGATTTAAAACCTATTTTAAGAGAAAATAGAGGTTCATTAGAAAAAGCTTTTATTGAAGCTTTAAAAATAAAACCAAAAAATTGGGGTAATAATTTTATTGCCAAGCCAATGAATTTAATTGGAGGTTAATATTTTAATGTGTCCAAAGAAAACCTCTACTAAAAAACAAAAAAACTGGACTTGGTTAGGTTTTGGAACATTAAACAAAGGATACCCAGATACTGTACTTAAGCTTCCTAAACCCTTTTTTAAAAATACTTATGTTTTGGTTCAAGTTTCTGAAGAAAGAAAAGAAGTTTTTGTGCTAACTCAAGATCCTTTTAAAATCCCCCTCAATATAGAAGGAATCCCTATTGTATTAAGAAAAGCAAATCCCCAAGAAATAAAAATGTATAAGAAAAAACTTGAACTTGAAAAAAAAGGGAAAGAATACTGTCTACAATTTGCTAAGGAGCTTGGATTAGAAATGAATTTGGTAAGAGTAGAATGTTTTTTTGATAGAAGCAAAATAATTTTTTATTATACGGCTGAAGGAAGAATTGATTTCAGACAGCTTGTTAAAGATCTTGCAAGAGCTTTGAGAATGCGAATAGAAATGCGTCAAATAGGTGTAAGAAATGAGACCGTATTGATAGGTGGTATAGGGCTTTGTGGAAGAGAATTCTGCTGTGCTAAGTTTTTAAGAAATTTTACTCCTCTTTCTATTAAAATGGCAAAGGCTCAAGGACTTATTTTAGATCCAAATAAAATTTCTGGACCTTGTGGAAGACTTTTATGCTGTTTAGCTTATGAATACCCAATTTATAAAGAATTTTTAGATCAACTCCCAAAAATTGGTAGTAAAATTAAAATTAATGGAGAGACTTATAAAATTTCAAAATATAATATTTTTCAAAAATTAGCTTACATAGAAAATAAAGAAGGAGTAATTATTCCGGTTCCTGTTGAAGAAATTAAACATTATGTTGAAGAATTTACAGAAGAAATTCCTGAAAGCGAAGAACTCAAAACCTTAGAGGAGGAGTAATTTATGAAAATTTATCTTACAACTCCTATTTATTATGTAAATGCTTATCCCCATTTAGGTCACGCTTATACAACTATTTTAGTAGATACTACAGCAAGGTTTTATCGTTTAAAAGGGTGGGATGTATTTTTTTTAACAGGTACCGATGAACATGGAGATAAGATTCAAAAATCTGCAAAAGATAAAGGTAAAGATCCTCAAAGCTTTGTAGACGAAATAAGCATTGCTTTTAAAAATACATGGGATTTTTTAAAGCTCTCCTATAATAAATTTATAAGAACTACTTCTTCTGAACATAAAAAAGTAGTACAACTCATATTGCAGAGACTTTATGAAAAAGGAGAACTATATCTGGATGAATACGAAGGTAATTATTGTGTAGGATGTGAAAGGTTCTTGACATCTAAGGAATTGGATGAAGAAGGCAAATGTAAAGATCATAAAATAAAACCAATTTATATAAAAGAAAAAAACTATTTTTTTAATCTGGAAAAATATAGAAACTGGTTAAAAGACTATCTTTATAAAAATGATGTAATTTATCCTCCATTTTATAAAGAAGAAGTTTTGAATATGTTAGAAGAGGAATTACCTCCTCTATGTATCTCAAGGCCAAAATCAAGACTTTCTTGGGGTATAGAACTTCCTTTTGATAAGGATTATGTTACTTATGTCTGGTTTGATGCACTTATTAATTATTTAACAGGTATTGGATATCCAGAAAATCCAGAATGGAAAGACTGGTGGATTAATTCTCATCATTTTATTGCTAAAGATATTTTAAGACCTCATGCAGTTTACTGGCCTATGATGCTTAAGGCAATGGATATCCCAATGTATAAGAAACTGATTGTTCATGGATATTGGCTTGTAGAAAAATTAAAAATGTCAAAATCCTTAGGAAATATTATAGATCCAGTAGAATTGGCTAATCGTTATGGGAGAGATCAAATAAGATATTTTCTTTTAAGAGAAATGGCTCTTGGATACGATGCAGAATTTAATATCTCAGCGTTTATTACACGGATAAATGCGGATCTTGCAAATGATTACGGTAATCTCATTTATCGCACTTTAAATCTTGTAGAAAAATATTTTAATGGAGAAATTCCTTCTTTAAATAATCTTACTTCTTATGAAAATGAACTTTTGGCAACAGTTAAAAAGTCTTTAATAGAATATGAAAAGTATTTTGAATCCTTTCAATTTCATAAAGCACTTGAATATCTCTGGAACGGAATAAGGAATGCAAATGTTTATATAGATAGAACTGCTCCTTGGCAAAGAATAAAAGAAAAAGATATTCAAAGAGCAGGAACTATTTTAAGAACTCTTCTTGAATGCATAAAAAGTTTTGCAATTGCTCTTTATCCTGTATTACCAGAATCTTCAGAGATATTGTTAAAAAATCTATCTTTAGATTTATCAGAACTTTCTTGGGAAGAGGTATTTAAATTTCCGTCTCTTAATGAAAGGAGAAAAATTAAAAAAGGAAAACCGCTTTTTCCCAGGATTGAAAAGGTTGAGGAATTGATTTCGCAGAGAGAGGAAAAAGAAGAGAAAGTGACTTATTATTCAATCGAAGAATTTAAAAAATGGGATTTTAGAGTAGGAAAAATAATTTATGCAGAAAAAATAAAAGGCACGGATAAACTTTTGCGACTTGAAGTAGTTTGTCCAGAAAAAAAGCAGATTGTAGCAGGAATTGCAAAATATTATAAACCTGAAGAATTAATAGGAAAGGAAGTAATTTTAGTAGTAAATCTTAAACCAGCTAAGATAAAAGGGGTTCTTTCAGAAGGAATGTTACTTGCTGCAAAAGACAAAGATAATTTAACTCTTATAATACCTGAAAAAGAAGTACATCCAGGAGCAAAGGTAGAGTAGATTAATTAACCTGGAGGCCAACCCATTGGTCTTCCAGCTAAAACATGGAAATGTATATGAAAAACTGCCTGTCCAGCTTCTTCCTTGCAATTGACTACAACTCTATAACCTCTTTCAGCAAATCCAAGATCCTTAGCTAATTTATTAACTACTAAATAAATATGTCCTACAAGTTCTTTATCTTCTTCTGTAAGATCTAAAGTTGTAGGAATATGTTTTTTAGGAACAATTAAAATATGATGAGGTGCTTGTGGATTAATATCACGAAATGCTATTACTTTATCATCTTCATAAAGTATCTCAGAAGGGATTTCCTTTTTTATTATTTTGCAAAATATACAATCCATATACCACCTCCTTAATGTTTCAAAAATATAATTAAATTATTATTTTTATAATACAACAATTTTTTAAAAAATATAGTACAATTAGTAAAAGATTGTAAAGTATTTAAATCCTTAAGAGTTTTTGAATATTATTAAAAGTTCTTTTTTAAATTATATTGACAAAGGAAAACCTTATACTATTTTTACCTAATTTAAAGATTTTTTTCTTCAATTTTTAAAAATTTAAAAATTATAAATATTTTTAATTTTTAAATGGAGGGTTATAGATGAGAAAAATTAAAAAAGTATTAATAGCTAATCGTGGTGTTCCAGCTGTTAGAGTAATGAATACTTGTAGAGATAAAAGGATTAAGACAGTTGCAATATATAGCACACCGGATAGATTAGCATATCATGTATTTTTAGCTGATGAAAGTATTCACATAGGGGAGGCTCCTCCTTTGGTGTCTTATTTGAATATGGAAAAAATTATAGAAACAGCTCTAAAAACAGGTTGTGATGCCATTCATCCTGGATGGGGATTCCTTGCAGAAAATCCGGATTTTGCAGAGATGGTAGAATCTGCAGGACTTATTTGGGTTGGTCCTCCACCTAAGGTAATTCGTCTTGTTGGGGATAAAATTAAAGCAAAAAAGATTGCTCAGAGAGTAAATGTTCCTATTATTCCTGGAACTTTTAAAGTTAAGAGTGTAAAAGATATCTTACAATGGATGAAAGAAGAAGAAATCACTTTTCCTATCATGATTAAAGCTGCAGCTGGTGGCGGCGGGAAAGGAATGGTGAAGGTAGATTCAGAAGAGGAATTACCAGTAGCTTTGGAAAAGGCAAAAAATGAAGCTAAAAAAGCTTTTGGAGATGAAAGGGTTCTTGTAGAAAAATATATTGAAAGAGGAAGACACATTGAAGTCCAGATCTGTGGGGATAAAGAGGGGAATATAGTTCATCTTTATGAAAGAGAATGTACTATACAGCGAAGAAATCAGAAAATTTTAGAAGAAGCTCCTTCACCAAGTATTAGCGAAAGTCTGAGACAAGAAATTTGTTATAGTGCTTTAAGACTTATGAGAGAATTAGAATATTATTCTGTTGGAACAGTTGAATTTCTTTTAGATCCAAAAACAAAAAACTATTATTTTCTGGAAGTAAATACAAGACTTCAAGTTGAACATGGGATAACTGAGCTTATAACAGGAATTGATATAGTGGGGCTTATGTTTGATATTGCAGAAGGTAAAACAATACCTTTTGATCAAGAAGATATTTATCCTAATAGACATGCTATAGAAGTACGAATTAATGCAGAAGACCCCAAAACATTTAATCCCTCATTTGGAACAATTACTCGTTTAGAAATTCCTCAAGGACCTGGAATTAGAGTTTCTTCTGGAGTTTATGAAGGAGCAGAAGTTCCACCTTATTATGATTCGCTTTTAATGCTTGTTATGGCTGCAGGAGCAGACAGAAACGAAGCAATAAGAGTAATGGATAGGGCTTTAAGTAGAGGATTAAGAGTAGAAGGAGTAAAAACAATAGCTCCTTTGCTTTTAAGTATAATCAGACATCCAGATTTTATAGAAGGCAATTATTCTACACGATTTATAGAGGAAAAATATGAAGAACTTTTAGCAGCTTTTAAAGAGAAAACAGCAGATGACGAGGCCCTTAAAATAGCTCAATATGTAGCTGAAGTCTCAGCTTTAGGGCCTCAAAGCTGGATGTAAAATTTTTGTAAAGTTTTCAAGGAGGTTAAAAATGAATTATGTTTTTGTCAAACCAGGTATGAGTCCTAAGGAAATTGTTAAAAAAGTAAGAGAACTTCCGGGAGTTTGTTTTGTTTCTGTAGGTATGAGAGATGCTGGGCAATCGGATTACAAAAATCGTCTTAGAATATATGATTTAAAAACACTTGCTCCTTATTATAACGAAATGGGACTTTTTGCAGCTGAATGTCATGGTGGAGCAAGATGGCATGTTGGAATAATGAATAGAAGAGAAAGCCCCTTTGAAGAAATTAGAATTTTAAGAGAACTTATGCCAAATGTTCTTTTACAAACACTTATTCGTGAAACTAATATGTGGGGATATCGTCCTTATCCTAAAAATATTATTGAATATGTAGTTGAAAGAGTAGATATAGACGTATGGAGGTGTTTTTCCTTTCTCAATGATGTTAGAAATATGAAAACAGTTGCAGAAGTAGTAATGAAAAAAGGCAAACTTTTTGAGCCAGCTATTTCTTATACAGTAGCTCCATGGTTTGATACAAAATACTATCTGAAAGTAGTTGATGAAATAGTTGACTTATGTGGTGGTACTGATGAGATAATCTTATGTATTAAAGATATGGCAGGAGTTGGTACAGTAACCTCAATTACCGAACTTATAGATGCAATAAAGCAAAAATATCCGGATTTGGTGATAAATTATCACAGACATATCACAGATGGTTTAGCAATTCCTGTTTTATTAGCCGCAGCTAAAGCAGGTGCAAAAATTATAGATGTAGAAGAAGATACCTTAGTGAGATTTTATGGACATCCACCTATTTTAGCAGTAGAGGCTATTTTTAAAGAACATGGTATTCCTGTTAATTTAAATAGAGAGGCTGCTGAAAAAGCAGTTCAAAAAGTTAGAGAATGGATCAGAAATTATGAATGGGCTGAATCGCCATTTAAAGGTTTTGACCATATGGTCACTCGTCATAAAATGCCAGGTGGTGCATTTCCGAGTTCTTTTGAACAAGCAGAAAAAGGAGGATTTTTACATCTTATGCCGTATATTCTTCAGGTAATGTCACTTTATAACCAAATTGTTAAATATTTTGATGTAACTCCTGGTTCGCAAATTACCTGGGTTACTTGTAGTGGAATAGTAAATAGATATGCTAAAGAACAAGGAGAAGCAGGTGTAAAGCATATAATTAAACTTCTTAAAAAATTTGTGGAAGAAAAAAAGCAGGATTTTTCAGCAATGGAACCACATGAACAAGAAGAACTTCTACAGCTTTTTAGGCATGCTCCAGGAGACTTTAAAAATTTAATTTTAGGACATTACGGAAGATTACCTGTAGGATGGCCTGATGAATGGGTTTATAAAAGTACTTTCGGAGATGCTTGGCAAGAAAAAATAAAAGAAAGAAAAGAAGAATCACCATTGGAAGCTATTCCTGACGAAGATCTTACAGCTTTAAGAAAACAATTAGAAAATGAATTAGGACGTCCACCAACAGAAGAGGAATTTATTCTTTATTTAATGCATCCAAAGGATGCAATAGATTTTATAAAATTTAGAGAAAAATATGGTATAGCTCCTTTGGTACTCCCCACCAAAGTTTGGAGAGAAGGACTTAAAAAACCAGGTGAAAAAGTAGAATTTGAATTAGAAGGTAAACCTTATTGTATAGAACTTGTATCCATAGGGAAAGAAAGTGATGGAACAATTCATGTAGTATTAAAAGTAAATAATAAAACAAAAGTTTTTGAAGTGAAAACACCAAGAGCTAAAAAAGTAGAAGTTAGAAAGGCTACAAAACCTAATGAAATAGGAGCGCCTGTAAGTGGAACTGTATGGAGAATTGGTAATCCGAAGAGAGGCACATTAAAGGTTGGGGATATAGTTCATAAAGGAGAGGAAATAGCTAATCTTGAATCTATGAAAATGGAAAATCCTATTACTGCTCCATTTGATGCCCAAATAGTAGAAATCTGTGTGAAATTAAATGAAATGGTAGAAGAAGGACAACTCCTTTTTGTATTGGAACCTTTAGAGAAAGAGAATTCTATTAAAACAGGAAGTAATATCAAGATCGACGAAATTCCTGGTTAAAAAACTTGACAAATTTTAAAATTGACATAAAGTTTAGTGATGCTTTTTGAAATTTAGTAGGGGGAGTATAAAATGTCTTCTATTTTTACAACACAAACACCATGGGTGAAAAAAGAAGAAGTGAAAAGAGAATGGTATATTGTGGATGCTAAAGATAAAATTTTAGGAAGATTGGCTTCAAAATTAGCTTATATTTTACAGGGGAAACATCGTCCTGATTATACTCCTCATGTAGATCAGGGAGATTTTATAGTTATAATAAATGCAGAAAAAATAAAACTTACAGGTAAGAAACTTGATAAAAAAATTTATTGGCGTCATTCAGGATATGTAGGAGGAATAAAATTAGAAACTGCTCGTCAATTACTTCAAAGAAAACCAGAACAACTTATTTATTTAGCTGTAAAAAGAATGCTTCCAAGAAATAGACTTAGGAAAAGATTATTAAAAAAATTAAAAATATATGCAGGGCCTAATCATCCTCATATTGCTCAAAATCCTAAACCTTTAGATTTATAAAGGGGGTATCTGAGGTATGGAAAGGATTTACGCTACTGGAAAAAGAAAAACAGCAGTTGCTCGTGTGTGGATTTATCCTGGTACAGGTGAAGTAATAGTAAATAATAAACCATTTCAGGAATATTTTAAAGATCATATAGTAGCTGAACATGTGATTTTTGCACCGTTTAAAGTGACTAATTTATTAGGTAAGTTTGATGTAAAATGTACTGTAGAAGGAGGAGGAAAGTCTGCCCAAGCAGAAGCTATAAGACATGGAATTGCAAGAGCTTTAGTTAACTATCTTCCTGATTTAAAACAGATATTAAAGAAAGCTGGTTATTTAACAAGAGATCCGAGAAAGAAGGAAAGAAAAAAATACGGTTTAAGAGGTGCGAGAAGAGGTCAACAATACTCCAAGCGTTAAAAACCGATTTAATCAATTGATTAATATAGCAATAATAGGTGCAAGTGGATATACAGGTTTAGAATTATTAAGACTTTTAGAATATCATCCTTATATAAATGTTACTTATATTACATCTCGTCAACACAAGGGAAAAAGTTTAAAAGAAGTTTATAATTGGAGTGGTAAGTATTCAAATCTTATATTTGGAGAACCTGTAGTTGAAAACATTTCAGAAAAAGCTGAGATTGTTTTTCTCTGTGTTCCCTCAGGAAAAGCTCAAGATCTTGTCTATGAGTTTTTAAATAAAGGGCTAAAAGTTATAGATTTTTCAGCAGATTATCGTTTTAAAAATGTTTTTCAATATGAAACTACTTATAAACTTTCTCATCGATATCCTCAACTTTGTGAAAAAGCAGTGTATGGATTGTGTGAAATATTTAGAAAAGAAATAAAAAACGCTGATTTAATTGCAAATCCAGGTTGTTATCCAACATCTATTCTAATTCCCCTTATTCCTCTTTTTAAAGAGGGACTAATAGAAGAAGATATAGTGATTGCAGATTCCAAAAGCGGTGTCTCTGGAGCCGGTAGAAAAGCAGAAGAATATTATAGTTTTTGTTCAATAAATGAAGATTTTAAAGCCTATAAAATTGCTTCACATAGACATACACCAGAAATGGAAGAAAAGCTTTCGTTTTTTACAAAAAAAAGAGTAAAAGTGATATTTACTCCTCATCTTTTGCCAATTAATAGAGGAATTTTTTCCACGATTTATGTTAAATTTAAAGCATCCTTAGAAAAAATTTATGAATTTTTAAAAGAATTTTATAAAGAAGAAAAATTTATAGAAATTGTTCCTTTAGGTGTAATTCCTACAATTAGTGAGGTAAAAGGAACAAATCTTTGTAAAATAGGAATTTTTGAAGATAAAGAAAGAGGGTGGGGTATAATAGTTTCTGTAATTGATAATTTAATTAAAGGAGCAAGTGGACAGGCTATACAGAATTTCAATATAATGTTTGGCTTTCCAGAAGAAACAGGGCTTTCTCTTTCACCTCTTTTTGTTTAAAAAATGAATATAAGAAATATCAGATTATTTATAGCTTATGATGGAACAAATTATTTAGGTTGGCAAATTCAGCCTAAAGGACCAACTGTTCAAGGTGTGATACAGGATGTTTTATCAAGGCTTTTGGGACATAAAGTTAAATTAAAAGTAGCTGGGAGAACAGATACCGGGGTACATGCCCTTTATCAAGTTGCTCATTTTTTAACTACCTCAGATAGACCACTTGAAGTAATTTTTAGAGCAGTAAATGCCATGCTTCCTGAGGATATAGTTATCTGGCAAATTGAAGAAGTTGAATTTAAGTTCCATGCTCAGAAATACGCTCAAAAAAAGACTTATGTATATTATATTTACAATTACCCAGTTAGAAATCCATTAGTAAGATTATATTCTTATTGGGTTCCAGAAAAACTTGATCTTAATGCTATGAAGGCTTGTTTACCTTTAATAATAGGGGAAAAGGATTTCGCAAGTTTTAGAAAATCAGGAACAGACATAAAAACTACTGTAAGAACCATTTATGATGCTAAATTTAAAAGAGTAATAGGACATAAACATATGATAGCTTTTGAAATTACAGGAAAAGGATTTATGAGGTATATGGTAAGAAATCTTGTTGGTGCATTAGTAGAGGTTGGTAAAGGTAAATTAACAGTAGAAGATTTTAAAAAGATACTTGAAGCAAGGGATAGGCGAGTAGCTCCACCCCCAGCTCCACCTGAGGGATTATTTTTAAAAAAAATTGAGTATCCAGAAGTAAAAGTAATAGACCGTTATCCAAAATTTAAAGTAGAAATATAAAAGTTTATGATAAAAAGGAGGATAAAATGGTAAAAATATCTCAAAGGGCTCAAAGATTAAAACCTTCGGCAACTCTTGCTGTTGATGCAAAGGCAAAAGCATTAAAAGCTCAAGGAATAGATATTATAAATCTTTCTGCAGGAGAACCTGATTTTGATACCCCTTCTTATATAAAAGAAGCCTGTAAAAAGGCTATAGATGAAGGTCTTACTAAATATGTTCCTACACCAGGACTTTTATCCTTAAGAACAGCAATTTGTGAAAAATTAAAAGAAGATTACGGATTCGAATATACACCCGAAGAAGTAATTGTCACAACAGGAGCTAAACAGGCAATATTTAATGCCTTGTTAGTTTTAGTAGATAAGGGAGACGAAGTGATTGTTTTGTCTCCTTATTGGGTTTCTTATCCTCCTATGATTGAAATTGCTGAAGGTATTCCTAAAATAATACCATCTTCTATGGAAAATCACTTTGAACCATCTATAGAAGAGATTGAAAAGGCTATTTCTCCTAATACAGTAGGAATTATCTTAAACAGTCCCTCTAATCCAACAGGGCTTATTTATTCTGAAAAGTTTTTAAAAAATGTAGCTGAAATTGTTAAAAAATATGATCTCTGGGTAATAACAGATGATATATATGATAAACTTCGGTTTGATTTTAAACCGAATAAAAATATTCTTTCAATTGATCCATCTTTAAAGGATAGAGTTTTAATTGTAAATGGAGTTTCAAAGACTTATGCTATGACAGGATGGAGAATAGGATGGCTTATAGGACCGAAAGAAATAATAAAAAAATGTGCTAATTTACAAGGGCAAAGCACCTCTCATGCTACTGCCTTTGCTCAAAAAGCTGCGGAAATAGCTTTAAAATCTCCTCAAGAAGAAGCAAATAAGATGTGCAAAACATTTGCTGAGAGGGCTAAATTTTTATCTGAAAAACTTAAAACTATTCCAAATATAGAATTTATCCCACCTGAAGGAACTTTTTATCTTTTTGCAAAAGTTTCATCTTATTATGGTAAAAAAACACCTCAAGGAAAGATAATTTCTGACTCTATCTCTTTTGCAGAATATATTTTAGATGAGGCAAAAGTAGCTCTTGTTCCAGGAATGGCTTTTGGTAATGATGAATTTGTAAGAATCTCGTTTGCTAATTCCTTAGAAAATTTAGAAAAAGCAATAGAAAGAATTAAAGAAGCTTTAGAAAAATTAGCCTAAGTATCAACATTTTTGCAAATTTGAATAATTTGTTGATATAAAGGTGTATCAGAATTTACATATTCTAAAAAAGGAATGCCAAATTTAACAGAATTTAAAATATCCTCAGAAAAAGGTATTTTACCAATAATTTGAACTTTTAATTCATTTGCTCTTTTTTCAATTTTAGAGGTTATTTCTTCGTTTAAATTAAATTTATTTATAATTAATTTTAATGGAATTTTAAAATGATTCGCTAATTCAACTACTCTTTCTAAGTCATGTAACCCAGAAAGTGTTGGTTCTGTTATTATTATTGCTATATCCACACCTGTTAAAGATGCTATTACCGGACACCCTACACCTGGTGGGCCATCTATAATTACATATTTATAGTTTTTCTTTTCTGCCAAATTTTTAGCTATTTCTCTTAATTTAGCTACAAGTTTACCAGAATTTTCTTGAGCAATTCCTAATTCAGCATGTATAAAAGGACCGTATTTAGTTTCAGAAATAAAATAATACCCTGCCAAATTATCTTTTAAGACAATAGCCTCAGATGGACACATATAACTACAAATAGTACATCCCTCGCAAGAATAAGGATCAATAGTGTAAATTCCATTTTCTTCTATAACTGCAGAAAATCTGCAAATTTCTTTACAGGTTCCACATAAACTACAATTATCCTGATCAATATAAGCTTTTTTACCAGACCAAAATTCGTGCTTTTCTTTAATTTTAGGATGCAAAATTAAATGAAGATTCGCTGCATCTACATCACAATCAACAATTATTTTATCTTTAAAATACACTGCTAAGCAACCCGTAAAGAAAGTTTTCCCGGTTCCTCCTTTTCCACTTATAACGAGTATCTGTTTCATAAAACATCCTTTATTTTTTGATAAATCTCTTGGAATGCTTTTTTATACTCTGGAAGTGCTTTTACCAAAGGAATTCCTTTTGAATAAGTTTCTGCAATTTCTGTTTTAAATGGTATTTTTAAAAATATAGGGATATTATTTTTTTTACAAAAATCTTCTATTAATTCATCTTTTTCAGATTTATTAATTATAACCCCTGAAGGAATATTAAGAGCTTGAGTTACTTTATAAGCTAATTCAAGATCATGCAAACCAAATGGAGTTGGTTCTGTAACCAATAAGCAAAAATCTACATTTTTTAAAGTTTCTACCACAGGACAAGTAGTACCAGGAGGCGCATCAAGTATTACAATTTTATCTGGTTCAATGTAACTTTTTGCTTTTTCTATAACTTTTGGGGCTAATACCTCCGAAATATTTAATCTCCCTTCAATAAATTTAATTCCATCCTTTTCTCCTATACTTATCGTTCCTATTTCTCTTTCGCCTTCTTTTATAGCTTCTTTTGGACAAAGCAAAATACAACCACCGCATCCATGACAAAGTTGAGGGAAAATTAAAACTTCCCCCTCATTTTCATTAAATTTAAGAACTGTTAATGCATTATAAACGCAAATTTCAGAACAGCGTCTGCAAAAATCACATTTTTCATAATCTATTTCAGGTATTAAAGTTTTTACAGGAATTTTTTGAGAAATTTTAGGTTTTAAAAATAGATGAACATTTGGTTCTTCTACATCGCAGTCTATGATCTGAGTATTTTCTAAACTTAAAGCTAAAGATACTGCTACTGTTGTTTTTCCTGTTCCTCCTTTACCACTTGCGATAGCAATTTTCATTTAGTTTTATACCTCAAATTTTAGAATACTTCCTGCTCCGACCTTTATGAATTTTTCAGAAAAACGGTCTTTAAATAATTTTAAAGCAAGATCACCAGTACAATGAGAAGGGGCTACATATTCAACATTTAGATTTTTAATAAACTGAATAATTTCTAATATCTCAGATTCTGTTTTAGAAACAAGATGAAATCCTCCCATTAATAAAAAAATTTTTTTATTTTTTATTTGAAGAGCTCTTGTTAAAATTTTTTTTAAACCTGGGTGAGCACAACCAGTAATTATAACAAGTCCTTTTGGTGTATCTATTACGAGGGAATTTTCTAAGGGGGGACCTTCCAGTTCACCCGTGACATAAAATTGTTCTGTAATTTTAAAAGGTTCTCTACTTATTGCATTAACTTTTGCTTGAGGAAATCCTAATTTTATATCTTTTGCAAATGAAGAGCCTGCATAAATTTCTATTTCTGGATTTAAATTTAAAACAGTTTCAAGTCCGCCTACATGATCCCAGTGATAATGAGAAAGAACAAGAAAAGGAATTTTTTTTAAATTAATCTTAGCCTTTTCTAAATTGTGTTTTAAAATACTTGGATCTGCACCTGTATCAAAAAGTAAAAAATTATTATCTAAATTTATCAAACAACTATAACCTAAAGCAGTTTCAAAATCAGGCTCTTTAGGTACATTATCAAAAAGGATTTGTATTTTTAAATTCATTTTAAAGTTTGAGTTTATCCTTTATTTTTTCAATAATTTCTTTAAATGCTTTACCTGGAGCACTATCCGGATAATTTAGAACTATTGGTTTCCCTTCATCTGAACCTTTACTTACTTGCGGATCTATAGGAATTTTACCCAAAAAAGGGATCTTCAATTCCTTAGCTATTTTTTCAGCTCCTCCAGTAGGAAAAATTTCCCAGGTTGTTCCACATTTTGGACATACAAATCCGCTCATATTTTCTATTATTCCTAAAATAGGAATATTTACATCTTTACAAAAAGTGATAGTTTTTCTTATATCAGAAAGGGCTACTTTTTGAGGGGTAGCTACAATAATAGCTCCATCCAATTTGTTAAGAATATGAATAATAGATAAAATTTCATCCCCGGTTCCTGGTGGAGAATCTATCACTAAACAATCTAATTCACCCCATTCTGTATTATAAACAAATTCTTTAAGTGCTTTATGCTTTAAAGGTCCTCTCCAAACAACAGGTTGATCTTCACTTGGTAAAAGAAATCCTATTGAAACAACTTTTAATTTATTTTCAAAAAATACAGGACAAAGTTTATCTTCTATAAGAGAAGGTCTTAATCCATCTAATCCCAACATTTTTGGAACATTTGGACCATGGATATCAATATCCAATAAACCTATTTTTAACCCTTTAAATGCTAACCCAACTGCTAAATTAGTAGAAACTGTAGTTTTACCAACTCCACCCTTTCCTGAAAGAACAATTATTTTCTTTTTTATGTTTTCAAGTGAGGGCTTTTCCTCAGAACTTGATTGAGATTGCATTTTATTTAATCCTCCTTTATAAATTTTTAATTACATCTTTAACCTTCCCACTTCCAAAAATAACTTCAATTCCTGCAGATTTCAATATCATTTCAGCCTTAGGTCCGATATTTCCTGTAATAATTTTTTCTACTCCTCTATCAAGAACAAATTGTACAGCTTGCGGACCTGCTCCATGATCAGCATCTTTAAAAGGATTTTTTACAGCTTCATATTTTAAAGTTTCTGTATCCACAAAAAGAAAATAATTACAACGAGCAAACCTTGAATCTACTTGTGCTTCAAGATTATCACCGTCAGCAGTGACACAAACTTTCATAATATCCCTCCTTTATATTTTAATTTTTAATGATGCCTGCAATGCCTATGAGGATGCTCACAGAGGCTTTCACCAGATTTCAAATTCCCAGCAATAAATTGAGTTAATACATCTTCTACTTTCCCTGTTACACCTAAAATCGGTTTAATACCTGCACTTTCAAGCATCATTATTGCTCTTGGTCCCATTCCTCCTGCAATTATTACATCAACTCCTAAATTTTGTAAAAAACTTGGAACAAGACCTGGTTGATGAGCTGTATAACCAGGATTATCTACAAATTCTTGTTTTATTATTTCTCCATTTTCTATATCAACTATTAAAAATCCTGGGCATCTTCCGAAATGCTGAGCTACATATCCATTTTCTACAGCAATAGCTACTCGCATAAAACCCCTCCTTTAGAATTTGAAACTCATTTTCAATATATAATACTCTTTAAATTTTTGTCAAGATATAGAGATATTCAATTTAAAGAGTATATTTTTTTAAAAAAGCTTCAAGTTCTTGAGGATTTTGGGGTTTAGCCAAATAAAAACCTTGAACCATATCACATTTAAGAGATTTTAAAATTTGATAATGTTTTTCAGTTTCTACACCTTCAGCTAAGGTTTCAATACTAAGAGCTTTACCTACTCTAATAATAGCATCAACTATTGCTATTTTTTTGGCTCCCTCGATAATTTCTTTTATAAAAATCGTGTCTATTTTAAGGATATCTACAGGCATATATTCTAAATAACTTAAATTAGCTTCACCTGTACCAAAATCATCTATTGCTATTTTTATATGAGGAAACTCATCTTTTAGTGAATGGATAAATCTTGGAGCTTTTTCAAGATTTTTTATCAATCCTCTTTCAGTAATTTCAATTATTAAAGGGATTTTAATTTTTTTAAGTTTATTCTTATGAGACAACCAAAAATCAATATCAAAAAAGAGTTCAGGGTTAAAGTTTATTGATACCGGAATATTATATTTTTCTGCGGTTTTTAATGCCTCATTTAAAGCCCATTCACCAAAATCTTTCATAAATTTGCTTGTTTCTAATTGTTCTACAAATGAAGAAGGAGGGATAATAGTGCCATCCTTTTCTACTATCCTTACTAAGGCTTCCATACCTGCAATACTTAAATCTTGCGTTCTAAAATAAGGCTGATAATAAAAAACAAACAAATTTTCTTCCAAGGCTCTTTCTATAAGGGCTTCGACTTCAAGAGTTCTTTGAGCCAAAGCTTCTAATTCTTTACTGTAATGTTTAAATCTGTTAGGTCCTTCTTCTTTTGCAGAATTTAAAGCTAAATTTGCCTTAAAAATTAAATCTTCAGGTTCAGTTCCATCATCTGGATAATAAGAAACTCCAATATTTATAGAAACTCGTATAGATTTATCTCGTACCTTAAGAGGAGTAGCAAAATATTTTATAATAGTCTGAATAATCCTTAAAATTTCAGCTTTTTTAATACCTATAAATATTAACAAAAAAGTATCCGGGGAAATTCTTCCAATCAAGGCACCAGGGAATTTATCTTTAAAAAATTGAGCGATTTGTTTGAATATTTCATTTCTTGTTTCCTTGTCATATAATCCTATTAAAATATTCATTTCTAATATTTCTACTAAACAGAAAAGCATTTCCATATCAGAAATTTTCATAATATTTGATACTTCTTCTATTATTCCTTGAAGGTTATAAAGTCCTGTAAGAGGATCCCTTGTTTTAACTGTTTTTAAAGTTTCAAGTAAAGTCACCTCTACTGAAATATCTCTTCCTACTCCAATATATCTTTTTATATTTCCTGGAAGAGTTATAGGAATGATTTTTTGATCTAAATAAAAAATTTCTCCGTTCTTTTTTTGATTTATAAAGACATCTTTAAAAATTTGTCCAGAATTTAAAGTTTCCCACATTCTTTCATAAAAATCTTTTTCTTGATATTCAGATTTAAAAATTTTTGGTGTATTTCCTATTATTTCTTCTAAAGAATACCCACTTATTTTTGAAACTACCTCATTAGCATAAATTATTTTACCTTTCTCATCAGTAATAAGGACCCAGAAATCTGAGTGATTTATTGCTTCTCCGATAATGTAACTATTTCTGAATTCTTCCAAACTTTTTAATGCAAATTCTATACTATTTTTAATTTCTGAAAGGAGATCTAAAATTTCCTCATCAAAATATTCGATTTTTTTTGAACAGATAAAAATAATAGCACTTAATTCATTATTTTTCATTAAAGGAATTGCACAGATTGAATTAATACCTTCTTTTAAAAAAAGCTCTTTACAAAAACTGCGTAATTCACAAGATTCACATATTTTACTTTCTGAAATTTTAGGAATTATCAGAATATTTTGATTTTTAAGAGCCTCTATAATAAATAATTTTAAATATTTTTCACGAAGTGTTTTAAATTTTTCGATTATCTCTTTTTTTTCACCGGCTTTAAATTTTATTACGAATAATTCAGGATTTTCAGGATCCCGTGTTTCTATCCAGGCAAGAGGAAATCCAAATTTTTCTACCAAACTTTTTATAACAGAAAAAAATATCTCTTCTTCTAAAAAAGCTTTTGTGATTATACTATTTATTTCTTTAATAATTTCGTAAAATATCTCCAATTTTTTCTGTTGACTTCTGTCTATAAAATAATGAAGATAAGTGGATTTCCCCATAAACTGAGCTGGTATTTTCTGATATTCAATCCATAATTCTTTGCCATCTTTTGTAATTATTAAATGATATTTATTTTTCGGAATAAAAAATTCATCAATTTTTATATTTTTTAGATCTTTAAATTTATATCCTGTAAGTGCTGAAAAAAAAGAATTGATGAATTCAAACTCTTCTTTACCGGTTGCTATAGCAATTGGTAATTTTTCAAGAAGAATAAAGGCTAAAGCACGATATTTAAAATTTTGGGAAATATACACAAGCTTCTCTGTTAATTTTTCAAATATTTCTTCTTGATTTTTTATTAATTCAATTTCAGAAAAGTTTTGAAAAATTTTTTTCATAAGAGGCTCATATATAGAAGAAACCATGAAAAAGTGATAAAAAGGAAATTCAAATGTAGCTAAAATAGAAATATTTTTTTTATCATCTTCTGATTTTTTTAGAAAAAATTCTTCATTTACGATTCCAAGATCTACATTCTGGAATTTTACAAGTTTTAGGATTTCGTCATGGTCTTTAACAAAAAAGATTTCTGTTTTTGATAAATCAATATTCAAATTAAGTAAAGGAAAAAAATAATCTTCTTCCTCAAGAATAGCAATTTTTAATTGTTTTTTTAAAAATATAGCTTCTGGATACAAAGAAGAATGTTTTATTATAATTAATTTGTTTTTTTTATCTTTAAAATACCCTAAATATTTATAACCTTTAGAATAAAGTTTTAATGTAATAGGTAAACGAGCATAGTATAAATCAAATTTTTCTTTTTCTATTTTCTTTTCTTCCTCTTCTAAGTCTTTGAAAGTTACTATTTTTACTTCTTTTTTTAAAAAAGAAGAAAGTTTTTTGCTAAATTTTTCCCAAAAATCTATATTTTCTTTCGTTTCATGAGGACAAATAGCGAATTTTATTAAACTTTGGTTATTTAAAATATTCATATATTTAAATTTAAAAATAATAAAACTTAGCAAAAAATTAGTAAAATGATATATTTTAAAAAATATTATACTATAGTTTTATAAATTGTAAAGTTGATTACTATAAAAAATGAAGCGTATAAAATTTCATACATTTGTATAAATTTCAATTAAATGTATAATTCACAATAAAATTTGAATTAAAAATTTTTAAAAGTTTAAAAAACTTATATGAGGGTGAAATAAGATAGATGAAATAAAGTAAAAAAATTTAGTATCAGTAAAAGTGTATATTATACAAAAGAAGGAATTGAATATTCTAAAAAAGATATAAAAATAAAAATAAGAAAAAATATTAAGATTTTGGGGGGTTAAAAGATAAAATGGAGAAATTTATTTTTAAACCAATTGGTTATGTAAGAACAGAGGCTGAAAAGGTTCCGAGGCACTGGAGTATTTCAGATTTGGAGGGAGAACTTGTAATAGATGAAAAATACAAAGCAGGGTTAAGAGACATTAAACCAGGAGATAAAATAGTTGTAATTTTTTGTTTTCATAAATCACCGCCATTTACTTTGGATAAACTTATTCAGCATCCACCTCATAAAAATGAATTTTATGGAGTATTCAGCACCTGTTCACCAATAAGACCAAATCCTATAGGGCTTTCTATTCTTGATGTTATAGATATTAAGGAAAATATAATTAAAGTTCGTAGAATTGATATGTTTGATGGAACCCCAATTCTTGATATAAAACCTTATATTGCTTATGCAGAAAAAGAAAATAAAGTCAATAAATAAGAAATAAGAAAAGCTATAGAAGGAGAAATTACCCAATTGAATATTATTTTTTTTAATAAAGAAATTTTAATTGTTTTAAGTCCTTTAGTAAGCCCTACACCACTTATAGAACCTATTATACAATAAGTAGTAGAAATAGGCATACCCAAAAGGGTAAAAAATAATACACAAATTCCTGCTCCAAATTGAGCACAAAAGCCTGAATAAGGATCCAATGCAGTGATCCCTTTTCCTACTGTGTTAATAACTCTATGACTGAGAAAAAAAGCACCTAAAAATAAAGAAAGTGTACTGATAAAATATAAAAATATTTTATTTATATTACTATAATTAACAATAGGTGCCAAAACAGTTGCTAATTCGTTAGCTCCGGTATTATAAGAAATTAAACCAGCGCTTAATAAAAGAGAAGTCCTTAAAATATTTTCAATTTGAAAAAAACTTAATCTGGAAATAAACTTTTCCAGTATTTTATAAATAAAAAAAGAAAAAAAACCTGCAAAAAAAGGGGAAACAAGCCAGGATAAAATAATTTTAAAAAGAATTAAAAAATCTATTTTAGCATTTACAGCTAATCCAGAGCCTATTAAACTTCCTATTATTACTTGATGTGTAGAAAGGGGCATTTTTTTCAAATTAGAAAGAATTATCAATGTAGCAGAAATTATTAATGAAACTGTAATAATAGATCCTTTTAAAAAAATTAAATCTTTCCCCACTGTTTGTATTATTTTATTTCCGTTTAACATAATTCCTAAGAATACCAAGATACCAAATAAAAAAATTGCTTTTTTGAGGCTTATTATTCCAGAACCTGTACAGATAGCCAGTGCATTAGAAGAGTCATTTGAACCAATTCCAAAGGCTATAAGAAGACATGATAAAATACCAAATTCAAACATTATATTTTAAAAGAAATTTCTTATTTACACTTATACATAGAAAAAATACATCAAAAGAATTTGAAAAAGAAAAAGTGTGTTTCCAATCCATAAATTAATGCAAACTCAAATAGAGAATTGATAAATAATCACTTGCATCTTCTATTAAATCACTTAAATTTGTTAAATAATCTATAAAATTAGAAATTACTTTTCCATCCCAAAAATTTTCAATGTGTATGTTTCTCAATTTTTCAATAATTTCAAATTTCAATTCATCTATTTTCTTTTCATAAATTCTTATTGCTAAATTTTTTTCTCTTAAATTATCTTTTACTATAAGGCACTCAAAAGCTTTTGAAAGAAGTTTACACATTTCAACATTAAATTTACTTACTTTTATACAATCCTCTTCTACATCCCGAAATATCTTAAAATTTAGATATCTATATTCAAAAGCAGCATGTTTTAAAAAATCAAATACCTTTTCTAAAATTTCGATGAATGTACATAAATTAGGTCTTATATAGGGTAAAAATGCTCCTTCATAAATAGTAGAAATAATTTCTCTTTTTATTGAATCTGCTTCTCTTTCAAGACTTTCCACACAATATGTTTTTTCTTTGCTTTTAGAAATAAGTACAGAATTAAAACATTCGGTTCCAGCACAGAGAACAGAAAGATATTTCCGGATCAATTCTAAGGTCTTTTTTTCTAACTTTCCACCACTAAGAAGCTTTTCAAGCATTTCTTATCTCTTTGCCCTTTCTATTAATATGCTATACAACACATCAAAAAATGAAACCAGTCCAATTATTTTTTCTTTGTCTTTTACAAATACACGAGCTATGTTATTTTTTGTCATTAATCTCAAAATTTCTTCAATACTTGTGTTTTTATCTACAGTAATAATTGGTTTAGAAGCAATCTCATAGACTTTTACTTTTTGAGGATCTAAATTTTTTTCTAAAACTTTAAAAATAATATCTCTTATAGTAATTATTCCATATTCCTCTTCTTGTTTTTTAGGAACCACAAGTAAAGATCTAATTCTTTTGTCTATTAATTTTTCAATAGCATCGTATACAGATGCATCAGAAGGAATGGTTTCCAATTTTGTATTCATAATTTCATAAACTTTCTTTCCCATAATCTTTCCCCTTTTTGAGAATTTAAAAAACTATAATAGATTAAAGAGTATAAAAAATCAAGTTAATAATTACGATAAAACGGAGAAGAAAAATGGTAAGTGAACAAAAAATAGCTGAGGTGAAACAAAAAGCCTATGAGGAAGGAAAAAAACTTTTCGAGCTTTTGTATAAAAAATTTGGTAAAGAAACCCCTTTTAAAGTACTATTATGGTGTCACAAAATTGCAGATCTTACAGAACTTGGAAAGAAAGAAGAGGCAATTCAATATCTTTCAGGCATATATATATCAGTTCAAGCTAAATGGGAACCTGAATTACTTATGGAAATTCTTAATAGTAAAGAAAATTGGGAAGATTATATCATGTCCTTTCTTGAAGGACTGGCAACTTTACCTGAAGATTGGGAAGTATAAAATCACTTTTCTATAGAAATTCTGACATCCCCTTCTTTATTTATTACATTAATTACCACATCTTTTTCAAATCTTTTTAAATACAAATCTACCTTTCCATTCTTTACTTTTAGATTTTTTATCCAGATCTCATCGAGAAATTTTGGTAAAACAGGATGATGGAATTTGATAATATTTCTATTGAAAGATAATCCAAGACATGCTTGTAAAAGTAAAAATACCGCGCCCGCTGCCCAGGCTTGCGGATGACAAGCAACTGGATAATGAGTAGGTCCTTCATTTGGACGCCGAGAAAATCCACAAAATAACTCAGGTAATCTGTGTAATTTAAAAAAAGTACTTGCTTCAAAAAGCGCTTTTAAAATTCTCATTGCTTCATTTTTAAATCCATACTGAGCAAGTCCGTAAGCAATTATTGCATTATCATGAGGCCATACAGAACCATTGTGATAAGAAAGAGGATTATATCTTTTCTCTAAAGAAGAAACAGTTCTAATTCCCCATCCAGAAAAAAAATGTTTTTCAAAAAGTACAGATACTATTTTTTTTGCTTTATCAAAGGGCACGACTTGGGTAAATAGTAAATGTCCTGCATTACTTGTTCTAACTTTACAAAGATTTTTATTTTTATCCAAAGCCATTCCATAAAAAGAAATTTCATCACACCAAAAAGTTTTATTAATTTTATTTTTTAATCCTTCAGCAGATTTTCTCCATTTTAAAGCAAGTTCTTTTTTCCCTAATACATCTGCTAATTTAGCTCCTTCTATCTTTGCTTTATATACATATCCCTGTACTTCTACTAAAGCAATAGGAGGCTCCGCAAGCTCACCATTAGCATGAAATACACTATCTCCAGAATCTTTCCATCCCTTATTTTTTAATCCTTTTTCACACGCTACATATTCTATAAACCCATCTTTATCAAGATCTCCATAATTTTCTATCCATTCCATAGCCATCAAAATATTTGTCCAGATATGCTCTATAAATTCCAAATCACCTGTTCTATCATAATATAATCCAGCTAAAATTATAAAAAGAGGGGTTGCATCTATACTTCCATAATATAAAGCATAAGGAAGTTCTTTTGCCTCTGCTAATTCACCTTTACGAATTTCATGAATAATTTTACCTGGCTGCGCATCTTGAGATATGTCAAATTTCTTAGCCTGGGTACTTGCCAGAAAACTTAAGGTTCCTTTTGCAATAGATGGATTTATCCATAAACATTCTAAGGAAGTAATAATTCCATCTCTTCCAAAAGGGGTACTAAACCAGGGAATACCTGCGAATGGGTAAGGTCCTTCTGAGGTTTTGCTAATAAGCATCACTATATCTGACCAAGATCTTTTTACCCATAAATTAAATTGTTCATTTGAAGTATAAATTTCACAAGTCTCTTCATTCCATTTCTCTATCCTGTTAGTTATATAAAATAAAGCTTTTTTATAAGAAATTTCTGTAGGTTTCTCATTTTCTAAAAGACAAGAAATTAATATATAAAAAGTGAAATGACTTTTAGGTTTTAAAGAAATTTTAAATAAAACTTTATCAGAGCTAATAATTTCAGGATTAATAGAAAAAGAAATTAAGGTTTTTCTTATTTTATTATCAATTCCTTTATAAGAAAGAATAAGTTTATCTTTTTTTATTTGGGGTAATAATTTTTCTCCGGGTTTTTTTCTTCTGAAACCCCTTATTTCAAATATATCTGCAAAATCACTGTCAAAATAAAAAGTTAACTCCAGATTAACGGATAAATTTGTGAAATTTTCCAAATAAATTTTTTCATAACAATTATTTTCATATAAAAATTTATTTCTTAAAATATGGATAGAACCTTCAGGAATTTCGCAATTATTTGATAAAAATATATTTTGATTGGTTAAATCCACGATAAATATAGAATTATCATCTTTTATAGAAGAGCTTAAAAGAAGAGGGCGTTTGTCCCATAGAAACATCTGATATTTTGAGAGATATCTTGTTCCATTATAAAAAATTCCTCCTTCTTTTCTTCCAGCTGGTTCTATATTCCCAAAAGGATCAAAAATCGCAAAAGTATTTTCATGTTTTAAAGTATATGCTTCAATAATAAAATTTTCTAACATAATTTTTATACAGCTTTAAGAAGAACCTTTTCTTTTCTTGAAACTACTCTTTCATAAACTCTTAAATATTCATCAACCATTCTTTTTACTGTAAACCTTTTTTCAAAAACTTCTCTGCAGTTTTCACGTTTTAATTTTTCTATTTTATATACAGCTTTTTCAGCTTCTTCAAGACTTGAAACAATAAAACCTGTTTTCCCATTTTCAATAATTTCAGGTACAGAACCACAGTTCCATGCAATTATAGGTGTTCCACAGGCTAAAGATTCAACCATAACCAGTCCAAATGGTTCAGGCCAGTCTATTAAAAATAAAAGTGCATATGCATTGCCAAGGAATTCATTTTTTTCTTTTTCTCCTATTTCACCGATATATTCTACCCAAGGGCTTTTGAGCATTGGTTTAATTACTTCTTTAAAATACATCTCATCTGCTTTATCAACTTTTGCTGCAATTTTTAGTGGGATACCGACTTTTTCTGCGATTTTTATTGCTCTGTCTGGTCTTTTTTCAGGAGAGATTCTACCCAAAAATGCTAAATATTTACCAGGTTTTGGATGAAATTTATATAAATCTTCAGGAAGCCCATGATAAACTGTTGCTTCCCAGTTTAACCAAGGTAAAGGTTTTCTTTGAGCATTGGAAATAGATACAAAAGGAGTAGATTTATAATTTTTAAAAAGTGGTATATATTCTGGCAAATCTAATCTTCCATGAAGTGTAGTGATAAAAGGAGTATCATGTCGTATTGCTAAAGGTAAATGTAAATATTCAGTATGAAAATGGATTATATCAAAAAATTGAGCTCTTTTATAAACTTCTTCCAGCATTACTAAATGATAAACTATAGGATCTTTACAATTAGAACTAAGTCTTAAAGCTTTAGGACAAATCGGAACCAAATTTGCTTTAGTTATAGAATCACCACTTGCAAATAATATAACCTCATGTCCCCTTCTTACCAATTCTTCTGTTAAATAAGATACAACCCTTTCTGTACCACCATAAAGTTTCGGAGGCACGCTTTCATAAAGAGGGGCTACCTGTGCAATTCTCATAATACCCCTCCTTTTATAAAATTTTTAAAAATTAAAAGAATTTAGAAGATAAAAATAGAATTTTTTACATAAAAGATAATTTTTGATATAAAAAAGGCAAGATGGGAAATTTTAAATAGAAAAATGTTTTTTTAGGATTTCTAAGAAATTCTCTATTTTATCAGTGTCATTAAATTCAAAAATAAAATATGTTTTTTTCTTACTAACTTTTACATAAACAGGAGTTCCTATTAGTTTACTCAGTTCCTCAGATAACTCCAATAGATCCGGGTCTATCTTCTTTTCTTTCTTTTTTGATTGAATCTTTTTCTGTAATTTTGTTACTAATTTTTCGGTTTCTCTTACAGAAAGCCCTTTTTGTAAAATTATATTTCTCACGTATATTTGCTCTTCTTCGTTATTTAGACTCAGCAATGCTTTTGCATGCCCGGTTGTTAATTTTTCTTGTATAATGTCCTCTTGGATAAGAGGAGGTAATTTGAGAAGTCTTAAAAGATTAGCTATTGTAGAACGATCTTTCCCTATTTTTTTAGCAATCTCATCTTGAGTATATCCAAATTTTTCTATAAGTCTTTTGTATCCAAGAGCTTCTTCTATAGGATTTAAATCTTTTCTTTGCAGATTTTCAATTAAAGCAATTATATAAGCATCTTCATCAGAAATCTTTTTTATGATTGCAGGAATTGTTTTAAATCCGAGTTTCTTACATGCTCTGAGTCTTCTTTCGCCGGCTATACATTCATAAAGCCCACTCTCAACTTCTCTTACTAAAATAGGCTGAAGTACCCCTTTTTCTTTAATAGAATTGACCAGTTCTTCAAAAGAGGGATCATCTTTAAGAGACAATCTTGGCTGAAATGGAGAAGTAAGAATATTTTCAATAGATAAAAATTTAATCAATTCTGTATCTTGTGGCTTAGTATCTTTTATAAGTATTTCTTGGTCTAATTCAGGTATAAGTTCTGATAAACCCTTTCCTAAGGATTTTTTTTTCATTTAATTTTCTCTTGCAATAGGTGGTATTAAATTTAAATTTAATTCATTTTCTATTTGATAAGCTAAGCTTAAAACCATTTCATCTTTAAATTGAGGTCCAATAATCTGAGCACCAATAGGTAAATTATTTGAAGTAAGGCCTATTGGAAGACTTATACCAGGCACTCCTGCTAAATTAACAGGTATAGTAAATATGTCTGAAAGATACATTTGTAAAGGATCATCTATCTTTTCTCCAATTTTAAAAGGTGGGGTTGGTGTAACAGGTGTTAAAATCAAATCTACTTCTGAAAAAGCTGATTTAAAATCTTCTAAAATTAAAGTTCTCACTTTAGAAGCTTTTAAATAAAATGCATCGTAATAACCTGCTGATAATGCATAAGTTCCAAGCATTATTCTTCTTTTTACTTCCTTTCCAAAACCCAGTGCACGGCTTTTTTTATATAAATTTAAAAGATTTTTCTCATTAGCTCTAAATCCATATTTTATACCATCATATCTTGCTAAATTAGAAGATGCTTCTGCTGGAGCAATAATATAATAAGTAGCTACTGCATATTTTGTATGGGGAAGGCTTATTTCTTTTATTTTATGTTTTTTTTCTAAAATTTTTATCAATGTTTCAAAATGTTGAAGAATTTCTTTATCTATTCCACTTTCAAAATATTCCTTAGGAAGTCCTATTTTATAAGAAGTTTTTTTATTTTCTTCAATAAATTTCAAAAAATCAGGAATTTCTACAGGAGCAGAAGTGGAATCCATGGGATCATGACCAGATATAATCTGTAAAAGAAAGGCTACATCTTTAACATTAGTAGCAAAAGGACCTATTTGATCAAGAGAAGAAGCAAAAGCTACAAGACCAAAACGGGAAACCAATCCATAAGTTGGTTTTAATCCCACAACACCGCAAAAGGCAGCTGGTTGTCTTATTGAACCACCTGTATCTGATCCAAGAGATCCCAAACCCATTCTGCATGCAGTAGCAGCTGCAGATCCTCCAGATGAACCACCTGGAACTCTTTCTAAATCCCAAGGATTATGAGTAGGAAAAAAAGCTGAATTCTCTGTAGAAGATCCCATAGCAAATTCATCAAGATTTGTCTTCCCTAAAAATATTGCACCTTCTTTTTTTAATTTTTTTATTACTGTTGCATCATAAGGAGCAATAAAATTTTCAAGAATTTTAGAAGCACATGTAGTAGGAAGATCTTTTATGCAAATATTATCTTTTATTGAAATAGGAATTCCTAAAAGTGCGCCTTTCTCGCCCTTTTCTCTTAACTCATCTGCTTTTTTAGCATTTTCTATAGCTCTTTCTTCATTTATATATAAAAATGCTTTTATTTTAGGATCAAGTTTTTTAATCTGCTTTAAACTTTCTTCTACTAATTCTCTACTTGAAATTTCTCTTTTTTCCAATAATTCTAAAGCTTTAAGAATGGATAGTTCAGTGATATCTATTGAGTTCATTTTAATAACTCCTTTAACTTGTTTTAACTACTTTTGGAACCACAATCATGTTTTCATAAAGCTGGGGTGCATTTTTTAAAATATCTTCTATATAAGGAAATGTTTTAACTTCATCTTCTCTAAAAGGTGTTGGTAATTTAACAGCATGAAAAGTAGGTGGAACTTTTTCTGTATCAAGTTGCTGAAGCATCTGAAAGTAGTCTAAAATTTTTGATAATTCTTGAGAATATTTTTTTGCTTCTTCTTCACTGAATTCAAGACGACAAAGTTGAGCGATTTTAAAGACTTCTTCTATAGAAATAGCCATAAATTCCCTCCTATTTTTTCCTTGGTAGATTTTTTAAGGTATAAGTATAACCAATTTTTAGCTTTTTTAAAAGCCTCTTTACAGGAAAAGCCCTTTAATAAAAATCCAAGAATTGCAGAAGAAAAAGCACAACCTGTACCATGAAAATTACCTTTAAGTTTCTTTTTTTTAAAAAAGAAAGCTTTATCCTTTTCGCAAAAAAAATCCCAGGTAAAAAGCTCACTTTCCCATCCTGTTATTATGATTACTTTTATACCAAAAGAAATTAAAATTTTACATAATTCTAAAAGATCTTTTTTCTTTTTTGGTATCTTTTCAGTAAGGACGCTTGCTTCAAATACATTAGGAGTTATTACATCTACATAAGGAAATATTTTGGTTTTTAAAATATTCAAATATTCTTCTTTAGAAGAAAAAAGAGGATAATTAAGGGAGGCTTGGAGAACCGGATCTAATACTATCCATGAGATCTTATTTCTATATTTTTTTAAAAAATATCCAATAATTTCTGCATTTTCTGATGTTCCTATCATTCCGATTTTTATTCCTTTTACAGGTAAATCAGAAAAAATAAGTTCTAAGGAAGATTTTAAATAATCTGGATTAACGGGTTCCCAACCTTTAAAAACAGAAGTATTTTGTAAAGTAAGAGTTGTAGGAATTCCAGCAGATTTTATTCCAAGAAGGTTTAAAACTTTTACATCATTAAGAACCCCTGCTCCTCCAGTAGGATCAAAGCCAGCAATACTTAAAGCAAGCATTTATTTTCCGATACAAAAAGTAGAAAAAATGCGGGTTAACAAATCTTCAGTAGTTATTTCTCCAATAATTTCAGATAAACTTGAGATAGCTGATCTTAATTCTATTGAAATAAGTTCAGGTAATGGATTGGGCTTTGTGAGTTCCTTTACTGCATTTTCTAAATATTTCTTTGCTGATTCTAAAGCAATCTTTTGTCTTAAATTTGGAGCTATATCGGGTACTTGAGTTCCTTTAGTTTCTGTAATTTTTTCATAAATTTTTTTACTCAATTTATCTAAATTAATGCCCTCTTTAACTGAAATAGGTAAAAATTCTGTTACATTCCAGTTTTTTAACTCATTTTCCCATTCACTCAAATAATTAGGATTTATATCTATTTTATTAACTAAAACAAAATGAGGATATTTTCTTATTTCTTCATAAAGTTTTTTATCCTCTTCAGAAGGCCTTTCACTTACATCTACTAAAAATAAAATTAAATCAGCTTCTTTTAACTTCTTTTTTGCTCTTTCTACTCCTAACTTTTCTACTATATCTTCAGTTTCTCTAAGTCCGGCTGTATCAATAAGTTTTACAGGTAACCCTTCAATTGTTGCCTCTTCTTCTAAAAAATCTCTTGTAGTTCCTGGAATAGGGGTTACTATAGCTCTTTCTTCTCTTAAAAAAGCATTCATTAAAGAAGATTTTCCAACATTTGGTTTTCCTGTTATTACCAAACTTATTCCTTCTTTATAAATTTTTCCTTGTTCATAATTATTAATAAGTTGTTCAATAATAGGCAAAATTTCATTTTTTATTTTAGAGGAAAGCTTTTCAGGTTCTATAATTTCTATATCTTCTTCTGGAAAATCTATAGCTGTTTCAACTTGCATAAGTGCATCTAAAAGCTGGTTTCTTAAAGAGTTTACTTTTTCAGAAAGTTTTCCTAAGAGGCTGCTTAATGCGAGATTAAGTGCGGTTTCAGTTTTTGCAGAAACTATTTCCTGAATAGCTTCTGCCTGTGAGAGATCTATTCTTCCGTTAAGATAAGCTCTTAAAGTAAATTCACCTGGCTGAGCAGGACGAGCTCCTGCCAGTAATACAAGTTCTAAAATTTTTCTCAAAACATAATATCCACTGTGTGCATATATTTCTACTACATCTTCTCGAGTATAAGTTCGAGGCTTTTTCATATAAGTTACCAGAACTTCGTCTATTACTTTATCATTTCTGAAATCAACAACGAAACCATAATAAAGCTTATGAGATTCAAATTTATCTCGAGGTTTATAAGGCTTAAATATCTTTTTTAATATATTAAAAGCATCTTCTCCGCTTATCTTAATTACACCAATGGCTCCTTTTCCAGGAGGCGTAGCAATAGCAGCAATAGTATCTTCTGAAGTAAGTTTTGTTTGCATATATTTTCAAAAAATTTTTATTTTTCGACACTTATAATTATTCTTTTTTGTTTGCCTTCCCCTTCAATTTTATAAGTAAGATTTCTTTCAGGTTTTAAAAGATTAATTACTATTCTCTGTTCTCTCAGATTTCCTACTTTTATAATTTGCGGTTCTTTTGTATTTTTTACTTTCTCAATTGCTCGTTTAACTGCATTTACTAATTTCTTTTCTTTTTCAATATCAATACCTTCAGGTTTTAAAATAATTTTAGGGCCTACTCCCAGTGCTCTTGCAACAATTTTATTGGTAAGAAATTCTAATGCAGAAATAACCTCAGCTCCGTTTTGAATTAAATATTTCACATCTTCTCCTGCAAGTAAGATTTCAATTTGTAAAGAATCTCTCAAAATATTAGTTTTAGTATCAATTTTAAAATCCGCATAATAAAAAAGTTCTTTAAGAAATGTAACTGCCTTATTAGCTCTTTCAGAAAGAATCTTTTCAGGTTTTATCCTTGCTTTAACTTTGATTTTTTTACTTGTAAGACCTAAAAAATTTGAAGAAGAAGACATTTCTAATATTTCAAATTCTAAATCTTCAGGCACGCAACCAAATTCTTGACATACATTTTCTAAAATTTGATCAAGGCTCTTTCCTTCAAATTCTTTTTCTACAATCATCTTCTTCACCTCTCCTTTGAATTATTTTGAAATCTTTAAGGTAAAATATTGTTGTCCTATAGATAAAATATTATTCACAAACCAATATAAAACCAGTCCTGAAGGGAAATTTATAAATAAAATTGTAAAAATAATAGGCATCAAATTCATTATTTTAGCCTGAAAAGGATCAGAAACAGAAGGAGATAATTTTTGTTGTAAATACATCGAAGCCCCCATTAAAATAGTTAAAAGAGGAATTCCTCCTAAATAAGGAATATGAAAATTTCCAATATAGAGCCTTTCTGGAGCACTTAAGTCCGTAATCCATAATATAAAAGGTGCATGTCTTAATTCTATCGCCATAAGTAAAACTTTATAAAATGCTATAAAAACAGGTATTTGAATAAGTATCGGAAGACATCCTGAGAATGGATTAATTTTATATCTTTTATAAAGATCCATTAATTCTTTATTTAAAGTTTTTGGGTCATCTTTATATTTTTCTCTTAATCTCTGAAATATAGGTTGCAGTTCCTGCATTCTTTTCATACTTTTATAACTAAAATGATTTAAAGGGAAAAAGAGCAATCTTAAAAGAACTGTAAGAATAACAATATCCCATCCGTAATTATGAGTAAATTTATTAAAAAATTTTAAACCATAAAGAAGAGGTTTAGCAACAAAGTCAAAAATACCAAAGTAAAGAGCTTTTGTTAAAAGAGGATATTCTTTTTTCATTTCTTCGGTTTTCTTTGGCCCCATATAAAGTTTAAATTTATAAGTAAATGTTTGTCCAGGATCTAATTTAAATGGAGGGGTCCAGAGAATAAATTCTTGTGTTTCTTGGTTTATTTTTCTAAAAGTGGCTCTATAAGTAGCATTAGTTAAAACTTCAGGTATTACAGCAACGATAAAATATACATCTTGGTAGCCTAAATATTTAAGAGAACCTACATATTCATTAATCTTATCTTTAAGTTTCACTTCATTTAAATGATCAGTGTAATAATAAGGTCCCTTAAAAGTATACCTTGTACCTTGAGAAAAAGGTTCAAACACTCCTCTTATTAATAATCTATCCTGAATAGGATTATTTCCAAGGTTTTTTAACTTTATTATATAATCCATAAAATAAGAATCGTTTTTAAAAACAATTTCTTTTTCTATATATAAATTTTCTTTTTTTGCCCAGAATTTTAAAGTTTTTGAAGTAGAGTTATTTAATACAATTTTAGACACATTTGGGCCATTAAAATTTATTATGGCAATTTCAGGATCAGTTTCTAAATAAATTTCTAAAGGTAAACTTTCTTGTGGAGAGGAGACTAATTCTATTGGTTCTCTTTTATTTTCTTCAACAAAATACCTTTTTAATTTAAAGTTTTTAAACCTTGCTCCTGAAGAAATAAGAGTACTGTTATAATAAGAAGTTTCAACAAAATAAGATTTTAATTGAATTTTATTAGTTTTAATAAATTGAATTTTTTCTTTTGATTTAGAAATAGGTTTTAAATTTTTTATTGTTTTATTTGTAGCATTTTTAATAGATGTAGGTAAGTTGGGGGGAGGAAAAAGAATATTATAAAGATAACTAAAAACTGCTATAACTATTATGGAAAGAATTAAAGCAATTAATACACGGTTTTCCATAAAAACTTAGCCTCCTTTTTTAGATAAATTTTCTGGAACAGGATCAAAGCCACCTCTGGAAAAGGGATGGCATTTTAAAAATCTTTTTATACCCAGATATAAACCTTTAATCAATCCAAAACGTTTTATAGCAATTTTTGTATATTCACTACAGGAAGGATAGAACTTACAATTTATTCCCAAATATATAGATAAAAAAGGAGATATTATAAATTGATAAAAAGAAATCAATTTAAGTATTAATTTTTTTATCATTGGAAAAACTCTCGTACCTAAACGCATGAAGCTTCTTCTTAGCTATCTCCAAGAGCTCATTATAACTTAAATTCACTAAATTAGGATGTGGTATGATAACCATATCACAATTTGGAGGAAACAAATCTTTATTTCTACGAAAAAGTTCTCTAATTAATCTTTTTACTCTATTCCTTTGAGTTGCTTTTTTAATTTTTTTTGAAACCACTATACCTAATCTTCTAAAAGGTAAATTATTTTTCACATAAATAATTAACAATAAAGAATTAATCCAAATTTTCTTTCCTTGTTTGAAAACTCGTTCAAATTCTTTATTTTTTGTTAACCTTTCTTTTTTAGAGAAACCTTCTTTTTTCACAAATTATACAGTTAGACGCCAACGCCCTTTTCTTCTTCTATTTTTTAATATTCTTCTACCAGACCTGGTTTTCATTCTTGCTCTGAAGCCATGTCTTCTTTTCATTTTTATTATACTTGGTTGATATGTCCTTTTCATAAAAGAAAAACCTCCTTATCAAAAATAATCTTAATTTTCAGTGTTTCAAAAAATTTTTTACATATTAACACCTTTTCAAAAATTTTCTATATTTTAAAATAGAGGTATCAAAATTTTTGAGGTATTTTATGAAAAAAATTATAAATTCAACTTTGAATCAAATACTTATAGAAAAATATTATGAAATTTTAAAAAGAAAACAAAAAGGTCTATATTTTAAACCCTTTTGGGATAGACCAGATTTTAATTTTAAAGAATATTTATTTAAAAATAATTTTGTTTTAATTGCGGAAATTAAAAGAGCAAGTCCTTTATCAGGAGAACTTAGAAAAGATTTTAATCCTATTGAATTATTAAAAGCTTATGAAGAAGGAGGTGCTAAAGCTATTTCAGTAATTACTGAGGAAATATATTTTAAAGGTTCCTTAGAGTACTTAGCAGCTATAAGAACAAGAACGAGTTTACCACTTTTAAGAAAAGATTTTATATTAGATCCTATTCAAATAGAAGAAGCTAAAGCCTTTGGAGCAGATATAGTGCTTCTTATTGCAGGGATTTTAAAGAAAGAAGAATTAAAAGAGATGATAAAATATGCAAAAAAAGTCGGTTTATCTACACTTGTTGAAATTCACGATGAAGAAGACCTCGAAAAAGCTTTAGAGTGTGGAGCCGAGGTTATAGGTATTAACAATCGTGATTTAACTACTTTAAAAGTAGACATAAATCAAAGTTTAAAAATGTTTTCTTTAATACCTTCTAATATTCCAGTAATTGCGGAAAGCGGGTATAATAAAAATAAAGAAATAAAAGAATTAAGAAAAAGAGGTTTTAAAGGAGTTCTAATAGGAACTTCTTTAGTAAAAAGTATTAATCCAAAAGAAAAACTAAAAGAATTGATAAAGGAGGTAATTTGAGTGAAGTATATATTAAATTTTGAAAAAGGAGGGGGACTTATTCCTGCTATTATTCAGGATTTTCAAACAGGTAAAGTATTGATGCTGGGATTTTTAAATAGCGAGGCCTGGGAAAAGACATTGCAAACTGGCTTAGTTCATTTTTATAGTAGAACAAGACAAAAAATATGGCTTAAAGGGGAAACTTCAAAACATTATTTGGTTGTAAAAGAAATATATGTTGATTGTGACGAAGATACTATTCTTTTTAAAGTAGAACCAAAAGGACCAGTTTGTCATAAGGGATATGAATCTTGTTTTTTTAGAAAACTTGTGAATAACGAATTTAAAATAATAGAAGAAAAGATTTATAATCCGGAGGAGGTATATGGAAAGAAAACTTAAATTTGGTATTCCCAAAGGAAGTCTTGAAAAATCAACCATTGAACTTTTTGAAAAAGCAGGCTGGAGTATAGGGGTTCATCACAGAAATTACTTTCCTGATGTAGATGATGCTGAATTAGAAATGGTTATTTGTAGACCTCAAGAAATGAGTAGATACATAGAAGCAGGTATTTTAGATGCAGGAATTACAGGAAAAGACTGGATTTTAGAAAATGATTCAAAAGTAGTAGTGGTGGAAGATTTAATATATTCAAAAATTAGTAAAAAACCTGCACGTTGGGTTTTAGCTGTTAAAAGTGATTCAGGGATTAATACATTAGAAGATTTAAGAGGAAAAAAGATAAGTACAGAACTTGTAAATTTTACAAAAAGATTTTTTGCTGAAAAAGGAATTCCGGTAGAGGTGAGTTATTCTTGGGGGGCTACAGAAGCTAAAGTAGTTCAAGGATTATGTGATGCTATAGTGGAAGTTACAGAAACAGGGACCACAATAAAAGCTCATGGATTAAAGATTATTTATGAACTTCTTGTTACTTACCCACAACTTATTGCTAATAAAAAAGCATGGGAAGACGAATGGAAAAGAAAGAAAATTCAACAAATTGCAACATTATTAAAAGGTGCTTTAAATGCTTACAAAAAAGTAGGACTTAAAATGAATGTTCCTGAAAAAAGTCTTCAAGAGGTGATAAAAATTCTTCCAAGTATTACTTCTCCTACCATTTCTCAGCTTTATCAAAAAAATTGGTATGCTTTAGAGGTCGTAGTAAGTGAAAAAGAAGTAAGAGATCTTGTTCCCAAACTTTTAGAACTTGGTGTAGAGGGAATTATAGAATATGAATTAAATAAGGTTATTTAAAGAGGAATCAATGCAACGATTGCCTCTTTTTTATATCAAACCCGGAATGAAAACTTTTGAAGAGGTAATAGATGCTAATGGAAGAGTACTTTGTGGTAAAGGGATAGAATTAACAGAAGAATATATAAAAAAATTTGAAGAATTCGGAGTTAAATTTGTTACTGTAGAAGGACATCCAGTTGATTTACCATGGGAAAAAACACTTGATGAAGAATTGCAAGCTTTGGAAGCACGATTTAAAGGAATTACAGAAGAAAATCTACTTGAATTAAAAGCAATTGTCAGGGAATTTCTCATTGAAAAATATAAAGAAGGAGAAAAATAATTTTGGATTTAGTTTCTAAAAGAAGAGAAGTAAAAAAGAAAATAAGAAAATTAGAAGGACTTCCTACCTTACCACCTATTGTTCAAAGGCTTGAAAAAATGATAGGTGATGAGAGATCATCTATTAAAGATATTGCAGATCTTATTGAAAAAGATCAAGTTATCACAAGCAAACTTTTAAGATTAGCTAATTCTGCTTTTTATGGATTTCCAAAGAGGATCAGCACGGTTCAAAATGCATTAATGTTATTGGGGGTAAATGTTGTTAAAATTCTTATTATTACTTCTTCTATCTTTGAAATTATTCACAAAGAGGATGTGGGATTATGGGAACATTCTATTGGTGTAGCTGCATGTGCTAAAATACTTTCTGAAAAAGTAGGTTTAAAAGAACCACAAGAAGTAGCTACTGCAGGGTTACTTCATGATATTGGTAAAATAATAGAAAAAGTAGCTTTTTTAAAAGATTATGAAAAGATTTTAAAACTTGTTGAGGAAGGAAAAGAACTTTTAGAAGCAGAAAAAGAAATACTGGGAATAAATCATGCAGAAATGGGAGCCTTTTTGATGTATCTTTGGAATTTACCAGATCGTCTTATAGAATCTGTAGGTGCTCACCATGATATCAATCTTGCTAAAAAATTTAAAAAAGAATCTGCAGTGATTCATATAGCTGATATTTTAATTCATGCAAGAGGTTATGGAAAAGCCATGCGTACAAGGGTCCCCCCTTTAAATCCTAAAGCTTTTAAACTTTTAAAGTTATCTTTGCCAGATTTGAAAGAAATTTTAACTATCTTAGAACCAAGACTTTATGAATTAAAATTTTTTACCGAAGAATTAAAAAAAGAAATGGAAAAAAATCAGTAAATTTAATGAAGAAAAAAACAATATATGGATATTTCAAAAAGAAAAAGCCGTTTACCTCTTGGTCTAAAAACCTTAAAAAATATTACAATTTCAAAGCGTTTTATAACCAACAGAAATTTTTAGAAAATTTTCTGTTTTATCCCCCGGATCTGCTTTTATATTATCATTCAAAAGATTCTCAAAATATAGACACGATACTAAATGAATTAAAGATTAAATTTAATTTGGTTAAAATTCCCTTTATTCTTATCGTAGACCACATAGATTTTGATTTTTTGGTGAAGGAATCAGATATGATAGATGATTTTTTAACTATTAATCATGAGTTGGAAGAACTGATTCTCAGGATTGAATATGCTTTTAAAAGAGTTGAACGTATATCAGATAATAATCCTTTAACAGGATTACCTGGGAATACCTCTATTCGTGAAGCTATAACAAAGATATTAAAAAGTGTTCACCCTTATGCAGTAGCTTATGTAGATCTTGATAATTTTAAAGCGTATAATGATTATTATGGATTTGATAGAGGTGACGAAATAATCAAAAATCTGGCAAGAATTTTAGTTTCTACTATTTCAGAATATTGTAAAAATCAGAAATATTTTATAGGACATATAGGTGGGGATGATTTTGTATTTATAGTTCCTTTGGAAAAAGTAAAAGAAATTTCTCAAGAGATTATTCAAAAATTTGATACCTTAATTACAAATTTTATAGATGAAGAAGATTTGAAAAAAGGATATTTTCTCTGTAAAAACAGGCGAGGAGAATTACAGAAATTTCCTTTTCCTTCTGTATCTATAGCTATTGTTCCTGTCCATAAAGGTAAATTCAAACACATTGGCGAAGTTATTACAAAATTAACAGAAATTAAAAATTACATAAAAAGATTTCCAGGAAGTAATTATTTTATTGATAGAAGACATTAGTATTTAGAATATTTCTTCCTAAGTTCTAAAAATTTAGAACATTCTAAAAAATAAGTTTTCTTTTCTCTCAAAATGGAATCTATATAATTTACCAATCTTAAAAGTAAATTTTTTTCTTTCTCAGTTTTGATGGAATTTTTATAAAAATTCCAATTTTTATTTAATTTTTGATATAAAATAAGAGCTTCATCAATTTTATTTACTTTTAAGAATAACTCAATTTTTAAAAGAAGGTCTTTAAGGTTATCTTTTTCCATTTTCTTTTTTTATATCCTCCCAGGCTTTTTTGAGACTTTTTAAAATTTCTATACTTTTTGCAATTATTTCTGGGTCATTTTCTATATTTGCTTTTATAAGTTCATTTATTAAGATTTTATAAATTTCATTAAGATTCTTGGCTATTTCTCCACCTTTTTCAAGATTAAGAATTCCTTGCAAATATGCAAGGATTTCTGTTGCTCTTGTTATATTTTCTACTTTTTTCTTTAAATTTTCGGGATTATCCAGTCCATTTTCAATAGCCATCCAGCTTGTATTTAAACATGCAATAGCTTTATTATAAAGCATAATTATATGCTCAATGGGAGAGGCATTTAAAACTTGATTTTCTAAATAATTATATACAGATTTGTACATTATAACTCCTCCTTAATCGTTATTTTCACCTATTTCAGAAATAGGAACAATTAAATTCTCAAGATTTATTCTTAGTTGTTCATTTTGATACATAAGAGCTTCGATTTTAGAAAATTCTAATCTTAGTCTTTCTTCTTCTTTTGCAAGATTAATTTGAAGATCTTCGATTTTCTCATCAATGTATTCAATCTCTCTATCCTGTGTTTGTTTATATACTTCGAAAGTACAGATAATTCCTGTTAAAGCACTACTAAAGTTTTCTTTTACTTGAGAAAAAGCTTCCATAAGTTCATCTTTATTTTCTTCTATAATATTATCAAATGCTTCAGTATTTAAAGAATATTTTCCTTCTTCTGAGATATTAATAATTCCTAAATCTATAAGAGGTTCCATAAGTCTAAAAAATTGAGGTTTTAATTGTGTTATAATAGCATTTCCTTGGAAAATTCCCCCTTGTTCAGTAACAGAATTCACAAGATCAATCACACTGTTAATATTTTCTAAAAGATCTCCAAGAGCTTCGTTTACCTGTGAATAATCATCTTCGATAGAGACAGAAGCATTACCAATTTCTAATACAGTTATATTAAGACCTGTAACGAGATTTTCGAAGGTATTATCAGCACTTGTTACGAGAGAACCTGAACCTATTTGTATTTCAGCATTTTGAGCATATTGAAGTGTTTCTAAAGGAACTCCGCCAACCGAATCTATTAATTCTGTAGGAAGGGTATCAACTTCTATTACCGTAGATGAATCAGTAGTCTCCTTTGTAGAATTAGCTACATCTTTTTCACTAAGCATTAATTTATAAGAAGTCCCGTCATAATAAATACTTGCTTCAATTTTATCTTGGGCTTCATTAATAGCATCCACTAAATCTTGAAGAGTTCCTCCAGAAAAATCTATAGTATAGGTTTCATAAGTGCTATCCGATGTCCAATAGGTAATAGTAAAAGTACTTGCACTTATTGCAGTATCTAAATCTGACACACCTGCAGTAGAAATTCTTATTTCTGCTTGAGAAAGTTGATTAACGGTTATATTTAAAGTTATATTAGGAGCATCCGAAGAAACAGTAGCATTTAATATAGATGAATCACTTACTATAGCTGTTTTAGCAGTGAAAAGATTTGTAATATTTAAAGAATCTATAAAATCTTGAAGATCGTTAAGTGCACCAAGTAAGTTACTGATACTGGAGGCTTTTCCTTGAAGCAAAGCTTTTTCATTATTTAATTTTTCAATCTGTTGGATCTTTGATTGGAGTAGTCCTTGAACTATAGAATCTATATCTAAAAGACCTGTTATATTAGACATATATAAATCAGCCATTTAATTACACCTCCGTTTTTAAAAAAAGTCCCTTTAATTCAGAATAATTTGAGAGTTCTTCTTTTTGTAATTTCTCAAATGCTTTCCAGAGCTTTATCCATTCTTCTAAAGGTATTTGTCTTATTACTTCATTTGTTTCAACATCTATTATTTTAAAAATAGGAATTTTTAAATCCTGATCTATTTCAACTTTTAAAACTTTATTATAAGGATTCAATTTTTTATTTAATTTTTCAACCAATTTATTAAATTCTTTTAAAAATTCTTTTAAATTTTTTTGATCTGTTTTTTTGTTGCTTAAAGGATTCTCTGGATACGAAAAAGAGTGAAAGCCTTTTAAAATGGGTATTTGGGGTTTAGAAAAGGCATTCCTAATTCTAAAGATATTATTTACATTATGTGGAATTTCTGATAAGATCTTTATTTCAAAATTAATTGAATTTCCTATCTTCATTTTAGTCCCACTTTTTATATATTATCGGAAGAAGTTCGAAAAAATTAAGAGAGAATTCGAAAAATTTTTTTAAAAAGGGTTTACAAATTAAAAATTAATAATAAAAATAAAAAATTCTAATCAAAAAATTTTAAAAAGGGGTAAAGGAATGGGAACAAGACATTTTACAAAAATATGGGATTTGAATAAAGAGGAAGCTCTATATATTATAAATAGAGCTTTGGAATTAAAAAAAAATAAAAATTGGGAGAGGAAATTTGAGGGTAAAATATTAGGACTTATTTTTGAAAAACCTTCTACAAGAACTCGTGTATCATTTGAATCTGCAATGATTAAACTTGGTGGTTCAACAATTTTTATGTCTTCAAAAGACTTGCAGCTTGCAAGAGGTGAACCGATTAAAGATACAGCTCGTGTACTTTCACGGTATATGGAAATAGTTGTACTGAGAACTTATGCTCAGGAAACAATAGAGGAATTTGCTAAATATTCTACTATTCCTGTGATAAATGGACTTTCCGATAAGTTTCATCCTTGCCAGGTCCTTTCAGATATTATGACAGTACTTGAAAAGGGGAAAGATATTTATAAAGATAAAATTGTATGGATTGGAGATAGTAATAATGTAGCACAATCATGGATAGAAGCTTCGGCTTTGCTGGGATTTAAGCTTACAATTGCATGTCCTAAAGGTTTTGAACCAGATTCCTTGCTTTTAAAAGAGGCAAAAGAAAAGTATAAAGCAAAAATTGAAATTCTTCATGATCCAATTTCAGCAATGAAAGAAGCAGAAATAATCAATACAGATGTATGGGTGAGTATGGGACAAGAAGAAGAGACCGAACAGAGAAAAAAAGCATTTCAGGAATTCCAAATTAATAAAAAACTTTTAACTTATGCTTCTCCAAGTGCTATAGTGTTACACTGTCTCCCTGCTCATAGAGAAGAGGAAATAACTGAAGATGTATTAGAAGGTCCTCATTCGGTAGTTTGGGATCAGGCAGAAAATAAAATGTGGCTTCATATGGCACTCCTTGAATTTTTATTAAGTTAAATGCCTATTTTAATAGTTAAAGATCTCGTTATTGGTCTGAGCACAAAAAGGATATCACTTGTAGATAAAGTTAGTTTTTCTTTAGAAAAAGGGGAAATCTTGGGTATCCTTGGGGAAAGTGGTTGTGGTAAATCTTTAACTGGTTTAGCATTGCTCAAAATATTTCCTCCTGGTATTACTTATTATTCTGGTGAAGTCATTATAAGTGGTACAAATATCTATACCCTTTCTGAAAAAGAAGTAAATAAAATAAGAGGAAAAAAAATATCTATAATTTTTCAAGATCCTTTAAGCTCTTTAAATCCTGTTTTAACTATTGGTGAGCAAATTTCAGAAGTTTTAAAATATCATTTTAACTTAAATAAAAAAGAAATAAAAAAGAAAACTTATTCTTTACTTGAAGAAGTAGGGATACCTGATCCTGAATTGAGAGCAAAAAGTTATCCACATGAACTTTCTGGTGGCTTAAGACAAAGGGCAATGATTGCAATGGCTCTTGCTGGTAGCCCCGATATTCTCATAGCTGATGAACCTACCACAGCTCTGGATCTTACTTTACAAATCCAAATTCTTGATTTATTGAAAAGGCTAAATAAAGAAAAAGGACTTTCTATTATATTCATCACTCATGATCTTGGGATATTAAGATGGTTTGCTCATAGAATAGCGGTATTTTATGCAGGAGAAATAATAGAAATTGCTCCAACAGAGGAACTTTTTAATAAACCAATCCATCCTTATACTAAATTACTTTTTGCTTCATATCCAAGGGAAGATAGGATAGTTTCTTATTTAAAAGGAACACCTATAAATTTACTCGAAAAGCCTGAAGGCTGTAGATTTTGGAATAGATGTAATATAGCTTGTAAAGAAGGGGAAAAATTACATCCAGAACTGATCCCTTTTACTTCTTCTCATTATATAAGGTGTTTTAAATATGGAAACTGATAGACCAATAGTAGAAGTAAAAAATGTTTGGAAAGAATACAGTATAAGAAGTTTTTGGTTAAAATCAAAAAAATTTTGGGCACTTGTTGATGCAAATTTAAAAATTAAATCAAAAGAAGTAATAGGAATTCTTGGAGAAAGTGGATGTGGTAAAACTACCTTAGGAAAAATAATACTTGGTTTAGAAAAACCTGATAAAGGAGAAGTTTTCTGGTTTGGTAAAAATTTGCAAGAATTGAATTCTAAGGAATATAAAAAATTTAGACCAAAAATTCAAGCAGTTTTCCAGGATCCTTATTCTTCTTTAAATCCAAGATATAAAATAAAAAATATTTTGACTGAACCATATTTAATAAATATAAATTCTGATTTCAAAGAAGCATTAGAAAAAGCTAAAGAATTATTAGAAAAAGTAGGATTAGGAGAAGAGGTGTTAAATAAATATCCTCATGAACTGAGTGGTGGACAAAGACAAAGAGTTGCGTTAGCAAGAGCTTTAATGGTGTCTCCTCAATTAATTGTTCTTGATGAGCCAACCTCTGCCTTAGATATGACAATCCAAGCTCAGATTTTAAATCTTCTTAAAGATTTAAAAAATGCTTTTGGATTAAGTTATTTAATAATCAGTCATTCTTTGTCAGTTATTTTGTATATTTCCGATTTAATTGTGGTAATGTATCTGGGAAGAATTATAGAAATTTTTAGAAAAGAAAATTTTTCTAAACAACTTCATCATCCTTATACAATTATGCTGATAGAAGCTTATCCTGATCCTTTTTCTTTATCTCCACCCTCTTTTAAAAAAATAAAAGGAGAAATAACAAGTCCTTTTGAAAGGCCAAAAGGTTGTGAATTTTATCCAAGATGTCCCGAAAGGGAAGATATATGTAAAAGAGAAAAACCAAAATTAAAAAAAATCAATACTTCTCATTATATAGCTTGTTTTAAAAGATAATCTGTTGAGTTCTAACCCATTAATTTAAAATTAAAAAATATTTTGTATAAAAATCGAAAAAAGATTTTAAAAATAAAAGAAAATTAAAGATTTTTGATTTTAAAGACCGAAAATCCAAAAAAAATATATAAGTCAGTTCGAGATTTTACCAAATTTTAAAATATTAAGAAAATTAACTTTTTGATTTATTGAAAAATTTTTATGAAAAGATTAAAGATGAAAATTACCACAAACACATTCCTTTAACATTTGCTTTTGAATAAAAAACACGTTATTTAATAAAATATATGAAAAACTGGGAAAAAGTAAAAGGGAAACTCAAAGAAATTCTACCAGAGTCTATATTTAAAGTATGGTTTGATCCTTTAAAAGGAATTATCGAAAAAGAAAAATTAATTATAGAAGTCCCTAATGAGTTTACAAAAAATTGGCTTAAAACAAATTATGAAAAATTACTTAATCAAACAGTACAAGAATTCGGTTTAAAAAAAATAGAATTTATAGTAAAAGAAATACCTAAAGCAGAACAATTACTTCTTCCTTATAATCCAGTTTCATTAATAGGCAAAAAATTATCTCCTAAATATACATTTGAGGATTTTGTTGTAGGGAAATGTAATGAGCTTGCTTATAGTGTCTGTTATCAAATAGTTGAAAAAAAACTTAAAGGGTACTTAGTCTATTTGTATGGAAATTTTGGGCTTGGTAAGACTCATCTTACCCAAGCTGTAGGAAACAGTTTTTTTTCTAAAGGATTTAGTAAGGTATATTATCTTACTGCACAAGATTTTCTTAATTATATGATAAAATATTTAAAATCCGGTATGCTTGAAATATTTAAAGAAAAATTTAAAGAACATTGTGAAATATTACTTTTAGATGGAATCCACTTTTTAGCAGGAAAAGAATATACCCAAAATGAATTAATTTATCTTTTGGATTATTTTTTAGATAACAATAAAACAGTTATTTTTACCTCCTTAAAACCCCCGCAAGAACTTCAAAAAATGGAAAGTGGTCTTTGTTCGCGACTTTCTTCAGGTTTAATAATTAAATTAAATTCTCCTGATTTTATTACCCGAAAAAAGATAATAAAACATAAAGCAAAAAAATTAGGTTACAATTTCCCTTATGAAGTAGTAGAATATTTGGCTTATAATTTAAAAGGAGATATTAGACAAATTGAAAGTGCTGTTTTGGGACTGGTTGCAAGAGCTTCAGTATTAAGAGAACCTGTGTCTTTAATCTTAGCAAAAGAACTAATTTCTGAACTTGGTATAAAAGAAGGAACCGAGCATACGGTAGATTTAATTATAGAAAGTACCTGTAGATTTTTAGGAGTTTCTAAAGAAGATATATTTTCTTCTTCCCGTAAACAGAATATATCTTTAGCAAGACAAATAATAATGTATATTTTAAGAAGAAAGGTTAAAAAATCTTTAAAAGAAATTGGAAAACTTTTCAAAAAGGAACACTCTACTGTAATTTATAATATAAAAGCTTTAGAAAAAAAACTTCAAGATCAGCGTTTTAAAATAAAATTTGATCTACTTATGAAGGAAATATCTCAGGAATTAGAAGAAAGAAATAAATTTTCAATAAACGAGAGAATTAATGATTCCTTTTATTCTTTCTGATAAGGTTTTAAAAGAACTTCAATCTATTCTTGATAAAGGAGAATTACTTGTCAGTGAAAGTGAAGTTTTAACTTATTCATACGATGCTTCATCTTTAACAAAAAAACCTTCAGCTGTTATTTTACCTGAAAAGAAAGAAGAAGTTATAGAAATATTAAAGATTGCTCAAAAATATAAAATTCCTATAACTCCTCGCGGAGCAGGTACAGCCACTACAGGAAGCGCCATTGCTCATACAGGTGGTCTGATTTTATGTTTTACTAAAATGAATAGAATATTAGAACTTAATGAAGAAGAAAGGATTGTAAGAGTTCAGCCAGGAGTAGTTAATGGAGATCTTAAAAAATATTTAAAAAAATACGGATTATTTTATCCTCCAGATCCTGCAAGTTTTTCTTTTTCTACTATTGGAGGAAATGTTGCTACGGGGGCTGGTGGTCCAAAAGGATTGAAATATGGAACAACAAAAGACTATGTAATTTCATTAGAGGTGGTTTTACCTGGCGGAAAAGTTTTCCAAACAGGCCCTCCTACTTTAAAAGGGGTTGTGCCATATAATTTAACATCTTTATTCGTGGGATCGGAAGGAACACTCGGAGTTTTTACAGAAATTATTTTAAAAGTAGTACCACTTCCAGAAAAAAGACTACTTTTTATTTCAGGGCATATGAAAGAGGAAGAACCACTGGAGATAATCTCAGAACTTTTAAAAAGAAAAATCACCCCATCAAGTGCGGAATTCGTTGATAAGACTTCTTTTTCAGCCTTAAAACTTACTATAAAAGATGAGGAGTTTAAAACATTTTATAGATTTAACTCCCTGTTATTTTTGGAATTAGACGGAGATGAGAGTTCATTGAAAAAAGAAGAAAAAATTGTCGAAAATTTTTATAAAGATTCAGAGATTTATTTTATAAAAGCAAAAGAAGAAACTGAAATAGAAGATTTTTGGGAAATCAGAAGATCTATTTCTCCAGCTTTAAAAGTTTTGGGAGAAAGGAAAATATCTGATGATGTAGTTGTGCCAAGAAGATTTATGAAAATCCTTTTATATAAGATTAGAAAAATAGAAAAAGAAGCTCAATTAAATATTTCCTGTTTTGGACACGCAGGAGATGGAAACTTTCATGTAGATATTCATTTTAATCCTGATAAAGAAAAACAGGCTATTTTGGCAAGAGAAAGAATTTTAAAAGAAGTCTTATCTCTTTCTGGGACTATTTCTGGTGAGCATGGTATAGGTTATACAAAAAGAAGTTTTGTTTCTCTTGAATTGACACCTCTTCAAATAGAGATTATGAAAAGAATTAAAAAAATTTTTGATCCAGATGGAATTTTAAATCCTCAAATTAAACTTTTAGATTAAATAATTTAGTAGTTATAAGAATCGAAGAAAAAGTAAAGGTAAAAAGATATTCTTCGAAAGAGCCGGTTTTAAAAAATCTAAAACCTATTTTCTTTTTAAGAATAATTCCTGGTACTTTCCCTGTAATAGAATCTTCTGCAATATGAAAAAGGGCACCAATTAAAAAAAATTTTATAAAAAATGCAAAAGTTTGATTCAAAATAAGATAATGAGAAATTGAAATTAATATAAGAGGAATAAGATAAATAACAAACCAATGAGACCAAGTTCTATGAGTTCTTTTTAGAGGAAAGATATAGTATACAAAAAATTCAATAGCATCAGGGAATATACTTCCAAAAGCAGAAATAATACCTGCAGTGATAGAATCAGTGATAGTCCAAATAATAGAAAAGGTAAGGATTTTATGATTAATCCATTTCATAAAATTTTAACTATTTTAATTAACCTCGGAGTTCTTTCCAGATATGTATTTAAGTTTTTACAGAAAAGAATTACAAAAATTCCCAAAAAGGGAGAAATTTAATTAAGCTCTTCTCAATTTGTAATGTTTTTTAATGAAAGATTGATAATCCATGCTTCCTTTGGTTGGTATTTTTTAATAAAATTCTTAAAGAACGAGGAATAACCAGTTTTTTTAAATAAATTCTTTTATTTCTATAGGAAAGACTACTTGAGTAAGGGCTTACAATAAAAATTAAATCGAAATTTTTAAAAATAAACTTATAAATTATTCGGGATTTTATGTAAATAACTACATTTTTAATTTTAAAAAGCTTTATATAGGATTAATAACAATAAAAAGAAAGAAGCCAGATAGGAAAAAATATGATTAGCTTTTTATAACTTAAAAATTTTGAATTTTCAGACAAACTTAAGCAAAAAAACTAATTTTTGTTTTTTGAAAAGAATTGAATTCATGATAAGATAAAATTACGGAAAATCTGAGAAAAAAGATACAAGGGAGAAGCTGGTCTTTTTAGTGATGTTGATGCGTTTGTAATAATGAAAAAAACTGATAAACCTTATTTAAGAAACTTATAAGAAAATCTATACAATATTACAGTTTCCTGTAGATGTTGATATATTCTGTTATACTTCGGAAGAATTTAATCGTCTAAAAGAAATTTAAAATCCAACAGTGGACTTTTAATATAGAACAAATACAAACAGAATATATTTTGCCAAAAACGTTAAACAAAAATGAATAAATTATTCGAAATAAAAATTCTGTATAAAGAAAATTTTAACAGAATTGGTAATTTAAGTATTATAAAAAAGGATGAAATCTTAAAATGTCAAATAGTTATTTAATGAAAAGAAAAAAAAGATTAAAAAAAATGAATTTCAAATAACTAAGAAACTTTGCAATTATAAAAAAGACTAAAAAAGCTTGTAATATATGGAAAATATAGATAATTTTGTGCTTCAAATGTATAAAATGTTATTTAAAAATACAACCTTTCCGGAAGTATTTTAAACTCTAAATAAAGGGTATAAGCATTTTTAAAAAATGAACCGCGGCTTAAAATATAGAAAAAAAACAAAGCGAGTGCTTAAAAAGTAGAAAATCAAAATTTTGGGAAAGTTAGATGATAATTTTCCGAAATAAAAAATCAAAGTTTATATGGAAATTATCTACTTTGTATTTTATTTCTCTGAGTTTCAAATTCAATGACGATACTATAGTGCTGTTTATTGAAGCATTTTAATTAAAGTTATTATTATGTTAAAAGTTAAAAAAAAGAAAATAAATATGCTCTATTTTCCTCAAAAATTTCTTGTTTTATTTTATTTATATTTATTAATTTGAACCCTTTAGAATAGATTTTAGGATAAAATGATAAAAGAGATAAAATATATTCAATTTCGCTTTTTCTTTTAGTATTATCTAAAAATGTTGCATGAAATGAAACATAACCTTCTATGTCCATTTTTATCAAAGATATTTTGTTAGAATCTGGGTGAATAAGATTAATCAGAGTCTCCCAAGATAAAGATAAAACTTGTATACTTAAAGTATCTATTTTTGCTTTTCTAATAAAACTTGTTTCACTACTACCTGGTTTTTCATTAAAAACTGACATACTTATTAAGGATTTATCTTTAGAAGATAAAGCAAACTGAAGAGGAATAATATTAAAAGCTTTGTTAAGTTCTATATTCCATGAAAGGTAACGAAAGGCAACAAAATCTGGTTCAATAGCATAAACTTTGTTACATAATTTTGCAGCATAAAGAGAAACAACCCCTATCCATGCTCCTATATCTAAAAATACTGAATTTTTTTGAAGATAATGTTCTAACATTTCGAAAGTAAATGGTTCCCATCGTCCTTTATGTACTTTTCTCCAGAAAGTAACATGATCTGGATCACCTTTAAAAGAAAATCTTTTAATGGAAAAAGAATAAAAACCTCTTACTTTGGAAATACTTTTATTAAATATATCTATCAATTTAGCCATAACACTGAACTCAACAATAAGTAGGTACTTGTTTACTGAAAAAGGTAGTAAAAGCTTTATATTTCTAAAAGATCAAAGCTTTTTAGTATTTATTTGGCTAATTTTCCCTATTTTTCTGAAGATCTATTATAGTTATTTTTCAATATTTTACAATAATTCCTGTTTTTTTATACATTTTCCTATGGATTTTTTTATCCAAATAAGATGCATCTGTAGCGATTTACAAATTAATTATAAGACTTTCCTTGCTTGCGGGATTTTATAAAGAAAATTAAAATATTAAAAATATGAATCTAAAAGCCTTTATATATCAAGCTATTCTGGATTCTTTGAATAGTTTAATTGCTATTATTGACGAAAAAGGAAATATTATTGCCACTAATAAAACCTGGCAAAAAAAAGCTGTAAAAAAATGGTCTTATAGGAAGAATTGATTGCATTGGTTATAATTATTTTAAACTATGCGAAAAAACCGAAGGTGAAGATAAAGAAGTAGCTTTAAAGATAGCAGAAGGTATTAGAAAAGTAATAAAAGGAGAATTACCTATTTTTAGAGAAATTTATTCATTTTTAGATGACACAGGAAAACTTAATTATTATATAATTAATGTAGTCCCAGTTGAAAATGTTAATCCTCGAATTTTTGTAATTTCTCACGAAGATATTACTTCTTTTAATCACGAAGAATTGAATTTAGCGGCATCTCAAGCTAAGACCGAAAAAGAAAGAACATCCCATCTTAATCTGAATTTGAAAAATTTACATTATTTAATTTCTTATTTTAAAATTGCGATTTTTCCTTTACTTGAACTTTTAAAAAAAGAAAATTTAAATCATTCAGCTTTAAAAATTTTGGAACTTATTGAAGAAAAGCTTGAAAATTTAGCAAAGCTTTCTAAACAAAATTTCTCCAATCCTTTTTTAAATTTAACTACTAAAGAAGCTCAAATAGCTATTTTAGTAAAAGAAGGATTTTCTTCTAAAGAAATTGCTCAAATCTTAAACTTAAGTAAAGATTCTATAGATTTTTATAGAAAAAGAATTAGAAAAAAATTAGGATTAAAAGGCAATAAAATTTCTCTGAAAAAATTTTTTCATAGCTGGGAAGGATAATTTTTATTACAGTCTTTTATACTTTTAAGAAACATATCTAAGAGCTTTTTCTAAAAAATGGTTTTTTGTCTTATTTTTTCTCCATTCATAGTGTGAGCGTTTCTACATAATTAAAACCCAAAAATTGGATAAGCTTTTCTACATACTTTTTTTTTGAAATTATAATTACCATTTTTTTACCATTTTTAAGTATTGTATTTTTTGGGTTTTATATAAACTATACCACACAGTGATATTAAAAGGAGGTATGAGATGTGTAAAAATTTAATTTGGGTTGTAAAGGTTATGATATGTATTTTTCTTTTAATTCAATTTTATGTAGAAAGGGGAAAAGCAATGAAAATTGAATCAAATGATTTAGACAAAAAGGCAATTTTAGTGGTAGCTTTTGGAACAAGATATCCTACTGGTCAAAAAGCTTTAAATAATATTCAAACCGTGCTTAAAAATGAGTTCCCTGATACTCCTATTTATTGGGCTTATACTTCTAAAATTATTAGACAAATTTTGATAAAAAAAGGGGTTTCTATTTCTTCTCCAGAAATGGCTTTGACAAAACTTATAGATGAAGGTTACAAAAGAGTATATGTTCTTTCTCTTCATGTTATTCCTGGAGAAGAATATCATTCACTTTATTCCAATATAAAACTTTTCTCACTTATGAAAAATGAAATAAAAGAAATTAAAATTTCAAAACCCCTTCTTGCTACTTATGAAGATATGGAAAAGATAGCAGAGGTACTCCTAAAGGATATTCATTTAAAAGAAGATGAAGCAATTATTTTTATGGGACACGGCACAGAACATCCTGCTGGAGCTATTTATATATCTTTAAATAATATTATCAATAATAAAAATCCAAAAGCTTTTCTTGCTACAGTAGAAGGACATCCCACTCTTGATGAAATTATTCCTAAACTTAAAAAGCAAGGAATAAAAACAGTTTATCTTATGCCTTTTATGGTGGTAGCAGGAGACCATGTAATTAATGATATGGCTGGAGATGAACCTGATAGCTGGAAGTCTATTCTTACTAAAGAAGGTTTTATCTGTAAGCCTATTATTAAAGGTTTAGGTGAAAATCCTGAAATTGTAAAAATTTATATAGAACATTTAAAAGAGATTATGAAATAAGAAAGTATGAGTTGATCTTTTAGTTAAGGATATTCCTTTACCTAAAAAAATAACAAGCGAAAGCCTTTAATATATGGAAAGTAGTGTAATATCTTATGCAAGGTAAAAAAATTGAAGTAACCTTTCGAGAAACAAGTCCTTATAATATTCAAATCCTTCACAAGGTGAAAAAAATAGAGGTGACAAAAAAATTACTAAACTTGCTTTTAAAAATTATAATGATTGCGGAAACCAAATATTTCAAAAGAATAGAAGAATTAAAAAAACGAATTTTATACAAGAAATTTTGATACACTTTTAAGGAAAATTTGAAATTTTTAATGACTTATACAAAATTATTGACCAACTTAGCGCTCAGATGAATGTTTTATTTATGCGAAATTTATACTATTCCTTTTGTATGAAAAGCATTAAAAATCATAAAAAGGGCTGCCAACCAATTTGTATAAGCAAAAAGCTTTTTCAAATTTTTAGGCTTTGACTTCAAAGAAAATTTTCCACCTATAATTCCTCCTAAAATTGTAACACAAGCTAATGGGATAGCATAATGTGGATTAAAATCTCCATGAATAGCATGTCCCATAAAACCCATAAAAGCAGTAGCTGCTATTAATGTGGATGCGGTTCCAACTGCTATATGCATTGGTATTCCACAAGCTAATACCATCAAAGGAACCAAAAAAGATCCCCCTGATACACCTACCATTCCAGAAGCAAAACCTGTTAAAATAGTGATTGGTAATGCAACCCCTAAGTTAACGCTATATATTTTATTACCAGATTTAATATTTATGATTCCAAAACGTTTGTTTTTTAAACTGATTCTATTTTCTGAAATAGGGATTAGCATTAATACCCCAGCAATAAATAGCATAATAGCAAATATCAGCTTCAATAAAAATTCGCTAAAAAGATGAGAAAAATATCCCCCTGCTAATGCTGATAAACCTGTAAATGTTCCAATTAAAATGGCTAATACCCATGATACAGATTTATGCTTTTGAAAAATGATCATTGCTGCAGCAGAAGCTGAGAAAAGAATAAACTGACCTGTTGTAGCTGCTTCATGCATAGGAATATTTGCCATTGTCAAAATTACAACATAAAAATTACCACCGCCCTTGCCCACCATCGTCATGATAGTAGCTACAATAAAAATAAGAAGACTTACTATAATTAGTTTTAACATTTAAAAATCACTTTTGATTTTTAATTACCTTTAATAACTTTCCAAGTTTCATCGCTTCGATTAATGCAGAATATACCTAAACTCACCAACCAGTGGTCTTACTAATCCGCTGAAATAGGTTATAATGTTTAATCTATGAAATATTTGAAAATTTTTTAGCTCTCTAAATTCTTCTTCAATTTTTCTCAAATTTTTTCCGATCGATTTTTTTTTTCAATTTTTTAAAAATGTTTTTAGCATAAGTTATTTTTTAACATTCAATTTTTTTTTCCAATTTTTATGAATAAAAAATATTTCTTTTTCAATTTCCTTTCTTCTTTTTAATTCTTTTCTTAAAATTTTATTAAATTTGATTAATATATTTTAAACTTTTCATCTTTCTCATTTCTTAAATTGGTTTTTTGTTTTTCCCAATTTTAAGACCTTTTATAAATTTTTCAATTTAACATTAAGCTTAGTGATAGCAAAAGGCATTTGCTAAAGATCATTAGAAATTACTACTTTTAAATAAACTCTTAAATTTTTTGTCCAATTTATATTAGGAAAAGCAAAAGAAATAAGGATTAGAAAAATATTCGATGGTATCAATATTTTATGTTATGTAAAGTAAAAAAAATTGACAAGTCCTTATAATATTTAAATCCTTCACAAGGTGAAAAAATAGAGGTGACAAAAAAATTACTAAACTTGCTTTTAAAAATTATAATAGTTGCGGAAACCAAATATTTCAAAAGAAAAATAGAGGAATAAAGAACAAATTTTATACAAGAAATTTTGATACATTTTTTGGGAGAATTCGAAATTTTTTAATGACTTGTATAAAATTATTGATACAATCGATGCAACTGGATTAAAAACAAACTTTGGAGTAAAAAGGAATCAAAATTGTTGCTTTTGAAGCAAAACTTACGGATTCTCCTTCTTTGAGAGATGTTAAAAATCTTCTAAAGTTTCTTGAAAAGTTTCCTAAGATTTTAAGAGGTATAGTGATCCATGCTGGAGAAGAGATAAAATGGCTTCATACTAAAATTTTAGCCCTCCCTTGGTGGTATTTGTAGAAATTGGGAAAATAATTTAAATTTTTGGATTTATAATAAATAGTCGAGGAACTTGTTTTAAAAAATTTAAAAAAATTATAGTTAAGTTGAAATAAACTGATTCAAGTAGTCATTAATAGGAAGTAGGGTTTAAGTTAATTCTCTTTCTATAATAGCTTTTTCTTTAACGGGCAAACATTTTTCTACCCAAGCCAAGAAAGCCAATTACTCCAGAACCCAGAAGGATCAAAGTACTGGGAATGGAACATTGTTAATCTCAGCCAATTTTACACCGTTAACCATCTGATAATCTAACACAGTTCCGTTAGCTAAACAAAATCATTGTAATCACCTCCCCGATCACTGTCATACAACCAGACTTCGCTAATACCCAAAGCTTTGCACTTAAGCTCAATTGTTCAAGCCTGATATTATTACCACAAAGACCTGGCTCTAAACGCCCACCTATCATCTCAATTTCAGGAGAGGTGTGAGTAACACGAGAATTTTTCTTATCCCGGTTTCCCTTATCGATATTTGCACTTACTACCTCAAGTTGATCTGAATTATAAACAATATCAAAACCTATATTTACTAAATCAGGATCAGGTACATTAGAAACATAGATATCTATTAATACCATCTCACCCGGTTTTAACTCTCAGTAATTTTCATAATCGCCATCCTGTTCAAAATCAAGTTAAATATTAAGTCTGCTTTTACCAGATTTCTCAACCCAAATACCACAAATAGTGCCAAAACCAAAACAAAAATCTTTTCATCTTTACTTTCTTTATTCACAATTTTATTAATCGTAAATTTAATTTTTTATCACCCCCCTTTTCTTATATTCTCACTATTTAACATCCAATTAGTTGTTGTTTCCAAAAAATTGCTTTTTACCTAAAAGTCTTTCATCTAAAAAATACTTCCAAAATACCCTTTTTCAAAAATCAATCATAGATTTTAAAGTATTTAAACTCTATATTTAAGATAGATTTTATTTACAATCCACTCGAGAGATTTTTATTTAATTAATCATAAATTGATTACTTTTTAGACTTGACCATTGGAGTATTTAGTAATCAAACTATTTGCGAAAAAATAATTTTATAGATTATTTATCGTTTAAATAACTTTTTTGTGCTAAGGGGAAATCTATAAATGCTAACTATCTAATCTCTAAATTTTGGTTCTTTTTAAACTCTTTAGAAGATATACAAAATTCCCTTTCATTTTCGCCTTGAACACCACAATTTACTAAACCAGGTCCGAATGGTTCTCCATCTATATCGTTTTTTAAGAAATCTGACCAAGATTTTAATGTCGCCTTTAAAATATAATTTTGATTATCCTTTGAAACCCAGTATTCATAGTTTCCTTTTGGTAAATCCATTTTAAGTTCTTTCTTTAAAATATCCCACTGATTACTACCAAATACACTAGGATATTTTCCATGGTCTTTATAATACATCTCAAGTTTGAACATTACTTTAATCAAATCCATTATTTCTTTTCCTCCTGGTTCTTTTAGCATTCTTTTATAACCAAAATATAAAACTCCAAAAATTGCACCTCCTATTATCCCAATTATTATTGTTGCTAAAATTGTTGGCAAAAGATATTTTAATTTTCTTTTTAGAGTTATCTCAAGTTCTATTTTTTTAATCAAACTTAAATTTTCATAAATTAAGGCAAAATAGATAGTATAGAAAGGAAAGAAAAATAATGTAAAAATAAACAAAATAAAAGCGGAAAAAAACAATGAAATAAAATTGAAAAAAGATTCAGTAATAAAAAAATTGGACCCCAAGAAATGAATGAAAAAAATAAAAAAATATATTACAGAAATAATTATTATTCGCCAAAAGACACTCCACCAATTACCACTAACAAGGTCTTTGCTCCTTAAAAGGGCATCCATTCCTCTTTTATCTTCATAAATCAAGACATAACTTGCTAAACAAAACCAAACCCATAAAATAATTCCAGGAATAATTAAAAATATTATTCCTGCACTAATAATTATAAAAAAAAGAGAATATATCCAAAAAAGAGAAATAATTTTTTTTGCTCCTAACTTCAGCCCTTTTTTAAAATCAATTCTTTTTCCCCTATCTTTAATTACAAAAATTAAACTGGCAGTTAGCCAACAAGAAAGTAAAAAGGGAATAAATAAGTGAAAAATAATATATTTAAGGTTAAAAGAAAATGGATAAGATGTTTTTATTCTCCAAAAATCAATCAAAAATAATAAAAATGATGGGATAAAAGCAACTTTAATTAAAGTCCAAAAATTTTCTTTGTAAATTCGCCAAGTTTTCTTTAAAAGTTCACCAACACCAATAAGCTTTTTTTCTGAATTTTGTGGTTCCCTTTTAACTAACATTTAGTTCATAATCAAAATAAATTTCTCGATGCAAATTGCTGAATAACATATTCACCTAATATTTTAGTTGTAAGATATTATATCGTCTAAAATTTATATATCTTTAGGATAAAATAAACTTCCCACAATTGTCTTTACCCCATGAGAATATTTCTCAAAAAGAATTAAATCTCCTCTGGAAATTTATTTTAGTGATATTTTCAAAATTGCTTTTATTATAGCACAGTTGAAAGTTACAATTTTTTATATGCAACCTTCCCCTTATTCTTGCCTTTTTTCAATACCTGCTAAAAGTATTCCCATTGCAATCAAAAGTCTTACATCTATAGATGGAGGAATTTCTTTTATTTCCATAGTATACTTGAGCACAAATGGATTAAAATGTTGAACAATACGGGCAACTTCTTTACCTGTAGAATTAAGAATAACATATTTTTGAGGAATCAAATTGAAATACATTAACTGTGCTCCTATTCTGCTTAAAAAAGCTCCTATTATACTTTCCTCTGTTAATTTTCCAATTTCTTGACCTTCTTTAGACAAAAATATCCATTCATCTTTAACTATAGATTTTAATCCTTTTCTTTTTATTGCTCCTACAAATTCTTTAGTAAGAGCATCTTGCACATTATATGTGGCACTAATATCCAAAATTTGAGGAGTTTTAATAATCAAAACTTCTTTTGTTTTTTCTTTATCTGAATAAATACGAAAATCTTCTTTTAACTTAAAAGCTTTCTGTTCCCCATAAAATAAAACTTCCCCTCTCTCATTCAATATGTAGAAAGCCTCTCCTAATAATTTAAATACTTTTCTTCTAAAGATATATTTTCTATGTTGAAAGTATGGAGATAATTCTTTCATTTTTTAATTTTTAAATTACAAAAAATCTAACTTCTGTCAAGTTCTAACCTATGAAGTTAAATTGGAAAATATAGTGAACTTTTCGTATAATTTTTAATAGCTATGAAAGAGGAAATTTTAATAGTTAAGAAGTGAGCAAGATATTTAAATAAATTTCTTGACATTATGGATAATATTTTTAGTATTTTTACAATGAGAAAAAATTTACTGGTTTTACTCCTTTTATTCTTTCTAACTCTAAATCTTCTTTTTGCTCAAGAAAGTTTCAATAATAAAGATAGCTATATCCAGATAATAAAAAGAGAAAAGATAGAAAAAGAAGAAAAAAAAGAATATATAATTAATTTAAAATATACGCCTTCTCTTGAAAAGTTTAAAATCTTCTGGCATGCAGGTGAAATTATTGATTTAAAAGAAAATATTCCTTGGAAAGAAAAAGTAAAAATCCCTTCCCAAAAGAGTAAATTAACTTTATGGGGCGAAATTTACTTGGGAAACAAAGGCATACCTTTAAAGGTAGTGGTTTTCTTTCCTCAAGGATTTTTAAGTAAAAATGGGCTTTTGGCAGAAGGCTACAAAATTTATATAGATAAGGATTATGATAATATTTTTGAGGAGGAAGAAGGGTATATCTGCGAGGATCCTTATAAAGTAATGATTGAAGATATAGATATTTTATATAAAAAAGGCAGAGGAAAATATAAGATGAGCATTCAGGTTTTAAAACAAAGGCAAGGCTATTACACTCTTTCTTATACGCGAAGATGTGCTCAGGAAGGAGTATTTGTAATAAAAAGCAAGAAATATCAATTTGTTTTATTGGATGAAGGACAAAATGGTCTTTATAATGATTTTGAAAAAGGATATAGACAGGATAAATTAGTAGTAATTCCTTTAAAAGAAGGTATTTTAGATTTTGATAGAAGAAAGATATATCCTTTAGATAGCACTATTTTGTTAGATAATAGTTTTTTAAGATTTCTTATGTTTCTGAAGATGGCAGTATTTTAAAATTAAAGGAGGCAGGCTTTGGTTTAATAGAAGGAGAGATAGAAGATTTAGTAAACTCCTCAATAATTGAGAAAGCAAAAATTGTGATAAAAAGTAAAGCTAAAACATATTTTTAAAGAGCAATCAGCAAGGAAAATTTAATATTAAATTACCTGAAGGATATTACAGATTAGCAGTACTTTGCGATAATTATTTGCCCACTCCTTATTTTAATATAAAACTTAAAGAGAATGAAAAGATAACTTTTAAAGTAAGATTTTTGCCTTTAAAAGATAAAATAGAGAAAAAAGAAATTTTATAGTAAAATGAAAAAATTAATTTTAATTTTGATTTTTGTGTTCTTTCATCTTTCTCTTTTTGCTAAAGAAAAAGAATTATTTTTTAAAACTTCTCCTACTTATAAAAAAATAGGTATTGTAGGGGCTTTTCCAACCACAGGTAATTTCTTAAGATATTTAGGCTATGATTATTCTTTCTTGGATAAAGAATGCGATTTTTCCTCTTTGTTTGATGAATATCCTGTTCTTGTTATTCCCTCAGGTTTACTTTCTCAAGTAGATAAAGAAAGATTTAAAGCAGAATTAGAGATTTTTGTAGGAAGAGGAGGTGTTGTTTTTGTCTTTTCTCAAGAAAAAGGTGAAGATTTTAAAGCCTTACCAGGAAATTTAGAGGGTGCAGGTTACTTAGAAGCACAAAGCGGTTTTAAAAAATCAACAAGAGTATTTCTTTACCATCCTGTAATAGGAAATTTAAATAAAGAGATTTTGGATATTCATACCGATGGTTATTTTACCAAGTATCCTAAAAATTCAGAGATTATTTTAAGACTAAGTTCTAATTTTATGCCTGCTTTATTGATTTATAAATATGGAAAAGGATATGTAATTGCCACAAATTTTTATTCTCCTTATGCTCTTGAAGAGAAGGCATTAAGCAAGGATGAGGAGATTTTAATTAAAAATATACTTGATTGGGCAAAATGTAAGGCTTTAAATTATCCTGTGGTTAATCTTAAGGATAGCATAAAGATAGAGATATCATCAATAAGAGAGATTTCTCAAATAATAAAGTTTTCCCAAGAAATTCAATCTTGGGTTGAGGCTTTTGGAGAAAAGGTAGGTATGAAAGAGGAAGATTATAAGGAATTTCAAGAATATCAGAAAGAATTGGAAAAACTTCTTGAGGTGAGATTAAAAATGAGATTAGAAAATCCTAAAAAGAAAATAGTTGATTTTAAAGAAAAAATTTTTGATCTTAAGAAGAAAAAATTAGCTAAAGAGATTTATACTTATAAAGGTTTTGATTCTTGTGGATTATGGAAATTTAGTTATGAGATTTTTGATAAGGATGGCAATCTTTTTGAAAAGAAGAGTTTGTTATTTTATGTAAAAGATGAGAAAAGAATTAAAAAAGTAAAATTACCTGATTTAAGTTTTTCTATAGATACAGTTATTTCTGAGTATTTCTTTTTTGGTGAAGATGTTCCCTTTTTTGTTTGTGTGTATAACCGTGCTTCCTCACCTCAAGAAGTTATAGTTAAATATTGGGATGATAATAAAAGGAAAAAGCCTGGTTGGGTTAAATGGTATGGAGCAAATGCTTATAAAAAAATAAAGGTTCCTGCAAAAAGTATGTCTGGTTTTTTCTTTATTCATCGCCATATAAATAATTTAAGAGGTTCTGCTTTTGATGCTTATTTTTATGATTCTCAAGGAAAGAAGTTGGGATATTTTATTAAAGGGATTCAGCCTTATAAAAGAAAACCTTCTTTAAAAATAGAATTAGATAAAAAATTTACAGAAAAGAAGAAAGTAAGATTGATTTTAAATTTAAAAAATCTAAAAGAGAAAAAAAGAAAGATAAAAGTTGATATTCATGTTTTTGATTGTGCCAGAAATATTATTTTTAAAAAATTAGCAGAATTAATTTTAAAACCAAAAGAAATAAAGACTTTTTCTACTGATTTTGTTTTCCAGCCTTTAGATTCACAAAACCCATCTATTATTACTATAGAGGCAAAAGAAGATAAAAGAGTAGTAGGAACAGCCTGTGATTATATTTACTAAATTATCTTTAATTCCACATTTCTACTTTTAATGTGGGAATAAATACATTTTATTTCAGCCTGCGAGGTTAGAATGGAAAAACGAAAAAGCACAAAATCTGTTATAAACACTGTTTTTCTATCTATTAACCTTACTATTTTAATTGGTCTTACCATCTACAATCTAATTGTAAAAGATTCTTTACTTAGATTATATGCGTCAATGGATATACCTTTGCCAATGGTTACTTTATTAATGTTGAGTAAAGGCCACTTTATATTTATAACTTTCTCTTTCATTCTTATAATAAAAGAGACAATTTTATCTTAGCTTTATTACTACTTTGTTGATTTTATTCTGCATACTTAGCACTTTACAACGAATCTATTTCAACCTATAAAGTTAAGTAAGAAACGAATAACTGTCCTATAAGCGATTAATTAGAATTTTTAAAATGCTATTATTATAAACTAAAGATAGCAGTTCTCACATCTTTCAATTCCTCATAGATAGGTTTAAAACCAGAATGCGACTTTCTATATATTCAATAATTTATTCATAAATTCTCCTGCTAACTTTCCTACTTCTACATTGATTTCTATCAAATAAAAGATATCAATAAATTTTTTCTACAAACTCTTTCTCTTTTGGTTTCAACCCCATATATTTCTGCTATTTGAATAGACATTATATATAGATTGCCTCCATTTCTTTAGTAACTTTTATGAACTTAATTTCTATATCCTCTCTTCCTCGCAATAACCATACAAGAACATCAGTATCCGAACTATCAAGCCTATTCCCCTTTTTAATTTCTCTCACATATTGGTCTGGATCTAAATCTTTTCTATCACTCCATAAGCCAAATATTTTCTCCGTGTTTTTTATAAGCAACTCGCTTTTAAGGAAAAGGATCTTTCTTAAACTTCTCTAATAACTTCAGATATACTTTTTTGCTCTTTTTACTTTTTTATTTAAGCATCATATAAAGTGTATCATCTAGATAAATCTGAGTTCTTTTCATAAAATACCTCCTGATGTATGTATACATCGTTTTAATAATTGTTGTCAAGTTAGATAGAGCTAGCGGGGTCATTTGGGGTCAGGTCTTGCAATATAACATTTTTATTACGAACTATATTGTAAACGCAGTGAATTTTGAAAGAGCAAAAAATTTAGATGATATTAGATGAAAATTATTAACTATATTAATTACCAATTATAAGACCTGCTTAAGTTGTTAGAAGATTTAATTCTCCCTCTGTATTTTTCTTATCTGATCATATACTTCTTTTGCATTAGGTATCATTTCAAACATTGGAGTCATTTCCATTTCAGGCCAAATACCAACATACCACCAAATAAAAGGATTTATTGGACCAAAATAAATAGTTCCATATCGATTAGTCTTTTCTGTTAATGAGATATCACTTAAAGTTTTAATATTTAAACTTTTTATTTTCTTACGAAATAAACCAGCAATAATAATTATTCTCTCATTGGTTATTCCATAACAAGTATTTTTCCTTCGTTTGGCATCTATAATAAATCTTCCAAAAACAAAATATAGCCCAATGATCACAAAGGGGATACCAAAAATAGGTAATATAAATGCTGTTGACTCACTTTTTTCAGGAGCATTTAAAACAGCAGTTATTGCCGTAATTTCCCAGAATATTATAAATCCCATCCAGAGAATACTAAAAGGAATAAGAAAGATATCATTAGAACGAAACATTATTCCTTGTTTAGGCTTTCCTGCCCAGATTAATTTTTCATGAGGACCTAATTCCTTCTGAATTATTTGTTCACATTCATACTGCATATTATCCTCCAAACTTAGTGGCAGTTATTTTTAAAACTCTAATCTTCCAATCTCTTGATGTAATTCTACCATAACTTTTCTACTTTTTGATATATCTTTTTCATTTTTTGTAAAGCAGGATAGGATTCTAAAAACTGATAGATATATTCCAACGCCCAACAATCAAGATCTACCACAACACCTTCTGCAAGCTTACAGAAAGCTATGGATTGAAACATAAGCGAAGCTTCATGCATCGCTCCATAAATTACATACTCTTGTAATGCTTGTTGATAATAATCAGAGGCTAATTTAAATAAACCTTGATTGTAATATACATTTCCTAAACTTTCATAAAGAATTCTTGCCTTAACTTCATTATCGTGCTCTTGGATTTTTTTAGAAGTTCTTGAAATATTCTATATGCTTCTGCTGTATGATATGTTTGCAGACATTTATAACCTTGTTGCTCTAATTTGATTAAATCCTGTTCCAATTTTTAATTTTAAGGTATATATTTTTATTTTTTTATAGTAAAGCTCGCTGTGCTTGTTCCGGTGAAAGAGAAAAAATCTGATCTATCATTTGATTAAATTATTTTATTTATATTAGTTTTATTATCTTTTTAAAAATATTTGAAAAAGAAAAATTTTCAATCACTTTATTTTATCAAATTTTTTCGTATTTATTTTTATAAGACCTTATCTTCTTAAAGTAGCTTATTAAATAAATAGCAACTAAAGTTAAAAAGATATATAAAATTGTTAAAAGAAGTGATGAGTGAATAAACCAGGATAAAATAGCTAATGGTATTATCCCAATAAAAACACATAGACCCTTTTTGCTTTTAGCAATTACACTAATAACTAACCCTGTAAGCAAAAAAACAAAAGGGAATATAAAAAAACGACTAAAATTGCTTATTTGCTGCATTAGGTTAAAACCATAAGTTTCAAAATAATTTTTAGGAGACATTTTTTTTATCGCTATAATTTCTTCACCAATTGGACCTATCCCCATAATAGCACAAAATTTAATTGTCAACTCTAAGAAAATAATAGAAAAAACTATCCCTATAATAACTGCTAAAATATTTCTACTCATTTTGAGGAGGTGGTATTATTACAAAAGGCATTATCTGAAAAATTACATGTTGAACATCTTCAACTTCAAGTATTGACCTATTATGTTCCTTCATCTTCAAATGCCAATAATAACGCAATGCAAGGACTACTCTTCTCTTCCGATTGGAATCTACCCAGTAAGCTATAAGCTGGCTCACATACAATTTATCTTTTTTGGTCACATCTTCAAAGAACTGCCATTTTCTGTCAGCATATTTGTAATATTCTTCAACAAAAGGCTTATATCCTCGCTTTGACATTTCTTTATTATAAAAATCTAAAACATCCTTTGAAGGATAAGGAAGTTTTACTTTATAAGACACGCCCTTTATTAAACCATTTTTTAAAGAGTAATGTTTTACATCCATAGCACCTGGATAAATAGGAATCTGAGTTTTAGATATTATTTTACTATTTCTTTCACCAACTTCGTCTCCTCTACATTCTCGCACTGGAGATACGATCATATTTATTTTTATTGTAATAATAACCGCTAATAACAATATATTAATAAAATGAAACTTACATTTTAGTTTTTGTGTCTTTGGCAAAATTTTCATAGATTCATATACCATTTTTTTTCTTTTTGTAGCCTTTTTTCAACAGTCTATCAGAACCTAACTCTTTTTCTCTTACATTAACTCTTTTTAAAAAATATTACAAACATAATAGCAATAATAGAAAAAAATATACCTACTGCACTAAGCAATCTGGTTATAAACAGGGGAGTACTAATTAGTCTTTTTATTCCACTAAATATAAATCCAATCAATAAACAAAAGCAAGCCTTTCGTAATTTTTCTTCTTTTAGGTAATTTTTATATGACCAAATTATACCTATAGTTACTAAATACCCCCAGTATTTCAATCCATCGAGGCAAAAGTAAAGGAACCTCATTGAAAGTTTTTATATTGGCGTATAAAGAGGATAAAGCAATAACTATAAGAAAAACAATATTATGTTTAACTCCCCATTTAAACAAGTTAACATTCTCCTTATCATTAATTTTTTAATATTAATCGCAATAAGTAGCTGTCTTTTTTACATGCAATAGGTATTTCTGTCTCCAATATTTTACAAGTAATACATGCTGTTGCCTTAATCTACGCAGGTATAGAAATTGATGTTACCTATAGGGGACCCCTTCATTTTTTAGTATATTTCTATCATAGGCAAAGGTTGTATAGTATTCAAATTACATCCATTGGATGTGATTTTGGCATTTATTCTTTTTCTTTTACAAATATTATTAACGCAAAACCTATAACTACCAAAAGCATTCCACAATTTATTATAATACTATCCAGATACCATGCTAATGGTATTTTGCCAGTGGAAAGTATATTCTTAATCTCACTAAGTGTTAATTTGGAAAGAAATATAGAATGAAAAATTAGACGATATAAAGAACCAATACTTATCAAAAAAATACCTAAGGATAATAAATAGAAACGCAATATCTTCCTTCTAATACAAAGAAGTATACTTAAAATTAAAAGTGTTCCTAAGCATATGAAATTTATTACAATGTCTATCTTATACAATAAATTCATCTTTTATAATTAGGTTTAAAAATAGTTAAAATAAAACCTATAAGGATTAAAAGTTTCCCTACACTAAAGATAATTTTACCTAACCAAAGAGGAAATATACCTTGGCAGAATGTAAAACTACTTGCTGAAGCTATATTGCCACTTCCCCAAATGTTTGAAAAGAGAAAAAGAATAAACAATCCTATACACAAAAAAAGATGTGCCTTACATTTCTTCTTGATATAAAATATTAAACTTAAAAGAAAAAGAATAAAGAGAAGAATTAAATTACTTATAAAAATAAAATCCATCTTTAACTTTTTAATAATTTCTTTTATTTTGATCCTTTATTGCATTCTTTCTATGACTTATTTCTTGCTAATTAACTTTCTACATTTCTCTCCGATTAACCCGCCCATTGCAGCAAAAATAAAAAAGAAAATAACATCCAACGGAGTGAAATGGGCAGATCTCTCTGCTAATGTAAGGATATTTAAAGTAGGTGCAACTTTTAAAGTAATTGTAATTAAAATAAGCAAAATGGCTATAATATTTAAACTGGCTATCAAGACGCCAAATAACCATCCTTTTTCTTTAATTATATATCCTGCTAAAAAACTGCTAATTGATACGGGTGCAAATTTTGATATTATCAAAGGGGTTGTATTAGTTAACATAATTCCTAAAATAATTGAAATTGAAGACATTACCAACACTAAAATAAAATTCTTCACTATGTTACTCCATCTCTAACAAAGTTTAGAATAATCCTAATATAATACCGCCAAAAGTGATAATAATTGCTGTGCCTAACAAGCGAATGAGTATAACAAAACCTTTTTCTTTAAAAATCAACTGAAAGACAAATTCTTCTAATAGATAAGAAATTCTGTATAAAATTGGTGTTCTTTTAAATTGTTTGGCAAAAAACTCAGGATTCAAAACCATTCTTATTCCCATCAATAACATCAAAACTTGTAAAATTCTATTGAAATTATTTAACATGGATTTTTTTCTTTATGAAGGAGAACTTTAATATGGCACTCTTTTCCCAACTTCTTTTTACTTTTGGCATTAAAATCCTGATATCCTAACATTTGCCAAAACACAGTAATAAAATGAATGATAATTGTGCCTGCATCTCTTCTTAAGTATCACATTTTATTATGCAACTCAAATATTACAACTTATAGAAAGCAAGAAATGCCTCATAATTTTTTCTACATTTATTACAATTAATGCAACAGTTTAATTTGTCCACATAGCAACAATACCTACAAACAAAGCTGCAAGCCTAATCTATCATCTTCTTACAAAGTCACTTTCCAAGACCTGTATAATCTTTACAAATATCGTATCTACTTAAACTAAAAAATTTTTCCAGTTGAGTAGATTATTGCATATATATATGGATACAAATTTTGTGTATTCAGCAATACCTGAAACATGAGCACCACTTACGGTAAATTATTATTCTACAACTCAGAGATAAACAAACAAGCTTTAACTATAAATCAGCTTGTAGCAGTAAGATTGATCTTCGACAAAAATATCTCAATTTTCGCATCACACCACCTTGTCTTGTAGAAATATAGTCCTGAAAATACAATCCAAAATCAGGATAAGTTTCGTCGACGTAAATTTATAGGCTCATGAAATGCAGTAAAAATAATTTTGCCATTACCAACGGTAATGATTGATATTTTTAAACTCTAAATTTAATTTTTTAGTTTGTTTACTTATTACATCCATAATCTATATATCATCTACATTAATAGTATAAATTATCTTCCTTCCACCAGGTGATAAATAAGGAAGCGCTCATCTATTGGAGTATGTGTTAGAGTATATGTCAGTTGCCTTTTATTTTTCTCCATCAACATTTATCACTTACAATTTCCCGACTGCCAGAAGTATTAGAAACAAAGGCAAATTTTTCCTTGAGGCTTCGCAACTTGTGCCAAGATGATTAATTTCCAAAATCCAATTGAAGATATTAAAGAAAATAATTACTTTTTCGTCATTTAGAAAGCAAAAACTTTAAAAAATACAGCTCTATAAGAGGGGCTACAAGCCCAATTATAATCGCTAATGCATTTAGGAATATTATTTTAAAATTGCTCCTTTTCTTTATTGCGTGATAAATTCCTATCCCTCCAATTATTATCGGAGCACTACTGACATATGTAGAAGGAGTATGCTTTTTAAATAGAGACACCCATATTATGTTGAACAAAATTATGATTAAACCTGTAGTCAATCCAAATTTCCCTGTCCACTCAGGATCTTTAAATTTATCTATTTTTGTCTCTTCTTTTTTTAATATTTTACTTCTCACTCCTTTCATTTTTTGTAAAAATCTCAACTACAGGCTTACACACTCATTCCTAAATTACTTTCTATCTCGATATACAAAAATTGCACTTTTTGCAGGATTATCTTTTTTATAAAAAACTGTCACAGTAGCACCTTCTACCAAATCATTTGCTATCTCAACTCGACGAATTTTCTCTTTAGATACATGAACTTTACCTCGATTGTCTGTGAACTGGTAAGAAATATCAACACCAGTCATTTTGATTTTCTTCGAGAGCACAATGCCTTTTGTAGCTATGCCATGTTTGTATAAACTAACAACCTCAACTGTTTTAACAATTTGAGAAAACATAATTGTAAAAAATGATTAACCACATAATAGTAAAAAATATAAGAAATCCTATTCGAGTTATGGGACTGTCCATCCATTTGTGTAAATTTTTATTATAGCCTATCTTCAAATAAAATCACTATTTGGCTGTAGATATGTGGCCAATCCTTAATCTTGGTCCATTTACGTTCCAGCTCCATAGCTGCCATATATAAACATTTTAACAAAGATTCTTCTGTGGGAAATACCCTCCTACCTGTTGTTGCTTTCCTAAATTTGCTATTTACACTCTCTATAATATTTGTAGTATACATAACCCGCCTTATCTCTAAAGGATATCTGAAAAATGCTGTAAGTGCCTCCCAGTTTGTCTCCCAACTTTTCACTACATGCGGATATCTTTTACCCTATTTAGCAGAAAATCCCTCTAACTCCTTCTCTGCTTCCTCCAAAGTAGATGCTCCGTATATCTTCTTCAAATCCTTAGCCATCTCCTTCCTTTCCTTCTAAGACACATACTTCAACGAATTCCTAATCTGATGAACTACACACCTCTGAATATCTGCATGCGAAAAAAAACTGATTCTATAAACTTTCTCCAAACCATTTAAACCATCTATGTTAAATATAAAAACATCCCTAATCCCTCTTGCCTTAAGATTGTTTAATACCTTTACCCAAAATCAGCTCGACTCACTTCCATTCGTCCAAAATCCTAAAATCTTTTTATATCCTTCAAGATCTAACCCTATTGCCACATAAACAGCTTTACTTTTAAGTTGCCTCTTCTCCCGTATCTTATAAAAAAGACAATCTATCCAAATCAAAAAATACTTATCCTTAAGTGGTTTATTAAACCATTCCTCAATCCTCGGAAGTATCCTATCTATTGTCTCGGAGATTAATAATGATTTACATCAAAATCATACATCTCTGAAAGAATTTCCTGAATATCTCTGGTAGTCATGCCTTCAGAATAAAGAACTATGATCTGATGTTCAAGTTCATCCAACATATTATTTGAGGCTCAAACTCGGCTTTACGATCTCGTGGGACTTTTATTTCTAAAGGTCCAGAAGATGTTTTAATAGTTTTAGAACTATCTCCGTTTCGGTAGTTTTGAGTATCTGATCGTTCATATTTTTGTAACCCGAGAAATTCTTCTAATTCAGCCTCAAGAGCTTCTCTAAAAATTTGCCAACAAGCTGTTTAATTAGTTGCCTGCACTTAGATATTTCTTAACCTTTGCCATGTGCCCATTCCCCTTTTTGTAATTTTTTCATCTTACCACCTTTTTAAAATTTACACACTTGGGTGGACACTCCTAGTTTTTCAAAAATTGAACTTCTAATACCTTCCTCCGGCAGACAACTTTACACGCCGTCGCCGAGTTGGCGTTAGGAGACGAAAATGAACCTTACATGGAAAATAGAAATAGGAACTTCGGATTCTATTTTAAATGATTTATATAAAAAATTGTTGCCTTTGGAAGTTAAAATAATAAAAATAGTTCATCAAGCAGTAATTGAAGCTAAAAAAGAATATGAAAACACAAAACAAGATACAAGGACTGAAAAAGTTTTAGAAGCATTAAAAAATTTAGGAAAAACTCTAGGATATTGTATACCCGATCAAGAGTGGTTATTAGATTGTGTTTGGTTTTTAAGTAAAAAAGAACCCTATTTTGTTCCAGAGGAGTTTATAGAGAATTTCAAATCTTCATCTGTAATTAGGCAACAAGAGTCTTTATGATGGAGTAAAATTGAAAAAATAAAATTAGCATGCGAAGTAGAATGGGAAGTGCAATTAATGAAATTTTTAAAGATTTTTTAAAATTGTGTGTTTTGCATTCTGATATAAAACTATATATTCACAGTAAATCAATATTATGACAATAAAAATAGTATCAATACTATTGACGTGTGCAAATCTATTTTAGAAAGGTTTAAGAATAATAGATTTTTATTTATAGGTTTTGATATAGATAAAACAGCAGAAACTTTTAAAAAAGAATTTAGAATAGATGTATGCATTACTTAACAATCCCCTCCAGCGGACAGGTAAAAACACCATCCGCTGAGTTTGGGCGTTAGAAAAAAAGAAAAAAAATTAAAAAATGTTTGTTAAAATACAAATCCTTAGTAATATTGTAATTCAAACAACTTTCATCAAAACTCTAAGAATCGGGGCGAGAGGATTCGAACCTCCGACCTCCGGTTCCCGAAACCGGCGCTCTACCAGGCTGAGCTACGCCCCGCTTGTTTGATTAATTATCTATTGTAAAATTAAAATATATCATATTTCCAATTCTAAAGCAATAATTAATAAATAAAATGTCAATTGTAAAATCCTTTAAATTTAAAAAAATCATTTCTTTGTATTTTTATATATGCTTTTTTATTTTTCTCAATTCTAAAAATTCATTAAGTACTCAAGTTTACTTTTTATTTCTTCATGGAATGCCAGAAAAACCAAATATTCTTACTCCTTTAAAAGAAAAACTTGAAGAAAGATTTAATAAAGTAAATATAACTTTTAATTTTTTGTATCCTCATCTTCCTGATTCAGAATCAATAGATACCTGGGCAGAAAATGTAGCAAAAGTTATTAAAAAATGGGATAAAGCAAAAAATATTGTAATTATAGGATTAAGCATGGGTGGAAAAGTTGCTGTCCACTTAACCGCTAATAAAAAATACGAAGTTCAACATAAAATTGATACAGTTATTACAATTAATAGTCCATTATTGCCTCTTAAAAATTTTCGAAATAAATTTTTTGGAAAGTATTACCCCTCGTTTGTTTTACCTTTTATATCTTCTTATGTTCTCGGATATGAAAAACCTGATGGATTAAGAGATGTAATATATTTTGATAGCTCAAAAGAAGTTAAATGGATAAAAGAAAACAAACATTTTTTGGCTTTTGTATCAGGAAACAATAATCCAAAAAATAAAGGAAATGATTATTTTCCTTGGTGTTCTGATGATGGGATAGTGCCTTTATCTGCTCAATATGTTGAAGGGACTCCCGCAATTTATTATGGAGAAAAAGAACATGAAGCTGTATTTTTAGATCCAGAAGTTACTGAAATCATAGCTCAGGCTATATTTGATTATCTTTCCGGTAACCCTATTATAAGCTTTGAAAAATTTAAGTCTGGATTTGTTAGATTTAAAAGAAAAGGATTATTTTCTCCTTCTTCTCAGAAAGTAATAATTAAATTACCTTTACCAGAAGGGAGAAAAAGAAGTCATTTTGAGATAAAAATTTTATCTGACAATTATCCTTTTTTATTACATCAAGCGAATGTCAAATGTAAATGGGCAAATAGAAAAGACGAAAAGGATGCATCTTTAATAATTGAAGTTTCAAATTTATTGCCTTTTGAAGAGGTTTTTATTAGATGGACTGTATTTCAAAAGAAATTAATTATCCGAAATAAACCATTTATTGGGGTTAACTTGTAAAGTTTTGAAAAGGCTATAAAATATAGCTATGTCGTATCTTGTATTAGCTCGTCGTTATCGCCCTTTAACATTTAAAGAAGTTGTAGGTCAAACGCATGTAGTAAAAACTTTAATAAATGCTTTAAAACAAGGAAAACTTAGTCATGCCTTATTATTTTCTGGAATTAAAGGCACAGGGAAAACTACTGTAGCGAGAATTGTAGCAAAGGCATTAAATTGTGAAAATCTTATAGATGGATATGAACCCTGTAATGAATGTCAGCATTGTAAAGAAATTAATAAAGGAATTTATGTAGATGTAATAGAAATTGACGCAGCATCAAATAGAGGAATTGATCAAATAAGAGAACTTATTGACAATCTAAAATTTGCTCCTGCTAAAGGTAAAGCGAAAGTTTATATTATAGACGAAGCTCACATGTTAACAAAAGAAGCTTCAAATGCCTTACTTAAGTCCTTAGAAGAACCTCCACCTCATGTGTATTTTATTCTTGCTACTACTGAACCGAATAGACTTTTACCTACAATACTTTCACGATGTCAGAGATATGATTTTAGAAGATTAGATTTACCTCTGATAATAAAACATTTGAAAAGTATTTGTGAGAAGGAAAATTATGAAATAGAAGATAAAGCACTCGAACTTATTGCAAAAGAGGCGCAAGGTAGTTTAAGGGATGCGCTTTCCCTCTTAGATCAAGCTATGGCTTATGGAACAAAAAGTAAAGAAGATGTAATTAATGCATTTGGTTGGCATGAAGCAATTTTAATAGAAGAAATTGCCCGTATTCTTTTAGAAAAAGATCTAAAGGGTGCTCTGGAATTTTCTAAAAAAATTTATGAACAAGGTATAGATCTTATTTATTTTATGGAGAAACTTACAGAATTTTTCAGAGAATTAATAGCTATAAAGGCTTTTTCAAAAGAAAGCCAAGTTAGTTTTCAGGATATAACATTAAAAGAACTTTTATTTGAATATGAATTTGAAGAAATATTATTAATTTTTCAATCTCTGTTAAAAGATTTAGAAATAATAAGAAAAAGTAATTACCCGCAACTTCAATTTGAACTTAGTTTGGTAAAAATTTGTGAATATCAGAAATTGGTTCCTTTAAAAGATATCATTGAAAAACTTGAACAAATTTCTCATATAAATAGTTCTTTTATAGGTGGAACACACTTAGAAGCTCCTAAATCTTGGCAAGATTTTCTAAATTTCCTTCATAAAGAAGCTCCTGTGCTTCATACAATCGCAAGTTCTTTTCCTGAACCAGAAATTAAATCAAATGAGATATATTTAAATCTAACGCATATAGATAATACTAAAATTTCGCTTTATCTTCAAGAAATAAAAGAAAGAATCGAAGATTACTTTAAAAAACCTGTTAAGATAGAAATAAAAGAGAAAAAAAAGATTACACTTGATGAAGTGAAGGAACGTCCCGAGGTAAAAGCTATATTAAAAAGTTTTTCTGCTAAAATATCTTATATACAACCTATAAAGGAGTAGAAAATGAAATTACCTCCTCAGTTTCAACAATTATTAAAAGAAATGCAAAGAATGCAAAAAAAATTAGAAGAAGTTCAGAAACAACTTGAAGAAAAAACAATAACTGTGCAGGTTGGCGGTGGTATGGTAAGTGTTACTGTAAATGGTAAACAGGAAATTATTTCTGTAGAGATTGAAAAAGAACTTATTAATCCAGAAGAAAAAGAAATGTTAGAAGATTTAATAGTAGCGGGTGTAAATGAGGCATTGAAGAGATCTAAAGAAATGGTTGAAGAGGAAATAGCAAAAATTACAGGTGGTTTAAAACTACCCGGAGGTTTTAATTTTCCTGGTTTATTTTAAAAAAATGCCTTCAGTATATCCCTATGTTTTAAAAAAACTTATAGAAACTTTTGCACTTCTTCCTGGTTTGGGTGAAAAAAGTGCTACGAGACTCTCCATGTATCTTCTTTCTAAACCAGATTTATGTGAAACTTTAGCCGATCTTTTGAAAGAATTGCCTTATAAAGTAAAAATGTGTAGACTTTGCAGAAACCTTTCAGAAGATGAAGTATGCGAAATTTGTAATGACCAAACAAGGAATCCTCAACTTTTATGTATTGTGGAAAGCCCTGTTAATCTTTATCATATTGAGAAAACAGGAGTTTATAATGGATATTACTTTGTTCTTCATTATTTATTATCTCCAAAAGAAGGAATTGGTGCTAAAGAAATAGGTTTAAATGAGCTTATTGAATTGATAAAAAAAAGAAATATTAAAGAGGTTATAATAGCATTATCTCCTACTCTTAGTGGAGAAGCAACCGCATCTTATATTTTTGAAATTTTAAAAAAATTTCCAATTAAAATAACAAAGATTGCCTGTGGGATACCAATGGGAATGGAAATTCAATTTGCAGATCCATTAACTTTGAAAAAGGCTTTAAAGGGTAGGGAAGTTTTAAAGGAGTTATAAAAATGGAAGAAAAAGAATTTTGTAGAAGATTGGCTCTGGGTGGATTAATCCAAGGATATTTTCATAATCTCAGAGGAACTCTACAGGCTATATCTTTACAATTACAAATGCTTTTATTTAAAAAAGATCCAAATTGTTCTCAAGAAGTTTATCAACAAATAGAGAAAACTTTTGAAACACTTCAAAAATTGCAAAATCAGATAGAAATAGCTTTTGAAGAAGCACATAATGAAAACAGGGGACCCTGGGATTTAAGGCAGCTTTTGGAAAAAGAAATACTTTTTTGGGAAGCATGTCTTTATTTTAAACATAAAATAAAAAAACAGATTTTTGCTGTAGAACCAGTCCAAATAAATTATCCTATAAATTTATTAAGAGGGCTTCTTTGTAATATAGCTCAAGAATTATTTCCTTATTTAAAAGAAAAAACAGAACTTAAAATCTTTATAGAAAATAAAAAAAATCCAAAAATAAGATTTATTTGGGATTATGAAATAGAAGAAAATATTTATCAAAGATTGCTTAAATTGAGGGATTGTTTGAAAAAGCTGGTAAAAATTTCAGTGGATAAAAAATCTTTGGTTATTAGTTTCTAAGTTCTCCTCAATGGATAAAAAACTTCTCTGGTTAGGATTATATATAAGAAAAAAAGCCAATTTTAAATTAATCCAATATTTTATAAATAATATAGAACTTTCAGAAATTTTTGAAAAAGAAAAAATTTCTAAAAAAGAAATTGTAAAGCTTGCCCAAGAAGAATTGAAAAATGCTGAAAGGCAAAATATTCAGATATTATTTTATGAAGATAAAAAATTTCCGCCTCAGTTAAAAGACATATCCTATCCACCTTTATTTTTATATGTAAAAGGGGAATTTAATTGCCAAATGCCTCTATTTTCAATAGTGGGTTCAAGAAAACCTACAATTTATGGGAAAGAAGTTGCTTATGAATTTGCTAAAAAAATTGCAGAAAATGGAATAGGAATTGTTTCAGGTTTAGCCAGAGGAATTGACAGTATAGCTCATAAAGGGTGTCTTGATGTGAATGGATATACAATAGGAGTATTAGGAAGCGGTTTAGATATAATATACCCTCCAGAGAACAGAGACTTATTTGAAAGAATAATAAAAAATAAAGGTGCGATCATTTCTGAATTCCCCTTAGGGACAAAACCAAGAAAAGAGAATTTTCCAAGAAGGAATAGAATTATAAGTGGGCTTGGGACAGGTGTTTTAGTAATAGAAGCTGGTAAAAAAAGTGGTACCTTAATTACAGCAAAATGGGCTTTAGAGCAGGGAAAAGAGGTCTTTGCTGTACCAGGTAATATCTTTTCTTCTCAAAGTGAAGGTACTCACTATCTTTTAAAACAGGGAGCAATTCTTGTAACTTCGCCTGAAGATATCTTTTATCATTTAGGTTTGGAAAGTCAAAATATACAAAAAGAAAAAAAATTAGATATTGAGCTTTCTGAAGAAGAAAAAGAAATTTTAAATTTTATTTCTTCTTATCCTCAGCATATAGAAGAAATTATTGCCAAAAGCAGATTGCCTGCTTTTAAAATACTTTCTATCCTTACAGATTTGGAAATTAAAGGACTAATTGAAAATTTACCAGGAAAATATGTGAAACTGAAAAGAAACTTTTAATTTTTTTATCAAAGGAGAGAAAAATGCTAAAAAATTTTTATTTGACTTTATTCTTTTTTATTTTCTTCTATTTAGGATTATATCCAAATATTATTTATGCTCAGGAAAAAGAGATCCAAAATAAAATAAAACTTTATCTTACAGGTAGAATATTAGATTCTCATAAAGAACCAGTGGAAGAAGCGGATGTAAAAATTTTAATCAATAAAAAAGAATATTTTTCAACAAAAACATCTTCAAAAGGAACATTTCAAATAGAAATTTTTTTATCAAAAAAGACATTTGAAGAAGCAAATATTTCTTTAAAAATTGAAAAAACTGCTTTTAAGACTGCTTTTTATGAAATTAAAAAAGATGAATTTGCTAAAAAAGAAAAAAATTTTTATTGGAATAAAAATTTTATATTGGAAAGAGCCATTACCCCTGCCTTTTGGATCGCTACTTTAATTTTTATTTTCACTTATCTTTTAATCTCTTTTGAATTACTTCATCGAACAATTTCTGCCATGCTTGGTTCTGCTTTTATTCTTATTATTACCTATACTTTAGGAACTTTAGATCCTGCCTATCACATTTTATCTTTTGAAAAGGCAATAGAGTGTATAGATATGAATGTGATATTTCTTCTAATGGGAATGATGATAATAGTTGGTGTTTTAAAACATACAGGAGTTTTTCAATGGTGTGCTTATATGTCTTATAGATTAGCTAAAGGAAATGTAATGATTTTAGCTATTATTTCATGTTTTTTTATTGCTATTACATCTGCTTTTTTAGATAATGTAACAACCATGCTACTTTATACACCAGTTTTAATTGAAATTTCTATAGCTTTAAAAATAAATCCATTTTCTTTACTTCTTCCAGGGATTATGGCTTCTAATGTAGGTGGAACAGCTACACTAATCGGAGATCCTCCTAATATTCTTATTGGTTCCTATTCAGGGCTTACCTTTATGCAATTTGTTAAAAATTTAATTATTCCCGTAATAATAAGTATGTTTTTTTTAATTTTATATAACAAATTTTTCTTTTCTAAGGAATATCATAAAGGAAAAATAGAAAATATAGATGAATTTATAGCCAAGTTAAGAGAAGAATATAAAATCAAAGATAGAACTCTTCTTATTTATGGAAGTTTAATAATGAGTATAGTTATTTTTTTCTTTATAACTCATGGATACTGGCATATGGAAGCATGTATCCCAGCACTTTTTGGAGGTGCTTTACTTTTTACTTATTCAGTAGCTACTAAAAAAGTAAATTTATTAGAACTAATAGAAAAAGATATTGAATGGTGTACTCTTTTATTTTTTATATTTCTTTTCATTCTGGTCGGAGCTGTTCAAGAGGTAGGTTTACTTGATTTAATTGCGGACTGGGTATATAAAGTCTCTCATGGAAATTTGAATTTAGCTATATGCATTATAATATGGGTAGCAGCTATTATGAGTGCTTTTGTTGATAATATTCCTTTTACAGCTACCATGCTTCCCATAGTAGGATATTTAACAAAAATTATTCCTGGTGCCGAAAGCAATGTTCTTTGGTGGGCTCTGGCTTTGGGCGCTTGTTTTGGAGGGAATGGGACTCTTATAGGTGCTTCTGCAAATGTCGTTACAATAGGTATTGCAGAAAGTATAGGTTATAAAATAACATTTTTTGAATTTATGAAATATGCTTTTATATACATGATATTAACGATTTTAATTAGCAATATCTGGCTTATAATAGCTTATTAAGAAATTAAAAAAACGAGGTAAAAAAAAATGGAAGAATGTCCTTTTAAAAAAGTTTTAATTCCCCTTACTCAAAGTGAACAAAGTAAACGTTCCATAATATTTGCTTCTAAAGTATTTAATGAAATAAAAATACCTTTAGAAGTAACTCTTTTACATGTAGTATGTACCGAAAGCTTTATTAGTACTCATATGAAAAATATTGATTTAAGAACAGAGCTTTTAAAAGAATCTGAGATATTTCAACAGTTAAAGAAAGAATACATAAGTGATATTATTTACCCTTTTTTAAAAAATTATGCTCAATTAATAAAAAAATTTTGTCCTGAGATTCAGATAAAAATTAGGATTGAAGAGGGAGAACCAGGAAATAAAATTGTAGAAATTGTAAAAAAAGAAAATATTTCTACTATCGTCATGGCAAGAAGAGGATTATCTACTTTTAAGGGAATGCTTTTGGGAAGCGTTTCTCATAAAGTAATACATAGTCTAAAATATAAAAATATTTATTTAGTAGGAGAAAAAGTTACAGAAGATACTTTCTTAGAGATCAGAAAAATTCTTATTCCTGTTGATGGTTCAATTTACTCTCAAAAAGCTTTAGAACATGCTTTATGTTTAATAAAATATTTAAAAAATATAGAAAAAATTTCTTTAATAAGAGTAATTAATGTTGATTTATTTGAAGAAAGAAAAAAGCAAGGCATAAATCCTAAAGAAGAAGCAGAAAAAGTGATTGAAGAATCTAAGAAAAAGTTGAAAAATGTGATCCCTGAAAATATTATTACAACCAAAATTGGGATTGGGATTCCTGGAGATGAAATAGTAAAAGAAATAGAAGAAGGTAATTATGATTTAGTAATAATAGGAAGAAAAGGAAGAACAAGTTTAGAAGATATAATACTGGGAAGGGTAAGTATAGAAGTAATTAATAGATGTTTAGATGTTACTATTGTTTTAATCAATTTATAAGATCTCTAAATTATATAGGGAATTAATCTTTTAGGTACTTTCTCAATGTATCTTATATAAGTTTCTCCATATTTTTCAACTAATTTTTCTTCTTCAAGGACAGCAAGGGAGTATCTTAAGAAAAACCAGAGCGGTGTAAGAATTAAAGAATATAAAGCATTTAAATATATACTTAACCCAAAAGCCCATAATATATCTCCTAAATACATTGGATGTCTCACTATTCCATAAGCTCCAGTTGTTCGTAATTTCCATTTTTCTTTTTTTGCTATCATCAGTTGAGTAAAAGAAATTATTATTATTATCAATCCCAAGATAAAGATTATAATACCTAAAATCTTAGCCAGATAAGGATTTAAGCCGATTTTAGGTTGTGGTAAAAAAGGAATTATAAAACGAGGGATCTCAAAAAAAATCAATGCAGATATTCCTGAAATTATATATACTATTCTTTTATACTTTCTTCTGGAGATAAAAATAAGAATTTCTAATACAATAGTAGCTGTTGCTATCGTTGCCCAAAAGAATACATTTTTAAGTAATTCCATCATGTGACAATGTTTTTAACTAAATCCATAGTATTGGTGATATTAAGAGCTTTAAATATTTTTTCAAACACTTCTTCCATATCACTAAGAATTTTTTCTTTTATTTCTTGAGAAAGATCCCACCAGTCTTTTTTAAAGGCTCCGAAGCCCTTTTTTCGAGTTTTATAAATAAATTGAGCTTCTGTCATATCCTCTTTCCATTCATGTTGAAATTGTTTTTTAAGATAACTATAAATTTTTTCACGAAAATCTGAAGGAAGCGCAGGGTGATCATAAATAAAATTTTGAAAACCTGTGGCTAAATGAACCTCTACACACTCATTTTCAGGAAAAAGATGAAAATAATCTTCAGGAAGTGTAGAGGCACCATGCTGAACAGCTCCTGCAAGTCCATATTCTTCTCTTGCAAGTCTAGAAAGTGTTTTTAATGTATTAAAATCCAAATTTATAGTAGCTACTTTACCATCCGGTAAAACTATTCCTCCATGAGCAGTTCCTGTCTGAACACTTATTTTGGAAATACCGATTTCATTATCCAAGCATTTGTTTAATCCATTCATGAAAGCTCTTAATTCTTCAGGTGTACTATTATGTCCTCCTATTTCTCCGATTTCTCCTCCAATATTTACTATGATACCCTCGGGTTGGATTGATCTTATAAATTTTGACATTTCAGCTGTTATTTCATAATTAAATTTTTGTTGCTCTGTTATATCCTCTTTTTCAAGTACTACCAAGGTCGAAGCATCTATATCAATATTATAAAATTGGGCATTAATTGCTTTTTTTATAAGATCTTTAAGTTTTTCTTTTTCTTTTTCCGGACTTGCAAAAAATGCTTTACGATTAAGTTGAAAATGATCACCTTGGATAAAAATCGGTCCTTCAAATCCCTCTCTAAAAGCTGCTGATAAAATCACAGTAGCGTATTCTAACGGACTTTGTTTCGTATAATTCATTTCAGATTTAGCAATTTCAAAAATAAAAGCACCTGCATTTAATCTTTTAGCAGTTTTAAAAACATGTCGTGCTACATCATAAGTCATTCCACGAATATTGATAGCAGGAACTGTAAAACCAAGAAATTTTTCTGCAAATATTTTATAAAGTGGATAAATAGATTTACCTTTATATCCTAATTCATTTAAAGCTTTTTGAAGAGTGAGTAAGGATGTTTCTTTATCTTCGCTAAATACCGCATTATAAATTAATTGATCAATTTCTGAAGAATCATTTTTAAGTTGTTGTATAATTTCTTCTATACTCATAATTAACCTCCTGCATTAAAGACTTTAAATAAAAACTTAATCTTTTAAAAATAAAATTTATAACATAATTTGAAATTTTTAATCCTTTAAAGTTTTATTTTAGATGTTTTTAAATAAAATAAGAAATAAAAATTTGATAAATAATTTATTTAGCAATAAAAATTTTTATATAAAATTTATTTCAAAATAAAATAATTTTAAATACTTCTTTAAAATAGGTTGACAAAAATTTTTAATATATTATATTGTAAATACCCTAAAAAATGAAGAAAGGGGCCGGTAACTCAGTTGGCAGAGTACCAGCCTTTTAAGCTGGGAGTCGCAGGTTCGAGTCCTGCCCGGCCCATTTTTAAAATGCCCCCATCGTCTAGCCAGGTCCAGGACACCGGCCTTTCACGCCGGCGGCAGGGGTTCAAATCCCCTTGGGGGCGCTAATTTTAAAATATGAGTAAAGAACTTGCTGTAATCCTTCTCAGTTCAGGTATGGATAGTGCTGTATGTGCAAGTATAGCATCTAAAAAATATCGTTTAGCTTTTCTTCATATTCAATATGGACAAAAGTCTCAAAATAAAGAACTCGAAAGGTTTAAAAAGTTGGTAGAATTCTATAAACCTGAAAAGGTATTAATTACTGAGGTTCCTCTTCTTAAACAAATTGGAGGATCAGCTCTTACTGAAAAAGAAAGAGAAATTCCTGAAGAAGATGAAGAAGGTATCCCCTCTACTTATGTACCTTTTAGAAATGCTATATTTTTGAGTATTGCTACCTCGTGGGCAGAAGTAATACGCGCAAGAAAAGTTTTTATAGGAGTAAATGAAATTGATTTTGCAGGATATCCAGATTGTAGAGAAGAATTTATTAAAGCTTTTAATAAAGTAATAGAAGTTGGTACTAAACCCGAAACAAAAATTGAGATAGAAACACCGCTTTTAAAACTTTCTAAAAAAGAAATAATAAAACTTGGTTTAGAATTGGGGACACCCTTTCATTTAACTTGGTCTTGTTATCGGGGAGAGGATAAGGCATGTGGAAGATGTATTTCTTGTAAACTTAGATTAAAAGCTTTTAAAGAATTAGGTATGGAGGATCCCATTGAATACGAAAAAAACATTTGAATGTAAAAAATGTGGGTGTTGTTGTGCAGGTGAAAGCACGATTTCTATAACCCAAGAAGATATAGCGAATTTAGCAAAATTCTTAGGAATTACAGAAGAAGAATTTTTGAAAAAATACGCAGTTTTTAAACATCCAAATAGAATAGAAATGAAAACAAAAGATGGGTTTTGTATATTTTTTGATAAAGAAAGTAGATTATGCACAGTTCATCCAGCTAAACCTAAAAGATGTAGAGAATGGCCTTTAATTCCTATAATTTTTAAAGACAAAGAAAATTTTGAAATTATAAAAAGTTTTTGTTTAGGATTAAAAGATTTTTCTTGGGAAGAAATAAAGAATTTAAAGACTTGAAAAAATTAAAAAATTTATTAAATTTAAGTGCGGATTAAAAAAATATTTTTGAGAATTAGAAATAAGTTTTTATAAAAAATAAAAAATTTTAAAAAAACAACGAGGTGGAGCAAGAATGAAAAACGAGAAATTGCAATTTTATAAGAGTTTAGGATTAAAATTAACTCCTCAAAGATTGGCTATTTTAGAATATTTAGAGGGAAATAAAGATCACCCTTCTGCAGAAGATATTTATAATGCATTAAAGGATCGTTTTCCTAGTATGTCTTTTGCTACGGTATATAATACTTTGGAAGTATTAATGAAAAAGGGATTAGTAAAAGAGATTAATATTGATAGTTCTAAAAGAAGATTTGATCCTTTAGTAGAGCCGCATCATCATTTTATTTGTAAGAATTGTGGAAAAATTATAGATATTAGAAGTTCTTATGATATTTCTGTTCCCGAGGAATTAAAAAATTGTGAAGTTGTAGAATATCAAATAATTTTTTATGGATATTGTTCTGAATGTAAGAAAGAGTAAGGTTTTTAAAAATCTTGACAAAAAGAGTGAATATATTATTTTTAATTGTAAAGATAATCGGGCCCGTAGCTCAGCTGGTTAGAGCCACCGGCTCATAACCGGAAGGTCCCAGGTTCGAATCCTGGCGGGCCCATTAATTGTAATTTATGTCTGTTTCTGTAAAAGAAATTTGGGAATTTTTAGAAAATTTAGCTCCATCTCAAATAGCTGAGTCTCAAGATAATATAGGATTACAAATAGGTTGTTATTCAGATAAAATAAAAGGAATTTTATTAAGTGTAGACCCTTCTTTAAAGGCTATTAATTACGCAATAAAAAATAAATTAAATCTTATTATTACTCATCATCCTTTATTTTATAAACCAGTTTATTCTATTATCAAAGAGACTATCCAAGGAGAGAAAATATACCAAGTAATTCACAATCGTTTAAACATAATTTCTTGGCATACCCCTTTGGATAAAATTGAAAACGGAGTTTCTGAGGCTATAATTAAAGCTCTTGGGTATAAAGGAAAAGATTTTATTTTAAAAAATGAAAATTATGGATTAGGAAGACTTGTTTATTTAAAGAGATCTATTAAATTGAAAAATTTGGCAAAAAAAATAAAAAAAGTTCTTCATAGTTGGGTTATGATAGTAGGAAATGAGGAAGAAGAAATAAATGCCTTTGGAGTTTGTGGAGGATCTTGTTCTTTTCTTAAAGAAAAACTAAAATCTATTGGTATTAATACTTTAATTACTTCAGATGTAAAATATCATACAGCTAAGGATGCTCAAGAAGAAGGATTTAATTTTATTATTGTTGATCATGGAATTTCGGAAAGTTTTATACTTGATTATTTAAAAGATGAATTATTAAAGCTTTTTAATTCAGAAAAAATTCAAATACCGATAATAATATTTAAAGAAAATAGCCCTTATAAAATTATATAAAAACTTTGAGGAGGAGGGAATGCAGGAAGAAATATCAAAACTTATACAGTTACAAAATATAGATTTAGAAATATTAAAAATAGAAAAAGCTATGCAAGATATACCTCAGTCTTTGCAAAAAGTTCAGAGAGAACAAGAAAAACTTCTCCAAAAATTAGAAGAACTTAATCAGATTATAGAAGAAAAAGAAAAGCAAAAAAATCTTTTTGAAGAGGAATTAAAAGAAGAATATCAAAGATTAAGAACTGCTCAAACTCGATTAATTCAAATAAGGGGTTTAAGAGAATACCAATTACTTTTAAGAGAAATAGAAGAAATTAAAAAAGTAAATAAACAAAAAGAAGAAGAAATTTTAAAATTAATGGAGGAAATAGAAAATTTAATAAAAGAAAAACAAGAATTGGAAGGGAAATTAAATGAAATAAATGAATTATTTAAAGAAGAAAAGCGTAAATTTGATGAATATTGTAATGAATTGTCGAATAATAAAGAAAAGCTTTTGAAAAAAAGGAAAGACATAGCTAACAAAATACCGTCAAAACTTCTTAAAAAATATGAAACAATAAGAAAGAAAAAGGGAGGTATTGGAATAGCTCCAGTAGAAAATTCTGTATGTCAAGGATGCCACATGTCTATACCTCCTCAACTTTATAATGAACTTCAAAGAGACAATAGATATTATGAATGTCCGCATTGTAAAAGATTGATCTATTATAAAAAAATTTATATTTCGGAAAAAGAATCACAAAAGGATAAAAAAATTCCTCAAGCAGCAAATAAATAAAAAGATCTTTTTAAAATAATAAATGCGTTTAAAATTACTTTCCGATTTATCTAATGTGGAAGAGATAACAGAAAAAGTAGCTATTTATTTAAAGGAAGATAAAATAGGAGCTATACCAACTGAAACTTTCTATGGATTAGCCTGCAATCCTTTTTCAGAAAAAGCTTTATATAAGCTTACTTCTTTAAAAAAAAGAAAATCCAATAAACCTATTCTTTTGTTAATTAACAGTTTAGAACAGTTAAAAGATTTAGTAAAAGAAATTCCACCACTTGGTAAAAAACTTATAGAAAAATTCTGGCCAGGACCATTAACAATTGTATTTGAATCTAAAGAATCTCTTTCTCCGTTTTTAACAGCAAATACCAATACTATAGGTGTTAGGCTTTCGTCATCTTTTATAGTTAAAAAAATTATAGAAAAATTTGGATATCCTGTAACAGGTACAAGTGCTAATTTAAGTGATCAACCACCTTGTAAAACACCAGAAGAAGTTCTTAGACAAATTCCTGATATAGATTTTATTATAGATGCTGGGGAATTAAAAGCAAGTTTACCTTCTACAGTTGTATGTGTAGTAAAAAATAAATTGAAACTTATTAGAGAGGGAGAAATACCATATAAAAAAATCTTGGAAGTGATAAATGAAACTTCCTGATATTCAAAGCACACCCCCTGAAGAGAAAATACCCCTTGATAAGGTAGGAATTAAAAATTTAAAATATCCTATTAAAGTATTTGACAGAGCAAAAGGATTTCAATCTACCATAGGAGAAATAAATCTTTATGTTAATTTGCCATCTTATTTTAAAGGTACTCATATGAGTAGATTTGTGGAAGTCCTAAATGAGTTTAAAGATGAAATTCATATTAAAAATATCCATAAACTTTTAAAAAAGCTGAAAGAAAAATTAAATGCTAAATCATCTTATGTAGAAATAAATTTTCCATATTTTATAGAGAAAAAAGCCCCAGTAACACAAACTGTTGGTTTAATGGGATATCAAGCATTTTTAAAGGCATCTTTACATAAAGAGAAAAAAGATTTTATTATAGGGGTAAAAGTCCCTGTAATGACACTATGCCCTTGTTCAAAGAGTATTAGTGAATACGGAGCCCATAATCAAAGAGGGATTGTGACTATAGCTGTAAGATTTAAAAAATTTATCTGGTTAGAAGAATTAATTGAGATTGCTGAAAAAAGTGCCTCAGCACCTATTTATCCTGTTTTAAAAAGAGCAGATGAAAAATTTATTACTGAAAAATCATATGAAAATCCAAAATTTGTAGAAGATGTTGTTAGAGCAGTGGCTTCTGAACTATTAAAAAACGATGAAATTATATGGTTTTCTGTTGAAGTAGAAAATTTTGAATCAATTCATGAACATAATGCTTATGCATTTTTAGAAATAGAGAAAAATTATTCTTCCTCCTCTTCTAATTCGAGTTCTAAATAGGAATATCCACAATTATAACATTTTACATCTAAAATATTTTCTTCTTCTAAATAAGCAACATATAAAGTATCAGAACCACATTCTTTACATACTTCTCCAATATTTTCATTATTTATAGCCTCTAAGATCTGTTCTTTAAATTCCTCTGGAATATCTGAATCAAAAATTACTTTCATGAAACCTCCCAAAAAATATTATCACTTAATCATACAAAAAAAATGCAATTTGTAAAGATAAAAACTTGATTTTTTAAAAATTTTTAAGAGAAATTATAGTATCTTTTTGAAATTCTTTTCTTTTATAAGGAAAATCTAAAAGATAATGAGTTCCACGGGATTCCAATCTCAATAAAGCGGACTTTGTAATTAAATTAGCTAATTCACATATATTTTTTAATTCCATAAGATCCAGATCCAAATAAATTCCTCTCCAGTAATTTTCTATTTCATTTTTAATAAATTCTATTCTTTTTTTAGCAAGATGTAACATTTTTATACTTCTAACAATACCCACAAAGTCCCACATTAATCTCCTGATCCAGTCCCAGTTGTGAGAAATGGAAACTTTTTCCTCTTTTATTTCTTTTACAGGTATATCTTTTATTTTTGGTATTGAGATTTTTTCTTTTTTTAATTGTTCCCACACTTCTTTAATTTTTAAACTTGCTTGATGAGCAAAACAGAGTGCCTCTAAAAGAGAATTAGAAGCTAAGCGATTTGCTCCATGCAATCCTGTGAAGGCACACTCACCAATAGCAAATAAATTTGGAATATCTGTCTGACCCCATAAATTTGTATAAATTCCTCCACAAAGATAATGAGCTGCAGGAACCACAGGAATAGGTTGAGAAGTAATATCTATTCCAAATTTTAAGCAAGTTTCATAAATATAAGGAAATCTATGTTTTATATAATGAGAAGGTAGATGTGTGATATCCAGGTAGACACATTCTGCTCCTGTTTTTTTTAGTTCCATATCAATAGCTCTTACAACTACATCGCGTGGAGCAAGCTCCTTTTTGACAGGGTCATATTCTGCCATAAAGCGTTTACCATTAGCATTTAATAAAATTGCCCCTTCACCTCTCAATGATTCAGAAATAAGAAAATTTTTTGCTTTTGGATGATATAAACAAGTTGGGTGAAATTGGAAAAATTCTAAATTTGCAATTCTACAACCTACTTGATAGGCTAATACAATTCCATCTCCTGTAGCAGTATCAGGATTACTTGTATAAAGAAAAACCTTTCCTGCTCCACCTGTACATAAAACTATGATTTTGGCAAGATAAATAACGGGTTTGGAGTTAGAAAGATCAAGAGCAAAAGCTCCTATTATTTTTGGTTTTGAAGAGGTTTTATTTTTTAAAAGTTTAACTACAAAATGATTTTCTAAAATTCTGATATTAGGTTGTTCAAAAACTCTTTCTATAAGAGTATTTTCAATTGCTCTTCCTGTATAATCCCCAACATGTAGAATTCTTTTCCTTGAATGTCCACCTTCTAAGGTTAAATGAAATTTTTTTGGATTTTCGGGATCTTTATCGAAATTTACTCCCCAATTTATTAAATCTTTTATTCTTTCAGGAGCTGATTTAACTACTAATTCAACCACTTCTTTTTTACAGAGCCCGTCTCCTGTAATCAAAGTATCTCTAATATGCAACTCAAAACTATCATCTTCTCCTGTGACACAAGCTATTCCTCCTTGAGCTAAAGCAGTAGCTGTTTCAAACATGCGTTTTTTTGTAAGAATAGTAATTTCTCCTAAATCTTTTAATTTAAGAGCCAAACTTAATCCACCTATTCCTGAACCAATTATCAAAATATCAGTTTTAAAAAAATCCATTCTGGTTTTACTCCTCTTCAGGAATTAAAGGTTTGCGTTGTAAAAAATATTCTAATAATTGTGGTCCACTTTCAAAAAATAAAGGAGATTTATAAGCCTCTCTTTCACAGAAGTTTACATCTCTTTTTTTCTCTTTATCTTTTGTAGAATCAAAAATTGCAAAAGGTACAGGTTTAGATGCATGTGTTCTTATTGAAACAGGTGTTAAATGGTCGCAACACACTAAAATACGATATTTATCAGTGACATCTACAATTTTTTCCAAAAGATATCTTACAACTCTTCTATCAAATTCATTAATAGCTTTTATTTTTAGTTCTAAAGAGCCCTGATGTGATACTTCATCCGGAGCTTCTACATGGATTAAAACAAGATCATGATCTTTAAGAGCATCAAGAGCATAATCTACTTTTCCTTCGTAATTTGTATCTAAATAACCCGTTGCCCCAGGTACTTCTATAACTGTCATTTTAGCAAGTTTGGCAAGTCCTTTTATTAAATCAACGGCTGAAATGGCAGCACCTTTAAGACCCCATTTTTCAAAAAATGGCTCAAGTTCAGGTATTCTACCTTCTCCCCAAGGCCATATAGCATTGGCTGGAGGTTTGTTTTCCAGTTTTCTTCTTTGATTAATTGGGTGATGTTCAAGTATTTCTATTGCTTTTAAAATAAATTCTTTAAGATAAGGCTCTTCATCATAAGCTTTAAAAGCAAACCAAATATTTTTTCCTATCAAATCATGAGGAGGATAAGTATGTAATCCACCAGAACCCCCTCTCCAGATTAAAATATGTCTATAACTAACTCCTGGAAAAATCTCAATTTTATCTGTACCTGCATTTCTATTTATACTCTCAATAAGCTCTATAGCCTCTTCTGTAGAAATATGCCCAGCAGAATAATCTTCCATAATCAGATTTTCTCCTTCGAGTTTAAGTGTTACCAAATTACACCTGTAGGCTACATCTTCAGGACGCATAGGAATATCCTTACTTACAGCCTCAATAGGACCACGTCCTGTATATTTCTCTTCTGGTGGATAACCCAAAAGTCCCATTATTGCTACATCAGAACCCGGATTCATTCCAGGCGGAATGGTTTGGCATGCACCTATTTCTCCATAAGATGCTATAAAATCCATCCCGGGTGTGATAGCAACTTCTAAAGGGGTTTTTCCATTAAGACTTTTTACAAAAAAATCCCCCATTCCATCTCCAATTAAAATCACATATTTCATTCCTTCAGGAGGCTTAATAAATTCCTTTTTTATTTTTTCTTCCTTTTCAACTTCTTTCTTAACCTGAGCTTTTTTTCTTTTTCTCCCCATGCTTCCTCCGGTTTTATTTCAATATTTTTGCTATTATAAAAGCTGATTTAAAAAATAAGAAAAAAATTAATGTTAACAAGATCTGAATAATAAAATCTGTAGGAGAAAAGATAATTGCTATAATATAAAATAGTGCAAAAAAATAGAGTCTCTTTTTTTTATATAGCTTATCTGTAATAATTCCTTCACGAATTAATAATGCAAAAAATAAAGGTATTTGGAAAAAAAGAATAGAAAAAAGAATTGTTTTTAAAATAAATAATAAAAATAAGCTAATTTTCAAATCGTATATAAAACTTCTACCAAAATAGAGAAAAACTTTTAAAATTAACGGAATTATAAAAAAATAACCTGCCAGAATCCCAAGTAAGATAAATAGAATAGAAATAAATATAAGTTTTTTTAAAAAAATTTTTTCAGACTCGTAAAATTCTCCAGAAATTGCTTTCCAAAGTTGGATTAATAAAACAGGTAGAGTAAGTCCAAAACTTAAATAAAAAGAGGCTTTAAGTATAGTAAAAAATGCTTCTTCTAAACTTGTAAAAACAAGGGGTCTATTTCCTAAAATATCAAAATAAGGAGACAGTAAATAGGGAGAAATTTTGGGAAAAGAAAAAAAAATTATTATCCAGCAAACTAAAAAAATTAAAATGTAGCTGATAATTTCTTTTCTTATTTTTACAAGGACATCAAAAGCTAATATTTTAGGAAAATTAATTTTTGTCATTAGATGAAAGTGATTTTTTTAAAGGTTCAACAGTTTCAGTTTTTATTTCTTCTATTTCTTTTTTTGCTTTTTCAAAATCTTTTTCTATTTCTTCTATTTCTAATTCTTTTTTTATTTCCTCTATACTTTTTCTTAATTCTAAATAAAGACGAGCCAAAAATTTTCCTGTTTCAGGAAGTTTTTCGGGTCCGAGAGCAATTAAAGCTACAATAAAAATAACAATGGCTTCAGACAACCCAATATTTAACATTTCTCAGTTTTATACTCCTTTGGTATAGATTTTCCTATACTGCAAAAAATTTCATAACTTATGGTTCCTGCTAATCGAGCAAGTTCATCTGCAGGAACTTCATTATTTTTACCTCCCAATAAAATTACTTCCTCACCAATTTTAGGGTTTTCTATTTCATTTAAATCAATATAGAGAGCCTTCATAGAAATTGTTCCCACTACAGGAACTCTTTTATTTCTATAATAAGCAAAACCTTTATTACTGAGGCTTCTTAAATACCCATCTCCATATCCCACAGGTATTAAGCCCAGGATTGTATCTTTTTTAGCATAAAAAGTCGGTCCATAACCTGCAGATTCTCCTTTTTTAAGTTTTTTTATTTCTACTATTTTGGATTTTAATGTCATTACCGGAAAGAGTTTTATATATTTATAGGCTTCATTACATGGATAACTTCCAAAAAGACTTATTCCTGGTCTTACCAAATTTCCTTTTTCTGAAAAGAAAATTATACCAGCAGAATTAGCAAAGTGAATATATTTTGGAAAGATTTTATATTTATAAAATAATTTTAAACTTTTTTTAAATAACTTCAGTTGAAGCTGGGTTATTTCAGAATCAGGATGTTCTGCAGCAGAGAAATGGGTCATTATTCCTGTTAATTGAAGTTGCGGAGTATTTTTAAGTTTTTCAATAAATTGTTTTATTTCTTCTACAGGTAAACCAAACCTGTGCATTCCTGTATCAATTTTTAGATGAAATTCCCATTTTATTAATTTTTCTTTAGTAAATTTTGATAACCATTCAAATTGTTTCATATTAGTTACAACAGGTATTATTTTTAAAGATCTCATTTCAGGAATCCAATCCTTTTCAAAACCAGATAAAAGTAAAATTGGATGAACAAAACCTGCTTTTCTCAGATAATAAGCCTCTAAAGGTTCAGAAAGTCCGAAACCAAAAACATTTTCTTCTGAAAGTGTTTTTGCTACTTCAATTAGACCATGTCCATAAGCATCATTTTTAATAACAGGTAAAATCTTGATATCTGAAGAAAGAAATTTTTTTAAAGCTTGAAGATTTTTTTTAAGATTATAAAGATTAATCTCTAATTTTTTATACCAAAGAATAATTTATACTCCTCTTAGAAAAAATTGATTACTTTTGAAATTTTTTAAGGTATTCTGCAACTGAAAAAGCTGCTACACAAGCTTCTCCAATAGCTTTAGCTAATTGTAACGGAGGCCCGGTAATATCTCCACAGGCAAAAATTCCTTCAATATTAGTTCTTTGTTTTTTATCAACTTTAATATAACTAAAAGTCTCAGGATCAAGTTCAACTCCTAAAGGTGCTACTAATTCTAATGCACCCTTTGCTCCTTGTTCAATAAAAATACCATCTATATCTATACTACTTCCGTCTTCAAAACTCATACCTTTAACTTCTTCCTCTCCTAAGATTTTTAAAGGTTTTTTATTAATAATTTCAATTTGAGATTCTTTAAGTGTATCTTTATAAGTTTCTAAAACTTCGGATTTAAGAGGAATAAAATATGTTTTTCTGGCTAATTTAGAAAGTAATTTAGCACCATCAACTGCAGCACTTCCATCTCCTATAACAACAACATCTTTATCTTTGTAAAACCAAGCATCGCAATCTATACAGTAACTTACTCCTTTTCCTATATATTTTTTTTCGTCTTTAAAAACAGGCTCACCTCTTTTTATTCCTAAAGCGATTATAATTGCTAAAGCTAAAAACTCTCTTTCATTTTCTGTATAGAGTTTATATCCTGAATTTTGTGGTTCAATTTTTACTACATCCTCTTCCAGCAAAAAAGCACCAAATTTTTTTAGCTGTTCTAAACCCGATTTTAAAAGTTCTTTCCCACTTATTTTTTCTTTCAATCCAAATAAATTTTCAATATGTGCTTTATAAAGGGCACTATTTTTGGGTTTTCCAAAAATAATAGTTTTTAATTTTTTTCGTGCAGTATAAATACCTGCTTGAATTCCCGCAGGTCCGCATCCTATAATTCCCACATCAAAAACTTCCATTTATTTTCTCCTCTTTGTTTTCTTTTTTTATTTTTTCATCTTCAGAAATTACTTTAATTCTATATTCCTCACTTAACCAACTATAAAGATCAGCAAGTTTACATTCTCTGGAACAAAAAGGACGATATGGATTATTTTCCCAAGTGGTTTCTTTTTTACAAACAGGACATTTTATTTTTTTTAATTTATTATCCATACTGTTCTATCCTCAAAATAACTTAAGACTTTATGAGTAACTGAACCAAGTACAAGCTCTTTAAACCCTCCCTTCCCTCTTCTCCCGAGTATAATAGTCTTGTAATCTTCTTTTTTGGCTAACCTGATAATCTCACCTGCGGGACCAAAAATGCTTCTTTTAAATTTTAATTTTATTTTCTCTAAAGGAAACTGATTTAAAATTAACGTATCTTTAAGTTTTTGAAAAAAATTTTTATATTCCAAATTTTTTGTTTTATGAATTATACTCTCTATATCCCCTTCAAAGTTTTTAAAATCTGCGAAAGGATAAAAGGAATGAAAAAAAGTTATTTGAGCATTTGGAAGAAACTTTAAAATAAAACTTACATAGTCTGTTATTTTCAATCCAATTTCTCCAAGATCCAAAGCTATTAAAAATTTTTTATTCCAGTTTTCTCCGCGAATTATCCATACAGGAACAGGACTATGATTTATTAATTTATGAGTTACTCCACCGAAAATATAAATACTTATTTTACTTAAACCTCTTCTCCCGACAACTATACCATCAAAAAGACCTTTCTCAGAAAAACTTATAATATCTTCTGCAATTCCCCTTGTTTTAAAAAGTATCTTATAGTTAATTTTTGCCTTTAATTGGGATTTAATTTTTTCTATCAGTTTAAGCAATTTGTTTTCTGCATCTTTATAAAGTCTTTTGAGTTCTTTTTCTACAAAAACTTCTTTCTCTAATTGTTTTAACATACTTTCAGATGGAATAAAAAAAGATTCAGGCGGAGAAATGATTTGAAATACAGTAATTTCAATTTCTGCATCATTAAATACATTTTTGATATAATTTATTGCTTTCTTACTCGAAAGACTCCCATCATAACATAAAAGTATATGAGGTTTTACTTTTGTTTGAGTTTTTTCTTCCATTTTAAAATCTCCTTTTTAGCTTTTAAAATCTCTTTTTTTACATTTTTAAAACCCGTTCCTCCAAAAATTTCTCTTCGCTTTATAGCATTTTTTATAGTTAACCACTTATATACATCCTTTTCAATAACATTAGAAAATTTTTTAAATTCTTCTAAAGTTAATTGAGAGAGTTTTTTATTATTTTTTTCAGCATAAAGTACAATTTGTCCTGTTATATAATGGGCTTTTCTGAAAGGAATTCCTTTAATTACTAAATAATCTGCGAGTTCTGTTGCTAAAAGAAAATCATTTTCCAATGTATTTTTTATTTTTTCGATATTAAGTTTGAGTCCATTTACTAATAAACGCATCATTATTAAAGAATTTTTGGTTGTTTCAAGCGCCTGGAAAATAGGAGGTTTATCCTCTTGCATATCTCGATTATAACTTAATGGTAAATTTTTCAGTAAAAGCATTAATTGATTTAAGTTTCCTATAACACTTGCTGTTTTTCCACGAATCAATTCAGCAGCATCTGGATTTTTTTTCTGTGGCATAATAGAACTTCCTGAACAGAATCTATCAGGGAGATCAATATATTTAAATTCCTGAGACATCCATATAACAATTTCTTCTGCAAGTCTTGAAAGATCTATCATTATACATGAAAGAATAAAAGCCAACTCCAAAACAAAATCTCTTGAACTTACAGCAAAAACACTATTTCTTGTAGGGCCGTCAAAGCCTAAAATTAAAGCCAGTTTTCTTCTATTTAAAGGAAATCCACATCCAGCGAATGCAGAACTTCCAAGAGGACATAATTTAAGTCTCTTTTTATAATCCTGCAATCTTTCAAAATGTAATCTCAACATTTCATAATAAGCCATTATCCAGTGAGAAAAAAGTACAGGTTGAGCATGTTGAAGATGGGTAAAACCAGGTATTATTACATCTTGATATTCTTTTGCTTTATTTACAATTGAGTCCATTAAATTTAATATTTCCTCTTCCAGCTTTTTTACATAATCTATAAGAAATAATCGTAAATCTGTTACAACTTGCTCATTTCTGCTTCTGCCTGTGTGAAGTTTATAGGCAATTTCTCCTATTTTATGATAAAGGGCTTTTTCTATATTCATATGAACATCTTCATATTCTTTTTTTAAAGAAAATGTTCCATTGCGAATTTCATTTTCAATTTCTTTTAATCCTTTTATAATATTTTCGTATTCTTCAGAAGAAAGAATTTTTATTTCTTTTAAAGCCTCTGCATAAGCTAAACTTGCTTTTATTTCATAAATAGCCAATCTATAATCAAAAGAAATAGATTCTGTAAAATCTTCAAAGAATTTATCTGTTGCTTCTTCAAACCTACCTTCCCATGCTTTTGAATTCATTTTGCCTCCTTGAGTGGATAAATTTAAAATTATTTTCCATTTTAATTAGGAAGTTTCTCTTTTACAATTAATTTTAAAAAAATTTTTAAAATACATTTCAAATTCAAAAAAATTGACAAAAAGTTTTTGAAAATTTTAAAAAAATTATAACTAAGATATATTTTTGTATATTTTTGGCTAAAATAAAATGATTTAATAAAAAATTAGGCTTGAACAATTGTTAAATACTTTTAATATAAAATTGGTCTTTTTTTAATCAAAAAGGGGTAATGTTATGAAAAGATTTAGAAGTTATAAATTCTGGCTTTTGATAATAATCGGAATTTTAAGTTTTATGAGTAATTCCTGGGCTATTCATATCAAGATAGACGAGGATTCTTATATAAATCTTTCCAGTTTAATAAGAGTTTTTTATTTAAATGGAGATAAAGGTCCTCGGAGTTTTGAGGGAGAAAAACTTACTCCTCTTTATAGGTGGAGTCATTTTAGAATCTATAAAGCAAGAATCGGGGCTACAGGTCATTTAAATAAATTATTCCATTTTTATTTAATGATGGATGCTAATGAAAGTCGTGGGTATGAAGCGGTTTTTTGGGAAGGAGCGGCAATGTTTTTTTTTCGTCCTGAATTTGTAATAAAAATTGGGCAAATTCGTGTACCTTTCAGCAGACATAACTTTGTTGCCAGACATTTAAGCCCTGTGATGACAAGCGATGGGAATATATTTCTTCCAGGACAGTTCAAACTTATTTTAAAACCTGCTAATCCTTATGCAGGAGGATATAAAGCTTCTCAAGCTTTTAAAAGAACTGATATAGGAATAGATATTTCTGGAGAAATTAAAAACGGGATGTTCAGATATTATATAGGGATTTTTAATCAGGATTGGTCAGCTGAAAATAAAGTATGGGATCCTGATCAATATCAATTAGGTTTTGGTTCAGCACAAATAATTCATACTTTAGAAAATAAAAATGGATTTGAATTTGATGCAAGATTAGAATTTACTCCAACTATGTTCGGATTTAAACCAGAACTAACTGTAAGGGATCCCAGTCAAAGAGTAAAACAGACTTATCTTGGGGAACTTCCTACTATGACTTTTGGTATAGGATTTCATACGGAGAGACATATAGATAGTTTAGATCCGCAAATTTATGGAACTTCCTCTCTTACGAGAAAAGGATGGGCTTTTGATTTTTCTTTTGAAAAAAAATTTAACGAGATTATTCCAGGTTTAGAAATCGGCTATATATATCTTGATGCTACTCATTTTTACAAAATAGCACCGAATAAGTATGGAGAAGGAGATATTAAAACTTGGTATATAGATACACATTTAATATATGGTAAAAAAATAGGAATTGGTATTCCCGGCATAGGTTTTAGATATGAATGGGTTCAGGTAGATGGGAGATATAAAAATGAAAGTAATTTAACTTATGAAAGATATGGGGTTTGCGTAGATTATTTTTTAAAAGGAAAATCAAATAGAATAGGGATTGGATTTGATTATGTTAAAGCAGGTGAGGCTTTGGAATTATTTATAAAAGATCATAAAGATTTATTAGGAGATGATTCAACTTTTGAATGGTATATAGGGGTATATGTAAAAATTTAATTAAAAAAGTAAATGATTTATCAAGTTTTAAAGATATAAGAGTTATTACTTCATAATATATTTTTGTTTTGTTTTTTAAAGTAATTATAAACCCGCATGCCTCTCTGCCATAACTTCCATCTGAAAATCAGGAGTCATAGTAAAGCTTAAATACCAGTTACCTTAGGAACTTCATTTTTTTAATAAATATTGCTGAATTTCATGAATAGCAATTACTTCAGTAACTGAAGTTTTTGCAAGTTTTAAAACATCATCTAAGTGATCTGTATATGCGTGAGATATTAAAAATAAAATCATAAGATCCAATATCAATAAGATCAATTAAAATGGTTTTATTTTTAAGGAAGGCAATTTTAAGACAAGAATATTTATTTTATAATTATTTGATATTGGAGCGGGCGACGGGATTCGAACCCGCGACCTGCTGCATGGCAAGCAGCCGCTCTACCAGGCTGAGCCACGCCCGCTTTATTTATTTAATTGTTAATATAATTTAAAAACTTCTCCTGTCAAGAAGCTTTAAACTTGATAAAATCTTATTCTCCAAAACATTCACATAATTTCATTAATTTTTCATATTCTTCATTTACACGCTTTTGAATATATTCAATTTGCTCAGGACTTAGATGTCTGAATCTTCTTTGACGTTTAAGATATTCCTCTACAGGTTTTGGCTTAGTGATTTTTTTGTTAAGGATATACTTTCCATCTATTACCTCATAAAGTGGGAAAATCCTTGTTTCTACAGCTAAACGAGCTAATAAAATGGTATCTTCAGGTTTTGATCCCCATCCAGTGGGACAAGGAGAAAATATATGAATAAAAGCTGGACCATTTACTAAAGCTGCCTTTTTAACTTTGTTCATAAGATCTATTGGATATGCAGGACTTGCAGTTGCTGCATAAGGAATATTATGAGCCGTAATAATTCCCATGAGATTTTTCTTCCATGTTAATTGTCCCTTTTTAACTTTTCCTACAGGACTTGTAGTTGTCATAGCTCCATAGGGGGTTGCACCAGATCTTTGAACTCCTGTATTCATATAAGCTTCATTATCTAAACATATATAAATAAAATCATGACCTCTTTCTAAAGCACCGGAAATAAACTGTAATCCAATATCAAAAGTTGCACCATCTCCTCCAAAAGCAACGACATTTATTTTTTGTTTTCCACGTATTTTACCTTTTCTTCTTAAAACCTTTATAGCTGCTTCAATTCCTGAAGCTACAGAAGCAGCATTTTCAAAAGCAACATGGATCCAAGGAATATTCCATGAGGTGTAAGGAAAAGGGCTTGATATAATTTCCATACATCCTGTGGTACATATTGCAATTGTATTAGGACCTAAGGCTTTTAATGCAAGTCGTAAAGGTAAAACTGTTCCACAACCTTGACAGGCTCTATGTCCCGGGGCAAGCCCTTCATATTCGGGTAATTTTTTTAAAGTAAACCCTTTAAATTTTTCTAATTCTGGTCTCATAGTCTTACTCCTTTACTCCATAAATTTCATAAAAAACTTTTGGTCTTTTACTCAAAGCTTCATAAGTTTTTTCAAACATTTCTTCAAAATCCTCAACTGTAACATCTCTTCCTGAAAGACCAGCTACAAAATTTATTACTACTGGTCTTTTTCGCGATTGATAAAGTGCTGAACGAATCTCAATTCCTACAGGCCCTCCTGTAGAACCATGACTTACAGCTCTATCCACAACTCCTAAAGCTTTTACTTTACCAATTGCTTTTATAAATTCTCTGTAAGGAAAAGGTCTCCATAATCTAAATCTTAATACTCCTACTTTTTTTCCTTTCTTTCTCAAATAATCTACGGCTCTCATAGCTGTTTCAGCAAGACTACCCATTATTACTAAAGCTACTTCTGCATCTTCCATTTGATAAGTTTCTACAGGTGAATATTTTCTTCCTGTAAGTTTTTCAAATTCTTTCCAGGCTCTTAATATAATTCTATAGCTATCTTTTAATGCCTCATCTTGGGCTTTTTTTGCTTCAGTATAAATTTCAGGGATTCCAATGGCACCAATAGTAATAGGATTTTTAGGATCTAATTTATATTTCATGCGAAGAGGTGGAATATATTTATCTACCAGTTCCTGATCCAAAAATTCTATTGGTTCTATCACATGGGAGAGGGTAAATCCGTCTATATTAACAGCAACAGGTAATAAAGCTTTTTCAGCTACTCTATAAGCATGATAAACCAAATCTACTGCCTCCTGGCCATTTTCTGCAAAGGTTTGAATCCATCCTGTATCCCGCATAGTCATTATATCTGCATGATCATTCCAAATACTTATTGGAGCAGAGACAGATCTGTTAGCTAATACCATCACAATAGGAAGTCTTAAAGCAGAAGCTATAAAAACATTTTCGTACATTAAAAGTAAACCTTGAGACGAAGTAGATGTAAAAGTTCTTGCACCTGTTGCTGCAGCCCCAATACATGCACTCATAGCAGCATGTTCTGATTCTACAGTGAGATACTCTGCATCAAGTTCACCATTTGCAACAAGTTCACTTAAATGTTCTACAATATGAGTTTGAGGAGTAATAGGATATGCTGCAATAACATCAACTTTACATTGAGCAACAGCATCAGCAATAGCTATAGAGACTTCTTTAGCAACAACTTTTCCCATTTTTATTCCTCCTCTAAAACCATTGTAATAGCTTTTTTAGGACAAACAGAAGCACAAATTCCGCAACCTTTACAATAATCAAGATTTACAATAAAATATCCTTCCTCATCTTTAGTATAAGCTAAATCAGGACAAAATACATAACATTGACCACATTTAATACATTTCTCCTTATCTAATACAGGTCTAAAAGATCTCCAATCACCAGTTTTAAATTTTACTGAATTTCCCGGTTCTAAAATATACATTCCTATAGCTAAATCTTTCCAGCTTACCAATCCTTCATGTTTTGGCATGATTTACTCCTTATTCATAAATTTTTGTTTCTTTTATTGCTCTATGAAGAGCTTTAATATTTTTTTCTGCTAATTTACCAAATCTTTTCTTTAATGCCTCTTCCATAAAAGAAATGTCTATTAATCCTGTTACTTTTATGAAGGCACCCAACATTGTAGTATTTGTAATAGGCACACCAAGTTCCTCAATTGCTATTTTTGTAGCATTTACAAGAGCTAATTTTCCATTATAGCCTTTTAATATTTCACGAATTTCTTTTTCAGAAAAAGGAGAATTTAAAATTACCACACCATTTTCTTTTAATCCTGTTGTAATATCCACAATCTTAGGTAAAGTAGGATCAAGAACTAATACCACATCAGGATTGTAAATTTTTTCTCTTGTACGGATTCTTTTTTCGTCAATTCGAGCAAAAGCTTGAACAGGAGCACCTCTTCTTTCTGGACCAAAGCTTGGAAATGCTTGTGCATATTTTCCCTGATTAATAGCAGCTATTGCAATCAGTTCTGCAGAAGTTACCGCTCCTTGACCACCTCTTCCATGAAGCCTAATTTCAATCATAAGATACTCCTTTTAAAAGAGATTTTTTGAACATCTTAATAAAACTTTTATTATTACAATTTAAAAAACTTGTCAAGTATTGGATAAAAATATTTCTGTAAGATTTTTGAAAAATATACGAATATTATTTGACAAAAACTTTCTTAATTCTAAAATTAAGAAAAAAATAAAAGGAGGTCACAAGAAATGCTATTAGAAAATAAATTGGCTTTGGTTACAGGTGCTTCAAGGGGTATAGGAAGAGCAATAGCTTATGAACTTGCGAAAGAAGGTGCAGATGTAATTATTAATTATCGTAGCTCACAAAAAGAAGCAGAAGAAATTGCCAAAGAAATAAAACAAATGAATAGAAAAGCTTATCTTTTAAAATTTGATGTATCTAATAAAGAGGAAGTAAAAAATGCAATAAAAGAAATAGAAGAAAATATAGGAAATATTCAAATCCTTATTAATAATGCAGGAATTACCAAAGATACCCTTTTTATAAGAATGAAAGAAGAGGACTGGGATTTAGTATTAAAAACAAATCTTTATTCTATATTTTATGTAACTCAAGCTGTTTTACCTATGATGTTAAACCAAAGATATGGAAGGATTATAAATATTTCTTCAATAGTAGCTTTTACGGGAAATCCAGGTCAAGTGAATTATGCATCTGCAAAAGCTGGAATTATTGGTTTCACAAAAGCCCTTGCTCTTGAAGTTGCAGGAAGAAATATTACTGTTAATGCAGTAGCCCCGGGTTTTATTGAGACAGATATGACAAAGAATCTCCCAGAAAAAATTAAAGAAACCTTTCTTTCTCAAATACCTATGAAAAGAATCGGTTTACCAGAAGAAGTAGCAGCACTTGTAACATTTCTTGCAAGTGATAAAGCAAGCTATATAACTGGAGCAGTTTTTCACATAAATGGTGGTTTGTATAGAGGTTAAATGATTAACATAGATGGGTCTTATGGAGAAGGAGGTGGACAACTTCTTAGAACAGCTCTTTCCCTTTCCGTAATTTTACAAAAGCCTTTTCGTATTTTCAAAATAAGAGCAAATAGACCTAAACCGGGATTACAACATCAACATTTAACCTGTGTTAAAGCACTTGCTGAGATATCTGGTGCTTATGTAGAAGGAGCAAAGTTACATTCTCAGGAAATAAAATTTTTTCCTAAAAAAATAAAAAAGAAAACAAAATATATTTTTGACATAAAAACAGCAGGATCTACAAGTCTTTTGTTTCAAACTTTATTATATCCTCTGGCACTTTCCCATGATGCAGAAGTTATTTTAAAAGGTGGCACACATGTACCTTACAGTCCACCCTTTCATTACCTAAAATATGTATTCTCTGAAGTAATAAAACATTTTGGATTAGAAGTAGATTTGGAAATTATTATCCCAGGATTTTATCCAAAAGGTGGAGGCGAAATTAAAGCAAAAATTAAAAAATGGGAGAGATTTTCCATTCCGATATTTTCTGAAGGTTTTTCGCCTGATAAGGTATTTTTAATAAGTCTTATAACAAAAGGATTACCTGAGCATATTCTAAAAAGACAAGCAGATTCAGCAAATAAAATATTAAAAAAATATAAAATTTTTCCTGAAATTAAATTAGAAAAGGTTAAAAGTGTTTCAGAAGGGACTATGTGTTTTGTATGGGCTGAGGATAAATTAAAAAGAGCTGGTTTTACTACCTTAGGTAAAAAAGGGCTTTCTGCAGAAAAAGTCGGAGAAACTACAGCTTTAGAATTTTTAGAATTTTTAAACACAAATACTCAGGTAGAAGAACATTTAGGAGATCAACTTTTAATTCCCATAAGTATTGCTATAATAAATTCTAAAGAAAACCATTTTAATTATACTGTTTCTAAAATTACAAAACATTTAATTACTCAGGTATGGGTAATTAAGCAATTTATTCCAGAAATTGAGATTAAAGTTATAGGGGAAATTGGGAAAAAAGGGAAAGTAGAGGTTTATAAAAAATGAAATATTATCCAGTTTTTTTAAATTTAAAAAATAGACTTTGTATTGTAATAGGTGGTGGTAAAGTTGCAGAAAGAAAGATAAAAATGCTCTTAGAAGCAGGAGCAAAAATAAAAGTAATCTCTCCTGAATTAACAAAAGACTTAACAAAACTTGCTGATGAAAAAAAAATTATCTGGGAAAAAAGAGAGTATAAAAAAGGAGATTTAGAAGGTGCATGGCTTGTAATAACTGCTACCAATAATAAAAAAGTTCAGATAGAAGTTCAACAGGAAGCTGAAGAGAAAAGAATATTTTGTAATATAGTGGATGTTCCCGAATTATGTAGTTTTATTGTACCTTCAGTAATTAAAAGAGGTTTATTAACCATAGCAATTTCTACATCCTCTGCAAGTCCTGCAGTTTCAAGAAGAATTAGAGAAAATCTGGAAAATTTGTTTGGAGAAGAATATGTAATTTATATGAATCTTATGAAAAATTTAAGGGAACAAATTTTAAATAATCAAAATCTTTCTTCCCAAGAAAAAAATGAAAAACTTCAACGATTAGCTATGGCTCCTATTCCAAAATATATAAAATATAAAGATTTTAATTTACTTAAAACTATAATTGAAAAAGAAGGACTTACTTTTCCTTCCGATATCCTTGATTTACTAAATACCAATATTTTTTCCAGAGAATCTTAAAAGTAGGTGTAAAAATTTCTGGTTTTTGTTGAATAAGTTTATTTACTTCTTCGATAGAGAAAAACCTACCTTCCTCAATTTCTATAGGATTTGGTTTAGGTATTTTTCCAGTTATACCTTTAAAAAGAACAATACATTTTTTTAATCCTTCTTCTGTGGGTTTTATTCTTAATACTTCTTCAAGTTTAACTTTTATGGATAATTCTTCTTTTAATTCTCTTTGAGCTGCAATTAAAAAAGTTTCTCCTACAGCTACATGACCCGATGCTGAAGAACTCCATAAACCCGGATTTTCATCCATTATTTTTGATTTTTTTTGTAAATAAATTTCCCCTTGTTTATTAAATATGAAAATATGCACACTTTTATGAAAAAAATCTTTTTGATGAATTTCCGCTCTTGATAAGATTCCTATGGGATTACAATTTTCATCAATTATTTCCAGATATTCTCTTTTAAGACTTTCTGGTGTTTCTTTAGGTTTTCTTCCTTTTTTTCTAAGTTTCTCAGTTGAATTCATTTTATAATAAAATTATTTTAAAATTTATTAAATTTTATTCTATAAAAGAATAATAAATTATTACAAAAAATAAAAAATTTGTAAAGACTTAATTATGTTTAATTACAAGATTTATTACTTCATCCAAATGAGAAACAGGGATAAAATTAATTTTTTTTCTTAAATCCTTTGGAATTTCTTCTAAATCTTTTATATTTTTTTCTGGAAGAAGAATATTCTTGATACCTTTTCTTAAAGCAGCTAAGGCTTTTTCTTTTATACCACCTACAGGTAATATTTTTCCTCTTAATGTAATTTCACCTGTCATAGCATAATCCTTTGAAACAGGTTTTTTAGTAAGTGCAGAAATCATAGCTATAGCAATTGTTACTCCTGCACTTGGTCCATCCTTAGGAATAGCACCAGAAGGAACATGAATATGTATATCATTTTTAGTGTAAAATTTAGGATCAATATTTAATTCTTTGGATTTGGATCTTATATAAGAAAGTGCTGCTTGAGCACTCTCTTTCATTATTTCTCCTAAATGTCCAGTTAACATTAGGTTTCCTTTCCCTGGCATTGTAACCACTTCTACATATAATACCTCGCCTCCATAAGGGGTCCAAGCAAGACCAGTAGCCACTCCTATCTCATCTTTTTCTTGTTTTAATTCTTCGATATATTCAGGTGGGCCAAGAAATTCTCTTAAATTTTCTACAGTAATTTTAAACGGACCTTTTTCTCCTTCCGCGATTTTTCTGGCAATTTTTCTACAAATTGTAGCTAATTTTCTTTCTAATTCTCTTACACCTGATTCACAAGTATATTCTTCGATAATCTTTAAAATTACATCATCAGGTATAGAAATTTTTCTTTTTGAAAGTCCATGTTCTTTTAAAAGTTTAGGCAAGAGATGTCTTTTAGCAATTTCTAATTTTTCTTTAAATGTATATCCTGAAAGATAGATTACTTCCATTCTATCTAAAAGAACTTTAGGGATAGGTTCGGTTACATTTGCCGTAGTTATAAAAAGAACTTTTGATAGATCAAAAGGTACATCTAAAAAATGATCCACAAATTCCTTATTTTGTTCAGGATCAAGTACCTCAAGAAGAGCTGCTGCAGGATCTCCTTGGAAATCACTACAAAGTTTGTCTATCTCGTCCAATAAAAATACCGGATTATTTACACCAGCTTGTCTTATACCTTGAATAATTCTTCCAGGTAAAGCGCCCACATAAGTTCTTCTATGTCCTCTTATTTCAGCCTCATCTCTTACACCACCAAGAGAAACTCTAACAAATTTTCTTCCAAGAGCTTTAGCTATAGATCTTCCTAAACTCGTTTTTCCTACTCCAGGAGGACCTACAAAACAAAGTATAGCTCCTTTTGATTTTGGATTGATTTTTTTTACTGCTAAAAATTCAAGAATTCTATCTTTCACTTTTTCAAGATCATAATGCTCCTCATCCAAAACTTTTTTAACATGTCTTAAATCCAATTTATCTTTTGTAGATTTATTCCAAGGAAGTTCAATTAAATATTCTAAATAATTTCTTATTACTGCAGCTTCTGAGGAATCTGGATGCATCATTTCAAGACGATGAATTTGTTTCAAAGCCTCTTTTTCTACATTTTTTGGCATTTTAGCTTTTTTAATTTTTTTTCTTAATTCTTCAATTTCAGATTCTAAATCATCAAATTCTCCAAGTTCTCTTTTAATTGCTCTTAATTGTTCCCTTAAAAAATATTCTCTTTGAGTACGTCCTATCTCTTCTTCTGCTTCAGTTTGAATTTTATTTTGTAATGTAGTAATTTCTATTTCTTGTAAAAGAATTTCAGAAACCTTTTTAAGTCTTTTTACTCCATCAAGGGTTTCAAGTAATTGTTGAGCAGTTTTTACCTTTAATCTTAAATATACACTTACAAAATCTGCTAATCTTCCAGGTTCCTCAATAGAATTTATAGCAGCAGAAAATTCTGGACTCAGGGTTCCTTTTAAACTGAGAAGTTTATTTATGTTATCCTTAACAGTTCTCATTAGAGCTTCGACTTCCGAAGAAATAACCTCTGGTTCTATCTCTTTGCAAGGTTCGATTTTTACTTTAAAATAAGGTTCGGTCTGTAAAAATTCTTTTATTTCTACACGGGATAATACTTGAACAACTACTTTTAAACGATTTTCTGATAAATTAAAAGATTTTAAAATGAGAGCTATAATTCCTATTTTGTAAAGATCCTTAGGTTCTGGTTCCTCAATTCTTGAATTTTTTTGAGTGGTTAAGACTATTAATTTATCTTTTGATAAGGCTTCTTTCACAGCTTCTAATGATTTAATTCTTCCTACAAAAAGCGGTACTACCATGGAAGGGAAAAGTACAATATCTCTAATAGCCATAAGTGGAAGGATTTCAGGAACTTCTATGGTTTCTCCTTCCCCGATTTCTGGTAAATTAAATTCTAAAATCTCACTCATATAAAATCTCCAATGTTTATATTTATAAAGGTCTTTAAAAATTTAAATCTTTTATTCTCCCTTTCAAGTGATATTTTTTAATTTAAAGATTATTATTGACAAACCAATTCAGATGGTTAATATAACAAAAATTTTATAAAAAGAAATTATTTTAAAAATGCATTATTTTTTTTATAAAAATAATGAACTTTTTTGTGAAGAGGTCCCGATAAAAGAAATAGTTAAAAATGTAGGAACGCCTGTATATATTTATTCTGCAAGAACTATCAGAAGGCATTTTAAGGTTTTTGATGAAAGTTTTAAGGAAGTAGATCATCTGGTTTGCTATTCAGTTAAAGCCAATTCAAATATAGGTGTTCTTGGTCTTCTTGCTAAACTTGGATCCGGAGCTGATATCGTTTCTGGAGGAGAACTTAAAAGGGCATTGAAAGCTGGCATTTTACCTAAAAAAATAGTTTTTTCTGGTGTAGGAAAAACTCCTGAAGAAATAGAAATGGCTCTTTCTGCAGGGATACTTATGTTTAATGTAGAAAGTCTTGAAGAACTTGAAGTTTTGGAGAAAATTGCAAAAAAATTAAATAAACCAGCACCAATTGCTTTAAGGGTTAATCCTAATATTGATCCAAAAACTCATCCTTATATTTCTACAGGTTTAAAAAAAAATAAATTTGGTATTCCTGAAGAATTTGTAATTGAAGGATATAAAAAAGCAAAAAAAAGTCCTTATTTGAATCCTATAGGTCTTGATACCCATATAGGTTCTCAACTTACATCCATTTCTCCATTTATAGATGCTTTAAATCGTTTAAAAGCAGTCTGGAATAAGATTATTTCACTTGGTATAGAACTTAAATATTTAGACATAGGAGGAGGATTAGGTATAGTATATCATAATGAAGAACCTCCTATGCCTCAAGAATATGCATCAGCAATTATAAAAGAAGCAAAAGATCTTAATGCTACTCTTATTCTTGAACCAGGAAGAGTAATTGTAGGGAATGCTGGTATCTTGGTTACAAAAATACTTTATATCAAAAAAAACATAGATAAAAAATTTGTTATTGTAGATGCTGGAATGAATGATCTTATAAGACCCACACTTTATAATGCATATCATGAAATTATTACCGTGGATGAAAAAGAAGATGAAGAAGAGATTGTAGATATAGTAGGCCCAATTTGTGAAAGTAGTGATTTTTTTGCGAAAAATAGGAAATTACCGAAAGTTAAAAGTGGAGATCTTTTAGCAATAATGAGTGCAGGAGCATATGGATTTGTAATGAGCTCCAATTATAATTCCCGTCCACGCATTCCTGAAATAATAGTAGATGGAGATAAGTTTTATATAGTGAGAAGAAGAGAAACTATAGAAGATTTGTTAAAATTGGAAAATAATCCCTTTTAAGCTTCTGAAATCAATAATTTATGAATTCAATACCTCTTGAATTTGATATAGAATTTTACAATTATAATCTTCCTGAAGAACTTATTGCTTATTATCCATCTAAAAAACGTTCAGAATCAAAACTTTTAGTGATAGATAGAAAAAAACAAAAATTTTATTTTCATGAAAAATTTGTAGAAATAGAAAAATATCTTTATTCTGGAGATCTTCTAATTTTAAATAATACAAAAGTTTTTCCTGCAAGACTCAAAGGTAAGAAATCTACAGGAGGAGAAGTGGAGTTATTACTTTTTAAAAAACCTTATGGATTGATTTTTGAAACTCATGCATTAATTAAGGGTAAACGCATAAAAAGGGGGACAAAAATTTTTGTTAATGATAAAATCGAGGTTGAAGTATTAGAAAAATTTGAAGGAGGTAGGTTTTTAATAAAACTCGAAAGTAAAGAACCTTTAGAAAAATTAATTTATAAATATGGAAAGGCTCCTCTTCCGCCTTATATAAAAAGAGAACCAGAAATAATGGATTTAGAAAGATACCAAACAATTTTTGCAGAGAAGGAAGGTTCTATAGCGGCACCTACTGCAGGATTTCATTTTGACAAAGAATTGCTTAACACTTTAGAAAAAAAGGGTATTATAATTAAATATATTACTTTGCATGTTGGGTATGGAACTTTTGCACCTATTAAAGTAAGAGATATTAGAAAACATAAAATAGAACCAGAATATATAGAAATTGAAAACGAAGTAATAAAAGAGATTAAGAAAGCTTTGTCAGAAAAAAGAAGAATTATTGCAGTTGGCACTACAGTAGTAAGAACTTTAGAATTTGTTGCTCAAAAAGGTTTGATTCCTTATAAAGGATTATGTGATCTTTATATTTATCCAGGTTATACTTTTAAAATAGTTTCTTCCATGATTACCAATTTTCATCTTCCTAAATCTTCGCTTTTACTTTTAGTTTGTGCTTTTGCAGGCAAAGAACTTATTTTTAATGCTTATAAAGAAGCTATAAAAAGAAAATATCGTTTTTACTCTTATGGAGATGCTACTTTTATAATATAATTAATATTATAATCACCATAATTATATCAATTATGAAAAAATTAAAACACAAAGTATTACAAATTTTTATTTTTTATTTAATAATTTTTATATTCACTGGTTATAAATGGCACAATAGTTCAAAAATACAACATTTAAAGAAAGTTAAAGTCATAAAGGTTATAGATGGAGATACTGTAATTTTAAACATAGGCGAAAAACTTAGATATGCAGGTATAAATACACTTGAGCTTCATACAAAAACTGGCAAACCCCAGCCATTTGCTAAAGAAGCTTATAAGCTTAATAAAAAGCTAACAGAAGGTAAAACTTTATATCTGGAACTTGGTCTCAGAGAAAGAGATCGTTATGGAAGGCTACTTGGTGAACTTTATTTTGAAAATGGAACGTCTGTATCCGAGATTTTGGTAAAAAAAGGGCTTGCTCTTGTATGTTATTATCCTGGTAATGTGAAATATTATGAGAAATATCTTCCCTTCCAACGAGAAGCATTAAAAAAGAGAAAAGGGATATTTTCACTTCTTGATAAAATTAAACAAGCTCCTTATTATATTGGAAACAAAAAATCCAAAAGATTTCATCATCCTGCGTGTCCAGAAGGAAGGTATATTAAAAGAAAGATTATCTTTTCTTCTTTAGAGGAGGCATTTTATAAAGGATATTGTCCTTGTAGAAGATGTATTGAACTTATTTTAAATTTTTAGGTTTTATTATTTCTAATCCATTCATATAAGGACGAAGTGCTTTGGGTATAATAACCGAGCCATCTTCCTGTTGATAATTTTCAAGTATAGCCATAACAGTCCTTCCTATAGCAAGTCCTGAACCATTTAAAGTATGAACAAAACGTGGTTTTCCTCCTCCCTTAGGTCTATATCTTATATTGGCTCTTCTTGCCTGAAAATCTTCGCAATTGGAACATGAAGAAATTTCTACAAACCGATTTTGTCCAGGTGCCCATACTTCTATATCATAAGTTTTCGCAGATGCAAAGCCAAGATCTCCTGTACATAAAAGAACAACTCTATAAGGAAGTTCAAGAATTTGTAAGACCTCTTCTGCATCAATAAGAAGACTTTCAAGTTCTTCATAAGACTTCTCTGGATGCACAATTTTTACTAATTCAACTTTATTAAACTGATGTTGTCTTACTATTCCACGAGTATCTTTTCCATGGGCTCCTGCTTCAGCTCTAAAACAGGGTGTATAAGCAGTGTAATAAAGAGGTAAAACCTCTTCAGGTAATATTTCATCCTTATGAAGATTTGTTAGGGGTACCTCAGCTGTGGGTACTAAAAAATATTCCCATTCTTCAAGTTTAAATAAATCATCTTTAAATTTAGGAAGCTGAGCTGTTCCAAACATAGACAATTCGTTTACTATAAAAGGAGGAAGAACTTCTTTATATCCGTGTTTTTTAACATGAAGATCAAGCATAAAATTAATCAAAGCTCTTTCAAGGAGGGCTCCTTCATTCCAATAAACCACAAATCTTGAACCTGTAATTTTCGCAGCTCTTTTAAAATCAAGTATTCCGAGCTTTTCACCTATTTCCCAATGTGGTTTAGGTTTAAAATTAAATTCAGGAATATCTCCCCATCTTTTTACTACTACATTCTCACTTTCATCTTTTCCTATAGGAACACTTTCATGAGGAATATTAGGGAGAAAAGAAAGTTCTTTATAAAGTTGAGCTTCAATATTTCTTAATTCTTCCTCAAGAGTTTTTAATTTACTCCCTATAGCTTTTACTTCTGAGGCAATAGATTGAGCTTTTTCAGTTTCTCCTTGTCTTTTTAATTTTCCAATTTCTTCAGATTTAACTTTACGAAGATGTCTTAAATTTTCTACTTCTTGAATTAGTTTCCTTCTTTTTTTATCGAGTTCGAGTATTTCATCAATTGGAAATTCTTCTCCTCGTGTATTAAGCCTTTCTTTTACCCATTCCGGTTTTTCTCTGATAAGTTTCAGGTCAAGCATGGCTTAAAATTTAACATAGATCATAAGTTTGTCAAAATTATACAGGTTCGACTTTAATATTTTTACCCCAAATAAAAAGTTTATCATTCAATATACTTATTATTCCTAAAAGACCAGAAATTTTTTCTGCTTTTGAGATGACTTTTTTAAAATCTTGTGATGATTTTAATATATTTCCAAAACTTGTAGCTAAGGCATCAGCAATAGCTGCATTTTTATGAATTACAGTTATTGCATCAGCCTTACCAAAACTTAAACTATGTCCTATTTTTCCAGAGGATGTGCAAACTCCACAAGGCATTAGATCAGTATTTATAACTAAAGCTAATTTACATGAGAAAGGGGAATCTCCTGCAAATAAAGCCACTTTTGCAGTTTTAGAAAGCGCTAAATATATATCTCCCCCATTTTCAATTGCTACTTGGGATGTATATCCTTTTTCTATAAGAGTTTTTCCTACATATTCTGCAATGGCTCCGGCAACAGAAGCCATTGGTCCAACACCAGCTATAATACCAGCTTTAAGCATGCTTTTTACTATAGATGGGGCGGTTTTATCCATAGGAAGAGGCTTTTTAGCTTTTAAAAAATTTGGATTCTTTAAAATATATGCTTCAAGAGGAGTTCTAATATTTCTTATAATGTAAAGGGTTTCAGATATGAGTTCTTTTTCTGCTAAGACCTGAAGATCTGTTTCTTTATATACAACTCTAAAAGTTTTAAGTGAAGTAGAAATGAAAACACGATAAAAAGGAATTTGGGAATATTTCATATTTTAATATTTTTCATAGAAATCTTCACCGTAAATAGAATTAATAACAATGGTAGGGAAATTCTTTACTTTTATACGAAAAAATGCTTCTGGTCCAAGGTCTTCCCAGGCAATTGGTTCTATTTTTTCTATAAATTGAGCCAAAAATGCTCCTGCTCCTCCAAAAGTAGCTAAATATATTGCTTTATATTTTTTCATAAGTTCTTTTACTTGTGATGATCTTTTTCCTTTGCCAATAGTTGCACAAATTCCTAAATCTAAAAAAAAATCCATATAGGAATCCATACGAGAGGAAGTTGTTGGGCCAGCAGATCCAATTATTTTTCCAAAAGGAGGATGAGTAGGTCCAACATAATAAATTGCCTGATTTGTAAAATCAAATTTAAAAGCCCCCTCATTGATAGCAGAAATAATTTTTTTATGGGTTGCATCTCTTCCACATAAAAGCCAGCCAGAGATAAATATTGGATCCCCAGCATGTAATTTTTCTAAAATCTCTCTATTTTCCAAAGGGAAAACAAGTTTATGAGCTTTACCAAAGAATTTATTATAAAAATTTAGACTTTTTAACAACATTTAGCTGCAAGTGCTTCTACTAATTTACCTTTATCTTTTTCTATTTGAGCTTTAACAAGATCTGAAAGTTTAACATGCTTTAAAAGGCACTCAATATAATGAGCAATTTTTTCCCATATAGGAAAAGCTATACATTCTTGTACTTCTTCACATCCTTCAGTAGGATCTACACAAGAAGCAATACATACTGGGCCTTCAAGGGGCTCTAAAATATCATAAAGACTTATTTCTTCTGGATTTTTTCTTAAAATATAACCACCACCTGGGCCACGGGAAGATTTAATAAGTCTTGCTTGTCTTAATCTATTAAGTATTTGAGCAAGATAAACTCTTGAAATTTTCTGATTTATAGAAATTTCTTCTAAAGTAATCCCATTAGGAAATGCTTTTGCTATTTCATACATAGCTCTTACAGCATATCTTCCTTTGGTTGAAAGTTTAAACATTTTAACCCCCTGAAATTTTTTAATTTTTTTAATTTTTTAATTTTAAAGTTATATTTAAAATTAATATAGAATTTAAAAAATATCAAGATATAACTCAAAAAAAAATTTGATTTAAAGGAATCTGTTTTGGTAAAAAAAATAATTTTAAATAATTAAGACAAAAATAAGTCAAAAATAAAAAGTATTAATAAAAAAAAATGAAATATTTTCATAGAGAAAAAAGATAAAATAAACAAAAATTGAAAAAGTTTTAATATTTATAGTTTTTATTGGAAATAAAGAAAAAAACCAGGTAAAAATTAGGTAAAATGAGATTTGACAAATATTTAAAAATGAATTATAAACCACAAATAATATTAAAAATAATTTATTAATTTTTTGAAAAATAGTTAAAATTATAGAAGATTTTTTAAAAATTAGACTTGACAAAATTTAAGAGGATATTTAAAATTTTGTTTTAAAAATAAAAAATAGAAAAAATTAAAGGAGGTGTAGTATGAAGTTTAATAAGTGGAAAATTTTAGGAATAGCTGGGGCTTTAGTTTTGGGGTATGCAGTTTCGTCTCAAGCAGCAGAGATTAAAGTTGATGAGGATACTTTCGCTGATTTTGGTTTAGGTATACAAGCAATGTATAAGTATTTAGATGAAAGAGGAGTTCAACCCACTGCTTATAATGCAAACTGGTTTGGAGTAACTCTTACAAGAGTTTATTTTGATGGACAGATAAATAAATATGTTCAATTTTATGCTGATATTGATGCAATTCATCACCCTTCTTTTAATGGTACAGAGTGGAGAACAGTAAGTAGTGATTTTGATCTTCGGGAGGGAGGGGTTAATTTAGCTTTTATACCTGAATTTCAAATAAGAATTGGAGAACTTCGTATTCCTTTTACAAGATACCAGATGGTAGATGAGTTTGCAAGATTAATGCCAACCGGTGCTCTTCAAGATCCTCAAATTGATCCAATTACTGGAATTGGAGGAGTATTAGATGGTCAATTAACTTTAACTACATATTATGAACCATTAAGATTAATTGATCCTGAAAGAGATGGAATTACTGGTGGAATAGAAGTGCATGGTGATTTATTAGATGGTATGTTTAGATATACCGCAGGGATCTTTAATGAAGATAATGTAGTTGCTGGAGACGATCGTTATAATAGTTTAGCTTATGCAGTAAGAGTTGAATTTACTCCTACAATGATGGGATTTTCACCTGAATCTACAAATACCCCAAGTGGAAAGATTGCTGATACCTACCTTGGTAAAAAAGATGTATTCACAATTGGTGCAGGATATTACTATGAAAGAATAGAAGATGATAATCTTCTTGCTAATGAAGATCTCAGAATTAAAGGATATACTATAGATGCTATGTTTGAAAAGAAATACGGAACAGTTGTTCCTAATGTTCAAGTTGGTTATGTATATTTAGATGATTCGCATGTTTATCAAAGTGGTAGCACTTGGAAAGTTGGTGATACTTATATGTGGTATATCCAAGGGCAACTCTTATCTGATACAGTAGTAGGAATTGGAAAACCTGCTATTGCTGCAAGATATGAATATAAAGAAATAGACGGTACATTTGGTGGTCAGCGCGATTTATCAGCTTATACCTATAGTGTAGCATTAAATTATTATATCAAAGGGAAAGCTGCTCAAGTTTCTGCAGGTTTAGATTACACCCGTTATGATGATGCTGCAGAAGCAGCGTTAGATCAGAATAATTATGATGAATCTTTAACTGATCTTTATCTTTTTGTTCAGACAAAATTCTAAAATAATTTTAATAGATAGCCCCGGGATTTCCGGGGCTATTTTTTATTTGAAAATTTTTAAATAAATACTTCCTATAAAAGAAATCCAAAAATTATCTTTTTTAGTAAAAAATTCAGTTATAGATAAAATTAAACTTAACCATAAACTAAAGAATAAAAATTTTGTCCAAAAATAACTTATAATAAATGTAGAAATAAAAAATCCTAAACTTCCTTCTAAGGTTTTATCTTTTATTTTATGTTTTCCAAAAAAGATTCCTATAAAAGATGCAATAGGATCAGAAAAAGTAAGTATAAGAAGAATTAATTTAAAATAATATTTTTCCAAAATAAAAGAACTAAAAATTAAACCAGCAATAAAATACCAACCATCATTAAATCTTTTTTCTTCTTCATCCTTAAGGAGTTTTTTCAAGATCCATTTTAAAAAAGAAGGAAAAAATTTATTACTATAAAGTCTTAAAAATTCAAATATACTAAAACCTAAAAATAAAAAAATTAGAAAAATTTTAAAATAAGTATAATTTAAAAATAAACTTAAAATGAATAAAAAAAGTCCATTAAAAATATGGAATAATTTACGAGGTAAATTTATTCCCATTCAATTGTTGCTGGTGGTTTTGATGAAATATCATAAACTACTCTATTTACTCCTTTTACCTCATTTATGATTCTACCTGAAATTTTTTCTAATAATTCATAAGGAAGCTTAACCCAATCAGCAGTCATAGCATCCTGACTTTCAACACATCTTATAGCAATTACATATTCATAAGTTCTATAATCTCCCATAACACCAACAGTTTTTATAGGTAAAAGAACTGCGAAACTTTGCCAAACTTTATAATACCACCCAGAATTAAGCATTTCTTCCATAACAATTGCATCTGCATTTCTCAAAATTTCAAGTTTTTCTGGTGTTACTTCTCCAATTATTCTTATAGCAAGACCAGGTCCAGGGAATGGATGTCTCCATATTATATGTTTTGGAAGTCCAAGAAGTTCAGCGATTTTTCTTACCTCATCTTTAAAGAGTTCCCTCAAAGGCTCAATTAGCTTTAGGTTCATTATTTCAGGAAGTCCACCAACATTGTGGTGTGTTTTAATAGTAACAGAAGGTCCTCTAAAAGATACACTTTCTATTACATCAGGATAAAGTGTCCCTTGAGCAAGATATTTTACATTTTTAAATCCTTTAGCAGTTTTTTCAAAAACCTCTATAAATGTTTCACCAATGATTTTACGCTTTTTCTCAGGATCAGTAACACCTTTTAGCCTTTCTAAAAAAAGACTTTCAGCGTCTACATAATGAACTTTTAATCCGAGCTTTTTCATAAGGTTTAAAACTTCTTCAGGTTCATTTTTTCTTAAAAGACCATTATTGACAAAAATAGGAATAAGCCTGTTTTTAATAGCCTTATGAACAAGAAAAGCAGTTACAGTTGAATCTACACCGCCAGAAAGCGCACATATAACCTTTTCATCAGATTTTACAAGATCTTTAATTTTTTTTACTGTATTTTCTATAAAAGAAGGCATACTCCAACTTGGCTTACATTTGCATATCTCAAAAACAAAATTTTTTAAAATCTGAATTCCAATTTCTGTATGAATTACTTCTGGATGAAATTGAACACCATAAATAGGTTTTTGCTTATGAACAATTACTGCATAAGGTGTATTTTCTGTAGAGGCAAGTGTATAGAAATCTTCAGGTAATTTTTCAATTCTATCACTATGACTCATCCATACTTTATGTTTTTTATCATGCGAGAGATTTTTAAAAAGAATATCGTTTTTAATGATTTCCATATATGCAAGTCCAAATTCTCTTTTAGAACTTTTTTCAATTTTTCCACCAAAAAGATGAACTATAAGTTGAATACCATAACAGATACCAAGAATAGGAACCCCGAGTTCAAATATTTTAAAATCTATTGTAGGAGCAATTTTATCATATACACTTGCAGGCCCACCAGATAAAATAATTCCTTTAGGATTAAATGCTTTGACTTCTTCTAAGGAAGTAAAACATGATTTTATTTCACTATACACCTCAAATTCTCTAATTCTTCTTGCAATAAGTTGAGTAGTTTGAGAACCAAAATCAAGCACTAAGATCTTATCTTGTATATCAACCATTTATAGGCTCCAATGAGTTATATTTTGTCATGGTTTTAAGAAGTCCTATATTTAATAAATCTTCTAATGCAGAAACCGCAAGTTCTTTTACTTTTTCTACTATTTTTAATTCATTTTTAGTAAAAGGGGAAAGTACATAATCTTTTGCTGTTTGATTAACAGGTTTCCCTATACCTAATCGCATACGGGGGAAGTTTGAAGAACCAAGAGCATTTATAATCGAACTTATTCCTCTATGTCCTCCGGAACCACCTTTTGGAAGTATTTTTATTTTTCCTAAAGGAAGATCCATATCATCGTAAATAACTAAGAGATTTTCAATTGGTAATTTTTCTTTTTGAATCCATTTTTTTACAGCAATTCCAGAAAGATTCATATAAGTGAGTGGTTTTATAAGTATTGCCATATTTTTATAAAAAACCGCTTCACTCTCCAAATCTTTATAATATTTAAATTTAAGAGAATATTTATTTGCGAAAGCATCAATTATCATAAAACCAAAATTATGCCTTGTAAATTTATATACTTCCCCTGGATTGCCAAGCCCACAAAAAAGCCACATTTATATAAAAAGTTTTTTTGAAATAAAAGATTATTCTTCTGGGGTTTCTTCTTCTCCTGTAGCTTCTATAGCCTCTGCTACAATTGTAACAACAGTTTCTTCTGGATCTTCAGCTATTTTTATATTCTCAGGAACTTTAATATCTTTTACATGTAAAACATCGCCAATGTCAAGATTACTTATATCTACTTCTATTTTATCAGGGATATCCTTAGGGAGACACTCTATACTCAATTCATGCATATGAATTTCCAGAAAACCACCTTTTGGTATTCCTATAGGTCTTCCAATAAACTCAAGAGGAACATCAATTGTTACGGTCTCATCTTCACGAATAATAAGAAAATCCAGATGTATAATTTTATCTGTTACAGGATGAGTTTGATAATCCTTAAGAATTGCTTGTTTTGTTAAATTTTCACTGTTTTCTATTTGAATATTAAAAAGTAAAGTCTCACCTTTATATTTATTTATAATTTTTTCAAAATCGCTAAATTTTACAGCAACAGGAATAGGTTCTTCCCCAGGGCCATAAAGAATCGCAGGTATAAATCCTTGTTTTCTTAATTTTTTAGCTGTTTCTTTTCCTGTTTTTTCTCTTTTTATTGCTTTTAGAGTTACCTGTTTCATGTTCTCATCCTCCTATAGAGAATTTTTTTATACAAATAAAGAACTAATAGAATCATCTGTATGAATTCTTTTAATTGCTTCTCCCAAAAGATTTGCTACTGAAAGAACTTTTATTTTTTTTAAAGTTTTAGCTTCCTCTTTTAAAGGAATAGTATCACTTACTATAATGCTTTTTAAAGAAGATTTTTGGATTCTTTCAAGGGCTTTTCCCGAAAGAACAGGATGAGTAGCCATTCCATGTACTTCAAGTGCTCCCTTTTCTTTTATTGCATCAGCAGCATTACACATTGTACCAGCAGTATCTATCATATCATCAATAATAATTGCTATTTTTCCTTTTACATCTCCTATAATATTCATTACAGCACTTTCATTTGGTTTTTCTCTTCTTTTATCCACTATAGCAATACTTGTATTAAGTCTTTTTGCATATTCCCTTGCTCTTTCAACACCTCCTGCATCAGGAGAAACTATTACTATATCTTTATCTGCAAAAGTTTTTTTAATATACTCTAAAAACACAGGCAATGCATAAAGATGATCAACCGGAATATCAAAAAATCCTTGAATTTGCCCTGCATGTAAATCCATTGTAAGAACTCTTCTTGCACCAGCAATAACAATTAAATTTGCCACCAATTTAGCAGAAATAGGGGTTCGTGGAGCTGTTTTCCTATCTTGTCGAGCATATCCATAATAAGGTACAACAGCGGTTATTCTTCTTGCAGACGCTCTTCTTGCTGCATCTATCATAATAAGAAGTTCCATAAGATGTTCATTTACTGGAGGACATGTTGGCTGGATAATAAATACATCTGCACCACGAATATTTTCTTTTATTTCAACAAAAACTTCACCATCACTAAATCTTTTTACTATACATTCTGTAAGAGGTATATTTAAATATTCACATATTTTTTGAGCAAGTTCAGGATTTGCAGTACCTGAAATAACTTTAAAATCTTTAAAAATATCCGGCATTTCAATGCCTCCTTTATTTCATTTAAAGAATTAAGATAAATTTTTTACGATGAAAATTTTACCATCTTTTTCCAAAATTTTTACCCTGTTTAATTTGAAAAAATCCGGTTTATTTTCAAAAACTCCGAAAATAGTAGAACCTGTCCCACTCAACCCTGTAGCTATAGCTCCAAGATCTTTTAAAAAATTTTCATATTTTTTTAATTTTGGAAATCTTTCAAAGATTAAATTTTTAAAGTCATTTATTAAGCCTTGAGGCTGATACCAAGGAGGGATATTTTGTGAATAATATAAAGGCTTTTTTGGTTTTTTTAAGTTAAGACTCTCGTAAGCCCATTTGGTTTCTACTTTAAACCCTGGATAAATCAATACATACCAAGCAGGGAAACTTGGATAAGGTGTTAATATGTCTCCTATACCTTCTCCGATAGCAGAGGAATAAGGAGAAAGAAAAAAAGGTACATCTGCTCCCAAATTGCGCGCTAAATTAAATAAAGATTTGGGATTTATTTCAAAAAGTTCTGCTAAACCTTGGAGAGTTCCTGAAGCATTACTGCTTCCACCACCAAGTCCAGCACCTATTGGAATATTTTTTTTAACTTTTATTGAAACTTCATCTTTTATTTCAAAAGTATTTTTAAATAATTGATAAGCCTTAAAAACTAAATTTTTCTCCAAAGGTATATTTTCTGATGAGATAAATTCCAGATGAAAGGAAGGAGATCCTTTTGTAATCTCTATTTCATCAAAAAGTGTAATTTTCTGAAAGATAGTATATATTTCATGATAATTATCTGGTCTTCGTTTTAAAACTTGAAGTGTGAGATTAATTTTGGCAGGTGTTAATATAGAGATATTTTTCATTAAGAAAGATTAATCTATTAATTTGACATATTTTAATTTGAGTTCATAAAGAATACTTTGAAGAAGTTTTTCTTCTTCAAATGTTAAATTTCCTTTTGTTTTTTCTTTAAGCATTTCTAAGGTATCAATTGTATGTTTGGCTAAGGTTAAATTTACTTGTTTTTTATTTGTAACAGGATCAGGAAGTTCCCCTAAATGTACAAGAGCAGCTGTGTTCAAAGATAATATAAAAGTACTAAAAGTAATTAAATTTTTTAATTCATCTTTTTCTTTACTCATAATTTTGTTTTCCTTTCTTTTCTTTTCTTTTAACTACTACTAATTCAGGTTTTATCAGAAAACCACCTTTTAAGGGTTTTCTTTGAGCTAATTCATCAGAAAGTTTTTTTATTCTATCTGTAGGATGATATTCCTTAGCTTTTTCAAGAAATCTTCGTGCATCCTTTATTTTACCGTCTATTAAATAATCCCTTGTTCTTTTTAAAATTGCTCTTTCTCTCTCAGCTCTTCTTGCGCTTTTATCCCAAAACCCAAAAATAGAAGGCAATTTTATTACTTCTTTAGAATTACATTTTGGACAGGGGGGTAAATCTTCCCCCATTTTTTGAAGTGTTTCAAAAACAAATCCACAAACTTCACATTTAAATTCATATATCGGCATATCTTAATTATAAAACCTTTCTTTAAACTTTACAAGCTTTTTTTCTTTCAATGAGATTTTATAGCTTCCTATTGATTTGGTAATTTTAAATTATTATAATTAAATAAATATGCACTCAAATTATAATTTTTCTTTCTGGATAATTCTAAGTATTTCCTTGATTGTTTTTTTCCTATTTTTATATTTGCTTAGTCCTTTTTTTTATGTATTCTGTTGGTCTGCGATCCTTGCTTTTTTTATTTATCCTGTTTATAAATTTGTTAATCGTAAATTAAAAAATAAGAGAAGATCTTCTGCTATTTTGGTATTATCAGGTTTTATATGTTTTGTATTAATTCCTCTTGGCTTAATCTCCGTACATTTTTATCATCAAATTACTTCTTTTTACAATACTTTACAGCCTTTATTTAACAAAAATCCAGATGAAATTTTTGAAAGTTTGAAAAACTATCCTGTGGTATCTTTTTTTGTTTCTAAATTTTCTGTGTATATCAAACCATATCTTCCACAAATTCAGGAAAGGCTCTCACATTTTATATCCGGTCTGGTACAGTTAGGATTTGGTTATCTTGGGAATCTAATAAAAAAAGCGTTTTCAATTGGATTTCAATTAGCATTTACTTTAATCACTCTTTATTATTTTCTTATAGATGGTGAAAAAATAGTAAAAATTTTTAAAGATTTAATTCCTCTTAAAGAGGCTGAAAAAGAGAAAATATTTAAAAAAATTTCTCTTATTTTAGAAAGTGTACTTTTTGGAAATATTCTTACTGGTATAATTCAGGGACTTTTGGCTCTGATAATTTATTTTATTTTAGGAATTCCTCAATATTTAATATGGGCTTTCCTTACTATAATAGCTTCATTTATCCCAATTTTTGGAACAGGTCTTATATGGATACCTTTAATAATTTATCTTTTAATAAAGGGTAGTTATATAAAAGCACTGATTTTATTAATTTATAGTGCCTTGATAATTTCTCAAATAGACAATATTCTTAAACCAATTCTCATCGGGGGTAAAGCCAGGATTCACAATTTACTTGTATTTTTTACTATATTAGGAGGACTTGCTAAATTTGGGCCTTTGGGTTTATTTTTAGGACCTGTAATTTTGGGATTATTTCTTTGTGTAATAGAAATCTATAAACTTAAATTAAACCCAGATACTAAACTTTTAGAAACTAAAGAGTCTTAAAATTAATGTCACAAGATTATAAAGAGATTCATACATTTAAAATTTCCGAAATAGAAGCTGGTGAGAGACTTGATGTATTTTTAAAAGAAAAACTTCCAAATTTAAGTAGAACCCGTATTAAAAATCTTATAGAAAATTCCTATATACTTGTAAACACCAAAATTTCTAAACCAAGTTATAAAATTAAACCAGGGGATATAATAGAGGTTCGTTTACCTTATGAAAAAGAAATTGAATTAAAACCTCAGGAAGTAGAATTTGAAATACTTTACGAAGATAATGATATCGCAGTAATAAATAAACCCGCAGGATTAGTTGTACATCCTGCTCCAGGGCATTATGAAAATACCCTTGTTCATGGATTATTACTAAGACTAAAAAATCTTTCAGGAATAGGTGGTAAATTAAGGCCTGGGATTGTGCATCGTCTGGATAAAGATACTTCAGGAATTATGTTAATTGCAAAAAATGATTTTTCTCACAATACCTTAGTTACTGCCTTTAAAAATAAAGAAATCGAAAAGGAATACATTGCTATTTGTTACGGAATTTTTAAAATGAAAAAAGGAAAAATAGAAACTTTTTTAGGTAGACATCCTGTAAATAGAAAAAAAATAGCAGTTTTAAAAGAAGGAAAATTAGCTATTACTTTATATGAAGTGATAGAAGAATATAATAAAAAAACCTCTTTAGTGCTTGCTAAGCCAGTTACAGGAAGGACTCATCAGATAAGAGTTCATTTATCTTACTTAGGACATCCGATTATTGGAGACCCTGTTTATGGTGGATTAAAGCACGGGATTCCTAAACCAAAAAGATTAATGCTTCATTCTTATAGAATTTCTTTTGTTCATCCAAGAACTAAAAAAGAAATGAGATTTGAAGCACCGATACCTGAGGATTTTCAAGAATATATAAAATGTTTAAAAAATTTAAATCCAAAACCTAATTTACAAAGATATAAAAATAATAAAAATCGATTTTTATCCAGGGCTCTTTTACCAAAAGATACAGTTACATAAATACGAGATGAATATGCTTAAGAAAATAAAAAATATAAAAATTCTTTAAAAGAGGATATTATAAAATTTAAGATTAAAATGCATATGGAAAATAATTAATGAAAAAAGTTGGGATTACTGGAGGTATATGTACTGGTAAAACTACCTTGTTAAATATTCTGAAAAACTTAGGTTTTAAAACTTTTTGCTGTGATGAGGTGGTTAAGGAATTTTATAAAAAATCAGAAATAAAAGAAAAATTAATTGAAATTTTTGGGAAAGAAATTTTAACTTCTACCTATGAAATAGATAAAAAAAAGATTTTAAAAAAAATTTTAATGGATCAAAATTTAAAAAGTCAATTAGAATCTTTATTTCATCCTATAGTAAAAAGAGAGCTTTTTAAGTTTTTTGAAGAAAATAAAGAAGAAAAAATAATTTTTGCAGAAGTTCCTTTGTTATTTGAATTAAATTGGAATTCTTTTTTTGATGAAATATGGGTAATTACATGTTCAGAAAAAGTTCAAAAAAAGAGAATTTTAGAAAAATTTAAGAATTTTAAGGATATTGAAAAACTTTTGAGTATGCAAATACCTATTTTTGAAAAAGAAAAAAGAGCTCATAGAGTATTTTCTTCAGAAAAATCTATACATGAGCTTGAAAAAGAAGTCAAAGAAATTCTAAAGGGGTATTTATAAGTTTTATTCCTTTTTCAGTAAAGGCATGAAATAAGAAACTATTCCCCAGTTTTTTTATTTTTAAGTCATTTAGATATATAGCTTCTTTTAACGAACTAAGCGGTTTTCCTTCAATAGCTGGAGTTCCTTTCTTATCTCCTATAATTATTGGACCCACAAAATAAAATACTTCATCAACAAGATCCTCATTCAAAAAACTCCCATGTACTTTTCCTCCGCCTTCAACAAGAAGTGAAGAAATCCCACTCTCATAACATTTTTCTAAAAGTGCATTAAGATCTACTTTTTTGTTTTTTAATGGGAGTTTCCATATTTCTATGCCTTTCTTTTTAAAAATATTTTCTCTTTCTTGAGATATATGATCTCCACATGCTATAATAGTTTTTTTATTTTTTGAAACCTTAAAAATTTTATAATCTGGGTTTAAACTGAGATTTGTATCCAGAATAATTCTTACAGGATTTTTACCTTTGATTAACCTACAAGTAAGTTCAGGATTATCTTTTATCACGGTATTCTTACCTACAAGAATTGCATCACTTATAGCACGCAATTTATGAGAGTATTTTCTTGCTTCAGGCCCTGTAATCCATTTAGAATCTCCTGTTGAAACAGAAATTTTTCCATCAAGACTTCCTGCAACCTTCATTATCACCCATGGATGTTTTCTTAAAATCCTTGATAAAAAAAATCTTGTTAAGATTTTTACATCTTTTGCTAAGACACCGCATTTTACTTTAATTCCATGATTTTTAAGGATTTCTAATCCACCTTTTGCAACAGGATTTGGATCCCTTATACCGCAAATTACTTCTGATATACCAGCCTCTAAAATTTTTTCTGTACATGGAGGAGTTTTTCCGTAATGTGAACATGGCTCAAGTGTAACATATAAAATAGCACCTTTAGCTTTTTCCTTGGCTTTTTTTATTGCTTCTACCTCTGCATGAGGCAATCCATAAGCCTTATGATATCCCTTAGCTATAATTTCTTTTTTATCAGGAGTAACAATAACCGCACCGACAGCAGGATTAGGAGAAGTTTTCCCTAGGCCCTTATAACCTTCTTTAATGGCAATTTTCATAAAATATTCATCTGTTAATTTTTTAGAGGACATAATAAGAAACTACAGAAAATTATTTTTTTCTCCGACGCAAAGCAGAAGTATATAGCTGAAGTTGAAGCCTTGTCCAATCAATTTTATCAGGTGATTTCTTTTCTTCTTCCTTAGCAAGCTTTACTTTTTCAACTACTTTATAATAGTATTCACTTTTTTCTAAATTTACAGGAACTCTTCTCATTTGATTTAATTTAAAAATAAGAGCATTAAGTTTTTTTATTTTTAAATAAGCATCTTTGGTTTCTTTTTCTAATAATTCTTCTAATCTTTGGATTTCTTTTCTTAATTCAATTTCTTTTGGTAGAAAACCTGCATTTTTTAAAATTTTATAAACTATTCTTAATTCTTCTGGGACCCATGGATCATCTTTTAGATCTAAAGGTTTTCCTTTAAGTTCCAGATTGTCAAATTCTCCATTTTCCATAGCCTCACGAATTCTTTCTTCTGCTAATTTCCGAAGAATTTTAAGACTCAATTTATTACTCCTATTTTAACTTTGTAAAGCCCATACTTTATACTCTATAAAAGCTCTATTTAAAAAATCTGGATAGTTTTCCAACAATTTTTTATAGTATTCTAAAGCTTTTTCTTTTTCTTTTTTAATTTCGTAAATCCTTGCAAGATCGTAATATATAAAAGGGTCCAGAAGGGTAAATTTATTCAAAATTTTTTTATATTCTTTTAAAGCTAAATCAAAATTTTTTTGATTTTCAGCTAATTTAGCTTTGCTATAAGATAAAAGAATTTTTTCTTTATGTGGATATTTATTTTTTAATTTATTTAAAATATTTTGCATTTTAGAATATTCAGATTGTTGATAATAAATATTCCATAAAATTAACAAAGCCTGAAAACCAGCTTGTGTATTTTCGTATTTGTTGACAAAGTTTTCAAGAGAAGCAACTGCATTTGATTGATTTAATGCTTGGAGTAAATTTATATAGGCTTCTTTTTCTTTTTTATTTTTATAATAATTATAACCTGCCATCATCAAAATAAGAGCGATAAAAATTATAATAACTGTGAGGATTAATTGAATATATTTATGAAAAAAATTACTTAACTTTTCATGAAAACTTAAAAGCTTATCAGTAGTTTCCACTAAGAAAACTCCTTAACCTTCTATCCCTCCAAAATAATCATCCCATTTAAATATAAGAGGTTCTTTTTTTTCTTTTAAAACTCCGTAATCTCCTACTTCTCCAAGTATAATTATATGATCACCTGCTTCACATTCTCCAATTACTTCACACTCAAAATATGCTATAGCATCCTCCAATATAGGACATCCGTGGTGAGCAAGTTTATAAGGAATATTTTCAAATTTATTAACATTTCTTCCACTTTTAAAACCAAAATGTTTAGCAAGATCTATCTGATCTTTTCCTAAGACATTTATGCAGAAGATTTTTGAATTTTTAATAAGTTCATAAGTATACCTTTGAGGGGCGATAGAAACTGCCAAGAGACGTGGTTTAAAAGATACCTGAGACACCCAAGCAGCTGTCATACCATTGATTTTATCATTCCATTTAGTAGTAACAATATAAACCCCTTGAGATATATAAGTACTGATTAATTTTTGAAGCCCCATTTAGAGCTCCTTAAATTTATTCAAAATGCCGGGGGCGGGACTCGAACCCGCACGGGATTAACTCCCAGCGGATTTTGAGTCCGCCGCGTCTCCCAATTCCGCCACCCCGGCTTTTTAAAAATAATTTATCATTCCCCTTAAATTTTGCAATATTTATTTTATAAAATATTCAAAATTACGAGCTTATACAAAAATATACATTGAAAAATAAAAAAGAATTTATATAATTGTTTCCATGCCTGTTTTAATAAAAGATAGTGAAAAATGTGTAGGATGCCTTTTATGTATGTTTGCTTGTGCAAGAGCTCATAGAAGTGTGGGTTTAGAGAGTTCATGTATTAAAGTAAGATCTCAAGGAGGTATTTCTCGTGGTTTTTCAGTTTTTGTATGTCGAGGTTGCGAAGATCCAATATGTGCTCGTGTGTGCCCTGAAGAAGCTCTTATAGTAAGAAAAAAAGGAGGAGTAATTCTAAAAGAAGATAAATGCATAGGTTGTAAAAAGTGTGTAGAAGCATGTATATTAGATGCAATAGGATGGAGAGAATCTATTAATAAACCTGTAATATGTATAATGTGTGGAGAATGTGCTAAACATTGCCCTTACGGAGTGCTGGAGTTTAAAAAGTCATGATTTCAAAAGATCCTTTAAAAAGAGTTTTATACATTGATTTAAGTAAAAAAAGATATTGGATTGAAGAAAGGGAAGATCTTTTCTCTAAATTTATTGGTGGAACAGGTGTTGCAATAAAATTATTAGAAGAAAATTGCCCTCCAGATATAGATCCTTTATCTCCTGAAAATCCTATTATTTTTGCAGTAGGTCCTTTAAATGCTTTATTTCCATTAGCTTCCAAAACTGTAGCTATGTTTAAATCTCCTCACACAGGAAATCTGGGAGAAAGTCATGCAGGTGGAAGAAGTGCTATTGCTTTAAGAATGGCTGGTTACGGTGCAATAGTAATAAAAGGAAAAAGTGAAAGACCTTGTTATATAGCTATCCATTCAGATAAAGTATATTTTAGAGATGCAACAATTCTCTGGGGATTAAAAGAAAGTGTTTCTCCTGCCAGATTAATAAGAGAAAAAGAACCCGGATCTGGTCTAAGAACTATAATGAGAATTGGTCCTGCAGGGGAAAAGCTTATTACTTATTCCTGTGTAACACTTGAAACTTACAGACATTTTGGAAGGCTTGGGCTTGGAGCAGTATTTGGAAGCAAAAATCTTAAAGCTATTGTAATTTCGGGAAAAAGAGATTTCCCAGTAGTTGATTTTAAAACTTATAAAAATCTTTATGAAAAAATTTTAAAAGAGCTTCGAGAATCTGAAAAAATGAAAAAATACCATGAACTTGGTACCTCTGCTAATATAATACCTTTAGTTCGTATTAAAGGATTACCAATTAAGAATCTCCTTACTGATAAATTAGAAAAAGTGGAAAATATATCAGGTGAAGCTTTTGCAGAAAGGCACTTGGGAAGAAGGGTTGCTTGCTCTCATTGTCCTGTAGCTTGTATTCATTTAGGAGCTATAAGAGAACCTTATGAAGATGAACCGTATTTTTATAAGACTGTTTATGTGTCTTATGATTATGAATTAATCTATGCCCTTGGTTCAATGCTTGGTATAAACGATTCTGCTAAAGTATTAAGATTAATTAAAACAGTTGAAGATCTGGGACTTGATGCTATATCAGCAGGAGTGATTTTAGCCTGGGTTACAGAAGCTTTTGAAAAATCAATTATTGACAAATCTCATACAGATGGACTTGTTCCCAAATGGGGTGATGAAAATATCTATATAGAAATTTTGAAGAAAATAGTAGAACAACCAAATGAATTTTATAAAGATCTGGGAAAAGGAATTCATTATGTTTCGGAAAAATATGGTGGTAAAGAATTTGCTTTAGTTTTTGGTAAAAATGAAATGCCAGGTTATCATACAGGACCTGCGGGACATCTTGGATATTTATTTGGGGCAAGACATAGTCACCTTGATTCAGGGGGCTATTCTTTTGATCAGAAAGCCCTAAAACAAAAGAAATCTTTGACACCTAAAGAAATAGCTGAAGAATTAATTAAAGAGGAACAATGGAGACAAATACTTTCAAGTTTAGTAATATGTTTTTTTGGAAGAGGTGTATATACTCAAGATGTGGTATTAAAGTGTCTTAAAGTTTTGGGTTATAATTTAACAAAAGAAGAATTATTAGAAATCGGTAAAAAAATATATACAAATAAATATCGTTTTAAAATAAAATCTGGTTTTGATTTTAAAAATTTAAAACCACCAAAAAGAATTTTTCAATTGGCTTCATCTTTAGGCCCTATAAAAGAAGAATTTATCAAAGAATCTATAGAAGAATTTAGAAAAAAGATTGAGAGTTTATTAAAAGAATCTGATTAAGAATTAGGAGAATTCTGTGAGGAGGTGAGGAGGAATGGAACTATGGGTAAAAATAGATGGTGCTAAAAAGAAGTTTCAAGGATCATTTTTTAAAGTAATGGAAGAAGTTTTTAATGAGGGGAAAAATGCAGAAAAAGTCGAAATTTTATCTTTCTGGGCTCATGATAAAGAGAGAAGAAGACTAAAAAGAGAATTAAGAAAGCATAATAAAGATTTGATAAAAACAGCTTCTGCCTTAGTTTATTGGTTTTATACAAAACAAATAAGAAGTTTAAAGAGAAGAGAAAAAGAATTAATAGAAAGGACCAAAAGGAAAAGTGAGGGATTTCAAAGAGAAATAGAAAAATTAGAAAATCAGATAAAAGAATTAGAAGAAAAAATAATGAATTTTAAAGTAAATTAAAAATCTAATAAACAATTTATTGATGTATAATTTTAACTTGACAAAAACATAAAAGATGTTAGTTTTAATCAAAATTTTAAGAAAGGGGGTATTCATTTGGCGGGTATAATTGTAAAAGAGGGGGAATCTTTTGAACAAGCACTTAAAAGATTTAAAAGAGTGGTAGAGAGAACTAAGATTCTTTCAGAAGTTAAGAAAAGAGAATTTTATGAAAAGCCGGGTGTAAGGAGAAGAAAAAAAATGCAAGCTGCTCGTAAAAAGCTTCTTAAAAAACTTAAAAAATTACAACAAAGAATGAAAGATTAAAATATATTAAATGTGTATAAAAACTTATCTAAATTAGATTGGGATAAAATCAAAGAAATTTTATCTCAATTTGTATATTCTCAAGGTGCTAAAGAAAAGTCTTTAACTTTAGAACCTATATTTTCTTATGAAAAAGCTATAAATTCTCAAGAGAAAACTAAGTTTTTATGGAATCTTATTGAAAAAGGTGTTCATTTTGAAATTCCTTCCTTACAGTCACTTGGTATTTTATTTGACAAAGCAAAAAAAAGAGGTTTTTTTCTTCTGAAAGACCTTTGTCAAATAAAACTATGGCTTTCTTCTATAAGAAAGTACTCTAATCTTCTTAAAAATTCACCATTTCATAATTTAATTAATATTTGGGAAAAAATATCGTATTTTGAAAATAATCTGGAAAATATTCTTAACTGTGAAAATGGAGAGATTAAAGATACAGCATCTTATGAATTGTTTTTAATTCGGAAAAAAATAAAAGAACAGCAAGAGCTAATACGAGAAAAATTAGAAAGAATTAAAGAAAGTTTAAATAAGAAAGGATATCTTCAAGAAAATCTTATTATGAAACGAGACGGAAGATATGTCTTACCAGTTAAGGTTGAATATAAAAATAAAATTAAAGGCATTTTACAAAGTGTTTCCCAAAGTGGAGCTACTGTATTCATTGAACCAGCAGGTATAATTCCTTTGGTAAATGAACTTGAAGAGCTTCAATGGAAAGAAGAAAAAGAGGTTTTAAAAATTTTAAAAGAAATATCTGAAGAATTATTAAAGGAGTCTATTTATTTTTATGAACTTGAAAAAGAATTTATTGAATTTGAAATAAGTTTAGCTAAAGCAAATTTTGGAAGAATTTATAAAGGAATTTTTCCTAAGCTTAAAAGGGAAGGGGAAATAAAATTCTATTCAGCAATTCATCCGTTGTTGATTTTAAAAAAACAAAAAGATCCTTCTCAAAAAATAGTTTATAATGATTTTATAATTGAAAAGGGACTTCTTATTACTGGACCAAATTTAGGAGGAAAAACAGTTTCACTTAAAACCATAGGATTATTAACTCTTATGGCTCAAACTGGATTTTTAATCCCTTCTTCATTTGCTGAAGTTCCAGTATTTTCTAAAATTTTTATAGATCTTGGAGAAGAACAGGACATCTTAGAAGGTGAATCATCTTTTTCTTCCCATTTAAAAAATCTGAAAAAGATTTTAGAAGTAGCAAATGAGAAAACTTAGTTTTACTTGATGAACCTGGTAAAGGAACAAATCCAGAAGAAGGTAGTGCTTTGATATCCGCAATACTCTCTGAATTATTAAATAAAAATACAAAAGTTATATTAACTACTCATTCTCAAATTCTCAAATCCTTAGCTTTAAAATTAAAAGATTTAAAAATTGCTACTATGGAATACGATTTAGAAAAAATGGAACCTACATATAAATTAATTTATGGAATTTGTGGAAGTTCGTTTGCATTTGAACTCGCAAAAAAATTAGGATTTGATCCTCAGATATTGCAAAAAGCTGAAGAATTTATTGAAAGAAAAGAATACCAGCAATTGGAAAGGATTTTAAATAAAGAAAGAGAAAAACTAAAAAATCTTCAAGAAGAAATAAAAGCTAAAATCCAAGACTTGATTAAAAAAGAAAAAGAACTTGAAGAAAAGAAAAAAGAATTTGAAAAAATATATTTAGAAAAATTAGAAAATCAACTAAATGAATGGCAAAAAGAATTTAAAGATTTCTTAAAAAGATTTGAATGTGGCTCCTCATCCGGGTTTAAAAAAGTTTATCGCGAATTCAATGAATTTATAAATAAAAAATTAACCAGTGTAAAACCTATTTCGAGAGAGGACATTAAAGAAGGTGATTTAGTATATGTAAAACCTTTTGCCAGAGAAGGTATAGTAGTAAAGGTTAAAGATGATGTTGTAGAAGTTAAATTAGGAACTTTAAAACTTACTCTTTCTAAAAAAAATATAATAAAGATATCTCAAATGAGAAATCTTAGTTCATTTCCTCTTTTATCAAAAACTCAGCTTGAATATATTAAAAATTCGATTGATAAAAAAGAAAATCGTGAAATCCAAAAAATAGAAATAAATTTGTTAGGATTTAGAGTAGATGAGGCGCTTATAGAAGTAGAGAAAGCCATAAATAAAGCTTTTCTAAAAGGTATAAAAAAAATTTACATCATTCATGGACATGGAACAGGGAAACTTAGAGATACAATAAGAAAATATTTAAATACTCACCCTTTAATAAAAAATTTTGAGGTAGCTCCTATTTACGAAGGTGGAAATGGTGTTACTATTGCTTATATCCAGGATAAAAATTGAAAAGATTTTTTTATGATAAAACTCTTGACCTTTTTTGAGGATATGTTAAAGAAAAAAGATAAATCTAATTTTCTAAAGGTCTATTAAAAGGTATTCAATTTTGATATTAATTTTAATTTAAATTAAAATTAAAAAAATTAAAAAAAATTAAAAAAATCTAAAATAAAAGTGCCTTTAGAAGATCTTTTTGAACAAGTCAAAGCACATTATGAGATTGTAGAATTTATTTCAAATTATGTGAGATTAAAAAAAGTAGGTAGAAATTATATAGGATTTTGTCCTTTTCATTCTGAAAAAGTTCCATCTTTTGTAGTAAGTCCAGAAAAACAAATATTTAAATGTTTTGGATGTGGGGCTGGAGGAGATGTAATAGCTTTTTATATGAAAATTAAAGGAAGCAGTTATAAAGAAGCTTTACTGGAACTTGCGGAAAAAGCTGGTATTGAAGTAGATAAAAAAGTTTTCAAGGAAAGAAAAAAAACGCAAGAATTAGTTGAATTAAATTACAAAATCGCTAAGTTTTATCATAATCTTTTGTATTTCCACTCTGAATCTCAAAAAGCAAAAGAGTATTTAAAAGAAAGAGGAATTAGTGAGAATACTATAAAAGAATTTCTTATAGGTTTTGCTCCGGATGAGGGAAGAGTATTAGCAAGTTATCTTAGATCTTCTGAGAGAGATTTCTCTAAAATAGAAAAAACTGGACTTGTGAGAAAAAATACAGATGGTTCATTTATAGATTTATTTAGATCTCGTATAATTTTTCCAATTTTTAATATTAAGGGAGAATGTGTAGGATTTGGTGGAAGGAGTTTGGATCCTGATATAGAACCCAAATACTTGAACACTCCTGAGACGAGGATTTATAAGAAAAGTGAAATTCTTTACGGGCTTTATCAGGCAAAAGAATTTATTAAAAAAGAAAAAGAAGGTATTTTAGTAGAAGGTTATTTTGATTTTCTTTCACTTTGGGAACACGGTATAAAAAATATAGTTGCTACTTGTGGTACAGCTTTAACAGAAAAACATGTAAAGATTTTAAGAAGTTTTACAGAAAACTGGATAATTTTTTATGATGGAGATTCTGCTGGAAAAAAAGCAACTCTTAGAGCTATTTCTTTGTTTTTGAAAGAAGGAATAATACCTCAGTGTGTAATGATTTCAGAGGAAGATGATCCGGATTCATGGGTAAGAAAAGTAAATTTAAAAGGAGAGGAGTTAAAAAATGAAATAAAAAAATATTTAATGGATGCAATACCTTTTGTAATGAAATGCTATGAAAAGGAATATTTAAAAAATCCTTCCTCAGTTTTTAAAGAAATTATTGAAATTTTTTCATCGGTAGAAGATCCTTTATTAAAAAACAAAATAGCCAGAGATCTAAGTTTTCATTTGAATATTTCAGAGACTGATATTTTAAAATCTCTTAGTACTTTCAAAACAAAGTCTTTTTCACTGGTCAAAGAAAATTCATCAGAAAACTCCTTAAAATCCCCCTCTCAAAGTACAAAAGATGATCATAGTTTAAGAATCATTGCCCAGTTTTTAATAAATTATCCTGAAAAACTTCCCGAACTTGAAGAAACAGGACTTTTGGAATTGCTTAGAGAAAAAGAAGATTCTTTATATATTCGATTTCTTCAAACTTTAATAGAAAATATTAAGAATGGAAATTTAATTATGGATTATGTACCCGATCCAAAATTTCAGGAAATTCTAAGTGATATAATTCTTGCTCCTCCATTTGATGAAGATATAGAAGAAGTACTTAACCAAATAAAAAATTATATAATAAATGAATGTAAAAGGATAAAATTGAAAAAACTTATAAAAAATGTAAAAACATTAGAAATTGAAGGAAAAAAAGAAGAAGTAGAAAAATATTTATGGATTTTAAAAAATTCTTTACATTCTAAATCGTTATAAAGAAAATAAGTAATATTTTAAAAAATTTTATATAGAAGGAGGACTTATGAACCTCCGTAATCAGAGAAGAATGTGTCTGTTTGAAGAAGATGAAATAATTTTAGAAAATTTTAAAGAAGAAGAATTTTTGGAAGAAAAAGAAGAGTTAGAAAAAAGTAAAGAAAAAGATTCGATTAAACTTTATTTTAAGGAAGTATTTTCAACCAAGCTTTTATCTAAAGAAGATGAAATAAGAATTGGTAAAACAATTGAGAAAAATGAAAAAGAAATTTTAAGAAATTCCTTTAATTATTACCATCAGGTGGCTAAATTTTTTCGTCTTATAAATGAATGCGAAAGAAGGAAAAGATTTTCTTCCATATTTAAAGACTATGAGGAGATAGAAAAACAAAAACGAGAAAAAATTTCTGAATGGCTTTCAAAGTTAAAGGAGGTTTTAAGCGAGCTTTTGGAAAATTTTGAATCTTCTCAAAAGAAAAAATTAATTGAGAAAGTAATAAATCTGATTTATGAAGTAAGACCGACTAAACTCCTTCTTGATGAAGTTTCATGTGAGATTTTAGAAGCATGCGAAAAGAAGAAACAATATGAGAGACTTAAAGAAAAAATAATAAAAAAATTTCATTTTACAGAAGAAGACATTAAAAAATTAATTTCCTTAGATGGAGATCATACTCAACTTATAAATTATGAGAATAAATACTCTATAAAAAAAGAAAAACTTATAAAAATAAAAAAAGAACTTTATCATTATGAAAAATTTTTTAATAAATGTTTTGAATATTTTGGAGAACCTTTAGAAAAAGTTTGTAAAGTTGGAGAAAAAATTCAGAAAGCATATGAAGAATTAAAAAAGACCAAAGAAGAACTTGTAAAAGCAAATTTAAGACTAATTATTTCTATAGCAAGGAAATATTCACCAAAAGGTATGTTTTTAAGTGATCTTATTCAGGAAGGAAATATAGGTTTACTTAAAGCTGTAGATAAATTTGATTACAGAAAAGGATTTAAATTTAGTACATATGCTACATGGTGGATAAGACAAAGTATTACAAGATACTTAGCTGAAAACACAAGAACTATAAGAATACCTGTTCATATTATAGAAACTATTTATAAAATTAGTAAGATAGTCTCTAATAAATTTTATCAACAATATGGAAGAGAACCTACACTTGAAGAACTTTCTAAAGAAACTGGATTATCCATAGAAAAGTTAAATTATATTTTTAAAATAATGAAACAGCCTGTATCATTAGAAACAACTGTTGGAGATGAGGAAGATGCAACTTTAAGAGATTTTATAGAAGATCAAAATACTTTAAAACCTGATGAAGCAGCATTTAATACTGCACTTTCTGAAAAAATAAGAGAGTTATTAAAAACTTTGTCTCCGAGAGAAGAAAAAATTATTAGATTAAGATTTGGTATAGGAGAAAAAGAGCCTTGTACTTTAGAAGAAGTGGGTAATAAATTCGGTGTAACCAAGGAAAGAATAAGACAAATAGAAAATATTGCTTTAAGAAAACTAAAACATCCTAATAGAATAAAATTATTAAAAAATTTCTTAATTTATGGGTCATAAAAAAATTTTATCTTCTCAACAAAAAGAAATTATTAGAATTTTACAAAAGAAATTCCCTTTAGTAGAACGACCATTTAATGAAATTGCCAAAAAAATAGGACTTGAAGAAAAAGAACTTATTGAATATCTTATAGAACTCCAAAATAAAAATATTTTAAGACAAATTTCTGCTATTTTTAATCCTCAATTTTTTGCTCATACATCTGCTCTTTTTGCTTTTAAAGTTTTGGATAAAAACTTATACAAAGCTATAGAGGTTATAAATTCCCACCCTGGTGTAACTCACAATTATTTAAGAGATCATATTTATAATTTATGGTTTATTTTGGTGGTAGGACCAGGTAAGAATTTACTAAAAGAAATTCAGAAAATATTTGAATTATCTCAAGCAGAAGAGTATTTATACTTACCTGTAATTCAAACTTTTAAGATTTATACTGTTTTTGGAATGGAAAATGAAGAAGAAATACATTTTAAAAATTTCGAAGATCTTAAAGAGAGGGAAGATTATTTACAATTTGATTTTAGTGAAAGAGATATAAAATTAGTTCAAGTATTACAAGAACCTCTTCCTTTGACAGAAAGGCCATTTAAAATTTTATCAGAAAAATTAAATATTTCAGAAAAAGAAATTTTTAGATGGCTAAAAGAAATGAAAAATAAAGGAGCTCTTCGAAGATTCGGTGCACTTTTTAAACACAGTAAGGTAGGATTGAAATTTAATATAATGGTAGCTTGGAAAGTTGAAAAGGAAAAGTTAAAGGAAATAGGTAAAGAATTAAGTAAAAAAGATTTTATCACCCATTGTTACGAAAGAAAATCTTATCCTCATTGGCCTTATAATTTATATACTATGTGTCATTTTAAATCTCCAAAAGAAGTTAAAATTATAGAAGAGTTAGCTAAACAGTATGAGATAAAAGAATACCTAATGTTAAATACCGTTCAGGAGTTAAAAAAAACAAGATTAAAACTTTTTTATGATTATAAAATTTAAAAATGATTAAAAATAAGAAATTATATAACGATAGGAAATAATAAGTAGAGCAATTATTATAATAAATCTAATTAATTTTTGAGGCATATATTTTTGTAATCTTGCACCCAGATTTAATCCTACACCTCCACCTAAGCCAAAAAGGAATCCAAGAAGCCAATCTGGTTTATATCCGCCAAATGTATAAACCGAGATTCCAATTACAGAAGAGGAATAAACACTAAATAAATTTGCACCTGCATAAATATATGGAGGTATTTTGAAAAAAGCTAAAAGAATAGGAGACATTAAAGCTCCTCCACCAATTCCATAAATTCCTCCGATAACACCTGTGAAAAAACTTAAAAACGAGATAAACCAGGAATTAATTTCGTATATTTTTTCTCCATAAGAAAATTTTAATTTTTTCCAATTAAAAATATAAGTATAAGGTTTTTCTGAAGAAAATCCGATTTCTTTTTTTATTACAAAAAAATCATAAATAAGTTTAAAACAAATGGCAATAAGTACGAGACCTACAAATAATTTAAAAGTTTTAATTTCTCTAAACCAAGTAATTCTTAAGAAATACCCTAATATTATTCCAGGAAGACATCCTATAACAAGAATAAAAGCAAGTGGGTAATAAAATCGTTGCTCTTTCCAATATCGATAAACACCAAAGGGAGCAGAGATTATATTATAAAAATAATTGGTTGCATTAACAGAAGGAGAAATAAAGTTTAATATACTAATTTGAAAAGGAAGAAGCAAAAAAGCTCCTGTTACACCTCCAGCAGAACAAAAAAGTGCAATAAAAAAACCTACCAGGGGTGGTAAAAAGAAAAATGTTTTGACTTTTGATATTGGAAAGGAAATTTTAAAAAGTAAAAGGTCTATTATCATTCAAATAAATTAATCGATTATATCTATTTTGACAATCTTTATACCATTTACTATCTTTAGGCCCCAGTTCAAGAGCTTTTTTATAATAATTTTTTGCTAAATCATAATTTTTTCTTTTTTCATAAATTCTTCCTATATAATAATAAGACACACCTTTATATGGAATTAATTCTTTAGATTTTTCAAATAGGGCAAGGGCTTCGCTAAGGTTATTAAGTTCAAAATAAATAATACCTCCGAGTAAATTCGCAGTATAAAATTGGGGATCATATTTTATAGCCATATCAATATGTTTTTTTGCTTTTTGAAGATTTTTCTTTTTCAGATAAATAAAACTTAAATATGTGTGAGCAACAGTATTTTTAGGATAAAGTTTAACTGCTTTTAAAAACAGCTTTTCAGCAATATCAAATTTTTCTTTTTTAAAAACCTTTTTTCCTTTATCTACATATTCATAAGATTTTTTTGTTTTTAAAACTAATTTTTTGATTTTATGAAACTTCTGTGTATCTTTAATTAAATAACCTGAAGGTTTAAGAGTAGAAAGATAAATTTTAAGTTCTTTAATTCTTGTTTCTGGAAGAGGATGGGTTGATAACCATTCAGGGGGATGTGTTTTTTCCATTTTTTTAAATTTTTGAAGAACTTCTAACATCCCCTGTGGAGAATATCCTGTCTTAATAGCTAACAAAACAGCAAATTTATCAGCTTCTCTTTCCTGATCCCTACTGAATTTTAATCGTAATAAAGCCACTGAGATTTTTCCAAGATTAAATAATAATTCTCCAGTAAGATTTTGAGGTAGAAATACACTCCCTATTTGCAAAAGTAGACCTAAAGCAATGTTTTTTTCCAAAATCTTTACATGATGACGATAATTTATATGTCCAAGTTCGTGAGCGAGAACACCAACCAATTGACTTTCATTATCTAAAATCAAGAATAATCCCCGTGTAATAAGAACTGGTCCTCCTGGTAAGGCAAAAGCGTTTATCTGAGAAGAATTAACTATATAAAATTTATAAGGAAGTTTTCTTGAAGTATAAGAGCTTAGTTTATATCCTATAGAAGAGATATATTTCTGAACTTCTTTTTCAGGATAAAGACCTTCATATTGATCAATAGATGGAAAAATGTAGATCTTACCTAATTCTATTTCTTTTTCAATGGGAATAAGAGTAAAATATGTACCATTAGATCCAGCACAATTAAGAAGAAGAAAGATTAAAATTATAAAAAAAACTATTTTTCTTTTCATAATTTAGAAAATCTTTAAAATTATCAAAAACATTTTAAAAGGGATGTTTAAAATTACAAGAATAAATAAAAAACTTAAAAAACCATTAAGAAGTACTAAAATCTTATAATAAAAAACTCAAATAATAAAAATTTTTAAAAAAAATTTAAATAAAAAACTTGACAAAAAAAATTTGTGATATAATTTTAAGGATCGTTCCAATTTTTCTTTTGTTTGGAAGTTATCTATAAAGGGGGTTGAGAAATGAAAGAAAAAGAAAAAGAAAAATTTGAATATGGTTTTGGCCAGCATTTAATTATTGATGGGTACGGAGCTAATAAAGAAAAATTGATGGATTTGGATTTTATATATAATTTTCTGAGTAAATATCCAGAAGAAATAGGAATGACAAAAATAATGCCCCCTTATGTTTTTAAATACTATGCTCCTGTGCCTGAAGATTGGGGAATTTCGGGATTTGTTATAATAGCTGAAAGTCATATAAGTATTCATACATATCCTGAAAAACTCTATTTAAGTGTTGATGTATTTTCCTGTAAGCCTTTCAATGCTGATAAAGCAATTTATGATATTATTAACCTTTTTGAGATTAAAAAGAGTGAAATTAGATTTTTAGACAGAGGATTAGAATTTCCGCGTTCTATTAGAGCTGTTGAAAAATTTATTCGTTTAGAAAGGGAAAATTTTGTTTTATAAAAAATGAAAATTAATTTCTTAGGGCTACCCGATCATCCTCAAGCTCGGGTAGCCCTTATTCCTGCGCCCTTAGATCTTACAACATCTTGGAAAAAAGGGACTAAAGAAGCTCCTTTTGAAATTTTAAAAGTAAGTTCAAATCTGGAATTTTTTGATGAAGACACATTTACCGAACCTCAAAAAATTTTAGGGTTTTTTACATTTCCAATTCCTGAACTTCCTTTTCACTTGGAGGGGGCACTTGATAAGATTTCTCAGATGGTAACCGAAGCCATAAAAAAAAATCAATTTCCTATTGTAATAGGTGGTGAACATACAGTTACTCTTGGTGTTTTAAAAGCTTTGAAGAAAAAATATCCAGAGTTAAAAATACTTCATCTCGATGCCCATTGTGATCTAAGGGATACATATTTAGAAACTTCTATAAATCATGCTACTGTAATGAGAAGAATTTATGAAATGGGTTTTCAATTTTTAAGTGTTGGAATAAGAACAATATGCAAAGAAGAATATGAATTTCTTAAAAATTCAAATATTCCAATAATATGGGCACAAGAATTTAAATTATCACCTCAAGAAAGTCTTGCTAAAATAGAGGAATTTATAAAAAATGGTCCTGTATATTTAACCTTAGATATAGATGTATTAGATCCTTCGATTGCTCCCGGAGTAGGTACACCTGAACCAGGGGGGTTAAATTGGGAAGAACTTTTGCAAATTTTAAAATTGGTTGTTAAATACAATTTAATTGGAATGGATTTGGTGGAAGTAATGCCTCTTTCCTGCCATCAAATTACTGAATATATAGCAAGTAAAATTATTTTTAAAATTTCAGCTTTTTTGGCAAGCAAAAATGTGGAATAGATACTCAAAACTTCTTTTTGAAGCTGCGCTTTTAAAAAGAATTAAACGTACAGGATATGCTTTTCTGGGTACAGGAAAGGAAAATGTTGCTGCTCACTCTTTTGGTGTAGTTTTTTGTAGCTGGATACTTTCGGAATTATGTAAAGAAAAAGTTAATTTAGAAAAAATTTTTAAAATGGCAATGTTGCATGATTTTTGTGAGGCACGCACAGGAGACTTTAATGCAGTAAATAAACTTTATAATCAGGCAGATGAAAAGAAAGCTTTGGAAGATGCATTCTCAGATCTTCCTCAAAAAGAGGAGGTTATTTCTTTATGGAAAGAATATAGAGAATTAAAAACCATAGAAGCTAAAATAGTTCATGATGCTGATATTATCGATTTAATTGTTCAGTTAAAAGAACAAAAAGATCTTAATAATCCTTATGCTGAAAAATGGATATATTATGCTAAAAAACGTTTAATTACAGAAGAGGGTAAAAAACTGGCGTCTGCTATTTCTGAAACTGACTGGTGCTCTTGGTGGCTTGAAAAATTTGTTAAAGAAAATGAAAACCTCGGAAATAAAGGAAAAACTTAAACTTTGTACCCGTTGTGGTAGATGTCTCTCTGTATGTCCCACTTATGAAATCTTCCTTTCAGAAATGTATTCCCCAAGAGGAAGAATATTTTTAATTTCGCAAAATAAATTTCATCCAAGTTTAAAAGATTGTCTCCTTTGTGAAAGATGTAAAAAAGTATGTCCACATAATATAAGTTTCCCAGAAATTTATATAGAGAATTTTATAGAAAAGAAAGAATCCGTATATTCAGAAAAAATTTTTAAAAAATTTGCAAAAAATCCATTCTTTACATTTATTCAGATTAATAAGTGGTTTCACATAATAAATTTATCTGCAGAAGAAATAGATATAAATAAATTTTCTGAAAATGGAGATATTCTCATATTTTATTCTTGCGGACTTAAATATCTTTATCCAAAAGCCCTCCTGCATTTCATTGATTTTTTGAAAAAGAAAAACATTTCTGTAGGAATTCCTAAAAATCAGGATTGTTGTGGGGCTGTATTTTTAAGCATGGGATTAAAAGAAGCTTTAAAAGAAAAAGCCTTAAATATACTGAAAGTATTTGAGTCTTCATCTGGCCCTATTGTGGTATTTTGTGCAACTTGTTTATGGATGTTAAAAAAGATTTATCCTTTAATTTTTAGAAATACACCTTATGAAGAAAAGTTTATTAATTTAAGTAAACGAGTAATTTCAGCCTTTACTTTTTTAGTTTCTAATTGGGGAAATGAAGTGAAATTTAATACAAAAAATGTTTTATTTCATATGCCTTGCCACTTGACAGAAGAAGAAAAAATGTTTAAAAATAAATTAAATATAAGCAAAACTATAAAAAATTTTTGTTGCGGTTCTATAAAAATTTCACTCTGGATAAAAGGGTTTCAAGAAAAATATAAAAAAACTTGGATTAAAGAAACAGAAAATAAATACAAATTGGCTACATTTTGTACAGGTTGTTATTTAAATTTTAAATTATTATTAAAAGAACCTCCCAAAGTTTGTCATTGGATAGAAGTTTTATGTTAAAGTATCCCTCGTATTTGAATCTTCTGGAAACAGGTGAATTGGATAAACGAATAGAAATTCTGTATAAAAAGCTTGAATCGTGTACACTTTGCCCAAATGAGTGTAAGGTAAATAGAAGTAAAGGAGAAAAAGGTATATGTAAAGTAACTAATAAACCTATGGTTTCCAGTTATGGTCCTCATTTTGGTGAAGAACGCCCATTAGTAGGGAAAAATGGATCAGGGGCAATATTTTTTACTTATTGCAATTTATCCTGTGTATATTGCCAAAATTGGGAAATAAGTCATCTTGGGGAAGGTGAAATAATAGATGTTGAAGATCTTGCAAGAATTATGATTATACTTCAAATGTGGGGATGCCATAATATTAATCTTGTCACTCCTACTCATCAAGTTCCTTTTATTGTACATGCTATAAAACTGGCAGCCCAAAAGGGGCTTAAATTACCTATTGTTTATAATTGCGGAGGATATGAATCAATAGAAACTTTAAAACTACTTGAGGGAATAATAGATATTTATATGCCAGATATAAAATATATGGATGAAAAAACAGCTTTAAGACTTTCTAAGATAAAAAATTATCCAAAAGTGGTAAAAAAAGCAGTTAAAGAAATGCATAGACAGGTTGGAAATTTAATAATAGAAAATGGAATTGCAAAAAGAGGTCTTATAATAAGACATCTTGTATTACCTGAAGATTTATCTCAAACAGAAGAAGTTATAAAATTTGTAGCGCAAGAAATTTCAACTAATACATATTTTAATCTCATGGATCAATATAGACCTTGTGGAGATGCATGGAAATATCCTCCTCTTGATAGGAAAATAACAAAAGAAGAATGGAATAATGCTTTAAAATTGGCATACAAATATGGGCTTAAAAGGCTTGACGATAGAAGAGCCCGTTTCTGGGACGAATAAGTTTTTTGCAATTGGAGATGTTCATGGATGTCTTACTTGTCTGGAAAAACTTCTGGAAAAATTACCAATTAACTGGGGAGAAGATTTTGTAATATTTCTCGGTGATTATATAGATAGAGGTCCTAATCCTCGAGGGGTTATAGAAAAGGTAATGGAATTAAAAAAATTATATCCTCAAAGGATAATTACATTAAAAGGAAATCATGAACAAATGTTTGAAAATTTTTTAAAAGGTAAAGATGTGGAAGTATTTTTGTACAACGGAGGAATGAAAACATTGAAAGATTATTATAAAGAAGGGAAAATAGATATCCCTGAAGAACATATAGAATTTGTTAGAAATCTCCTTTACTATTTTGAAACTCCCGAATATATATTTGTTCATGCAGGACTAAGGCCGGGTAAATCACTTTATGAGCAGGACGAAGACGATATACTTTGGATAAGACAAAGCTTTTATTTAACAGATTATCAATTTCCAAAAACAATAATATTTGGTCATACTCCTTTTGAAAAACCATTTATAAAAGAAGATCGTATTGGAATTGATACAGGATGTGTGTATGGAGGTTATTTAACTGCTATAAGTCTACCTGATAAAAAATTTTACCAGGTTAATTGTAGGGAGGTGCTGTATGAGTAGAGATGATGAAAGAAGAAAACTTTCTTGGAGAGAAATTGACAAGCTTAGAGATCAAAGCGGTTTTAGTAAGTTAAGAAGAAAAAGAGAAAAAGCAGAGAATTCCAGGATTAAAGAGAATTTTCGTATTAAAGAAAGGTATTTAAAAGAGCTTGAGAAATTGTTTACTAAAAAAGATGATCAGGAAAAACATCAATTAATAGAAAAACTTCACAAAAGCTACGGAACTAAAAATTTTAAGAAACTTGCTAAACAGTATATAGAAAGATATGGATTACCAGAAGATTGGAGAACTTTGCTTTTATTTTTGGATCTCGAAGAAAGAAAAATAATTTTAGATATAATAAATAAACTAAAAGAAGATTTTCCTAATAGAAATATTTCAGAAAAACAAAGTATCATTTCAAAATTAAAAACTGTAGCACTTACCTCTAAGGATGAAATTATAGGTTTTAAAGTTGAAGAAGCTTTAAAAGAATTTGTAATATAATAACACCTTTAATGGAAAATTATCTTCAAGAATTTTTAATATATTTAAATTCAATAAAAAATTATTCTCCAAATACCTTAATTTCTTATCAACAGGATTTAAAAGATTTTCTAAAATTTTTAAAAGAGTATAAATTAGATATTAGAAATTTGAATTTAGAAATAATTAGGACATATTTAAAATTTTTAAAAAATAAAGGTTATAATCCATTCACCATTGCCAGAAAACTTTCCAGTTTAAAAAGTTTTTTAAAATTTTTGGAAGAAGAAAAGAACATAGATACAGCCTTTATTTTGCTTATAGAAGGTCCTAAATTGCCTTTTAGACTTCCAAAAGTTTTGAGTTTAGAAGAAATAGAAAAACTTCTTTCAGCTCCGAATATAAATACCCCCCTTGGGTATAGGGATAGAACTATGCTTGAAGTGTTATATGCCACGGGAATGAGGGTCTCGGAGCTTATAAATCTTAAAATTACACAACTTAATCTCGACCTCGGATTAGTAAAAATAATAGGAAAGGGTTTTAAAGAAAGACTTGTGCCTCTTGGAGATTATGCATTAAAATTTTTGACATTTTATTTAGAAAATATCAGGCCGAGATTTGTTAATAAAAAAAGTAAAAATTTTGTATTTTTAAATCGTTTGGGCTCTCCTTTGACAAGACAGAGATTCTGGCAAATAATTAAAAATTATGCAGAAAAAATAGGATTAAAAAATAAAGTCACACCTCATGTAATAAGACATTCTTTTGCAACGCATCTTCTTCAAGGAGGGGCAGATCTTAGAGCATTGCAAATGATGCTCGGGCATAGTAATCTTTCTACTACACAAATTTACACACACCTTGATTTTAAAAAATTAAAGAAAATTTATGAAAAATATCATCCCAGAAGTTGAGTCTCAATTTATAGAAGAAATAGATTTAGAAAATTTTTTTTCATTTTTAATTCCTGATGAAAAAGAAAGAGAAATTGTTGAAATAATCAAAAAAATTGCCCAAAAAAGAGGAGAATTTCTTTATTTTGCAGGTGGTGCGGTGAGAGATTATTTACTTGGTATTAAAACTAAAGATTTTGATCTGGTGCTGCAAGGGAATTTAGAAGAACTTTTAAAAGAATTTTTAAAATATGTTAAAGGTAAAATAATTTTTAAATCCCAGTTTCTTACTTATAAAGTAAAAATTTTTGGAGAAAAAGAAATTTTGATGGATTTTATAACTGCGAGAAAAGAAAATTATCCTGAAATAGCTCACTTACCTGAAGTGATCCCATCACATTTTATAGATGATATAAAAAGAAGAGATTTTACTATTAATTCCATGATTATTGGATTGACAAAGCCTTATGAAGGAAAACTTATAGATTTATTAAATGGAAGAAAAGATCTAAAAAATAAATTTATCAAACCTCTTCACCTTCACTCATTTATTGAAGATCCTACACGAATTTTCAGGGGTATTCGTTATAAAGTAAGATTGAATTTTAATTTTCACGAAAATTTTTTAATAGCTTTAAAAAAAGCTTTTGAAAAAGAAGCTTTAACCAAATTAACTCCTTCAAGAATTTCTAACGAGCTTTATTTATATTTTATTAAAGAACCAGAAGAGAATTTGAAAGAACTCCTAAATGTTACGCTTAAATTAGGTATTTTTGAAACCTTAGGATTTGAAATCTCTTACGAAAAGATCGAAAGAATTATAAAAATATGGAAAGAAATAAAAAATGAAATACCCGAAAAGGAAAAAAAGAAAGCTTTTTTATTGAGTTTAACTGATATATCCTTAAAAGGAATAAAATATTTAGAATTTTCAAAAGAAGAAATACAAAGAATTGAAAAACTTAATCAAAGATTTTTAAACTTTATTTCAAAAAAGAAATTAGAAACATGGGAAAAGATTGAGTTTTTAGAAAAGCTGCCAGTTTATTTTTTACCATATTTAGCTATAAATTTCTTAGAATATGCAACAGATATAGTTAAATTTTTAAAACATTATAGAAAAATAAAACCCGAACTTTCAGGTGAAGATCTTATAAAATTAGGAGTCTCTTCTGGTCCAGAGATAGGAAGAATTCTTAAAATTTTGCGAAGATATAAAATAGAAAAAAAATTAAAATCTAAGGAAGAAGAAAAAAATATGGTAATAAATATCTTGAATAAAACGGAAAATTAATTTAAAATAACTTTTTTAATAAATACTTCAAATTTTCAAAAATAATATTAAAAGTGTCATAATTTAAGGATAATTGGATGGAAAACTGGTCAAAAGAGTTTGAAAAATATCTAAATCGAACTTCATTTTCTATCAAAATAGGTGACAGAGTATTAGGGAGAATAGTTGAAATTTTGGATGATTATACTTTTATTGATATAGGTTTTAAAAAAGAAGCTTTACTTCCTACTTTAGAAATTAAAAAGAAAGATGGATCGTTTTTATTTAACAAAGGGGATGAAATTGAGGTTTTAGTAATTGGTAGAGTACCTTCTGAAGATACTTTTCTTCTATCATTTTCAAAATTGAGAGAACAAAAATTATGGGAGAATTTGAAAAATGCATTTGAAAAATCTTATCCTATAGAAGTAACGCCTATATCTATAGTAAAAGGTGGCTATATTGTAGAATTTGAAGGAACTTTAAAAGGGTTTTTACCTTTTTCACAGTCTTATTTTAAAGAAAGACCAAAGGATCCAGAAAAACTGTTAAACCAATCATGTAAAGTTTATGTATTAAAAGTGGAAAATCATAATTTTGTAGTTTCAAGAAGGAGGGTTTTAGAAGAAGAATACAAAAATAGAAAAAAAGAACTTATCGAAAAAATAAAAAGAGGCGAAATAATTAATGGAGAAGTAAAAAAACTTGTAAAAGGCGGTTTTCTTGTAGATATAGAAGGAATTTTTACAGGTTATTTACCATTTAATGAAATAGCTTGGCAGAAAATAGAAGATCCTGGATCATATTTAAAAACAGGAGATAAAATAAAAGCAAAAGTAATTTTTTTTGATGAAATAAGGGAAAGAATAAAACTTAGTATAAAAGCAACTTTGCCTGATCCTTGGGAGAAAGTGGCTCAAAAATATAAAGAGGGGCAGAGAATAAGAGGTAAAGTAACTAAAGTTTTCCCTTTTGGTGCTTTTGTAGAGTTAGAACCAGGAATAGAAGGACTTATTCCTGCAAGTGAAGTTTCTTGGAGAAAAAAGGTAAAAATTAGAGATATTTTGGAAGAAGGAGATATTGTTGAGGCAGTGATAATAGATATTAGACCATCTGAGAAAAAATTAGCTTTAAGTTTAAAAAAATTAGAACCGAGTCCATGGGAAAAGTTTATTCAAACATATAAAGTAGGAGATATAATTTCAGGAAAAATAAAAAGTGTTATAGATTATGGAATTTTTGTAGAAATTGAAGAGGGAATCGAAGGATTTGTACATATTTCAAATATTTCTTGGGATAGAATAGAAAATCTTAAAGAAATTTATAAAGAAGGACAGAATGTAGAAGCAAAGATTCTTGAAATAGATTCTCATAAAAAACGAATAGCTCTTAGTTTTAAGCATTTAAGAGAAAATCCTTGGGAAAAAGTTGTATATAAATATAAAGAAGGAGATATTGTGGAAGGGGTAATTAAAAAAGTTTTATCTAATGGTTTTTTAATTTCTGTAGAACCTGAAATTTCGGCTTTTATGCCTTTTAAAGAAATAAATAGCGATGAAAAAAATTTCAAAAATATAAAAGATCTGAAAGAAGGGGATAAAATTAAAGGAAAAATAATAATTCTTGAACCCCAAAAAAGAAGGATGGTTCTTTCGTATTCAAAATATCTTAAAGATTTGGAAAGAAAAGAATTAGAAGCTTATAAACTTCAAGCTCCTAAAAAACATTTGCTTACTCTTGGAGAGATTATTTTGAATCAATTAAAAAGACCATCATAATTTAAATTTATGAAAAGACCCTGGCTCGTTTATGGATTGGCTTTTATAGGTGGTTTAGTTATTTTTTTTGTTTTATTAGGTTTTATTCTATCTTTTATTTTAGTCATAAAAGAAAAAGATTTTGGAAAACCTAAAATTGGTGTAATTGAAATTAAAGGATTAATTGTAAATGCAGAAGATTACTTATTAAGTATTCGGGAATTAGAAAGAAGAAAAGATGTCAAAGCAATAGTAGTAAGAATTGATTCACCTGGTGGTTCTGCAGGAGCTGCACAAGAAATATTTAAAGAATTAAAAAGAGCTAAAAAAATAAAACCAGTTATTATTTCTATGGGAGATATAGCTACTTCAGGTGGATTATATGTTGCTTTAGGTGGAAATAAAATTTTTGCTTCACCAGGTACACTTACAGGAAGTATAGGGGTAGTTATACAAATACCAAATATTAAGAAACTTTTAAATAGATTAGGAATTGAGACAGAAACTATTAAAAGTGGTACTTTTAAAGATACAGGTTCTATTTATAGACCACTTAGTGAAAAAGAAAAAAAATATTTACAAAAGAAGGCAAATTTAATCCATTATCAATTTATAAAAACCATTTCTGAGGAACGGAAAATACCTATAAAAAAAGTTAAAACCTTTGCAGATGGGAGAATTTTTACCGGAGAAGAAGCACTTAAATTAGGATTAATAGATAAATTAGGAAATTTTTGGGATGCAATAGAAGAGGCTAAAAAACTTGCAAAAATAAAAAAAGCTAAATTAATATTTCTTCCAAAGAAAAAGGGCTGGTTAGGAAAACTATTAGAGGAAAAAACCTCTCTTCTTTCTGAATTTTTTTATTTTAAATCTTGGTATTTAGTTACAGAATAAACTAAATGAAAAAAAAAGAACTAATTCAAAAACTAAGCTATAAATTTCCTGAAATAGAAAAAGAAGACATTAAATATATTTTGGATTCATTTTTTGACTTAATGAAAAGAGCCTTGCTGAATGAAAATAGAATAGAGATTAGAGGTTTTGGAGTATTATATCTAACTAAAGGAAAAGGAGTTTTTTTTACAAATCCCAAAAATCAACAGAGATATTATATAAAAGAAAAAATAAGACCTGTCTTTAAACTTGGTAAAGAGTTTAAGGAAAGATTAAATCTTCCTTTTTTAGCAAGTTTGGATCTTGGAACCCAAACATTTAGATTATGTCTTGGTAAGCATTATAAAGGAAAGACATACTATCTTTTAAACATACGAGAAAATGTAAGATTGGGAGAAGGGCTTGTTAACGATAAAAAAATTTCTGAAAAGGCTTTTCAAAGAGGAATAGAGGCATTAAAAAATTTCAAAAAAATAATGGATACCTACGAAGTAAGGAAATATAAAGCCGTAGGAACTGCTGTTTTTAGAGAAGCTAAAAATGCTTCAGAATTTATTGAAAAAGCTAAAAAAGAAGCAGGTATTAATATAAATGTTATTTCCTGGGAAGAAGAAGCAAGATTAACTCTTAAAGGAATAAAAGCGGGTTTAAAAGAAGCTTTTCCTGAAATTGATGATTTTATAGCCATTGATGTAGGTGGTGGTTCTTCAGAGATTGCTTATATAGAAAAAAATGAAATAAAATGGATTAAAAGTATAAAATTAGGAGCTGTACTTTTAAAAGAAATTTTTAATTTACGATATCCTTTATCTTCTAAAATTTTAACATCTTTAAGAAATTATATTCAAGAAGAAATTAAAAATTTACCTAAAATTATGCCCAAAATTATAGTTATAACTGGAGGTACTGCAAGTATTTTGGGAAGTTTGGATTTGAAATTAACTCAATATATTCCAGAACTTCTCCATACTCATCGTATAACCTTAGAACGTCTGGAAAAACTTATTAATCGTTTAAGTAATTTACCAATACCAAGATTAAGCAAAGTGAAAGGTATGGAGAGAGGCAGAGAAGATATAGTAATTCCTGGAATGTTAATATATTCTGAAATTTTGAAATATTTTAATAAAAGCGAGCTTATTATAAGCGAATATGGAATTTTAGAAGCTACTTTACTTTCATTAATAGAAGATTATAATTTTTAAAAATTAAAAATACTATAAGTTTTTTCAAAAGGGGTTTTTTAAATATGTTAGAAATAATAGAAGAAGCATATACTTTTGATGATGTTTTATTGGTTCCTTCTTATTCTGAAGTTCTACCAAAAGATGTAGATGTAAGTACTTATATAACACCAAAAATTAAATTGAATATACCTCTACTTTCTGCTGCAATGGATACAGTTACAGAAAGTAGAATGGCTATCAGTATAGCACGGGAAGGTGGTTTAGGAGTTATTCATAGAAATATGAGCTTAGAAGACCAAGTAAGAGAGGTTGAAAAAGTAAAAAAATCTGAAAGCGGGATGATTTATGACCCTGTTACAGTGACTCCTGATACACCTATAAAAGAAGTTCTGAAACTTATGGCAGAATATAAAATTTCAGGAATTCCTGTAATTGAAAAACCAAGTAAAAAACTTGTAGGAATTATCACTAATAGAGATCTTAGATTTGAAACAAATTTAAATAGACCTGTAAAAGAAGTAATGACTAAAGAAAATTTAATTACTGCTAAACCAGGGATAACTTTAGATGAAGCGAAAAAGATTTTACATGAACATAAAATAGAAAAACTTTTAATTGTAGATGATGATTTTTGTTTAAAAGGGCTTATTACTATAAAAGATATAGAAAAAATTAAAAAATATCCTAATGCATGTAAAGACGAATTAGGAAGGTTAAGGGTTGGAGCTGCTATAGGAGTAGGTAAAAATAGATTAGAGCAGGCTGAGGCCCTTTTGAAAGCAGGATGTGATGTATTATTTATAGATTCTGCTCATGGGTATACTAAAAATGTTATAGAAACTATTAAAGAGATAAAATATCATTTCCCTGATTGTCAATTAATAGCAGGAAATGTAGCAACTTCAGAAGGAGCAGAGGCTCTTATAAAAGCAGGAGCAGATGGTATAAAAGTAGGAATAGGTCCAGGTTCTATTTGTACTACAAGGGTTATTGCAGGTGCAGGGGTTCCTCAAATAACTGCTATTCATAATTGTGCAGTAGTAGCTGAGAAATATGGTGTACCTGTAATAGCAGATGGAGGAATAAGATTTTCTGGAGATATTACTAAAGCTATTGCTGCAGGGGCTCATGCAGTAATGATTGGGAATCTCTTTGCAGGTACAGAAGAAGCTCCAGGAGAAACAATTCTTTATGAAGGAAGAACCTATAAAATTTATAGAGGTATGGGTTCACTTTCTGCTATGTTTAAATCAGGAGGAAAAGAAAGATATTTTCAAGAAGGAGAAGATATTTCTAAATTTGTTCCAGAAGGGGTTGAGGGAAGAGTGCCCTATAGAGGACCTGTATCAAAAATGGTTTATCAGCTTATAGGTGGATTAAAATCAGGAATGGGTTATTGTGGATGTAAAAATATAGAAGAACTTAGAAAAAAAGCAAAATTTGTTAAAATAACACCTGCGGGTTATAAAGAAAGTCATGTTCATGATGTTTATATTTTAAAAGAAGCTCCTAATTATTGGATAGGAAGATAAATGCCTTTATTTGAATGGCGTGGTAAATCAGTTACTGGTGAAATAAGAAAAGGTGTCATAGAGGCTCCGAATCCTCAAGTAGTAGAGGTTTATCTAAGAAGATTAAATATCACTCCTATAAATATCATACCTAAAAAAGAGGCTGTATTTAAATTTAGACTCAGAAGAAAATTTGTTTCAGAAAAAGATCTGGCTTTGTTTACTCGTCAGTTTGCTACAATGCTTGAATCTGGCTTGTCAATTATTAGAGCTCTTGAAACCTTAGCAATGCAACAAAAAAATATATCCTTTAAGGAAATAATTTCTGAAATAAAAAGAAAAATAGAAACTGGGAGTAGTTTGAGTGACGCAATGGAAGAATATTCTAAAGTTTTTGGTACACTTTATATTCAAATGGTAAGATCTGGAGAATCAGCAGGAAATCTGGAAGGGGTTTTGAGAAGACTTTCTGATTATCTTGAGAGGATAATAGCTCTTAAAGCAAAAATAAAACATGCAATGATTTATCCCTCCATGATAATAGTTGTTACAGCAATTGTAATCTCTATTATAATGATTTTTGTTATTCCTAAATTTGCACAACTTTTTAAAGAAGCAGGACAAACTTTACCTTTGCCAACTTTAATATTAATTAAAATCAGTTATAACTTTAAAAAAATCTTTTTAATTACCTTATTTCTCTTTATAGGTTTATTTTTAGCTTTCAAATATTATAGAAAAAGTGAAAAAGGAAGATACAACACTGATAAAATACTTTTAAAATTGCCTTTATTAGGAGAACTTTTTCATAAAGCTGCTATTTCACGAATAGCGAGAACCTTAGCAAGTTTAATAGGTAGCGGAGTGCCGCTATTACAAGCCTTAACCATAGCAGGACAAACATCAGGAAATAAAGTTCTTGAAAAAGCAATGGAAGAAATCAGAATCAATGTTTCTGCAGGACATTCTATAGCTGATCCTATGTTTTATACAGGTGTTTTCCCCTATCTTGTTGTGGAGATGGTAAGAGTTGGAGAAGTTGCAGGAAATCTTGAAGAAATGCTTAATAAAGTGGCTGATTTTTATGAAGAAGAGGTAGATAGAACTGTTCAAACTCTTTCAACTTTAATTGAACCTATTTTACTTATTATTCTTGGTGTAGTTATAGGTAGTATTTTAATAGCTCTTTATCTGCCCATTTTTAAACTCGGAGCAGTGGTAGGTTAAGTAAAATCCAAAAATATATTGACAATCAATAAAAAGGTTTTTAAATAAAGAAGGTCTGAATTTTAATATCTGAAAGGTAAATTATGCTCAAAATTTATAAATCAGAAAATGGAATGTTGGTTCCTTCGGAAGATATAACACCTTATACCTGGATATGTCTTTTGAGTCCTTTGGAAGAAGAAATTGCTTATATAGAAAATAAACTTCAAATTCTTCCAGAATTTTTAAGATATCCATTAGATGAAGAAGAAACTCCCCGTATTGAAAAAGAAGAACAACAAATCCTCATTATTCTCAGAGTGCCTGATCCAATTTCCAGAGGTATCTTTATTCGTTATGAAACTCTTCCTGTAGGTATTATTCTTACAGAAAAAAATATTATTACCATATGTTTAAAGGATCATCCAATATTTGAAGAATTTATTTCTTACATTAATAAAAATAAAAAAGTTGATCTTCAAAATCCTGTAGCTTTTATTCTTAATTTTATGCTTACTGTTACTACACTTTATATTAAATTCTTAAGGCAGATTGATAAAATTATTGAGGAATATGAAGAACAGATTATAAAAGCTTTAGAAAATGAAGAATTCATAAGAATGCTTACTATAGAAAAAAGTTTAACCTATTTTAATACCTCTTTACAGGGTAATGATATAGTTCTTACAAAAATTCAGAGTGGGAGGTATATCAGATTAATAGAAGAGGATCAGGAATTATTGGAAGATGTGCAAATTGAAAATAAACAGGCATTAGAAATGACAAAACTTTTTATCAGTATTTTGAGTAATACTATGGATGCTTATGCATCTATAATTAATAATAATTTAAATTTAATAATGAAATTTCTTGCAAGTATGGCTATTATTCTTTCTGTGCCAACAATAATTTATAGTTTATACGGAATGAATATACCTTTACCGTTTCAGGAAATAGGACCTTTGAAACATACACCTTATGCATTTTATATAATAAATATAATTACTGTTTTTATCTGTATAAGTTTATTTTTTGCTTTTAGAAAGAAAAAATATTTATAAAAGGATCCTTTTTGTGAATATTTTTTATGCTATACTCCTGGGATTTGTTCAAGGAATAACTGAATTTCTTCCTATTTCAAGTACAGGGCATTTAATATTAATTGAAAAACTTTTCAATATTTCTTCCTTTTTATGTTTTGATGCTTTTATGCATTTGGGTTCTTTTTTTGCAATAGTTATTTATTTTTGGAGAGATCTCAAAAGAATTTTAGATTATAAATGGCTTATTTTAATTGCAATTTTACCTGGAGGAATAGCTGGTTTAACCTTAGAACACATAATAGAAAAATATTTTAGATATAGTGTAATTGTGGCATTATCATTGATTTTTATGAGTATTCCCATGATATTAGGTGAGAAAATCGGTAAAAAGAAGTTAGAAATAGAAGATTTGAACATTAAAAAAGCTTTTTTAATTGGTTTGGCACAGGCATTAGCTTTAATACCTGGGACTTCAAGAAGCGGAATTACAATTTCTGCTGGTCTTTTGGTTGGTTTAAAGAGAGAGAAATCAGCAATATTTTCATTTCTTGCAGGAGCCCCTCTTATCTTTGGAGCAGGTCTTTATGAAGGAATTAAACTTATAAAATATCATGCCTTGCCTCTTAATATTGCATTAACAGGATTTATTTCTGCTCTTATTTCGAGTTTCTTTGCTATTGCTTTTTTAATACCATTTCTTAAAAAACACTCTCTTTATTCATTTGTAGTATATAGAATAATTTTAGCAAGTATTATTTTGGGTTTAAAAATATTATCTTTTTAAACTTTTTAGGAGATCTTTTTATACTTGACAATATGAAAACAGAACTTTATTTCTTTTTATGAAGGAAATTAAAAAAGGGGTAAAAAAATGGATTTAAATAATTTGAAACTTGAAACTGAAGAAATTACAATTAAGGGTAAAAAAATTAAAATTTTTCGTCCAGCGAGATTAGAAGATATTTTTCAAGGTGATCCTTTTCTTGATGTGGAAAAATTTCCATTTTGGTCCAAAATATGGGAAGCAAGTGTTATATTGGCAGATTATATTGCAACTATAAAACCCCCAAAGAAAATATTGGAAATAGGGGCAGGGCTTGGGTTACCCAGTTTAGTTGCCGCTTCCTGCGGACACGAGGTTATAGCCTCGGATTTAGAAGAACTTGCCTTGAAACTTTTAGAATATTCTGCAAAAGAAAATTCTTTAAATGTAAAAACAATTCTCTTAGACTGGAGAAATCCTAAACTTGAAGAAAAATTTGATATAATAATGGGAGCGGAAGTAATTTTTAAAAAAAGTTTATTTGAGCCTTTATTAAATTTGTTTGAAAATTATCTCAGAAATGGTGGAGAAGTTTTACTTTCTCATTCCTCTGAAAGAAAAAGGGTATTAATTCCGTTTTTATATCAGGCACGGGAAAAATTTGATATCTTAACAAGTATAAGAAAACTTAAAAGTGAAGATGAAACTATTGAAATTGTGCTTAACAAACTTATTTTCAAAAAATCTTAATGAAAGTTCACTATGCTATCAAGTATGCAACAAATTTTCTTTCAGAAATAGAAGATAAAGATTATGCCAAATGGGAAACCCTTATTATCCTTTCTTATTTATTGAATACTTCTCCTCTTCAGGTTTATCTTTATTTGGATAAAGAAATTCCTGATAATCAATTTTTTAAAATTCTTAGCGAAAGAAAAACAGGTAAACCATTACCTTATATTCTAAAAGAAGCTTATTTTTGGGGAAGAAAATTTTATATAGAAGAAGGTGTTTTAATCCCCAGGCAGGATACAGAAACTCTAATTTCTGTTTTTTTTGATTTGAAGATAGAAAAAGGGAAAATTCTTGAATTAGGGACAGGATCAGGTGCAATCTCAATAACCTTACTTTTAGAAAAACCAGGATTAAAAGTATTTGGAGTGGAAAAAAGTGTTAAAGCTATTGAAGTTTCTCTTATTAATGCCAGAAAATATAATGTAATTGAAAGATTCTTTTTAATTAAAGGAGATTGGCTTGACCCAATTTATCCAGAGCCTGTATTTAAAGCAATTGTTTCTAATCCTCCATATATTTCTGCTAAAGAATGGGAAAAATTAGAAAGAGATGTGAGAAATTTTGAACCTCCGGATGCTTTAATAGCAGGGGAAAAAGGTATAGAATATCAAGAAATTATGATAAAAGAAGCGGATAAATTTTTATGCAAAAAAGGTTTTTTAATTTTTGAAATAGGATATAATCAATCACAAAAGATAAGAGAACTTCTGGAAGTATATAAATGGAGGTACAAATTTTATAAAGATTTAAGAAATTATGAAAGAGTGGTGGTGGCATGGAAAGAAAATACATAATAGAAGGCGGACGTCCTCTAAAAGGTGTAATAGAGATTAGTGGTGCTAAAAATGCGGTTTTACCTGCTATAGCTGCTACTCTTTTAGCAAGGGGGGTTTACAAACTACGAAAAGTCCCGAAGGTAAGGGATGTATTTTGTATGTTAAAAATTCTGGAACATCTTGGGGCGAGTTATAAGTTCCAAAAAAAATCTCTTATAATTGATACAACAAATTTAAAAAATTTTTCAGTTCCTTATGAACTTGCAAGTAAGATTCGCGCTTCAGTATTATTTATGGGACCCTTAGCTGCTATTTTTAAAAAAGGAGAAGTTCCTTTACCAGGTGGATGCGCTATTGGTAAAAGACCTATAGATTTTCATTTAAAAGGTCTTTCTCAACTCGGAGCAAAAATTACATTAGATCATGGAAATCTTGTAATAAGAGCAAAGAAATTAAAGGGAACAGAAATTGTTTTTGATTTTCCTTCGGTCACAGCTACTGAAAATCTAATGATGGCAGCTGTTCTTGCTGAGGGAGAAACAATTATAAAAAATGCAGCTAAGGAACCTGAAGTTGTTTTTCTTGGAAAAATGTTAAAAAAAATGGGAGCAAAAATAGAAGGACTCGGGAAAGATACAATTTATATCAAAGGAAAAAAAGAATTAAGGCCAGTTGAAATAGAAATTATTCCAGATAGAATCGAGGCTGGCACATTTTTAGTACTTTCGGCTTTACATAGAGAAAACGATGTAATAGTAAAAAATGTTAATAAAGAATATTTAAAAACTCCATTATTAAAATTAGAAGAAATAGGTTTAAAAATAAAAGAAATAGAGAAAAATACCTTTAAAGTTGAGAGAAATAAAGATCTTAATCCTATAAAAATAGTAACAGCTCCTTACCCTGGATTTCCTACGGATTTACAGCCACAATTTGCAGTTCTTTTAACTCAAGCTAAAGGGGTTTCAATTATTAAGGAAAATTTATTTGAAAATAGATTTCTTTATGTATTTGAACTCAATCGTATGGGAGCTAATATAAAAGTAGAAGAAAGAACAGCTATAATAAATGGTCCAACTTTACTTGCTGGTTCCCCTGTAAAAGCTACTGATTTGCGAGCAGGAGCTGCATTGGTGCTTGCTGGACTTTGTGCTGAAAATACCACCGTAATATATAACGTAGAACTTATTGAAAGAGGTTATGAAAATTTGGTAGAAAAATTGAAAAATCTTGGTGCTAAAATCTTAATTGAAGAATGATTTCTGTTAAAAACTTAAATGATATTTTAAATCAAGAATCAGCGGTTAATCTTCTTAAACTCGCTATAAAAAAAAATCGTATTTCTCATGCATATTTATTTACGGGTCCCAAAGGCGTAGGAAAAGAAACAACTGCCCAGGCTTTTTTATATCATCTATACTGTAAAGAAAATCCAGAAAATCCTTGTGGAAGCTGTATCGGATGTAAAAAAATAGATAAAAATATTCATCCAGATATATTAAAAATTTTGCCAGAAAAAAAAGAAATTACCATAAAACAAATAAGAGAAGTTAACAGTTATATTAGATATGGACCTATAGAGGGACGATACAAAGTAATTATAATAAAAGATGCAGAAAAAATGAATGCAGAGGCATCAAATGCGCTTTTAAAATCTCTTGAAGAGCCTCCGTCTTATGTAATTTTTATATTACTCTGCGAAAATTTTTCACAGCTTTTACCTACTATAGTTTCTCGTTCTCAGATTGTAAGATTTAGAAATTTGCCAAATTCTGTAATTGCTAAGGTTTTAAAAAAATATTATTTTTTTGAGGAATCAGTTGCTGAAACACTTGCCGAAATTTCTCAAGGAAGCTTGGGTAGAGCTATAGAAATTGCAGAGAAAGGTTATCTGGAAGAGCTAAATAGTTTTGTTAAGGCAGGAATTTCTCAAAGTCCTGAAAAAAAATTTAGAACTGTTGAAAGGCTGGGAAATTATAGCTTTGCAGATTTAGAAGGTTTTTTTTATATTCTCTCTATTTGGATATGGAGATCTTATCTAAAAAATAAACTTAATTATCCATATCCAAAAGCTTTTCCAGAAGAAGTTTATACTAAGGAGCCTTTTACAGCTTTGAAGCTTATTTATGAAACCAGATTTGCTGTCGAAAAATATGCAAATTCAGAACTTGCACTTTATAGACTAATGTTAAAACTTTTTGAATAAATAAAAAACTACTTCTTTTACTTTATAAATATAAAAGATTGTAAAATTAAGAATGACAATTGAGAATTTAAGGATTATAATTAATTTAAATTTGTGTTTTATTTGTATTTTAAATAAAAAGGAGGTGTTTTGAAATGAGACATAGATGGCTTGAACATTTATCTTTAGCAATAGATACTTTTTTTGAAGATATAACATCTTTTATTCCTGAAAAATCAAAGGAACATATTAGAAATGCCAGAAAGGAATTTCTCCTTGCTTTAAGAGAAGTTATTGATGAGAGAATCAGACAATTAGAGAAACCTAAAAAAGTGGCAAAAAAGATAAAAGTAGAGGAAGCTAAGTAAAAATGAGAATTATTCTTTTTACTGGGAAGGGTGGAGTAGGGAAGACTACTATTTCTGCTGCAACAGGGGCATTATTAGCAGATTCTGGTAAAAAAGTTCTTGTAGTTTCTGTTGATCCTGCTCATTCACTCTCAGATGTTTTAAATGAAGAAGTGGGGCCTGAACCAAGAGAGATTGTTCCAAATTTTTTTGCACAGGAAATAAATGTTTATTACTCCTTAGAAAAATTCTGGGGAATTCTTAAAGAATATTTAAAAAGACTTTTAAAATGGCAAGGGGTAGATGATATACTTGCTGAAGAAATGTCTATTTTGCCAGGAATGGAAGAGGTATCTTCTTTTCTTTGGATTAATAAACATGCAGAGGAAAAAAAATTTGATGTAATAATAGTGGATTCAGCTCCCACAGGAGAAACTCTAAGATTTTTAAGTCTTCCAGATACTGCAAGCTGGTGGATAACTAAAATTTTGCCATTAGAAAGAAAATTAATGAAATTTGTAAGACCTGCAGCAAAGGTTGTAACAGATATGCCTTTACCAGAAGATAAAACCTTTGATGCTCTTGAAGATCTATTCAGGCAAGTTTTTAATCTTTATTATCTTCTTCAAAATCCTGAAGTTTCATCAGTTAGATTGGTTTTGAATCCTGAAAAAATGGTGATAAAAGAAACAGAAAAAGCTTACACTTATCTTCATCTCTTTGGTTTTCCAGTAGATGGAATATTTATAAACAAGGTTGTGGGAAAAGAACATCCAATGTATGAAATTCAGCAGAAATATATAAAAAGAATTGAAAAGAGCTTTGAACCTACTCCTATTTTTAAAATACCTCAAGTATTTGAGGAAATCCTTGGATATGAAAAATTAAAAGAATTCGCAAAAACATTTTACAGAGATAAAAATCCTCAGGAAGTATTTTATAAAGATAAACCTTTTGAAATAATAGAAAAAGACTCTGTGTATTTCCTTAGATTATTTTTAAAAGATGTGCCAAAAGAAAAACTGGAGCTATTTCAAAAAGGAGATGATCTTACAATAAAAATTGGAAATTTTAAAAAGCATTTCTTTCTTCCAAGAATTTTGATAAATAAGGAAATAATAAATGCTGTTTTAAAAGGGGATTATCTGGAGATAACTTTTAAATCTTAATTTTTAAATGGTTTTTACAAAATTTTTAAATCGTTTAAAACTTTTAATATCAAAAAGAAAAGTAAAAAAAATCGTTTCCCATCTTCCTCCCAGACATTTGGATGATTTTCTTGCAATAGCTTTATTAAAAAATTTTTATAAAAATGCTGAGATAGAATTTATCCATCCTCAGGAAATCCCAGAAGAATATTATGAGGATAAAAATATTATTCTTGTAGATGCAGGATGTAGATATGAACCAGAAAAAAAGAATTTTGATCATCATCAGGATAAAAATATTCCTTGTTCCTTGATTCTGGTAATGAAATATTTTGGGCTTGATATAAATGCAGAAAGTGTGAAGGTAATTGATTACATAGATAGATTTGGCTTTAGAGCAACTGCAGAAAGATTTGGATTATCATTTAATAAAAGATTGAATGAAATGCGAATGATAATCTTATTTTCAGATTTAAACAAAGTTTCTGAAATAATAGCCTCGACTTTTATTAAGTTTTATAGAAAAAAAAGCTATTATGAATTGATAGAATTATTATATAAAGCACTTGAAACCACAGAATATTTTGAAGAGGCAAAAAAAAGGGCTGAAGAAGAAATAATAGCTTTAAAAAGGAAACTTTCAGAAGTTCGGCTTTTTGAAATTGAAAAATTTAAAGTTCTTTTTTCCGAAGAAAGTCTTGCGCCTCACTGGGGAAAAGTTTTTTCAAAATTTTTAGTAGATTTTATAGTAGAAAAAAATGCAATGAATCCAGAGCAAACAGCAATTATCAAGAATACAGTAAAAAAGAATTCATCTTTAATTGATCTCTCAAAAATTTTTCAAAAATATCCTAAGGTTTTTCTTCATCCAACAGGTTTCATGGCTGTAGTAAATTGCAATATTAAAAATTTTAATATAAAAGATTTGAGCATATGTATAGTAAAAAATAAATTTATTAATGAAGAGAGTAAAGAAATTAGCTGATATTCTTATAAGAGGTTACTCTATATCAAAAGATTCAATGTTTGCAAGAATAAAAAGAGGAGGGGAATATAAGGTTTTTACTTATTCAATGGCTTTGGAAATAGCAAAGAAAATAGGAGCATATTTGAAATATCAAGGTCTGAAAAAAGGAGATAGATGTGCGATCATTGGTGAGAATTGTCCTGAGTGGGGTATTTCTTATTTTGGGATTCAATGGGCAGGAGGGATTTGTGTTCCACTTGATTCAAAAGCTACACCTTTTGAATGGAAACAATTTTTAAATCATTCAGAAAGTAGATTCGTGTTTGTAAGCAATAAATGTTTTGATAAATTTCTCGAAATAAAAAACAAAATTAAAACGCTTCAAAGGATAATAACCTTTCCAGAAAAGAAAAGAGAAGCAATATCTTTTGATGAAATAATAAATTTTGAAAAGAAATTAGAAAATCCTATTGAAAGAGATCCAAATGAGTTAGCTATAATTCTTTATACATCCGGGACAACCGGGATGCCTAAGGGGGTTATGCTTTCTCATAAAAATATAATTTCTAATATTGAAAGCATAATAAAAGTTTTTAAAATTGACCATAATGATCATATATTTTCAGTTTTACCTTTACATCATATATTTGAAGGAACATGCGGTTTTCTCACCCCTGTTTATATAGGAGCAAAAATTACATATGCAAGCTCTTTAAAACCCAATATATTACTTGAAGATTTAAAAGATACAGAACCTACAGTATTTCTTACAGTTCCATTAATTTTAGAAAAATTTTATTTAAAAATAAAAAGAAATATTGAAGATTCTTACTTTAAAAAATTGATATTTAATTTTATAAATATATTAGATTTTTTTACCAATAAAAAAGCCTCACAAATTATTCTTAAGGGAATAAAAAAAAGAACCGGGTTTTCAAAAATAAAGTATATTATTTCTGGAGGTGCTCCCCTTCCAGAATGGGTTGCAAAAGGATTGGTAAAATTGGGTTTTCCCATTTATCAAGGCTATGGACTTTCTGAGACCTCACCTGTGGTATCCGTTATCCCACCAGATGGAAAAAACAAGCTTACTTCGGTAGGACTTCCAGTACCAGGTGTAAAAGTAAAAATATTTAAGCCGGATGAAAGAGGTATAGGTGAGATAGGAGTAAAGGGAGATATTATAATGCTTGGGTATTATAAAAATAAACAAGAAACAGAAAGAGTGTTTAAAAATGGCTGGTTTTTAACAGGGGATTTGGGATATGTAGATAAAGATGGGTACCTTTACATAACCGGTAGGAAAAAATCTGTTATTGTTACTAAAGGTGGAAAAAATATCTATCCAGAAGAAATAGAAAACCTTTTACTTACAAGTCCATTTATAAAAGAATGCCTTGTAATTGCTAAAAATCATCCAGAAACAAAAACAGAAATTCTTCATGCTATAATTTATCCTGATTTTGAAAAAATTAATGAAAAAGCCAAAAGAAAAAACATTAAAATAAACCAGGAAGAAATGAATAAATGGATTAAAAAGGAAATAGAAAAAATTAATAAAAAAACTTGCTGATTATAAAAAAATAAGAACATTTTCTCTTAGATACGAAGAATTTCCTAAGACAACCACACAGAAAATAAAAAGATATTTATTCGAAAGTAAAAATGAATAATTATAAGTATAAAAAATTTAATTCTATTGAAGAAATAAAAAAATATTTTAGACGAAAAATAAAAAGTTTACATCCAGATAAAGGAGGTGATAAAGAAGAGTTTTTAAATTTTATTTCCTGGTATTATCAAACATTACAAAAATTCGAGGATACTTCTTATAAAGTTCATATAGTTAAAAATTATCCAGCTAAGGGAAATTATATTTTCTCAATATTAGAATTTACTGTAGAAGAAATAGCATTAGGAGGAAAGAAGAAAATAAAAATTCCTTATAAAGAAGAACTTTGCAAGTTTTGCAAAGGTACAGGAAAAAGCGAAAAAAGTAAAAAGAAAAAATGCAATTTTTGTAAAGGTAAAGGGATTATAGAACTTCACAAATCTTTTGATAAAAATCAGGAATTTTTTAAGTGTCCTTACTGTAAAGGGTTGGGTTATCTATTTACAAATGAATGTGAGTTTTGTGGGGGGAAGGGTAGAATAAGAAAAGAAAAAGAAGTATTTATAGAAATTCCTAAAGGTTTAAAAGAAGGAGATATTTTGTATATCCCTGATAAACTGATAGGCTCTATATGTGATTTATATTATGAAGTAAATATCTTACCTCATCCTTATTTTTTGCTTAGAAATGGGAACTTGATTTATAAATGTAAAATTCCTTTTTGGGAAGTTATTTTAAATAAAGAAATAATAATAATGACTTTAGAAGGAAAAGAAAAGTTACCATCTAAATTATTTACAAAGGATCCTCCTATTGTATTAAAAGAAAGGGGTCCGTTTTTAAAAAATGGTAAACGAGGAGACCTTTTGATAGATTTTCAAATTTATGTTCCTGGGAATATACCTCAGGAAGCTAAAAGAATTATATCTAAAGCTGTAGAAATTCTACAAAAAATAATGGAGGAAAAAAATGGATTTAATAAAGAAGGAAGAAATTTTACCTATAAGTAAAGAAGAGTATAAAGATTTGGAAAGTATAGAAAGTATAACTGTTATTACTTTTTATATAAACAAATTTTTATTCGGTATTCCTGCAGAAAAAATTGTAGAAATAACCAAAAATTTAGAAATTACACCAGTTCCTTTATCTGAAAATTATATCCTTGGAATCACAAATTTAAGGGGACGGATAATTACAGCTATTGATCTTGCTAAAAAAATTAATATTCCAACTCAAAAATCACCTAATCTAAATATAATTGTAGAATACGAAGATGAACTTGTAGCATTTGTTGTAGAAAAAGTAGGAGATGTTTTGCAAATCCCGGTTAGCAAATTAGAAACACCTCCTGAAAAAATAGAAGGAATAAATAAAGAATATATAGAAAAAGTTTATCAATTGGAAGATAAAATTTTGCTTTTATTAGATATAGAAAAATTATTTAAAAATTAAATATCTTTTTCTATAATCCCTGCAAAATTTAAAAAGTTTTTCCAAATTTCTTTTTTATGTTTGGGGAATTCTTCAAGAAGTAAGGCATGCCATTTAGGGGCTTTGGGTTTTTTAAGCAGTTTTAATCCGGCTTCTTCAGGAGTTCTATCTCCTTTTTTTAAATTACATTTTTTACAACAAAGTACTACATTAGACCATACAGTTTTACCACCCCTACTTTTAGGAATTACATGGTCAATGGTTCTGTCTTTTGCATTTTTTAGTAATTTACCACAATATTGACATCTATATTCGTCCCTTAAAAAAAGATTTTTTCTTGAAAAGACCACTTCTGCTTTTGGTAATCCTTCATAAAAAGGTAGATAAATGGCATCTGGTACAAGAAGACTTACAGAGGGGCTTCTTATCATTTTTTTATTACCATTTTCGTGAAATTTACTAATTTTTATCCATTCTTCCAAAGAATGAGTAGCCCAATCAGGAGTAATAACTTTTGCAGTACCTTTTACTAAATGACAAATAGCTTTCTGAACTGTGGTAATTTGAACTGCTTGGTAATATTTATTTAAAACCAAAACTTTTTCGTGTAAAAGAGATTGATTACTCATTAGTGTTATTATTTTGAAATATAACTTGAAATATAATTTTTAAAATCTTTTAAAAACTTTAAAGCTTTAATTGCAAGCTCCTCTTTAAGACTGCCGAGACCACAGGCAGGAGTAAATAAACTTTTTTTTAATATTTCTTCTTTAGAAAAACCGATAAGTTCCGAAAAATTGATCAATTGAGAATTAAACTTCTCTAAAATTTCCTGTAAGGTTATACTTTTTAAAGTATCAGAATCTGTAGGTATTATTCCCCAAGCAATAAATTTATTTTCTGTTTCAAAAAATTTTTTTAAATCATCTTTATAAATTATTAATTTATCGTAATAATTAAAACTATCAAAACTTAATATATCTATTTCTGATTCAAGTACTACATCCCAAGAGGTATTGGCACACACATGTATTCCTGTAAATATTCCGTGAGACTTCAATAAAGTTACTATTTCATTAATCATAGATAATACTGTTTCTTTTGAAATAGTAATAAAGGCTGAAGTTCCAAAAGCTGTTAATCCTGGTTCATCCATAAATAAAATTACAAAAGGAGAAATTTTTTTTAACTCAAGCCCTTGATAAAGAGCTTTTAAAGTTAGAAACTTAACTATTAAGTCCCTTAATTCATCTCTAAAAATCACACTTTCTCCTGAATCAGCCTTTAAAGCAATACCCAAAGTAAAAGGACCTGTAATCTGGCCTTTAACCTTAGATAATTTTTTATTTTTGCCCAATTTTAAAAATGTATAAAATCCCTTTGCAAAATATTCTGAAATAGAAAACTCCTGTAAAAATTCCAATTTTTTTTCTTCCACTATTTGAAGATAAAGTTCATAAAATTTCATAAAATCTTCTTCAAAATTTGGAGATTCGGTATTTATAATCTGTTTTTCGAAATTAAAACCGGGTAAACCTTCATTGAATTGAACAATCATTCTTTCATTTTTATATTTGGGTAATTGAGGCCAGGCAGGAATATCCAGCTCTAAACTTAGATTAACTGCTTCTTCCGGATCTTTAAATGGCATACTCCCAATATGAGTGATATGTAATCCTAATTCTATATTCATTTAATATTTAAATTTTAAACTTATTAAAAATTTAAAAATGTTCTTTAAACTCTACTCAAAAATTTGAAAAAAACAAGTAGATACTTCAAAAAATATTTCAGGAATTGAAAGTCCTCTTGATTTAATTAAAGAAAAGTATTACTTTTTAAAAAAGTTTTTGAAAAGGGGGAAAAGTAGATGAGTGATAATGAAATAAAGAGTACCTTAGAAATAGTTTGGGAAAAGGTCGAAAAAATCGGTAAAGCATCCAAAGAAGAACTTGAAATAGAAAGATTAAAAGAAGAAGCTCAAAAAGTAGTAGGTAAATTTTTAAGTCAGGAAAGTTCGGATTTTGAAAAAGATTTTATAAATTTAATTACAGATAAACCTTCCAAACATAGAAAGGTAATTATAAAAACAGTAGTTCAAACATTTTTAAAAAATATTGTATTACCCCTTACTCAATATCAGTTAGAAGATGCTAAAAAAGCTGTTCAGGGATTAAATATTGTATTTAAAACTGTTCCCGAAGTTTCTCAGATTTCGCGACAGATTGAAAAAATTTTAGAAGAGTATTATAATCACAAAGAAATTTTATTCAATGAATTAAAGAAAAGATTTAATGCAGGGGTTGAAGGATTAGAAAGGGCTCTTTCTAATGAATTAGGGACTGAAGTAAAGATAAATGTAGAGGAACAACCACAATTTAAAGAAGAATGGAATAAAATCAAAGAAAAACTTGATTTAGAATATGGTAGACAATTAGAGTATCTTAAAAATCTTTTTGAAAAGCTGATATCCTAAAAATTTGTATGGAAATATCCTTGGGTCTTTTATATCCTCAAACTTTTTTACTTCCCAAATTAGCTCAAAAGATCTTTTCTTTATTTTCCAAGATATTAATTTTAAAAACTCCTGTAACTTTAGAAATTTTGGATAAGACATTAAAAGATACTTTTCCCTTTTGGAAGGAAAAAATCGAATTTGTTTTTCCTAATTTAGGTCAGAAAATAGATTCGGAGATTTTAAAAAAAGAAATTCAAATTTTAGAAGAATGGGGATTAAATTTTAGAACTCCTGAAAATTTAAAATATTTTACGCAATTTAAACAGACTTTAGAAGAAAGCTTAAGTGGGATTTTTCCTAAACCAGAACCTCAAAATAAAAAAGAAAATTTTAAAGAATGGATGGAAATTAAAAGAGCTTTGATGATTTTAATACTGGGTGAAAAGCTCGATTTTAATCTCTATGAAATTGAAAAATCTTTGGAAATGCTTGATCGGAAATATTTGGAATTTTTTGAAAAAGAAATTTTAAAAAAAGAAATAGATTCTAAAAAACTCCCAGAAATCAGATATATAGAAAATATTTATTTTCCTTCCTATATTTTATATCATCTTAAACATCGAGTTTCTGCTTGGAAAGTTTTATTTCCGTATTTGAATTTACCAAAAAATTTAAATACCCTTATAATTACTGAAGAATCCCTGATAGATAAATGGGAAGAAAAATATAAAATTCTGAAAACTGAAAAAATTAAAGAAGATATCAAATTTTATCAAATTTCCGAGCCTTTAAGTGTTCTTTTAGAAGCAAATAATAGAGATTATAATTTTGAAAGAAATAGTTATATAGTATTAATAAAATATTAATGATAGAAGTTTATTTCTCACTGGTTATTTTGTTTCTTGTAGGTTCAATGTTATTTACTTCAAGTGAGGCAAGTATTTTTTCACTTTCAAGAATTGATTTAGCATCTTTAAAAACATTTCATATTTCGGAAAAATATTGGAAAATACTCAAGACACCAGAAGAACTTCTTATTGTATTAATTGCTGGAAATGAAATTGTTGATTACTTTGCAAGTCTCTGTTTTTCAAATGCTTTAGGTTATATATTAGTTGAAAAAAGTAAAGAAATCTCATTTATAATTTTTTCTATCATTGCTTTTTGGTGCGGTGATTTTTTTCCTAAACTCATAGGTTTTAAGTTTAGAAACAGATTAATACCTAAAATACTTCCCTATATATACTTTTTTTACACCTTATTTTATCCTTTAAGAAAAATTTTTTCTCTTATTTATAAAAAAACAGAAAAATATATACAATTTCCACAAACTAATTCGAGTTTCTTTTCTCCTGTTGAACAAATTATTCTTCAATCTTTAGAAATAGCCTATAAAGAAAACAAAATCAGTGAAAAGGAAAAGGAATTTATTTACGGATTATTTCTCTCGGAAAAGATTCCTGTTTCTGCTATTATGACTACTCGTTCTGAAATAGTAGCTTTTCGTGATCAAGTATTAACAGTAGAATTTTTAGAAAAGTTAAAAAAATTGCCTTATAATAAATTTCCAATTTATAAAGAAAATTTAGATGATATACTGGGAATTCTTTATATAAAAGATCTGATAAAAAATTTTTCTCCTGAAAAACTTGATAAAACAAAATTATCTGAATTTGTAAAACCTGCCTTTTTTGTACCTGAAAATTTCAAGGTAAGAGAGCTTTTATTTGAATTTCAAAAAAAACAAATAAAAATAGCCCTTGTAATAGATGAATATGGTATTTTAAAAGGTTTGGTAACTTTGGAAGATGTATTGGAAGAATTATTTGGAGAAATCTACGAAGAAAAAGAAATTAAAATCAAACCTATTCAAAAAATAGGAAAAAATAAATGGTTAATTCATGGGAAAACTTTAATGGATGAACTTTCCCATATTTTAGATCTTGAAATAGAAGAAGACGACCTTAAAGAAATGAAAACTTTAAATGGATTTCTTTTGGCTTTATTTAAAGAACTTCCAAAAGAAAATCAAAAAATAAAATATAAAAATTATCAATTTACAATAAAAAAAATAAAAGGAAGGAAGATCTTTTGGGTAGAAATAGAAAGAATTTAAATGTTTAAAGCCTTATTTTCTTTTCTTTTTTTTATTTTTGGAGAAGCTTTTTTTGCTTTGAGTGAAATTTCTTTTGTTTCTGTAGAAAAGGTTATAATAAAAAATCTGGCAAAGAAAAACATTTTGGCTAAAATTTGTATAAAATTTTGGCAAAATCCGGAAAGATTATTTACAACTACTATATTGGGTGTTACTCTCTGTGTAGCAGGAAATGGTATTTTTACTTCTTATTATTTAATAAAATCCTTGGGAAATTACGGGATTTTAATTTCTTCCACTTTATTACCTATAAGTATGGTATTTTTAGGACAAATTATTCCAAAAACTCTTGGAAGAAAATTTGCTTTTCCATTGGTTCTCTATTTAGCTCCTATTCTTTATACAATTTCTTTATTTTTTTATCCAATTATTTTCATAAACAATAAATTAGCTAAAATATTTTTAAAATCAAAAGAAAAAGAAAATCCTTTCTTTTTAACTAAATTTAGAGAAGTATTTTTAAATTTTATCCGGTATGAAGAAGAAATAGATTTAAAGGAAAAAGAACTCATGCATAAAATTTTAGAATTTGCAAAAAAGAAAATTTCTCAGGTTATGATTCCTGTTACCCAGGTAAAAGGATTGCCAATAGAGGCTAAGATAAAAGAAGCTATAGAATTCAGCAAAAAATACAATTTTAGTTATATTCCCTTATATGAAAAAGATTTATCTCATATAAAATACATAGTAAAAGTCCAAGATCTTATGGGTAAAATTCTTTTAGAACCAGAAAAGCCACTTATAGAATTTGCGCGAACACCTATTTTTGTTCCTGAACTTGCTTATGCTCATGAGGTTCTTTCAATGCTTCAAAATAAGGGAATTGAGATAGCAATAATAGTAGATGAATATGGATCCACTACAGGTTTGGTAACCATAGAGGATCTTGTTGAAGAGGTTCTCGGTGAATTTAGAGATGCTCTTGATTACTATGTTCCAGAATATAAAAAATTAGAAGAAAATCTTTATATCTGTAAAGGGTATATAGAAATAGAAAAACTTCAGAGTTTAGGGATTCCGATACCTTCCGGAGATTATGAAACTTTAAACGGTTTTATTTATTCTTTAACAGGAAAAATTCCTCAAGAAGGAGAGATAATACATTATAAAAATATAGAAATAAAAATTTTAAAAGCTACTCCTCAAGCTATTAAAGAAGTCTCAATCAAATTGATCAAATAATAAAATCTTAACAGGTTCAAAATCTTTAAAAGAAAATGCAAGGAATTTAAGATTTTGTTTATTTGTTTTAAATATTTTTTTTATTTTCCATTCTAAATAAAATTTGGAAGAGCGAATTTTTCCTTTTTTTTCTGGAAAAGAAAAAGAATAAATAAATTTATTTTTTTTAATATACCATATTGCTTTTTTATTTTTTATTCCTAAAAAATAAAGGTTCAAATACTCAAAAAGAGATAAAGGGGTATTAAAAGTAAAACAGAAAGATTTTTTTTCTTTTAAATTATAAAAAATTATTTCTCTTGGAAAATCTTTTTTCCACTCTATCAAACCTATAGTAGATCCGAAAGGGCTCTTTAATTTTATATAAAGATAATCAATAGAAATTTCGAAATCTGCATATCCTCCAAAAGTTTGAACATTATTTTCCTTATAAAAAGATAACTTCCACCATATTTTTCCATAAAAAGTCTGATTAGAAATAAGTTTTGTTGGATAATAAAAAGAAATTTTACTACATGATGGAAAAAAGATAAAAATAATGAAAAATAAAATCCTTAATGACAATTTTTTATTTTATTTTTTAATCTTTTCTTATCTACCTTATGAATCACACATTTGAGAGCCCTATTATAAAATTCACAAGCTTTATTTAAATCTCCTTTTTTTAACCAGATATCTCCTAAATGTTCGATAATAATAGCCTCGTCTTGCGGGAGATTATTTATTGCTTTCTCTAAATATTCAAGAGCTTTATCTATATCTCCTTTCTGATAATAAAGCCATCCTATGCTATCTAAAATATAAGGATCTTCAGGTTTCAATTTAAGTGCTTTAAAAAGAAGTTTTTCAGCTTCTTCCAGATTTTCTTTAAGCTCTACATAAGTATATCCTAAAAAATTGAGGACATAAGGATTATCAGGATACTTTTCTAATAAAGGCTGAATTATTTTAACAATCTCTTTATAATTTCCAATACATGCATAATTAGAAGCAAGGGCTAAAGTTAGATCTAAATCTTCTGGGAATATTTTAAGAGCTTCTTTCCCATATTTTATTCCTTCTTTACATAAATCAAGAGTTTCTGAGCCTTGGATTAAAAACAAATAAAATTCTTTATTTTTTTCCTTATTTTTAAAAGATTTTGCCAGTTTTTGGAGGTATTTTTTGATTTGATTTTCTTTCCTTTTTTTTAAAATGAAAATAATCCTTCTTGAAGCTTCATTAAACCATTTTTCATTGTAAAGAAGTTTCTCATAGATTTGTAGGGCTTCATTAAGTTTATTTTTATTTTCTAAGATATACCCCAGAAAAAACAGTATTTCTGGCGCTTTTGGTTCCGAATTAAAATATTTTTTTATTAATTTTTCAGCCATTTCCCAATTAGAATTTTCCAGATAAAAACCTAATAATAACTTCAAAATATCCTTATTTTCGGGATGTTTGGCAACGTATTCCTTTAAAAGTTTTTCTTCTTCTTTTACAGCTGAGATTTCATCTAAAAATTTCAATGTTTCTATAAATACAGCTTTATCATCAGGAGCAAGTTCATAAGCTTTTAAATAAGCTTTTTTAGCTTCATCAAATTTTTTTTGTTTTTTTAAAACTCTGGCTTTAAATAACCATGCTACATGATTGTTTGGTTCAAGTTTAATAAATTTGTTTAAATTAGTTAAAGCTGGCTCCCAATTTTTTTGCTTAAGGTATATACTAATAAGAAGTCCTAAAACTTTTTCATCTTTTGGGTTCTTTTCCAAAAATTTTTCAAGTATAGAAATAGCTTTATAAATACGATCTTCTAAAAGATAGATTTTTGCAAGCCAGAATGTAAGATCTCTATCTTCTGGAAATTTTTTATAAAGGTCTTCTGCTAATTTTTCTGCTTGATCAAATTTTTTATTTTCTAAATAAATATATATTAAAGTTTTCTTAAGATATAAAGATGTTTCATCACATTTTATAGCTTTTTTTAAAAATTCTTCTTTAATCTGAGGATCCTTTTCATAAAGAGCTATTAAATAATAGTAATAAGATAAATAATCATTTTTTTTAGCATAAATAATTAAAGGAAAATTTAAAAACAAATAGAAAAGGAAAAGAATAAAAAGATATTTACTCTTCTTTGTAAGGAAGTGCTGTAGGATAATAATATGCATCTGGTAGTCTCTCCTGTAGATACTTTCTAAGTTTTTTAATAATTTTTTCTTCTATTTGTCTTACTCTTTCTTTAGATATACCAAGTTTTTGAGAAAGTTCATTTAAAGTTTTTGGATCTTCTGCAATAAGGCGTTCGTGAAATATAATATAATCTTTACCAGTAAGGGTTTGAGCAAATTCTTTAAGAATTCGCTTGAAGTTATTAAGAATTTCTTCCCTTGCATATCTATCTTCTGGAGTAAGACGAGGATCTCTTAAGAAATTGGCTAATGTATCATCTGAATCGTGAGAAATAGGGGCTTCCAGACTTAAATCTTGAGAAAACATCCTCTGCTCCATTTCCTCTACTTCTTTTTCTTTGACTCCAAGCCTTTTAGCTATACGTTTGGGGGTAGGTTCGAATCCCAGAGCAGCAAGTTTCTCCTTTTCTTTTCTTAATTTATAAAATAATTTTCTCTGAGCTTGAGTTGTTCCCATTTTTACTATTTTCCAGTTATCCATGATGTATTTCAAAATATAAGCTTTGATCCAGAAAGAAGCATAATAAGAAAACTTTACCCCTTTATATGGATCAAATTTTTTAACTGCTTGAAGAAGACCTAAATTTCCTTCTTGAATTAAATCAAGAAAATTATAAGCCCAAAATTTTTGAAATTCCAGAGCAATTTTAACTACTAATCTTAAATTTGAAACTACTAATTTATAAGCTAATCTTGGATCCTTTGTTTTATAATATGCTTTTGCAATAGCTTCTTCCTCTTCTCTTGAAAGAACAGGGTATTTACTTATTTCCTGAAGATATTTTTGTAATGGATCAAATTTAGCAGGAAATTTCTCTTCTTCCTCTTTTTTATCCTTTTCAGAGGAGGGTAAAAATGTTAAAGTTTCAGCTTCAATAGGTTCGACAGGTAAAGAAGCTTCTTTTTCAATTTCAAAATCTTGTTTATTACTCATATTCCAATTTTAGCATAATTTAAATACAATTTCAAATTAATTATTTTTATTTTAATTTCAAAGTTTTATGTAATTGGATTTGTAATCTTATAGGTAATTTTGTTTCAAGTATCCAGTGGGCTAAAATTTGTGGAGATAAAATTTTATAAACAGGAGAAAAAAAAATCTGTGTATAATAGTTAATTTTAAATTTTTCGATTATTCTTAAAGCCCATTCAAAATCTGATCTATTTTTTATTACAAATTTTACAGCGTCTTTTTTATTAAGAAATTTTAAATTTTCATAAAGATTAAACCTATCCATTTGAGATGAAGGGGTTTTTATGTCCATTACCTTTATTACATCTTTAGGGGTATTTTTTAAACTTATAGAACCATTAGTTTCTAATACTATAATTGCTTTTTTTAATAAAAGTTCTTCCATAAGAGCATATATATTTTTTTGAATAAGAGGTTCGCCACCTGTTAAAGTTATATAGGGAATTTGTGGATAATTTTTCTTCCATAAATTAATAATTTCTGGTATATTCATAGATTTAAAAGTGCCATATTTAGCATACAGGGTATCACACCAGCTACAATTAAGATTACATCCAAAAAATCTTATAAATAAAGTAGGATAACCCATTAAAGGGCCTTCTCCCTGGATACTATAAAAAATTTCCGAAATTTTAAGGGTTTTCAATTTTATTCGTAATATGTAACAGATGCTTTATCAGTTTCAAAAACAGTGACTTCTTTTACTTTTATATTAGGATAATCTATTAGCTTTTCTTTAGCTTTTTCAAAAATATATTTTGCTATTCTTTCTGAGGATGGATTATTTTTTTGAAAATAAGGTAAATCATTTAATAATTTATGATCCAATTCAGTTAAAATATTTTTTAAAATTTTTTTAAGTTCTTTGAAGTCAATAAGTAAATCTATTTCATTTAATTTAGCTCCTTCAACTACAAGTTCAACTTTCCAGTTATGACCATGGAGATTTTCGCATGTACCTTGATAGTTTCTTAAATAATGAGCAGAAGAAAAATAATCTTGAATTTTAAGTTTAAACATAAAAAAAAATTTAAAAATAAAAAAAGAGGCGGCGCGGGGATTCGAACCCCGGATTCACGGCTTTGCAGGCCGTCGCCTTACCGCTTGGCTACGCCGCCTTTTTTCTTAGTGGCGGCGGAGGGACTCGAACCCCCAACCCTGTGGATATGAGCCACATGCTCTAACCAGTTGAGCTACGCCGCCACTATATTTTATTTTTATTAAAAATAATAAAACATTTTTCTCTTTAATGTCAAGAGGAAGTTAAAACTTTTATAAAAATTTAATTTTAAATCTTTCTTTTAAATCCTCTAAAATTTCCATTATTAAGTCATATTGAGTATAATAAAAATTTATTTTTACTAAACCTTCTTTACCATCTAATACTGTTAAAACTGCCAAATGGTCATAACCTTCCAGTATAAATTTTAGAAATGTTAAATATCGAGAATTGATCTTAACTTTCAATTGAGAACTTTGCATATTTAAATGAAATATGAAGGGGGAGAACCCCCTTTGAATTCTAATTCAGGATTTAGGAATTTCTGGTTTTTGAAGGTTTTTTACGAGAACCTGAATCTAAAACCTTTACCTTTGATGCCTGTTCACCCTTGGGGCCCTGAATAACTTCAAATTCAACTCTCTGCCCCTCTCTAAGGGTTTTGAACCCAGGCATCTCGATGGCGGAGTAATGCACAAACACATCCCCACCATCATCCTTTGAAATAAACCCATAACCCTTCTTCTCATCAAACCACTTAACCTTACCTTTAAACATGTTACATAAACCTCCTTAAATTTTTTCTATAAATCTCACACTACACCTAAAAAAAATTTTGTAAAGAGTTAAATTTTAAAATTTTAAAAAATTTTATAAAAATTAAAAAATTTTTATTTTTTTAAAAATAAAGTTATAATACTATTGCTTTACATGGAACTTTTTAGAAATACACCTTTAAAAGTTCATAATTTCAAATTTTTTCTTTTAGGGCATTTTTTTTCAGTTGTTGGTAGATGGATACATAATATTGCCTTAAACTGGCTGGTATATGATCTTACAAAATCTTCATTTTATTTAGGTTTTTTAAATTTTTTGAACTCCTCTCCAGTAATTTTTCTGAGTTTATTAAGTGGATTTTTGATTGATAAATTTGACAGACGAAAACTCATGATTTTTAATATGTTTTTTTCTATATGGCCACCTTTATTTCTTGGAATTTTAACTCAGATAGGAATAATTAAATTTAAGTATATAGCTGTTTTAACCCTTTTATTAGGTTGTTTTTTAGCTCTTGATATTCCCTTACGACAAGTATACATCTCAGAAATAGTTCCTTTTCAATATTTAACTAAAGCAATTTCTTTTCAGTCCTTATCTTTTAATATAGCCCGTATAATAGGACCTCTTATTGCAGGATTAATTATTTTATATGGAAATTTATATTACTGTTTTTATATAAATTCTTTTGGTTTTTTTCTTTTTTTCTTTTTTTTACTTATATTTACCAAGTCCGAAAAAAAATATAAAGAAAAGAAAAAATTTGAAAATCTGTTAAAGTCTTATAAAGAAATATTTTATTATATAAAAGAACATCCTTATTTATTCGATACTCTTATTGCAATTTGTGTTTTTACATTCTTTGGAGCTTCTATACTCGTATTACTTCCTGTGATAGTTGATAAAAACTATGGTGGAGGAGCTCAAGAATTTAGTTTTCTTTCTTCAGCTATAGGATTTGGGGCTATTTTAGGGGCTCTCAGAGTAATAGGAAAAAAAGAGATAAAAAATAAACTTGAACACCTATGGAAAGCCAATTTAATTCTTTTCATCGGACTTCTTGGATTGATAAATCCATTTTCTTGGAAAATTACTATAATTTTTTGTATCTTAATAGGTTTCTCTTTTACCAATTTTATTCCAATAGCAAATAGCTTTCTTCAAGAAAATACTCCAGATTTTTTAAGAGGAAGAATTATGAGTCTTTTTAGTATCTCTTTTTTAGGTGTTCATCCTATAGGGAATTTTATAGTTGGTAGCTTGGCTGAGAAAATAGATATTAATATTACTATTTTAATTTATGTAACAATTTTATTAGTGCTAAATACCTTTTTATTAAAAAGAAATTTTTTCCGAAAAAATATTTATTAGAAGAGAAATAAAATACGTTCAAGAAAAAATCATAAATTGATTTATTTTTATTATTGAGTATAATGTATTAATATGCAAAATATAATCATTTATTAAATAATGAATGAAATTTTTAAAAAAATTTTAGATAATTTAGATGAATATATACTTTTAATTGATAAAAATTATTCTATTATTTATGCTAATAAGAAAACCTTAGATAAATTTAAATTTTCAATAGACGAAAATAAAAAATGTTATAATATTATTTTTAATACTCAAATTCCTTGTTCGGGTTGTCCGATCTTTTATCTTTCTGAAATTAATCCTGTAATAGAACAATGTGTTTCTTTAACAGAAAAAGAATTTTTAAAAGTAGATTATATATTCTTTTCTTTGGATAAAATTTTAATTTCTATGAGATTTTTAGAAAAAGAAAAACCATGTAGAAGTATAATATTAAATGTTTTAGAAAATCTCTCAGGAATAGTGTTTTTTATTCAAAAAGGTAAAATTATTTATGTAAATAAATTCGCTGAAAAATCGTTGGGATTCAATACTCAAGAATTGATAGGATTGAATTTTATAGAAACTCTGATTCCCGAGAGAGAAAAAATAAAGGTAGAAGAGTATTTTAGAAAATTTTTTAAAGGTGTAAAAGATGAAGAGACTATAATATTTTCTTTAAAAACTCGCTATGGAAAAGAAAAGATATTTTCTTGGGATTTTTTTGAAATGTTTGATTGGAAATTAGAGAAAGTTTTAGTAATTGTAGGAATAGATGTTACAGAATTTGTTAAAATAAGGGATAATTTAGAAATATTTCATAAAACTCAGACTTTTTCAGAATTTTTAAGGGGGCTTGTTCATGATTATAACAATATTTTACAAGGCATTCAGAATTATTTAAATGTAATGAAAAAGAATATACATAATCCAACTAAAATTCAAGAATATATAAATCTTACAGAAAGGACACTTTCATCTTGGATAGACCTGAACAGATTGCTTTTGGAGTATACTAAGGAAATAAAAGAAGTAACCAAAAAAAGAATTGAAATGGTTGGATTTCTAAAAGAAAATTTAGAACTTTTTCAGTTTATTGCAGGAAAGAACATTAAGATTTATATAGATTTTGATTATCTTTCTGCTGTTTGGATTCACGGAGATAGCTCCTTCTGGAGATATATATTTTTAAATTTTATAAGTAATGCTAAAGATGCTATTGAAGGCGAGGGAGAAATCTGGATAACTTTAAAAACTGAAAAAAAAGATGGCAATTATCTTATAATTACTATAAAAGATACTGGTTGTGGAATACCTGAAGAAAATATAAATAAAATATTCAAACCGTTTTTTACCACTAAGCCAAAAGGAAGTGGTTTAGGATTATTTCTCATCAAAAATCATATACAAAATTTAAATGGGAAAATAGAAGTGGAAAGTAAAGTAGGAAAGGGAACTACATTTAAACTTTATATTCCTATAATAAAAGAGAAAAAAATTTTTGATATAGCAAAAGCTAAAGAAAAAAGAAAATTGAATATTGTAGTAGTGGATGATTCACAAGAAATAAGAGAATTTTTGAAAGAGATTTTAGAAAAGGAAGGACATAAAGTCTATTCTTTTAAGAGTGGAGGAGAAGTTTTAAAAAATATAGATAAAATAGATAAAATAGATCTTTTGATAGTGGATATTAATTTGCCTGATATAAAAGGTGATGCTTTGTATAATATGTTAAAATATAAGTTTCCTGAACTTAAAGTACTCTATTTAACAGGGGATATTTTAGCTTTAGCAGATTTTTCAGAAGAAAATGTTTTACTAAAGCCATTTAAAATTGAAGAACTTTTTACAAAAATTGAAGAATTATTTTAATGTTAAAAAAGGAATTAAATGAATTTATAAAATTTTTGACTTATGAAAAAGCTTATTCTTTTCATACTATCAGGAGTTATAAAAAAGATCTGGAAGATTTTTTAAATTTTTTAAATTCTTTTAAAATTACAGATTTAGAAGAAATACAAAGTTTACATTTAAAAAGTTATCTTTATTTACTTAAAAGACAAGGTAATTCAGCTATAACTATTTCAAGAAAATTGAGTTCTTTAAGAAGTTTTTTAAAATTTCTTTTAAAAAATGGAAAAATAAAGAAAAATTTAATTGTAAATCTGGTTAATCCTAAAACACCAAAAAAACTTCCTTATGTACCTACAGAAGAAGAAGTAAATCTTTTTATTGATAAAATAAATGGAGAAGATTTTATTAATTTAAGAGATAGGGCTTTATTAGAAATTATTTATGGATGCGGTTTAAGAGTAAGTGAAGTAGTTAATCTTACTTTAGATCAGATAAATTTAGAAATAAATATTTTAAAAATTTGTGGTAAAGGAAAAAAAGAAAGAATTGTTCCATTTGGTAAAAAGGCAAAAGATGCAATAAATAGATATCTTAAAGTAAGGGAAGAGAGGTTAAAACAATTAAAAAAGACAACATTTTATGTATTTATAAATTTTAAAGGAGAGAGACTCACAGAGAGAGGAATTTATTATATTGTTAAAAAGAGGGCATTAGAGGGAAAGTTACCGGGTTTGCACCCTCATACTTTAAGACACTCCTTTGCTACGCATCTTTTAAATGCAGGGGCAGATTTAAGAAGTATTCAGGAATTTTTAGGACATAAATCTCTCACTACGACTGAGATTTACACAAGGGTTAATTATGAATATCTTTTAAATACCTATTTAAAAGCGCATCCAAGAGCAAGAGAAAAAGATTGGAAAAACCCAAAATCGCAATAAAATAGGACAAGTCATTTTTTAATCTCTGAATTTTATAAAGGGGGCATAAATATGCAAGAGGAGTCTCAGATAATAAAAACAAGATATGAGAAATTAAAAAAAATAGAATCCATGGGAATTAAGACTTATCCAAATGACTTTCGGCCAAAAGATAAGGCAAAGTTTATTAGAGAAATTTATGAAAAATTTCCTCAAGAAGAACTGGAGAAAAAAAATATAGAGTTTGTTTTAGCTGGAAGATTAATGTCAAAAAGAGAAATGGGAAAAATAATTTTTGCTCATATTCAAGATGAAACAGATAAAATTCAAATACTCGTAGCAAAATCTGAAATTTCTGATGAAGATTTCAAATTTTTTAAAAAATTTGTAGATATTGGAGATATTATAGGAGTTAAAGGAAGGGTGATAAAAACAAAAACTGGAGAGGTTACGATCTTAGTCAATTTTTTCAAACTTCTTACGAAAGCTTTAAGACCTCTTCCTGAAAAATACCACGGTTTAAAAGATGTAGAACTTAGATATAGAATGAGATATGTTGATTTGATAATGAATCCGAGAGTAAGAGAGATTTTTAGGATCAGGACTCAAATTATTCAATTTATTAGAGATTACTTCATATCTGAAGGTTTTTTAGAAGTGGAAACGCCAATGATGCATCCTATTGCTGGAGGAGCAGCAGCTAAGCCGTTTGTTACCTATCATAATGCTCTTGATATGAATTTATATCTAAGAATTGCTCCTGAACTTTACTTAAAGAGATTAATAGTTGGGGGTTTTGAAAAAGTATTTGAATTGAATAGAAATTTTAGAAACGAAGGTGTTTCAAGTAAGCATAATCCAGAATTTACTATGTTAGAATTTTATGAAGCATATGCTACTTATGAGGATTTAATGAAAAGAACCGAAGAGTTGTTTTATAATTTATGTTTGGAAATTAAAGGGGAACCCAAACTTATTTATCAAGGGGAAACTATAGATTTTACTCCTCCTTGGAGAAAAATAGAATTTTTGAAGGCACTAATAGAAATTGGTGGAGTTCCTGAAGAGGTACTAAATAATAGAGAAAAACTTATCAATTTCGCAAAGGAGAAAAATATCGAACTTAATTTAAAAGACCCAAGAATTGGGAAATGGTGGACAAAAATATTTGATGAGCTTGTGGAACCAAAATTAATTCAACCTACATTTGTGATCGGATTTCCGGTAGAAGTATCTCCTTTAGCAAGAAGAAATGATTTAAATCCAGATTTTACAGATAGATTTGAGCTTTATATTGGTGGGAAAGAAATTGCTAATGCTTTTTCAGAATTGAATGATCCGAGAGACCAAAGAAAAAGATTTGAAGAACAGATTAAACTTAGAGAAATAGATGAAGAGATACCTCCAGAAATTGATGAAGATTTTTTGAGAGCTCTTGAATATGGTATGCCTCCCTGTGCTGGAGAAGGGATAGGAATAGATAGGGTGGTAATGATTTTCACAGATACATCATCAATAAGAGAAGTTATTTTATTTCCACATCTAAGAAAAAAAGAAGATTTTAAATGAAATTTTTTAAAAATTGGGAATTCTGGATAGCTTTAAAGTACATTTTTTCTCCCAAAAGAGAAAGATTTACTGGAATTATCTCTTTTATCGCTATTATAGGAGTTGCTCTTAGTGTAGGAGCCTTAACGGTAGTTAATGCCGTAATGACAGGATTTAAAGAAGCGGTTACAGAGAAAATTTTAAGCCTAAATCCACATATAAGTATAACCTTTTCTGATCCACAATACAAAGAAAAAATTCTAAAAATAATAAAAAAAGAAATACCTCCTCAAGAAATAAAATCCATTCAAGAAACTACAAGTTTACAGGGATTGTTTATAAAAAGTGGCTATTCAATTGGTGTGATTTTAAAGGCGGTAGATTTAGAAAAAATAAAAAAAGAAAAAGGATTTAAAAAATTTACTCTTTTTAAAAATCTGGAAAATGATACAGCTTTACCAATTGTAATAGGAGAAAAACTTAGAAAAAAACTTGGGATTATTATCGGAGATGAAATAAAATTCATTAGCGCAGAGGGAATAAATACTCCTTTTGGATTTTTTCCTAAGATAGTTACTTTAAAAGTAATAGGGGTATTTAACACAGGTATTTATAGTTATGATCTAAATCTTGCCTTTACTCCTTTTAATAAATTTTCAACAAAATTTCATCCAAGGGTTTATTCAATTGATATAAAACTTAAAAATCCTTTTAAATCAGCTTTTTATAAGAACAAAATTTCTTCACATTTAGGATTCTGGACATCTGTAATTGATTGGCAGGAATGGAATCGGAATTTATTTACCGCTTTAAAAATGGAAAAGTTTGGATTATTCATAGTTTTAACTTTAATGATAGTAGTTGCTTTATTTACTATATTAGCTGCTATGATTATGTTGGTATCTGAGAAAAAAGTGGATATTGCTATACTAAGAGCTTTAGGGTCTTCTTCGAAGAGTATATTAAAAATATATTTTTATTGTGGATTTATTCTATCTTTAATAGGTGTAATAATTGGATTAATTTTAGGAGTTAGTTTATGTATATTTTTATCTCATTATCCTATAATAAAATTACCAAGTGAGGTTTATCCTGTAGAGTATATGCCTGTTAGATTAGAAATCTCGGATATATTATTAATAAGCATAGTAGCAATTATAATAAGTATTTTATCCTGTTTATATCCTGCTAAAAAAGCATCACAAATTGTACCTGCAGAGATATTAAGACATGTATAAAGATGTTGTTCTTGAGGTAAAAGATTTAACTAAAACCTATTATCATCTTCAAAAACCATTGGAAGTCTTAAAAGGTATAAATTTGATTCTTAAAAGAGGAGAAAAAATAGCCATAATTGGACCATCTGGGGTAGGTAAGACAACTTTATTGAATATTATAGGAACTTTAGATAAACCTACTTCAGGAGAGATTATTTATTTTGGAGAAAATATTTTCAATAAAAATGAAAATTTTATTACCCAATTTAGAAGGGAGCATATTGGATTTGTATTTCAACTTCATTATTTAATGCCTGAGTTTTCAGTATTAGAAAATACAATTTTACCTGGATTAATAGCAGGATGGGATCTTGATAAGTGTTACAAAAGAGCAAAAGAACTTTTAGAAATGTTGAATTTAGAAAATAAATTCTTTTATAAACCCTCACAGCTTTCAGGAGGAGAAAGACAAAGGGTGGCTATTGCTCGTGCTTTATTTCTTAATCCATCTTTATTGCTGGCAGATGAGCCTACAGGAAATCTTGATCCTAAAACAGCTAAAAATGTAATAGAATGTTTTTTAAAAATTAATAAAGAGTATAATACGAGTATAATAATGGCTACTCATAATATAGAAATTGCAAAAAAAATGGATAAAATATTTTTGCTAAAAAATGGTTTTTTGATAGAATTAAAAAATAATTTCAAAGGGGATAAATAAATTGAAAAGAAAAATAAAATCAATATGGATATTTTTTATATTAATTTTGTTAATTTCGTTTTCTTTAGCATTAGCACGTGAGAAAAAAGTTTTAATTTATTCTACTAAAATCTACTGGAATTATCCTTATCAAGAGTTTTTAGATTTTTATAAAAAAGAATTAGAAATTACTTTTAGAAAAGAGAATTATAAAATAGAATGGAGGACTATTTCTAAAAAAGAAGCTTTAGAATTTTTGAAAAGAGGAATATATGATTGTATTTGTGAATTAGAAATAACAGGTATAAAAAATCAAGTAAGTTTAGATTGGAAAATTTATAAAATAGGAAAAAAGAGACCAGTATATTTTTATGTTACTGGAGATGCAGAAAATATAATTGATTTGGTTTCCAACACTCTTAAATATTTTAAAACAATTTTAGAAGAAAAAGTTCTTGTCGAGAAAATTAAAATTAAAGGAAATATAAGAATAAGTAAAGAATTAATATTTTCTGAGATAAAAACAAAACCTAATGAAATTTTAGATTTTGATAAATTAAATGAAGACTTAAGAAGTATTTATAAATTAGGATATTTTGAAAATGTAGAGATATTGCTTGAGCAAGGTGAAAGAGGGGTTATTGTAATTTTTCAGGTAAAAGAAAGGCCCTCGGTAAAAGAAGTTGTATTTGAAGGAAATAAAAAAATTAAAAGTGATGACTTAGCCAAGATTGTAAATATCAAAAAAGATACCATAGTTACCTCCGAAACCCTAGATAAGGCTTTAGAAAATATAAAAAATTATTATGAACAATTAGGTTATCACGGAACGAAAGTAAAAATATTAACTAAGAAAATATCTCCTACTGAAATTAAACTTATATTCCATATAAAAGAAGGGAAAAAGAAATATATAAAAAAAATAGAATTTATTGGAAATAAAGCTTTTTCTGATAAAAAATTAAAGAAATATCTTTCTGTTTCCGAAAAGACGTTTTTTTCTCCTGTTAAAAAGATTGTCAATTATCTTCGTACTATAGTGCATCCAGAGCCTTTAGCAGAACCAGGTGTATATAACTGGGTTTTATTGGAGAGAGATTTAGGAAGGATTGAGACATTTTATAAAAATAAAGGATATATAGATGCGAAAGTAGGTGAGCCTATTGTTGAAGAGGAAGAAGGAGAAGTAATTATTAAAATTCCAATTCATGAAGGTTCTCAATACAGAGTTGGTAAGATTAAAATAATTCAGGATATGTTTCCTGAAAAAGAAATATATAAAAAATTACGATTGAAACCCGGTAAAGTTTTCAGCCTTTTGAAGTTGAAACAAGATGAATCGTATATCCTTCATATGTTTGCCAATCGAGGGTATGCATATGCTAAAGTGGATTTAGATATTAAAAAAGATCCTCAAAGAAAATTAATAGATATTACTTACAAAGTAAATAAAGGTCCTCTTGTATATATAAACAGAATAGAAATTCAGGGTAATGTAAAAACCAGGGATAAAGTAATAAGAAGAGAATTATTACTTGCAGAAAAATGGCCATATAGTGCTGAACGTTTTGAAAAAAGCGAAGAAAGGCTTAGAAGACTGGGTTTTTTTGAGGATGTAAAAATTGAAAAAGAAAAAGGAGCAAAAGAGAATGAGTTAAATTTGAAAATAAAAGTAAAAGAGATGTTAACAGGGACTTTTGGAATAGGTGGAGGATATAGCACTGTGGATAAATTTATTCTTATGGTTAATGTCACCGAAAGAAATTTTTTGGGTAAAGGGCAAAGGGTAAGTTTAATGGCTCGAATTGGAACAAAAAGAAGTAGATATTCTATTAATTTTTACGATCCTTATTTTATGGATACAAGATATTCCCTTGGTACATCTTTATATAATTATATGATAGAATATGAAGACTTTACAAAAGATAGTAAAGGATTTTCTATACAAACAGGATACGATTTTACTATCAATCTTTCAGGCTATATAGGATATCGTTATGATGATACAGATCTGGAAGATCTAAGAGAGGAAGTTTCTAAGATTATTTTAGAGTCTAAGGATATTCACATTACAAGCGCTGTAAGAGCCGGTTTAACTTATGATTCACGTAATCGTTATTTTTTGCCTACTAAAGGATGGTATCATAATGTAGAAATAGAATATGCTGGTGGAATATTAGGAGGGGATAGTAATTATGTAAAAGCAGTTTTAAATCATCAAATATACTTTTCTTTATTTCATACAACATTTCATTTTAACTTAGGGTATGGATATATTACTGAAGGCTCGGGTAAAAGAGTTCCTGTATTTGAAAGATTTTTCTTGGGTGGTATAAACTCAGTAAGAGGTTATGAATATGGTGATATTTCTCCTACAGATCCAAAAACAGGGGAAAAAATAGGTGGTACAAGAATGTTTTATCTTCAAACTGAAAACATTTTTCCAATTTTAAAAAATATCAATTTAAATGGGGTGATTTTTTTTGATATGGGTTTAGTATGGGATAAAAAAACAGGTTTTTATGTTTCAGACATTCGTAAAAGTGTGGGTGTAGGATTAAGGTGGTTATCTCCTTTAGGACCACTTAGAATAGAATGGGGATATAATATAGATAAAAAACCAGGTGAGGATAATAGTAATTTTAATTTCCAAATTGGTGGGAGCTTTTAATTCTTGAAAAAATAAAGTTTTACTGTATACTTATCACGATCTTTAAAAAGGAGGTAAAAATAATGTCTAAAATTTGTGAAATTTGTGGAAGAAGACCTCATTCAGGACATAAAGTTAGTCATTCTGGTAAAAGGTCAGGCAGATGGTGGAAGCCTAATATTCAAAAAATAAGAGTAAAATTACCAAATGGACAGGTAAAAAGAATGAAAGTATGTACAAGATGTATTAAAGCAGGAAAAATTCAAAAAGCAGTTAGTTAAACAAGCTTTCTTTCTACTTTTAATACATCTTTTACTTTTAAAATATTGGCAATTACTTTTTCTAAGTGAGATCTATCATTTACTTCTATATAAATTTCAAAATAAGCTTTCTTATCAGGGGTAGTCTTAACTTCAGCTTTTAATATGTTACTTTCTGCTGCAGCAATTGCAGAAGAAATATTTGCAAGTAATCCTTTTCTATCAAGACTTACAATATAAATATGAGCAGGATAAGTTTTTCCATTAGAGTTTTCCCATCTGACTTCAATAAACCGTTCAGGATCAAGATCTTTAATATTGGGACAGTCCACTCTATGAACAGAAATTCCTTTACCTCGTGTAATATAGCCTATTACTTCATCTCCTGGAATAGGCTTACAACATCGGGCTAAACGAAATAAAATACCTTTTGTTCCATCTACACTCAAAATGTCTACTTCTTCAGGAAAAGAAATGCCTTCTATCTTTTGAAATTTTTCTTCTTTTTCTTCTTTTTCAATTTCGGGTTTAAGAAGGGGTTCTTTTTCTTCTTCTTCAATAAAAAATTTTAAAATATATTTTACAGAAATTTTTGCACTTCCTATTTGATAATAAAGTTCGTCTAAATTTTTTATTTTTAGTTTTTCTAATATTTCAGGAAGTTTTTCTGATTTTACGAAACTATTTAAAGAAATTCCATTTTTTTTAAGATTTCTGTGCAATATTTCTTTTCCTAAATTAATTAATTTTTCTTTTTCTTCTTTTTTAAACCACTGTTTAATTCTACTTTTAGCTCTTCCAGTTTTTACAATTTTTAACCAATCTCTACTTGGTGTTTGGAAAGGAGAAGTCTCTATTTTGACAACATCTCCTGTTTCAAGTTTATAATCCAGTGGTACAAGTCTATCATTTACATAAGCCCTCACACATCTATGTCCTACTTCTGTATGTATAGTATATGCAAAATCTAATGGAGTTGCTCCAACAGGGAGTGTAATCACATCTCCTTTAGGTGTAAATACATAAATTTCTTCAGGAAAAAGATCAAGTTTTAATGATTCGAGAAATTCTCTGGGGTGTTTAAGTTCTTTTTGTAATTCAATTAATTTTTCAAGCCAGCTAAAATGTTTATAATCTTTTTCTGAAAGAAGTTTTCCTTCTTTATAAAGAAAATGCGCAGCAATTCCCTCATTAGCAACTTTATCCATATATTCAGTTCTTATCTGAATTTCAATTTTTTTTCCTTCAGGACCAAGTACAGTGGTATGAAGACTTTGATACATATTAGGTTTAGGAAGACTTATATAATCTTTAAATCTTCCAGGAATAGGATGCCATTTTGCATGAATTACTCCTAAGGTTTTGTAACATTCTTCTACGGTATTGACAATCACACGAAAACCAATTAAATCGTATATTTGATCCAAGTCTTCAATAGTAAGATTATATTTTTCCAATTTTCGATATACACTATAAAGATGCTTTACCCTTCCTAATACTTTACCTTTAATATTATTCTTTTCTAAAATCTCTCTCAAAATATTTTTAACCTTTTCTACGTATTCTGTAGAAACTTTTACACGTTTTTCTACTTCTTCTTTTAATCTTTTGTATTCTTCTGGATAAAGATACTTAAATGAAAGGTCTTCTAATTCAGTTTTTATCCAGTCAATACCGAGTCTACCTGCTAAGGGAGCATAAATTTCAAGAGTTTCTTTTGCAATTCTTTTTCTTTTATGTTCTGGTTGGTATTCTAAAGTGCGCATATTATGAAGTCTATCAGCCAATTTAACCAAGATAACTCTTAAATCTTTGGACATTGCAAAGATAATTTTTCTTAAATTTTCCGCTTGTTTAAGACTTTTATCTTTCGGGCCTGGCAAATTTTTTAATTTAGTAACTCCATCGACAATAAATGCTACTTCTTTTCCGAATTCTTTTTCAATCTCTTCAAGGGTTACATTTGCATCTTCTATAGAATCATGAAGTAATCCAGCAGCTATAGTTGGTAAATCAAGTTTCATCCGGGCTAAAATATATGCTACTTCTGTAAGATGAGAAAGATATGGCTCGCCAGATCTCCTAATCTGCCCTTCATGCAAACACGCAGCCCACTGATAAGCCTTTTCTACTAATTGAGTATTACAACCAGGTAAATAACTTTGAATTTGATCTAAAATTTTACTTAAAGAAGCCATCTTAATTAAAACATTAAAACTTTTTAAGTTTTTTACAAGCCTATTAATTTTAAGATTTCTTTTTTAATAAGATCTTTTGTAAGTCCATATTTATTTCTAAGATTAACAAGATCTCCATGTTCTATAAATTTATCCGGTAACCCAAGTCTTTTAAATTTTAAATTTGTATTATTATTTTCTATTAATACTTCTGCAACTGCTGATCCAAAACCTCCTATTAAAACATTTTCTTCCACAGTTAAAATCTTTTTTGTAATATTGGCAAGTTTTAAGATTGTCTCTTTATCAATAGGTTTTACAAATCTCATATTTACCACACCCACAGAAATTCCTTCTTTCTCTAACTCCAAAGCCGCATTTAAACTCGGGTATACCATATGTCCGATGGCAAGAACTGTTGCATCTTTCCCATCTTTTAAAATTTCGGCTTTACCAAGTGGTATGTCTTTAAATTCCCAATCTAAACTTACTCCTTCTCCAGCACCTCTTGGATAGCGAATAGCTACTGCACAAGGATATTTAAGAGCACTATAAAGCATATGTTGTAACTCATTCTCATCTTTTGGAGACATAATAATTAAATTGGGAATAGGCCTTAAATAAGAAAGATCAAAAGATCCGTGATGAGTAGGGCCGTCTTCTCCTACAAGACCAGCCCTATCTATTGCAAATATTATTTTAACTTTATTTAAAGCTACATCATGAATAATTTGATCATAAGCTCTTTGAAGGAATGTAGAATAAATGGCACATACAGGAATAAATCCCTCCAAAGCTAATCCAACTGCAAAAGTAACTGCATGTTGTTCACAAATACCTACATCAAAAAATCTATCAGGATATCTTTCAGCAAATTCGTCAAGTCCTGTACCTTTTTTCATAGCAGCAGTGATAGCTACAATACGAGGGTCTATTTCAGCAAGTCTTACTATAGTTTTTCCAAAGATTTCTGTATAAGAAGGTGGAGTATTAGCTTTTTTTATAATTTTTCCTGTTTTAATATCAAAAGGACCTATGCCATGAAATGTTTCTGGGTCTTTTTCAGCAAAGGGATAACCCTTTCCTTTTTTAGTTATTACATGTAAAAGAACTGGTCCTTTCATTGTTTTTAAATTTTTTAAGATCTTTATAAGAAGCTCTATGTCATGACCATCTATAGGACCAAAATATTCAAAATTAAGTGCTGTAAATAAAGCTCCAGGTGTAATTGCTATTTTAAATAAATCTTCTCCCTTTTTAAGAAAATTTATTACATTGTCTCCTCCGGGGACTTTATGAGCGAGTTTTTCTATTTCTTTTTTTAAAAACCTTGCCAATTTACCGGTTAATCTTTTGGAAACAAAAGAAGATAATGCCCCAACATTTGGAGAAATAGACATTTCGTTGTCATTAAGAATAATTAAAAGATCTTCTTTTTGGAATCCAGCATTATTTAATCCTTCAAAAGCTAAACCAGCTGTTATAGAGCCATCTCCTATAACTATTATAACTTTTTGATTTTTTTCTTTTTTTAATCTTAAGGCAGTGGAAATTCCTAAACCAGCAGAAATAGAAGTGCTACTGTGTCCTGTATCAAGGATATCATGTGGACTTTCTTCTCTTTTAGGAAATCCTGCCAGTCCTTCGAATTTTCTTAAAGTCGGGAATTTATCCTTTCTTCCAGTTATAATCTTATGGGTATAACATTGATGACCAACATCCCAAATAATTTTATCTTGAGGAGAATCAAATACATAATGAAGTGCTAAGGTAAGTTCTACTGTTCCTAAGTTAGGAGCAAGGTGACCACCATTCTTAGAAACAACGTCTATAATATAATTTCTTATTTCTTGTGCCAATACTTTTAATTGAGAAATTTTCAGTTTTTTTAGGTCTTGAGGAGAATTTATTCTTTTTAGATATTTCATAAATCTCAATTGGCTCTATGTAAAATATAATATGCTAAGGCTTTTAAAGGTAAGGCCCTATCTTTAAAAGGCTTAAGAACTTCTATGGACTTCTGAATATATTTTTTTGCATATTTTTTAGTTTTTTCTATTCCTATTACAGCAGGATAAGTTAATTTTTGTTTTTTTATATCTGAAAATGTTTTTTTTCCAAGCTTTTTTTCATCTCCTATTACATCTAATAAATCGTCTACTATCTGAAAAGCAATTCCTAAATATTTTCCATAGGTTGATAATATTTTTATTTCTTTAGATTTTCCTCCACCTAAAATAGCTCCTGAAGTAATAGAAGCCTGGATTAAACGGACAGTTTTATGTAAATGAATCCATTTTACTTCCTTAAGCCCTCCTTTTTTTCCTTCCATTAAAAGGTCCGCCATCTGTCCCCCAACCATTCCTTTAAGACCTATAGCCTTGGAAATAAGGTAAATAGCTTTAAGTAATCTTGCTTTACTTACTTTTTTAACAAGATCAGGATGGGTAAAAAATTCAAAACCCAATGCCTGAAGCCCATCTCCTGCTAAAATAGCAGTTGCTTCATCAAATGCTTTATGACATGAAGGTTTACCCCTTCTTAAATCGTCATCATCCATACAAGGAAGGTCATCATGAATTAGGGAATAAGTATGAAGACATTCTATTCCTGCTGCAAATAATAAGACATCTTCCCAGTTTCCTCCAACAATTTCACAGCCAGTTAAACATAAAACAGGACGAATCCTTTTACCGCCAGCAAAAATACTATATCTGCTGGCAGAAATAACTCTTTCTCCAAGTCCCTTGATCTGAGGAAAATATTTATTTAAAACTTCCTCTACTTTTTCTGCACGGGTTTTAATATAAGAAATAATATCGAAATTATTTACCATTTTTAATAAATTTAGAAGCCTCTTCCAATTTGACTGATTTTAAATTTTCCCCATTTTTTAAAATCACTTCTATCTTCATCTTAGCAAATTTTATCTTTTCTTCACATAATCTAATTAAATTCATTGCTTCTTCATATAAAAGAAGTGCTTCTTCTAATTCAATTTTCTCATTTTCCAAAATTTTTAAAATTTCTTCAATTCTTCTTAAAGCATCTTCTAATTTAACATTTTTATCTTCGTTCATTTTTTATTATTCCTTATTTTTAACTTCTGCCCATATTTTACCTTTGGCTACTAAGATCTCTAAAATATCTCCATTTTTTACTTCACTTGAAGATTTTACTATTTTACCTTTTGGATAAATTTTTACTATACTATATCCTCTTTCCAAAATATTTAAAGGAGAAAGTGAAGAAAGTAATTTACGATAATATTTAACTTGAGAAACTTTTTGTTGGATTAAATTATTTATACTTAAAGTCAAACGACTTTTAAGGGATTCTATACTCTCTTGTAGTTTCAAAATTCTTTTCTCAGGATGATAAAATTTTATTTGATTTTTAAAATCAATTAATTTTTTTTCTTTTACGAATAATAAATGGTTTATACGTGTATTAAGAATATATTGGAAAGTGTGAATTTTTTCTTTTAATTTATGTAGAATTACTAAGGGATTATTTTGTTCGAGTTGGGATTTAATTTGAAAGATATTTTTTTCCCATAAAGAAAGTTTTATTTGGATTTGTTTTGTTAATTTTTTTCTATAAGAATCGAGTTTATAAAAAATTTCGTCCCTACTTGGTAAAATTTCCTGAGCAGCTGCTGAGGGGGTTGGTGCTCTTTTATCTGCAATTAAATCACATAAAGTATAATCAATTTCGTGTCCAACTGCAGAAACAATAGGAATTTTAGATTGACTTAAACCTAATATTATTTCTTCTGTATAAAAAGGAGCGAGGTCTTCAAAAGACCCTCCACCTCTTGTAATTACGATTATTTCTACATCAGGAAAATAGGTATTTATATCTTTTACTGCCTGAATAATTTCATTTTCTGCACCCTCACCCTGTACCCTTACTGGATAAATGAGAATTTCTAAATTCCAGCGTTGTTGAGCAATTTTTAAAAAATCTTTAATAGCTGCTCCAAAAAGTGAGGTTATAAGAGCAATTTTCTTAGGGAAAAGGGGCAAAGGTTTTTTTTCTTGAGAAACAAATAAATGCTTATATTTTTTTATAAGCTGCTCTTTTTTTAATAATAATAAACCTCTCCCTAAGGGTTCTACTCTTCTAACAATAAAAAAACATTCACCTGTTTTTGGATAAAAACTGAGTTTTCCTAAGCATAATACTTTTATTCCATCACTTAAAAAAGGAACTATATTTTCATCTTTTTGATTTTTAAAAATAATAGCTTTTAGAGTGGCATCTTCTTCTGTTAAATTAAAATATACATTTCCATTTTGACTATGTCTTAGATTTGTTATTTCTCCCTCAATCCATAAAATAGAATAAGTTTCTTCAATAAAGCTTTTTAGATTTGTTGTAATTTCTTTGACAGTAAAATAAAGTTTTTCAGTAACTGATTCATAAGTAGGAGAGAAAATTTTTGTTTCTGGTCTATCTTTTAGCATATCTTTAAATATACTTTAATTTTTTAAAGAAAAAAGTTATAATTAAAAACTAAATGAAATGCCCCAAATGTAAGAAATCAGAGACAAGGGTTATAGATTCTCGTCTTATAGAAGAAGGATTTTCTATAAGAAGAAGGAGAGAATGTCCACAATGTGGTTATAGATTTACTACTTACGAAAAAATAAATCTTGATATAATGATTATCAAAAAGGATGGAAGAAGAGAACCTTATAATAGGGAAAAATTGCTCATAGGTATTAGAAAAGCATGTCATAAAAGACCTATAAGCGAAGAAGTCATAAAAAAATTTATTAACGATTTAGAACTTGATCTTATTCAAAGGGGTGAAAACGAAATTCCATCCTCGTATATAGGAGAAAAGGTAATGGAGGCTTTAAAAGATTGGGATAAGGTTGCATATATAAGATTTGCATCTGTATATAAAGAATTTAAAGATGTAACCGAATTCATAAATCAAATAAAAGAATTGGGACACGATGAATGAAATTCAGGGAAAAGAAAGAATTATTTTTCCTTTAGATGTTTCAAGTAAGGAAGAAGCTTTAATCTGGGTAGAACGTTTAAAAGATCTTGTGGGTATTTTTAAGATAGGATTTGAATTATTTACTTCTTGTGGCCCACAAATTGTGGAAGAAGTAAGAAATAAAGGTGCAAAGAAAATATTTTTGGATTTAAAATTGTATGACATTCCAAAAGTGGTTTCAAATACAGTTAAAACAATATCAAATTTAGAAATTGATTGGGTAACAGTTCATATACTTTCTGGATTTGAGGCATTAAAAAGAGCTGTTGAATCTGCTTATAATAATTTAAAAATTATAGGAGTAACAATTTTAACTTCTCTTGATAGAGCAGATCTTATGGAATTAGGTTTCAATTCTGAATTGGTAAGAGATACAAAAAAAATAGTTTTAAAATTAGCAAGTTTGGGATACAAGGCAGGCTGTGACGGGGTTGTATGTTCTGCTAAAGAAGTAGAGCTAATAAAAGAAAATTATCCTTCCCTTTTGACTATTGTGCCAGGGGCCAGGTTTGAAGAGGCAATAAAAAGGGATGATCAATTAAGAACTGCAACTCCTTATGAAATAGTATTAAATGGAGGAGATTATTTAGTAATAGGGAGACCAATTAGAGAGGCAGAAAAACCGGAAGAATTTTGTAAAAAAATTATAGAAGAAATAGAGAAAGCTGAAAGAGAAAAAGAGGAGAAAACAAATGATTCATAGGGCTATTGTTGATTTACCTCTTCATGGTGGTAAATGTCCAAGATGGCTTTTTGAGAAAATGGTAAGACTTGGAAGAGCTATTTTACTTATAATTTATGAAGAATTTGGTTCTAAAGAAGTGGTAAAAAGACTTTCAGATCCTTACTGGTTTCAGGCATTTGGGTGTTTATTAGGATTTGATTGGCATTCTTCAGGGTTAACAACAACTGTTGGTGCTGCTGTTAAAGAAGCACTTCGTCCTTATTTTAAAGAAATAGGCATTTATATTTGCGGTGGCAAAGGTAAAACAGCTTTAAAAACACCTCAGGAGATAAATTTTTGGGGAGAAAAACACGGGTTACCACAAGAGACTACTAAATTTATTACCTTAAGTCGTTTAACAGCAAGAATTGATAATAATGCTATACAAGATGGCTTCCAACTTTATTTTCATCTATTTATTTTTACTAAAAATGGCTATTGGGGAGTAATACAACAAGGGATGGAAGAAAAAACAGCTTATGCAAGAAGATATCACTGGTATAGTGAAAAAGCACTTAATCTTTGTGAGGAACCTCATATTGGAATAATTTCCAGTATAAAAAAATCAGAAGTATTAAACTTGGTAGCAAAAAAGAGTCAACCGGTTCAAAAATGTTTGATAAATTTAATAAAAGAAAATTTTAGCAAGATTTTAAATGAAATGACAAAGACTTATCTATTTTTTAAAAGAGACCATTCCTTAACTCCTATTGACATTTCTTCTAAAAATTTGAGGAAAATATGGGAGGCTACATATAGAAATCCACCCAAAAATTTTGAAGAGTTTTTATTAACACCAGGATTAGGTGCAAAGAGTCTGAGAGCATTAACTCTTACTGCAGAGTTAATTTATGATGTAAAGGCTTCGAGAGAGGATCCAGTTCACTATGCTTATGCTCACGGAGGGAAAGATGGTCATCCTTATAAAATTAATAAAAAACTTTATGAAAATACAATAATAGAATTAGAAGAAATTTTGAGGAAAATAAAGGCTTCAGAGGATGAAAAACTCAATTTATTCCGTAGATTACCATATATTTTTAAAATTTAAAAAAATACAAAAAATTAAAAAAACAAAAGATTTTAGTTCTAAAAATTGAGAAGCCATTTAAAGAAAAAAATTTTTTATATGAAATTACCCTTGACTTTTCAGAAATGCTCAATATAAAAAAAGCTTTAAAGAAATTTAAACAAGGGATTTTAATTTGTCTAAGGAATTAAAAAATTTTTTAGAGAAAAAAAGAAAAGAGATTTTAAAAGAATGGAAAGAAGTTTTTTGGGATTCTTTTGGTGAAGAAGCGAGTAGATTTTTTAAGAAAGAAGTGGATAGATTTCAAAATCCTTTTGGATATAGAATTGATGAGACTTTTAATGGTTTAATAGAGATAATTTTAGGGGAATTTGATTGGGATAAAGCTAATTATTACTTAGATAGATTGATTCAAATGAGAACGGTTCAAGAAACTTTACCTTCAAAAGGATTACATTTATTTCTTCAATTAAAGTCTGTTATAAGAAAAAAAATAGGTAATGAACTTATTAAAAAATTTGGAGTAGAGGAGCTTTTAAGGATAGAGGATAAAATAAATGTGCTTATGTTAAAAGCGATGGATTATTATGTAAAATATAAAGAAACTTTAGAAAGATTAAGATATGAGGAATGGAAAAGAGCATACTTTTTACTTTTAAAAAGAGCAGGTTTGGTTTATGATCCCATGGAAGGAATGCCTAAAAGTAATCCTAAAGGAAATTAATTAAAAGTAGAGGGAGTGGGATATGAGTGTATTAATAAGTCTTATAATTTTTATTATTTTAGTATGTATTCCTTGGGTAGGAGTAGGGTTATTAGGGTTAAAGGGTTTATTTGGTATTGTAATACCTTATTTATGTTTTCTTATATTTATATTGGGATTAATATATCGTATTATATATTGGGCTAAATCGCCAGTTTCTTATAAAATTCCAACTGTATGTGGTCAACAAAAAAGTCTTTCTTGGATAAAACATAGTAGATTAGAATCTCCTTTTACTACCTGGGAAGTAATTTTGAGAATGTTTTTGGAGATTGTATTTTTTAGAAGCTTATTTAGAAATTTAAGAGCAGAGCTTTCGGGTAGACGATTAATTTATGGATCTGCAAAATGGCTTTGGTTAGGAGCAATTTTATTTCATTGGTCTTTCTTTATAATTCTTTTAAGACATATAAGATTGTTTACCTATCCAGTTCCAGGTTTTATTCAAAAATTAGATTTTCTTGATAGTTTTCTTCAAACCTTGGGTGTACCCCCTCTTTATATTACTGATATTTTAATTTTAGCTGGATTAACATTTTTACTTTTAAGAAGGATTATAGATCCAAAAGTTTCTTATCTTTCTTATGTGTCTGACTTTTTCCCTTTATTTTTAATCATTGGTATTGTACTCAGTGGAATTTTAATGAGATATTATTGGAAAGTTGACTTATATGCAATTAAACAATTAACAATTGGTTTGGCTACTTTACATCCTGTTATTCCTGAGAATGCTGAAATAGGAACTATATTTTATATACATTTGTTCTTAGTTTCCTCTCTTGCTGCATATTTCCCATTTAGTAAACTGGTTCACATGGTTGGGGTTTTCTTTAGTCCTACTCGTAATATGCCTAATAACAATCGTTATAAAAGGCATGTTAACCCTTGGGAATATCCTGTAAAACATCTCAGTTTTGCAGAATATCAGGAAAGATTTAGAGAAGTTATGGAACAAGCTGGAATACCTATTGATGAAGAAGCAGTAAAAGAGGAACATTAAAATTTAAGAAAAGAGGAGGGAGGTAAAGATATGGGGCTTCCTAAACCTGATGAATTATTACAAGATGTGAATCTATATAAAAAACCAGAAAAACATTGGATGGATATAAAACCAGAATTAAAACCTGGTATGTATTGTGGTATTGTAGAACCAAAAGTAATGGAGGAATTAGATCTTCCTCATTTAGGTAGGTGGCAACCTTATGATGAAAAATGGCCACTTCCAGAGAATTGGAAAGAAATTGTAAGAAAAGCAATCTTGAAAAGAATGGAAAGGCATAGGTCTTTTAAACTTTTTATGGATATATGTGTAAGATGTGGAGCCTGTGCAGATAAATGTCATTTCTTTCTCTCTACAGGAGATCCCAAAAATATGCCGGTTTTAAGAGCGGAACTTATAAGATCTATAATAAAAGGTGAATTTTCTACTTTTGGTAAACTTCTTGGAAAATTTGGAGGGGCAAGGAAACTTACTGAAGATGTAATTAAAGAATGGTTCTATTACTTTTATCAGTGTACCGAATGTAGAAGATGTTCAGTTTTTTGTCCTTATGGAATAGATACTGCAGAAATTACTATAATGATGAGAGAAGTTTTACATGAATTAGGGATAGCTATAGATTGGGCTATGAAGCCTGTTCACAATAGTTATTATATAGGAAATCATGTAGGAATTCCACCACATACTTTTAAAGATAATTTAGAATTTTTGTTAGAAGATTTTTATGAGATTACAGGAATAAAAATTGATATTAGTTATCATATTAATAGAAAAGGTGCAGAAATTTTATTTGTTCCTCTTTCTGGAGACTATTTTGCAGATCCAGGGACTTATACAATGACAGGATATCTTGCATTGTTTCATTATTTAGGATTAGATTATACTATGAGTACATGGGCTTCTGAGGGAGGAAATTTTGGATTCTTTAATACTTTAGAATTAGCTAAAAGACTTCATTCTAAAATATATGAAGAGGCTAAAAGACTTAAAGTAAAATGGATTCTTGGTGGCGAATGTGGACATATGTGGAGGGTATGGCATCAATATCATAATACTTGGTTTGGTCCTATAGATTTCTTAGAAGTTCCTAAATCTCCTATTACAGGAACAGTATTTGAACATGCAAAAGATAATAAAATTGTTCATATATGTGAATTTACAGCAGATTTAATTGCTCATGGTAAATTAAAATTAGATCCTTCTCGTAATGATCATTTAGTAGTCACTTTCCACGATTCTTGTAATCCAGCACGGGCTATGGGAATATTTGAAGAACCAAGATTTATTTTAAAACATGTATGTAATAATTTTGTTGAAATGCCAGAAAATACAATAAGAGAAAAGACTTTTTGTTGTGGAAGTGGATCAGGACTTAATGCAGGAGAAAATATGGAATTGAGAATGAGAGGTGGTTTTCCAAGAGCAAATACAGTAGAATATGTTCATAAAAAATATGGAGTTAATCAATTAGTTTGTATATGTGCTATTGATAGAGCTGTATTTCCTACTCTTCTTGAATATTGGGTACCAGGAGTAGATGTAAGTGGTGTACATGAATTAGTTGCTAATGCTTTAGTTTTTGAAGGAGAAAAATCAAGAACAGTAGATTTAAGAGGAAGACCTTTAAAACATCCTGTAAAAGGTAAAGACAAGGAGGTATAACTATGTATAATAGTGATAAAGTAATTCCAGGAATAATTATATTTGTTCTTTTTTTTACTATTCCTATCTGGTTAAATTTTGGACGAGTGGAGGCAATCCCAGAGCCTGAATTACCAAAAAAAGAAAAAGAATGTGTAGAACCTAAAGAATTTATGAGAGCTTATCATATGAAACTTCTGGATCATTGGCGTAAGACAGCTATCAGAGAAAATAAATATCTTTATATTTCTTCTACAGGAAAGGAGTATTTTATAAGCTTACAGAGAACATGTATGAAGTGTCATGAAAGCAGAGAAAAATTTTGTGACAGATGTCATAATTTTGTAATAACTCATCCAGATTGTTGGGATTGTCACTTTACACGTGAGGAGGTTAAAAAATGGCAATAAAAAGAAGGGACTTTTTAAAATTCATCGGGGTAGCAGTAGCAGGAACGGCAGTTTCAACTACAGTTGGAACTTTATTTAATAATAAAGTAAAAGCTCAAAATTATGAATATCGTTCTGAGACTTTAAGAGCGAAAAGATGGGCTATGGTAATTGATGTAAAAAAATGTAAAGAGGCTCAACCTGAATGTGGTTTAAAATGTATAGAAGTTTGTCATTATTTACATAATGTCCCTTCTATTCCTGATAAAAAGAAGGAAATTAAATGGATTTGGGAAGATGAATTTGAACATGCCTTTCCTGAATATGAAAAGAATGAACATTTAAAGGAATTATTTCATGGTGTTCCGTTTTTACTTCTTTGTAATCATTGTGAAAATCCTCCATGTGTAAGAGTATGTCCAACTAAGGCAACATTTAAAAGCGAAGATGGTATTGTGATGATGGATTTTCATAGATGTATAGGATGTCGTTTTTGTATGGCAGCTTGTCCTTATGGAGCAAGAAGTTTTAATTGGTATGATCCCCGTAAGTATCTTAAGAAAGTTAATCCAGAATATCCTACAAGAACAAAAGGTGTGGTAGAAAAATGTTTATTTTGTTATGAAAGATTAGTTAAAGGGCAACTTCCGGCATGTGTAGAAGCTTGTCCAGCTAAAGCTTTACATTTTGGTGATCTTGAAGATGAAGAATCAGAAATAAACAAAATTTTGAAAAATAGAATTGCTATAAGAAGAAAAGAAGAACTTGGTACCGGACCTTCTATTTTTTATTTAATTGATTAATGATAGATTAAAAAATTTTTAAAGGAGAGGTAGTATGTTAGAAAAGGCGTTAAAAGGAAGTAAAAAATATTGGTTATGGGTAGCATTTTTATTATTTATAATTTTTATAGGATTTTTATGTTATTTAAAACAGTGGAAGATAGGTTTAGGTGTTACTGGAATGAGTAGAGATGTTTCTTGGGGTTTTTATATTGCAAATTTTACCTTTTTGGTTGGAGTCGCTGCTTCTGCAGTAATGGTGGTTTTGCCTTATTATTGGCATAATTATAAAGAATTTGGTAAAATTACAATTTTAGGTGAATTTTTGGCAGTAGCTGCTGTTACTATGTGTATACTTTTTATTTTTGTTGATTTGGGCCAACCTATAAGAGTTCTGAATGTTTTGAGATTTCCTACACCTAATTCTATTATGTTTTATGATGTTATTGTCCTTAATGGGTATTTACTTTTGAATCTTATTTGTGGATGGACAGTATTACATGCCGAGTATAAAGAGACAAAATATCCTTCCTGGTTAAAGCCAATTATTTATTTGGCTATTGTATGGGCTCCCAGTATTCATATAGTTACTGCTTTCTTGTACCAAGGTATTCCTGGACGTCATTTTTGGTTAACGGCTATCATGGCTCCAAGATTTTTAGCTTCTGCTTTTTGTGCTGGACCAGCACTTATTCTTATTGTCGCACTTTTACTGAAAAAGATTACAGGTTTTGATGCTGGTAAAAAAGCAATAGAAGCTCTTTCCAAAATAATAACTTATGCATTTGTTATAAATGTTTTACTTTTCCTTTTTGAAGTATTTACTTCGCTTTATTGTGGTATTCCAGGGCATAGAATGCCACTTAAATATTTATTTGTAGGACTTCATGGACATGCTGAATGGGTTCCATTTATGTGGTTTGCTTATATTTTAGCAGCTATTGCAATCATTTTGCTTGTAAATCCGAAAACAAGAAAAAATGAAGTTACTTTAACAATAGGATGTATTGCAGTATTTATATCTTGCTGGATTGATAAAGGAATAGGATTACTTGTAGGTGGGTATACACCCACACCATTTGAAACTATTACAGTATATAGGCCAACTTTAACAGAAATTGGTATTGCATTAGGTGTATGGGCTTTAGGATTTTTAATCATGACCATTCTTTATAAGATTGCATTAGAAGTAAGAGCATCTAAACAATTAATAGTAAAACACGAAGGTGTTCTATATAAAAAGTAACCTTTAACTAATAAACTAAAGGGGGGTATCACCCCGGTTTTTTTCTTTTTCTTTCAAATGAAAATTTTATATAATATTCCTCGGATTCTTATTTCTTCTCATAAAGGTGGTGCTGGGAAAACCATTTTTACTATTGGATTAATTTCAGCTTTTAAATCTTTACAAATTAAACTCTCAACATTTAAAAAAGGTCCTGATTATATTGATGCGGGATGGCTTAGTAAATTTTCTCAAACACTTTGTAGGAATTTAGATCTCTTTTTATTTGATGAAAAAGATAATCTTTATTCATTTTATATAGGTTCTCAAGGAAGTGAACTTGCTATTATTGAAGGTAATAGAGGGTTATTTGATGGATTAGATGTATTTGGAAGTTGTAGTACAGCCAAGCTTGCAAAGGTTTTAAAAACCCCTGTAATTTTAGTATTAGATTGTACAAAAGTTACAAGAAGTTTGGCAGCCTTAGTTAAAGGATTTATTGAGTTTGAGGAAGATGTAAATATAAAAGGAGTAATTTTAAATAAAATTGCAAGGACAAGACACGAAAATGTAATAAGATCCTCTATAGAATATTATACAGATATTAAAGTACTCGGCGTTTTACCTAAACTTAAAAGTTTGCCATATGAAAGACATTTAGGTTTAATTACATCTTTTGAATATAATGAAAAAATATTTTTGAAGGAATTGGCAAGGGCAATAAAAGAAAATGTAGATATAGAAAAAATTTTAAAATACAGTAAAGAAGCTCCTATTTTGGAAATAGAGATCCCAAAAGAGGAAGAAAAGACAGAATTTAAAAATATTAAAATAGGAGTATTTAAAGACGAGGCTTTTCAATTTTATTACCCTGAAAATTTAGAAGCATTTATAAAATTAGGAGCAGAAATAAAATATATCAATGCTTTAAAAGATAAGTCATTACCTAATATCTCAGCTTTATATTTAGGTGGTGGTTTCCCAGAAGTCCAAGCAGAAATTTTGATACAAAATGAAACACTTATGAAAGAAGTAAAAAAAGCTATAATAGAAGGTATGCCTGTATATGCAGAATGTGGGGGATTAATGTACTTGGGAGAAAAAATTATTTGGAATAATAAAGAATATCCAATGGTAGGGGTCTTACCAATTACATTTAAAATAGAAAAATATCCTCAAGGACATGGATATGTAATAGGGAAAGTTGTTTCAGAAAATCCTTTTTTTGATCGAGGGTTTTTTATAAAAGGACACGAATTTCATTATTCCAGACCTATTGAAATGAAAATGTCTGAAGATATGAAATTTGTATTTAAATTGGAAAAAGGATATGGATTAAATGGAAAATATGATGGAATTTGTTATAAGAATTTATTAGCAAGCTATACCCATATTCATATTTTTAGTGTAAAATGTTGGGCTAAGAAATTTTTAGAAAAGGCTAAAAATTTTATGGAATAAAAAATAAAAATAGAGGAGGGAGGTGCGAGATGTTCGAAATCACTATTAATTATGACACTTGTGAAGCATGTGGAACTTGTATTGATTCATGTCCAAATGAAGTATATGATAAGGGCGAAGATGACAAACCTATAGTTGCAAGACCTCAAGATTGTGTAGGATGTCGTACATGTGAAGAATCTTGTCCCACTGGTTCTATTACAGTAAAAGAAGTTTAAGAATTTTTAAATAAGGAAGGGGGATTTCCCCCTTCCTTATTTATTTTTAAAATAATTTTTTAAAAAAACAATTTAATGTATATAAGTAGAAGATTAACTTTAGATGGATATGAATATTCATTAAATGAATCTTATTATGATCCTCCTTATTATCGTTCAAGGGTTATTTATAAATTAGGTACTCATCCTGAAAAATTTATAGAATATTATAGTGAAGTAGCTTTTTATATTACTATTGAAGAGGATTTAAAAAATTTAGGCATTAAAACAGATCAATTTGAATTAGAAGAATTATTTTTTAGATTCCTTACTCCAGAAGCTCAACAATGTATACTTTCTCCTTTTAATAGAAAGAGAAGAGAACCATTTCCTAAAACAAATATTAAAAAATTGGATATGGATCAGATTCATCCTTTTGATGCCTTAAGATATATTGCTCTTAAATTCGGTATATTAAATCCTCAGAAATATATAAATCAACCTTTCCCATTTCTGAAAAATTTAATGAATAAATCAAGGGACGAAATAGAAAACTACTTATGGGATAAGGAAGATAAATTAAAATTTCGAGAAAGATTTAAATATTTTCAGGCTATATTTAAATTAGCTTTTGTAGAAGATCCTAAAAAAAATGAAGAAATATTTTTAGAAAAAATATGTAAATTGGCTAAGGATGAAAAATATAGAATGGGACTTTCTGAAGAAGAAGTGATTAGTAGATATTTAGCACGCTATATATGGTATTATTATGATACATTTTTAAAGATTTTTACTCCACGTCCTCAACCGAAAATTTATCACGAATCCGATATAATGTATAAAATAGCTGAGGTTTTAAATGTTTCAGTTGATTTTATTAAAAATTCTCCTAAGGAAAAAATTTTAAAAATGTTTAGACAGAAGTTAAAAGAAGTTCACCCAGATAAAGGTGGAAAACACGAAGAATTTATTAAGATAAGAAAATTAATGGAAACTTATTCAAAATTATTTCATTAAGAAAATTTTTCTTTTAATTTTTTAGCTACAATAGGGGGTACTAAATCTTCTATATACCCTCCGAATTTAGCTGCTTCTTTTATAATAGAAGAACTTAAAAATATCCATTTTAAACTCGGTATAAGAAAAATAGTATCTATACTGTTGGAAAGTTTTCTATTCATTAAAGCTAACTGCATTTCATATTCAAAATCTGAAACAGCTCTTAATCCTCTTATAATAGCACATGCAGACTTTTTTTTTGCAAATTCAACTAATAATCCTGAAAAAATTTCAACTTCTATTTTATGACTTTGAGGTAATTCTTTTACAGCTTCTTTAGCCATAAAAAGACGTTCTTCTAAAGAAAATAAAGGTTTCTTTGCTGGATTCTCTCCAATAGCTACTATAACTTTATCAAAAATTTTAATAGCTCTCTTAATTAGATCTAAATGTCCATTAGTAATAGGGTCAAAAGTGCCAGGATAAATTGCAATTTTTTTATTCATTTTAATTTATTGAGAAGAAATAAAATTTATAAAAAATAATTTAACTACAGGTTTCCCTTCTATTTTTCCTAATCCTAAAAGTCCTTCTAAAAATTCAATATAATTAGTATCTATACTTTCATCTTTAATTTTTCTAACTAAGAAAGCAAATTCCTGTACACTTCTTGATCTGTATTTCTCAAATCTATAAAGTCCCCAAAGAATTTTAAGAAATTTATAATCTTGAGAAGTATAATATTCAACCAAATTTAATAAAGGTCCATAATTTCTTTCCAATCCTTCATCATAAATAGGTAAAATGCTTGGGAAAGTAGAAATAGTTTTATTAAATCTATAAGTGGTATAAGAATACACAAAGGGCCATATTCTTACCTCACGCATCAAAGGTTTTTCATTAGAGTATTGAAAAGAATATTTAGAAAATATTAAAAAACGATGTTTGGCTTCATCAAAAGACCATTCATTTTTATGAATATGTACTTCTTTATGAAGATAAAAAGGCCATAAGAGAAAGTTTTTATAAGAATCCTTTTTCTTTACATATCCGTAAAAAGGCCAAAGTCTAAAACCTTTTATATCTTCCCCTTCTATTTTACGATAAAAAGGCCAAGGAGCATCAATTTGTTTATAATATGACTTTTTTGCTTCAATTTTTTGAAAAAAAGGCCATAAATAAATTTTTTTATGATAGGTCTCTGTATCTTCTTTTATATAAAATGGAAAAGAAACAATTTTTTTAGAAAAAATTCCTGTATCTGCTTTATAAACAGTTTTTATATAAAAAGGCCAAAATATAAATTTTTTCTCTATATTTCCCAGTACGAAATGTCCATAAAATGGCCAAAATTTGTATCCACCATAATTAGAAGATTTATGAAGAGGTTTAACAATTCTTATAAAAGGCCACAAATAATTCTTTGCAGTATATTTTTTACTTTCAATTTCGCTATATAGTGGCCAAAATAAAAAAGTGATCTTTTGCTTTCCAAATTTATTTCTCAATATTCCAAAAATAGGAAATATACCCCCATATCCTTTATCAGAAGCTTTACCCCAGAAAAAAGGGAATAATTCAAAAGATCTATTTTCTCCTTCTATATTATTTTTAGCCCAAGTTTTTTTTATTATAGGAGTTAATTTAAAAGTTGCTTCTTCTGGGTTAGAACGATAGAATCCTAAAGGAGAAAGGAAAAATACTTTTTTTTCTTCGGGTTTTTTAACCACCGAGATTAAAGGTCTTAAAGAAAATCCTTTTTCTTTATGAAATGAATATTTATAAATTAATGGACCAATTATTTCTACTCTTGTAGAATTTATTTTTTTATTATGAATATAAACTATAAATGGCCAGAGATTAATTCTTTTTTCAAACTTATCTTCATAAGAAAAAGATAATGAAAAAGATAAAAATATATAAAGAAAAACGGAAAGAAACCTTAACTTTAAATTCATTTTTTAAAATTATAATTTCATTAATTAATGAAGTCAATATAAAGAAAAAGTTTTTGAACAGCAAAATAATTTTAGGAATTTTATAATATATTAATTGTAAATTTTTATGAAATATATTAAAATTAATTTTTAAAATATTATTTAAATAAGTAAGGATATAAAAAATTTTAAATATGGAGGAAAAAATTAAAAAATTTAAAAATAAATTTAAATTTGAATATTTAGACAATCTTTTTAAAAGATTTTTAAATCTTAGTATATTTCTTAAATTAGGTATTATTGTCGGTATCTGTGTAGTAATAAGTTTTTCTTTATTTGTTTATTTTTATTTAAAAGTTCAACAGCATTTTATTTTGTTTCATCATTCAGGAAAAGAATTTATGGTTTATAAAAAAATTTTTTTTATTATTGCTTTTATTATAATTTCGTCTCTTATTTTAGGAGCTATAAGTTTTTATTATTTAGTTAAAAAGCCATTGAATGAAATTCTTAGTAAAATCGAAGTTAATTTAGAAAAACTTATTTATCGAAAATATGAAACCGAGGGAGGGTTTAAAATAAAATATTATCCTAAGGATGAACTTGGTAGAGTAGTAGAGAAAGTAAATACATTATTTGAAGATATGAAAGAACTTCAAAAATTTCGATTAGCTATTGAAGCCGATGATACTGTTCAAGAGATCTATGAACGATTAGGCTTTTACCTTAAAAAATTATCTTTTAAAGAATTTATTATTTATCAAGTTTCTAATTCTTTGAATACAATGGAAGTAGTTTATAAAAGTGATAAAAATTTAGAATACAATTCTGAAAAAATTTTCAATGCTGATAAATGTCGAGCAAAAAGAACTGGAAAGATTGTTACAGATTTAGAAATTCCGAATATTTGTAAGTCTTTTACTTATTTAAATAAAAAACATCATTATTGTATTCCTATGATTTCTGGAAATAAAATTTTAGCTATAATTCAACTTATTTTACCTTTTTCTGAAGAAGTGAATTTAAGAGAGTTTAAGAAAAAATTAACTTTAGCTCAAGTTTATATAGAAAATGCTGCACCTGTAATAGATTCCAAAAGATATCAAGAAGCTTTAAAAGAACAAACATTTAGAGATCCTCTAACAAAGCTTTATAATAGAAGATTTTTTGAATCTATAATTGACAATCTTACAGCACAGATTTTAAGAAGAGGAACAGTTCTTGGTGTATTAATGGCAGACTTGGATTATTTTAAATCTGTAAATGATAAATACGGACACGATGTAGGGGATTTAGTATTAAAACAAACTGCTACGATATTATCTAAAAGCGTGAGAAAATCCGACTTAGTAGTAAGATTTGGTGGAGAGGAATTTCTTATTCTTCTTGTAGATATAAGACCTGGTGAGGCTGAAAAAATAGCAGAAAAATTAAGAGCAAGAATAGAAGCTCATCAATTTAAAATAAATGGTGAGTTTATTAGAAAAACTATATCAATTGGTGTAGCAGAATTTCCTGTAGATGGGAAGGCAATATGGGAAGTAATCAAATATGCAGATGTAGCACTTTATAAAGCTAAAGAATTGGGAAGGAATAAAGTAGTTCGTTTTAAACCTGAGTTTTGGACTGAAGAAGAGTATTAATTTATTCGTTTTCCAATTTTTCTATTTCGGTTTTTAAAATCTTAATTAATTTTTCAGTTATTATTTTTCCCTTTTCAAATGAAGCCTTTAAAGGATTTCCCCAAATTCCTGTTAACCAGTATTTTTGTTTTTCAGCAACAACTCTAAATTTAGGAAATTTTGGATAATCTTCAAAGGCTCCATTTTTTACTAAATCAGGTTTTAAATAAAGAATCAAAGATGTCTCCCATTCTCCTGCATGAGAATCACTTTCAGGTATATTTAATTCTCTGAAAACATTTTTTAAAAGTTGACAGATATTTGCTACCAAAAATTTAGTATCAGGGTGAGCCTCTATAAAAGTTTCTGCAGCATCTACTAAATAAGCAGTATGAGTTCCTCCAGCATGTCCTGAAAGAATTAAAAAATTTTTTAAATCATGACGATAGAATTCTGATATTATGTTTAGAATTAACGCTTTTAAAACCTCACCTTTAAGACTTATTGTTCCAGGTAAAGGGTGAGTACTTCTACAAAGTCCATAATAAACAGGCGGGGCTACAAATACTTTTATTCTTTCTGAAAGTTTTTTACATATTTCATAAATTGTATAAAGATCTGTAGCCAAAGGTAAATGAGGTCCATGCGCTTCTATAGAACCTACAGGAATAATGACTGTTTTTATTTCTTTTTTAGCATCCTTAAACTCATATGAAGTAATTGCTTCTATTAACATCTCTTACCTCCTTTAATTTTTTGAAACTTCATTAAAATGAATTATATTTTAATTTTGCTATGAAAAAAAAAGTTTATATTAAAACCTTTGGCTGTCAAATGAATGAAAATGATTCAGAAAAAATGCTTATTCTTTTACAAGATGAATATGAACCTGTGTCTATTCCAGAAGAAGCTGATTTAATTCTTATCAACACTTGTTCTGTAAGAAAAAAACCTCAACATAAAGTTTATAGTGAAGCTGGGAGGTATAAATCTCTTAAGAAAAAAAAACCTGATTTGATAATTGGAATTACTGGGTGTGTTGCTCAGCAAGAGGGAGAAAATCTTCTTAAAAGACTTCCTTACATAGATCTGGTTCTTGGAACACAGGGTTTTTATTTTATTAGAGAGGCCTTAGAGGTTTTAAGAAAAACTAAAAAGCCTGTGGTTTTTACTGAATTAAAAGCTGATTTTAAACCACCACTTATTTTAGATAAAAATGGTCTTTTTTCAAATAGAGTAAAGGCTTATGTGAATATTATGCAAGGTTGTGATAATTTTTGCACCTATTGCATTGTTCCTTATGTAAGAGGTAGAGAAATCAGTAGACCTCCTGAGGAAATTTTAAAAGAAATAGAGGAGCTTGTGAAACAGGGAGTGAAAGAAATAACCCTTCTCGGACAAAATGTAAACTCTTATGGAAAAAAAGAAAAAAATTATCCAGATTTTCCTGAACTTTTAAATATGGTTTCTCAAATAGATGGTCTTCTTAGAATAAGATTTACTACAAACCATCCAAAAGACCTTTCAGATAAACTTATAAAAACAATTGCAGAAAATCCTAAAATATGTAAACATATTCATTTACCTATTCAAGCAGGTTCAAATAAGATTTTAAAACTTATGAATAGAAAATATACAAAAGAGAAATATTTAGAAAAGGTTGAAAAATTAAAAACTTTGGTGCCTGAAATAGCTATTACTTCTGACATAATTGTAGGATTTCCAGGAGAAACAGAAGAAGATTTTTATGAAACTTTGGAAGTTCTTGAAAAAGTGCGTTATCATGAAGTGTTTTCTTTTAAATATTCTGAAAGACCATTTACTTTAGCAAGTAAATTTTCAAATAAAGTTCCTGAAGAAGAAAAAGAAAGAAGATTGAAAATTCTCCACCAGGTTCAGGCTAAAATTACTCAAGAAATATACGAGAGTTATGTAGGAAAAGAAGTAGAAATTTTAGTAGAAGGTCCGAGTAAAAAAAATCCTCAATTATTAAGTGGTAGAACAACAACTAACGTGATAGTTAATTTTAGTGCACCACGATTAGACTTGAAAGGTAATTTAGTAAAAGTTCGTATAACCGAAGCAGGTAAACATTCTTTAAAAGGTGAATATATAGAAATTTTAAAAAGTTAGTTCTCCTGTAGCTAATTTGTGTAAAGTATCTAAATCTTGTATTGTTCCGAGAGCAATCAATATATCTTCTTTATGAATAACGGTATTAGAAGATGGATTAAATATCATTTCTCCATCAGAACGTTTAATAGCTAAAATAATTGCATTGCTTACTTCTCTTATTTTACTTTGTATAAGGGTTTTACCAACTAAAAAAGATTTTGGAGAAACTATAACTTCTTCTATTTGAAGATCAGATTTTATTTCAGGAGTAGTAATTTCCATAAAATCCATTACATTAGGTCTTAATAAAGCCAAAGCCATTTTTCTTGCCCCTATTTTATAAGGTGAAATAACTCTTGATGCGCCTGCTTGATATAATTTTTTTTCAACACTTGCACTATCTGCACGAGCCAAAATATATAAAGATGGATTTAAATTTCTTGCAGTAAGAGTTACAAATAGATTAAAAACATCGTCACCTAAGGCAGTAACTAAAAACTTAGCTCTTTTCACCCCTGCTTTTATTAAAAGTTCTTCAGAAGATGCATCACCTTCAAGATGTAGTATCTTGTTCTCTTTTAACTCTTCAATAACTTCTTTATTTTTTTCAATAACTACTACTGGTATTTCTTTATGTATAAATTGATAAATATTTTTTCCTATCCTTCCGAAACCACAAATAATACAATGGTCTTTGAGTTTTGCTATTTCTTTTTCCATCTTTTTCCCCCAAAAGTTTTCCATAGTTGTTCTTACTATAAATTCACTAACCAAACCAAATAAATAAAAAAATAAACCTGCTCCTGAAAGAGATAGAATAATAGTAAATATCTGTCCGTTTTTTGAAAGAGGTATGTGTTCTTCATATCCAATGGTTGTGATAGTAATAACAGTCATAAATAATGCATCTAAAAATGGGGCTTTTTCTATGATTATATATCCTAAAGTTCCTCCTGCTAATAAACTAAAAAGCCATATTATCGCGATAATTACTAATCTCTTTCTCGTCATTTTTCAAAAAATATTAATAAATAATATTAATTCCATACCCCATAGATTTCTTTTCCACATTTGGGACATTTTCCATTTTTGATTTTATTTTCTAAAATTTTATATGAATATCTTTTTATAAGCAATTCACCACACCTTGGACAATATGTATTCTCGTACCTATGTCCACGTACATTCCCAATATATACAAATTCTATCCCTTTTTTCTTAGCAATTTCAATAGCTTTTTCTAATTTTCTTATTTCTGTTGGAGGTTTATTAAATAAATAAGCTGGATAATATCTGGTGAAATGTAAAGGAATTTTAGTACCTACATATTTTAAATGATTTTCTACAACTTCAGAAATTGTATTTTCATCATCATTTACATCTGTAATTAAGAGATTTACCATTTCAACATGGATTCCCATCTCAACCGCTCTTTGGGCAATCTTCCAAACAAATTCAGCTTTACCACCGCAATAATTTTTATATACTTTATCATTGCCTTTAATATCTATATTTATTGCATCCAATCCAGCTTCTTTTAATAATTTTAAAGCTTTTAATGTCATGAAACCATTTGATACCATAGTATTTACTAATCCCATAGATTTAGCCAATTTAAAAGTATCTAACAAAAATTCAAAAAGTAAAAGAGGTTCATTAAAACTTGCACATAAACCTACATCTCCAGATTTTAAAGCTAAATTAACAATTTCTTCAGGAGTAACAGATTTATAAATTAAAGGGGGCTCGGTTTTTGAAATATGCCAGTTCTGACACCATGGACATGTTAAATTACAAGAGTATGTAGAAAATGTCAAAGTAGTTCTTCCGGGTTTAAAATGGAAAAAAGGTTTTATTTCCATAGGTCTGCTTTCTATTGCGCTTATATTTCCATAAGTTAAAGTATATAATTTCCCATTTTTATTAATTCGGGTTCTACAAAATCCAGTTTCATTATTTTCAATTTTACAAAATCTCCAACAGAGTAGACATATTATTTTATTTTTTAATGTTTTATAAAGTTTTGCTTTTTTCATTTTTATATCTAAAATTGACTAAATTTGAAAAATTGACAAGATTTATTATACTATTTTAAAAAACAGAGAGGTGTGGGGATGGCTGGACATTCCCATTGGGCACAGATAAAAAGAAAAAAAGCAGCTCAGGATGCAAAAAGGGGGCAATTATTTACTAAACTTATAAAAGAAATAATTGTAGCTGTAAAAACTGGTGGAAGCGGTGATCCAGATCTTAATCCTCGTCTACGAACAGCTATTCAAGCTGCACGCGCTGCAAATATGCCTAAGGAAAATATTGAAAGAGCCATTAAAAAAGCCCTGGGTCAGGAAGAAGGGACAAATTACGAAGAAGCTGTATTTGAAGGATATGGGCCAGGAGGGGTTGCCTTTTTATTAAAGGCTATTACGGATAATAGAAGAAGAACTGTTTCAGAATTAAGACATATTTTTAGCAAACACGGAGGAAGTCTTGCTGAACCCGGGGCTGTAGCTTGGATATTTGAACATAAAGGATTAATTGTAGTTCCTAAGGAAAATGAGGAAAAAATTTTAGAAATAGCTATTGAACTCGGAGCAGAAGATACTAAAGAATACGAAAGCGAAATAGAAATTATAACAGAGCCTTCTCAATTTGAAGAAATTAAAAAAGCTTTGGAAAAGGAAGGAATAAAAATTATTTCTGCTAAGGTTACTATGGTTCCCAAAACCACAGTTCCTGTAAATGATGAAGCTACTGCTCAAAGTGTTTTAAGATTAATGGAAACCTTAGAAGACCATGACGATATCCAGCAAGTTTATGTAAATTTTGATATACCTGAGAGCATCATGGAGAGTATCTCTAAATAAATGAAAATTTTAGGTATAGATCCAGGTCTTAATAATTTGGCTTATGCAATTTTGGAGACAAATGGAAATTATTGTATATTAAAAGATTGGGATACATTTAATACTCAAAAAATTAAAGATCTTCCTGTAAAACTTTCTTATCTTTATTTGAAACTTGAAGAAATTATAAAAACCTGGGCTCCGGATTTAATAGTTATAGAAGAGATTTTTACAAAAACCTATTCTTTTGCTTCAGCTAAATTAATTCATGCTCAAACCATTGCATTTCTACTTGCAGGTCTTCATCAAATTCCAATAAAAACTTATCATCCAAATAAAGTTAAAAAATTTTTTACTCAAAACGGAAAAGCAGGAAAAGAAGAGATGAGTTATTCTTTAAATTTATTATTTCAAAATCAAATTATAAAAAAACAAACTGATAAAAAAGAAGATAATCATAAGATAGATGCCTTAGCCCTTGCTTTAATTCCGGTTTTAGAAAATTTAATTTAAAATGTTATATTCTTTAAAAGGTAAAGTAATTGATATTAATCCTCCTAATAGACTTATTTTAGAAACTCAATTTATAAATTGGGAAATACTTATTCCTTTTAATTTAGTAGAGAAAGTCAAAAATGAACTTATCAATAAAATTGTTGAATTATATGTTATCTCAATTATAAAAAGAGGAGAATATATAGAAATATATGGATTTTTAAAAAAAGAGGAAAGAGAATTTTTTATAAAACTTATAAATTTATCCAAAATAGGACCTAAAATTGCACTTAATTTACTTTCTGTATTTTCTCCAGATAAATTAAGGAAAATAATTTTAAATAGAGATATTCAACAACTTTCAATAGTTCCTGGAATAGGACCAAAAAGAGCGGAGAAATTATATTTAGAGTTAAAAAATCTTTTCTCCAAAACAGCAATAAAAAAATTGGGATTACCTATAGAAAAAATAGAAATATTGGAAGAAGCAAGGACTTGCCTTCTGGGACTTGGTTTTCAAAAAAAGGAAGTAGAAAAAGTCTTATCCCAAGTTTTTACCGAGAAAGATTCTCTGGATACTCTTATTAAAAAAGCTCTTCAGAAACTTTCTCCATATCTTTATGAAGAAAGTTATTCTTGAAAATATTATTATAGATAAGCTTTCAAAATTTATTAGTTATAGGCATACACCAATCTTTACCAAAAGCTCTTTTAGTAATTTTAGTTCCAATAGGTGCTTGTTTCCTTTTATATTCGGCTTTTTTAATCATAAAAATTACTTTTTCCACTATAGAAGCAAGTTCATCATAAGAAAGTTTTTTTATTTCTTTGCCAAGTTTCTCCACAATCTCTTGTGTAGATAAGCCTTCTTCAATATAAGATTTTAAAATAATATCAAGGACTTCATAAGGTGGAAGGGTATCTTGATCAGTTTGGCCAGGTCTTAACTCTGCAGAGGGTGCCTTTTTAAAAACCCTTTCTGGTATATCAGGCTTAAGTGTATTTCGATATCTTGCAAGTTTATAAACTAAGGTTTTATAAACATCTTTAATTGGAGCAAAACCACCTGACATATCTCCATAAATGGTAGTGTAACCTACAGCTAATTCACTTTTATTAGAAGTAGAAAGTACTAAATAACCTTTACGATTAGACATATAAAAAAGAAGATTTGCTCTTATACGAGCTTGAAGATTTTCTTCCGCAACAGTAAAATTTTCAAAGCCAAGATATTTAGCAATTTCTTCACGATAAGTTTCAAAAATTTTTTGAATAGGAACTTCGATAAGTTTTATTCCTAAATTTTTAGCCAATATTCTTGCATCTTCAAAACTTTCTTGCAAAGTAAATTCAGTTGGCATAAAAAGTGCAATTACTTTATCTTTTCCCAGAGCGTCTACAGCTAAACAGGCTACTAAAGAAGAATCAATACCTCCAGATAAACCTAAGATAGCTTTTTTAAAACCATTTTTATGAAAATAATCTCGTAAACCAGTAATAAGAGCCTGATAAATTTCAGCTTCATTTAAAGGGGTTTCTTTTATTTTTGGTAAAATAAAAGGAAGCTTTCTTTTGTCTTTAATAGAAATAATTTCTATAATCTTCTGTGTTTCTTCTCTAAGTCTTGTATCTATTAATCTCAGCCTTTTTATTTTATTTAAATCAAGACTTACTGTAGAAATATCTTCTTCAAAAGCCTTGCTTTGAAATAAGATTTCTCCCTCAGGATCAATTACCATTGATCTTCCATCAAAAACAAGTTCATCTTGAGCTCCAACAAGATTTACATAAACTATATAAGCTAAATTATCTTTAGCTCTTGCCTTTAAAAAATTAATTGTGAACTCATACTTTTTTATAAAATATGGAGAGGTATTAATATTTAATAAAACCTCTACTCCAGAATCAGGATGCCGAATATCTTCACCAATAGAAATTCCAATTTTGCAATCATTAATTTCAATTATCAAAGGTTTTTGAGAAGCTTTAAAATATCTTTTTTCATCAAAAACAAAATAATTAGATAAAAACTTTTTATAATAAATCCCTATAATTTCTCCTTTTCTTATTACAACCGCACTATTATAAAGATTCCTGTCATAGTAAGGAATTCCTATAATAGCAATAGATTTAAAATTTTTGGAAATTTTTTTAATTTTTTCTAATTCTTTAACGCAGGCTTTACAGAAATCTAATTTTAAAAGTAGGTCTTCTGGAGGATAGCCGGTTAAAGCTAATTCTGGAAAGACTATTATATGAGAAGTTTTATCAAATTTTTGCCATATCTCAATAATTTTATTTGCATTTTCTTTTATAGCTCCTACTACACTATTTATTTGAGCTAAAGTAATATTAAGGTATTCCATTTTTTTATCTTATCTTATTTTTTTGTGTATGCAATAATTTAAAAGAAATCGCATCAACTTTACTAAAAATTTCTATAAAAAACCTTGTTTCCAAGATTTACAAATTTTCCTATAAGAAGTAATAAATAGCATTAAAATAAACTTAAATTTAAAAGTTTTATAATATTGGAAGATATTTTTTTATTTCATATTCAAAAACTTGGATTCTATATTCGTCCCACTCCTGTTTTTTGAGAGCTATTAATTCCTTGAATACATGTTCTCCGAGGGTTTCTCTCAGAAGTTCGCTTTTTTCTGCATAAGCAATCGCTTCTCCGAGACTACCAGGAAGTGTATCAATTCCCAATTTTTTTCTTTCTTCTTCAGTTAACTTATAAATGTTTCTCTCCACAGGCTCAGGAAGTGGATAACCTTCTTTAATTCCTTTAAGCCCTGCTGCTAACATACAAGCAAAGGCTAAATAAGGATTACATGCTGGATCAGGGCTTCTTAATTCAACACGAGTAGCTTTCTCTTTCCCGGGTTTATAAAGAGGGACCCTGATTAAAGCAGAGCGATTTTTTCTTGCCCAAGCAATATACACAGGTGCTTCATAACCAGGTACTAATCTTTTATATGAATTCACCCATTGATTAAGAACTAAAGTGATTTCTTTAATATGCCTTAAGAGACCAGCTATGTATTTTTTAGCTATATCAGAGAGATAATATTTATCATTAGGATCAAAAAAGGCATTTTGATCACCCTTAAATAAAGACTGATGAGTATGCATTCCACTACCATTTTCTCCAAAAATAGGTTTTGGCATAAAAGTAGCATATAAACCATATTTTTTAGCAACTTCTTTTACTACTACTCTATGAGTCATTATCATATCTGCCATCTCTAAAGCATCAGCATATCTTAAATCTATCTCGTGTTGAGATGGGGCAACTTCATGGTGAGAATATTCAACTTTAATCCCCATTTGTTCCAAACAGAAAATTGTTTCTCTTCTTAAATCTTCTGCAGCATCCATAGGATAATCAAAATAACTGCCTCTGTCTAAAATCTCAGTTCCCTGATCATTTTTGAAATAGAAATATTCACATTCGGGTCCTAAGTAAAAATTAGTAAAACCCATTTCTTTCATTTTTTCTAAATTTTTTTTAAGTACATATCTTGGATCTCCTTCATAAGGGACACCTCCTGGTCTATAAATATCACAGAACATTCTGGCAACAGCTTTCTCCTTAGGTCTCCAAGGAAGAATAGCAAAAGTAGTTGGATCAGGAATTGCAACCATGTCACTTTCTTCAATTTCAACAAATCCTTTAATAGATGAGCCATCGAATCCTATTCCCTCTTCAAATGCTATATCTAATTCTTCTACAGGAACAGCAAAACTTTTGAGTAATCCTAAAATATCAGTAAACCAAAATCTTACAAATTTTACATCGTATTTTTTAATAAGTTCCATTACATCTTTTTTGTCTCGCGGCTTTTCCATGACTTACCTCCTCTTATTTTTTAAATTTTTTAAGTACTTTAAACAATCTTAAATTCAAAAAACAAAATTCATGCCAACTATTGATCTTTTTAAATTTTATTGTAATCCATTCTTTTCTTCTTTGCTGTTTTAATTCTTTAAATTTTTTCTATAAAATTTACAAAATATTTCTCCGCCTCTTATCTATCTGTATAAGCAGTTTCTTTATTACTTTTATTTAATTTTAATTTAGGTAAAAATCTTGCCTTTCTTTTTTCTATATATACTTCCACAAATTATAAACGTTTCCACCATCTCCGGAGATTTCAAAAAGATCAAAGGAGTTATTTAACTTAAGGTGTTTTTTTAACTTTTGTTATAACAAAGAAATAAATAATGTAATTTACAAAACCATTAGCAGATGTGATAGTTGCAAAATCCTGCAATTATAACAGATATAAAACCAACAAATTTATAGGTTTTTTGATAATATTAATATAGAAACCGTCTTTTTATAAATCCTTCGCTTGCTAACGCAACAGTAATCGCTACAAAAGTTAATTGATAAACTACAAAGACATAACCACAGTATTTAAAAAATTCAAGAATTTACAAATGATTTTTTATTTAAAATAAACAAATTTTACAAAAATAGCATTAACAATTTTGTAAATTTTTTGAAAATCTTGAAAAATTCTGATTTTATAAAAAACTGATTTTTACATTTTTGTTACTTTCTTTATTTTGAAATTTTTAGAATATTTCGAATTTTTAAAGATTAATTGTACAAAAAATGTTCAAGTTAATAAATTAAAAAATTGATAGACAAATTTGTAAAGTAATGTAAAATTTAAATTATTCTATAAATTAGAAAGATTCTCGTATTTATCATATGCCTAAAAAGACTCAAGAGGCAGAATTAAAGGCTCTTTTTGAAATAAGTAAAGTTTTAAGTTCATCTTTTGAACTGGAGAAAAACCTAATTCAAGCACTTAAGATTCTTTCTGATTATTTAGATATGCAGAGAGGAACTGTAACTCTTCTTGATCCTATGACTAAGGAATTAAGAATAGCAGTAGCTTATGGACTTACTAAAGAACAAATAGCTCGTGGAAGATATAAAATTGGTGAGGGTATCGTAGGAAAAGTGGTAGAATCTGGAAGCCCTATTGTAGTTCCGGATATAGGTAAAGAACCTTTATTTTTAAATCGTACAAAAGCAAGAATAAAAAAAGATAACATTTCTTTTCTATGTGTTCCCATTAAAATTGAAGATGAAATATTGGGAGTACTTTCAGTAGATAGAATTTTTGATAAAACAATTTCTTTTGAAGAAGATATAAGAGTTTTAGAAATTGTAGCTACTTTAATTGGGCAAGCTCTTAAACTTTATCAGTTATTTTTAAAAGAAAAGACTCGCAGAGAAGAATTAGAAGTAGAACTCCAAAAACGCCATGAATTTGGAAATATTGTTTATGCATCAAAAGAAATGGAAAAAATTATAAAAACTTGTTTAAAAATTATTAACAGTCCTGCAACAGTTCTTATAAGAGGTGAAAGTGGAACAGGTAAAGAACTTATTGCTAAGGCTATTCATTTTCATAGTAACCGTGCTCAAAAGCCTTTTATTACTATAAACTGTGCTGCCATTCCTGAAAATCTATTGGAGGCAGAACTTTTCGGTTACGAAAAAGGAGCTTTTACAGGGGCTTTTAGTTCAAAACCAGGAAAATTTGAACTGGCTAATGGAGGTACTATTTTTTTAGATGAAATTGGAGAACTTAGTCCCCTTCTTCAAGCTAAAATATTGAGAATCTTACAAGATCAGAGTTTTGAAAGACTTGGAGGAACAAAAAGTATAAAAATTGATGTAAGAATAATCGCAGCTACTAATAGAAATCTTGAAGAAATGATAAAAAATGGAAAATTTAGAGAAGATCTTTATTGGAGACTTAATGTGGTGCCTATTTTTATTCCACCTTTAAGAGAAAGAAAGGAAGATATTCCAGTTCTTGTTAAATATTTTTTGGAAAAATTTAATAAAAGATATAATAAAAATGTAAAAATTGACTCAAAAGTTTTAGAAATATTTTTAAATTATTCTTGGCCTGGGAATGTAAGGGAACTCGAAAATCTTATAGAACGTTTAGTGCTTTTAAATGAGAATGATATTATTACAAAATATGATCTACCTGCATATATGATTTCTAAAAAAAGTAAAGTTATAGGAAATAATAGATCTGAAATATCACAAAATAATTTATTTGTTGGGCTTAAAGACGAGATTACAACTTTAGAAAAAGAAAGAATTATTTCAGCTTTAAAAGCTTGTAATTTTAATCAAACAAAAGCAGCTAAACTTTTAGGAATTACTCGCAGACAGTTAAATTATAGAATAAAAAAATATAAACTGGAAGATTATTTAAAAAGTAATTAAGTATGAGCTTCTTTTATATGAAATCCACGTTTTTTTAAATAGATTTGAATAGCAGATATAGCCGCAGGAGTGACCCCAGGTATTCTCATAGCTTGTCCAATAGAATTAGGCCTGATTTTACTAAATTTTTCTTTCATTTCATTGGAAAGTCCCGGAATTTCGTAATAATTTAAATCCTCGGGAAGTTTCATACTTTCAAGTTTTTTAAATTTTTCGATTTCTTTTAATTGTTTCTGTATATAACCACTATATTTTATCTCGGTTTCTGCTTCAGATAATATATCTTCTGGATACTCTTCTAAATCCGGTATAAATTCACGAAGTTCTCTTATATCTACCTCTGGTCTCCTTAATAACTCGTATAACCTTACACTTGATTTTAGAGGTGTTGAGCCAATTTTTTGTAGATAACCATTTACTAAATCCGGAGCAATTTTAGTAGTTTTTAAAAATTCGGATAATTTTTGGAGTTTTTCTTTTTTATCCAAATAAATTGCCCATCTTTCATCATCTACTAATCCTATTTTCCTTCCTAACTCAGTAAGTCTTAAATCAGCATTATTTTCTCTTAAAATAAGTCTATATTCTGCTCTTGAGGTAAACATTCTATATGGTTCATCAGTACCTTTTGTAACAAGATCATCTATTAAAACACCAATATAAGCTTGAGAGCGATCCAGTATAAGGGGCTCTTCATCTTTTACATACCGTGCCGCATTAATACCTGCTATTATTCCTTGGGCAGCTGCTTCTTCATAACCTGTTGTTCCATTTACTTGTCCAGCTAAAAATAAACCAGAAATAAGTTTTGTTTCTAAAGAATGTTTCAATTGGTCTGGAAATATATAATCATGTTCAATTCCATATCCAGGTCTTAAAATTTCAGCTTTTTCTAATCCTGGAATACTTCTTACCATTTCCCACTGTGTATCAATGGGTAAACTGGTACTGATTCCATTTGGATAAACTTCTACAGTATCCAGTCCTTCAGGTTCTAAAAATACTTGATGTCTTTCTTTTTCCGGAAATCTAAATACTTTATCCTCAATAGATGGGCAGTATCTAACACCTCTACCTTTTATTTTCCCTGTAAATAAAGGAGATCTATCAAGTGATTTCATAATTATTTCATGAGTTTTTTTTGTAGTATAAGTAATAAAACATGGAACTTGTGGTAAAGGTGGTCTTTTACCTCTGTTTTTAAACGAAAAAAGCGGTGGAGGATTATCACCCCATTGAATTTCCAAACGAGAATAATCAATGGTTCTACCATCAAGTCTTGGACAAGTTCCTGTTTTGAAACGACCAATTCTAAATCCTAAATTTTCCAAACATTCAGAAAGCTTATTTGAAGGAGGATCCCCCATTCTTCCAGAAGAAAAACTTACCATACCTATGTGAATAAGACCATGTAAAAAAGTTCCAGCAGCTATAACCACAGCTTTTGCTTCAAAAACTTCGCCTATCTTTGTTCTTACTCCGGTAACTCTTTTATCTTTTGTCAAAATTTCAGTTACTAAAGCTTGTTTTATAAAAAGATTGGGTGCTCTTTCTAAAACTTTTTTCATTCTTTCTTGATATTTAAATCTATCTGCCTGAGCACGAGTAGCTCTTACAGCAGGACCCTTTTTTGTATTAAGTTTTCTAAACTGTATACCTGTCTCATCAATAGCTAATGCCATTTCTCCACCAAGAGCATCTATTTCTTTTACAAGATGCCCCTTTCCAATACCTCCTATTGAGGGATTGCAACTCATTGCTCCGATTCTTTCCAAATTTATGGTTAAAAGAAGGGTTTTACATCCGAGTCTACTTGAAGCAAGAGCAGCCTCTATTCCTGCATGACCAGCGCCAATTACTATTACATCAAATTTTTCTGGAAACTTTATTTTTTCACTCACAATTTTAAATTTAGTCTCTTTTTATAAATCTTCAATAAAATTACATAATCCTTTAAATCTTCGGAATTCTTTTGTTTAAATATAAATGCATTTTTTTTGAAAATTTAAAAATTTTTTGACAAAATTTTAAGTTTCTAAAAGATTATCGATTTGAAAATCTTAGAAGTAATTTTAAATTTTTAAAACATGAAGAGATTATATTATTCTTTAAGTGAATTTTTAAAATCAAAATTTGGAGAAAAAGTAAAAAAAATACCTATTGATGCAGGACTTACTTGTCCTACAAGAGACGGGACAAAAGGATTTGGTGGTTGTATTTATTGCGATCCAAAGGGTTCGGGTACAGGTTTATTTAAAAAAGGTTTAAGTGTAGAACAACAGGTAGAGTTATTTTTAGAAAAATTTAGAAAAAGAAAATTTAAAAAATTTATAGCTTATTTTCAATCTTTTTGTAACACATATGCTCCTATAGAAGTTTTGGATAAATTATATAGTGTAGTATATAAAGATCCTTCTATTGTTGGACTTGCAATTGGTACTCGTCCAGATTGTATAGATGAAGATGTAATAAAACTTCTTAAAAAATATCAATCTCAAGGATATTTTTTATGGATAGAACTTGGGTTACAAAGTATTCATAATAAAACTTTAGAGCTTATAAATAGAGGGCACACTTTTGAAGATTTTCTTAAAGCCTATTATATGTTAAAAGAAAATGATATTCCAGTAGTTGTGCATATAATTTTTGGTTTACCTGAAGAAAATAAAGAAATGATGCTTGCCACAGTTAAAAAACTTGCAGAACTTAAAATAGATGGAATTAAATTTCATGCACTTTATATTGTAAAAGGCTCTAAAATGGAAAAATTGTATAAAAAAGGTAAATATAAGCCATTGGAATTGGATTTTTATGTAAATCTTGTTGCTGAATCACTTTGTTATTTGCCACCTACTACAGTTATTCACAGATTAACCTCAGAAGCTCGTCCAGAAGAAATAGTAGCACCTTTATGGGTTTCTAAAAAACACGAAGTTGTAAATCTAATAAGAAAAACTATGGAAGAAAAGGGTTTTTATCAAGGTAAATTTTATAAAAATTAAATTTTAATAGGCATAGAGTTTTCCATATGGACGATGCGTATATGGGATTATTTTAACAAAATCCTCTTTAAACACCTCTGAGAGATTTAAATTAAAATCCTCACAAAATTCTTTAAGATGTTTTTCTAATAATTTTTCATCCTTAGAATCAATAGGATAAGGTTTAAGTCCGACACCAAGTTGGGATTGTTTTATTTTCCCTCTTATGTAAATAGTTCCACCATGCATACCTGTTCCTACAAAAAGACCAGCAATAGGTCTGTCAGGATACTGAGTTATCATTCCTAACAAAATAATAATTCCCCCTGCCATATATTCACCCAAAAAATCTTGAGCTTTCCCTCCTATTATAATTACAGGAACTTTATCCATATAAGCTTTCATATGAATTCCTACTCTATAACCTACATCAGAATAAACATGAATTTTTCCGCCCCTCATTCCGTAACCTACCACATCTCCTGCCATTCCTTTAATAACAATCTTTCCGTCATCCATTGTATTACCTGCTCCATCTTGAGAGTTTCCATTAACAATAATCTCAGGTCCACTCATAAAAGCTCCCAAATCAAGACCCGGGGTTCCATAGATTTCAACTTTTATTTTTTTTGAAATACCAGCTACCAGATATCTATGTCCATTTACTCCATAAAGTTTAAATTTTTTTTCACCTTGAGAAATAGCAGATCTTAAAATTTTATTTACTTGGGAATAGTGGAGAGTATTGACATTCAATTCTAAGCTCATCCCTTTCTTCCTCCTTTGGTCTCACATTTAAATAACTTCTTTGATTTGGGATAGTACCTGGTTCTAATTCTACAATGACAGGATCTCCAGCTTTTGGAGCCCATACTCTATCAGGTTCAGGGCATATTATTCGAATAGCTGCTTCCTCACTCGCCATGTAATAATAATCTCCTTTCTGTGCTGCTACAAGTGGTCTAAGTTTTATTCTATCATTAAGCCCCACTAAACCACCATTATAAGCAAAAAGAATAGCAAAAGGTCCATTTAATAATGCAGATCCATAAACTACTCTTATAGCGGTTAAAAGTTCTCTTTCTTCTTCTGGAAGTTCGTCTATTTCTATCCAAAAAGGTGGAGCCAGTGCTAAAGAAGCGATTTTAAGTGGTAAGCCGTGTCTTCGGATTAATAAATCAAGTAGATATGCTACTACTTCTGTATCAGTAAGTAAGGTACATTTATATCCAAAAAGTTCTAAATATCTTCTATTAGTTCCATAACTTGAAATTTCCCCATTATGAACAATAGACCAATCTAAAATTGTGAAAGGATGAGCACCACCCCACCAGCCAGGAGTATTTGTGGGAAATCTATTATGTGCTGTCCAAATAAATGCTTTATATTCGTCAATTCTGAAAAACTCTGCAATTTCTGCAGGAAATCCAACACCTTTAAAAACTCCCATATTTTTACCTGAAGAAATTACATAAGCACCTTTTATTTTAGTATTTATCTCCATTACTAATTCTACAATATAATTATCCTCTGTTAATTCATCACAAATTTCAGATAATTTTCCTTCATACTTAGGTTTAACAAAATATCTTTTAAATAAAGGAGGATTTTTAATAGTTTTAACTTTTCTTGTTGGGATAGGCTCTTGAAATGCGACATAGGTTTTTTGAGATAAAAGTTCTTCTACTTTTTCTAAAGCGAATTTATCATCAGCCATTACATGAAAAGCATAATGATCTGCTAAATCAGGATAAATTCCATAGGCTGCAAAACCTGCTCCTAAACCATTACCTCTTTCATTTTGACAACAAATAGACTTTATAATTACATCTCCAGGGATTAATTTACCTTTTGTATGTATTATTCCAGATATTCCACACCCTGAAATTTCTCTATTTATATTATTCCACATGGTTAAACTCCTTTTTTTATTTATAGGTAATATCTTCTCCTGCGTGTTTAACTTCTAAAATTTCCATTTCCTTCTCTGTTAATCCTATAGCTCTTAATTTATCTCTATTGCTTCTTAAACTTTCTATAGAATTCAATCCCATAGCACCAAGCATTTCTTTAATTTCATGAGACCAAGCTTTGACTAAATTATAAATTCTTTCATATACTACTTCAGGTGGAAGCCTTTTTATTAATTCAGGATCATTAGTGGCTATTCCCCAAGGGCATTTTCCTGTATAACATCTTTGGCACATAGTACATCCTAATGCAATAAGAGCAGCGGTTCCAATATAAACTGCATCAGCACCAAGAGCAATAAGTTTCACCACATCTGCACTACATCTGATGCCTCCGGATGCTATAATACTTGTTCTATGTCTAAGTCCTTCACTTCTTAATCTTTTATCAACAGCAGACACAGCAAGTTCTATAGGAATACCTATATAATCTCTAAACATAGTTGGCGCAGCTCCTGTTCCTCCTTTTAATCCATCTATTACCACTGCATCTGCTCCAGCTCTTACAATACCTGATGCAATAGCAGCTACATTATGAACTGCTGCAATTTTTACAAATACAAGTTTTTCATATGCTGTAGCTTCTTTTAAAGCAAAAATAAGTCCTCTTAAATCTTCAATAGAATAAATATCATGATGAGGAGCAGGAGAAAGAGCATCAGAACCAACTGGGATCATTCTTGTTTTAGAAATCTCTTCTGTTACTTTTTCACCAGGAAGATGCCCACCAATTCCTGGTTTTGCTCCTTGACCTATTTTGATTTCTATAGCAACCCCAGCGTTGAGATAATTTACATTTACTCCAAACCTTCCTGATGCGCACTGAACAATAATATTTTCTCCATACTCATAAAGAGAAGGATGTAAACCACCTTCACCTGTATTATAAAGAGTTCCAAGGTCACGAGCAGCTTTAACGAGCCCCTGATGAACATGTAAACTAATAGCTCCAAAGGACATAGCAGCAAACATAATAGGTACTTCAAGTTTTATTAAACGTGGAAGGGGTTTCTTTAGACGAAATTTTCCATCTTTTTCCTCAATTTCAATAGAAGAAGGCTTTGGTCCAATAAATGTTCTCAATTCCATCGGTTCTCTTAAAGGATCTATCGAAGGATTAGTAACTTGACACGCGTCTAATACTAAATGGTCAAAATAATTCTTAATTGGTATAGCACAACCTGTAGAAGAAAGAAGAACTCCACCCTGATCAGCTTGTTTATAAATGTTTTTAATAAACCATGGTGTCCAATTAGCATGTTCTCTAAATTGGGAGGGGTGTTTCCTTATAATTATTGCTTTAGTAGGACACATTGCTTCACAGCGATGGCATCCTACACATTTGGTATGATCAACCTTTAAAATTTTTTTCTTTTTATCCCATATATGAGCTCCATAAGTACATTCTTTAACACATCTTTTACATTTAATACACTTATTTTCGTCACGATCTATATAAAAATCAGGATAAAAAGTACTCAAATTAGGAACTTTCATTTTTTAAAAATCCTCCTTTTCAATTCTTAATGAGTCCAAAAAATTATACAACCTATTTAAAAATTTTTCTATACTTTTATGTAAATTTAAAGTTTTTAATGCTATAATTATAATTTTTAATAAAATGCAGATTAGAAACGAGTATAAAATTAATTTGATAAATAAGGTTGAACAGATCTTAAAAAGATTAGAAGAACAAAAAATTAAAATGATTATAGAAAAGCTTAAGATGAGAGAAAGAAAGGTTATAGCACATGAAATGGCTCATAAAACAGTAGGAGGAAGATATACAGGTCCTGTTCATTATATTTATACACGAGGACCAGATGGTAAGTATTATATTACTGGTGGAGATGTAAGTATAGATGTTTCTGAAGAATCCAATCCAGAAGATACTATTAGAAAAATGCAAATTGTGAGAGCTGCTGCTCTTGCTCCTGCAGATCCTTCACCTCAGGATATAAGAGTTGCTCAAATAGCGACTATAAAAGAAATAAAAGCAAGGATAGAACTTACACAAATGAAAAGTTCTAAAAATAATAAATCTACTTTTCATGTGATTGTTTAAATTTGTGTATTATCAAATTATTATAACATCTCCTCAAATACTTCGAGAAAAAATAGAAGAATTTTTATACGAAAATATTCCTCAAGGCTGGGAAACTATAGAGATTGGCAAAAAAATTCAATTTAATGTATTCATTGAAGAAAATAATAAAATTCAATTAAAAAAATTAGAAAATCTTTTGATCTTATATCCTGAACTTAAAATCGAATACAAGGTTTTGAAGTCTCAAAACTGGGCTGAGATATGGAAAGTTAACTTTAAGCCTATAAAAGTAGGAAAAAATTTGGTTATTCTTCCACCTTGGGAGAAATATCAAAAAAAATCTTATGAAGTACTTGTTGTTATTGAACCAGGACAAGCTTTTGGAACCGGTCATCATGCTACTACTCAAATGATGTTAGAAAACATTGAAAAATATTTTGAAAATACGAAAGAATTACAAAGTTTAAAAGAAATAAAAATACTTGATTTAGGTTGTGGGACAGGGATCCTCGGAATTGCTTGTGCAAAGCTTTGCCAATTTTGTAAAATTTGGGCAATAGATATAGATGAGGAGGCTTTGAAAGCAGCGTTTTATAATATAAAACTTAATAAAATAGAAAAAAGAATAATCTTAAAGAAAGAAATTCCACAAGAAACTTTTGACTTAATACTGGCAAATATTGGCTATAAAGAATTAAAAAAAATGGCTTCAATAATTAAAAAAATTTCAAAAAGAAATACACAGGTTTTTCTTTCTGGATTTCTTTTTGAAGACAAAGAAGATATTATGAAAATTTATCAAAAAATCGGCTTTAAGGTAATTAAAATCCAAAAACAAGAAGAATGGGGATTTATTTGGTTTAAATATTAATTTTTAATTTTTTAAAAAAATTTTTTTCCAGTAGAAATTATATATAAAAAGCTTATATTTTTAAAATATAAAATAATTTTTAATTTTAAAATTTATTTAAAAAAGGAGGTATATAGTGAATAAATACAAAAGGTTATTAATAGCAATAGATGGGTCAGAAAGAAGTATGTATGCATATTATGAAGCTTTAAAATTTTCAAAACTTACCAATTCAGAAATAGTAGCAATAAGTGTATTTTCTCCTCCGAGAGGTGTATCAAGTGCTTTATCTATAATGGCTCATTTTACCGATGTGATTAAAAGACCATATGTTAAAGCTTTAGAAGAAGCTAAGGATATAGCAGAAGAAGAAAATATTAAAATTAAAACTATTTATAAAGAAGGAGAACCTCATAAAGAAATTATTAAAACAGCTCAGGAAGAAAATTGTGATTTAATAATAACTGGAAGGAGAGGAGAAACAGGATTAGCAAGACTTTTTGTAGGAAGTGTTACTTCGATTTTGATAAATGAGAGTCCTATAGATCTACTCGTAATTCCGAAAGACACCAAAATAAAGACAGACAAATTTTTATTAGTAATCCAGGATTTAAAAGATAAAGAAAAGGTTTTAAAAAAAGCTGGTGAATTGGCTAAAATTTATAAGAGTGAATTGAATATTGTATATATAATTATTGAAATATTAACAGAAACAATAACAGGATATGAAGATATAATGCTATCTTTACGAAATGCGATTGAAGAAGAATTTATGTCTATGAAAAAAGAATTAGATAAATTTAATATCTTTTATAGATTTTTTGTAAAATATGGTTTTTCTTATAAAATAATAGAAGAAACTTCTAAAGAATTGCAACCAGGGATGATTATTTCAGAAAATATAAATAATAGAGAAGGAAAATTTATAGAAAAAATAATAGCATATTCCTCAATCCCAGTTCTGGTATTTAAAAAAATAAAATAAATATGCAAAATTAAAAGAATAAAAAATTTTTATAAGAAAAAAACAATTATTGAAAAATTTCTGCTATTTTTTGTCGATTTTAAAGTTTGCACTTTTAAAAATTTCTTATCAAAATATAGTAGTGTAATTTATAGTAATAATACAACATATTGTGGTGGAGGTAAAAATGGAGCCTTTAGTTAGGAAAAGAACAGGAAAACTGGTTCCTTTTTCTCGTTTTAGGATCGTGAATGCAATTTTTAAAGCTATGAAAGCCACTCATAAGGGTACAAAAGAAGATGCAGAACGAGTAGCTGATACTGTAGCAGTATATCTTTATAGACATTATTTCAAACGGGGTGATATTCCTCATGTGGAGACTATTCAGGATGTGATTGAAAAAACTTTAATGGAAATGGGGTTTCCAGAAGTTGCTAAAGCTTATATTTTGTATCGTGAAAAAAGGAGACAGGCAAGAGAGATTTCTAAAGCACTTGTTGATGGAATCAATCTTATTGAAGAATATCTTGGAAAAGAAGATTGGAGGGTAAGAGAAAATTCCAATATGAATTTCAGCCTTCAGGGATTAAATTTTCATGTTTCTTCTTCTATTGTAGCACGTTACTGGCTTGAAAAACTTTATCCTAAGGAAGTAGCTCAGGCTCACAAAGAAGGAGATTTTCATATTCATGATTTAGGAGTTCTTGGACCTTATTGTGTTGGGTGGGATCTTTATGATTTACTTTTGAGAGGTTTTGGTGGGGTTTTTGGTAAAATAGAAAGTGCGCCTGCAAAACATTTCAGAACTGCTTTAGGACAAATTGTAAATTTCTTTTACACACTTCAGGGAGAAGCTGCAGGGGCTCAAGCTTTCTCAAATTTTGATACCTTATTAGCTCCTTTTATTCGCTACGATAAATTGACATATCAAGAAGTAAAACAATGTATGCAAGAATTTCTTTTTAATTTAAATGTTCCTACACGAGTCGGTTTCCAGACACCCTTTACAAATTTAACCTTTGATCTAAAGCCTTCAAAGCTATATGCTAAAAGCAGTGTAATTATAGGGGGAAAACCACAAGATGATACCTACGAAGAATTTCATAAAGAAATGAGCATGATTAACAGAGCATTTTGTGAACTTATGATGGAAGGAGATGCTAAAGGAAGAATTTTTACATTTCCTATTCCTACTTATAACATAACAAAAGATTTTGATTGGGATAATCCAGATTATGAACCTCTATGGGAAATGACAAGAAAATATGGAATTCCTTATTTTTCTAATTTTGTTAATTCTGATATGGATCCTGAAGATGCCTTTTCAATGTGCTGTAGACTAAAATTAGATAAAAGAGAAATCAAAAAAAGAGGTGGGGGGCTTTTTGGGGCAAATCCTTTAACAGGAAGTATTGGAGTTGTTACTATTAATCTTCCAAGATTAGGATATCTCTCTACTTGTGAAGAAGAATTTTTTGAAAGACTTGAAGCATTGATGGAACTTGCTAAGACATCTCTTGAAATTAAAAGAAAAGTTATAGAAGATTTTACAGAAAAAGGACTTTATCCATATTCCAAGGTATATTTGGAGAATGTAAAGAAAGCCAAAGGGAGTTACTGGGCAAATCATTTTGCTACTATTGGAATAATTGGAATGAATGAAGCCTGTTTAAACTTTTTAAATACTCCTATTTATACACCTGAAGGAAAGGAGTTTGCTTTAAAGGTTTTAAAATTTATGTGTGAGAAAATCGCAGAATTTAAAGAAGAAACAGGAAATTTGTATAATTTAGAAGCAACACCTGCTGAGGGTACTTCTTATCGGTTGGCAAAAATTGATAAAATTAAATTCCCACGAATTAAAACGCAGGGAACCCCTCAGGTACCTTATTATACCAATTCTGTTCATTTACCTGTAAATTATACAGATGATATATTTGAAATTCTTACACATCAAGATGATTTACAAATTATGTTTACAGGAGGAACAGTTGTTCATTTATATGTAGGTGAAGAGATTCCAGATAGCAAAATAATAAAAGAACTTGTGAAAAGCATAGTAGAAAACTTCAGATTGCCTTATTTTTCTATAACTCCTACATTTTCAGTATGTCCTGTGCATGGATATATTCCTGGTAAACATGAAATTTGTCCTTATCCACATACAGAAGAAGATTTAGAAAAATATGGAGTAGAAATAGAACTTCCAATTACAATGCTTTCTAAATTACCCAAAGAGGCTTACAAAGAAATTTAATTAAAAGAGGGGATGTATATTATGAAAAAAGAAAAAAAAGAAAATATAGAAACCAAAAAAGTAAAAGTAGTTCCATGCGAAGTGTATAGTAGAGTGGTGGGATATTTTAGACCTGTGTCAAATTGGAATCCAGGGAAACAACAAGAATTTACAGAACGTAAAACTGTTAAAATTGAAAGCTATAAAAAAATTAAATGCATATCAAAAAATTAATTTTTAAACTTTGAATACAGCTTTTATTTTGAATTTTTTGACTGCCGGAAATTTTCTTATTTTGATCTTATATTTGTCTTCGAGTTTTTTGATTATATTATTTAAGTCTTTTTCTGATTTAGTAACTATAGTAAACCAGAAATTTAAATTATGTTTTCTAATATAACCGTGAGTTACCTCTGGTAAACGAGCTATTTCTTCAGCTATATATAATTTATCTTGAGGGATAGAAACCGCACATAAACAGGTTATATGTTTAAGTTTATAAGAATCAGGGCTTGCTCCGAGATGTCTTAATACTCCTTTATTTTTTAAATCTTGGAGATATTTGAGTATTTCTTCTTCTGAAAGACCAAGTTTTTCACCAATTATTTTAAATGGTCTTGGATGTAAAGGGAAATCTTCCTGTAAAATGTTTAACAAATCTTTATAAATTTTATTTTTCATAAAAAAAATTTTATCATAAATTTCTGTAAAACCCAGTCTATTTTTGATTATTGCAGAGGATGGGTTTTATGATAAGATGTGAAGAAATAATATATGGAGGAAAACAGATGGAAAAAAAAGAAGAAATACCTTTACAAGAGATTCTTGAACGTTTACCTCATAGATATCCATTTTTATTAATTGATAAAATATTAGAAATAGATGTAGAAAACAAATATATAAAAGCACAAAAAAATGTAAGTTTTAATGAACCTTATTTTCAGGGACATTTTCCAAATTATCCAATTATGCCCGGGGTTTTAATTTTAGAAGCTATGGCTCAAACAGGAGCTATTTATCTGAGTTATGCTTATCCTGAATATAAAGACAAACTTTTTGTTTTAGCAGGACTTGACAAAGTAAGATTTAGAAATCCGGTTTATCCAGGAGATATTTTAATTATTGAAGGGAAAGAATTCAAAAAAAAGGGAAATGTTATAAAATGTAGCGGAGTAGCAAAAGTTAATGACAAAATAGTAGCTGAAGCAGAAATGTTTGCAGCTGTTTTGAAATAAGGAGGTTATATGTCAAAAATTTCTTCCACTGCTTATATAGATCCTACTGCAGAGATAGACGAAGATGTAGAAATTGGTCCAAATGTGTATATTGGTCCAAAAGTTATTATAAAAAAAAGAACCATAATTAAAGCAAATTCTTATATAGAAAGCAATACAAAAATAGGAGAAAATAATCAAATAGGACCATTTGCTGTGATTGGAACACCGCCTCAGCATTTAAGTTATAAAGGTGAAGAAACTTATGTAGAAATCGGAAATAACAATATAATAAGAGAATTCACTACAATTCACAGGGGAACACTTTTGGATGAGGGTGTAACAAAAATAGGAAATAACTGTTTACTTATGAGTTATGTTCATATTGCTCATGATTGTCAGCTTGGAGATAATATAATTATGGCTAATAATGCTACCTTAGGAGGGCATGTAAGAGTAGGGAATAGAGTAGTAATGGGTGGTTTTTCAGCAGTTCATCAATTTTGTAGAATTGGTTCATATGCTTTTGTTAGTGCAATGAGTGGTATAGATAAAGATGTTCCTCCTTATGTAAAAGTTTTTGGTATCCCTGCAAAAATTCAGGGTGTGAATCTTATAGGATTAAGAAGAGCAGGTTTTACAAAAGAAGAAATCAGAAAAATCTCTCAAGCTATAGGATATTTTTTAGATGCTCCTGGAACAATTAAAGAAATAATTCAGGAATTAAAAGAAATTTTTAAAGGAGATGCTCTTGTAGAAGAGCTAATAAAATTTCTGGAAAACCCTTCTAAACAGGGTATAATGAGAAGAAAACCTTTTGAAGGAGAAGAGGCATTTTAAATCTATATGGATGATTCCCAACCTTTAATTGGTTTAATAGCTGGAGATGGAGAATTTCCTATAATTTTGGTCCAGGCTTTAAAAAAGAAAAATTATAAAATAGTTTCTGTTTGTTTTTCAAAAGATCAGGAAAGAAGACTTAAAAAATATATTACAGATGTTTTTCAGATTAAAATAGGGCAATTAGGAAAATTAATAAAAATTTTCAAAAATTATAAAGTAAAAGAACTTGTATTTTTAGGAAAAATAGATAAAGGTAAAGCTTTAAAAGTAGGAATTCCAGATTTTAAAGCTATTTTGCTTTGGAAAAAATTAAAAAATAGAGAAGACGATACCCTTCTCAGAGGAATTGCAGAAGAACTTGAAAATGAAGGATTTATAGTAAGAGGACCTGCTGAATTTTTACAGGAATACTTAACTCCTGAAGGAGTTTTAACTAAAAGAAGTCCTACTTCTGAAGAATGGGAAGATATAAAATATGGTTTTAAGATTGCTAAAGCTTTGGGGAAATTTGATATAGGGCAATGTGTGGCAGTAAAAGATAAAATGACTGTAGCAGTAGAAGCTATGGAAGGGACCGACGCAACTATTTTAAGAGCTGGTAAGCTTAAAAAGGGTATTATAATAATAAAAGTAGCTAAACCTAAGCAAGATTTAAGACTTGATCTTCCTGTGGCTGGGATGAAAACAGTGGAAAATTTAATAAAAGCTAAAGCTAAGGTCTTGGTTTTAGAAGCAGGAAAAACTTTTTTTCTTCAACGGGAAGAGGCTGTAAAATTGGCAGATAAACACAAAATATCTATAGTAGGATATAAAGAAGGATAAAAAATGAGAAAAATAAAAATAGGTGTAATTGGAATAGGACACCTTGGAAGATTTCACGCTGAAAAATTTGCTCAAATACCAGAAGTAGAACTTGTAGCATTAGTAGATATAAAAATAGAAAAAGCTAAAGAAATCCAGACAAAAATTAAAAAAGAATACAATATCTTTCCAGAAATAACAGAAAATTATAAAGATATTTTAAATAAAGTCGATGCAGTAAGTATAGTTACTCCTACTATAACACATTATGAAATTGCAAAATATTTTTTAGAATATAAAAAAGCTATTTTTATTGAAAAACCAATAGCCCATGAATTTGAGCTGGCAAAAGAACTTGTTGAAATTGCACAGAAATATAATATTCCTTTTCAGGTTGGATATATAGAAAGGTTTCAAAAACCGGTGAAGTTATTATTAAATAAATCACAGAACCCATTATTTATAGAAGCACATCGTCTTTCCAGTTTTGTAGAAAGAAATTTAGATATAGATGTAATTTTAGATTTAATGATTCATGATATAGATTTAGCTTTAAAATTGAAAAATTATCCTGAAGTGGAAATGATTCATGCAGTAGGAGCTCCGCTTTTTACAAATCATCCAGATATTGTAAATGCAAGGGTAGTATTTCAGGATGGAACAACTTGTAATTTTACTGCAAGTAGAATTTCTATCAATAAACAAAGAAAATTCAGGGTTTTTGAAAAAGGTGTTTATTATTCAGTAGATACTCTAAAAAAGAGTTTTTTAGAAATAAAAATAAACTGGGAAGATAAAGATTTTATTTACGAAGAAAAAACTTTTCCAGAAAGTGATCCTTTAAAAGAAGAGCTTGTTTCTTTTATTAAAAGCATAACAAATGGAACAAAAGTTTTAGTTTCTGGAGAAGAAGCTTTAAAAGCATTGGAACTTGCTTTTAAAATAAAGCAATCTGTTGAGGAAAATTTAAAGAAATTATAAATGGAAAGAGAACTTTCCTGTAGAGTTTTATTAATTACAGGTGAGATATCCGGAGATGTATATGGGTATTTTCTAATTAAAAGAATTAAAGAAATTGATCCTTCCATTCATTTTATAGGGATCGGTGGCCCAAAAATAAGGAGTCTTGGGATAGAAAGTCTCTTTTCAGCTGAATCCTTGGCTTTAGTAGGTATTCCCAAAATTTCAGAACTTAAAAAATATTGGTATGTATATAAAAGAATAGAAGATATTTTAAAAAAAAGAAAAGTAGATGTAGTAGTTTTAGTAGATTTTCCGGGTTTTAATTTAAAAATTGCTAAGCTTGCAAAAAAATTAGGATATCCTGTGATTTATTATGTAGCTCCTCAAGTATGGGCTTGGCATAGAAACCGGATAAAAATTTTAAAAAAATGTGTAGATAGGCTTTATGTAATATTGCCTTTTGAGAAAAAATTTTTTGAGTCTTATGGAATCACTACCGTATTTTTAGGGCATCCTATTTTAGATATAATAAAAACTAATCTTTCTCCAAAAATGTTTTTTGAAATTTATCGTCTTGATGAAAAAAAACCATTAATTAGCTTTTTTCCAGGTAGTAGGGAAAATGAAATAAAAAGACATATTCCTCTGTTTCTAAAAGTTTTTAAAAGACTAAAGGCAGAGAGACCAGATATTCAGGGAATTATGGTAAAGACTTCGGGACTTTCAGAAAATATGTTTTGGGACATGGCAAGAGAACATATTAAAGTAATAGAGGGAGGGCAATACGAAATTTTAAATTGTTCTAAAGTTGCTTTACTTGCATCAGGAACAATTACTCTTGAGTCTGCAATAATTGGAATACCTGCTGTAGTTACTTATTCTTTACCTTTCTGGATGTACTTTATCGCTAAAAAACTTATTAAAGTTCCTTACATAAGTTTACCTAATTTAATCTTACAAAAAGAGGTTTATCCAGAAATTTTGGAAGAAAAAAATAAAATAGAAAGATTATCTCAAGCTATCTTAAAATTGATAGAAAATAAAGAAATTCGTGAAAATATCAAGGAAAATCTGGCAGAAATAAAGAAAAAAATAGGGCCTTTAGGAGCAAGCTGGCGAATAGCAGAAGATATGGTCAAATATATTTTATCTTTAAGAAGAATAGCTTTCAGATCTTTGTAAAACCCTTTTAATTTCCTTTATGCTAAGTTCGAAATTAAAAGGTAAAATTAAAATTGCTCCAGAAGATTTCAGAGTAGAGGAAGTAGTAGATATAAAAATAAAAGAAAGTGGGAATTACAGTTATTATTTGCTTACTAAAAAGAATATAAATACACTTCTTGCAATAGATTTAATTGAAAAATTCTGGAAAATTTCAAGAAACAAAATAGGCTTTTGTGGCTTAAAAGATAAAAGAGCTGTTACTACTCAATATATCTCAATTAAAAATGGTCCAGAAAAAGATTTAAATGGGCCAAATTTTAAGCTTACTTATTTAGGAAAAGGAGATGCACCATTAAAACTTGGTGATGCCAAAGGTAACTTATTTACTGTTACTTTAAGGAATGTGCGATACGAAAAAATTTTAAAGTGTTTAAATATTTTAAAAGAGATAGGATTTGCAAATTATTTCGGAGAACAAAGATTTTCTTCGGATCTTTATATGGAAAAGCCAATGGTTTATTATTTTTTACAAGGAGATTTGGAAACCGCATTAAAAAATTATTTTACTCAGCATCCTCAAAAATCTAAACAACTTAAAAGATTATGGGGAAACTGGGAAGAATTTTTTAAAAAGGCAGGGCATTTATCATGTTTGGAAAAAAGGGTTTTAAAAATTTATATAAAAAAGAAAGATCCAGAAAAAGCTTTTAGAGCTTTTCCCAAATATTTAAAACTTCTTTTTCTTTTTTCTTATCAAAGTATGCTTTGGAATAAAATACTATGCGGATTTATTAAAAAAGTGGCTCCATATTTTTATGTACCATTCATTAAAAAAGAAAAATTAATTTTTTATAAAAAACTGACACCTATTCTTAAAGAGTATATAAATTTTGAACTTCCTTATATAAGCAAAGAAATTCTGAATTGGGATGGACCAGAATTGATAAAAAATGAAATTTTAAAGATTTTACAGAAAGAAAAAATTATGGATTTTCTTGATAAGGAAGTTTTTGGACTTAAAATTTTTTCACCTGGTAAAAGAAAAATTATAGTTAAACCTCAGGATCTAAGGTTAATAAATTATGATGGAAACATTTTTACCTTTAGGTTTTTTCTTCCTTCTGGGAGTTATGCAACTATTTTTCTTTTAAAATTGTTGAATTTTCCTAAAAAATAAATTTTTAAAATTGACTTTAAAAGGTTATTTCATAAAATGGTTTAAAAAATCTTAAAAAGATTAAAAAATGAAAGGCATAATTTTAGCTGGAGGATCTGGAACACGACTTTATCCTGCAACTTTATGTCTAAATAAACACCTTTTGCCTATTTATAATAAGCCAATGATTTATTATCCTCTTTCTCTTCTCATGCTTATGGAAATAAAAGATATTATAATTGTAGTAAATCCTGAAGATAAAGAAAAATATAAAGAGCTTTTAGGAGATGGTTCTCATCTGGGAATAAATATAAGTTATACAATTCAACCTGAACCGAATGGTCTTGCAGGAGGGCTTCTTTGTGCCAGAGAATTTGCAGAAAGGGAAAATGTATGTTTGATACTTGGAGACAATATTTTATTTGGGCATAATCTTCCTGATGTACTTATAAAAGCAAAAAAATATATAGAAACTAATGGAGGAGCTTATATTTTCGGTTACCATGTTCCAGACCCTCATCGTTTTGGAATAGTTGAATTTGATGAAGAAGGAAATGTGATTTCTATAGAAGAAAAACCTAAAAAACCAAAATCTAATTTTGCAGTAATAGGATTGTATATTTACGATAAAACAGTATTTGAGAAAGCAAGTAAAGTTAAACCTTCTGCTCGTGGAGAACTTGAAATAACTTCTGTTAATAAATTATATCTTAAAGAAGGAAAACTCAAAGTTGAACTTCTTGGAAGAGGTTTTGCTTGGTTTGATGTAGGGACACATGAGAGTTTTTTAGAAGGTAGTAAATTTGTAGCAACGATAGAAAAAAGAACAGGTCTTATGATCGGATGCATTGAAGAAATAGCTTATAGAAAAGGCTGGATAGATAAAGAACAGCTTTTAAAACTCGCAGAATCATTAAAAAAGACAGATTATGGAAAATATTTAAGAACTTTGGCAGAGGAATGAAAATTCTTATAACAGGTGCAAAAGGACAACTTGGGAAAGAATTTGTTAAAAAATTAGAGCATAAAAAAAAGAAATTTTTAGCTTTGGGGCATGCTGAGCTTGATATAACGGATTTAGAAAAAATTATAGAAGTATTTGAAAGTTTTAAGCCAGATATTGTAATAAATTGCTCAGCTTATAATCTTGTGGATAAAGCAGAAGAAGATAATACCCCGGCTATCAAAGTAAATGCTCTCGGTGTAAGAAATCTTGCTTTTATGTGTAAAAAGAAGGGAGCATTTCTTGTGCATTATAGTACAGATTATGTATTTGATGGTGAGAAAGAAGGTTTATATAATGAAGAAGATACTCCCAATCCTTTAAACGAATATGGGAAATCTAAACTTTTGGGTGAAAAATTTCTTAGAGAAGAAACAGATAAATATTTAATTTTTAGAACAAGCTGGGTTTATGGAGAAGGGAAGCAAAACTTTATTTATAAGCTTTTGCAATGGACTGAAACGCAGGAATATTTGAAGATAGCATGTGATGAGTTTTCTGTTCCTACTTATACAGGGAGGATAGTAGAAATTACCTTAAAAGCTTTGGAAGAGGGGTTAACAGGGCTCTATCATCTTGTAAATTCTGAATATGCTTCTCGTTATGAATGGGCGAAAGAGGTTTTTAAATTAAAAGGGATCAAAAAATTTATATATCCTGTCCCTCGTTCTTATTTTAATCTACCAGCTAAAAGACCTAAGTTTTCAGCAATGAATAATGAAAAACTATCTCGGATCCTTGCAATAGAGATCCCTCCTTGGCAAGAAGATCTCACTTATTTTATTAAAAAGTGTTGGGGCAGTTAGATAAAATTTCTTTGGAAGAATTAAAGGTTAAACAAAAAGAAATTGCTAAAAAAGTTATTTTAAAACCCTTAACAAAGCCTATAAGGTATATAGCAGGTATAGACGTAGGATATGATTCAGAACAAGATATAGCATATCCTGCAATAGTTATTTTAAAGTATCCAGAACTTAAAGTTATAGAAGAAGCAATTATAAGATGTAAAGTAAAATTCCCTTACATTCCTACATTTTTATCATTTAGAGAAGTTCCATTAATTCTGGAAGCTTTTAAAAAGATCTCAATAAAGCCTGATTTAATAATGGTTGATGGACAAGGTCTGGCACACCCTCGTAAAGCCGGCTTTGCAGTACATTTGGGAGTTATTTTGAATTTACCAACTATTGGATGTGCTAAAAAACCACTTTTAAAAAATTTTAAAGAACCAAAAAATAAAAAAGGAGCCACTTCTCCAATCTATCTCGAAAATGAAATAGTCGGTTTTGTAGTAAGAACAAAAGAGAATGTAAAACCTGTATATGTTTCTCCTGGAAATTTAATAACTTTTGAAGAGGCTATAAAATTTGTACTTGCAACTGTTGATAAATATAGAATCCCTGAACCTTTAAGAAAAGCTCATAATTTATCAAAAAAATTTAAAGAATCTTCTTAAATAATTCATAAAAGTATTGACTTTTTTTTAAAATTTTATTAAAAACTCTATACAAATTATTAAATAGAAGTAAGGGGGGTTAAGATGCCTAAGGCTGTAATAGTATGTTGTGAAAAAATAAGAGATGAATTGTGTATCGGATGTGAAAGATGTTTTAAAGCTATAAGAGAAAAACTCGGAACTTTTGAAAGGTTTGATAATATAGAATTAGTAGGAATAGTGGGATGTGGTGGTTGTCCAGGAAACGTGATTCCAAAAATGAAATTATTTAATAAATGGATAGAAGGATTTGATGATTATGAGATAATCTTTATAGGAAATTGTATAAAAGCTGCTAATGGATTTGGTCATTGTCCTTTAGATATTGATGATTTAGCAGAATTATTAAGAAGACAATTTAATAAAGAAGTAATAATAGGAACTCATCCATGGTAATCTTAAAAAATAGAAAAGATAAGGAAAAAATTATAAAAAGTAAAAAATTTCGTATTTATAGAGGAAGATAAATTTTATTTGTGTTTAAAAGCTGTTGACTTTTTAAAAAATTTTTAGAAAATTTATTATTCAAATATTTAAAATTATGGTTTTTTGGAAATGGGGGATTTAGAATGAATCAAAAAATAGATTGGAGTACTAAAGAAAAAATGATAGCTGATATTAATGAATGGAGAAATAAGTTTTATGATATTCGAGAATTAGCTGTATCTCAAGATGGAGAAGTAATAGGTGCAGTTGTTCAAACATCGCCTGAAACTTTTACTTTATGTATTAATGGACAGGTATGGGAGGAAGAAGTAGATAGAATAAGGTGTCTTACTTTTAATGCGAAAAATGAACCAGTATGTCTCGTAGTAAAAGAATTTCAATGGACTGTTAAAGTCGGAGACAATTTATGGGAAAATACTTTTGATATGATGTGGAATTTAACAGTGAGTCAAGATGGAAATAGTGTTGCTGTAAATGTAAGGACTTCAGAGTTAACAAGCGGTGTATCTTTAAATGATCAGCCATGGGAAGAAATGTTTCCTGAGGTTCGTGATTTAGTAATGAGTCCTGATGGGAAAAAAGTAGCTTCGCATGTTCAGTTAACAAGAAGAAAAGAATTAGATATTTTTTGGTTTTATAAAAAGAATTTTACAGTGGCTATAAATGGAAAACCATGGGACAATAGCTTTTTAGTTGTATGGGGAGCTACTTTTAGTGATGATAGTAATCATGTAGCAGCTACAGTAATGGGAAGCGATGTTGTACATTATACTATTGCAGTAGATGGTAAACCATGGAATAAAGAATTTGATGGATGTTGGGAACCTGTATTTAAACCTGGTAGCACGGATGTGGTTGCGCCAGTATTGATTGGAAAAGATTGGACTTTAGCTCTTAATAGTGAATTAATATGGCCAAAATTTGTTCAAATTTTTTATCCAACATTTAGTCCAAAAGGAGATAAATTAGCAGCAGTTGTTGCTGTAGAAGTAGGTAAATGGACGGTGGCTGTAGATGGTAATCCATGGCAGATTACATTTAAGCAAGCGGTTTTTGATCCTATATTTAGTCCTACTGGAGATAGGATAGCTGCAGTAGCAAAAGAAAATGAAAAATATACACTTGTTGTAGATGGAAAACCTTGGGGAGATACTTTTGATAATATGTGGGATCCTGTATTTTCACCTACAGGAGAACATGTAGCTCTTAGAGCAGAAAAAAACGGTAAATATTTCATAGTCGTAGATGGTAAAATTTATAATATACCTTATGACTGGCTTTGGGATCCTATTTTTAGTCCCGATGGTTCTAAAATTTTAATAAGAGGAATTGAAAACGGAAAATATTATAGAAGAATAGTTTCGGTAAGTGAAATACTATAATAAAAAAAATAAAAAGAGGGAAGGGATATGAAGTTTTTAGAAAGTATGGCACTTTTTAATTTTTTAAGAGGTCCAATGGTTTGGATAGCTTTTATAATTTTTATTTTTGGAAGTATTTATAGAATTTATAGTTTAACTAAATCAGCAAAAGAGGATAAAAGAATTTTTCCTTATTTAAATTTTAAAGCAATTGTTAAATCTCTTATTCACTGGTTGATACCTTTAGGTTCAAGGAGTTGGAGGTTAAGTCCGGGTTTTGCAATTTTAACGTCTTTATTTCATATAGGTTTAGTTTTTACTCCAATTTTCTTATTAGGTCATAATATACTTTGGCAAGAATCTTGGGGGATTTCTTGGGCTACTTTTCCAACTATTTGGGCGCATATATTAAGTGTAATAGTTATAATAGGTTCTGTATTTTTTATTCTGAGAAGAATATTTAATCCTGTAACAAGGTTTGTAGGAACGATTCGTGAATATATATTTATATTAATATGCTTTTTTACTTTTCTTACTGGATTTTTAGCTCATTATCAATGGGGGCTTCCCTATAGAGCTATGTTAAATTTACATATAATATTTGGTGAGATTATGTTAATAAGTATTCCTTTTACAAGACTTGCTCATATGTTTAACTTTTTCTTAACAAGGGCTTGGATGGCTTCTCAGGCTGCTATAATATGGCGTACAAAAGACTGGTAAAAATATTTTAAATGAGATAAGGAGGTCTAAAATATGGCTACACCTCAACCTGAAAAAAAACAAGAAGAAGAACAAAAATATTATGTAAGTCCGTATTTTCCTGAATATGTAAGACCTATTGTTCCGGATCCTGGACTTGATGAAACCTATCAAAATTTAACTCCTGAAAGAATAGAGCAAGTAATAAAATCAGTCATAGGGAAAAAAGCTGCTCATCTTAAAGCTATGTTAGAAACCTGTGTTAAATGTGGTCTTTGTGCTCAAGCATGTCAATGGTACCTTTCTCATGATGGAGATCCTACCTATGCTCCTGTTGCCAAAGTTAATATGACTCTTGGGGAAATGTTAAGAAGAGATGGAAAAGTGGAGCCTGAGTTTATAAGATTTGCTTCCAGAGTAGTTCATACAGAATGTAATATATGTCATAGATGTAGTATGTATTGTCCTTTCGGTCTTGATATTACAGCTGTAATAAGATTAGTAAGAAGAATTTGTCTTATTCTCGGAGTAGTTCCTCAACGTCAATTGGATCAAAATCAATCTTTTGTAATAACTTTAAACCAAGTTTGGCTTTCACAAAATGATTATATAGATGCACTTCTTTGGCAAGAAGAAGAAGGAAGAGCAGAGATAAAAAGATTTAAAATTCCTATTGATAAAGAAGGTGCGGAGATAATGTGGTGTCCCTTAGGTGCGGAACCAAAAACAACTGTAGAACATATATATAGATTTGCTAAAATATTCAATGTTGCAGGTACTGATTGGACCATGAGTAGTGATAAATGGGATGTAAGTAATATGCCTATGTTTTTAAATGATTATTTTACAATGATTAGAGTTGTGAGAGGTGTTTTTGAAAGTGCAAAAAGACTTAGAGTAAAAAGAATTGTTATTACAGAATGTGGGCATGCAAATTATGCAATGAGGGGTATAGGTCCTGTTACCTTAGGATATAAGGATTTGCCATTCAAGGTACAACATGCACTTGAGTATTTTGATGAGATTATAAAAACAGGAAAAGTAAAGATTGATCCTGAGAAAAGAGTCAAAGAACCTGTAACTTTGCATGATCCGTGTAATTCAATTAGAAGAAGCGGACTTGCTGAAAGTTTTAGAAGTGTTGCAAGGGCACTTTGTGAAGATTTCAGAGATATGCAACCTAATAGAGAACATAACTTCTGTTGTAATTCCGGAGGTGGTTTAGCAGCTTTATCTAACTGGGCTGCTCATAAGGCAAGGGGTAATAGAGTAAAGGCTGAACAAATTATGGCTACTGGTGCAAAGAAAGTAATTACACCTTGTCACAATTGTCATACTGGTATTGGAGAAGTAATCAGATATTGGAAATTACCTGTAAAAACTACATATATTGATGAAATTCTTGCAGAGGCAATGGTTATTCCGGATGAATTAAAAGTAGAAAGTGGATAATCTTTATTGATATTAATTATTTAAATCATTTATTAATCTCAAAAATAAAATCCTTAATTAAAATCCAATAAAGATAATTTTTAAAATTAAATTCAAAAAAGATTAAATTAAAGAATTACAACGGAGGAGGCGGGATTCGAACCCGCGGTACGGGGGATTACCCCGTACATGCGATTTCCAGTCGCACCCCTTCGTCCACTCGGGCACTCCTCCATGTTTAACTAAAAATATTTTAATTATTAATTTTAAAATTGCAATACTTAAGAATAATTGAGTAATAATAAAATTTGAAAAGGAAATAAGAAGAAAAAAACTATAAAACTTAAATAAGATTAAAAATTGAAAAAAACAAAGGTTATATTTGAGTTTTTTAATTTTTATTTGTTATAAAACTTTAAAATCTTTAATTATAAACCTTGACCTTAAAAAGCATTCAATATATTATAAATTAACAATTTTGGGCTAAGTGGAAGTTTATAATTTGAAACGAATATGGAGGATTAATATGGATATTAATAAAATATTAAAATTTTGGATTTTTTTAATTTTAAATTTATTTTTAATTGGAATAATTAATAATTTTGTTTTAGCTGGAGAAATTTCTAAAAAATGTCTTAAATGTCATTCTGTAAAAAGGGAACCTAAGGTATTAGTTAGTGGAGAAAAGTTATCTTTATATGTAAATTCAGAAAAATTTGAAAAATCTGTACATGGAGCTTTAGATTGTACAATTTGTCATTCAGAAATTGATCCTCAAACTCATCCTAAACCAATTAAGATAGAAAGTAAGAAAAAATATGTTAAAAGGGTATCTAAAAATTGTCTATTATGTCATCCTTTAAAGGCATTATCTTCTGTTCATAAAAATATAGTAAAAATTGAGATTCCTTGTTCAAAATGTCACGGGGCTCATTATGTAATGCCGATAAGAGAATGGAAAAAGACAGTAAAGGGAGAAAAATATTGTATGTTTTGTCATAAACTGAATATTAAGAAAAAACTTGCAAGTAAAGAAATAGTTAATTTAAAAGTTAATTTAAATATAATAAAAAATTCTGTTCATGCAAAAGTTAAATGTACAGATTGTCATTTTAGATTTTCCAAAAAACGTCATTATGTGTATAATTTAAAAAGCAAAAAAGAATACACTGTGAAACTTTCTCAACAAATCTGTAAAAAATGTCATACAGAAGAAAAATTAAAAGAAAATCCTGCGCATTATGAATTATCTAAAACAGCTCCATGTATAAAGTGTCATGGGTACCATAATGTACAATCTATTAAAGCTTTTGCAAAAGTTAGAGGAAATAAATATTGTTTAGTATGTCATAGTAAAGATATTAAAAAGAAAATGGAAAATGGAGAAATATTATCTTTAAAAGTTAATGAAGAAGTTCTTCTTCGTTCAGCTCATAAAAAATTAACATGTATCAAATGTCATAAAGATTTTAGTAAAGGACATCCTGTGCGTAAATATAAATCTATAAAAGAATATAGAATGTATGCTCAGGAAATCTGTAAAAATTGTCATGTTAAAGAATGCAAAGAATATAAACAAAGTATTCACGCAAAACTTTATTTTAAAGGAAATCCAAAAGCTCCAGATTGTTTAAAATGTCACGGATATCACAATGTACAAAAGATATCAAAAGATAAAAAAGCTCAACTTGCTAATTGTAGTGCATGTCATACTAAAGAAAAATTGGTGTACAAAGAAAGTGTACATTATAAAGCTTTAGAAAAAGGTAAAACGAAAACAGCTGTATGTTCAAATTGTCATAATGCACATAAGGTAGAACCTGTTGCAGTAGCTAATTTAAATAGAAATTGTTTGAAATGCCATAAGAATGTTAAAAAAGTTCATAATAAATGGCTATGGAATCCACCATTTAGAGTAATATCTTTTGTAGATGTCCATTTTAATAATATAAATTGTGCTGTATGTCACATTAAAGATAAAAAAGCAATTACTCTTGTATTAATTAATAAATCTACAAAAGAACCACTGAGTATTAAAGAAGTAGCTAAAGCATTAAGAGTTTCGGTTGATGAAGTATTAAGTAAAATTGATTTAAATAAAAATAATTTAATTGAAGAAAAAGAGCTCTGGAATTTCTTAAATTTGATAAAACAAAAAGTTAATCTTGATCTAAGAGCAAAAATGGCTGTAGTAAATCCAAATGATGCACACAAAATAGAACCTAAAAATAAAGCGATTAAAGATTGCACTGTATGTCATAATATAAAAAGTGATTTTATAACTGAACTCGGACTTAAAAAAGATGGAAAAGTTCAAAAAATTGCAGTAGATAAAAAGGCAATGAATTCTATTAATGTAGTTCCCAATGTAAGGCATTTTTATGTTCTTGGTTTAACAAAGATAAAGATTTTTGATACATTATTTGTATTAGGAATAATTGCTGCTCTTGGAATAGCTTTTGGGCATTTAGGATTAAGAATTATTACTACACCAATTAGAAGAAAAAGAAGAGGGGGTATGTAATGAAAAGAATATATTTACATCCTTTGCCAGTTAGAATATGGCATTGGATAAATGCATTTAGTTTTATAATTCTTATTCTTACAGGTCTTCAAATTAGAATGATAGAGACTATACATTGGATGTCTTTTCAGACTGCAGTAAAAATTCATAGTATTTTTGGTTTTATTTTAATATTTAATTATTTTATTTGGTTTAGTTATTATGTATTTACTGGTAAATTATTTAAAATTTATATTCCACCGATTTGGAGACCTGTTGAGTATGTAAAAAGGGCTCTTCGTCAGGCTAAATATTATGGCTTTGGTATAATGATAGGAGATAAAAATCCCCATCATCCTACCCCAGAACATAAATTTAATCCTTTACAACAGGGAGCCTATTTATTAATAATGACTGTACTAATTCCTCTTCAACTTATTACTGGTCTTATTTTATGGGATCCTCATAAATTTAGTGGTTTGGCTAACCTTTTTGGAGGTATTCAAATTGTTGATTTTATTCATACAGCTTTATGGGTTTTCTTTGCGTTCTTTATGTTGGTTCATATTTATTTAAGTACCTTAGGGCATACACCTCTTGCTCATATTATTGCTATGATTACAGGATATGAAGAAGAACCTGATGAAGAACATTAGTCTTTTTAGTTATTTCTTTATTTTAGGAGGAATTAAATGAAAAAAAGCCAGAGATTAAATGTAATATTTTTTTTAATCTTTTTCTTTTTAAGTTATTGGTTTTTCTTTTTTTCAAAAAATGAAGTCATTAGTGCTGAAGAAACTAAACTTACTAATGCTGATTGTATAAAGTGTCATAAAAAAGAGACATCTTGGATAGAGACCAAAGGTGGTAAACATAAAACAGCTGTAGGATGTTTAGATTGTCATAAAGGGCATTATCCTCTTATTTCAAAAGAAAAGATGATTCCAGCTTGTTCTGAATGTCATAAAGGGAAACCTCATTACGCTCTTAAAAACTGTTTAAGATGTCATTCAAATCCTCATATACCTTTAGAAATAAATTTAGCTAAGGGGAAGTTCAAAATAGAGTGTATCAGTTGTCACGAAGGGCCAGGGAAAGAATTAGAAAAATTTCCAAGCAAACATACTTTTTTATTTTGTAATACTTGTCATATTAAACATGGTTTTATTCCAGATTGTTTAAAATGTCATAAACCTCATTTAGCAGAGCAAACCTTTGATGATTGTAAAAGTTGTCATGGTGCTCATAAACCATTAAAGGTTACTTATGGAATGAATGTTCCTAATAAATATTGTGTAATTTGTCATTCTAAATTAGGTGAAATGCTTAAATCTACCACTACTAAACATAGAAAATTAGCATGTGCTTTTTGTCACAGAGGCCAACATAGAATAATACCAACTTGTGAAGCCTGTCATGGTTCACCTCATCCATATGTTATGGTAAAAGGTAAAAAATGTATTAATTGTCATATAGACGCTCATAAACTTATTAAATAGTATTTTAAGTATTTATGAAAATAACTGCTAAATTTGGAAATTTATATAAAGTTATGTAGATGTTTAGCGAGAATAGGAATTCGGTAACAAGAAAAATAAAAAATAATTATTTAAAATAATATTGACATATTTAAAAATAAATATTATTATTAATATTAGAAAAGCATGGAAGGAGGTGAAAAAAATGGTAAATAGAAAATTAATTTATTTATTTTTATGTAGTTTAATTTTTATCTTTTTAGGTCTTTTTATAAATGTTAAAATAGGTAAAGCACTTGAGGGTGCATGTGTAGATTGTCATACTATGCATAATTCCCAAAATGGCACTACAGTAGTTTCTGGTGGACCCTATAGAGCTCTTACAACAGGAGACTGTGTAGTTTGTCATTCTGACTCAGGACCTGCAACTGTGCCTACGGTTGTTTCAATGAGTAGTGAACCTACTTATACTTTTGGAGCTCAAGATGAGGTTACAGCAGGAGGAAATTTTTATTGGGTAATTCAAACTGGTGGTGATGCAAAAGGACATAATGTAAATGGAACAAATGCAACTTTGCCAGATAGTAATATAGGAAGTTTTACACCTCCTGGATATGTAACAAATTATGGAACTTATGGTCGTAGTCATTCATGGGATAAGGCACTTACCTGTGCAGGAACTTATGGCTGTCATGGAGATCCTTCTAAAGAAGATCCATTTGCTGCTATTTCAGGTGCTCATCATGGAAATGTACTTTGTAATTCCACAGCTGGAAATTGTGACGGTTCAACAGTTGCAAAAAGCTATAGATTTTTACTTGGTATAAAAGGAACAGAAGATCCTGATTGGGAATTAACACTTGATAGAGATGATCATAATGGTTATTATGCAGTGGATGCTGATTCTGATAGTGGTGGTCCTGCTGATGAAGCTTCCATTAATTATCTTTGTGGTGAATGTCATGGACAATTTCATTACGATACAGAGAGTGGTAGTTATGCTTCTCCATGGCTTAGACATCCAACAGATTATGACATGAATAATGTTAAGAGTAAAGAATATGGAAATTATCCTGGTATATTTAATGGTACCTTAGGCACTTCTAATATTGGTGATTATTTTGCAGAAGTTCCTGTAGGAAATAAAAATGGAGCTGTATTATCTCAAGTTTTTCAAAGTGGTGACGATGCTATAGTTCTTTGTATAAGTTGTCACAGAGCACATGCAACCCCTTATGATGATATTTTAAGATGGGATTATAGTAGTTGTACAGCCGGTAGTCAGAATACCAATTGTGGTTGCTTTGCCTGCCACACTTCTAAATAATTGATAAATTCTCATGGGGGAGGAGATGAAAAAAATTTTTTGTCTCCTCCCCCTTTTTTTATTTTTTTTATTTATTAAAAGTTTCGCTTTTAAAGTCGAAGCTTTAAAAGTAATATATAAAGATGATGTAAGAAAATTTTTGAGTTTTCCTATTAATATAAAAATTGATACAGAGCACTTTAATTTTTATGTAATAGATTCAGCAAAAGCAAAAATAATTTTTTATAATTTTAATTTTGTTCCTTTTTTTTCCTTAGGTAAAGGAAGAAGTATAATAAGTCCTGTTGCTATGGATATAGATAAAGATGGTTATATGTATGTATATCAAAGTTCTTTTTATGAAAATCCTCCCCGTATTAGCATATTAAATCCTTTAGGAATAATAGAAAAAGAGATTTTATTGAATAAAGAACCTTTAAATCTTAGGGTTGCATCATTAGCTGTAGATAAAAAATATCTTTATTTAGTGGGTGATAATTTTTCAGGAGCTATAATTTTAGATAAAAAAACAGGAAAGATAGTTAAAAGAATAAAAATTTTAGATGAAGTTGTATCTACTCTTAAAGAGGTCACACTAAGAGATGTTTATATAGATAGAAAAGGTAGAGTATATTTTTTAAGTGAGGAAGCAGGAAGATTTTATGTTTATGATAGTAGGTTAAAATTTTTATTTAAAGGGGGTGAGAAGGGAGGAAGTTTTGGTAAATTAAGTAGACCAAAAGCTATAGCAGCTTCTCCTGAACTTGGTATAATAGTGGTGATGGATTATATGAGACATAGTGGACTTGTTTATGATTATAAAGATGGAAAGTTTTTAGGAGAATTCGGTGGCAAAGGCTGGCTTCCTGGTTGGTTTCAAGGACCTATGGATGTAGATATAGATAGAGAAGGAAGAATTTATGTAGCAGACTCCTTTAATAGAAGAATACAGGTTTTGATTTTAAGAAGTGGAGAAACTGAAGGAATTTGGGCTCCATCCTTTGTTACACCTCTTCGACCAGTAAAATAAAAAGATTTTTTTAAAATGAAAGATTTTTTTTCTTTTTTTTTATTTGAAATTATATTTTTATGTTTTTTTTCTTTAGCTTTTGCTATAAATTTTTCTTCTTATTGGGATTTTAGTAAAAGTTCAGAAACACCCTTGCAGAAAGCTCAAGGATATTTTTTTAGTTTTTCAAAAGATTTAACTTCTCGTATGAATTTTGGAGGAAGTATAAATTATTCTAAAACAGAAATAGAAGATACTTGGAGAGAGAGTCTATTTCCAAGTTTGTATTACAGTATATTTAATGATCTTTTTACCTATTCTTTAAACTATAGTTATAGAATTAATAATTTAGATACAGGTGAAAATTTTAGAGGATGGAGTTTAAGTTCAAATTTAAGAACCACTTATAAGAAATTTGATATAAATTTATACTGGAATAAAAATAAAAACTGGAGTAGCGGACTTAAACAAAATATAGAAACTGTAGATACAGGTAAGGGTTTTTCTATTAGCAGAAGATTTGATGAGGGTCTTTTAAAAGGCTTTTCAACGATGTGGGATTATAGAATTAGTAAAAGCGAAGATCTTGTTAAGGATTCCGAAACAAAAAATACCTATTCTCTTTTAAGAGCAGATTATTTTAAAAGTTTTAAAAATATCAATTTTGGAATAAGTCATGAGTTTTATAAGACAAAAACAGAAGCAAAATATCAATTAGGTCCAACTGGTAAGTATAAAGTAGAATACTCTCTTTCTCTTACTAATGGAACTTTTAATGCTACACTTAATGTTGGAGATGTATTTTATTTACAATTTCCCTCCGATAAAACCTTAGAGGGTATAGATTTTTATACAGATTATTCCATTCGAGAAAAAATTGGTTCTAATGCTAAATGGAATATCTATTATAGTAAAGACAAAATTAATTGGAATTTAGTAGCTACAAATGTTACTTTACCTTATGAACTACCTACCCCTCTTTCTTATCCAAATATTTATCTTAAGTTAGAAGTAACGGTTGGAACTGTCGATTTAAATGACCCAAAATTTGTAGGCTATTATTATGAAACAGAAGCACATTATGAAAGAGAAAGTAATTTTTATAGAACAACAGGTAATTTAAATATAAGATTACCTCATCAAATATTTTTGAGTACATCATCTGGTTATGAAAATTATAATTATGAAGATATCCCAGATAAAAAAAGGTATTATTATAATTTAAATTTCTCTTGGTCCGAAAGTAAATATTTTAAACCTAATTTATCTTATTTTTATACAGTAGATAAGCAAGAAGATGTAAGAGAGGATAAATCTCAGGGATACTCTATAAGTGTTTTTTCTATTCCTTTTAGAACAATAAAGCTAAATTCTGGTTATACCTATACTAAATCTTGGGAGAATGGGACCCCTATTTCTGAAAATCAAAATTTATTTTTTTCTGAAACTTTTGAAATCTATCCTGATTTAACTTCGGTTTTAATTCAGAGCTATTCTAAATTAAAAAATTTAGATACAGGTGTTAAAACAACCTCTTATTCTGCACAATTTAACTTTTTAGCAACACTTAGACCTAATATTACCTTGGAATTTAGAAATTCTTTTATAAAAAGCGATACCTCAAATGTAGGTGAGTCGACTTTTAGAAGACATGAAGCCTTTTTAACTTGGAGATTTTCAGACCATTTTTCATTTACTACAACACAAATTTATGATAAAAGTGAAGATACTCATACATATTATTATTCTTATATTATTTATATAGCTCCGGCAGAAAAATTGAGATTAAACCTTTCTTATAGTGGTTCCGAAAGCGAAGATTCTGAAAATAGCAATTTAGGAATTAATGCTTTTTGGACTTTTTCTTCTAAATTAAATTTAAATTGGAATTATAATTATAGTGAAACCAATGATGAAAGTAATTGGACTTGGTCTTTTAGGATAAGATATGTATTTTAAAAAAAGGAGGTACCTTGTGATGAGAAATTTAAAATTTATTTTTTTAATTATAACTTCATTTTTTTTAAGTTTCTGTACACCTGTAACTCAAACTCAAAAAACGTCTTATTTTAATTGGGATATAGAGCTTCAAAACATTAGAAAGATAGCTATTTTGCCTTTTGAAAATTATACAAGAAATGAAGGATTAGCTTCAACTATAAGAGAAATGGTGTTGGCAGAGGTATTGTCACAAAATATTTTCGAGGTAGTAGACTTTTCTATTACAGATCTTGTAGTATTTGAAGAAGGACTTGAAAAGACTTTAAGGATGGATAAAGGAACTATTAGAAGAATAGGAGATAGATTAGGAGTTCAAGCTTTACTTCTTGGAAGTCTAACTCATTTAGAAGAGATAAGAGAAGGAAGTTATAGTTATCCAGTAATAGGAATATCTTTAAGATTAATAGATGTAAAATCAGGAGCTATTATCTGGGAGTGTAAGGGTGTAAAAAATGGATATAGTCTTTCAGCAAGATTATTTGGATTGAAATCCAAAAGTACAGTAGAGCTTGCTTTTGAATTAGTAAAAGATATGTTAAAAGATTGGAAGTTATGATTAAAAATTGGCTTAAAATTTTGTTTTCCAGTATTATTTTTATTTTAATTTTTAAAATTGTGTATGCTCAAATTGTAATTTTTCCATTTGAGGATTTAAGTAAAGGTGATCATGGTATAAATTTTGAAGTTCCTGAAGAAATTGCTCAAAAACTTTCTAAAGAAGGATTTAAGGTTATACCTCCTAAGAAAATCATACCATTATTAATAAAATTTAGAAAAGTTGATTTTTATAATATCAACTTTACTCTTTTGAGAGAAATTTATAAAAATTTTAATGCAGAATATGTATTATTAGGAAGTATTGGAAAGTTACAAAAGGAACCACCAGCTATTTCTATAATAGTTAAATTAATTAATGTTTTTACAGGAAAAATAACTTGGGGAAAAAGTGTAAGTTTTTCTGCTGAAGATTTTGTTTCTTTTCTTAGTTTGAAAGAAATAGATTATTCTTATATGATGGAAAAGGTTTATGAAACCCTTCTTGCTGATTTTAAGGAACCTTTTAAATCCATAAGTAAAATAACACCTACTGTTGAGATCCAGGAAGTAGTTTTTAATTCAAGATATCTTCAACCTGGTAAAACTGTTGAATGTATAGTAAGGATGGTTTTTTCTGGGCCAAAACCAACTTTTATAGGGGTAGAAGTAGAAGATAATGTTGGGAAAAGATTAATACCTTTAAATAAATATACTAATGAAAGAAGTTATATAGCTTTTTGGAAAGCCCCAAAAAAAGAAGGTAAATATCCAGTGGTTTTGGTAGTAACTTGGGGTGATAAATGGAAAATAACAAAAAGGATTTTAATAGGTAGATACTATGTAGATAATACTCCACCCAATTTAAATCTGGTAATAAGAGGGGCTAAAAAGAAAAAAGGTAAAGTATTGGTAAAAGATGTTTTAGAAATTATTCCTAAGGTAGTAGGAAGTGGCACTTCGAAAAAATTTATTGGTAAAGGAAATGGTATAGCTAAATGGGAGATAGAAATTTATTCAAAAAATAAAAATACTTTAATCTTAAGAGAAAGTTATCCAGGAAAATTGCCAGCAATTTTAACTTGGTATACAAAAGGTGGAATGAACACTTTATCACCCGGAGATTATTTAATAAAATTTAAAGTCTGGGATTTAGCAGGAAATCAAAATGAAGTAGAAAAAGAAGTTTTATTAGTAACTGATCCTCCTACTCCACAGGTTATAGTTTATGAAGGCAAAGAAAAAGATGTGATAGAGATCGAAATAAATAAGAATTTTATTCCTTTAGTTAGGGTTTATTTAGAAATATTTAGTAAAGATGGAAAAAAAATAGTAGAGATAAAAAAAGAAGGTAAGCCCTTTGATAGAATAAAAAAAGAAATAATTCTTGATAAAAAAAAGATTAAAAATTTGGATAATTTGTATTATAATGCTATAATTGAAGATGAACTAAAAAATAAAAAGATTCTGAGAAGAGTTTCTGTAATAGTAAAAAAAGCTGAAGAGGGTCCTATAAAACCTACTTTCAAAACATGGGTAGATGAATTTTAAAATAGTTCTTAAATTTTTTTTTATTCTAGTAATCTTTTTTTTATCCTCTTGTTTTTCTAAAGAAATTTCAGTAGTTATAAATTCTTCAAATAATAATTTTTGTGAAGGAACAGTTTTTACTTTCATTAATAATACTAAAAAATTTGGTATTGAGTTTTTAATAAAGGATATACTTACAGTGGAATTAACTAAAAATGGATATATTTTAAAAGATCCTTCTATAGTAAAAAATTTCTTTACTCCAGAAGAAAGAATTCGCTATTTTGAAAATCCAGAAATAGCTTTATCTCCGGAATTAATCCAAAGATTAGGAAGTATTTTAGGGTTGAAATGGATTATAGGGGGTAAAATTTTAGAAGCTGAAAAGATAGGGGATTATGTTAAAATAGAACTTTTAATTTGGGTAAAAGAAACTAAAAAGGGAAGACTTATTTGGTATAGTTATTATAAAAGAGATAGCGATAGTTATAGAACGATTTTACATTTTGGAAAAATCAGTGATTTATATTCTTTAGTAGATAAAATGGTAAAAAAAGATATAATAAAAGATTTAAAAAAAGTATTAATATGTAAGAGAAAATCATGAATAAATGGAAAAAAATAATTTTTTTAATCTTTATTGAAGTATTTATAGTATCTTTTCATGTCTTAGCTAAGCAAAATTATTTAGTAATGATTGGAAATGAAAAATATACTGTTGAAGATTTCAAATGGTGGTGGGAGCATTGGAGCAATCCTGGGCAACCTTTAATAGAAAAGATAGATCCTTATATAAAATGGTTGTTATTTTTAAAAGAAGCAGAAAAAATGAGATTAGAACAAGATCCTGTATATCACAAAAGATTAATGTTTTTTTTAAAACCAAGGGTTCTTCTTCGGCTGCAGTATGATGAAGTTGAAAGTAAAATTAAAATAACTGAAAAGGATTTAAAAGATTTTTATTATAAAGAATTTAGTCCAATTTTTTTTATTAAAACTTTTTATTTCACTAAAGAGGAAGATGCCTTAAAATTTCGTAAAAAAATAAAATCTATAGAAGATTGTAAAAAAGTATTTAAAGAATATAAAAATATGAAAATAAGTTCAAAAGTTCGTCCCTGGAATTTACCAGAAAATATGAAAGAAGTTTTTTATAAATTAAAAAAGCCTCAAATAGTAGGTCCATTGAAATGTAAGAAGATGTGGAAAGTAATTTGTGTGGAAAAAATAGAAAAAGGAAATGAAAGGGATTATGAAAAGATTAAAAAAGGTCTAAAAGAAGTTTTTAAAAAAGAGAAAAGAAATGAACTTACTGATAAATTAATATCTGCTTTAAAGAAAAAATATAAAATTATTTTAAATGAAGATCTTTTAAAAAAGATAACCTTAGAAGAACCCTCAGAAGAGATTAAAGATAAAATTCTTCTTCAAATTGAAGATAGATTTCTTACAGTAGAAAATTTTTATAAAATATTAAGTAAAGAAGCTAAATTAAGACATAAAATTATAAATAAAAGTGATCCAAAAAGTATAGAAAAGTTTAAAAGATTTGTGATTAATAGTATTATTGCACAAAATTTAATTGATATAGAAGCTTTAAATAGAGGATATGAAAAGAAAGAACCTTTAAAATCTCAATATGAATTTTACAAAAAAGATCTTTTAGTGAGAGGTTTTATTGATTATATTATTATGCCGAATATCAAAGTAACAGAAGATGAAATAAGAAAATATTACGAGAAATATAAAAAAGATTATAAGATTACAGAAACAGTAACAGCTATTATAGTAAAAACCAGAGAAGAACCATTAATAAAAAAAATTGAGAAAGAAAGAAAAAAAGGAAAATCTTTAGAAAGTATATTAAAGGAACTTGGATTTAAAGATTTTATTGCTAAAAAAGATATAAATAAATTTTCTTCAGAAGTTAAAAATATTTTAAATTCTATGAAACCAGGTGAAATTAAAAAAGTAAAAATAAATGGAAAATTTTATTTAATTAAAGTAATTGATAAAGAAGTTAATAAAGGGTATACTTATGAAAAACTAAAGCCTCATATAAAGCAAATTCTTGAAGAAGAAAAATATAAAGAAGAGGAAAATAAGGTTTACGAACTTTTAAAAAAAGAATATAATGTAAAGATTAATTATAAAGAATGGGAAAGACTTAAGAAAGAATTATCTCAAAAAGAGCATAAAAATGAATAAAATAAAGATATCAAGTTTTTTAATTTTTCTTTTTGGATTAATCTGGATTTTTTTTGTTTCATCAGGGTATACTATAGAAAAAAAGATAGGAAAAAATTGTTTAGAATGTCATACTAATATAATAGAAAAATTAAAAAAAGAAGGTCCCATTTGGCATTCTCCGGTAAAAAATAAAGAGTGTCTTTCTTGTCACAGACCTCATGGATTTATCAGAGGGGCTTTTCTATGGAGACAGCCTCCTTATCTGTGTCTTAAATGTCATGAAGAATTTGGGAAAAAATTAAAAAATAAATATATTCATTCTCCGGTAAAAAAAGGGAATTGTAACAAATGTCATGGAATTCATGCATCCCAAGAAGCAAAACTATTGAAAGAAAAAACTGATAATCTTTGTTTAGAATGTCATAAAGAAATTATATTAGGGGAAAGAAAGCATCAAGCTTTAAATAAAGGTTGTTTAGTTTGCCATGATCCGCATACCAGTTCTGAAATTGCACTCCTAAAAAACAGAAAAGAAAAACTTTGTTTTTCATGTCATTCAAAATCAAAAATTGAGGAAGTTCATTTAGGTCAGGAGGTAAAAATAGAATGTTTATCTTGTCATAATTCCCATTCATCTAATAAATTAGCTTTATTAAGAGTAAATTTACATAAACCTGTAGAAGAAAAAAAATGCTTTAGCTGTCATTTAAAAGATAAAAATTTAAAACTTATAAAAGAAAAAAATCAATTATGCTTAGATTGTCATTCTAAGGAAATTCAAAAGATTATTCATGAACCTTATGGAAAAGGAGAATGTGATAGCTGCCATTTACCTCATGGAGGTAAATATAAAAGTTTATTAAACATTTCAGAAAAAGATTTGTGTGTGAAATGTCATTCTTATGGCACTAAAGAAGAACAGGAGAAAAAAGGATTTGTTCACACTCCAGTAAAAAATAAGAATTGTTTAAGTTGCCATAAATCTCATGTTTCAGAAGAAAAGAATTTATTAAAAACAGCAGAAAATAAACTTTGTTTAGAATGCCACTCTCAAATAAATAATAATGAAAAGGTTCATCCTCCATCTCAAAAAGGAAATTGTTTAATTTGTCACTTTCCGCATAATTCTAATTTTGTAGCCCAATTAAAAAAACAAGAAAAACTTTTATGTTTTGAATGTCACAAAAAACAGGAAGAGGAAAGTAAATATTTTTCTCAACACACTCCCTTTGCTTCTAAGGAATGTTCCATTTGTCATGATAGCCATTCAGGAAAAATAAGGCTTCTTAAAAAAGAATGGATAGGTCTTTGTCAAGATTGTCATAAAGATGTCTTTTCTGAGCAAAAAGAGTTAAAATATATTCATTCAGCTTTTAAAGAAAACAAATGTAATGAATGCCATTTTCCTCATGCTTCATTCTATCCATTTCATAGTCCTTTACCTTTAAGAAGTCTTTGTCTCAAGTGTCATACTTCTATAAAAGAAAAATTACAAACTCAAAAAATTATTCATTTACCAATAAAAGAAGGAGATTGTATAGTTTGTCATAAAGGACATGGAAGCAATTATAAAAATATGATAAAAATTAAAATAAAAGAGCTTTGCTTGGATTGTCATTCGGATACTCTTGGAGAAATGAAAATCTGGCATAAACCAACTGATAATTGTTTGAAATGTCATGTTTATCATTATGGAAATTTTGACAATTTACTTAAAATATCATCTTCACAGATCTGTATCAAATGTCATAATATAAGTAATAGATTGATTAAAAAACACGGTAAGGAAAAACTTTCAGGTAAAAAATGTATAAATTGTCACAATCCTCATGGAGGAAAAGATGATAGATTTTTATGGGGAGGTTCAGCCCATAAAGCATTCTTACAAGGAAATTGCAAAGAATGCCATAGGTAAGAAGAAATGAGAAAAATAACATTTTTAATTTTTATTTTTTTACTTTTTTTATTAGGGCAAAAGGAGAGTCGGGCTTTAATAATAAAAACTTGTATTGATTGTCACCCTTTAAATAAATTTAAAGGTCCTAAAGTTCATAGGCCATTAAAAGATTGTTTTAATTGTCATGCTGGACATGTGTCCAAATATCCAAAGCTTTTAATTAATAAAATGCCTGATTTATGCTATAATTGTCATTCTCAGGTTTTAGAAAAACAAAAACAAGTAGAAAGAATACATTATCCTTTACAAAAGGAAAAGTGTTTAAAGTGTCACAATGCTCATAAAGGTGAGAAAGTGCTTCTTAAAGCTTCTCTTAAAAAAGTATGTTTTAATTGTCATAAAATAAAGACAAGTTTTAAGGTTTTACATATTCCTTTTAAGCAGGGTAATTGTAATACTTGTCATTCTTCTCATTATTCTGATGAAAGTTATTTATTAAAGAGTAAAAGTATATGTTTAAATTGCCATTCTTTATCTGCTCTTTTGTCCTCTCATCCTTATCTTAAAAAAGGGAAAAATTGTAGAACCTGCCATAATCCTCATGGAGCAGATAAAAAAGGACTTTTAAAAGAAGTTGCTCATAAACCATATAAAGAAAGAAAATGTAAAGAATGTCACTCAGAAAATATTAAAGGAAATGATATGTGTTTTAAGTGTCATTCTAAAATAAAAAAAGAATTTGCTGGAGTTTATAATCATTACTTACCAGCTTCTCAAGGAAAACCTTTTTGTATAGAATGTCATTCCCCTCATCTTTCAGATCAAAAAAATTTATTAAAAGCACAAGCAAAATCAGTTTGTCTTAATTGCCATAGAGAAGCGGTTATTCAAAAAGCAGAAACTCTATATGTTCATAAGGATTGGGAAAACTGTTTGGTATGTCATAAAGGACATGGTTCAAATGTAAGAGGCATGTTAAGAGATAAAGAAATGAAACTTTGTGGAAGCTGTCATAAACGGCATATTAATTTTACTCATCCTATTGGAGAAAAAGTAAGGGATCCAAGAAATGGACAAGCTACTTCGTGTATGACCTGTC